>JAESFR010000020.1_pt1 | contig 470018 bp, 416 predicted proteins | sample 9266191 | NCBI WGS metagenome assembly JAESFR01 (sample SAMN14503063, study PRJNA617104) | algae metagenome | isolation source: Pleurocapsa minor HA4230-MV1 and co-occurring heterotrophs from cement on... | place: USA: Nuuanu Pali Lookout, Hawaii | collected 2009-07-20 | reverse complement strand
TATAGGCACAAGGGAAGAGTAAGATACCCGACCATCCTACGAATACGAAGCGATCGCGCTTGAGCCAGTCGTCTACGGCATCAAAGATACCGCGCTTGGCTGGTGCGCGTCCTACTGCTATTGTCATAATTTTTAAATCCTCTTGCTTAGATATATAGTATTAGGCTGCAAGATTTGTCAAAACGTACTTTTCTATTATGCCTTGAGGTAGCTGTTTCAAAATACTGTTTGATAAGTACCCAGTTTTATAAAACTTTACCAGATTACCAGGTGATATTTCCTGTCATCAGCTGAAAATTTTCTTAAGATACTGTTACAAAATAAATTTGGCGACTGTATTTAAGTGATTATACCAAAATAGCATAAAACTATTGATAGGAGGGAAACAAAGACCTGTTTCCTGGAAATATTTTTCCTTCTGACTGATGAGAGTTCTTATAATAATTATTAGCAAAAAATTTATAAAACGACATATTACAGCTTCAAATTAAGTCAACACTTAATTTGAGCAGGGATTAATGAAAGTCTTTAGATTGATTATGTTTTACTAAATCAAGTGAGTGAGAAAATAGAGGTTAAGTGCCATATTCTTCAACTTAATCTCGAAAATATTAATTTGACTTAAGATAATCATGATGACAACAGACAAGACGCAACAACAGACTCTTCGCCAGGATATTCTTGGCTCTCGCAGACTTAGTAATTTATTGTGGGCAACGATCATTACTATAGGAGGAGTCGGCTTTCTACTGGCGGGTTTATCCAGCTATCTAAAAACTAACTTGTTAATTGTTTCCGATCCCAGTCAATTACAGTTTGTTCCTCAAGGAATTGCTTTAACTTTTTATGGTGTTGCGGGTTCGCTATTGGCAACATATCTCTGGCTATTGCTCGTATGGAATGTTGGCGGTGGCTACAACGAATTTAATAAAGAAACAGGAAAAGTGACGATCGCTCGTCAAGGATATCCAGGTAAAAATCGTCAGGTAGAAGTCGAAATTCCGATTTCAGAAGTACAGTCTATCAGAGCCGAGATTAGGGAAGGATTGAGTCCCAAACGTGCTTTATATCTGCGCTCAAAAAAAAGAAGGGATGTTCCTTTGACTCGTGTGGGTGAACCTATTGCTCTTTCTACTTTAGAAAACCAAGGAGCAGAGTTAGCCAGATTTTTACAAGTCCCCTTGGAAGGATTGTAAACGGCAAAATAAATAATATTTAGCAATATTTAGCGATCGCCCTACAGATTAATCGACAATCAAGCGATCGCCCTTCTGGCTAGGGCATCTAATCATCAACCCTTGACGCAGACTACTTGTTTGATCGTAGCGACAACTTCGACTAAATCCGATTGCTGTGCCATCACCTCTTCAATCGGCTTATATGCTCCAGGAATTTCATCGATAATCTTGCTGTCTTTACGACATTCAACCCCCTGAGTTTGCTCAATCACATCCTCCACCGTAAACTCTTTTTTCGCTCTGGTACGAGACATTAATCTGCCTGCGCCATGAGAACAAGAGCAATAGCTGTCATGGTTTCCTTTCCCTCTGACGATATAAGATTTAGTCCCCATTGAACCAGGAATAATGCCGTAGTCTTCTGATTGAGCGCGGACTGCTCCCTTACGAGTTACATAAACGTCTTCCCCAAAGTGAACTTCTTTTTCGGCATAGTTATGATGACAATTTACAGATAATAAAGGCTTAATCTCTTTACCTCCTGTAACAAATTCCTCGACAATCCGTTTAAAACGCTCCATCATCACGTCTCGATTGAAACGAGCATAATCTTGCGCCCACTGTAAATCGCGCCAATAAGCCTCAAATTCGGGCGTACCTGCCACAAAATAAGCTAAGTCAGGATCGGGCAAACTAAGATCGGCTAACTCAGCCAGTTTTTTACCTGTGGAAATATGACATTGAGCCAACTTGTTGCCAATGTGTCGTGAACCAGAATGAAGCATCAACCAGACATAATTATCTGTGTCCAAACAAAGTTCGATAAAGTGATTCCCGCCACCTAAAGAACCCATTTGTTTTTGAGCCTTATTATCTAAATCTTGTACTCCTGGATGTAGTTCTTTAAAATCTCGCCATCCTTGCCAATTAGTAACTTTCTGCTCAATACTTTTGTTTTCCCATCTACCAACGGGAATTGAACGCTCTATTTGATGACGAATCTTTTTTAACTTTCCTTCAAGGCGATCGCCTGTAAAAGGCAGCTTCAGTGCAGCCATCCCGCAATTGTGGACAAACACACCTGCACTCAGGGCAAAGTTATTGTAATCAGGAACACTTAAACAATAAACATCTTCTTTTTCTACTGTGGAAATGACTGAAACTACTTTGTGATTATAACCATGCTCATATTGTCGATGATTCTGTGGATTTGCCAATTTAGGAATTTCATCACCCAAAATCCCTGAACGAGCAACAATCCAATGAGCTTTTTGCCATCTTCCAGAATAGTTTTGCTGAATCAAAGTGTATCCATCTTTGTCTACTTTGGAGTAGAAAGGCATCAAAGAATCATTTGGCTTGAGATCGCTAGCCTGCCTATAATTTCCATCTCGTAACATAAATTGATGGTCTGGAGTACATTTGATTTCGTAGTCATTATCCAAAACTACTTTGATCAAATCAGCATTAATTCTAGTTTTTCTGGCGATCGCTTTGGCACAGACGATTTTACCAGTGTCCGTACAGGCATAGACATAGATTGAGCGCCCATGATTAGCCAGCTCGGCAATTCTATACTCTTTACCATCTACTAAAGGGACTTTGGTATCTCCTGTAAAACAACCAATATCAACCCCGACAGCAGCAGGAATTACCGCATCTTTCGTGGCAATAACTGAACCGACTAATGCTCCTTTGCCCAAATGAACATCAGGCATCAATGCCACATGCTTAAAGACAAAAGGAAGAGATGCGACATTTTTTGCCATTTGGGCTTCTTGATGATCGAGTGCATGATTTGCCCAAGACAATACTGGTTTGTTACTTGATAAATCTAATTGTTCGTGTGGCATAATTTAATTATTTAACTACGTATATATTACACAATTTGCCATAATTTTGCTTAGAAAAGTGGGCAATTGTGAAGATATATTTAAAACTTACTGATAGCAAAAAGCTTGAGTTTTTCCATCATCAAAAAGATTTGAAACTACACTAGTTAAGTAGAAATTAAGCTACAACGGTCAATGTCATCAGCGGTAATCAGTCAAAATTTAGAATATGACTCAAAAATCTAATGCGTGGTTAATCAAAATGTTTTCGTTACTGTTAATCAGCAGTTTGGTACTAGGAGGATGTGCGACATCCGCGACAGATATTTCGCAATCATCCTCATCATCTGATAATCTGGCAACTAATCAATCACAATTGGCGAGTGCCAAAAACAGTAATAAAATGAGTAATAATTTGCCCCAGCTAGAGGGGATGGCAAAGGTAGAATTGCAGGTTAATGGTTCTCCTATCCTGATTGAAATCAATGGTACAGAAGCACCAACAACTGCGGGTAATTTCGTCGATCTGATCGATCGAGGTGTTTACGATGGACTAGTGTTTCACCGAGTGATTCCTGGATTTGTCGCTCAAGGTGGCGATCCTCAAGGAAAAGATCCGAATTTTGCTGGGCAACTGGGGACGGGTGGCTTTACCGATCCTGAAACTGGTATGGAGCGTCGCATTCCCCTAGAGATAAAACTAGATGGAGACGAAAAGCCTACCTATAGCAAAGCCAAGCTCCCTAGTTCTTCTGTAGTTCTCAAACACGATCGCGGTGTCATTGCGATGGCTCGTTCTGCCATGCCTGATTCGGCTTCTTCCCAGTTCTATATCGCCCTAGAAGACTTACCTTCACTAGATGGAGACTATGCTGTCTTTGGCAAAGTAGTTGAAGGCATGGATATCGTTGAGCAAATCAAGCAAGGCGATCGCATTGGCACAGCTAAAGTAGTTGAAGGCTTAGAAAATCTGAAAAAACCTTAAAAAATAAACGGATTTTGGTTATTAGCAGCAAGTCTCTAATTTAATAGTTTTAGACCCTAAGCTCATAATTTCAAATAACTTCACCAGCCTATGGACGTGGTAATTACTGGGATAGGATTAAGTTCTTGTCTCGGTTCACTCCAATCAACTTGGTCAAGTATTTTACAAAGAAAATCAGGAATTAAGTCGCGCCAAATTTTTGAGCAACTTCCTGCTTACCCTTTAGGAATAATTGATTCCCAGCCAAGTCAGATCAGCGATTTAACTCAGAAAGTTCTCATTGATGTGCTACAAGATGCTGAGTTACACATACCATTAACCGATACTGGTGTTGTCATTGGCTCAAGCCGTAGTTGTCAGGCAACTTGGGAAAATTTGTCTAGCCAAATGTCCAGGCATCAAGCAAATAATTTAAACTTTAATTGGTTACAAACTTTACCTCATCAGCCTGCAATTATTACGGCTAATTATCTCCAAACTACTGCTCCAGTACTAGCCCCAATGGCTGCCTGTGCCACAGGAATTTGGGCATTAGCGAGAGGCTATGAACTAATTAAAACAGGTCGATGTGAAAGAGTTATTGCGGGAGCTGTGGAAACGCCAATTAGTCCTCTAACTTTAACTGCTTTTGCCCAAATGGGTGCATTAGCTACTACAGGTTGTTATCCCTTCGATCGATCGCGAGAAGGTTTAGTTTTAGGTGAAGGTGGCGCAATGTTTGTGTTAGAAACGGCAGAGTCAGCTGCTCATCGCTCAGCACAGATCTACGGCAGAATCAAAGGCTTTGGCTTAACCTGTGACGCTTACCATATCAGTACCCCCCAAGCAGTAAATGGCAGTGCCGCCAGAGCAATCAAACAGTCGTTAGAACGGAGTAATCTAGAAGCAAAGGCGATCGATTATATTCATGCCCATGGCACTAGTACAGTCTTGAACGATCGCCATGAAGCGCAGCTGATTCAACAGATATTTCCTCAAGTAGCAGTAAGTTCATCTAAAGGAGCTATAGGTCATACTCTGGGTGCATCTGGCGCAATTAACACCGCCTTAACTTTAATGGCGATAAAGCACAATTATTTGCCTCCCTGTGTTGGGTTAAAAGATTTGGAATTTGATTTGGATGTAGTTACTCAGGCAAGACAAGCAAAGATTAGTCATGCCATCTGTCTCAGCTTCGGTTTTGGCGGACAAAATGCTGTAGTTATCTTAAGCAGATAAACTGTGGACTTTCACTAAAAACTTAGCTAAAAGCTTATAGCTGTAAAACTGTTTGCAGCGATTTATGTTCAAAAATGGATAAAATTTGATAGCCTAAGTTAATAAGCTTTGGGAACGAATCAAGAGCGTGGAAATATCAATTGGTCGCGGAAAAAAGGCTCGTAGAGCCTATGGATTTGATGAAATCGCATTATCCCCTGGAGTGCGTACCCTAGACCCTAGTCTAGCTGATACTACCTGGGAAATTGGCGGAATCAACCGCGAAATACCGATCCTAGCTAGTGCAATGGATGGAGTGGTTGATGTAAAAATGGCAGTTTTACTTTCAAAGTTAGGGTCAATTGGAGTTTTAAACCTCGAAGGGATACAGACTCGATATGAAAACCCTGAACCAATTTTGCAGAAAATTGAGTCTGTTGGGAATGATGAATTTGTTGGTTTGATGCAGCAGCTTTATGCCGAACCGATCAAACCAGAATTGATCACTCAAAGAATTCAGGAAATAAAAAAACAAGATGCGATCGCCGCTGTCAGCTTAACTCCCGCAGGCGCAAGTAAATATGGCAAAATTGTCGCGGAGGCAGGAGCAGATCTGGTCTTTATTCAGGCGACAGTAGTATCCACGGATCATTTAGCTCCAGAAGCGATCGCCTCATTAGATTTAGCTACTTTTTGCCAGTCAATGCCCATGCCCGTAGTACTAGGTAACTGTGTCACCTACGAAGTTGCTCTCAAATTAATGAGGGCTGGCGCTGCGGGAGTCTTAGTTGGGATTGGGCCTGGTGCAGCCTGTACCTCTCGTGGTGTCTTGGGTGTTGGTGTTCCTCAAGCAACGGCAACGGCTGACTGTACGGCAGCGCGAGATGATTATTACGCCGAAACAGGTAGATATGTGCCAGTAATTTCTGATGGTGGTATTGTCACTGGAGGCGATATTTGTAAATGCCTTGCCTGTGGTGCAGATGCTGTGATGATCGGCTCTCCTATTGCTCGTGCAGCAGAAGCTCCTGGGGGCGATTTTCATTGGGGAATGGCAACTCCTAGCCCTGTATTACCCCGTGGGACTCGAATTAAGGTAGGAACGACAGGCACGATCAAAGAGATTATGGTTGGCCCAGCTAGACTTGATGATGGAACTCACAATCTGCTAGGGGCAATTAAAACCAGCATGGGAACTTTGGGTGCTAAAAATCTCAAGGAAATGCAGCAGGTAGATGTGGTTATTGCTCCTTCTCTATTAACGGAAGGAAAAGTATACCAAAAAGCACAACAGCTAGGCATGGGTAAATAAGTTGATGGGGATGTTGCCTACACTTGTTGATTGATAGAGATTGGGGAAATGGGGAAATGGGGAGAGTACATCAGCGTTGTTTTTCCTAAATCCCTAAATCCCTAAATCCCCAAGTCTCCAAATCCCTACTAACTAAAGCTTTAATTTTTTGTTTTGCCTATTTAGAATGCCGTAGTTGATAATTTAAACTGATTAACTTCAGCCATAGAGCAGGGTTTTTCTTTTCTAGCCAGGGCTGTGATTTTTTTAGTAAGCCAGGAAACCAACTCGCCATTAGTAAGTTTCTTAAAGCATCAAGGTTGAAAGATAAATATGAACCCAACCAGCGCAAGAGATCTTTGCTTCCAGCCATTTCTAGAATCCAAACTAGTAAGGCGGGGTTCTTACGGGCGGCAATTAAGGCTAATCGGGTAAAGGTAAGCCAGTCAGTACGATCTTTAATAAAAGTATCGGCAACTTCAGGTGGTTCGTCTGCCAGCAAACCAAAAAAAGTATTTAACATGGAATTAATTCTCTGGGGAGGTAGAGTTTTACCCGTCGGTACCATCATGCCTTTAGAGAATAGCCAGGTGACAGAAATATTGCTTTGATAGGCTCTAATTTGGTTGAGATGTTTAGCTGAAAGTAGATCGTGCTGCAAAGCAGTATTAAGCAGGGTAGTTAAACGTTCTAAGTTACGCACCAAAGAACCGAAGCCAGTAAAAATTAGAGGAGACTGGAGAGAAGCAGCATCACCGATCGCCACTAACCGATCGAATGCCACGGTGCGATCGCGATCGCTAGTACTAAAGTGTCCTGGAATATAGCCAAAAGTCGGCTTTTTCCAGACTAGCTGTTCCATATCGCAACGACGATACTCTGGCAAGATGGTAAAAAAGTCCTCGTACATTTCTAGTAACGAGCCAGGATTGTCTGGATGCACCTGATGATAATGAAAGAGATAGAAGGTTAATTCTCCATTACCTGCGGGAAACAGTTCCCAAATTAACTGTCTACCCCTAGATATATCACCGTGAGAATTTAAAACATCTCCGTAATCTTTGTCCCAAACTTCGGGAGCAAAACCACTTTTAATTACTGCTCCTACTGTAGGACAAACACTATCAAAAGCACGTCCACCATTTAGTTGCCAAGCGATCGGCGAAGCAGTACCCATAGCATCTATCAGTAGTCTGGCGCTTGCTTGTTTACTAGTTTTGGTCGGTAGATGGGTAAGTTTAACCGTCACCTCTGTATCTGTAACGTCGGCGCGAATAAATTCTGTTTCATCCCAAATTTCTCCGCCCGACTGACGTAGTTTATCGCCACAAAAGCGCAGGAGTTTTTCCGCATCGATCGCCACGTTAAGAACTCTAGGGGTATGCAAGACTGCTGCTTGAAGATTAGGTGGGTTATAAGCATCAAAAAACTTACTAAAACCGTCTATATATTCGGCAGCGATGACAGACTCAAATTCTTCGGGAGTAAATAAGCCCAAATTAATCAAACTCTGGAACTCATCACGAGAAATATTCCACTCTCGATTCATTCTGCCAAAGGGAAGTCTTTCTACCAGTAGCACTCTGTAGCCTTTGAGTGCCATCACCGCAGCGTGAATCACTCCTAGCGCCCCACCAATATAAATCAAATCGAAATGCTGTTTACTAGAGCCTGTATTGCCTTTAAAAATAACTTCCTGGGGCTGTTGTGGATGCTTCACACTTTCACGCCAGCGTTTTTCCCACCAATAAACTCGATTGAGATCGTATTCTCCATTAGGCATTTTCTGAAAGAAATGCACGGTTTTTGGATAATCTGACTCTAAAGCTGCAAAAATTGATTGTTGTGACAAATCAACTTCAGGTGGAGCAGGATAACTTGGGGGATATACAGCCTGAATTTCGGAAATTAGTTGCTGTTTAATTTGCTTTGCTTGATTGCCTTGCCCCCACTGAAATACCTTCAGATAAGTAGTGCGTTGTAACTGCCAAACAAATATTGATACCTCACTATCAGGTATGGCAAATTTAACCCGAATTCCATCACGAGTCTTAACTTTGTCGCCCGATAAAGGCTGCCATGTATGTTGTAACCAGTTTCTTACCCCTGCAATATCAGGAGTGGGTATTTCCAAATAGGCTAACTCTTTCATATATAAATAATATTAATATATCCTTAAGAAGTTTGAAACTGTAGGCAAATACAATAGCATTGAGTTAAGCTGACGGGATTGTAATTTTTGTATCCTAATTTCAGGTCAAAATTGAAAATCAATACATAGTTACTATCCTAGTTTAAATTCTAACTCCATCATGGATTATTCTATTCCCGCTAACACGGAAGAAATGCTGGCACTCAAAAATAGTGCCGTAAATGAAGAAGTTATTGCTACTGCGATCGCAGGTGTAGTTCAAATGGCTCGTCAACAAGGACAGTCTATCGAGCAGTTAACCGAAAGCATACTACAGGATGATCGGGTTCTCGATCCAGAGCGTCGCAAGTGGTTGAGTCAAATGATCATTCAGGCTTGGAATATCCTACCCTTGCAAAAAGATGATAGCGTGTAATGCTGGCTTCAAATATTTATTTTACTATTTTGATTCGGTAAAAACTTGGACTTGACCATTGGGATTTAGCAATAGGCGAATGATCGATGGCTGCGATTTGTCCACAGGAGAAATAAATGCCTCTCCGTTGACGGGAATATTAGTTTGACTTAAATAAAGTTGAGCAGCTTTACCTAGAGGTGTTACCTGTGTAATAGAACCGTTGCGATTAATCAACAGGCGATATTCTAGACTCTGCTTGAGATTTGCGGGTGGTTGCCATCTGTTTTCAAAATAAGTAACAACCTGTTGTGCTTGACTAGATTGATTAGATGAGTTTTGCACAGCTGAATCCTGAGATGGGTCGCTCAAGCTGGTTTGAACTTGGGGAGAGGTTTTGGGAGAGGTTTGGGCAGTAGGTATTTTCTCCAAAATGGTGGTTTTTGACTTGGCTGTTTGAGGATTTATGTTTGCTGATTTTTTATTCTTAGCTGAGTTGTCTAATCCTGACTGACGGGCAACATCAGATAATGGGTAATCAGCAGGATCTGGTATATTAGGCTTAGGTTTGGGTGTTTCTACGGCGGGAGGTGGCGGTAATCTTTTGGTCGAAGCAAGGGGTTCTCCTAGCTTGGTTGTAGCAGGTTTTTGATTGAGATCTGGGATAGAAGGGGGAGTAATTTCATTTAGTTCAGGAATTTTGGTTGAAGATTGAGGTTGAGAATTATTGATGGCGATCTCTGGCTGTGTCTGGGGTTTCAAAACAGTAATTATGGCGATCGCCATAATCGCGACGGCAGCAATTCCTCCCCCAAGCAGAATAACTTTTTGCCCAGATTGCGGTTGTTTAGTCTTAGATGCCAGAATTTTAGTTTGATATGCTTCTAATGCCGTCACCAGATCGAATAGCTGTACTGTACCCAGTCTGATACTATGGCGATCGCTATTATGAGTTAAAAAACCAAAAAAGAGTTCATGATGCATTAACCCTTGGGGTGTCAAATAGGGAATTTTGTCACCAATAACCTCTGGTTTGGAACTTGTCTGAATGTTTTTTGCTTGAAAAGAATTTTGCAGCTGTATTTGAATGTATTGCTGGATTGCTTTCTGAAGCTGTAATAACTCTTGTTGATTTCCCTGAATTGTTACTTGTTTTAAATTTGTTTGGCGTGGGTCATCAAATTTTAATTTAAACTGGAATTTTGGTAAGACATCTGAACTTATCCAGCGAGAAAAGAGCGATTTTTTACCAATAATTTCTAACGTACAGGTAGGTGGCGTGAAGCGATGGATTGTAGAGGACATTTTGCTGAAGCTAATTTAGAAGTTACGCTTAAATTATGATTATTTTATATTTGTATATTTGTATTAAACTATAATCTTTAATCAATCTAAGTTCATCCCAACAGCGTCAAAGATTGCAACCCAAAATAAACGATGACCATTTTGACCACTATAAAACAGTAGCGCAGTTAATAATTTCCAGGCTAAATTAGATAAAGACTCTAGTGAAGTATTTTGAGAATTAGCAATTCTGGCTTGATAGTAATTAATAAATTTGTCTAAATAATTACCGAGTAAAGTAGTCTGATGAGGTGATTCATTCTGTTCTGTAATTTGTTCTAATAGATTAACTCCCCGACGAAGCAATTCTTGATGTTGATTAGCCAAATGACAAATAATTAATACTAGCGATCGCACTTCTTCAACCTCTAGTTTTTTGCTGGCGCTAAAATCATTTTTGGGGTTAGAAGAGCCAAATTGCCAGTGGGTTAGGCGATCGCCGAGCGCTGATTCTAATTGCAAATCTTGAGCTGCTTGAATTATCTCCTCTGAGCTAATATTGGCGATCGCTTCTAATGCTAACAGAACTAAATCTAAATGACATTTGATCTTTTCTAATCCAGACTCAGCATCTTTTAAATTGACTAACTCTTGCCATTGAGAATAATCGGATTCAGTTTTGCTATTAATTGGCATAATAATTAGCCATGAATAAATACTCAAGCAAAATCGTATACTTCATTAACACTTCATTAAATATTTTTTAATTAATATTGTTTCTTGATAAAATTTTAAGAGCTTTAATTAACAATATTATAAGAATAAAAAACTATAAAACTTTTTATATCTATATATTAATATGACATTTTATTTATTTGGTGCAGGCGTATACTGTGTCTTTCTCTTGTTGCTCATTTTCAAAAATCAGCAAAATTTGAATACAGCTCCCATATCATGGCTGATAATTTTCATAGCATCAACTTTTTGGGTGTTTGTAATACCTATTTCTTTACTCGAAATGGTCATTAAGGTCATTAAAGGTAAGTCTAAACCTTATGGCAGAGGGAAATCTAGAATTGCTCAAGAAACTCCTCAATAGCTAAACAGCTAAAAATAATTATTTCAACTTAATCAAACATTTTCAATCCCGTTTAATTATAGAGTCGACGAATCAAACAAATATTTAATTAAAAATTGAGTGTAACTATCAAATACTTATGTAATCCGTCGACTTATATAACCATACGTAAAAACGTTAGGAGAACGTTAGGACATCTTTGAAATATTATTTCCTATTTCCTATTTCCTACTTCCTACTTCCTACTTCCGTCAGTACCAGGAGATACGTTGCCAGGATTAATCTCTGCTGCCAAACAGCTTTTCATTGCTTCCTCACTAGATATTTTAGATACAGTGGCTAAATCTAGGGTGCATTCGGCATGACGTTCTGGCAATAAGCTACGGCGACAGCTATCTAGAGTCATATCTGACTTTCCCTTTCCTGCCTCTAAACCGCTGCTGATGGTGGTGACACAGCTTGCAAGTTCATCAGGTCTACGGACGCGATAACAAGACTCTACAGCTTCATTACCTTTAATACCTGTCGCGGTGATATCAGTGACGCAGAGCGCCAAATCTTCAGGCTGTAAGGCATCAGAACAGGCTGCTGCTGCTGCTGATTGAGTTACGCCACTGGAGATAAGACTATTAGCACAGGTACCAATGCTGCCAGCTAATGCAGATGAATTAGGGGTAGCTAATAAAAATACGGGAAAAGAAACTAAACTAGTCCAACGAACTGCTTTTAAAAAAATTTGCATGGCAATTAAACTATAATTTTTAACTCACAACTATACTAAAGCTAGCTTGTCAAAATCGGAAGTAATAAAAACTTTTAAGGGATAAAGGATCGAGAACAGCATTCAACAGTGAGCAATGAGCAATGAGCAATGAGCAATGAAAAGAGGTCTTAAACCTGATTAATCAATTGTTCAATGTTCAATGTTCATAGCGAGTTGATAAATTGTTCTCTTAGTTTGCTTCCTTCATCCCTCTAGACTAGTGCAGTTTGGCAAGTGCAAGTCAGCAATCAACAACAGAGCTAGTATTGGGGAATACTCGAATCAATTTCTTGACTCCAAGCAATAATTCCACCCTTAACGTTAGTACCTTCAATCCCAGCTGCTCTGAGAATATTTAAGGCTTTAGCAGAGCGACCTCCCAGCTTACAATGAGCAATGAGACGATGACCATTAACTAGTTCTTTCACTTTCTCAATTGCACTACCGTCCTCTAATTCTGGTAAGGGAATTAAAACTGAACCCGCAATTTTGGCAATTTCGTATTCGTTGGGATTGCGCACATCTAACAGCACAAAGTCGTTTTTACCGCTGTCCATTAGTTGTTTGAGATCCTGAACAGTCATTTCAGCGATCGCATTACTAGCTGCTTGTTCCGCCGCAGCAGCTTGAGGAATACCACAGAATTCCTGGTAATCAATCAGTTTTTCAATTACTGGTCGTTCGGGGTTAGGACGTAGCTTTAGCTCACGAAACTTCATGTCCCAGGCATTATAAAGCAGCAATCTGCCACTAAGGGTATTCTCTGCACCCAGAATAATCTTAATTGTCTCCGTTGCCTGAATCGTACCAATAATGCCACAAAGAACGCCTAAAACTCCTCCTTCTGCACAAGAGGGAACCATTCCTGGTGGTGGTGGTTCAGGATAGAGATCGCGATAGTTGGGGCCTCCTTGATAGTTAAAGACCGTTGCCTGTCCTTCAAAACGGAAGATCGAACCGTAAACGTTAGGTTTATCTAGTAAGACGCAAGCATCGTTGGTCAAATAACGGGTGGGGAAATTATCTGTACCGTCAATTACTACATCATAGGGTTCGAGAATTTCTAAAGCGTTTGCCGAACTGATTGCCGTTTCGTATAAATCTACTTGGCAATGAGGATTGATACTGAGAATGCGGTCTCTGGCTGATTGAATCTTTGGTTTGCCTACCCAGGATTCACTGTGAATAATTTGACGCTGTAAATTAGAACTATCGACAATATCGAAGTCTACCAAGCCAATTCTGCCGATACCTGCTGCTGCTAAATACAGTAATAGTGGCGAACCAAGACCACCGCTACCAATGCAAAGAACACTAGCTGCTTTAAGGCGTTTTTGACCGTCTAATCCTACCTCTGGCAGGATGATGTGACGCGAATATCGTTGATATTCTTCTTTATTGAGTTCTATTGCTTCCAAATTTGGATTAAGCATGATGATTTGAAAAAACGCGATCGCAGACCCTGGGGTTCAGGTCGGCTTGTACTATGAACTCTTTATTATATAGAATTTTCTGTCACAAACTTTTTAGCTTTTTTCTTTATTAAGTAAAGTTAAGCAAATAAAAAAACAGCATTTGAATGGCAATTATTTAAGTACTCGTTCAAACAAAATTGTGACGCAAGTTTTCAGGGGTACTATCGATTTTTCGACTTTTGCCTGTAGAATTGCTCCTTGCCAACTAGATAAAATAAACTTCGCTAAGTGACCAGAATGATTATAATCTTCTAATTCTCCTGCTACTTTTGCAGCATCTAAGCATTGAGCAAAAGATCGTTCCCAACTATTAAATACTTGCTTTAAGCGATCGCGGAATAGTTCATTTTGGGCAGATAATTCTTGAGCTAGATTACCAATTAGACAGCCATCAATACAGTCACAGCTTTCTAGATCGACAATCTTTAATTCAAAATAGTTACGTAACCTGGTCAAAGGAGTATACTGCTCGTTCTCCAAACAGCTTTTTAGTTGCTCTTGACATCTACTAGCAAAATCATCAATGATGGCTAACCCAAAATCTTCTTTGCTCGCAAAATAATAGTAAAACGAACCTTTCGGCACGTTTGTTCTACTCAAAAGCTCATTAATACTGGCAGCATTGAATCCTCGTTGAGCGATTAAATTACTACCAACACAAATCAATTCATGGCGTTTGCTGGTTCGTTTCATACTAAATTAATTATAGTAGACCAGTCATCTAGACAAAATTAAATCTAACTTTTAAAACATAAATTATCAGTTTTAGATTGATCGAGCGATCGCCTCCTGCTTCGACAGCTGAAAACTTGTCTGAAAAATATTACAAGTTACAAAGTTCACAACGAACATAACCTCAGAATTGATCTAGATAAGATTAAAAATTATGGCTGAAAATCCTGAGTATTGGAGCTAAGCGAGTATACATGGCATTTGAAGCTTACGACCCAGAAAACTTTTATGACGAGCTGTTTCTAGAATTAGGTAAGCCGCGATCGCACTGTGCTGATTTAATTAGACACATGATTGAGCTGGGTATGCAACAGTTAGAACAACAGCGTCAAACAGCAGAAATAGCGTTGTTTAAATTGGGGGTAACATTTAATGTTTATAGCGATAATCAAGGGGTGGAAAAAATTTTTCCATTTGATATTATTCCCCGCATCATTGATGGTGATGAATGGTTAGAGTTAGAACGAGGTCTAAAGCAGCGCATTCAGGCTTTAAACTTCTTTCTCGCTGATGTTTATGGAGAGCAGAATATCATTAAGGACGGCAAAATGCCCGCAGAGATTATCCAAACTGCTTCGGGTTTTCTTAAACCTTGTTTGGGAGTCAAAGCGCCTGCTGGTGTCTGGTGTCATATTACAGGGACAGATTTAGTCAGAGATCGAGATGGCAAGTGGTATGTTTTAGAAGATAATTTGCGATCGCCTTCTGGTGTATCTTATGTCCTAGAAAATCGGCGGGTAATGAAGAGTACCTTTCCTGAAATATTTCGGGATATGACGGTTAAGCCTGTCGATGATTATCCCAGTCAGCTATTAGAAACCTTACTCAACCTAGCACCACCCCAGTTACCAGAACCGATGGTAGTGCTTTTAACTCCAGGAATCTACAATTCTGCCTATTATGAACATTCCTTTTTGGCACAACAAATGGGAATTGAACTAGTGGAAGGAAGGGATTTAGTGGTAGCAGATGGCTATCTGCAAATGCGGACAACGAAAGGCTTAAAGCGAGTCGATGTAGTTTATCGTCGCATTGATGATAATTTTCTCGATCCTTTAGCATTTAATCCCAATTCCCTTCTGGGTGTACCAGGATTAATGAATGTTTATCAGCAGGGTAGAGTTGCTCTTGCCAATGCCCCAGGAACAGGAGTGGCAGATGATAAGGTGGTCTATGCTTATGTTCCTGAGATGATTCGCTATTACTTAGGAGAAGAACCCATTTTAGCCAATGTTCCTACTTATCTTTGCTGGAGAGAAAGCGATCGCCATTATGTCTTAGATAATTTAGATAAGTTAGTGGTTAAAGCAGCTAACGAAGCGGGTGGTTATGGCATGTTAATCGGCACAAAATCTACAAGCGTCGAAAGAGCAGAATTTGCCGAAAAAATTAAGGCGAATCCTCGTAACTATATTGCCCAGCCGACTCTTAGTCTTTCGCGAGTACCAACCCTGATTGATGGCAAGGTAGAAGGCAGACATGTAGATTTACGTCCCTATATTTTGCATCGTGGTGACGAGATTTATGTGCATCCAGGCGGATTGACTCGTGTAGCGCTAACCAAAGGTTCTTTGGTGGTTAACTCTTCTCAGGGTGGCGGGAGTAAAGATACCTGGATTCTCAACTAAACTAATCATTAACAACGAACTACCAACAATGTTAAGCAGAGTAGCTGATTCAATTTACTGGTTAAATCGCTATATCGAAAGGGCAGAAAATGTTGCTCGTTTTATCGATGTCAATCTTAATTTGATCTTAGATTTACCAGAGGGAGTTTCTCCCCAATGGAAACCTTTAATTTCGGTTACAGGAGACTTAGATCAGTTTAATAGTCGCTATGAGGAAGTAAATAATCGCAATGTTATTCAGTTTCTTTGCTTTGATACTAGCTATGAAAACTCGATTATTTCTTGTTTAAGCAAAGCCAGAGAAAATGCGCGCTCAATTCGTGAAGTGATCTCCTCGGAAATGTGGGAGGAAGTCAATTCTTTCTATTTAATGGTCAAAGAGGTTTCTGCTGGTAGTTCTTTTAAAGCCTTGCCAAAACTATTTAGTAAAGTGAAAATGGCGAGCCATCGTTTTGCAGGAGTGATGGATGCTACCATGTCTCATAACGAAGGTTGGCAGTTTGGACAAATGGGTAGATTACTAGAACGAGCCGATAAAACCACTCGGATTGTAGATGTGAAATACTTTCTGCTATTACCCTCTGTCGAATGGGTTGGTACTCCCTTGGATCGGATTCAATGGATGGCTCTACTCAAGTCTGCTAGTGCTTACGAAATGTACCGAAAATCTCAGCACTATATTACTCCTAGTAGCGTCGCCGAATTTTTAATTTTAGACCGACAATTTCCTCGTTCAATTCACTTTTGCCTGTGGCAAACTCAGCAACGTCTACATGAGATTACTCAAACACCTCCTGGTAGTTGGTGTAATGGTGCAGAAAGAGCTTTAGGCAAATTGTGTTCTCGACTTAGTTACTTGACGATCGAAGATATTATTCAGTCTGGGCTACATGAGTTTCTAGACGACATGCAAAGTTCAATTAATGAGGTAGGAAAAGAAATTTATACTACTTTTATTGCTTTAAGCGATTCCTTCTGTGCTATACCAAATAAGCCATCAAACGATCTACAGCTTTCCTCAGCCAGTAATACTCAAGCCTCATCTGCTGAGATTGCGTCCCCGCAGCGATCGCTTTAACCAACTTCAGAGTTTTACTTTATCGGTATTACCCCTAACTCAAGGAAGTTCAGATTTTATCGATCTTGATGGTAATAATTTAATCAAGCTGTGGTTCGATCGACCAACTAACAAGTTGAGTATCCAGACTTTAGCTAGGGTAGAAACAAGCTGTACTAATCCTTTTACTTACTTACTTGAGCCTTGGGCGATTACTCTTCCGTTTGACTATCCCAGCTCTGTTTTACAACAATTAGAACCCTACTTGCGTCCCTATAGCTTTGTTCAGGATAGCTCAGCCTTAGAACTTGCTCAAGAAATTGCGATCGCCACCCAAGGAAATACCCTCAACTTTCTTTTTACTCTCAATCAACGTATCTATCAAGACTGTCAGTACATCATTAGAGATATCGGTGAACCTTTTCCCGCTGGAGTTACCTGGAGGGATAAACAAGGCTCTTGTCGCGACTATGCAGTGCTATTCATGGAGGTTTGCCGAGCGATCGGTATTGCAGCGCGGTTTGTTAGTGGCTACCAGGAAGGAGATTCAACCCAACAGTCAAGAGATCTTCATGCTTGGGTAGAAGTATATTTACCTGGCGCGGGTTGGCGGGGTTACGATCCCACTCTCGGATTGATAGTTAGCGATCGCCATATACCCCTAGCTGCTAGCGCTATTCCTCGATATGCTGCTGCGGTGGAGGGGGCAGTAGTACCTGTAGTCATTGGTGCAAACGCGATCGCTGAACTTCAGGCACAAATATCGCTGACGGTTTTATAGGTGGTCTTGACCACGCTTTTATGACGCTAAAATAGCACCAGCAAACAACTCTGACCAAGATTTACTGGTAGCATCTGGGCTAGCCACTATCTCCACTATTGCTGATTTAGCCGTTGGCTGAGATAGTGATTCAACACATACCTGAGCTACTTTTTGTCTGGGTATACTACCGTCAAACAGGGTATCAGCCTGAGACATAATGATGTTATCAGCATTATCTTCTTCTTTTAGCCCTCCAGGTCTAACGATTGTGTAGGGAATACCGCTAGCCTGAATATAATTCTCCGCCTGTTTTTTCCAATACAAGATGAGCCAAAACAGATTTAACGGGTGAAAAAACTTAGAAGTGCAGAGAGAAGATACTAAAACGAAATGCTCTATGCCCTGTCTTTGGGCAGCATCGACTAAATTTTTCGTTCCTTCATAATCTACTTTATATGGCCCAGTCGGATCCAAACTGGGGCTAGCACCAGTGGCACAAATTAAGGCGCTACAATCACTAAGACTAGACTCAAAGGTAGCTGGATTTAAAACATCTCCTTCAATTAATTTAGTTGTCTCAGGCAATATTGTTCTAGCTTGCTCCAGATTTCTCACTAACGCTGTGACAGAAATATCTTTATCGATTAATTGTCTAACAATATGTTGGCCCGTTTTTCCTGTAGCTCCTGCAACAAATACTCGCATAAGATCTAAATCACACCCATATGACTAAAAAAGTGTTTAGCTAATAATTAACCCCTTTATTGTAATCATATTAACAATAAGGATTGCCTAGAAAACGTTAGTTTAAAATTAGTTTAAAAAGTGACATGCAGTCTAAATTTATCAATCATTCACAAAATACCTTTTTAGAAATTTCTTCTTCTGACTCTATGCAGCTTACCTATACTGATTCTATTGAACAACAAAGAACGTTTGCCTTTAAAGTTAGTTTCAATGGCCGAATGGATATGTATAGTGATCTCGACACCGTAGCTAAATATCTTGATGCTCATGAAGGCTGGTTTTGTCGTTGCGCTCAACCAATGAAGGTCGAACCTGTGGCTGATAACGGCTATATCCTGACTGTTGGTAAATTTGGTTCATTTGGTTATGAAGTTGAGCCAAAAATTGCTGTGGTGTTAAATCCTCCAGTGGATCGAGTTTATTTAATGCAGACTATTCCTCTGCCTGACTGTGATGAAGCATATGAAGTGAACTATCGCGCCAAAATGAAACTACAAGAGGTAGCTGTTGATGCTTGTCAGACATCAAGCAAAGGTTTATTTAACCAGCAGACAAACATTCCTCAACTTATTACTGAAGTAAGCTGGGGTTTAGATCTTCAAGTTAAGGTTGAGTTTCCCCAATTTATTAGCAAACTCTCACCTAATTTGATTCAGGCTACTGGCGATCGCTTATTAGCTCAAATTGTACGCCAAATCTCACCTCGTTTAACTTACAAAGTGCAGCAGGATTTCCACAATAGCCACAGTCTTCCTATGCCACCCAAAAGTAGTAGACAACTGCATAAAGTTACTCATCCTCAACAATATGCGGTTTAAAACCTTTTTTCAATATTTGTTTTCAGCACTAATGGGAAACTCAGCTCAAGTAATTGCTGGGCTTCCCTAATTAATTTATTGATGATTTAACGATTTAAACGTACTGGCGATCGCACTTCAAACCAGTAAAATCGACTTTCTACATGTCGAGGATGTAATTAAGACATTAATCTATCGACAATTTTCTGGACAATTTGCATTCCTGTAACTGCTTGCCAACCAAATAAGCCTAGCAAGACAATGTTAAGGGAAACATGAGTAGTACGAGCAAGGCTATTACCCTTCTGCATCAAAGGGACTAAAGATGCCGAGACTGCAATTAGACTAGTCATCCCCAACCCCGCCAAGAGATGAGGGCCAACAAAAAGTTTACCGTTATTGATATAGGTAATTGCCATCCCGCCAATATTACCTACAACCATCAAAGCCAAAAGGAGCGATCCTGCTTGATGATGTCTTTCACCAAATTTCTGCTTGACTAGCTCTTTTCTAGTTTCTTTATCAGCAGTGCGAACTTTTTTATATTGCAGTCCCAAATACAATGCGTAAACAGTAAGACCTAGCAAGACCCACATCAGAATTGGATGACCAAACTGTGACCAAGTTTTGATGCCATCGGGAATTTCAAACGCCATATTATTTTCTTTTATTTAAATCAGCTTAAAACTTTATGAAAATTAACTTAACATAAAGCAACTTTGCAAAGCGAGAGAATGTGAGATTTTTTGCTCCTTTTTATTCAAACAAGAAATTTGGCTTGAGAGTAAAGCCATAAGTCCAGAAATTATTTGTTCGAGATTTGAGCGGACAGGGGTTATACTGCAAGCTTTAAGCTTCAATTTAGAATACTTGCGATTACGATTATTGTGATGTCATCATCCTCTGCAATCTTAAAACCCTGTCAATTGCCACCATTGCTGCAACCTGGCGATTTAGTGATCGCGATCGCCACGTCTGGGGCAGTTAAAAGTACTGATGCCCTAAAACAAGGCATAGCGGTTTGGCGCGATCGCGGTTATCGGCTGGAGATGGGTGAAAATTACCAATCTTGGTGTGGTTATTTGGCAGGGAGCGATCGCCAAAGACGGGCAGATTTAGCAGCAGCTTGGCATAATCCAGAATGTAAAGCCATTATTGCCGTCAGGGGTGGTTATGGTGGCGCAAGGTTACTGGAGGATTGGACTTGGGACGTTGCTCATTCTAAATGGGTAATTGGCTTTTCCGATCTTACTAGTATCTTATGGAGTTTAGCTACAGTAGGAGTATCGGGTCTTCATGCCTCGGTTTTAACTACTTTAGCAGCCGAACCAGAGTGGGCGATCGCTCGAATGTTTAATTACTTGGAAACAGGTCAGCTTGAGGCATTACAAGGTAGGTCAGGAGTCGCTGGACAGGCATCAGGAATTTTACTCCCAGGAAATTTAACCGTAGCGACTCATCTATTGAATACAACCATGCAGCCCAACTTGACTGGGGTAATTCTTGCTTTAGAAGATGTGACTGAATATCCCTATCGGATCGATCGCATGTTAACTCAGTGGCGCATGATGGGAGTTTTAAACCAGGTTAAAGGTATTGCTCTTGGTCGTTTTAGTCGTTGCGATCCCTATCCTGGTACGAGTAGCTGGACGCTGGCTGAAGTATTAAGCGATCGCTTAGAAGACTTAGGAATTCCGCTAATTTACGATCTGCCTTTTGGTCATGATGGGGTTAACGCTGCGTTGCCCGTAGGACAAGCAGTTAATCTCGATGGCGATAGAGGGGTTTTAAGCTGGTCTAATTCTGTTAGGATCGCAAACACAGACCACCGAAATTAAAGTTGAAGGAGAATCTTGTTTTGCCTCATTCTATTGTTACCGACATCTGCGAAGGAGTAGCTGATTGCGTTGATGCTTGTCCTGTCGCCTGTATTCACGATGGCCCTGGCAAGAATATTAAAGGAACAGAATGGTACTGGATTGATTTCGCTACCTGCATTGACTGTGGCATTTGTTTACAAGTATGTCCCGTTGAAGGCGCAATTCTTGCCGAAGAAAGACCAGATCTACAAAAAACCCCCCAATAATTTACAGCAGTTTTCAATTGAGTAGACACATTAATTTATCGAGGTAATGGGTAATGGGTAATGGGTAATGGGTTTTATCCAACTAAAATTGGCTGTAAGAGATTCTAATGGAATGAATTATGGCGGATCAGCTGTGAACTAACCTTAAACTGCATAAAATTAACTTAATACTGCGTAGTAATTAAGAGTCTGGATATTTTAGCTAGTTAGGGAAGTATTCGGGCGGTAGCGTCGTAGATAGTGCCAAAGTACTATTTGCGCGCTACTAAATATAGCCGTACAAAATTAGATTAGGACATTAATAATAATCGGCTCGTAAGTAGGAAATAGGAAATAGGAAATAGCGCGAAATTCCGTTGCCCTAAAGGACTAGCTTCGCGTCGCGCGGGTCTCCCGCGTTAAGGAAATTTCGTAAGACGGAAGTAGTATTTCAAAAATGCCCTAACGTTTTTACGTAGGACTATACAAGAGAAATTAGAAATAACTGAATAAAAAATAAGTTCCAGGCGCGATCGCGATCGCTGGTAAAAATGAACCAACGCGAATTTTAACTAACTCTAATAAATTGCAGCCAATTGCCACAATCATTAAGCCCCCAACCCCAATAATAATTAACAGATAAGGGTTATTTTCCGCATCAGGGACTGTATTTGCCACCAATCCAACCATTAAGGACAATCCACCCTGATAAATCAGGATAATCAAGGCAGAAAATCCTACTCCCACACCATAAATATTTGCCAAGGCGATGGAAATCACGCCATCCATAGTTGATTTGATGGTTAAGAGAGTATTGTCACCATTTAAGCCGTTATTAAAGCTGCCAATTAAAGCCATTGGCCCAACACAAAATAGTAAGCTACTGGCAACAAATCCTTCGGTGAATCTTCCTTGTCCCTTAAATTTCTGTTTTAACCAATCTCCCAAAATAGTCAATCTTTCCTCGATCTGTAACCATTCTCCGATTACTCCACCGATTACCATTGCCAAAAGACCTAAAACAGCCCCATCTATTCCTCCTGCTGCCACTTGACTCATGCTGTTTGCCATACTTAAGCCAATCCAAATTGTAAGTAAGCCAACTCCTTGAGTAATAATAGTTTGCACTTTGGCAGAAAGGCGATCTTTGAAGAGTAAACCTAACCCCGTACCCACTAACACGCTAAAAATATTGATCCAAGTACCACTTGTTTTTGTCCAGAAATCTAAATTCAAGATAATTCTAAGTTTGATAAAAAAAGCCCTACTGTAAAGTAGGACTCCAAAATTAAACATTAATCAGCAAAAACTGTGTTAACGAACCGTATCAGCTAACTGATCTACGCGAATTGGCTTGATAAAATACATTTTGATTAGTTCTACACCATTAGAAACATAGTGAGGCAATTTACGCAGTAACTTAACTGGTGCAGGGGCATTAGAACTAGCGATCGCCGACAATTTTTCGTTATTGGCAACACACTTTTCTAAACGCTGATAAAAATCAGGATGTTCTACATCCAACACTACAGGAAATACTCTGCCAGCAGTGGCATTTGTTTGTTTAATTACGTGCTTATCGTATTCGCGAGCATCTAAGCCTAGAGACTCATAGAAGTGATAACGCTGCACGTCATTGAGGTACATGGTGGCAAACACCGAAAGTAAGAAAAAACGACTCCAGAGTCTTGCTTTAAGATCATTTAAAAACTGAGGCTGAGACTTCATGATCGCATCGAAGAAGTCACCATGACGGTTTTCATCTTGACACCAGTTTTCAAAAAAGCTGAAGATCGGATAAATTTCGTTTTCTGGGTGCTGTTGAAGATGACGGAAAATAGTAATGTAGCGCCAGTAGCCAATCTTTTCCGAGAGGTAAGTCGCGTAAAAAATAAACTTAGGTTTAAAAAAAGTATATTTACGGCTTTTAGTCAAAAATCCTAAATCTAGAGAAAGATTAAAGTCAGACAATGCCTTGTTTAAAAACCCAGCATGACGAGCTTCATCTCTTGCCATCAACGTAAAGATTTCCGCCAAAACGGGGCTTCTATCTTTTAAACGTCTACCCAATTCTTTATAGAGCAAAAAGCCTGAGAATTCGGCAGTACAAGAACGTTCTAAAAACTCGATAAATACTTTGCGAGTCTCGCCACTAATATTATCCCAAGACTTTTGAAACTGCTCATCTCTGACAAAATGATGGCGGTTATAGTCAACGCGAAACTCTTCTAAAATTGCCTGAAGTTCGTCTTCGTTGAGGGAGATGTCCATGTTGGCCATCTCTTCAAAATCGGTTGTATAAAAGCGAGGGGTGAGAATAGTCTCTTCCGCAGGAGATTTGACTCCAGGGCGTACTTCCTCAAACTGCGGTTTTTTAAGGCTGTCTACCATTGTTAATACTTAACTTTTTTTTATTAAAGCAATCTGTGACTCTCAATTGCCATCATCAGAGGTTACTAGGTACTTATTCTCTAACAGTTGGAAAGTCTTTCAACATTTTGTTAACGAATGTTTACTACTATGCATTTGGTATCGATGAGTAGGGGCGTTCGCAATACTTCTCGTTTAAGCTTTGTTATTGATCGGTTGAGTAGTAGGTAGTAGGTAGTAGGTAGTAAGTAGTAGGTTTTTAGAGGCGGAGATTGTTAATTAAAGGCGAATATGATCCCATATTTTACTCATTCTCAAACATAAAATTGACCGCAGTAATTGTCTTAACCGAGAAGTAGAAGTATTGGGGGCGTTCACCCCTACCAGGTTTATCGGTTAATTGTTATTTCTGCCAATTGACAAAATTGCGATCGACCCAATCTATCCCCACCTCGTTATTTAGCCTGATTTTTTTTGGCGCGTCGGCATAAATCTTGCTCAAAATACCTGCATCTTGTTCGACAACAACCTTACTCAGTCCTAAAAATTGATTTTTCAATAATCTTGCGAAAGGATTAATAGACTCGCCAAACAATAAAACATAGGTACGAGTTTTTGTTGCTGATTCTGGAGTAAAAAGATGACATTGAACCATTTTTCCCCAGGGATTTTCACCATAGAAAATAACTAAACTAGGAAAATAATTCTCTAAATGAGCTTCAATAACATCAGGAACTATTAACTGCTTAGGTTGTTGTAGCTTTTGCCACCAGGTTTTTGGAGCAATGGGAGCATTGAATAAAGCTTCGGAATGATAGCCGTTATCAGTGAATTTTTCAAATCTGACTTCGGTAATTTCAAATAAGTCTCGATGTGTACCATTCTGATGATTGTAATCGTGCATAATCCTCAGCATCGATCGCAAATCTGTCTCGACACTGGTATCAGCGGTTGCGCCAATAAATTCATATTCTTGAGCAATCTTTTCCAGAACGTTGGGAATTGGGATTTTCGGTTCACAATTTCCATAAGACCAAATAAAATCACCTTGGATTATTAGTTCTAAAGATTCTAATTGCGGTAATGTTTTTTGCTTAGTTCCTGGTAATATAGTGCAACCATTGTGGTCAAACTCTAGAGCATGAAACGGACAGACAACATTACTAGAGCCATCTGCTTGAACATTACACCAGCCTTCAGATAGCATTGCACCCATATGAGGGCAGACGTTAGATAAACTGCTAATTTGCCCTGTGGAATCCTGCCAAATTACATAATCTTTGCCGTAAAGAGAAACTTTGAACGGTTGGTTTATTGATAGCATCGATCTATGAGCGACTAGCCACGGCGCACCTTCTAACATAGACATCTTAAATATTTCCTCAATAAAAAATTGGCATCGAAAAATTTGCATCAGCAATTTCCCTACGACAACTAAAATATAAAGTGTCGTGAGTTTGCGATCGCTGGTATGAAAGTATTTAATAGCTTTCAGCTCTAATTCTTGTTAATAAGCTTCCAGAAAACTAGCTTTATTTGATCTTAATATATGACACTTTATTCGCTTTTGTCAAGATGAAAAACCCAAAAACTTCTCTGCGTCGTCAACCTCAGCAGCAACGCAGTCAGAAGCGAGTTGAACAGATTTTAAATGCAGCAGCAATTGTTTTTGATGAAGTGGGTTTTGAGGCTGCTACCACTCATGCGATCGCGGCTCGTGCTAAGACAGCAGTAGGTTCACTCTATCAATTCTTTCCTGATAAGTTAGCCATTTTTAATGCTTTAGAGTTGCGTCATGTAGAGCGGGTACATATTATGTGGGACAAATTATTTCGTCCTGAAATCATACAGCTACCATTTGTGGACTTCATCCACATCTTAGTTACTCAAGCCGAGCAACTATTTAAGCAACCTACTTCTAGAATAGTTTTTAGGCAATTTTTTGTTTCCCCAACTATTTTTAAAAACATAGATACCAGCTTTACTCAAGAAGCGATTAAATTTGCGGCGCGGTTGTTACAAGCTCGTAATCCTAAGTTATCAGAGCAAAGAAGTCTGATCCTAGCTGAAATCTGCGTTAATGCGACGAATGCTCTAATTTTATTAGCTCTAAGTTCTGATCAAGCTCATAATCAAGTAATCATTACAGAAATTGAGGCTCTCTTGAAAGCTTATTTAATCGCTGATGTGGGAGATGATGCAGTTAGTCAGATAATTAAACCGCTCGATCAGTTGATTAGCTGCTACAAGCTTAATTCTCGCCAAAGTCTGATCCTCAACTACGCTTTTAATCATCCTGAAATTACGATCAAAAACTGTGAGCGTCTGTTTCCTGATGTTTCCCGACGCACTTTACAAAGAGATCTTAAAATCTTGAGCGATCGCCAATTATTACTTTTTCAAGGTAATACCGATCAACGCTGCTATCGGCTTAATTTAGAGGTAATCGACTTATGACAACTTGCGACAACTATCCATGAAACCAATCACCCTTCGATGTGTTTGATTACTTTCCAAAAAAACAGCCTAATTTAAGCTACTTTTTTAAATTTTCACCTAATCTAAAATTAATTAGCTACCATAAAATAAACCCATTGCAAACCATACAAAGGTTAATAATTAAACTAAAGATTTTGATTAAGCTGGCTTGTGATTAAGCTAGCAGATTAATTTTTGTTCAGACTAATTTTATCTTAAATTCCTAATAGCAACTTTGCTAAACTTTAGATTCTCAATAAGTTATTCGTGTTATATTTAGATTGTCAATAATTTTCACTTAATGAGAGAGCAAGAGTTATGTCTACTACTACAGGGTTACTGCGTCCTTATGGTCATGTTGAAGACAATCCAGTTTTATTGGATAAAAGTGTTACTGAGCCAGTGTGCGAAGGTTTTAATGCTGTCTTATCAAGCTTTCAAGGTTTATACTTGCAATATCAAAAACATCATTTTGTAGTCGAAGGTTCAGAATATTATTCCCTGCACGAATTCTTTGCCGAAAGCTACGAAGAAGTTCAAGGACACGTTCATGAAATTGGCGAAAGACAAAACGGCTTGGGTGGTATTCCTGCTGCTAGCTTTAGTAAATTAGCTGAATTATGCTGCTTTGAACAAGAAGATGATGGTGTCTTTGGTGAACGTCAGATGGTAGAACATGACTTGTTGGCAGAACAAGAGATTATCAAACTATTGCGTCAACAAGCAGCTCAAGCAGAGAGCTTAGGCGATCGCGCTACTCGCTATTTATACGAGCAGATCTTGCTAAAAACCGAAGAAAGAGCCTATCATTTGCAGCATTTCTTAGTTCACGATAGCTTGACTTTAGCTTTTGTTGGTAACCGCGCCAATGGTTCAAATTAGGATTAAAATCGAGTATAAAATTCACCCCAATTCCCTAAATCTCTGTATCTCTACCATCCAAACTAGTTAACGATTTAACCAAACTCGATCTTAGTGGTTATTCGTTAACTTTTGACTGTTTAAAACAGCTTGGATCTCTTGTCTAAGTTTTTGTCTAGTCTGGACTTCAAGAAACTGTTTTTGTAAAATTTGCCATTCTAGCCACTTCTGATATCGAGTTCTTAACAGCAAATCTGCCAGTTCGGGCATTTTTTCCGCAATCGGCGATCGCAATACTTTTTCTAGCACCTCGATCAAAACATGAATATCTTGAATCTGGCCTAAAATTTCTTGAACTGCTTCTATTCGTTTAAGATAGTCATGATAGGACTTTCCATAAAATTGAGCAAATAACTCTAAACTGTAGCGAGTTTTTTTTGCCGATTTACGTAGATCGTGTAAAAAAGTAGCTTCTAATTCTAAAAGTCGATCTATTGCCTCCATATTGTCGACTGTTGGAAATTCAATTTTACCTTCTTTGAGTTCTACCCCCACTAACCAGCCTGGATGCAGTAAAAATTCGGAAACGGAAGGCAAAAGCAAATCTGGCAACACAAAATTAAGAGAATAGTCTCCAGATACTTTATACTTTGGTCGTTTGAGCCAATCCTTTAGTTCCTGCTTAAGTTCTAGATAGAGCTTACTGTTGAGAGTTTTATGAACTTGCTTTAATTTATCGTTACGTCTTTTGCCTAGAGATTTGATCGCTTTATCTAAAATCTTCTGCTCTTTATCCGACAATAGCGGTCGATAATTATTGCTTAAAACTTCGAGCAAAACATCTAAATCTCGAAGCGCACCTAAAGAATGTCCGATTTTTCCCAGCTTTTTGACCGTCACGATTTCTGGTAGATTCATCGCCCAAGCCAAGCTGGCGATCGCACTTCGTAAGCGTCTTAATCCTACTCGCATTTGGTGCAAGTCTTCTGGGTCTTTATCTTTAAACACCCCAGCTTCATGTTTAAATATTAGGCGACTGTGTTTAGCGATCGCTTGCTCGGCTAGTTTTTTCACAGCCACTACGCTATTTTTCTCGGTAGTCTTTAATGAACGCTTACTCATCGGGGGTAAAGTTAGTGTTGTCTAAAAGTTCTTGTTTAGATTGCTCTAGCTGATGCCAAAGCTGCTTGATTTCCATATAAGTTGCTTCAGGAGATATTTTGCCATTGGCTTCTAAATTGCAGAGATAGGATACCTGTTGGGCAAACTCTTGTAGATTGGAATTAAAAGCTAAATTGCTCGGGCTAAACTCACCGTGATATTTGCCTATAGGGTGTAAAAAACTGTCTTGGAAATTTTGTGTCACTATTACTTCTCCAGATACTTACTTCACTCATACTTTTAGTATAAAAGAAATAGGTTGAAGAAAAGCAGTTTTTTAAAGCTAAAAGCTAGTAAATTAGCATAAAGTAATTTATATTAAGCGTAATAAATAAATCTACTTAAAGATAGATAGTTAATCAATTAACCCTCTTTTTTATCCGCTAAAACTACTATTGTCGATTAATCTATATTCACATTTTCAACTATCAACCAACTAAAAAATGAATGTAGAAGCACACAAATTTTAATAGCTGCTTGTGAATTTTAAACGGTTTGTTTCAATTTTAATTAGCGTTGCGATCCTGCTTTATATCTATACTCAGATTGATGTTGTCAATTTGCTCAAAGTATTGCAAAATTGCGATCGCCTGATGTTAATGATCAGTTTAGTCATGGTAATTCCCATCACCTTAGTTACCTCCTGGCGGTTACAGCAGTTAGTACCCCACCATAGTTTGGGGTTTTTGGAAGCCAATCGTTTAATTTTGGGTGCCAGTGTCCTCAACATGGTTTTACCATCCAAAATGGGAGATATCGCCAAGTCATATTTCATGGCTGAAAGGTCGAAGATTAACGGTAGCCTGGCTCTTTCGATCTCTATCTTTGAAAAAACCTGCGATTTACTCTCGCTCTTATTGTGGTGCGTATTTGGTCTATTACTCTATCCTGCCAAAGATAGTCTATTTTGGCTGATGACCGCAGGGGTTGGAATCGGCTTAGGGATTGGTTTACTGATGCTAGGGTCACAATCTTTTGCTGATTGGTTTTTCGCGATCGCCATTAAGTTTGCACCTCAAAAACTTAAGTCTAAACTTGAGAAAATGCAGGCTTCTTGGGGAGAAATGCATGATTATTTTTGGTCAGACAAACAGCAATTATTAATTATTACCAGTACATCAGTATTCATCTGGTTTTTACATCTGCTGCAAATTTGGCTCTTTATCCTGGCTTTAAAAGCGATCGCGCCTTTTTTGGTTAGTTTGGCACTTTCCCCTTTATCAATTCTGGCGGGATTACTACCGCTAACTTTTGCGGGAATTGGTACGCGGGATGCTGCCATAATTTACTTTTATCAAGACTACTTCAATGAGGCTACTGGCGCAGCTTTAGGATTATTGTGTACTTCTCGCTATTTTATTCCAGCGCTGATTGGCTTGCCTTTTCTAGGACAAATGCTTGGTGCTGCGAAAAAGATTAATCATTGAACATCTTAAATTTTCTCATACCAATTCTCTATGAAAATGCATTAAATCAGATTTGACCCCTTTGCCTCTTTGCCCCAAACTAAGCGGGATAAACGTCTTTGCGTCTTTGCGTCTTTGCGCGATACTTACAATCAAAATATTAAGTACAACTTTAAAAAGAAATGGTACTACTGCTATGAAAAACTGGACAAAAAAAAGAGATTAGCAACTAAGCTAACCTCCAAAATACTGTTACGAAATCTAAAAATCTGTTGGCTTAACCCCCAGCCACAGCGGGAACAATACTCACTTCATCACCATCGCTAAGTGCTGTATCTGTACCTTCTAAAAATCGAATATCTTCACTGTTGACGTAAAGATTTAAGAAACGACGGGGTTGACCACTTTCATCGCAAATACGAGCTTTGATACCTGGACAGTTGGTTTCCAAAGCGTCGATCAGTTGATCGATATTGCCACCATCACATTCAATAGTTGCCTGATTGTTAGTGAACTTTTGCAAGGGAGTTGGAACTAATACTTTAACGGTCATAATCGATTGAAAAATAAATAAATGATGAACAAGACTTGATGGACTTGAAGGTAATATTTTAAGTTCCCACTGTTAAGTTCTTACTATGTTTAATCCAGAACAGCTCAAAAACAGGCTTACAATCAAATTCCATTTACTTCTAACAAACAACTAACAAACAGCGACTAAACGCTGGCTTGTTGCCACTCCAAACGCTCTAAAGTACGTGAACGTTCTAGCGCACGCTCGAAGCTATCTAATTTTGGCTCGATGGTTAAAGGCTCACCGATATATCCTTGTACTGCTTCTTGGGTTTTTAAACCGTTACCAGTGATATAAACAACTGTTTTCTCGTCAGGATTGATTTTACCAGCTTCTACCAGCTTCTTGAGAACAGCAATAGTCGTACCACCAGCAGTTTCGGTAAAGATACCTTCAGTTTCTGCCAATAGCTTCATGCCTTCGATAATTTCGGCATCAGTGACGCTTTCAATATTACCGTTGGTTTTACGGGCAATGTCTAGGGCATAATAGCCATCAGCAGGATTGCCGATCGCAATCGATTTGGCGATCGTATTTGGCTTAACAGGAGTAACAAAGTCTCTGCCTTCTTTAAAGGCTTGAGCAATAGGTGAACAACCTTCTGCCTGTGCGCCACTAAAGCGAACTTGCTTGTCTTCAATTAAACCGACTTTGACAAATTCGTTAAAGCCTTTATAGATTTTGGTAAACAGAGAACCAGAGGCTAGAGGTGCCACGATATGATCGGGTAATTCCCAGCCTAACTGTTCTGCTACTTCGTAACCTAGAGTTTTAGAACCCTCAGAATAGTAGGGACGAAGGTTAATGTTGACGAAACCCCAGCCGTAGCTGTTACCTACTTCAGAACAAAGACGGTTTACTTGATCGTAGTTACCCTTCACCGCCATGACTGTAGGGTTATAGATCAGAGTCCCCATAATTTTTCCCGCTTCTAAATCCGCAGGAATAAATACGCAGCAGTCCATACCTGCATGAGCAGCGATCGCAGCAGTAGAATTGGCTAAGTTACCAGTACTAGCACAAGAAACAGTCGAAAAGCCGAGTTCTCTAGCACGGGTCAAGGCTACAGACACCACCCTATCTTTAAAGCTAAGAGTCGGCATGTTGACCGCATCGTTTTTGATATAAAGATTTTTTAGACCCAGACGACGCGCTAAACGGTTGGACTTGACCAAAGGAGTCATGCCTGTACCAACATCAATCGGATTTTCACTTTCTACAGGTAAGAATGCTTTGTAGCGCCAAATTGAATTAGGCCCTGCTGCAATACTTTCACGGCTAACCTGGCGACGAATTTCGTCATAATCGTAAGCAACTTCTAAAGGCGAAAACGTTTCTTCGCATACGTTCAGTGCTTTCAGTGGATACTTCACTCCACCTTCTTTGGATACCAAATGAGTAAAAGTGCGTCCTTTAGCGGTTTTGATGGGTGTCTGAGTCATGATTAAACATTTATTCCGTCAACAGTAATTGGATGTTATCACGAGTAAAAACCAAGAGTCAAACATACCCGATAATTTTAGTCGGGATTAATTTACCTAAAAAAATAAGCAAAAAAAAAGAGAGCAATTTCTTGATCTCAGACTAATTTTCAAAAATAGCTCTAGAGACAAAATTAAATATTAAATTCTAGTGTAATAGCGCGTCTAGGCTAAAGCACTGGGTTCATTTAAGTAGGGTGGGCAATGCCCACCCTACCGATTTTAATTATTTCAACCCAACAAGTTAGAGTGGACGCGCTACTACCAAGGTTAAAAATACTTTTTAGTCAATAAAGACAACTTTGCTTTAGTTGCAGCAGGAATCTTGTCAGGAGGAGTCAAAATGGCATATTTTAAAGCTGAATGAGCTATTGATTCTGGCGGATTGGCATTGAGCTTGTTAACTGTGGCTTTAATGACTAGTTGAGCATTGATGGCATTTTTATGTAGATTATCAATAATCATTTCCACCGTAACGCTATCGTGATCGAGATGCCAACAATCGTAATCTGTTACCAGAGCCAAGGTAGCATAGGCTATTTCTGCCTCTCTGGCTAATTTCGCCTCAGTCAAATTAGTCATGCCAATAATAGTGGCATCCCAACTACGGTAAAGATTAGATTCCGCCTTGGTAGAAAATGCAGGGCCCTCCATACAGACATAAGTGCCACCACGATGTAGATTAACTTCTGGCAAATTTAATGAATCCACAGCATCAGCCAAAATATCGGCAAGATTAGGACAAATAGGATCGCCAAAGGCAATATGAGCAACTAATCCCTCGCCAAAAAAGGTGGAAACGCGATTTTTAGTGCGATCGATAAACTGGTCAGGAATTACCATATCTAGAGGTTTAGCAGCTTCTTTGAGTGAGCCAACAGCAGAAGCAGAAATGATATATTCAACCCCTAATTGCTTCATCGCATGAATATTGGCACGAAAAGGTAATTCAGTAGGTAACAGGTGATGATTACGTCCATGACGAGCCAGAAAAGCCACCGTTGCACCCTCTAATTCACCAATGATGAGGGCATCGGAAGGATCGCCAAAAGGAGTAGTTAGTTTTACTTCCTGAACATCCTTGAGAGCATCCATTTTATATAACCCACTGCCGCCAATAATGCCAATTTTTGCCTCGATCATAAGCCTGTCAAATTTTAGTTATAATTATGCTCGATTATTTTAACGAGCCTGATAAACTTCCAGCATAAATTCATTTACCAAGGCGATTCGCTAAAATGCCAGGTTTCGTCTAATCTTCAACTTCAGTGGCTAATACCAAAGGCATAACTTCCGTCCCAGGATCGAAGGTAAGATTGTTGGAAAGGCGATCGCGAATTAATTTAGCAATCATTTGATTAATCCGATACATTTCTGGGCAAGAATTAAAACGATATTTAACATCGATAATTCGCTGTTTTTTCAGTAGGGTTTTACTTTTCTTTTTTTCTTCTACCTGTTTATTGCGGTTGCGCAGAAAAATATCAGGTTTTTCATCACGGCTTTTAATATCAGGCAAAATATCTGAAAGATAATTACACCAGTATCCTTTGAAGTTTTCACTCTTGGGATTCTTATAAAGCTTGAAACTATCCAACGTGGGAATATACAGAGAATAAAATTCTCCTTCTTTAACTACCTGAAAGTAACCCCAGTCTTTTTCCTGACGGTTGAGCAAGATATCTAGAGTCAATTCTAAAGAAGGTAGCTCAGTAACGGAAGTAGGGTAATTTTGTTGGCTATACATACATAACTAGAGAGAATGGGGATGTTGCTAAGAAAACCAAGATATGTTCAATTAATTAAAGGCACTAATTAAAACAATCTCTATAGAGTCGGTAAAATCATATAATCATGAATCTAGAAAAATTCCTAAGCTTAAGTGCAGGTAGATGGTTTAGTCAACGCACCAACTACTTTTTAGACCAGAATGAATCCGCCAGCAGCAAGGCCGATATTACCATTGAATTGCTGGCTGCCGATGATTCGCGGGTATTGGAACTTTGTCAGCAGCACAATTTAGACTCAAGTTTAGCTGTTGGTGGCGCAGTTCAAAGCTGGGATAATTCCGTTGACTGGGGCAAAGCCAAACAGGTGGGTTCAGCAACTATTGTTTTAGTTAGTAATCCAGATAGCGATACTACAGGAAAACTCATTCGTCTTCAAGATCCTCAAGTTTTTGGACAGTATGTATTAGGTCAAGATGAGGCACTAACTCTAACGATTGAAACTGACGAAATGTCTGCCGAAGAACGACAGTGGTTTGCCAGCGACAACTTCAAAATGCGTACCACAGTAGTCAAATACAGCGACGGTACCAAGCAAACCTCGTTTTACTCAGAAATTCGCAAAGCAGTGAGCAGTGAGCAATGAGCGATCGCTAATTAGTAATTAGTAATCAGTAATCAGTAATTAGTAACCAGTAATCAATTTACCTTCTAGATTGCAGTTGACGATAAACATCGCGGATATCCACCTTGTGATAAGCCAGGGCAACTAGGGTGTGATAGAGCAAGTCTGCCACTTCCGAGGCAATTTCTTCTGGTCGATCGTCTTTGCAAGCCATTACTACTTCAACTGATTCTTCGCCAATTTTCTTGAGAATTTTGTTGTCTCCTCCCGCAATTAACTGACAGGTATAGGAGGACTCGATAGGGTTAGCCAGGCGATCGCAAATTACGCGATAGACTTCTGATAAAGTGTCGGCAGGAGGTGCAATTTTGCTCTCATCGATCTGATGGAAACAGCTACGTTCCCCTGTATGACAGGCAATATCCCCAACCTGTTCAATGGTGATTAGTAAAGCATCACTATCACAATCGTAACGCAGCGATCGCACTTTTTGAATATGCCCTGAAGTTGCGCCCTTGTGCCATAATTCCTGACGGGATCTACTCCAGTACCAAGTTTCTCCCGTCGCCAAAGTTTTCTGTAACGATTCTTGATTCATCCACGCCATCATTAACACTGTACCATCAAGGTAGTCTTGGGCGATCGCTGGGACTAATCCTTGTTCATTGAAGCGAATTTTGTCTAGAGGTAAGTTGTAATTTTTAGTTTTACTTGAGGACATCGTAAATTAGCTTAGGACAATTAGGGTGATTGGCTTTATTGGTAGTAGGTAGTAATAAAAAACTTCCTAACATTGCCTAGTATTGCCATATAACTACTTTACAGGTTTACCAGCAAAAAAAAAGCTGCCTCACAGTCTGAAGCAGCTCCTTAAATCATTTGTATTAAAGCTTAAATCAATCTATATTCAATATAAGCTTCGTTAGAATTAACAATCTCCAGGCTGCCCCAAGATTCCAAATCTTTTAAATAATTAAGATTTTTCTTCGTATTGAGAACTTTACCGATTAAAGTATTTCTACTTTTGGTGATGTTACTTCTTAAAGTATGAATATTCATTTTTTTAGACTCGACACTCAATTATTTACCAATTTCATAAACAGTATAAATATTAATAGTTAATTATTAGCAAAGCTGAGATTATTTTTGATATTTGAAGACACTTCCTAGTTTAGTAAAGAGTTACAGCTTTATCAGTAGTATATTTGCCCAAGTATTTTGGCAACAAAAATCTAACTTTGCCTTATTTTTGCAACTTTAACAGTTACATAAGTAATCATAAAATATTTAACAATTAGTTAATAATAGTCAAAAGCCAAAAAATAAATCTCATAAATTTAATTAAATTTTTTTAGCTAATCGAGTCCTAAAAAAACTGGCAAGTTTAATTAACTCACCAGTAGATTAAAATTATTTGTCATTAGTTAAGACTATTGCTTGTCTTCAATTACTTGATCGATTAGACCATATTCCATCGCTTCATAAGCTGACATAAAATAATCGCGATCGGTATCTTTTTTGATTTTTTCGATCGATTGCCCCGTATTATCGGCCATCATTTGATTTAATTGGTCACGAAGGCGCAGAATTTCTTTGGCTTCAATATCAATATCTGTCGCCTGTCTGCGTCCTTGAACACCCCCTAAAGGCTGGTGAATCATGATCCGAGAATGAGGCAATGCTAAACGCTTACCTTTGGTGCCACCACAGAGCAAAAATGCCCCCATAGAGGCAGCTAAACCAACACAAATAGTTACTACCTCAGACTTGATGTGACGCATCGTGTCATAGATAGCTAATCCAGCAGTTACGGAACCACCAGGAGAGTTGATATAAAGGTAGATCGGTTTACCAGGATCTTCAGAATCCAGGTAGAGCATGATCGCAATAATTTGATTAGCTAGACTATCATTAACTCCTCGGCCGAGGAAAATAATGCGCTCACGATATAAGCGGTCATAAATGCTAATCCAGTCGCTATACTGCTGACCAGGCATTTGATAGGGAACTTTGGGAATACCAATGGGCATAGACTTTAATTTACCTTTATTAGGGGTTTCTAGTGTTCTTCTTGTTTAAAGCTGTGAATTATTAGCTTTGATTTAGCTAAAAGCTAAGAGCTAAAAGCTGAAAGCTGTATTTAACTAAGAGCAGCTACAGGAGTAGGCAGATCGCTAGTACTTTCTAGAACTTTATCGATTAAGCCGTAGTTCTTGGCATCTTGGGGAGTCATATAAAGCATTCTGTCTGTATCTTTTTCTAGCTTCTCTACTGATTGACCAGTGTTACGACTAAAAATTTCCAAGACAGCTCGCTTATTTTCAATGACTTCTTTGGCACGAATTTGAATATCGGTTGCTTGTCCTCTTGCACCCTGACGGGGTTGATGCAGAATAATTGTGCCGTTGGGCAAGCTGGCGCGATAGCCTTTGGCTCCAGAAGAGAGAATCATCGCTGCCGTTCCCATCGCCTGACCAATACAGATAGTATGTACTTGGGGCTTAATGTAGTCCATAGTGTCACAGATAGCAAAAGCTTCTGTTTCAAAACCAATGGAGTCTCCGCCATACCAAGAAGTACCAGTAGAGTTGATGTACATGGTAATTGGTTTGTCTGGATCATCAAATTGTAGAAAGAGTAATTGAGCTACGATCAACTCCGTAACGTCAATTCCCATTTGGTCTTTATACTCATCAGGAGAAACTAAAGGAAGACCTAAATAGATAATGCGCTCTTTTAATAGCAGAGAAGGTAAATCTGGGGGTGGAGTGCGATAGTTACCACCGCCTCCTCTATAGGGAGCTTGTACTGCCTGAATTGGTGAATCCATAGGTTTTACTTAGTAAATTTACCTCTTACGTTATATTGTTATCTACGCGACAAATTGACGGGAGAAACAATATCTAAGCTCTAATTATTGCTTTGATGTCAGAGTTCGTACAAATGATTTTAACGCATCTATCTACCAGGATTTACCTTGTTTTAACCTTTAAAACCGAACTTTAACCGTACTAACCGAACTATTGGTATTTTCAGTTATCAGCTACCCCATTCGACTATGGCTAGAACATATGGCTAGAACAATTGCTCTAATTGCCCACGACGCAAAGAAAGATGAAATGGTAAATTTTGCGCTTAACCATCAGCCTTTGTTGTCTCGCTATCATCTAATTGCTACAGGGATTACAGGGAAAAGAATTAAGGACGCAACTAAGCTCAAAATAGAAATTATGGCATCAGGTTCATTGGGAGGAGATGTCCAAATCGCTGCCAAAGTCGTTGCGGGGGAAGTGATTGCGGTAATTTTTTTAATCGATCCTTTAAACGCACAACCTGATGAGCCAGACATTCAAGCACTACTGCGGATTTGCAATTTACACTTAGTCCCTTTAGCGACTAATTTAGCCACAGCAGAAGCGATCGCCAATAGTTTTGCTCAAAGTTTGGTAGCTCATTTGATTTTTAATCCTATATCGGGTAATGGCAACGGCCAACAAGACTTGGAATTTATTAAGCAAACTTTAGAGCCTCATTTACACCTTGAGGTTCATTTAACTAGTCCTGATATCGATCCGCGAGAATTAGCCGAACAGGCGATCGCTCAGGATGCTGATTTGATTATTGCTTCGGGAGGTGATGGTACGATCTCGGCAGTGGCAGGGGCAGTTATCGGTACGGATATTCCTTTGGGCGTTATCCCTAGAGGCACGGCGAATGCTTTTAGTATGGCTTTGGGTATTACCCAGCAAATTAATCAACTTAGACGAGCTTGTGAAATAATTTTGGCAGGGAAAGTTAGAACCATTGATGCTGCTCTATGTAACAATTTGCCCTTAATTCTCTTGGCGGGGATTGGTTATGAAGCCGAAACGATCGAAAAAGCCGATCGCGAGGCTAAAAATCGCTGGGGTTCTTTGGCTTATATCATGGCAGGTTGGAGGCAGTTAGACGAACAGCAACTGTTTGAGGCGGAAATCGAAATTGCTGGAGAAATTAGAACTTTCCAGGCGGGGGCAATCACCATTGCCAATGCTGCACCACCCACATCAGTCTTAGCTCAAGGAATAGGTGAAGTGGTTGTCGATGACGGTTTGCTAGATATTACTATTGCCACGGTGGATAACAAGCTACAGGCGGTAACTACGCTCTTAGGCATGTTGGGGGCTGCCCTGATTAGAACTAACGCAGGATTAGATAATGTTGTTCATTTGCGATCGCCAAAAGTAAAAATTTCTGCCAACCCAATCCAAAAAGTTGTTTTAGATGGTGAAATTATCGGCAATACACCTCTAGAGATTGAATGCTTACCTCAAAGTCTCAAGGTATTTGCTCCTGTTCCCTAAAATAAGCATAATTTAGCAGCAATAGGCTAGAAACTTCAGTTCATTTGCTGTCCAATCGGGAGAAACTTACAATTGTTATTTTGCGACAATAAATACAATAGCTAATAATTATCCCAATCTGGTTAATTAAATTATTAATATTTAGTAGTTATTTATAGTTAAACCCGCTCAAAATTATCGCTCAAAATTAAATAGATGAAATTTAAGCATAAAATTACTCAACTAACCATTACAGGGGCAGTAAGTAGCATCTTAGCATCAGGTATCTTACTCAGTGCGATCGCCACCCAACAGACTCAAGCTGAAGTCTCTCAACTAGCTCAGGCTCTTGCGCCAGAAGAAGTTAATCTTCGTGCCAAACAAATTGTTGTCCGTATAGATGGAGCGAATGTTGGTTCTGGTTCAATCCTCGAATACCAGGATGGCAACTATACCGTCTTGACCAACTGGCACGTAATGAAAAATCAAGGGAGCTACACCGTACAGACTATTGATGGTCGAAAACATCAGGTAATAGCCAGCAGCATTAAACAATTGCCAGGGGTAGATCTGGCTATATTTCAATTTAGCAGTGACCAAAATTATCAAACTGCCGAATTGGGCGATTCTGGTAGCCTGAGTGAAGGACAAATTGTCTATTTTGCGGGCTATCCAGGGGAACTACGGCGGGAAGATAATCGCTATTATCGCTTTTTTACGGCTAATATAGTGGGTATTTTGCCAAAATCTACTGCAAATGGCTATTCTCTAATCTATAGTGGGGAAGCCTTTCCTGGGATGAGTGGAGGACCTGTTTTTAGTCGAGATGGGGTCATGATTGGAATTCATGGAGAAGCGAATGTTAATGCGATTTCAGGCGGTACTTCCAACTATGCAATTCCGATTGTTAGTTATCAACAGGCGATCGCTAAATTAGAGGCTCAACCCACCGCGCAAAATCCCCCAGCAGCAACCCCCAAACCTGAAGTGGCAGCCCAACAGCCAGCGACAAAACCCGCTCCCCCAGCCAAAACACCCGTCAAACCAACAGCTCCAAGCCAACCGTCACCAATTAATTCTAATAATGTTTCATCTGTACCAACCTTTGGTTCTGGCAGCAAACCAGCAACTAAACCCGCAAGCAAACCCGAAGTAATCGTCGAAACCGAAGCCGAACAACCAGTAGAACAGCCCAAACCAGCAAGCAAACCCGAAGTAATCGTCGAAACTGAAGCTAAACCCAATCAGCCAGAACAGCTAGAGGAGGTTTCAGTTACTAGCACCACTAAAAAAATTGCTTTAATCTCGCCTAAAACTGGGATTGATTACACTAAGCTGCGCGATCTCCTTAAGGAGGGTAAATGGTCAGAAGCAGATCTACATACCTATCAATTGGTTGAGCAGATTATCAAGTCCGCTAAAAATGATAATCAGCATATCTTTATCGAACTAAAAACTATTGCGGAATATTCTTGCCCTGATGTTAGAACCGTAGATTATCTCTGGAAGAAATACAGTAACAATCAATTTGGCTTTAGTCCGCAACAACAAGTGTGGCAGAACGTTAACCAAGATGGAGACTTTTCAACTCAAACTTGGCGACGTTTTGCTACTGAGGTAGGTTGGAAAAAAGGAGAAGTTGCCAACGGTAGCGGTTATCTGCTTTACGACGAGCTAGACTTTGAGCCGTCAAAAGCCCCCGCAGGTCATCTCCCCTGGTGGTTTGCGCTCCCAGATGAAGAACAAAATGTGATTAAATCCTTATTTGCTCGCTGCAATCTTAACCCCACCACCGCAGAGTTGGAAGCAGAAGCCAAAGCAAATTCTGCCGACACGGCTCAAAACCCTGGTAATAATGTAAATAGCAAGAATCAGCCTGACATCAACAAACCACCGAAATCTAAAAATTAAACTCAGCAATTACCAATGAAACACCATCAAATAGCTTTAAAAATCAAAACTACAGGTAAATCGCTCCATAACATTACTAGTCAAGTAGAACAGGCTGTGGCTAAATCTCATGTGGTTACAGGACTCTGTACAATTTTTATTCGCCATACTTCTGCTTCTTTATTAATCCAAGAAAATGCCGATCCTGATGTCTTAATTGATTTGGAGAACTTTTTTGCTCGGCTAGTACCAGAAGATGCCAGTCGCTATATCCACGGTGCAGAAGGACTGGATGATATGCCCGCTCATATTCGCTCGGCTCTAACCCATACCTCAGAACAGATCCCGATTTCTAACAGTAGGTTAGTTTTAGGGACTTGGCAGGGAATATATCTTTGGGAACATCGCCAACGTGGTAATTATCGAGAGATTATTGTTCATATCAGCGGTGAGTCATCTTGAGTCAAAAAACATATCACATCACCTCTTCTGCTGAATGGAAAGATGCCCAAATTCTGGGCGAATATCAACCGAAAGGATTTGCCCAATCACAGTTTATTCATCTTTCCTATCGTCATCAACTCTTGACCGTAGCTGAGCGTTTTTATGCCGAACAAAACGGACTTGTGATATTAGTGATCGATTCATCTAGAATAAAAGATGGTCTAATTGAGGAAAATCTGGAGGGGGGTATTGAATTATATCCTCACTTTTATGGTGTATTGCCTATTGATGCTGTGATTGAGGCGATCGCTTTTCCCTGTAATACTGATGGTGGCTTCGATCTGCCTGAAGAATTAAAAATTTGAATTATGACTTGAATCATTTATCTTGACGAAGATCGTCTCTGTCATGCGCTCGCTTTCCATGGAAAAAGTAAAATCCTGCGGTGTAATCTGCTTCACAAAAACTCAAAAACCATCATTTTTGTTGATGAAGCGTTCGTATCGTTATGATTTGCCCAAAGGTCATATTGAACCAGGAGAGACAGAGTTACAGTGCGCACTGCGAGAATTATTTGAAGAGACAGGAATTACTCGGAAACAAGTCTGTTTAGAATTAGATTTTCGCTTTAGGACAATTTATTATCCTCGTTATCGACGTTTCGGGGGGGAAAAAGTTGAGAAATCTTTGGTGATTTTTTTTGCTTGGGTAAGTGAAGAATTAGAGATTGTGATGACTGAACATAGTTCTTCCGAGTGGGTTAAGTGGAATCCGCCTCACTATTTTCATAACCGAATTATTGACGAGTTATTAGCAACAGTAGAGAGCAAGTTGATGATCGAGCGCTAGCAATTATAGCCGTACAAAATTAGATTAGGACATTAATAGTAATCGGCTCGTAAGTAGGAAATAGGAAATAGGAAATAGGAAATAGGAAGTAGGAAGTAATATCAAGTCCGCTTAATTACTTCTAATAAAATCTTTGCGTCTTAGCGTCTTTGCGACGCGAAGCTAGTGCTAAAGCATACCGCTTCGCATATCCTTTAGGGCGCGAGTTTTAATTGGAATTGTTTAAACGGACTTCATATAAGAAATATCCTAACGTTTTTATGTATGGCTATAAAACCTCATAAGAAGGATTAAAAAGACTTCAAGCACAAACAAACCTTAAAGTTAGTAACTATACAATTAGCCGTAGCATTAAGAAATTAAAAAATATTATTACTTTGTAAAATTACCCCCAAAATTGTCTTAACCCGAACCTAGATCAGGTAAAGTTTACATAGTGCATTATTTGCGAGATTAAATCGCTATCAAGGTTGAGACGGGATGATAAGTCTACTAAATTGCGATATTTTCCCTGATTTTGACGATGAAAGACAATTTCTTCAGCCAAATCACAAGTCATGGCAGGAATTGCAGCAAGTTCTTGGATCGAGGCGTTATTAATATTTATTTTTACTGGACTAAGAGGACTGAGGCGATCGTAATAGGCAAAAGCTAAAACTGGCTCATAGGGTTGCAAGTGCTGGGGAGAAACATCGATCGCCGCAGCAATATCTTCTAGACAAACTAACTGTACCCCCATCCTGACTAACTCTACCAGCGATCGCGCCTGACGAATAGAAAATCCTGGTAGTCGCAGCCAATCATCCACCGTTGCTAGATTAACGTCAATCTTAATCCCTAATTTAGCAGCGATCGCAATTTCCCTTAAAGACTGAAAACGATAGTAAGGATCGTTGGCTATTTTCTTGCTAATTGCAATTTCAGATAGCTTAAACATGATTACTGATTACTGATTACTGATTACTGTTCATTGCTCAAGTGATTTGTTCTAAAAGCTGGCGGCGTTTTTGTTCAAATTCATACTCTGTAACCAAACCATCTTCTCGTAGCCGATCGAGTTCGCGCATGGCTTCGGCGATCGCTTTTACCTGGGGTGCGCTACTCAAATTAGAATTGTACTTGTGTCCATTGAATTGACGTTCAAACTGTTCGCAATCTTGTACCAGATACCATACCGCATCAATTGCCGAGGCAATACGAGCAATTGGCGTAGACCACAAGAGGATATACATAATGCCCCATACTGGCTGACCTAAATATAGTTTATGCAGTCCGACAACAGGGGTCACAGTACCCAACAAAGCTAAGGCTACAGCAAAACGACGCTTTTTATGGTATTTGAAAAGTTGCTCTAGTATCGACATTTAAGATTTAATTATGCTCAATAATTGAGTTTACTTTAGCCTATTTTTTTGGTGTATCCCAGCCTAGGAAATATTCTGAATAAAACCAAAAACAAGATATATTTTAGTGGTAATTAGTTATCTCTCCCTAATTCCCTAATTCCCTAATTCCCTAGCAAACTATAAAGGCTGAGATGATAGCTGTTCCAGGCTTTCCAAAAGTTAAACAGGGCCATTGTAATCAAAAACAAACTAAAAAACTTACTTACCAAAGAATTGGACATATTGGGTAGTAGCCTCGTTCCCGCTTGAGAACCCACCATGCCACTAATGCCTAAAATTAAACCAGGAACAAATAGAACATTGCCTTTAACTATATGAAATACACAAGCTGAGATAGTTGCTGCCACAATTACCCCTAGGCTGGTGCGAACTGCCGTTTTAATGTCTTCGTTTAAGAGCAACATTTGCAGCGGAACCATAATCACACCACCACCAATGCCCAAAAGACCAGCCAAAAAACCAGCAAGTCCTCCCGTAATAACTCTAGAAATTATGGGATTCAGCGTCTTGGTCTTGGTTGAGTGTTCTTGTTTCCTGTTGGCGATACTTTTTTTAAGCCTAATTAAAGCAATATTGACCAGCATAAAAGAGGCAAATATAATTAACAAGATATACTCTGGTATTTCTCCTGTTAAATATCCTCCCAAAGGAGCAAAGATAATAGCTGGAATCGCCAGATAGATTACCCGCTGGAGATTTAGGTAGCCCATTTTCCAGTTATAAAAGCTGCCTGCACTAGAACTCATGATGATTACCAGAGTACTAGTGGCGATCGCCTGGGGAAAGGGGTAGTTCAAGGCGATTAACAACGATACAATGATGAACCCGCCACCAATTCCTAGTATGCCAGCTAGAACACCAGCAACAAAACCACCTCCAGCCAAAATTAGCCAGCTTCCATCCATAATTTTAATTAAATATACTTAATTAATTGTAGTTAACGGGAAATAAGTATTTGATATAGTCGATTACTATCGGCAAGAGTGACAGTGAAAACTAGGTTCTCATATTCCAGCTTTTCTCCTTGATGGGGAATCTTTTGCCATTGTTCCAACAAAAAGCCACCCAAAGTGTTGTATTCATCTGCTAGAGGTAAAGTTAAATCTAGTTGCTCGTTTATTTCTTCTAGGTTGATCTGTGCCGAAACTAAGAACGTATTCTCGTCTATTTTTTGGACTGCTTCAATTCCCGTTTCGGGATCGCTACCTCCATCACCGACAATTTCGGCAATCAAGTCATGGAGGGTAATTAAACCAGCTGTCCCGCCAAATTCATCGATTACCACCAACATTTTTTGTTGCGATCGCTGCATGGAAGGTAGTAGTTCATTAAGGGATGTTGATTCTGGAATAAAACCGACAGGTTCTAACCATGACTCTAAAGTAGAATCAAAGTTAATGTTGCCTTGTGCCAGCGGTTCAGCCAGTTTCTTATAGTGAATAATTCCGCGTATATCATCGAGCGATTCACCAACTACAGGATATCCTGAATAGCCATATTCTGCGATCGCCTGTAATAAATCACCAAAAGTAGTATTGAGGGTGAGAAATTTGATATCGGTGCGGGGAATCATCACTTCTTCGGCAGTATCATCCCGAAATTCAAACACATTTTTTAGCAGTTGTCTTTGTTCTGCTTCTAAACCAATTGATTCTCTTTCCGTAGCAATCATTAGCTGTAGTTCTTCGGAGGTGACTTTCTCATACCAGCCATCGCCACTATATTCAACTCCAATCAGCTTCAATAACAGACTGGTAGATAAGTTTAAAATTGCCACAAAAGGGCTAAAAATGCGCGCAATAGCAACACTAGGAGGGCCAAAAAACCGAGCTAGTTGCTCAGGATACATCAAAGCTACCGACTTAGGACAAAGTTCCCCTAAAACGATTTGTAGGTATGCCAAAATAATAAATGACAGGGGAAGAGCTAGAGAATGAGCCAGAGATTTAGAGATATAAGTCGGTAAGTTGAGCCGTTCAACTAAGACAATAATTGAGACAGCGATTGTTTTTTCGCCAACCCATCCCAGCGCTAAGCTAGAAAGAGTAATACCTAGTTGGGTAGTGGATAACAAGCGATTGATACTTCTTTGAAGAGACTGTACAGTTTGAGCCTGAACATCTCCATCTTTAACTAACTGACTGATGCGAGAGCGACGAACTGAAACAATCGAAAACTCTGCGGTAACAAAAAAAGCATTGATCGCGATTAAAAGTAAAACACCAACTAGAGTCAACCACAAATTTTGTTCAGCCATCAACCAACTAACAAGAGAAGAATATAAGCCTGCATCACGAAACTAGTTTGCTGAGTCATTATCTATTTTGTTTGATTCACTACATCAGACACTTGTTGCAAAATTTCTTGTTCTTCAATAATTTCCAAACCCTTGTGTTTGCCACCTAAAGGCTTTTGACTGAGATTATCGTCGTCAGAATTAATATTTGGTTGAGTTACTACCTTCAAAGCCTCACTACCCATAAAGTAGCCAATGTAGGAGCTAGCCACGCTAGCCAACAGCATCATCAAAAATAAGAAGATAGTGAGCCACAACTTAACTCTAATTTTCATGCGATCGCAATTTTTTTTGATTTTTTTTAGTTAATCTTGTCAAAGATAACCGACTTATCTAATATAATGGTCTACTGGTGCAAAAATAAATATCCAGGGTTGGCCGAGCGGTTTAGGCAACAAACTCATAATTTGTGCAAGGCAGGTTCAACTCCTGCACCCTGGACTCAATTGAGGAAAGATAAGAAAAAAAAAGCAAGTGAGGTAAATATTACTTTGCCCCACACTTTTGTTATTGCTTATTTCTAGTTTAGTGTTGTCAACATATCAAGCTCAATTAAAAGGCAATATAGCTAGGATTCTCACGCAGAGAGGTGTTATAGGGATTTTCTAAGTCTCTAGTAACAGAATACTCTCCTGACGATGTTTGCTTAATTAGACTTTGCTGATAGAGCTGATCGACTGCCTTACCATCTAAAGAAACATGCTGCTCAGGGAATCCTGTCAAACCAACAATAGTGTTAATTTGACCAAAAATATTGCTTTGTTTAAAAGCATTTTTACCTCTTTTATGATACGCATCTTTAAACGCATCATCTAGAGGCTTCATTTCTGCTTGGGCTTCAACTGCAAATAGGCTAGCAATAGCAGCTATCACTAGAACTTTACTTAATTTAGTAAACTTAATAGACATTACTTTACTTAATATTTGTGATATTTGTGAATAAACTAACGGCTACAGATTGCCTGGTCGTGTTATGATTTCCCTGCTTATCAGGGCGACAAAACTACTGTAACTTCTGCTCAATCCTAGCTGAAGATTTAATGAAAGAACAGTCCACAAATATCTTTTCTATTGCACTCAACTTATGAACACAAAACAAACTTCTCTTTCTTCACTAGCTACAGCCGATACAGATACTTTACGCCAGATTCTTCTAGATTTAATTGTTAAAGATGCCTATGTTGAAGGAGATTTTACTCTTTCTTCTGGAGCGAAAAGTTCTTATTATATTAATTGTAAACAGGTGACTTTAAATGCGATCGGCGCATTAGCTCTAGGTCGTTTACTATACCAAAAGCTACCACAAGATACGTCAGCCGTTGCAGGTCTAACTTTAGGTGCCGATCCGATGGTTTCAGCAGTAAGCATTGTTTCAGCCTATGAAAACCAGCCAATTCCCGCTTTAATTATCCGTAAAAAACCTAAAGGACATGGTACCAAAGCTTATATAGAAGGGCCGACTTTAGCCGAGGGAGCTAAAATAATTGTCTTAGAAGATGTTGTGACTACTGGTGGCTCGGCATTAACCGCCGTCGAAAGATTACAAGATGCGGGATATCAGGTGACGCAAATCTTGGCTTTAGTAGACCGAGAACAAGGAGGAAACGAACTATATCAATCTCAAGGAATTACATTTCAGGCTCTATTTTCTATTCAAGAAATACAACAGCAATATGCTCAAAAAAATACTTAAAAAATTAAGCATTTTTACTTATTTATCCTCTATTTAATTAAAGCTACTTGTTGTTTGTTAGCCTCGTTTATTGATTGTTCATCGATCGCTGTCAAGACTTAGAGCTTCTTCAAAAGACTTTACCTTTCGTTATACGAGACGGTTAAGTTATTAGTTAAGCTGTGGGAGTAATAATTTTTATTCCTATTCTTATGCAAGCATTTTCTCCTCGTAATTCCCCATCAGCAAACTGGTCAACCATAATTATGTTTGCTTTAGGATTTTGGCTCAGTGGCAGCTTGGTTTTTGACTGCTTAGTTGTGCCTGGAATGCTAACTACTGGCATGATGAATGAGCCTGGATTTGCTAGTGCTGGTTACGTAATTTTTGGCACTTTTAATCATCTAGAATTACTTTGTGCTGCCACAGTTTTAGCAGGTTGTTTAGTCTATCGTTATGGCAATAATGCAGTTAGTAATGTAAACACCAAGTCAGTTTTGTTAGCCGCTGGCTTATTAATCATTGCTCTAGCATATACTTATGTTTTGACTCCACAAATGAGTAGCTTGGGTATGCCATTAGATCTTTTTGCTCCTGCTAAAGTCATGCCTGCTTCTATGACTTCAATGCACATTGCCTACTGGAGTTTAGAAATAGCTAAATTAGTTAGTGCTGCCTTCTTATTGCGTCTTTTCTACCGTAATTCTTGTAGCATCGGTTAGTAAATTTAAATAAGTTCAAAATAGTATAAATAGTGTAGAAGTATATAGCTGAGCGCGGCAAATTATTTCTGCACTATATTTTTTTGAATCTCTTGCTGACAAATCCACCAGAAGTAAATAGTTAAATTAATTAGACCAATGAGTTTAGTCCCATCTTCCAACATAGCGCGAATACCACGACCACCAATGGGAGCAATATCGATCGCACTAGAAAATCCAAACAGAAAAAAAGCTAAGAGCAAAGGAAGATAAGGAGTCTGGCGAATTGTCCGACCAAATACTAAAGCGTAGCTGATGATCAGTAAGCCATAAATACTGTATACACTCAATTTAACGACTTTACAAGCACCAAAAAAAGCACATAAAAGAAGAGTTAAACGAAAGCGATCGTCAAAAAAGAGCAGCAGCATAACCAGCGCACTACCCCATAAAAATACCTGAAAAGGACGATTCGACTTAGACAAGAGAAAAGAGGCAAAGAGGCAGATGGCGATCGCTGTACACCAGAGAATTTCTGAGAGACTAGTCAGCCAACCTTCATAAAAAATATTGAAATAAAAAGGATCGCTAAACAGGTTTTCAATACCTGAACCCTTACTTTTAATCTTGGCATAGATGCTTAATAGGCTTAAAAACACAATTGTCAGAGCATTTGACCAAAGTAAAACTGGAATACTTTGAAAGTGCTGTTTTCCCCGATTTAACCAAGACTTAAATATCGGGACGCTAGATTTCTCACTCATTAATTACAATCCAAAATTTTTAGAATCTTAAAAGTTAGATTAATTGCATCCCCCATCTTATCCTTTAAAAAAATATAATGAGATCTAATCCGATTTTCGCTCTCCTGTATCTACGAGTAGCGTATATCTACGCAAAGTTAAATTTACCTTTTTCTTCTAGTTTCCACTGATTTGTAGATACTTTAGTTACTATTGCAGGTCTGATAAGATGATAGCTAGAGTACTGGGGATAGTATCCAGATAAATGAAACAAAAGTCGGGCAATAGTTAGAGAGGTTTCTTTTGCATCAGTTATGTGCTGTATTTCACTCGGTATCAGAAAGTAATTACCTGAGTAGTCAATAATCCAATATTTACCATGAGGAGTATTTTCTAATGTAATTACATCAGGTTTATTGAATGTAATTTGTTCTAAAGTTTCAACGCTAATTGCAACTTTAGCTATTATCAGATCTTGAATCAGCTTTATGTCTTGAGTATATGCTTGTCTAAATTGAGAGATTTGAGTTGTCAAGTCTATTTTTAGATTTTGATTATGGTTATTGTTTGCATCTTTTATATTGTTTTGATTGTCTGGAGCAAAATTAATTTTACCTTTTCTTTCTAGCTGCCAAGTTTCACCATCACTTTTGAGAACTGTAGCAGGTTCAATCACTTCAAGGTCTGTGTATGTTTCTTGATAGTTTTGACAATTAAATATTCTTTGAAAATTGCCATATTGATATGGATTGATATAGGTTTTCTCTTTAGGAATTAAACAATAAACATCATGCCAATTAACAATCCAAAAGTTTCCCTTTTGGTCATTAACAAAATCTAGCTCGCTTTGCGTTCCACCTCTAATTTTTTCCATTGTTTCTTGAGAAACTTTAACTTCGCTGACTTCAAGTTCTCCATTTTTAATTAAGCGATAAAAACTTTGATAGCTTCCATTTAAATTATTTTCTGATTTAATATCTTGTTGATTATTAGAGTTGTCAAAAAAGCTACTATCGCTTTCCTGAGTAAATAAACTATTATGATTATTGTCTTTTGTATCAACTTGATTATATTCATTGAAAGAATTAACAACTTTAGTTTTAAAGTTAGATAGCTGAGATTTAAAATCGGCAATTTTTCCTAGTTGCTGAGCCAAAATTTCTTTTTCTGACAACCATTCTTTTTTTTCTCTTTGATGAGTTTGATGGGATATTTCAGATTGTATTTCCAACTGCGAAATTTTACTGTTTAGTTTATCTAGTTCAGTTTGAAAGGCTGTTAAGCCAGATAAGAGTTGCTTGTTAATTTTAGACTGCTCATCATCAGCTACATTTTGTGACGGCTTTAATTGTGACGATACAGATTTTGAATTTGTACCAAATAATAGGACTCCAGGCTGAAGTAGTTTCCACTGTTTGTTATTAGGTAATAGAGAAAGAACTGCTGGTTCTTCCAAAATGAAGTCACTATTGGGTGAATCATAGTCTCCCATTAATTGAAATAAACTTTCAACTGTTTTCAATTTGTGAATATTAAAACTAATATTATTATTAGGTACTAGCCAATATTTATGCTGTTTATTTTCTAGAGTCGTAATTGCCCAATAATTGCCCTTTACTGTTGTTTCTAAAATTATTTCATCTGAATTTGAACCTCGATAACTATCTGACGTAAGGGTAACGGGGATAATATAACCAGACAACACGGCTACTAATTCGTTATAGGTGGCAATTAATTGAGCTTTAGTTAGATCGACAGGAACAATATGAGGTTTTATAGAAGATGATGCTACTTTTATAGATCGCGCTAATTTAAGAGGATAACTTCCTTTTGCTAATGATTTAGTTAACTCTTCAAAATCGTTTTCAATCGAGCTTATTTTATTAAGTAATGATTCTATTTCTTCTGCCTGTTCTTCATCTCGTTCAACGAGAGCATGTTGCTCTTTTAAGATTTTACCTATTTTGTCAATCAGTTTATCGACAAATCCTTGAGTGACAACTGTATTTTTATCACTTGTAGCCATGAGATTTTGTTAATTCTTTTCAAATAATTGATTGAGGTATGTTTGATTTTTAGTATTTAATAGAAATTTAGCTTACCTTTTTCCTCAAGTTGCCATATTTCTGAATCTATTTGAGATACTTTTGCTGGCTTAACTAATTGAAAATTATGATAGTCAGAAGTTAAGTTAGCACAGTCAAACAAAGATTCAAGAGTAGACTTATTAAATTCATCGAATTTGATTTTGGTATGAGGAATTAGATAATAATTGTTCTCTTCTTCAATAATGCAATACTTCTTCTGAGTCGTATTTTCGAGAGTAACTACATTAGCACTACCAGAACGTCTTTGATTCAGGCTTACTTGCCTTTCTGCAACTAGAGTTTTTGCATTGTCGCATATAGAATTTTTGTTTTGATTATAAGTTTCAACAAACTGTGAAACTTTATCGACAACAACAATTGAATTTAAATGAGATATATCTGAAGTTAAACTGTTATGATAATTTACAGATTGGTTGAATTGCTGTTTACTAAAAAGTTCACGTAATCTAATCTCCGAGTCAATATTTCTTTGATTACTGTCTTGAATTTTTTCAATGATCTGGCGACTTGTTCTATCTAAGTTACTTAATTGATTATCAAGTTCACTTAATTGATTAAATTTACTTATAATTTTGTTTTGATTTTTTGTTAGTTCTTTAATTTGCTTTTGTTGTTTATTTTGAGTTAGAAACCATAATAATAATAAAATAGCCAAAATAGGTAGATCGATAAAAATCAAACTATTTTTCTTAGAAAAAAAATCTTTATTGTTCAAAGATTGATTGATTTCTTTTAAACCCGAATCATTTAAATCTTTTTGAATCTGTGTTAATTGTTCACTAATATCTGGTTTTTGCTCTTCTGGTGTATCTAATGATGGCGTTGGATTGCTTATATTACTATTAGTAGATGACGGTAAAGTTGTATTTTCTGTTGTTGGTAACGGAGATAATGTTGAATCTTGTGCTGATACGGAGTTAGCTATATTTAAAAAAATACTTATGATTAGTGCGAGTTTTGATAAGCAATTAATACCATGTTTATTTATATTCATAAGATTATGCCAATATTTAAATAAATTTAATTTTACCTTTTCTTTCTAGCTGCCAAGTTTCACCATCACTTTTTAAAACAGTAGCAGGTTCAATCACTTCAAGGTCTTTGTATGTTTCCTGATAGTTTTGACAATTAAATATTCTTTGAAAGTTTCCGTATTGATATTGATTGATATTTATTTTCTCTTTGGGAATCAAACAATAAACCTCATGCCAATTAACAATCCAATAATTACCTTTCCGATCATTAACAAATTTTAGTTCACTATTAGTACCACCTCTAATTTTTTCTACAGTTTCTTGAGGCACTGCTACTTTAATAGCTTCAAGTTCTCCATTTTTAATCAAGCGATAAAAACTTTGATAGTTTCTATTTGAATTAAGTTCGGGTGCGGTATCTTCTTGAGTATCAACACTTTTAGACGATTCGCGATCGCCTGTCTCATTGTAAAGACTACCTTCTTGTGGTTCATTTATTGAATTGGGATCATTGTTTACATTGCGATCGCTTTCTATTGAAAAAATGCTATGATTTTCGTTATCTTTTATATTGCTAACATTTTTATTATTCAAATCATCTGGAGTGTTTTCTATTGGTAATAATGTTTGGATATCTTTGGTGCTTATAGAGTTATTTGTTGTCTTGGGATCAACATTAGAATAATTATTTTTACTTTCCAGAAAACACTTCAATTCAATTACTTGCTCTTTTAAAGTTTCTATTTCCTGAAAGTATTCTTTTTTACTATACTCAATTATGTCGATTAGTTCATCCAATTTTTGATTATTCGCCTTCTGATTATCTGGGTCTAATGTCTGAATATGTAAAAGCAAATTGTTTTTAGATTTTGCTTCTTCTTCCAAACGATTGACAATAGTTGGAATATAAGTTGCTAAAATTGGATGTTCTGGATTAATTCCTATAGAATCCAAATCATCTTTCATCGACCAATTACATCTTTGACAATTCCTTACTTCTTCTCTATGAGAATATTTACAAACTGGACAGTCTGGCATAACCGCTAATGCTGCTAAATAACTAAATTTGAGAATCACTAGAATCATGAGATGGTTTGCCGATCATAAATTGCCTCTCACCTCACAATTTATCGAGGGATAAATTAAAGTCAAAAAGACTAAATTATTTACCAGCCCATTCTTTAGCTAAAACTCGCAACAGAGCTTTTAAACCTAAGATAAAAGGCGCATCAGGGCGAATATCTTCAGCATCACCTTTGTAAAACTCTTTGAGTAACATCGCATCTAATTCCTTTCTAGTTTTGCGATAGAGTTGTTCTTTATATTTTGCTTCTAAACCCTTTCCTCTTTGATGTTGAGGCATTGGTTTAATATCTTCCAACTTTAATTCTTGGATACCTAAGTTAAATTCATTCATAAAGGTGAATAATTGACCAAGTTCGGGAATTTTGAAGTCTTTAATTGTATCTTCCCACTCTAGACGACTATCGTATTCAATCTTCTCGCCGTTAATCTCACATACTTCTCCTGCAATCAATGGGTCTTCTTGTCTTGCGGTTAGTCCTTTAAGACGGGTATCGCTGAGAACTAAACCACAGGCTACCTCATCTTTGGGTTTTTGACTCAAGCGAGTTTTTTCTTCCGTGTCTTCAAAACCAGAACCTCTACTCAACATATAGCTGAATAAATCGTTGATATCAGAACTAGGATCAAATTCACCGCTATTATCTAGCCAGTTAAGTAAGCGAGAACCGTTACCACCAACGTAGGTAGGTGTAATTTCGTCTACGCTATATTTTCCTTCGGCATGAAGCACTTTTAAGAGAATGCCCACGTAGTAATATAGTCCTGCTGTACCAAAGGCGATTAAACGGACTAAGCCCTGAAATTCGGGGTCTTTATCAAAGTTTTTGATCTTCTCTTTGAGCCATTGTTCTGCTTTGTGACGGAGTAAAACATCGAGTTTGGCATAAAAACGCTCTTGTTTTAAGCCTTTCCAATCTTCAGGGTTTTCCTGGAAGCTTTTACAGAGAAAATCGATATTAACTTCAAAAAATTGTGAAATTAATTGACGACCTGCTAATCTAACGGAACATTGGTGTACTAGCTGATTGTTTTCCCAAATTGAAATATCTGATGTCCCGCCACCCATATCGATACAAGTGCTACGAACTAAATCGTAATCTTCTTGATCGGCAAAATATTGGGCAACAGCTAGACTTTCAGTACGGAAATAGTCTAAATCATCTTGTTTGGGGCAAATTTGCTTGATTCCCGTCTTTTGTTGCAAGTTTTCGGTGATTTCTTGCCAACTTTTAATATATCTACGACGATCGCTTTTGGCGAAAGCAGAAGGATAAGATAAAGCCCATTGAATTTCTTTGATTCCTTTACTGACAGCTAAAGCAGAAATATGTAAGACTAAATGTTCTAAAAATAGACGATTGGGAACAAAATTATCCCATTTTAAATCTGTTTCCATCCAATCATTACTAGGTCTAAAGCGATCGCTATTATCGGGAATATAAATCCGTCCATCAAATAAAGCCCGCTCTTTACCTTTGGCACAATTAGTTTTACCTCTGGTAGTTAAAACACTAGAAAGAGGTAGAGGCTTTTCTAAAGGAATAAAGTTTTCAGGAATAAAATATTCAAATAATACAGGAGTACGAGTTTCAATATCCGCTTCTGTTACTTTGTGGTGTAGAGTTTCTAAAGATAAAGGTTCGACAGTACCTCTGCGGTTGACATAGATATTGGTGAAAGAAGTCCCAAAGTCTACTCCCACACGCCACTCACCAGTTAAGTCGATTCTGGGTGGTGTTTTCAGCAAGATTAAACCAAAAGGCTGACGGTTCTGACTTTGACACAAAATATGGGACGGATATTTATCCAGTCTGGTTAGTTGATAATTACCCCTTCCCTGCTGGAAGACATGGGGTTCTTTTGCTTGAGAAAAACTGACCTGAAACGTATCTTCTCCCAAACCTGCATCGTAATAGAAACCATAATATTCTTGCCAACCTTCGGCTTGGAAATGAGGCCATACTTCTAAGATAGGCACGCCGTCAGCTAAAGCATTTTCTTCTTTTAGTGGATAATCTTTGTAGATGCGATAATTTTGCGGTTGATTATTATTGCCCGAAAGAGGTAAATCTAACTCAATTCTGATAAAAGAGCCATCGCTGCTGTTGAGAGGAGTTATATTGAGATGACGGATCAGATCTTCGGGGGTGAAATATTCCAGCAGAAGCGGATTTAAGGGCAGTAAGGGGGTAATTCTGCGTTTGTTAAAGATTAAAGGTTGAGTTTCTGGAGGTAAATAACCACCAGGTAAGGCATCTTCGATATCGATAAAGGTTAATTCTGGTAAAAATAAATCCTTAGATTCGATCCAGCGTACATTCTGCCAGATGACTTTACTCGTTTTTAAATCTTCTAGTCGCAGTGATGCTAAAGTTTGGTCTTGATGTATCCAAATATTTTGGGGTGATTTTCCCCAAGCTTCCGCTATCTGCGGATCGAGGATCAGTAAGTCTGGTACTGTGCCTAAACCTTTACTACCAATCAAGCGCACGTTAGATGGTTGCGCTTCGGCTTTGGCAGGCTTGTTAATCCCATTGAGGACACCACGATTGAGCGATACGCCAAAAAACTGCGGATTATCGCTTAAACTTAAGGCTTGTTCGGGATAAGAACCCAAACTATTGCGAAATTCATTAATTAAACCGCTAATTTCATCGATCGCCCTGGGTTTACCTTGATAATTATGCAGATGATTGCCTAAATTTTCTAACCACCGCCATAACAAGGCTTTTTCATTCTCGTTAAGGTGATTACCAGTCAGGGGAGATCCTAAACATTTTGTTTCCTCATTCCACCAGGGTAAACCAGACCAATTACCTTCTTCGGAATTAGCAACTATGGTACTGGGTGAAGTCATTCCCACGGGTTGATTGTTCCACAGGAAAACATAAACTTCCTGCCAAGGATTATTACCATCAAGACTATAAAGAGCATTAACGGGATTGGGTAACAGTTGGTATAAAGCTCTACTAAAAGGCTGCTGTTGGCGTAATTTGCTCAAATCCACTAGTTGAGCGGTTAAAGGAAATCGTCTGACTTCGGCTAACGCTACAGCAGCTAACATTCCCTGCCACTGAGCAATGATTTCTCTACGAATAGGATAGTTTTTATTGTGTAACGCCATCTCTATAGACAGAGGACGCGCCCACATAGTAGGAACAGAACTTACGCTTTTAGTTTCTCCCGAAGCTTGATAATCGAGACTGGTTGCTACATTCTGAAACGCCGATTTTGATTCTAAGCTTGTCCAAATTCCTTCTCTTTCTGGAGGTCTAACATCTGTTCCTGTTTTTAATTTCGGTAATATTAAATTAGCCATAGTTTTTAAGTCAAAAGTTTTTAGAGTAGGTTGGGTTAAGCGGTAGCGCAACCCAACACCAGTTGTAGATTTTAGCGTTGGGTTTCGTTCCTCAACCCAACCTACATTTATTAATAGGGTTAGCTAAAAGCTAAAAGCTAAGAGCTACAAATAACAACGTCTAAAGCTGACAAGCTTGATATACAGCTTGAGCTAATCCCACCGTGCCGTTATTATTGCCTTGAATATTTTTGGGATGGAGATTGTTTTTAATTCTGGTTGGTTCATCGTTGCGTTGTCTGGTTTTGGCATCGCGGTTATCTCCCAGGATCAAATCTTGTAATTTAGTTCCCTGAAGATTATTGACTTGGGCAAAAATGCTGTGTTTAAATAATTCAACTCGATCGCTTTCACATTGATGAATTTCTTGTAACCAGCGTAAATAGTCTTTACACCAGTTATTAATTGTGGCGATCGCATTTTGCTGTTGGTCACTGTCAAACTGGAGTGGTTTCTTAGGATCGGTATCATAGAATCTACTCAACCAAGGAGCAAATCTGATATAACTTTTAAATCCTTCTTGTTTGGCACTGGTTAATTCTGGAGCAATTTCTGCTAGCCAAGTATAGGCAAATCTAGTCGTACTACCTAAAATCTTTTGGACGTTGTGGCCATCGGGAATGTCATCCCAATTGATATATTGCGATCGAGAACGAGACAACAAGACAATTGTTTCTTCTTGGGGATGAGTTTCCGTTAGAAAATGTCTGGCAGCAAGACCAGCATATAATTCAATAAAATGAGGTTGATTACACTGGGTATTTTTACCAATGCTGAAATTTACTCTGGCTAAATTCTCGTTACCTAATAAATAGACGGTATCAAAAATGCCTTGAGCTTGGGTGACATAGTAGCGCAGTGCTGCTTCTGTATTGAGCAAAAACTTATCCGACTGAGCATAAATGCCGTTTTCACTTTCTCCCGCAGGAGCAGTAAAGCCAAAATAAGGCAGAATAAAAACAGAACCAATCTTGACTCGCTCTCTAATTTTGATGTCGTTTAATTTGTTAGCAATCAAGCGAGCAATAGTAGGTAATCCTGATGCGCCAGTACCACCAAAGATCGAACCACACAACAACACTTTTGGTTGTTTCCCTTCGTTGACATCCGCTCTAATTTGCTCGATAAAAGTCCCCCAGGGTTCTTCATCTAAGCGATTTAAGTCTACTTGACTCATCACCGCAGCACCAATAGCAGGTCTACCACGAAAACCTACGTCTAAATTTTCTTGTTTTTCTGTATCAGTATAGAGAACATCAAATAGATTAGCTAAGGCCGGCTCGCTTTGCTTAATGTTGTTGTAGTTAAAAAACGCACTTAATTCTTTGTTTAAGCTATTTTTAGCAAATGGCGACCACAGATCGAAAGATTTAATTGATGTCTGCATCCAAGGACACTGCTGTTTATCAATCGCCGACAATATTCGTTGACATGCAGTTTGAATATTTAAACTATTTCTCGCTCTTTCAACATTGCCATTGCTTTCATCGGCATCTATAAATAAGACTTTGATTGGCTCTTGCGGAAATAAACCGACTGATGCTAGATGCACTACCGATTCTACACATTTTGCCCCACTGCCACCAATACCAATTAAATAAATAGTCATTTTTTAATCTCCAAAAACTCTGCGTATTGTGCCTGAACCTGGGGGTAAATACATAAACAAATTAGGTGAACTTAAAGCAGTTCCTAGCCAGAAAATCCAAATTACATCAAATAGTAAGAAAAATATTGATGAAAGTAGGGCATCATCGCTAATCTTATTAAGATAAATAGCAATAAAAATACTTAGAACATTAACAAATAAAAGTGCATACCAAATACCTTGCCAGGTTTTTAATTCGCTGCCGTTAGCTTTGGAACGAATAGCAGAAACAGACCAGAAAATGACAGAAATTAAAGATATTGCAAAAACAATACTAGCTTGGTTCATATAATAACTACCAATCCATTCTTTAAGATCGGGAATATCAGTAATTCTAACTATTCTTAAATCATAAATTTTTGGCTGACCGAGAAAAATTATTAATGCACCAATAATTAGACAAATTATTAGTCTAGTTATTTCTCCTGATTTCATATATTTAGCTTATTGTCATAATAAATATTAGTTAATTACAATGTAACTCATAAAGTTTTAATTGAAAATGTCATATTTATGTGTATTAATACTGAAATTTAGGCAAAATTAAACAATTTATTTTTAACTACAATTATGTTTATATCTAACAGAAATATTATTTATTTAGCTATTCTAGCCATGTTGTCTGGCTGTGTTGCGGTTGCTAAAGGAGAGCCAGAAGGAACATTAGTAAATGACGATCATGCCAATTTACATTGTGAATTGGAGCGAGTTAAGCAAAAAACTGAACTAACTAATCCTTTAGCTATTGATTTTAATGTTGATGGTTCTGGCTCAATGTTGGGCTATATAAATCAAGAAAATAGTTCTTATATCCAAGCCTTAAAATTATTAGATAGTACTTTAGGTTTAAGTGGTAGTCGTTCTAAAGCTACTGTTAAATACTATCGTTCTGGAGATCATCAACATCAAGCAAAAGAACTAACTCGTTCTGAATTTAATAAAGCGCACAAATCAGAATTTTATGATGGGAAGAAATCCAATTTTCCTGCTGTTTCTAGTGATTTGGGTTCTCTAATTACTAAACCTAAAAATAGCGATCGCCTGACTGTGATAGTTACGGATCTAGATCAAAATGATGGTGATGTTAATTTGATTGCTAATAAAATCAAAGAAAATTATTTTAATAATCAAGCTGAAAATTATGCCGTAGGTATTTGGGCAGTAAAAAGCGAATTTAATGGCACTGTTTATTCTGCCAGTGATGCCGATAAAAAGTTTAACTACAACACTGAAGGGAAAACTAGCAAGCAGTATCGACCTTTTTATGTACTATTTCTAGGTCACCATCAGGATATTGCTAATTACTTTGATAAGTTAGCCAAAGAACAAGGAGATTTAAGCGATCGCAGTCAGTTCTTAATTTTTTCGCCACATAATTTAGTTGCAGATGTATCTTATCTCAATTCTCCACTTAACTTATCATCAGATTTAGCAGCACCCAACTTATTACATAATGGAGATGTATCGGTAGAGAAGAATAATCAACCAATAGAATTATTAGAAATTAAGAATAAAAATACTGATTCTTTAGAAATAAAATATCAACTTCCCCTCAAACAAATTAATCATACTTTATCAGCCGATCCTCATGATTTAAAAATCGCCACAAATGTCAGTGCGTTTGATAAATTTAATAAACAACAGTTTAAACAAGCGCCTGCTGCTGAAAAAGCTTTGAATTTTAAAGATTGGCAAATTAATGACAATCAAATTGAATTTACTACCAGCATAAATCCAAATAACTTTCCCGAATCCAATATTTATTATTTTGCAGTCGATGTTGTGGCTAAGGACTTGCAAAAACCTGAATGGTGGAGTGAGTGGAATCTCAATAGTGGTAGTGATGGTTCAAAAACTAGTAATTTATACGGCTTTATGAATAGCCTAAAAAATATTACTTTAAACTCAATGGATGAGTCTACTTTAACTATTGGACGTTTATGTTATGCCATCCAAAAAGATTAATCAATTTAAGCGTGATCGCTATCTTTTCAACTTGTGATTTATATCTTCATATTATATTTATTCAATGGCGATAATAGAGTCTTAAATATAATTTTTATATACTAGTCAGATCATGTTGAATTCTAAAATAGAGAACAAGATAAAATTGTTGGAGGAAAAATTACAAGAGATAGATACTAGTATTACTGACTCCATTGAACGTAATGAACGTAAAATAGAATTACAAAAGCAAATCAAAAAGCTTACTAGAACAAAAAATAATTTCGAGAAATTACAGCAAGAACAGCAAGAACTTGAATCTTTAAAAACTGATTTTTTGATAACTCATGAACAAGAAACTAATAAACAACAAGATAGTCAACATTTACAAGAACAAAATTCAGTAACCGAGAAAATAAAATCTGAAGTAAGACAAGATAATATTAATAACCAAGTTCTAAATGATTGGGATCTACCAGTCAATCAAAGCTCCGAAGACTGGACTAATGATTCTTATACTTTAGTTTCAGATGATTCTATTTTTTTGGTAAATTCAAGAGAATTACCCGAAAGTGTAAATAATCCCCAGACAACTCATCTAATTTATTTATCCAAAAGAGCAATTTGGATATCAAGTATATTTGCTTTATTTGGATTCATTTTTCCTTACGTATATACAAGAAGGTGGAAACCATTATGTATCTTATTTATTGCAATGGTATCTGCTACTATTTTCATTTCTGATGAAAGTACTTTAGTAGCTGCTCCTTGGATATCAGCTATTGATAATGGAATTGCAATTAGTAAATCGAAAAGTAAGGTTAAGCTTAAAATAGTATAAAAGTATAAAATCATTTTTTCAAATTAACCTTATAAAGTTATTCGCTGGATGAATTATTAATTCTAATTATTGAATTTTGGACAATTATGTAAACAATTGGCTATTTAAAAACAAACAACAACTAGAAAAAGCGATCGCCATCTTTTTGGATTGTGATTTGTATCTCTTTAAGATCTCAGTTAATTGGTAATAATAGAGTTTTAAATATAAATTATTTATATTTATAGGCTTATATATTATGTCAAGTTCTAAACTAAAAAGAGATATTCAATTGCTGGAGAAGCAGTTAGAAGAAATAGATATCAAGATCTCAGATCCAATTGAGCGGAGCGAGCAAAAAAAACAATTAGAAAGAGAAATTAGAAAGCTTGAACGTTCTAAAAGTCAGATAGAACAACTCGAACAAGAACAGCAAGAACTTGAATCTCTCAAATCTGAGTTTACATTAAATAGTAATGAGTTAGTAGATAAAAGAAAATCTACACAAGACAAACAAGTAGAGCATACCGCTTCTGTAGTCGATATCTCTATGGCAGTAGAGCCAGAAATTAATCTGAGTAAACAAAGAGAAGATAGCCAAGTTATTAATACAAACCAGAGTGAAAAGAATTCTGATGTTACTCCAATTAATCCTCCATCCAACAACTCAAAACAATCAGGAACAGCTTGGATTATTGGTGGTATGATTGGATTCTTTATTTTCTTAGGTTTAATAATAAATGGTCACCAAGCAAATCAAACAGCAAGCAATATCGAACAACAAACTTCTGAATCTATAGAAGTAGAAAAATCATCAGATGAATCTCTCCCATCCACAGAAACTTATCAACAAACAGATTTATCTTTATCAAACCTTGAAATAGAAAACGCTTCTCAGTCAATTCCATCATTTACTCAACAAGAAGCTGTTAACTTACTAGCAAGATGGTTAGATGCCAAAAGTCAAATATTTGCTCCGCCGTTTAATAGAGAATTAGGGGCTGAATTGCTCACTGGCAAAGCTTATTACGATAATATAGGCAGTCCTGAAGGATCGGTTGCTTGGCTGCAAGATAATGCCTCTTACTATATCTATGATCTTCAAAGTATTGACTCAGTAGAAAATTTTGCTGTGAACGAGGATTACGCCACTATTGAAGTAATTGTGACAGAACAACGTACTCTTTATAATCAATACGGCAATATAGATCGTAATGCTAGTGGTTTCGATACCAGATTAGTACGCTATGATCTTGAGTCTGAAAATGGACAGTGGAAAATAGCTGATTACCAAACCATAAAAAAAATTAAATAGCTGAGGTAAATTATATGAAAAATAAATCTCAGTTCTCTACAAAAAATCAAAGTTATTTAGAAAAAGATCTTTGTTTATTTGACCTATTTTATTTGTTTAAAATAGGATCTATATCTATACTAACTACATTAATAATGATTGGTATTTGGCAAATAGCTAAATTAAATCATCAACCACCGGGAAATTTAAGCGCTAAAGAAATATCAAAAAATATCATTACTAAAAGTTTAATTAATAGTGATTCAAACTTACATGATAATCAAATAGAAAAAGCGTCCACAACGTATCCTACTTCTTTGCCTGAGACTCGATTAACACCGAGGCAAAAGCTAGTTTACAATGTAAAAGTTAACCCAAATATACGTCAAAGTCAAGATTTACAAAAAATAGTAGATCGAGTTATAAATTTGGCTTCAAAGAAAGGTTTGCCAACCACTTCTTTATCAGTTACATTAATCGATCTGAAAACTGGTGAAGAAGCTTCGTATCAACAAGAAAAACCTAGATATCCTGCAAGCGTTGTGAAACTTTATTGGTTAGTTATGCTTCAAGCTCAATTACAAGAGAAAAATTTGATTGAAGATGAACAACTGAGCTTAGACTTGCACAAAATGATGAAAAAGTCAGATAACGAAGCTGCTAGTCGCATTTTAGATCGAATTAGTGATACTCAATCTGGTTCAAATCTAAACACTAAAGAGCTTGAGCTTTGGTTAAATAAAAGGAAGCAAACCAATCGCTTTTTTATCGATGCGGGATATGAAGATTTAAATATTAGTCAGAAAACTTTTCCTATTCCCTACCTCAAACTTTATTCACCACAAGGAAGAGAATTACAGATGAGAGAAAATAAAGATAACCCGATTCGTAATAAGATAACCACCAAACAAACTTCTCGACTAATGTATGAAATTGTCAAACGACAAGCAGTTTCTTCGGATAAAAGCTCTAAAATGCTAAATTTATTAGCTATTGATGCTACTACTAGAATTAAAAGTAGAGTTGATAAAGACCCAAATATATTTAACAATGTACGCGGTTTTTTTAGTCAATCTTTGCCAGACGATATCTATTTTGCAGCCAAAGCAGGGTGGACTTCAGAATCAAGAGGAGAAACCGCATATATAGCTACTGCCGATCAAAAAACAGAGTACATATTAACAATTTTTGCAGAAGATCGTAGTTATGCTCATGACTGGAATATTTTTCCTGAAATGTCACGACTTGTTTTCAATGATATGAAAGTGCGAAACAATATGAACTAAAATATCTTGGCGATCTAATTCTCGACTTCAAAAAGTTTATCAAAACGTTGTATGATTGAACTTACACAGATATTGCCCGCGCTTTTTCCGAGATAAGCGCGATCGCTTGGCAATTTCCACTGGATCAGCAGCACCCCACCATGTTTTAAGGGCGATGAATTGATCTAAGGAATCAATTGAAGGCTTGCTCAGAATAGGACTGGGCAAATTTACTACCGAAGAAGAAGTTTCAACTGACAATTCAACTAGCTGATTATCCGCCCTACCACAGTAAATATAACCCTGTTGAGCGAGCCAAAAGCTGGCTCGAACAGCATTGAAGTGGCAGCTTATTAGATAGTGTAGATACTGTGCTACAGTTCGCTTCAACCCTAACCTTTAAGGAAAAAAATCCAGTGGTTACTTTGATTAACAAGCTTGATCAAACAGGGGTCAAACTGACAAAAGTTGCCATGGCAGAAGTTGAACAACAGATTCAACGTTTACCAAACTTGAAAAAATGGTTTGTTGAAATCTTTAGCTCTTCTACTTGATTTTTAGCTCTTTTTTTTATTGGAATACTCTTACACCTTTGAGGTTTGATATGAATTGCCTAAAGGAAGGAAAATAGTTAGCTCTTTACCCTGCTCTTGTCGTTGTCTTACAGTAAGTTTACCTCCCAAAGCCTGAAAGATATTTTTAGTGGCATCTAAATTAAGGCTAAGACAACCTGTTGCTGGCTGAAAGGTGAGTAACTGTCCTAAAGATTTAAAAGGATTATCAGTGTTGCTAGCTTGAGAAAGCACCTGTAACTTAAGCTGATTTCCAGCTGTCGAAACCTTCACATCAATGTGTCCTCCTGTGGGCAAACTACGAGTACAGCTTTCCATCAGTCCCGTTAAAACTGTATCTAACATCCCAGGATCGCTAATTATTCTAGGTAAGCTAGAAGGCAGAGTAAAATCCAGCTCTACATTACGTCGTTTAGCTTTTTCCTGCCAACGAGGAATACTTTGCTGAAACACTTGTTCTAAAGAAAAGGCAACTAGCTCTACTGGCTTGGCGTTAAGAGGCGTAGATTCTAATTCCGCAGCGCGAAAAATCAGTTCCATGCGCTCGATCTGTTCGGTACATTCGCGATCGATGGTTTGTAATCTTTGAATTACGTTGGGTTTAAAGTCTTGTTTACGTTTTAAGAGTAGTTTCGTTAAAGTACGAATCGTGGTTAAAGGAGTCCGAACTTCGTGTGTCAGCGCTTGTAATAGCTCCATTTCCACGCAACTGGTAGCACCATTACCTGGAAAAACTGCTCCTGCTGATTCAGCAACTGCTGCCACTGTTTCAACTTGACGAGAATTAGCTGATAAATACTCTAGAGCGGGTATGTGATGTAATAAACGGCGACTAAAGCTAGTTACTAATTGATAATCTGGAGTAGGAGGTGCAAATTGCTCGATTAAACGATCTAATTCAGCTAAATTATGATATTTGGTAATTACTAAACGCGATCGCAACGTAGTCCACACTTTCCCCAAAGTAACAGGGTCGAAAGAAAAATGAAATTTAGGATTACCTTCTGCATCTGTGCCTAAAACCAAAATTAGACCAAAGTTAGCAGTCAGTACTAAGCAAAATTGTTCTTGAGCGATGGGATCTTGAGGAATTAGAGGTAGCTCTATGACTGGCGTAGTGTCTTGTCTAACTATATGTTCAGTCGCATGGCGACAGGGCATCAGCGCATTTACCTTAAAAGCATTAGGGGTAAATATTGCTGACTGAAAGCTTGATACTAGTTCTAATTTACTAAATAAAGGTACAGGAGCAGAAAAAACTAGACCTGATTTAGTTGATTCTGGCTGCTGGTTGCCATTGATTTCAGACAAGAGTAATTCTTCGACAGAAGCGATCGCTCCGTGCCATTCTCTTTCGGCATTTAACTCTGCCAAGTGATATTTGTGACTGTAATATTTTTGCGACTTTTTCTCACTTATCTGCTCAACATCTGAATAGGAGGCAGTTTGAGCTGTACCAAGCTGTAATTCTAATTCTCGATTAAGTACATCGCTTAAATTCTGTAGCAACCAGTTTTGCACTTTAGTATCTACCTCCACTTAGCCTCTTATTGTCAGTAGTATCTGGGCAAAATAATCCCAGTGATACTTCTAATCTGTATCGATAGTATCTGTTATTTTTCGCTTTACCAATCAGTAAAACCGAACGATCAAAGTCGCAATCGCCGATAAAGGAGCTTTGCTCCTAGCTCTAAGCGCAGCGCGTAGCGCAGATCGTCGTAAGACGACTGGGACGCGGTAGCGTCCGCAGCTCTAAGCTCTAAGCCAATAGTCACTTTTATAGCCCCAAGTCTACTGCCACACGATGCCCACAACTCATGCCAGAGAAAGCAACGGCGTTTAAACCTTGACCAGGAAAAGTACTGTCACCCACGCAATACAGTCCAGGGATACTGGTGCGATTGAAAGGCATTCCTAACAAGCCAGCCAATTTACGGCTGGGAACTGGGCCATAAGTACCATCTTCTCTACCTAAAAAGCGACGATGAGTGCGGGGAGTACCCACTTCTTGGTAATCTAAACCCGCAGCAAGTCCAGGGAAAATTGCTTCTAGACGCTGAATTAGTTTAGTTGCTGCCACCTCTTTTTTCTCTTGATACTCTTGAGGTGATAGTCCTTGCCAATCTTCTATCCAGCTTGGGGTAAAGGTGTGAATGATGTGATAGCCTGGAGGCGCCAAACTAGGGTCGAGCAAAGTAGGAATCGAGACAAAAATCGTGCCTTCGTTTGATTCCATTTTGTCCCAGCTTTCTAACAGAATATGATGACAGTCTGTTCCTTTAGGCAATACGTTAGCGGCAACTCCTAAATGCAAACTGAGGAAGCTAGGAGATTTTTGATATCTTTGCTGCCATTTAATTTCTTTTTTAGGAGTATGCTCAGGGGGAATTAATTTACCAAAGGTGTCCCAGCGTGTCGCATTAGAAACTACTTTTTTAGCCCGATATTCGCTGTTGTCGGCAAGCTTAACTCCAACAGCTCGACCATTTTCTAACATAATTTCGGTAACTCTGGCTTTGTACTTAATCTCCCCCCCAGCCTGAATTAAACCATCAGCGAGTTTTTGCGCAATTTGCCCCACACCACCTTTAGGATAATTGATACCTCCGTAATGGCGATCGCTAAATACCATTCCCGCATTAATCATCGGAGTTTTATCAGCAGGTACGACTGACCAGAGATAACACTCCATATCAATAAATTGCAACAGCTTGGGGTCTTTAATATGCTTGCGGGCAAGATCGCCAACGTTCAGGGGTAAATATTTAGCTAAACCTAGGCAGGAAAAAGGCTTTTGGAAAAATACTCGCATTAGATAGCGAGGTTCTTCTAAGGAAAGCAACTCCATTGAATTAAGATAGTTGAATACTTCCCAACATTTGCCATAGAATGCCCGAATTCCCTGTTCTTCATGGGGAAAGATGGCAATCAACTCCTGAAGAAATGCTTCATAATCGCGATGAACCTTGAGTTCCAAGCCATCGGGCAAATGGTAATGAATCTGCACGGGGTCGGCAAAAGTTTCAATTTTCATATCCACTGCTGCTAAAGCACGAGTCAAAAGGTTGGTTGTCCCCTTGTCCCCAAAACCAAAAATCATTGATGCTCCCACATCAAAGCGGTACTCGCCACGCTCAAAATAACCACCACTACCACCTGGAATCAAATAACGTTCCAAAACTAGTACTTTCGCTCCTTTGGCTGCTAGTTGAGTAGCCGTTACCAAACCACCAATACCAGAACCTATAACTACCACGTCATAAGATGTTGTAGTAGGTGTTATTGTCATCGCATTCATAAATTAATTAAAAAGATGCTGAAAAAATGCTGAAAGAAAATTAAGCAATGTTTAGATATATAGTTTACCGTCAAAGTTAGGTTTTAAGTGTATGTTTTACGTGATCATGGGAGTTTCAGGCACAGGAAAATCAACTATTGGCAAACTGCTAAGCGATCGCACTGGCTGGGATTTTTATGATGCTGATGATTTTCATTCTCCAGCCAATCTTGACAAACTGAATCGTGGTATTGCTTTAACAGATAGCGATCGCCTACCTTGGTTGAAAGAACTTCAGCAGTTAATCGCTCACGTTCTAGATAGCAAGAAACAGGGTATATTAGCTTGTTCTGCTCTCAAAGCGCAATATCGTCAAATTCTGCAAGGAGGAAGTTCTGAGGTTGTTTTTATCTATCTTAAAGGTGATTATGACTGTATTCAAAACAGGGTTCAACAGCGTACAGGACATTTTATGAATCCTAATCTGCTTCGCAGTCAATTTGACACCTTAGAAGAACCGCAAGATGCCTTAACAATCGATGTCGCTCTTAATCCTGGAGCAATGGTGGAAGAGATTTTGCAGAAGATTACTGATTACTGATTACTGATTACTGATTACTGATTACTGAGGGATGATAACAATTAACGCAGATTTTTTTAGATTAAAGTGGTAAATTGATCGCCTATTAGCGTAACAAACGTATTTGATAGTATTTTGCCCTGACGATTAAGAAATCGTTATTTGATCGCCAATTTTAATTGGCACGAAAACGCCGACGAATATCCGCGGTGTCTAGTTCAGGATACCAAGAGGCGATCGCTTCTAGGGTGGCAGTACTAACTATAGTTGCTCCAGGGGAGATTGTATCATCAGGAAAACCCATGCTGAGATTCTGCTGTAACTCTACAGGAAAGCCAAAGTATGACTCTAACCAATCACACAGTGCTACTGGGGATTCAATCAGATTAGACCTCTTGCATGAATCGAGAGAAAATGAGAAAAGTAGGGTAATGACGCGATCGCGAATAAAAACATGAGCTACGAACAAATCAAAAATTTGAGAGAAAAAGAACAAGGGTAAGAGCATCTTTCTAAGTTGTTTAATAAGTTATTAAACAACTACCAGGTATGTACCCAGATTCAAAAGCAAATTACAATTGCTCAAAGTGATATTTCTCAGTTAAATAATCAGACCTCAGACATCTACAATAGGTTAGAGGATGCTAATCAAACAATCTATCAGCTACAGATACAGAATGCTGAAGCAGTTCAAGAAATAGACCAACTAGAGACTGAATTAGTAGAGACCAAAGTAGAGCTAACTACTGCTTTGAATCTAGTGACAACCCAATTAGATGAAGCCTTAGTAATCATCGAAACGATGAGGACTGATATAGAAGCTCAAGATAGAAGAATAGCAGCACTTGAATCTACAACCTACGAATTTCAAGAAAGGATGCAAACCTATGAGATAGAAAACAGGAATCTCTGGGACGCTGTACAAGACCTAAGAGAAGATTTGGATGCTATTGACCAGGAAACAGAGGAGGAGGCACAGCTACGGGAAATAAAATCTAAATTAACTTCTGCTAAGTTAATTATTGAACAGCACAGGGCAAAACTGAATAAGTGAGTAAGTCTTTGAGAGTACGCTATAGCTGTTGACAAGAGTTCTATCACGGGTTCAAATCCCGTCGAGAGCTTATTTTGCTAGCGATCTTATATCAGGGCAAATAAGGACATTTTACCATCATGCTCTCCCACTCAAGAGTAATGTATTCAATTTAAAGAAAACCTTTAGTCTTAGTTTTTTTGGCGATCGCCTAATGACCATAGAAAAGTTATACAGTTCTACCTTTAGTTGGTACTGCTTTGTAGATTTAGGATGAGTTTTTAGATGAGTTTTATGAGATCGCTAGTGCAAAAGCAAAATTAAAATAAAATTTCTAAACCTTAAATAGAAATATTAATCTAGTGGCAAATTGACAAACAGCATAAATACAACATGATGCACATATTTGATCAGCATCAATAAAGTTTCTCATAGCTTAAATTTCCGAGATTTCAGGAGTATCTGTTATGTCAGTTGATGTTAACAAATTTCGTAATTTTACCGATTCTGATAGTTTGTGTGAAGAGATTAAGATTGAAGGAGATTGGCCAGATAACTTATCGGGTCATATTTTTATTGTTGCTCCTTATCACCGTAGAAGCGATCGCCATTTATTTGCTGGAGAAGGGGTAATTATCAGGTGCGATCTCCAGCCACAAGGAGGAAAAATCCAAGTTCGGCGTCAAAAATTAACTACTTGGGATAGTTTTTGGCACTCAATACAATCGCCAATTAGCGAAATTTTACCCGAAGCTTTTTTTCCTGCCAGGCTTGGTCTAATTGGTATCGCAGAGATTGCTAATACAGGCATTGTTAATTTCGATGGTAGACCAATTATGACCGCAGATGCAGGGCGTTATTGGGAGGTAGATCCCATCAGCCTCGAAACTATCACCCCAATAGGCTACTTTGACGAACATATTGTTTCTATTCCCCTATCCCTTTTTCCCTTGGTGGCAAATACAGCTCATCCTTTTTACGATCCTAATACCCATGAGCTAATTACCTGCGAATTAAAGTCGCAACTCCGTCCAGGAAAATTATTTACCGATATGGTGAGTGCGGTTTATATCACCAGTTGGGATGGGGAAGGCAGTTTAAAGCATTGGGAATTAGAAGGGACGGTTCTTGACGGTAGCCCGCATACAGCAATAGTGACCGAAAAATTGATTATGATTCCCGATATGCCATTTCAGATTGGCGTGGCAACCTTGTTGGGCATCAAAGTTTCGCCTTTACAAGCTTATCCCAAAACGCAAATTTATCTGGTCAACCGCCAAGATCTCCAACCAGATCTTAAACCTGTTCCATCACGCCTGATCACTTTTGAGGGCGACAGTTACCACTTTCTCTGTAATTATCAACACGATGATGACAATAAAATCAATTTAGTTGCCGTACAGCAAGCAACCATTAGTGTCAGTGATGCAATCAAACCAGATGATGTCAGACATTTTAGCGGCGATCGCTATACTTCAGAATATCATGGCATACCTTGGATGTTTGCCTTCGATCCTGGAGTCTTGCGTAAGGTCGTAATTAAAAACGATGCTAAGTCTGCTCAAGTAATTAGCCAAGAGGCTTTCATCCATCCAGGTTGGTTTTCCACGCTGCTGTATACTGCTGACCCCAGAGAGCTTTTTGCGCCTCAAGGACACTCAGCTATCTATCAAGCTTATGGCGGATACCATCAAGATTTAATCTGCCGTCGTCAATATCTAAGTTTCCGTGACCATGTGAATAGAATTTTAACCGACGAACAACTTCCTAAACACGATCTTCCTTCCGTTTTAGCGAAAGTTGATCTGGCTCAAAATTGGCAGGAACTTACCCAGAAGATTAAAACAGAACAAGAACAAAATCCTGATACTCCTGTGTTTAATTTAGGTAAAGAACTGCTCGATTTTTATGTTTGTCCTGATGAGTATATTTTTGATAGTATTCAATTTATTCCTCAAGAACAGAATAAAGGAGCTATTTTTGCTACAGTGTTAGGCCCTCAAGGTTCTGAAGTGTGGCTATTTGCTGCCGAACATCTTAGTCAAGGGCCGATTGCTAAACTTCAGCCTCCGTCAATCAATTTTGGTTTTACTTTACATTCAGAGTATTTTGAACAAATTAGTCCCAGGCAATCTCATTACAATGTGGATAGATGGCAATCTGCTATACGTAGTGCGCTGAAAGTACCGTATGAATTCTTAATGAATCGACCCAGCGATATTCTCAATCGAAAAGTAAATTGAGGCTTCTTGATCAAAACGCAGGGAAAAAAACTAACAACCTAATTATCTCTTCTAGTCAGTTGCTGCTTGCTACTTAATCCTTACCTGAACTATTTGAACAATTTATCATGATAACTTTGCGGGGCTATCAAGTTCTCACCAAAATCTACGAAAGCTTTAACTCAGAAGTCTATCAGGGTATTCACTGTGCAGATAATCAGCCTGTGATCCTCAAAGTATTAAAACAAGACTATCCTACTTCCCAAGAACTTGCCCGCTATCGACAGGAATATAAAACCATTTGCAGCCTTAAGTTTGAGGGGGCAATCAAGGCTTACGGTCTAGAGCCTTATGGTAGAAGCTTAGTGATTATCCTCGAAGATTTTGGGGCTGTATCTTTAAAAAAATGGGTTGAGTCAAAGTCTTTAACACTCCGAGAATTTCTGGCGATCGCGATCGAGATTGTGGAAAATTTGGGTAAGGTTCATGCAGCTAAGGTTATTCACAAAGACATTAATCCAGCCAATATTGTCTTGAACCCCGCCACAGGAGAACTCAAAATCATTGATTTTGGCATTGCTACTATCCTTCAGCAGGAAAATCCACGTCTGAAAGATGCTCATTTGCTTGAGGGTACTTTAGCCTATATTTCCCCCGAACAAACGGGGCGAATGAACCGTAGTTTAGATTACCGCAGCGATCTTTATTCTCTGGGGGTCACTTTTTACGAACTGCTCACCAAACAATTGCCTTTTGAGACAACTGATGCTTTAGAGTTGATCCACTCTCATCTAGCAAAAGAACCATTACCTCCCCATCAGATTAATCCCGATATTCCTGTAGTTATTTCTAAGTTAATCCTCAAATTGATGGCGAAAACTTCCGAGGAGGGATATCAAAGTGCCGATGGTGTTCAAGCAGATTTAGCAGAATGTTTAAGACAACTAGAAACTACAGGCAAAATCACAGATTTTGCGATCGCCACTCAAGATGTAGCTAATAGATTTTATATTTCTCAAAAACTCTATGGTCGAGAGTCAGAAATCTCTATTTTACTAGAAGCATTTGAGCGAGTGGCAGCAACATCAATTTCTCAAACCGAACTAATGCTGGTTATGGGATATTCTGGCGTGGGGAAAACAACCTTAGTACAAGAACTTTATCAACCCATCACTGAGAAACAGGGTTATTTTATCTCGGGCAAATTTGCTCAATTTCAGCGCAATACTCCTTATTCTGCGGTAGTCGATGCCTTGACTGATTTAGTCAAACAACTTTTAGGGGAAAGTACCCTTAGACTCAATCGCTGGCGTAAAAAGCTTTTAAACGCATTAGGCCTAAATGGTCAATTAATCATTAATGTTATTCCCGAAGTCGAACTAATTATTGGTCAGCAGCCAGCGTTATCAGAATTAGCAGCCACAGCAGCTCAAAATCGCTTTAATTTAGTTTTTAAAAACTTTATTCGGGTTTTTTGCTCTGAGAAACATCCTTTAGTGATCTTTTTGGATGATTTACAGTGGGCAGACTCTGCCAGTCTAAAATTGATCGAGCGCATCATGATCGATGCCGATTTTAGCTATCTGTTCTTGATCGGCTCCTATCGCCATAATGAGATTAACGCTATTCATCCCTTGACCATTACCCTAGACAAATTGCGCCGAGAAGGAGCAATAGTCAATCAAATTATTTTAAAGCCTTTGGCTATTAATCAGATTGAGCAATTAATTGCCGATACCCTCAATCAAGCCAGAGAATATGTGCGATCGCTTGCCGAATTAGTCTGGCAAAAAACTAACGGCAATCCTTTTTTTATTAATGAATTTCTCAAAAGCATCTATGCAGATAATTTGCTGGTATTTAATCCTGCTCAATATTCTGTTAATGAAGCTAAAAACCATCGAGGATACTGGCAATGGGATCTTAAAAAAATTGAAAGAATTAGCAGTACCGATAATCTGGTCGAGTTTATGATCGGCAAAATGCGGAAATTGCCTCAATCTACTCAAGAGATATTGAGTCTAGCAGCCTGCATTGGGGCAGAATTTGACTTGGACACTATCTCGATGATCTGTGGCAAATCGGCTGAATCGCTGTTTGAAAATTTAACCCCCACGATTAATACAGGTTTAACTATTCCTCTATCAGAATTAGATGAGCGATTACTAATTCAAAATTATAAATTTGGACACGATCGCATTCAACAAGGAGCTTATAATTTAATTGATGAAGCACAAAAGCGATCTATTCATCTTCAAATTGGTCGTTTACTTTGGTCACATACTCCAGCCGAGGAGTTAGCCGAAAAGATCTTTAAAATTGTCGATCATCTTAATCTAGGACAGCAACTGATTAGCGATCGCTCACAGCGCACTGAAATTGCTCAACTAAACTTATTGGCAGGGCAAAAAGCTAAGGCAGCCAACGCTTATGATGCAGCACTCAAATATCTCAAGCTCGGTCAAGAATTCTTAACGGATGAAAGCTGGTTGACTAATTACAATCTGATCCTGGCTCTTTATTCTGAGGCAGCAGAGGTAGCCTATTTAAATGGCGATTTTGAGCAGATGGAACATTTCGCTTCAGTGGTGCAGCAACAGGCTCAAACCTTGTTAGATCGAGTCAAGGTTTATCAAGTGCAGCTCGAAGCTTACCAGGCACAAAATCAAGACTTAACCGCAATTCAAATGGCTCTAACTCTGCTGGAAAATTTAGAGTTTACCTTTTCCCAGTCGCCTCAATTATTAGACATTCAACAAGAACTAGCCAAAACGCAAACAAATTTGGCTGGCAAAGAGATTGAGGATTTAATTAACTTACCTCAAATGATCGATCCAGAAAAATTAGCTGTCATGCAGATAGCTAGTTCGATTTTCTCTTCGATCTTTATTGCTGCGCCTCAACTACTACCAATACTGGTGTCTAAGCAAGTTAATTTATCGATTCAATCGGGAAATAGTTCCTTATCTGCTTTTGCTTATGTTAACTATGGGCTAATTCTTTGTGGTGTAGTGGGTGAAATTGAAACAGGCTATCGATTTGGACGGCTGGCTTTAAATCTTGCCGATCAATTACGCACACCAGAACTATTGCCTAAAATAATCGCTGTATTTTCTACGGCAATTAGTATCTGGCAAGAACCAGTCAGAAACTCATTAGCATCTCTGCAATCTGCCTATCAAATCGGCTTAGAAATGGGCGACTTATACTATGGAACTACATGCGCCTATATCTATTCGTTTCATTCAGCTTTTGTCGGCAAAGAACTTACTCAATTAGCAGCAGAAATAGCAGCTTACGATCGCGCTTTTAGTAAACTCAAACAGCAAAATACGCTTAATTATCTCAAAATTTACGGTCAAACTGTCTTAAATTTAATGGGTTGCTCTCAAAGTCCCTACCGTTTGCTGGGGGAACTTTATGATGAAGAAGTAATGCTTCCCCTGCACCAGTCGGCAAACGATCGCTATGCTCTTTGTGCTTTATACGTTAACAAATTATATCTGTGTTGTCTGTTTGGCGAATACCATCAGGCAGTAGCCAACGCCAATCAAGCCCAAGAGTATTTAGATGGAGCAACAGCAACCTTACTTATTCCTCTATTCAATTATTATGATACTTTAGCCCATTTAGGTATTTACAGTTCTGTGTCAATTTGCCAGCAGCAGCAAATATTGCTCCGAGTTGCTGCCCGTAAAACTAAAATGCAGGAGTGGGCAGATCATGCCCCCATGAATTATTTGCACAAGTTGTACTTAATCCAAGCAGAACAATATCGCATTCAAGGCTGCTATCTTGAGGCAATAGATTTTTACGATCGCGCCATCGCTGAAGCTAGAGAACATAAATATATCAATGAAGAAGCTTTTGCCAACGAACTGGCAGCCAAGTTTTATTTAGACTGGGGTAAAGTTAAAATTGCCCCAGTTTATTTAAATGAAGCACAGTATCTTTATTCTCTTTGGGGAGCAACCGCCAAGGTTGAAGATTTGCAAACCAAATACCCACAGTTTTTAAGCCTTTGGGGCCCTACTACTTCGACGACAGAAAAGTTGAGAACTACTACTTCCAACACTCGTTCAGGAGAAGTCTTAGACTTAGCCACGATCATCAAAGCATCTCAAGCAATCTCCAGCGAGATAGTTTTGGATAAATTACTCGCCAGACTAATGAAAATTTTGATTGAGAGTGCGGGGGCGCAAATTGGCTGCCTGATTTTAGAAACCGAGGGGAAACTGCTAATCGAGGCATCTGGTTCGGTGGATGCCAATGAGGTGACGGTGGTTAAGTCGCTTCCCATTCGCGGCTGCCTGCCGACATCAATCATTAACTATGTTGCTCGTACCCAAAAAACTGTACTAAAAAATAATGCCACCAGAGAGAGTGATTTTAATCAAGATCCTTATCTTAAATCCCATCCGATTAAATCTCTCTTGTGTACGCCACTAATGGATCAAGGTAAACTGCGGGGCATTGTCTATTTAGAAAACAATCTGATCGTCGGCGCATTTACCCAAGAAAGATTAGAAATTCTGCAAGTTTTATCCAGCCAAGCAGCGATCGCTATTACCAATGCCAAACTCTACACCGAGCTACAGGAAAATCAAAGCCGTCTGGCGCAATTTTTAGAAGCGATGCCTGTGGGAGTATCTGTTCACGAACTCACAGGGGAAGTTTATTATGCCAATCAAATAGCCAAGACGTTAGCGCATGAAAGCAATGCCCCAGCACACATTACAACTGAGCAAATAGCAGAAGTTTATCGAGTCTATCAAGCGGGAACCGAACAATTATATCCAGTAGCAGAATTGCCCATTGCCCGTGCGCTCGCTGGTGAAACGGTCAAAAAAGACGATCTTGAACTGCACTTGACTAATGAAATTATGCCGCTGGAAGTTTCTGCCACCCCAATTTTTGATGAAACGGGCAAGATTAAATATGCGATCGCCGCTTTTGCCGATATCAGCGAACGTAAACACCTAGAAGCGGAACGCATTCAGTTTACCCATAAACTTGAACTCAAGAACATCGCCTTGCAACAGGCAAAAGATGAATTAGCTTTGGCTAACCGCACCCTAGAACAAAAAGTGCAAGAACGCACCTATGAACTATCTCAAACTTTAGAAATTCTTAAAGCCACCCAAGCAGAATTATTGTTTGAAAACGAGTTACTTAAAAATGCCGAACCAGATGCTACTTTTGACTATCAAGTAGGGGGAAGTTTGCCGATGGATGCTCCTACCTATGTCGTGCGCTCGGCAGATCGTAGTCTTTACAAGGCTTTAAAACAGGGAGAGTTTTGTTATGTTCTCAATCCTCGGCAAATGGGCAAATCTAGCCTCATGGTACACATGATGCACCACCTCCAGCATGAAGGATTTAGCTGTGGGGCGATCGATCTGACCCGTATTGGGAGCGAAAATATTACCCCCGAACAATGGTATAAAGGCTTGACTGTCGAACTATGGCGCAGTTTTGGTTTACTCAGAAAGGTTAAGCTAAAAACTTGGTGGCAAGAACGAATAGATATTTCTCCCGTGCAGCGGTTGAGTCAATTTATCGAAGAAGTTTTGCTGGTTGAGGTGGGACAACAAGATCCCGCTATGCCACAAAAAATAGTAATTTTTATCGATGAAATTGATAGTGTCCTGGGCTTGAATTTCCCAGTCAATGACTTTTTTGCTTTAATTCGCTCCTGTTATAACCAGCGTAGTCTTAATCAAGAGTATCAACGTTTAACCTTTGCTTTTTTTGGCGTTGCTACCCCCTCAGATTTAATGACCGATATCCAGACAACTCCCTTTAATATTGGTCAGGCAATCCAACTAGAGGGTTTTAAAGAACATGAAGCACAGCCTCTACTGCAAGGACTCAGCGAAAAAGTAAGTAATCCCCAGACGGTGCTAAAAGAAGTATTAGCCTGGACGAGTGGTCAGCCTTTTTTGACGCAAAAGCTATGTAAACTGATTCGCAGTACTTCATCTTCTATTCCTAGCAACACAGAAGCCGCCTGGATTGAGAACTTAGTGCAAACCAAGATCATCGCCAATTGGGAATCTCAAGATGAGCCTGAACATCTAAGAACTATTCGCGATCGCCTGCTTAAAAGTAAACAGTCCGTCCAACTACTAGAGCTTTATCGCCAAATTTTGCATCAAACAGAGGTTGTCGCGGTTAATAGTTCAGCGGAAAGAGAATTATTGTTATCTGGGCTAGTCGTGAAGCAACAGGGAATTTTAAAAGTCCAAAATCGTATTTATCAATCAATCTTTATTTAATTGAATTAAAATTCCTATTTCCTACTTCCTACTTCCTACTTCCTATTTCCTATTTCAAAAATACCGCCGATATAATTCACAACCTGCGATCGCTTTATCGCCTAATTGCTTAATAACCCCCATACTACTAAGCTTATAAGCGATGATTGGATCTAAGGTAACAGGCTCCCTCGCCTTGAAAACAGTATCAAGCGCCTGGTCTAATTCAGGCTGTCTTTTCAAGGTTGCCCAATGACGTTGCAAGTGATGAGCATAAATTCCCATAGCCGTAGGAGCAGCTTCTAGCAGTTGCGACATAGTTATTTCTTGCCGACTAAGATGATAGAGAGCCAAGTTAACCAGTGCAGGATGTCCACCGACCATAGACATTAGCTGTTTACCTAAAACACCATCTTCCCAGTTGAGTCCATAACGTTGAGCTAACTGCTGTACTTGGGCTAAATTAAAATCTTCTAACTGAATTGGTAACCCGACATTAAACGGTGACTGATTGAGCTGAAGCGGGACATAAATTTCGGTTGAGTGAATTACAATTAGTCGCAGCTTTTGCCAAATAGGCAGTCTTTTTGCCTCTTCATACCACGAACGCAATAAAGGCAAAAAATCTTTCGCTACTTGGGGATGTTCAAAAACCTGATTGACTTCATCCAACGCCAAGACCAAGGGAGTATCAATTGACTCTAGTATGTAATCCTGTAGATAAAGGGTCGAGCTAATTTTACTGCCCATATCTTCATCCCAATACTCATCTAGCATCGGTTTGCGTCCAAGTTGACGGCTAATATTGGCACACAGCCAGCGCAAAAATTGATTTAAATCTTCTAAAATTGCTTGATCGGCTTGCTCAAGATTTAGGCTAACGGTACGGTAGTTGTGCTGATTAGCATAGTCGAGAATTCTTAATAACAGTGAAGTTTTACCCATTTCTCTGGGAGCTTTAATTCTAATTAAGGCCCCTGGTTTCCTAATTTCTCGCTCTACTTGCTCCTCAACAGCAAAGCGTTCGAGATAAAAGGGAGAGTCTAAAGGTACTGAGCCACTAGGGTAGCAGGGTAAAGCATCTGGGTTAATCTGGAAAGATCTAGTTAGATCTTGCTTGGCGGTTTCAGGAGCAGAAACCACTGGATTAGTTGCGACATAAGACTCTAATAACACCCGACAGTTCTTTTTGGTCACGCGCTGACCGATAAGTTGCGAAAGCCGCTGATATAATTCAGGGGCAACAACAGTAGTAAAATAGCCAGGACTATAATCTGCCTCTAGAGCAATTTGGTTGTAGGTTTTGAACTGCCAATTTCCCCGCAAAATCAGAATTTCTGTGGCATGAAGAGGACGATCTTGGTGGTCAATTAGTTGACGGTCAATTGTCTCAAGAAGACGATCGAGATTCATGGCGATTAAACACTAATTTTGGCACTTTAATCTATTCTGCTAATTAAAACAGTTAAATTAGAAGAAGTTAAGCAAATTTTAGGCAATTTATCGTAGCTATAGTGAACAATTGTTACTCTTCTTTACTGATGTTTAGCACTTTTGAGCAACCTAAACTACAGAATAGCATTACCTGCTAGCTTTTTTGCCACAGTAGATATTAAGCTTAATTTTGGCTAGAACGGTCTCTGGCTATGACAATTTTCCATACTTCTGACCAATGTTGCTCGATCAGAGTTCTCATTTTTACCGATTGCCACTCAGGCAGTTTATTTTTATTATTTTTACTGTTATTTTTATTAGGTGCATTCATGTCTTTAGATTAAGAAGATCTAGCTTGGGCAATTTTCACCGACAATTGGCCAAATTGGCGATCGCCAATTTCAACAGACTGTAAGCTGAAAAACAATGTATATTTCTATATTTGTTTTATATTTGAATTAAATTGCCACCTAGGTCGCGAAACTCAAAAGTTCCCACCTCTTCTCGATAAGTGCGCTTGATGTCCCGCAAGATACTAATTGCCATCTTCTCTCCCAGCAGATTACCGCCAGTCTCAATGCCGTTGCCTTGACGGTCAAACGCAGCATTCCAACCAGAAACTGTCCCATCGGTACGCCAGTTCATCCCCGCCCCGTCACGGAACAAGGTAACATTGGCAATCAGTTTGTTAAGCTCACCATGGATAGTCAGCGTCGGGCCTCTAAAATCTCCTAATTGCTGACCATGATCGATTGGCACTTTGGGATGGAAAAATTCACCATCGGCAAAAAATGCTTTGGCAATAGTTGCAGCAGCAGCGACAAATGCCGAATGTCCACCAGGATATGAAGGATGGGTTGGCGAACCTTCGGGAAAAGCCATTGGTAGTAACCAAGTCCCATTTTGATCGCTACGACTTTGAGCTAAGTTTTGTTGCTGATTATGTTTAAGAATGCGATCGAGTACTTTGGTCTCGCGCCAAACGTCCGCACCTTCGCCAAAAAGCCCGTTAAATTTGTCATTATTGAGTGGGCTATCAGGATAGTTACCCAGCGATCCACGTCGGCAAAGCTCAAGACGCTGGGCGTATACTTCTGGTCTTAAACGCTGATGAACCCCCCATTTTTGAAACCATGCGTGCTTGAGAGCAGAGACCCCAGCAAGAACACTCTGAAGCGTAATATCTGGACTGCCCAGACTACCAAACGCCTCGGAACTTGTGATATCTCCATTGGCGTAGGGACTCGCATCTGCTACGTTTGTCTTCAGACCCAGGAGAATAATTGTCGCCCAAAGACCCGCTTGATGTGGAAAATCAAGATGAACCCACTGACCACCATCGCGCAAGGTTGTAATATAGCGCGTACCGTCAATAATGTCTGAACCTGTTGGATTAATTTCCCCATTGTTGACTTTGCTCCAAGTCTCAAAATCCGTTAGGTAATCAAGCCTCTCTCTTGGATAACGCTGCAACTGTCTAATTGGCTGATTGCCAAACTGGAAATCTTGCAGTAGGAACTGAGAAACATGAGGGCCTACATCACAACCTTCATAAGGCCCGCGAAAGATCGTGTCTGGCAAGCATTGAAAACCAAACTGTTGCTCAAACCCCAAGTTATTTAAGTCCTCGCAAGCATCAGCGATTAGCTGACTATGAGCATATTGATCGAAGCGGATATCTCGCGCCAGTGCCATCCAATAACGCTCGACCATATCAATTGCTGTATTGCGACTGGCAAACTTAGGAGCTGCTGCTATTCGTGCGCCATGAGCATCATTGCCGAGTAATTGAAATGAATAGGCATTAAGTGGATTAGTCAGTAAGCGAACCCCGCCACCGAGTTGAACTTCCTCAAAAGCTTCTTGAGTGCCTTGTTGAATCGCCGTCAGTAGTGACTCGTAAGATGATTGTTCCACCAACCCAATTGAATTATGAGCTAGAGCTTTAGTAAAAGAAGCAAACCCTGGAAAACCTAGCTGTTCAAATCGTTCTGCATCTCCGTTGATTGATGGTGACGAAGTTAGGAAAGCATTGAAGGCATCATTTAAGGTCTGTTTACGTTTTAAGGAAGCTCCTTGTTGCCGAGATTCAAAGTCTTCTGGCAAATTTTGATGGTAGTTAATCATTGAAGATCTTCTCGATGGATATGTTGGTTAATCAATAAAATCGCCTAAAAAAAGCGCTTTTTCACTAAAATAGTGAAGATTTTGTTCAAGTTCGATCTTAATGTGGCTTTGAGTCTGGCGATCTCATAAAACTCATCCATAAACTCATCCAAAAAATCATGCCCAAAACTGTAAAGGCTTCGCACTGGCTCTTAGCTTTTAGCTTTTAGCTATTTGTGACAAGTTAAACAAAAATTGAATTAGTCAACTACTACACATAGATAGTGTTTTGTTAATTGCATAGCACTATCTATAGACTTAAATTTTTCTTTTGGGCGATCGCGCACCTTTAGAGTTAAAGTACCTGACAAATATTTTAAAGGCTTATAGCTTATAGCTTATAGCTCAATTAGAAGAGGCTTTTGTGTATTTCAGCTTAAGCTTGATACAGCAATTCTTCCGATTCAATGGCAAAATCTTGGTTAAGCCAGAGTAAAGAAATTGTCTGTACTATTCCTTGGCGCAGGGTTGCTATCGAAAAACTCCGTTTTGTATCCTGAGCAGTTTTAATCACACGAGGTACACAGGCTGCATTGAAATATACGGTTTGTTCTCGTACCTCGACTAATTTTCTTCGTTTACCACGGGGAATTTTTAACTCATGGTGCATATGTCCAAAGGTGACCAGAGGAATAGACTTACCCAAACTTTGGGTCTGGGCGATCGCTTCACTTAAGTCAGGATCGCCATAATCTCCTCCTTCGGCTTTCCAGTCTCGACCACAAATTGATTCTGTCTGTTTGCCTAAACCAGCTGGGCCATTATGGGCAATAAAAATTAAAGTTTGCGAGGCTGTATCTTGGGCAGATTTAACTATTTGCTGAGTTGACTCCTCAAAATTTTTAATCTGATAGCGATCGCGATAAAACTGACTATTTCTCCAGGTCAAGCCACCCCAGCTAAAAGGACGACTACCAACCACCGCAACATCAAGCTGAGGGAAATCTAGCTTACTAAACCCGACGTGGGCTTCACCTAATAAATCTAGCTGCTGCTGTACTCGATCCTCTTGAGACTGATCGTAGGGTGCTTTTTGTTTGCCCCAAGAAGAAGCGCTATACCAAGCATCATGATTTCCCATGATTACTGCTTTGGGAATGGAGACAGCAGCAACTTCACGGACTACTTCTACCGCCTCGTTGCCAAAATCTCCCACAAACAGTACTAAATCTACTTTTAGGTGCTGTAACGCCAAATTGTCTGCTGCTGACCACTGATCGTGAACATCCCCGATGATAGCGATCCTCATCTCTGTCTGCTGGCTCATTAAAACTATATATAGTGTGAGGTCTTTGCTTCTAAATACTTTGACCTATATATTTAAGTATATTTAAGTTTAAACCGCACCGTTGTTTTTACTAAAAATAATCATCAGAGTTTTTAAAATTAGTTTGATGTCGTAGCGCAAATTCCAGTTACGCTGATATCTTAAATCTAGTTTAATCACATCTTCAAAGTTGCGTACTTGAGAGCGACCATGTACCTGCCATTCTCCAGTCATGCCAGGCTTAACGTTGAGTCTCTGCCACTCTGGGATCTGATAGGTTTCCACTTCTTCAGGAGTTGGCGGACGAGTCCCCACCAGGCTCATATCTCCTTTAAGAACATTCCAAAATTGGGGCAACTCATCTAAACTCTTGCGACGCAGAAAATTGCCAACGGAAGTAATGCGAGGATCGTTGTCATTCTTAAAAAAAGCGCCACTTGCTTGATTTTCAATTTGTTGCTTGAGATCTTCAGCATTGGCATACATCGAGCGAAATTTCCAAATCTGAAACTTGCGACCCATCCAGCCACAGCGAGTATGATGAAACAAGATGGGCCCCTGGCTATTGGACTTAATTGCGATCGCCACAGGAATAAAGATGATTCCTGTAATGGTTAGACCGACGATTGCTCCCAAGATGTCTATTAGTCGCTTAACAATCGATCTGACCGAGGGATGAGTTTCAGGAGACTCTTTTGGCGACCATTTTGCCGAGGATTTAATATTTAATACCTCACATAGCCCTGTCATTGATAGAGTAGCCATCACAGGAGGTTGCACTGACTCTAGAATTAATTCAACCTTACTCGCCTGGGCTAGCTTAAAATTGGCAATGAGCGCGCCAATCCCGCTGCTATCAATAAATCTGGTTTGACTAAAATCGAGAAAGATTTGATGATGAGGAATATCTTGTAGCAGTAGCTTACCCACAGTTTGCTTAAAAACTAAAGCTTCTAAAACTGTTAAGCGCTCTGGGATCTCTACAACTGGGCTATCCTCTAAATTGGATAGGGGAAACAAGATTTCTGGTGTCTCGTCTATCATTAATTCTCAATTTTAGTTGTCAGCAAAATTAAACTTGTACTTTAAGCTGTAAAGCTTAATTTTTTGATAAAAATTGGTAAATTTATCTATTTTGAACCAGAAAACTGAATTAAACACTTTAAACTGCTTATCACAGCCCTAGAACTTAATCTGATTAATTAAGCAATTTACCCAAACAATTATATATGATTAACATCTTTTTGTTTTTGTCAACCTAATTTAACATTGATTTAGATATTTTACAGGCGGTTATCTCTTCTGCCAATCGGTTCTCTTCCCTCTTTAGCCTTTGCCTGATCTCTAGTAGCAGCACGACGTAATGCTTGTAAGCGTTCTTCGTATTTTTTGCGTTTGCGACGGCTAGGAGTCATTTCGATCAAAGTTTTTAAAGCGCTTGCTAGACTTTGATAAGCATTTTTGGGAGAGTAGCCAAAACGAAGAGCCAGGGCGATCGCTTTTTCATCTGCCTCAATTGCTTCGGCAACAGTTTTTTCACTACTATTTTTTTGCCAGAGTCGATAGCCAGAGATACCACACAAGGACATGGCGAGTAACAGCAGCAAACCGTCTTGTACCCATAATTCCCCGACAGCACCACCCAAACCAATTGCTAAAGCTGCCATTTCCCAGCCTTCTTTGGGGATGGTGTCATTTTGCACCCGCGCAACTTCGTGCCAAAATAGCAGGTTACGTTGGTCGATCGCTAAACTGTCCCATTTAGCCAAATCAATTTGGATTTCAATCTCGTCTTTGCCAATTTCTTCACTACGGATCAAAGCTGGATTAACTTCGGTTGAGCCTTCAACAATTACCCAGCTTTGCAGCTCAGGGGGAAGTAAGGTTTTCAAACGACGCAGTTCATTAATTTCTGCCCTAGCGGAAGAGGTTGCATAACTCATACGTCTAATAGATTAATATGGTGGTTATTAGTAATTTCCAAGTGTACTCACTATATTCCTATAATATCGAACTTTATCTACTGATTTAAATTGCTTGGATTATGAGTGATTCCCAGATACACTTGATACTTAGCATACTTAACAAATGTTTGAGATTTGAAATTACTACATTATGTCTAGAAAGACCAACAAGTATACGAGTCTACTTTATTTTTTAGGCTTTGGTCTTATATTTAGCCTTATTTTTAATCAGTTAGATCATAATTTAGCTCTGGCAAGCTCACCAGAACTTTTAACCCAAAACCCTAAAACAGCAGGAACAACGCAGGTAAATCTGTTCCAGGCGATCGTGTTGGGATTTGTCCAGGGAGCGACAGAGTTTATCCCCATCAGTAGTACTGCGCATTTAAAAGCCATTCCCGTATTTTTTGGCTGGGACGATCCTGGGGTTTCTTTTACGGCTGTGATTCAGCTTGGGAGTATTGCTGCGGTTATCTCTTATTTTTGGTCAGATTTAAGTCAGATTGTCAAAGGAATAATTAAAGCAATTCGCCATTCTAATTATGAATCTCAAGATTTTTTGTTAGCGGTAGGATTAGCGTTAGGTTCACTCCCACTTATTTTTGCTGGTTTGTTGCTGACAATTTTTGAACCGCCAATTTATGAAACAGTTTTTAGAAGTATGCCCTCAATTGCGATTGTTTCGATTGTGATGGCTTCCTTGTTAGCTTTGGCAGAATATGTAGGGACTCAAAAACGTAATTTTGAAGATTTGACAGTCAAAGACGGGGTTTTAATTGGTTTTGCTCAAGCTTTAGCAATTATACCTGGAGTGTCTCGTTCTGGTTCGACAATGACTGCCAGTTTATTTAATAATATCGATCGCGCCTCAGCAGCCAGATTTTCTTTTCTGTTAGGAATTCCGGCAATTACTGCTGCTGGATTAGTTGGGTTAAAAGACTTAATCGATACTGGTGGAGGTGATGCGGGATTTTTGCCTTTAATTGCTGGCTTAATCTCTTCAACAGTATTTTCTTATTTAGCGATCGCCTGGTTATTAGAATTTCTCAAGAGAAGAAGTACTTGGGTGTTTGTTTGGTATCGATTAGGATTTGGCGTATTTATCTTGGTTGCTCTGGCGCTGGGATGGATTAAAGGATAAATAACGACGCAGGAAGAAAGAAGAACAAGACGAAAAATATTGGTTGAATTGTCACTCAAAACAACCAATTCGTCTTTAAACTGGTAACTTTGTATTGTCGAGTATAGTTTTACTTAAATCAACTCCATTCAGATTAGCTTTTGACAAGTCGGTATTGGTTAAATTGGCATCAAATAAGCTTGCACCACTTAGATCGGCATTCTCAAAATTTACTCCTCTCAAATCAGCCCTACTAAAATTACATCCTCGTAAGCTGCTATTAGCAAAATTAGCTCCCCTAAGTTTGGCATCATGAAAATCAGTACCATCCAAGCGCAGGTTGATTAGTTTTGCGCCGTTCATATCACAGTAAGTAAATGAACAGTCTATTATTCTGGCTTCGGTTAAATCTATTCCATCAAGATTCATACAAGTATTATCTGGCTTTATGCCAATAATTGTTGCTCGGTGTAAGATAGCTCCTTCTAAATGAACATTTGCGTATAAATCTCTATCAAACCTAGCTTTTTCATAGCTCAAAGTTACTTCAGTAAGATTAGCCCCATTTAAGTTGGCGGATGCAATTCTTGCTCCAGTCAAGTTAGCACCACTAAGATCTGCACCACTAAGATGAGCTTCAGCTAAATTAGTAAAACTTAAATCCGTGTTCGATAAGGAAACACCAGCAGTTATGAAATATGCTCCTGCTGCTTGGGGATCAAATCCTTTGGGAAATATAGTATGTGAATCATACAAAGCTCCTTTTAAATTAGCTTCTTTTAAATCCGAACTACTTAAATCTAAATATACTTTTGGTTCTCGAGCATCGTAACCTCTTAAATTTGACTTACTGAGGTTTGCTTGTCGAAAACTAACATTTTTGAGTAATTTTACTTGGCTAAAATCTGCCCCTTCTAAAATTGCTTGCTCAAAATTAGTATTAACCAATTGGCTTTCATCAAATCTAGCTTGAGTGAGGTCAGCTTTAGTAAAATTAGAGTCTGTTAAGTCATTCTTTCGTATATTTGCTTTGTACAGCTTGGAATTTCTTAGTGATGCCCTAGTCAGGTTACAGTTATATATCTGGCAACTGATCAAATCTAAGTTTTCCAAAACAGCATCAGATAAATTAAAACCCCCTAAATAAGCAGGAGAAGAAAATTTAACTTGAGTTAAATCTGAACCAATTAGAATCTCGAGAATCTCGCGCTCTTTAGGGTCAATTATCGATAACAATTGATTAAACTTATCAGTACTAATAATTTGCTTTGTATTACTGGTAGTCATTTAAATTTTTGAAAGTGACTTGAAATATTAAAGTATCTTTTTAGACAAAAACTATAATCTCATAAATATCATAAATATATTTAATTCTGTATTAATTTAGTAATCATTTTTTTAAACACAATTAAACTTATACTCCAAGCGCGATCGCAACTTCTTTCAACAGTTTATTCTGGATATTATCAACTAATATGAGTCAAAGTACCGTTCAACCAGCCAAAATTAGCCGTGTATTGCCAGATTCGATCGCCGCCGAAATTGGGTTTGAAGTTGGGGATGCGATCGTTTCGATTAACCAGACTCAGCCACGGGATTTGATTGATTATCGTTTCCTCTGTAGTGATGAATATCTGGAATTAGAAGTAATCGATACAGCAGGCGATTTGCATCAGATTGAGATTGAAAAGGATTACGATGATGATCTGGGGCTAGAATTTGAAACGGCTTTATTCGATGGTCTAATTCAGTGTAATAATCACTGTCCTTTTTGCTTTATCGATCAGCAACCTCCTGGTAAACGACAAAGTCTCTACTTGAAAGATGATGACTATCGTTTGAGCTTTTTATATGGCAGCTATCTAACTCTCACCAACCTGACAGAAAAAGAATGGCGACGGATTGAACAGATGCGCCTGTCTCCGCTGTTTGTGTCGATACACGCCACTGAACCAGAAATTAGAACTAGACTGCTGAAAAACGAGCGCGCAGGGCTAATTATGTCTCAACTGCAATGGTTTCAGGAGAGACGTTTACAAATTCATGCTCAAGTAGTTGTTTGTCCTGGCATTAATGATGGCGAACATCTAGCCAGAACTTTATTAGATTTAGCTTCTTTCCATCAAGGAGAAATACCTGCTGTTGCTTCCGCTGCGGTTGTTCCCGTGGGCTTAACCCGTTTTCGCCCCGCAGAAGATGAACTAATACCTGTCAGTCAACAACAAGCGATCGCCGTAATTGAACAGGTACAGCAATTACAGGACAAGTTTAAACAGCAGTTTGGCAGCACTTTTGCTTGGTTAGCGGATGAATGGTTTCTCATCGCCCGTCAAGATATTCCCGCAGAATCACACTATGAAGACTATCCTCAAATTGGTAATGGTGTTGGTTCAATCCGCTTGTTCCTTAAACAGTTTCAAAGTACCGCCCAAGAAATGTTACCCAAGTCAATAGATCGACCTCGTCGTTTTACCTGGGTGGTAGGCAATGCAGTAGAACAGGCTTTTCAACCCTTAGTAAACCAACTTAATCAGGTAGAGGGTTTAGAGATTAACCTAGTGGCATTAAATAGCCAATATTGGGGACAGGAAATTACCGTCACGGGTTTATTAACAGGACAGGATATTCTGGCTGGTTTGTCAGCAAAAGATCTAGGAGACGGCGTATTACTACCTTCTTTAATGCTTAAGCATGATGACACCAAATTCCTAGATGATTTGACTGTTGCTGATGTTAGTAATCAGTTAGCAATACCCATTTTGCCTGTCAGCGGTGTGGAAGAATTAATTAATCGATGTGTTGATTAAGCGAATTATCGGGCAACTGTCTCATTCAGTAAATTCTCCGCAGCTTCAAGTAGTTCTTTTTGAATATCTTTTAAATCTTCTTGGTTATTAAGATAGGTAGTTAATGCCTCCAGGGGATTTAAAGTATTGCCGACTCCTAACTCTGGTAAACGAGGGCGGGCTAATTGACTAACTAATTCGGGGCGGATGCTGTGGCTGTGGGCTGATTGTAAAGCGCGATCTAGGGCAGAGGTATTGATTAGATCTAACTGCTGCGATCGCAATTTATATATTAACCGCACCACTTTTTGCTCAATTTCTTGCTGGGCGATCGCCTGTAATACTTGCTCTAAAGGATCTTCTGCTTGAGATACATCTATTTCAATCGTGATAAAAGGACGTGCAGGCAAGGTGCAAAATTCCCATTCAGCTTTTCCCGATTCAACTTCTAAAAAAATATAGCCTTTATCTTCTTTTTCTTCCCCAAAATCTACTCGTTCAATACTACCTGGATAAATTACAGGCGGATCGTTACTAGGGTTGAGGTTTTGATGCTTATGAACATGACCTAAAGCTACATAGTCAAATTCTTCACGAATTAACATTGACATAGGAATTGTAAAGCCTTTACCTACGGCAAGAAACTTCTCTGCACCTAAACTAGCGCGATCTGCCATTAAATGAGCCAGTAAAATTGTGGGCAGATCGGGATCGAGACGGCGTATTTCTGCTTCTAGTACAGGCTGCAATTTTTGAATTAGCATCTCGTTAACTTCAGCTAAAGCTAATCCTTCAGTTTCGGGGCGAGTTAAAAGAGTAGAACGATTTAACCAGGGTAAGGTAATTACTTGCACCGCACCATTTTGAGTATCCAGGCGATGAGTTGCGATCGTATCCCCCACAATAAAGCCAGGCACGACTAAAGTACGGTAAATCGATAAACTAGCACCACCACTTCCTTGAGAGTGCTGATCGTGATTACCTACCAATAGAATTGCTGGGATATTAGCATCGGCTAAACGACGAAACTGGCTAGCAAAAGCCTCATGAACATAGGGAGGAGGAGTAGCATCAGGGAAAGCATCTCCACCAAACAAAACTAAGTCTACAGGTTCAGCGATCGCCCGATCAATACAGATTTTGAGGCTATTAACAAAGTCTTCTAATCTAGTATTGATACCTGTTTCAGGATTAATTTTACCGTGAGAAAATCCACTTCCTAAATGAATGTCCGATAGGTGCAGAATTTTAACCATAAGTCCAAGTTTGTTTTTTAATTGTCGCTAAAACACTTTTACTGTAGTCAATTTGATCAAAACATTGACTCTAATATTTCTGGCGTTAATCCTTGAGATTGGGCTTCTTGGCTAGCTAAATCCATAGTTTGTCTGAATCGATTTAAATTTGTTGATTGAGAATAAGCAATTTGAGAACGCATTAAAGCGGCAATTTTAAATTGCATTTGTTCTTGCTCTTCTTTAGTAGCTTGGTTATAAACTTGAGCTAGATCTGATGATACTTTGATGATTATTTCTTCGGATTTAATCATAATTTTTAGGTTTTTAGACCTTCTAGTTTAAGCTTTCTATGATGATTAGCGGGATAGCCTAATCAAAACTATAGCACTTAGACCCTGACACAGAGGGCGAATTAAGCAGTCTCTCAATATGATGCAGTGGGTAATGTTACTAGTGTCACCGATGAGTGGTGAAAAATAGGAAATAGGAGATAGGAAGTAGTAGGTAGTAGGTAGTAGATAATAGGTAAACACTTTTGATGTTATACCCTTGTGACACTTCTATACTTTTTCTATATTTACTATCCCTCAAAACAAGCTTGATGATCTACTAGTCCTGAAATTGCGGTTTTTGAAAGGTAAACTAGCAACAATATTGTCAAGAGTTATTGTCAGGGTTAAAATTAATCACCAAAAGTTATAGGTTTTATTTACCTTGCTACCTCTGTCATTTGGCTTAATTGATGACACGCCCTAACAACTATCCTATGACCAACAGAGATTTATTTGCTCGCGAAGCCTTGGCGCAGATTCCCAAGATTCTGACTTTATTAGATCGTAATCCTCACAGTCCGACTTATGGTTGTTTCGATCGCACTTTCTGGCAATATAAGGTCATTGATTTTCCAGCAGGGATGTCTCAAGAATTTGTTTATCCTCTGGCGTTGGCTTATAGTTGCGATCGCCCAGGAAATATTTATTATCAGCAACCCATGGTTAAGGAGTGGGTTAAAGCAGGGATTGCATATGCCAATTTAAGTAGTCATAGTAATGGCTCTTGTGATGATTATTTCCCCTATGAACGAGCAGCAGGAGCAGCAGCCTTTTCCTTACTAGCCTGTTTGGAAAGTACTAGCTTGTTGGGTTTAGAGCATTCACAAGAGGTGTTAGATTTTTTCCGCCGACGGGCAGACTGGTTAGCAGAACATCAGGAAAGTGGGCGGTTAACTAATCATCAGGCTTTAATTGTGCTGTGTTTAGAATTAGTGGGTAGGTTGTTACAGACAGATCGCTGGTCAGTTAGCAAGCAAGAACGTTTAGAACAAGTGTATGCTTGGCAAAATCCCGAAGGTTGGTTTATTGAGTATGAAGGTTGCGATCCTGGTTACCATACCCTAACTATTTCTTGTTTAGCGCGATTATACGAATTACAGCCCAATGAGAGGTTGAAACAGGCGATCGCCTCCGCCGTCAAACTGGCAGCCGAATTTGTCCATCCTGATGGCTCTTATGGGGGAGAATATACTAGTCGTAACACCTATAACTTTTTTCCTCATGGTTTTGAGTTGGTGGGAAAATGGCTACCAGAAGCTCTAAATATCAACGATCGCTTTTTACAAGGATTAGCCGCTGGTTTAGGTTCTTGTTATGCTGACGATCGCATTATCGGACATCACACTTGGAATTATCTTCTAGCCTGGCGCGACTTTATCCCCGCTCGTCCACCCCTCCAGCCTCGTACTCAAGGACAGATCCATCTCCAGCAAGGGGGCATTTTAATCGATCGTCGAGATAACACTGAATTATATCTAGCTCTGAATAAAGGCGGGGTATTTAAGCTGTTTCGTGACAATAAACTAGTTGCTTCCGATACACAATTTTCTTTACTGGTACAGGATGGCAATAAACGGCGCAATGCTGTAGGACATTTAGTCGATAATTATCAAATTAAACTAGAGTCAGATCAAATTGCGATCGCTGGTAAACTTGGCTGGGCAAAACAGAAACAAATGAATCCCCTGAATCTAATTATTCTGCGCTTAGTTATGTTATCTCTGGGGCGCTTTTTCCCTAATTTAATTCGTCGCAGCTTACAAAAAATTCTCATCACAGGTAAACAAACTACACCGTTTACATTCTCCCGTCGTCTAGCTTGGCATGATGGACATTGGCGCATTGAAGATAGCTTGACTGCTGAATCTTGGGCTGATGTCATTGCCGTGGATTTAGGTTGCGATCGCACTTCCATCTATGTAGTGATGAGTCGTACTTTTCAACCAGCACAACTGCAACCTGCTTGGGATTTAAGCGATCGACTAGCAAATTTACGTCCTGGAGAGCCACTTAATTTAACACGTCTAATTTGAATTAGCTTCGTTTAAATGAACTAGCTTTTAGCTTTTAGCTTTTAGCTTTTAGCTTTTAGCTTTTAGCTATCATGTTCATGACGATACTGATTTTTTTGATCTAGAGGATATAATTGATTTCTAATTTACCAGGAGTAACTTATGAACAAGAAATTACTTACTACCCTTGGCTGTTCGGGATCTGTTGCCTTTTCCTTACTCGGTGTAAATTCCGTTAGTGCCACCGAATACGTTTTTACTGCTCCCAAAACCGATCAAGAGGTAGCAGAAATTCCTGCCAGCAAAACAGATTATCCTTTTGCTGACTGTAGCTGTGATGGATATGATGCGGAAACTGCAGCCAAAATAGATCGAGAAGGAGACAAGGCTGTCGAGCTTTATGGCTGTGACTGTGCTGGCTGTCGGAACCTAGTACGTAATCTTAATTCCGACCAACCTCAATCATAATTTTCCAGACGAAATAAAAATATTAAGTAAGTTGCGATCGCAATGCGGAGACGCAGCCTCATCACCTTTAATTACAGTTTGGCTTGATTTCAGGGATTCTTTCCCCTGCATTATTAGTGAGATATGCTGTCAAGCTAATTTTTCCTGACTTACTTACTTTAATTCCTCTGGCTGGCTGTATTTTACCCTGACTGGTTTCTATTGGTTCAGGAATAGCAAATGCAGCAGGATTTTGATTACTACTAATAATATTCTCAGAATTTAACGGGGTATCTGGTGCGGGAGGAACTCCACCTTTACCTGCGATCGCCAAACCATTATTTGCTGTACCTCTACCAGCTTCACAAGCTTGAGCCGTATTTTGCTCTGGTTTCGAATACATTATACCAATTTTCAATAGTAAGTGGAGAGATACAATCAAATTGTAGGTTGGGTTTCGTGCCTCAACCTAACGATTAAAAGATTTTGTTGGGTTTCACGCTTGGTTCTACCCAACCAAAAGAGCGCGTCCACATTAATTTGTTGGGTTAAAATATTGCGCCTATTGAATGTAGACTAACATTTTAAGATTTTATTAACCCAGCATTTTAGTCTAGACGCTTTACTACCAAGTCTCTTATTACTTTTGAGAAATGGTATTACTAGGTAATTCTGTCGCCCCCTGAACAGGATTAATGTCGGAAGTATTAATATTAACAGTGCCATCAAAACCACTAGCTTCAGAACTAGCGTTAATATCGTTAGTGAAGTCATTTAAAGGGCGTTCTTCAATCCCAAAGATTCTTTCGCTAGCAATCTTAATATTTCCACCTCTACCCTGTTGTGCGCTAGCAGTAATATTGTTATCCCCATCGGGGAAGGCAACTATTAAATTAGCATTGACATCGACATTGCCACCATTTGCATTACCTGTTGCTATAGCAGCTATGTTGCTGTCATTATCTAGGGACAAACTTTTCGCTATTTCTAGGGTAATATTACCGCCTACTTAAGGGTCTGCGTTTTCTGTCAGCGATTGTGAAGGAAAATTTACAGCCGAAATTGTTCCATTGTCTAAAGATAAAGTATCAGCTTTTAAATATAGCCCTAGGTAAAAACGTTAGGACATCTTTAAAATACACTTCTTATTTCCTATTTCCTATTTCCTGCTTACGAGCCGATCACCCTAATTGTCTATCGCTAATTTTGTACGACTATATTAGGAGCTTTTTTTGCTGTCACGCCTCGATATCACACACTCTTTGCATTTTCTATCACGCTCAAGTTTAAATCCCAAACTTATAAAGGGAGTTAATAGAAATTACTTTTTAAATTTTTGATAAATATTATGGCTTTTAATACAACATCGGCGATCGTTGAAGATTGGAACGGAGGATATAAACTGGAGTTATCAATTGGCAATGATCTAGACGCTCCAAATTGGGCCTTAAATTTCAATTTACCTTATCAAATATCGGCTGCTTATGGCGTAAATCTGATACACAACTCAGACGGCAGCTATACAATGAGCGGGCAAGATGGCTGGGCAAATCTTACCCCAGGACAAACGATTAGTCCGATTTTGATTGTTGAAGATCAAGGGCAATCCGCCCAATTACTAAATTTTCTCGATCAGCAGAGTAGCCCGATCAATACTATCGATAATATTGATAATGTTGACACTTCTTATATTGACACTACTTATGTTGATACTTCTTATATTCCTTCCACTAATAATACTATCGATGTCGATCGCGATTTTGGTGGAGATTTAGCTAGTGCGATCGCAGCTGCTAATAGTGGTGACGTGGTTCAATTGGGCAATAATAGATACTACACTTCAGGTTTGATCATTGATAAAAATATTATCCTGGATGGTCAAGAAAATTCAGTAATTGACGGTGGTGGCACATTCAATTCAATCATCACTCTTTATTCAGGTGCTTCAGGGGCAACTATTCAGGATATAGAAATAACTAACGGTAATAATGGTATTCACGGTTATAGAGCTACAAATTTAACGTTGCAAAATCTTGAGGTTCACAACATCGGCAAGAATGGAATGATTGCAGATGGCAACCAAACTGGTATTGCCTTGGATCATGCTGATGGACTGAAATTAAGCAATACTAGCGTGTATGACGTAGATCGTAAAGGAATTGGGGTTGGCGATACTAATGGTGCGCAAATCACCAACGTTAATGTGCAGTCTGTTAATTTAGCAGCCAATCACGCTCAAAGTCATGATACTTCTGGCATCAAATTTTTTAACACCAACAACGTTATCTTGAAAGATAGCTATTTTGAAAAAATTAACGCTTTTCATATTTGGAACGACACCACCAATGGCACGACGATGGACAATAACAAGGTGGTTAATGTGGGTTCAGACTTCTTAGCCCCTAGCTTTAATACAAACGTTAACATCGCAGGGATTTATAACGAGAAAAGTTCCAATTCTATCGTCCGCTATAATGAGGGAACTGCGATCGGCGATTTTGCAGCGTTTAACGCCACCGAATTTACCACCCAAACCATGACTTATGAAGATAATAATAACTTCTCCAAAGCGGAGTTTGGCACTCAAGATTATTGGGTAAATCAATCAGCCGAAATCTTGATCGCAATCACCGAAAACCCTGATGAAGCTAATTTTAGCTTGTTTGCCGATCAATATTATGCTCAAGCCGTAATTCAGTAAATTTAGTTGTAAGCTGTAAGCTATGAGCTGTCTCATAAAAAGAAGTTTAAAGTTTATAGCTTTCTAGTTCAAGTTTTTAGTTAGTTTTTCATGGTAAGTTGACGAAAAATCTTAAATATATTGATTGCAACCGTGAAAAAGTTAGTTGTCGCTACAGGAAATCCTGGAAAACTTGAGGAAATACAGGAATATTTAGTTGATTTACCTTGGGAGTTGGTCTTAAAACCTGCCGAGATTGATGTAGATGAAACTGGGACTACTTTTATCGCTAATGCTCGTCTCAAAGCTTCAAAGGTAGCAAAGGCTGTAGGTGAATGGTCGATCGCTGATGATTCTGGACTAGCGGTAGATGCCTTAGATGGCGCGCCAGGACTATATTCAGCGCGTTATGGCAAGACAGACTCAGATCGGATTAATCGCTTGCTGAGGGAGTTGGGAGATAGCCAAAATAGACAGGCGAAGTTTATCTGTGCGATCGCTATTGCTAATCCTCAAGGCGAGATTATCTTGGCAACAACAGGAATTTGTCCAGGTGAAATCTTGAACTCTCCCCGTGGGAACGGTGGTTTTGGTTACGATCCGATTTTTTATGTCCCGACACAACAACAGACTTTTGCCGAAATGTCTGCGTCAACTAAAAATAGAATTAGCCATCGGGGAGTTGCTTTTGCTCAGCTAATGCCAGAGTTAAAACAGTTATCAGCCCAGCTGGCTAGTGAATAAATAACCAGCCATAACTCAAACAAGCGATCGCCCATAAACTGCCATAGAGATAACCCAGTCTTTTTTTGTAAGTATTTGACTCAGTTTTTTTGAGCGCCAGATGAATCGTTAGGGCAATAGGAGTTAACCAGAATAAGATTGATAAGGCGATCGTCAGATTATTACTATTTTCCATAATTAAAATTAGCTTGGACTCCTGACTAACGAGCAGTATTACTGACCAAGCATCTGTAACTTATACAAGCTAGCGTATAAACCATCGTTTTCCAGCAATTCATCATGACTACCAAATTCGACTAATTCTCCTCGCTTCAAGACCAAAATTTTATCAACATTGCGGATTGTAGATAGACGGTGGGCGATAATGATTGCCGTACGATTAATCAGAATTTGGTCTAAAGCGGATTGAATTAAAGCCTCGGTGGTGACATCTAAACTAGATGTTGCTTCATCCAAAATCAAAACGTGAGGATTACGAATCGCTACCCGCGCAAAGGCTAAAAGTTGTTTTTGTCCTCCTGAAAGGTTTGTCCCTCTTTCTCGTAACACCGTGTCATAACCATCGGGTAAGTCTTCGATAAAGCGATCGATGTTAACTAATTTGGCAGCCTGCTTAACTTCTTCAAGAGAATAATTATCACCCAAAGTAATATTGCGTTTAACATCTCCTGCAAACAAGAAGCTCTCTTGTAAAATAACGCCAATATAGCGCCGTAAATCTGCTTGGGGAATATCTCTAATGTCAATACCGTCTACCAGAATTCTACCTTTACTGGGTTCATATAGCCGACAGAGTAAACGAATAATCGAGCTTTTTCCTGCGCCTGTAGGGCCAACTAATGCTACTTTTTCTCCTGGTTTGATCGTAAAGTCCAGGTTTTTAATGACGTATTCATCGGGTTTATAGCCAAACCAAACGTTTTCAAAACGGATTTCTCCAGTTAAGGAATTATCTGTATTTGTAGTTAATAAAGTGCGATGTCCTTCGGCTATAGTAATCACCTTATCTCTAATTTCAACAGGTTCGTTTAAAAGTTCGGTAATTCTTTCAATAGCCGTAAATCCAGACTGAAACATCGTGAATTTATCCGCAAACTGACGCAATGGATTAAATAGTCGTTGAGCATAGAGAATAAATGCCAATAGCGCACCATAAGTCATCGTGTCTTGCAGCACAAATATACCTCCTAACCAGAGGACTGCGGCGATCGCCACTAAAGCAATCCATTCCAGGGTGGCGGATACAGCGGAATCGTGAAAAATAGTTTTATCGACTTCTAAACGATAGCGTTCGTTAATTGAGCGATACATTTCACTGTTATATCTCTCCCGTCGGAATAGCTGAACAATATTGATGCCCATTATATTCTCTTGCAGCATCGAGTTGAGTTGAGACAGTTCTTCTCTAGCAGAATAGTTAGCCTTACGATATTGTTGTTGAAAATAGATAATTAGAGCAGTGACGGGAATCAGCATAAAAACCAAAATTGATGCCAGCTTCCAGTTGGTAACATAAATTACTACCACGATCGCCACAATCGAAACAAAATCGCTCACTACTCCTACTGCACCACTAGCAAAGACATTGCCCAAGGCTTCTACATCACTAGCAATGCGAGTAATTAATTTACCAACAGGAGTGCGATCGAAAAAGCTAGACGCTAGAGAAGTAACGTGAGTAAATAAATCCTGGCGAACTTCAGCCGTAATTTCTTGTCCAACCTTTTGGACTAAATAACCTTGAACTGAAGCAAACATCAGCCTGATTACAATAGTTAGCAGCAACAACCCTGATAACAGATTAATTCCTCGACTGACAGATACACCACTCAAAAAACTCCAGGTTGGTTCGTTTTTAAGCAAAGATATGGCTTGACCAACAATCAAGGGTTGAATTGAACCTGCGATCGCCAATGGTATTAATAAGATGAGAGAAATAATCAGAGTTCCCTTACTTTTACTGGCATAGGGAATCAGCTTAAGGAATAATCGCCAATCATTGTCCTGATTTCTAACTTGATTGGGCTTAGTCGAGGCGATGGTCATGAATTTCAATATTAATGGATGCGGAATAACCTAAAGAATCTGCAAATCACCTATTATTACCAGCTTTTATCTCAGAAGCTGATAGCTAAAAACTAATTAATTTGAGTAAAACTAATTCGCACTAATTATTTAAATTATGACAGGATTATCAAGAATTGCTAACTTCTGAGCTGAGATACTAAGTCGTTGATATTATCTCGATTTAAACGATAGCTAAGGGGATGAGCAATCAGTCTGGCACTACTTTCGCATAGCACATCAATTTCAATCAAGCCATTTTCCTTCAGCGTTTTCCCTGTCGAAACTAAATCGACGATCGCCTCAGACATCCCTGTAATCGGCCCCAACTCGACAGAACCAGACAACGGTACAATTTCTATGGGCAAGTCAATACCATCAAAATATTCTTTGGCACAGTTAACAAATTTAGAAGCCACTCTACCGTGGGGAGGCAATTCCACAGAACGACGATAGGAACTACTAGCAGGTACAGCTACCGATAGGCGACAATAGCCAAATTCTAGATCGACGAGATTCGCCACTTCTGGCTGTTTTTCTCGCAACACATCATAACCCACAACTCCTAGCTGTGCTTGACCGTATTCGACGTATACAGGCACATCCTGCGCTCTTACCAGTAAAGCTTTAGCGGTATTTGTCGCCTCGGTAATTTGTAGTTGACGGTTGTTTTTATCGAGGAAAGCACTAAAATCTAAGCCTAAATTCTTAAATAGCTCGATACTGTCTTTTAATAAAGCACCTTTTGGTAAAGCGATCGTTATCATAAAAATTATTATCCAGAATATAAACAGTAAAAGAGCGAGGAAGCTTTAAACTCTATGTTGCAAGGATTAAACCACCTTACTTTATCAGTTTCTTGTTTAAAAACATCCTTTAACTTTTATACTCAAACTTTAGGCTGTAAGCCTCTGGCTAAATGGAAACGCGGCGCATATCTACTCGCAGGTGATTTTTGGCTGTGTTTAAGTCTAAATCACCATCTTGATAGTTCAAGATCTTTAAACTACACCCATATTGCCTTTAGTGTTTCGCCAGAATTTTTGCGAGAGTGCCAGCAAAATGAGCGACTCAATCTCAAACTATGGCAAGAAAATAAAAGTGAGGGAGATTCACTATACATTCTAGATCCTGATAATCATCAATTAGAACTGCACGTAGGTAATTGGCAAACACGACTTCTCGCAACGAAACAAGATCCTTACGCAGACATGATTTTCTACGATCTTCCAGAAATAAATTGAATATTTATCCAATGCACCTCTTGTTATTCGTGAGTTAGAATGTCAGGAAATAACTATATAAATCTTGCATAATTCACCAAAAATTTGCAAAGATCGCGATAGTATTTTAAAAACACTGAAAATCACATCTGATGTCTGGTATTACACCAGATAAAAAATAAATAAGCTAGTTTAAAACGCGATCTTCAGAGTTCTGTTCTTGCAATAATAGCAATAGGTGGTAACCGCAATGGATTGTAGTCATATTCAGTTTTGTGCCGATAAATCAAAAGTAGACTTTGAACAACTGCAACATTTATTTGTCAAAACTGCTTTTTGGGCGCGATCGCGAAATATGGACGATCTAAAAATGGCGATCGCCAACAGCAATCCTGTAGTTACTGTCTGGGATGGCGATCGCTTAATCGGTTTTGCCAGAGCAACTTCAGATGGAGTATACCGCGCTGGCATCTGGGATGTAGTTGTTGACCCCGACTACCAAGGAGTAGGCTTGGGTAGAAAACTGGTGCAAACTGTCTTATCTCATCCGATGGTAAGCAAAGTAGAAAGGGTTTACCTAACTACCACCCATCAACAAAGCTTCTATGAGCGCATCGGCTTTGAGCGCAACGAAACCACAACAATGGTGCTGCACAACTCTAAATCTACCGAAGACTTAGCCCGACGAATCCAAGAACTACCCGTAACAGTTGATTACTGATTACTAATTATTTGCGAAGCTTATCCTTTAGGACTAATTACTGAATTTTTCACTGTTAATTGCTCATTGTGACGCGAAGGACGCGAGCTTGCGAGCTAATCCTTTAGGAATAATCCTTTAGGACTCATTGCTTAAAAGGCTTATAGCTTAGAGCTTATAGCTACGAGCCAATTGACCCCAAACTAAAACCACAAAATCTCCAACGACTTTAAGCCATCACCATCCCACCATCAACGTTAAATACTTGACCTGTAATATAGGCTGCTGCGGGGTCTGAAGCCAAAAAGCGAATTGTCCCCGCCACTTCTTCAGGTTTGCCGTAGCGACCCAAGGGAATAAACTGAATAATGTCGTCTGATTTGAGATCGTGAGTCATATCAGTTTCAATAAATCCTGGGGCAACTGCATTCACGGTGATCCCACGATTAGCTAATTCTTTGGCAACAGTCTTAGTAAAGCCAATTACTCCAGCTTTGGCTGCGCTGTAGTTAGCCTGTCCTGGGTTACCCATTTGTCCTGCTACTGAGGCAATATTGATAATTCTGCCACTACGCTGCTTGAGCATAGTTTTACTCACGGCTTTAGTACAGAGAAACACCCCAGTTAGGTTGAGGTCAATTACGGCCTGCCACTGTTCGGGCTTCATCCGTAGTAGGAGAGTATCTTTAGTAATACCTGCATTGTTAACTAAAACATCAATACGTCCAAATTTATCCAGAGTTGTCTTAATTAAATTATCCACTTCGGCACTCTGGGAAACGTCAGCCTGTACGGCGAGCGCTTCTCCTCCAGCATCAGTAATTTCTTTAACAGTAGCTTCTGCTGCCTCACTAGAGCGAGCATAGTTAATCACTACTTTTGCCCCCTGAGTAACTAATGCCAACGCTGCTGCTTTGCCAATTCCCCTGGAAGCACCTGTAACAATGGCAACTTTATCTTTTAAATGCTGTAAATTCTCTGGCAGTAACTCCATACCTTGCCCCTCTAAAATAAGCTTAAAAAACTAAATAAAATTACTAATTACTACAACTCTATCTAGCTTTCCCATTAACTTAGCTATCATATAGGCTAACCAGTCTCTTAGACTAATTTTCTCTTGTGACCCAGTTAGTAAGCAATATATCAGGCGATCGCTATGTCAGTTAAAAAGCAATTTTCCAGTTTTGAAGATCTCTTAGAAAGTTCTAATGTCCCTGTGTTAGTAGACTTTTATGCTACCTGGTGTGGTCCTTGCCAAATGATGGCTCCCATTCTCGAACAGGTTGGCGCAACTTTACGCGATCGCCTTCAGGTAGTCAAAATTGACACTGATAAGTATCCTAATCTAGCCTCTAAGTATCAAATTGAAGCTCTGCCAACGTTAGTTCTATTTAAAGACGGTCAGCCAGCCGAAAAAATAGAAGGAGTTCAACAAGCGCCACAGCTAATTCAGCATTTAAGTACTTTGATCTAGATTAAGCTATATCGACTTTGACTAAACTGATTTCTACGGGCAATATTAAGCTAAGTAGGTGGGTGTAATTAAATTGGAAATGAGGTTAGGGAGTAACAAGTAACAAGTAACGAGTAATATGCGGAGCGGTATCCTTTAGGACAAATAGCTCTAAGGGTAGGGATTTGATCAATTATTTTGCCTACCTACTTATGAGTTTGGCAGGAAATAGTAACCTAATTAAAAATTAGAATGATTCGTTTTATGGCTAACCTAACCGTTAAATTGTCGTAACTCAAACTCACATTAGAGTAGCCAAAAATAAATAAGGAGAATATTATTTCAGTCAAATATTTATTAAAGAAAATTAGATCGGCAATATGGTTTTAGAGAACGTTCAAGTTTTTGATGAAGATTTAGATAGCGCCAGTTTATCTCGCTATATGGCAGCAGAAGCAGTGGCGATTGATACCGAAACGATGGGTTTAGTTTTAGGACGCGATCGCCTGTGTTTGGTGCAAATTTGCGATGATCTAGGGTTTGTCAGTGCCATACGGATCTCTAAAGGACAAACAGCAGCACCCAATCTAGAAAAGTTACTTACTTCGTGGGATGTTACAAAAGTCTTTCATTATGCTCGTTTTGATGTGGCACAGTTCAACGTGACCTTTGGCATTGAAACCGCACCAATTTTTTGCACCAAGATTGCTAGTAAACTAGCTCGGACTTATACTTCTAATCATGGATTAAAAAGTTTAATTGCTGAATTAGCTGGAGTAGATTTAGATAAAAGTATTACTAGTTCTGATTGGGGAAATATGGATAACCTTTCCCGTGAGCAGTATGATTACGCAGCTAACGATGTGCGATATCTACTGGATGCGAAAGAAAAACTCATGGAAATGCTTAAAAGAGAAGGTAGAGAACAGCTAGCACAGCAGTGTTTTCAGGTAGTTCCTGTATTGGTCGCTTTAGACATGCTGCAATATCAGAACATCTTCGATCACCGTTAAAACTTCCTATTTCCTATTTCCTATTTCCTATTTCCTATTTCCTACTTCCTACTTCCTATTTCCCAGTACGGCTACTATCTTATTTATTGATTTCCCAAGCTTTCTTACAAATTACAAATAATTCAACGCCATATTCATCAGACTGAATTGACAGAGGAAGAGAACGGAATTTAGAACGAGAAAATAGCGATTCTAAATCATCTGCGGAGCGATAGATCGAATGCCACTCCAGAATATGTTCGAGTAAAATACGGTCAGGGTTAGCAGCATGTAGATTACCAAGAATAACAATTCCGTTAGGTAAAAGATGATCGTAAATCCAGTCGAGAATCCGAATAAATTCGCGATCGCGCAAACAATTTGCCATACTAACGCTATAAATCATTTTCTGGGGTGGAATATCAATTTGACTATAGCCTTCAGCGATTAAAAAGAAATTATCTTGAACAAAGGTTAGATGATTTTGCCAACCCCATTTATGAGCGGTGTTAGCAGCCGAAGATATTTCCTGATGATTAAAATCGATGCAGGTGACATGAACATTAGGTGGCTCGGCTCGAAAATACAGATCCAAAATTTCCGCTGCTGAACCACTAGCGATACTAGTGACGGGTACGGGACCTGATTCCGTCCAATTATGAATTAGATGTTTTATGGTTTCAGTAATGATCCCGCCACGGTTTTTAAGAGCTAAACAGGTAGGTCGAGAGCGAATCCAACGGTCTAGATAAATGCCCAAATAGCCATCCCCTTCTGGTTCGTTTTGGGAAAGCAATTCAGTCACATAAGAGTCGCTAACATAACCTCCTGGTCTACGAAAAGCTCGATCTAGGAAACTACTGAGCATGAAAAACGGAAAGGTTTCACGGAAAATAAAAGTCCCAATTGCCTGAGCAATTTTTGGCTCTTCGATAATTTGCTCTCTAAGGGTGCTAATCAACATATTACAGATTTTGTCAATCTGTATTTGAGCATCCAGTTCACTGATTTCTCGGTGACGAATTAACTGTTCGATGCTGCTTAAATTCTTTTTAAATAATTCAGTTTCACCAACTAATTCAGGAGGAATTTCATTTTGTCCAGCCTGTCCCGTACGATGACCATGATATTCTGGTGCCATACGTACCCGTCGCATTAAGTGAGACACCAAAGAAGAAGTTTGATGAAGACGACCAGACAAATTATGTGCCAAAGATTGATAAAAACGATCCGATAAACCAGGTTTAGTAGACAGTAAGACAGTAAGTTGCTCTTGGTTAATCACGCAAACTTCCACATCTTCTTGAGCAATTACACCGCTAGTAGTTGGCACACCCTCAAGAAAAGAAATTTCGCCAAAAACCTCTCCTGGTTCGAGAAAAGCGATCGCCACATCTCTACCCGTAGCCGCTCTTTCAATCCTCACCGTACCTTTACGTACTAAATAGATCGCCTGGGATGGACGACCTTCTTTGAGAATTACTTCATGCTGTTTATAGGTGGCTACCTGGGCTTGCTCTAGTAGAACGCTATAGTCTTCAATAGTCAAATATTTTAATCTACTGTCCATTTAGTTTGGGTTCTCCATGCTGCACACCCCAGGTCATTATTCCCAAATTAATCGCGCTAATCATCATTATGGGGATCAGGATTTACAGTCAGATACGTGAGAAGGTTGTGTCTGATGGTAAAGTAAACTCTTTAGTGCAGCCTGTCTGCTTGTGGGAGACTCCTTGGCTAAATTCCAAAGGCTTTCATAAAAGAAAAAAGATATCCCCGCAAACTTATGCTCGCGAGCGATTTTAACCTGCTGGTATATTCTCCGCCAAGGAATCGGACGACCTTTTAAACCAGAGAGAATGCCGATGCCTACGGGAATATGTTCTCTTGCTGCTTGAATTTCAGGCTGTTCTAATTCGTTAATAAAGCTCTGGTTATCATCACGATATAGTTGCACAACTAACTCTTCAATCAAGCCTTTTCTTTCCCAGCGATGCCAGTCAAGCAAAAAAGAGTTAAGGGAAAAATGCTGAGGGTTGGGAGAAACAGAAACGATGGCGTTAGGGTTATGTTGCTTAATTTCGTGAAATAGAGTCTCTACATAATCTGTGATCTTATCAGCACGCCAGCGCACCCAGTCTGGATCTTGCGGATCTTTTGGCGGTAGTTTATCTTCATGTTCCTCTTGATATAGCTTGACAGTATAGTCGTCATAACCTAATTCTGATGGGTAGCCAAAATGATCGTCTAGCTGAATACCATCAATGTCATAGTTAGAGACAATCTCGACAATTAAATCCGTCATAAACTGCTGCACATCTGGACGCAAAGGATTTAACCACACCCTTTGATGTACCTTCCCTTCCCACCAAATAGTACTGCCGTCTTGCCTGGCGGTGAGCCATTCAGGATGACGTGCCAACTCTGAATCAGCAGGAGCCATAAAGCCAAACTCAAACCAAGGAATGACGCTCATTCCCTGTTCATGTCCTAATTCGACCATTTCCGCTAAGATATCTCGTCCTTGAAGTCCTTCCGTGGGGTCAAGAGACAGTCCAGTAAAAGATTTAGCTATCTCTGAAGGATAGAGAGTATAGCCCCAATTCCAAACCGTAGGATAAAGAGTATTAAAATTAGCTTTGGCGAGTAAGGCGATCGCTTCTTTGGTTTTCTCCTCCTCAAACAAGACATCACTATCAACATTAGTGAGCCAGACACCCCGTATTTCTCTTTTGGGATCGGCTTGGCAAATTTGTTCAACAGGTTGATTTCTAGCTGACTGAGAATGTCCAGGTAAAGGTGTGATAGATACCAGGGTAAAAGCCAAAACAAACAAAAATACCCACCAAGATAAACGACCCTTTTCCTGGCTAAACTGCACTAATTTATTCGCGAAAATATCAAAGGATTTAGCAATACGCTCTTTCATGGATACCGAAAATTTTACAGAATATGGCGATTATAACGGGTTTGATAATTACTGATTATTTGCGAAGCTTATTCTTTAGGACTGATTAATAATTACTGATTACTCATAGTTGTTCACTGCTCATTGTGACGCGAAGCTAATCCTTTAGGACTCATTGTTCATTGCTCGTTGTTAAGTAGGTAGGCAAAATAATTGATCAAACCCCTACCCTTAGAGCTATTTGTTACTCGTTACTCATTACTCATTACTTGTTACTCCCTAACCTCATTTCCAATTTAATTACACCCACCTACTTAATTGCTCAAGGGCAGGTGTTGAAAATATCTAAAACGATTTGAATCGCGCAGACAAATGCCACCAAAGTAATAACTACTAAGGAAGATAAAACATTACAGGCGATCGCCAAAGCTAAGACAAAAGCAGCAGCACCAAGACGATAGTAGGTCAGGATTTTTTTACATTTAGTTTGACCTAACTCACAGCTTGTCCAATGGAGGCTGGAGAGAATCAGCAGACACAGACTAACTGCTAGACAAAATAAAACTTTTTCTCCTCTGGCAGCATCATTGTCTAAACCACTAATCATCTTTTCGACTCCTACTCCAGTAGCAGTTAAACCGACAGCCAATGGTAGGTGAGAATATAGCCAAGTGAGGGCAATTGTCATGTTGCCTTTTTTCATGGCGTGAAGAGGAGATTCATCCACCGTATCAAAATACATCCACCAGAAACTAAAAGCAATGGATAAGCCTAATAGGGCGATCGCAATTGAAGTAGGAGTCCAAGCAAGTTCAGATACTCCACCGACTACAGAAACAATCGATTCGCCTAAAACAATAATCGTAAATAACCCAATTCTTTCGGTGGTATGAGTCAGATTAGGCGGAACTTTAGCTACTTTTTCTCCTGCAGTTAGAGGAATGGCAAAATCAATAATTAACCCCAACCCCCACAGCCCAAAACGCCAGGGTAGAGGCACAAACAACGAAGCCAACCAGAATAAAAGACTGATAGTAAAGCCAACAGCATACCAGTTGGTGAGGGATCTTGCTGGGGGTATATGATAACCTGCATGGAGATATTGACAGATTAATACGCCACGAAAGGCGATGTAGCTGAGGGCAAATCCGACGGATGAGCTACTTAAACCATGATGAATATTAGCTGCCAGACTCGCTGCGATCGCCATTTGCATCAGAGTAATGAGGCGATCTACTAAACCATCATTATCGAAACGTGTGTCATAGAAGACTTCGCCAACCCAGCACCACCACACGGGGACAAATAAAACGCCTAGTTTGGCTAAACCCAGTAAGCTAAAATCTGCATGAAAATTATGGGCTAGTTGAGCGATCGCCACTACAAAAATCAAATCGAAAAACAACTCTAGCCAAGTTACCTTGCGTTCTTCATCTTCACATTCTTCTAGGCGTAATTTTGGGGGTTGAAATATCGCTCTCGTCATGACAATAAGCTCATCAGCATTAGTTACCCATAATTTACCAGAAGTGACTGATTATTGATTTTTCGACAAGCCCGATTGAGCTAGGATGGTTTTATTTAAATTAAACAATAACTTTTCTGTTGTGTAGGGTTTAACCAGAAAGGATTGGATACCAATTGATTCAGCGGTAGTAACATTTTCCTTGGTGGCTAATCCACTAGTGACAATCAGCTTGACATGGGGATTAATTTTTTTTAAGGCACGCATAGCAGTTAGACCATCCATTTCTGGCATAACTAAATCCATCAGCACCACGGCGATCGCTTGGGGTTGTTGAGCATAAATGGCGATCGCTTCAATACCATCATTAGCAGTAATCACTCGGTAGTTGTAGATTTCTAAAGTAGCTTTCGTCACTTCTCGAATTATCGCTTCATCATCCACCACCAAAATTAATTCTTGCTGTCCAGAGGGGATAGTTTCACCAATTATTGCTTCATTGACGGTTATTGTTGCTGAGGCAGGTAAATAAATCTGAAATTGAGTACCATTTTGGCGCTCGCTTTCTAGGTTGATTGTACCTCCATGTTTTTTGACAATACCGATTACCGTAGATAATCCCAATCCCGTTCCCTGACCTGGTTTTTTGGTAGTAAAAAAAGGATCGAAAATGCGATCGACGATCTCTGGCGGAATACCCATTCCCGTATCGGTGACGGTAATTAAAATGTAATTACCCACTTTTAGATGTGAATTGGTGCAAAAATATTGCTCATCTAAACGTAGATTTTCAGCAGAAATGAGTAACTTTCCGCCATCGGGCATAGCATCACGGGCATTAACACAGAGGTTCATCATTACCTGATGCAGTTGGGTGGAGTCACCATCAAGTGACCACAAGTCTTGTGCAACAGAATTTTCAATCGTAATTGATTTGGGAAAGGTTTCTTGAATCAACTTGAGAACTTCCTCTAACACTTCTGCTAGGTTGAGCAATTCCCATTCCGTTTCGATGTCCCGCGAAAATAGTAACACCTGCTCGACGATCTTAGAACCCCGCAGGGCATTGTTGCGGATCAGTTGCAGCATTTGTAAACTAGAATCATCTAAATTGGCAATCCTTAAGGGCAAAAGTTGCGTAAAGCCCAAAATGGGAGTCAAAATATTATTGAGGTCGTGAGCAATCCCTCCTGCCAGAGTGCCAATACTTTCTAAACGTTGCGAGTGTAACAGTTGCTTGGCTAGTTGTTTTTTTTCGGTAATATCGGTATTGACCACCAAAATTGATTGAGGATTACCCTGTCGATCGGTAATTAATGTCCAGCGACTTTCGACTATGATTTCTCGACCATCTTTGGTCAGTTGTTTTAATTCCCCATACCAATTATTTTGCTCAATAACGATGCTTTGAGCTTCTGTAAGTTGAGATAAAGATTCTTGTTGAAAAAGTTCGTGGGCTATGTTTTCTTGTACTTCTACTGCCCGCCAGCCATACATCCTTTCCGCCCCTTGACTCCAGAATAAAATTCGATTCGACAAATCGCAGACGAAAATTGCATCGCTAGCAATATCAATTAAGGCTGCTTGTCGGACATTTTGTTGATGTAATTCTGCTTGTTGAATGGCAATACCCAACTGAGTTGCTAGTTGTTGCAGTAGTTCGACTTCTTCTATTTGCCAGGGTCTTGGTGCCGAGCAATGATGGGCAATTAGTAAGCCCCACAAATGTTCCCTTTGTAAGATCGGCACTACCAAATTAGCTCTGACTTGAAATTGAGCCATTAATTCTTGATAGCATAACTCGACATCAGATGCCTGAAAATCGGCGATCGCTGCTACTCGTCCCTGGCGATAGGGTTCGACGTATTGTTCACCAAAACAAGGGTCGATAATCTCAGATTCTAAAATCGAAATTGATTCCATCACCACTGATTCGGCGACTACTTTCCCTGACCAATCTGGTTGGAAACGAAAGATAATCACTCGCTCTGTTTGCAGGAATTGCCTCACCAAATCTACCGCACTTTGTAAAATTTGCTCGACATCAAGAGTTTGGTGAATGGCTTGGGTTATTTTAGCCAGTAAATGTTCCCGTGCTATTTGTTGCTGAAGAGCTAATTCTGCTTGTTTGCGCTCGGTAATATCAATAGCAGCCCCATAAATCACTTGTTCTTCTGGGTAGGGCTGTGCTGTCCATAACAACCAGCGATAGGAACCATCTCGATGTCGATAACGGTTTTCAAAGTAATTGGTTTCCTTGCCAGCAAATACACTATCACTTTCAGCGACAGAAGGGCTGATGTCGTCAGGATGAATAAATTCAATCCAGGGGCGGGATGTCATTTCCTCAGTTGTCCAGCCGAGGGCTTGTTCAAAACTTGGGCTGACCCAATGAAAATATCCGTTGTTCCCCATGATTATTTGTAAATCCGAAGCAACAGTTAGAAATCTCTCCCGTGCTAGTTCTGCTTGCTTGCGATCGCTAATATCAAAGTTCACTCCTCCGCCCCTGACAGGATTTCCATTCTCATCAAAGTAAAAATGTCCACGGGCTGCCATCCAGTGAATACTACCATCTGGCCATTGAACACGCACCTCAAAATCGAGTTTGCCCGTTTCTCTGGCGTAAGCAAAGGCTGCATCGAAAATTTCCCTGTCTGCTTCCACAATATGCTGCCTAGCAATTGACTCTCCCCATTCCAGTTGGGGTGTCTGATAACCGAAAATCTGATCGTGACGCAGCGATCGCTTAGATGAAACATCTCGGGTTAGATCCAAATGCCAGGTTCCCATTTGCGCAGCTTCAATGGCGATCGCTAAACTTTCCTGAGCCTCTTGCAAAGAGGTTTCTGCCTGCTTGCGATCGCTAATGTCCTGGAAAAGGATGGCAACTTGTCGGTGTTCTGGCTTACCAAAACGGAACGCAAACGCATCAAACCAGCGGTGCATCACTTCGGAACGATTTTCAAAACGAATGGATTGACCCGTCAGCGCGATTTTGCCATAGATTTCAAACCATTGCTCTTCGAGGTCGGGAATCAGTTGACGCGCTGTTTTTCCCTGGGCGTTTGCGAGTCCTGTCTGTTGCTCAAAAATTGGATTAATCTCTAAAAAGCGATAATCAACAGGCTTTTCGTTCTTATCAAAGATCATTTCAATAATGCAAAAGCCTTCGTCAATTGAATTGAACAGGGTGCGATATTTTTCTTCCGATTCCCGCAAAGCTGCTTCGGCACGGGCGCGCTCGACACCTGCCCAAGTTTGCTCTGCGGTTTCTTCAACCAGTTTGACCTCGGTTTCTGTCCACTGACGCGGTGTGGATTGATGAACCGCCAGCAACGCGACAAATCGATCGTTTTTGATCAGGGGTACATCAATATGTGCAGCAATATCGATCGTGCTGTATCTTGCCTTCTCAGCGTCTGTATACTTAGGATCGTTGGCAATGTCAGTCACAATCTGGGTTTGCCCTGTCTTGTGATTGTCGCTCAAGTTGCGTCGGTATTCTTCCAAACGGTATCGTCCGCTTAATTGGGCAACACCATTCGTGTAATTTTTATGAACGATGACCTCCTCGTCACCCGATAATACTTCAATATAAATAACACGGCTTGCTCCCAAGTATTCGCCCAAGACACGAGCAGCGATCGCTTGAATCTCATCAGCATCAGTCAGTGGACGTAGCGCATTGGAGAGAGAGACGCGAAACGCATCTAATTTGGCTGCTCGCTGCGAAATCTCTTCTGCTATTAGGCGATAACGTTCTTGGCTAGCTCTGAGATTTACCTCTAATGCCTGTCTTTCCGTTTCTGCTTGTTGGCGATCGCGAAGCGCGGTCTGCCGTTCGCTAATATCAATCACTACTGAGCGACTCATCACGAAGTTCCCTGCTTCGTCTTCAATAGCTGTGGCACTCAAGGATACAGGTAAAAGGCTGCCATCTTGACGAATCAACTGTAATTCAAGGTCGTTAATCCAGCCTTGCTGCTTGAAAATCGGAAAATTCTGTTGAAAAATTAACAAGCTTTCTGAAGTAATTAGATCACAGAACTTGCGACCCAAAACTTCTTCTCGGCTATAGCCCAACATTTTGAGTTCGGTATCGTTAATACGAATAAATTTTCCCTCTGAGTCCAAAGAATGATATCCGCAAGGTGCTTGATTATAAAGTTCTTCTAACTCTTGGGATAAAGAATTCATCTTAGATAAATGTCTATATATAGCTACCTAATTCAGATTCTGCTTGTTATCTAAATTTCATCAATAATACCTCAGAATGCCTTAAAATTAAAGCCTTTTTCTCTGCTTCATCTCAATTCGTCATTGAAACTTGACAACCTTCTGACTCCTGACCATTCATTAAAAATTGAACAGAGCGATCGCCGATCTTGTAGGTTGGATTAAGACACAAAACCCAAAGGAGAATTACTCCAGTCACGATCGTAAACACCACTATGTACGTAACGATGAAAACTGGAATATTATCAATCTTTAGAGCGATCGCGCTTTCGTAGGGTGGGCGATCGCTTTTGGAGTGAGATCTCACTATAGCCCAAAGCTTAGTATATTTTTGGTTTTACTCCGTTCTACACAACATACAAATCTGACTGTTTGGAGTAAGTCTGACCAGATCTTGGTTGCACTATTATTTAGTACATTAATTATTTTAGGTGTTGAATTATGGATAGAGAAGAATTGCTTAGACTCTACGCTGGGGGAGAAAAGGATCTCACTGGAAAAAGCTTTCGAGGTACTCGTTGGCGCGATAGGATCGCTAGAGGTGGTATTTACAGGGAGACTAACTTCAGCGGTGCCTACTTCGATAGCAGTCACTTCATCGGAGTTGACTTGAGTTTCGCTATTTTCAATAGAGTTCGGATGTATGAAAGCACTATCGGCAATAGCTATATGGAAGGGGCTGATTTCAGTGATGCTATTTTCGGGCAAGCCACTTTTTATGATGTCGATCTGAGTCGAGCCATCTTCAGAAACGCTGTTTTCGAGGAAGCTGGTTTCAAAAATGCCAACCTCAGCTATGCCGATTTGAGAGGGGCTACTGGGTTGACGACTTACGAATGTAAAAATGTCATTTTCCACGAAACCATTATGCCTAACGGTGCTGTCTATACTGGACGAACTTAAAGCATTCGCTTCATTTTCAGCGATCGCGCCTTCGTAGGGTGGGCAAAATCAACCAGAGCAAACTAACATTTCAGGCAGAGCTATGTTGCCCACCAATCAATAAATTTAGAAGATTGAATTTCGGTGGGCATCATCACATTGTTTTACCATCATGATAAATTTTAAAATGCCCACCCTACGAATCTATATTTTTGCAAACACAACACCAGTCTTGGGTATATCTGTCTTTACCTACCCATTTAGAAAAGCTTGAATACTCCCACAGATGGGGGCAAGAAACCAGCCCATGTTTGACAGGATTGTAATGAATATAATCAAGATGCTGTTGTAAATCTCTTTCATCTTTAATTAAATGTTCCCAAAAACGTCGTTGCCAAACATCACTTTCTCTATGCTTATGCCGTGAAGCCGAAATTTCCCAAGATGAGCTTTGATTTGCCTTAAAAGCTCTAGTAAACAAGACTTTTAATCTTGATATCCTTTGAGAATAATCTGAATCATCAGATGGTAAGCGCCAGATGAAATGAAGATGATCGCTTAGAATGACCGCAGCCATAATCTCAAATGGTTTTTGCGCTTTAACTTTGGCGATCGCCGAACGTAAAATATTGATATTACTTGGTTCTTTGAATAAAGGACGACGACAATAAGTTACCAAGGTCAAAAAATAAGTGCCACCAGGAACATATACTCTTCGATAATTGGGCATGAAAATTAAGTTTCAAGCAAGAAAGATTTCCATGGTATTCAGGCTTTTTCTTTTTGTCCACTAAGAATCGAATTGTAATAAGGATTGCGATCGAGAACAATAAAAGGATCGTGAGCGATCGCATCAATTATATTAGAAAAAGGAATTACGCGATCGGCAGGTGTTTTGCTACTTTGATTAAGATTAAGAACAATCATTACCTAACAGAACCATTAATTTAACCTTACTTGAGATTCAGTCTGACTTAAATGGGAAGTATCAGCGAAAAACTCTAAATTCCAATTGTCAGCATCTCGCACTACCTTAGTTAAAGAACACAAAGCAATCTTAGAATCAGGAATATCTGCCACTAAGCCTTGGGTCACACCAAATACAGATGCACCATGTCCCACGATTAAAATATCTTCATCGTATTTAGACAATAGCTGCTTAACAGTTGCTGCTGTGCGTTGATTAACATCAGCTTTAGTTTCAGGATATTGAGGATAAATCTGAGATTGATAACTCCAATTGATCGTAGGATATGCCGTTGCCAACAACTCTTGAGAATGAATTTCAGGTGATTCTGTCATCCATTGGCTATTGTGCCATTCACCTAATCCTGCTTCTAGCTTCATCGGTAGATTGATAACTTGAGCTACCTCGTGAGCGGTTTGAATGGTGCGCAAAAAAGGAGAGACAAAAAGATGTTTAATGTTCTCTGATTTAAGTCTTTGTCCTAATTCTGCTGCCTGTATAAAACCATCGTCTGATAAAGGAGGATCATAACGCCTCGTAGCAGTATTGAACCATTCAGGATTAACAAAGTCGAGGCGGTTACCATGTCTGGCAATCCAAACTGTTTGAGGCATTATTTATGGCTGAAGATTAAGGATTCAAGAATATTTCTATTGTCGGTGAATATTAAGCAAATTTCTATACTGTTTGTAGTTTTGGATATGTAGTCTGATAGATAAAATTAACCCTAACTCAGGTTATTTACATCCTAATGATTCACGAGTATCTACCCCAGTTTGCGGATTTACTCCAGTAGCATTTTCGCAAAGTTGTTTAACCTGCCATTTTTCTAGAACTGCAAAGGTAAAATCTGCTCCGTTGATAGTTGCGTCTTGAAAGGTGGAAAATGACAAAATTGATTCTTGAAAATTGGCATTAGTCAAGTCTGCACCATCAAAGTTGGTTAAATAGCCAAAACCATAGCTAAAATCTGCCCCAGAGAGATTAGCCTTAGCTAAATTAGAAGCATTAAAGACTGCTCCTCTAATATCTGCGTTACTGAAGTTTGCTCCTGACAAATCGACTCTGGCAAAATCTACGCTCTGCAAAACTTTCCCTGAAAAGTCTTTATTGGTTAAGTCAGATTCGCTATAGGTTGAAGGAGTTACAGAAGAAGAACTCCCAGCTAAAGCGGGAACAGGCAAAATTAAGCAAATTAACAGCAACAAAAGTGCGCTTAGTCGGAGAAAATATTTCATGGATTAAATTTATTTTTCAGCAAACTGAGCTAAAAAGAATATTGTTTCTAATTGTAAATCCTCTTCTGTACCTAGTGCGAGAAATTCGTTTAAATTCGCAAAAATAATCATGAATAACCCAAATCCTCTAGATTTCACTAGTTTGCTGCAACAGCTATTAGAGCAACAATCCCTTTCCCAGTCTCAAGCTGCGCAACTAATGGAAGGATGGTTAAACGAGCAAATTCCTGAAGTGTTATCGGGGGCAATCTTGACAGCTATTCAAGCTAAGGGAGTCTCTGCTACGGAATTAGCAGGGATGGCGCAGGTATTAAAAAATCAATCTTTGCAACAGCAATCAATTAAATATGCTTACCCTGTAATCGATACCTGTGGCACAGGAGGAGACGGCTCATCTACCTTTAATATTTCTACAGCTGTGGCGTTTGTGGCAGCAGCAGCGGGAATTAAAGTGGCAAAGCATGGTAATCGTTCCGCTTCTAGTAAAGTGGGTTCAGCAGATGTTTTGGAATATTTAGGAGTTGATTTAACTGCTACCCCAGAGAAAGTCACCGCAGCCGTAGAAAATGTGGGAGTTACTTTTTTGTTTGCCCGTGGCTGGCATCCTGCAATGAAAAGTGTTGCACCTTTACGCAGCACCCTCAAAATTAGAACGGTATTTAATCTTTTAGGGCCATTAGTTAATCCTCTTTGCCCTACAGGTCAAGTAATTGGAGTATATGACAGTAAGTTTATTTATAGCATGGCGGAAGCTTTAAATCTGTTGGGAGTCAAAAAGGCGATCGCCCTGCACGGTAGAGAAAAGCTCGATGAGGCAGGATTAGGCGATCTTAGCGACTTGACGATAGTTAACCAGGGTAAAATTAGACCTGATACGATTAATCCGCAGACATTAGGTTTAAAATCTGCATCCCTGAGCGCATTACAAGGTGGAGACGTTGACGAGAATGCGACGATCCTACGCAATGTACTGCAAGGAAAAGGAACAACGGCACAGCAAGATGCAGTAGCTCTTAACGCTTCTCTTGCTCTACAGGTTGGGGAACTTGTCCCTTTTGGTGATTATCTTCAAGGAGTTACCATTGCCCAAGAAATCATCAGCAGTGGAGCTGCTTGGTCTAAATTAGAGGAATTGGTCAACTTCCTCAAAAGTTGAAGTATTGACAGGAGGAAAGTCTAAACCTGGGTAATTTCTTGGTTGTAATGTTCTAACTCAGGGCTTTTTGCTCCATAAACGCCAGTGATTTGCTGTTGACAACAGGCGATCGCAAATTCATTAAACTCTACTGGCTCGATGCCAAACATGGATTTAAAATTATCTGGCTGCACTCGACAAAAACGCGGACGCTGCTCGTATATTTGGCATTGGCGATCGTCGTGGTCATAATTTATACACCAGCCATCTTCCCCCACCATACTCAGATATGTTTCTAGCTCCTCTGGTGAGAGATACTCCTCTAGATCTGGTCGTTCTTCGGGGTCAAGGTTACAGCAAGCACCACAGCCTGAAACGCATCGCCATTTACCAATTTGCTCATCTTTAGTGGTTAATTTTGCTTTTTTCACTACCTTTATACTTTTAAGCGCCTACTAATAATTAATAACTATAATAATTAATAACTATTTTAATTAGATCTTAATTTCTATATTGATCATCACAATACAACGTCCAGCCAACTCCAAGCAAACTAGCTGTCAAAGCGGCGATCGCGCCAATTACCCACCAACCCATTTCTCCTAACCAGAGAATTAGGCGATCGCTCAATGCCGTGATTCCTTTAGAGGCTATATAGGCAGTAATCGCACTTACGATAATGACACCAAACAACTCTAACAAAATAGATGTAATATTTTTCTGATATAAATTTTCTTCAAAGTAAATATCCCAGATCACCATACACATAGCTATATCGGCAACCGTTAAAAATACTTGCTTAGCATAGTCTAGATTAGCTTTTGGTGCTGCTGCCACTACGGCACTACCAAAAACTGTAGCCAGGATAATCAAACAGGATTGCTTTCTTTTTTTGCTTAAAGTGGTCATGATCTAAATAGTTTTGCCATATTTTAGCCAATGTTGGCAATCCTCATCATTAAGCTTTGGGATAAGATCTCCCTGGCATTAAGTTATTAAATCCAATCGTACAAAACAACAAAATTATTGAACCAAGAAGAACAGGCGTAACAATAAAACTTACTTCAGCTTTGCTCATTACTCCCACTAAAGCAACTGCCCCACCAGGAGGATGCAGCGTTTTTGTCAACTGCATTAGTTTAATTGCCGTTGCCACAGCTAAAGCCATTACCCAAGGCTCTGAACCAAATAAAAAAACCATCAATACACTAACTACCGCACCTAAGAAGTTACCGAAAATAAGATTACCAGGTTGAGCTAAAGGTGAATTTGGTACGGCAAAAACTAATACTGCTGCTGCGCCAAATGGGGCTGCAATCAAAGGATAACCAGAATTAACGCTTAAATAAGCTAAAGTGGCAATACCCAGAAAACTGCCAACATAAGAGAACAAAATTTCATTCAGCGAAAATCTAGGTTGATGATTTGAACCAAGATTGATTTTGGCAAGATACTGTCTCAAATTACGCCAGAAATGCCGAGACTTATGTGTTTTACTTGGGTTAACGCCGTCTCTTTTGAGTTGATCAAGTTCTTCCCTTAACTGATTAATTTGCTGTTGTTGAGCTTCTATTAGCTGTTGCTGAGGACTACTGCTATCAATGATTGAGGTTGAGCGATGCGATAAGACTAACTTTCCTGATGAATCACCTTGAGTAGAGTTTTGAGCGGTTTGTTGTGACATTTTAAAAACGGCATTGATAAAAACTCGACTGTATTAGACCAGCTTATAGAAACTAGTCATTTTGGTAATTGTAAATTAAATTAAACGCTTTTATAAGTTGTCAATGTATTTTTAGCAATATTATTATGTCTTAAATGCATCGATCATTATATTTATTTTTCAAAAAATCTCAAACTAGTTCTCAATTTTTTAATAATCAAAGTTATTTTTAAAACTTTCAAAAAGCATATTTTTAAATAAAAACCAATCAATATGTAATTTATTCAATGTTTCGATGATTTTAATTCATAATTTTACGGAGTAATCAAACTTTAGTAGCAAAAGATACTTTTGAAAAAGTAGTTTAAGTTAAAACTAACTTGTAAGAGTGAAATAAGCGGTTTTTTAAGCTTTTAAATTCTATAAAAATAGAATTTAAGCGAAGTTTTGAGCGAAAAATAATGACTAAAAAATGCTGCCAGCATATAGCTGAACAGCATCAGTTTTACTTGCTTTTGATTATTAAATACTTTGCTTACATAAATTTGCTGAGTAATTAAGAGTGTGGTATTAACTCATATTTTGCAGTAATTGCTAGCAAGAGCAAATCATCATGGAAACTATCGTTTTAAGTTTGTTAGGTACAGTTACGGGAGTTTTTCTCGGAAGATTGAAATTAATTAATGCTAAATTTACTCGCTCGCTCGGCCGTAGTTTATATCGTTTTGGCTTACCACTACAAATATTTGTAATCGCTCACAATACTACATTAATTAAAGACATTTGGTTTCCGCCTATAATTACCATTTTGGTATTGTTATTAGGGTTAATTTTAGCTAATTTAAATTTATTTTATGGTCAACAATTAAGTCAGGCAATCTTGACAAAAGATCTGGTAAAAAACTTATTTTCTTTATTTAGCTATCAAACTAAGCAAGTTGATTTGCCAATACCAGAACATTCTTCTGGTCAAGGTAGTTTTATTTTGGCTTCTACTTTAGGCAGTACGGGTTATTTAGGCTTAAGCATCGTCCCTCTTTTCGTCAATTCGGTATATTCAGGTTGGGCTGTGCTATACAGTGTTACCCAAATCTTATTTGGTAGTTTTGGAATGGGGGTTTTGCTGGCTAATTACTATGGTAGCTCTCAACAAAAAATTAGTTGGTCAATTCAGCTACAGCAATTACTTAAAGTCCCTGCTTTATGGGCGTTTGTACTGGGATGGTACAGTCGTAGTGTTGACTTTACCGTAACAGTTGATTCGGGGCTTAAATTTGCAGTTTTGCTAGCGATCGCCAGTGCCTTTTTACTAACGGGAATCCAAATTCAAGAAATCAAAAAAGTTAATTGTTTCAACTGGGCAATTATGCCTACTCTACTCAAAATGCTAGTTATACCAGGATTAACAGGATTATGTTTAACTTGGTTTGGCTTTACAGGAGATGCCCGTTTGTCGATGGTGTTGATGTCTGGGATGCCAACGGCTAATACTAACTTAATTTTGGCGGAAGAGTATAATCTCGATCGCCAAGTAACAGCTAGTACGATTGCCCTCAGCACCATATTTTTACCCGTGATGATTTTGCTATGGCAATATCTTTTACAGTAGTTTGACAGTATGTTTAAGGTTCAACTGGCACAAAATCATAACCCACCCCAGAGCGATCGCCTGATTCTACTTGAACTAGAACACCTTTAAGGTTGCGATCGCCTGAAGGTAAAAATTTGACTATGCCTGTAGCACCAGTAAAAGTAAAATCAGGATTGGCTAAAGTTGCCTGTAGCTGCTGGCGAGTGGGTTTTAACTCTGACTCCAAACCGACAACCATTGCTTTCGTTGCATCATAAGCCATCGCGGTGCGCCACCCAACATCACCACCCCATTGTGATTGAGCTGACTCAATAAAGACTCGATCCGTATTATCCCCTGAATGCCAAGCTACCGATAAAGTCATGCCGTTAGCATTTGCTGAACCTTGTTGTAGAGTTTCAAAGTTATACATCGTTTGATTTCCCAGTAAAGGTAATCGTTTTTTATTGGCTTGAACTACAGCGATCGCTTGATTGACATTGTAAATTGAAGTTTATATTTTCTATTGTCTGTTCACAAATAACAACTATTTTAACCGACTATTTTAGTCTACAGCTAACAGCGAGCGCTTGGGAAGTAGGAAGTCAATACTTCTCGTTTAACAAATGCAGATTAATCTATGAGGCTAGAAAAGTAACGAGTAACGAGTAACAAGTAACGCTACCTACTATTCACTACCTATTTGCGAAGCTTATGCTAAAGCACTAGCTACGCGTCGTCCTTTAGGACTACCTACTACTTAACTAATCAATAACAAAGCTTAAACGAGAAATATTGAGTAGGAAGTAGTTTGACAAAAAAAACGTTGCCTTTGTTCACCATAGGCAACGCTTTAGTCTAGATATCAATTCAAAATCGATAGATTAGTAGAGCTTATTTACGGCTAGAAATTACAGGTGCAGAAGTTGAGCTAGCTGTGCTAGTTGTGCCGATCGAACTAGAACGTTTTCTTCTTCTGGCTGTTGTGGTTTTAGCAGGTTGTTTTTCAGGAATTTGCATCATAAATACTACCAAAGGACGGCTTTTTAATTCCCGCTTCAATAAACGCTGTAAACCACCTTCAATTTCTAGACGTACTCCCGTCCAGTCAACCTCAGTTTCACCGTCTTTAGTTTCACTAAAATCGTTCCAGCGATCGCTTAAAATTCTTTCGACAGTTCGATTGACCAACTGTTGCAGTAAAGATTGCTCGATGGAAGTGACCACCCCCCGTAGGTGTAAAGCAGGAGTAGCGACTAATTCACCAGACCAGTTGATTGCAGCAGCGACAGTAATTACACCATCTTCAGCCAACTGCTGTCTTTCTTTCATCACGTTGTCTTGCACGATACCTGCACGGTCTACAAGTTCGATACCAGAAGGAACTTCTCCATTAACGCCAATGCTGTCTTCTGTAAGTTCAATGATATTGCCGTTTTTGATGATGACAATGTTTTCTTTCGGAATACCCATTGCCTGAGCCATGCCTGAGTGTTCTACCAACATCCTGTGTTCACCATGAACAGGGACAAAGAACTTGGGTCTGGTTAGATTAAGCATGAGCTTGTGGTCTTCTCGCGCACCATGACCTGAAACGTGAATTCCTTCTTTACGTCCATAGACTACTTTTGCTCCCTGCATCATCAGGCGATCGATGGTGTTAACCACGCCGATAGTGTTGCCAGGAATGGGATTAGCGGAAAAGATGATCGTGTCTCCTTCCCTCACACTAATTTGTCGATGTTCCCCTTTAGAAATACGGGTCATCGCTGCTAATTCTTCACCCTGAGAGCCAGTACAAAGAATTAAAACTTTTTCGTCTGGTAAACGATTGACTGAGCGTAAGGGTTCAAAAATATCGTCACGACACTGGATATACCCTAGTTTACGAGCGTGGGCAATCACGTTTAGCATCGAACGTCCGACGACTGCAACCTTGCGACCATGCTTACGAGCTAAGTCTAAGACCATATTGACTCGATGCACTGAAGAAGAGAAGGTGGTCACCATAATCCGCCCCTCTGCGCCATTAAAGATGCGATCTAGGTTGGGATAGACGGATCTCTCTGAAGGGGTATGTCCTGGAACTTCAGCATTGGTAGAATCGCTCAGCAAGCACAGTACACCCTTGGCTCCATGCTCGGCTAGCTTCTGAAGATCGAAGTGTTCACCATCTACAGGAGTGTGGTCAATTTTAAAGTCTCCTGAATGGATGATTGTGCCAATTGGTGTATGGATGGCAACGGTAAAGCTGTCGGCGATGGAGTGGGTATTGCGGATATATTCAGCGCGGAAATACTGACCGATCTGGACAATGTCTCTGGGAAGAACGCTTTTTAAGGTAGTGCGATCGCTAACTCCCGCTTCTTCTAATTTATCGCTCAGCAAAGACATTGCTAGTCGCGGCCCATAAATTACAGGGATATCAAACTGCTTGAGGTGATAAGCAATACCGCCAATATGATCTTCATGACCATGAGTGACAATCATGCCCTTAATCCGATGAGAGTTCTCTCTCAAGTAGGTCATATCGGGTAAAACGATGTTGATGCCGTGCATTTGATCTGAGGGAAAACCCAATCCTGCATCCAGCAGAATTATTTCATCTTCGTATTCAAAGACACAAGTGTTTTTACCTATTTCATGCAGTCCACCCAAGGGAATAATTTTGACAGTTGGCTTTTTGCTTTTTTTGACTATTTTGCTCATGTGGTTTATTTGTATGTGGTTATTCGCGCTTTTTTATTTACTCAATAAAAACTGTAAATTCGCCTTAGAATTTCTATTGAAGAGAGTTTTCTAAGAACTGAACTATTACTGGGGACAATTAACTTTTTTTCTTGACTAACTGCTAACTGTGATCTAACTACGACTAGCTGCCGATCGCGGCCAGCTTTAATGTTTGTTGATGAATAAAGACCTGCTGTTGATTAGAGAATCCAAATCTTAGCTACTGATTACAATAATAGTCAATCAAAGAGTGCTGTTAACGCTATCTAAATTAGGTTTAATTCTGGCAAAATTAACTTTAACTTTTCTAATAAATCTAATTGTAACTCACATAATGGTGTTCGTAACTTACCTACCTGCCATCCTTGCAACCTTAAAGCAGTTTTGACAGGAATTGGGTTAGTGGTCATAAACAACGCTTGAAACAAAGGAAATAACTGTAACTGGATTTTGGTAGCCTGTTGATTATCCCCATTATGAAAGGCTGCAATCATTGACTGCATTTGCTTGCCGACTAAATGAGAAGCAACACTTACTACTCCAGAACTACCAACGGTCATCATCGGCAATGTTAACGCATCTTCTCCTGAATAAATCGCAAAATTAGCGGGGGTTAAACATTTGATTTTACAGGCTTGTTCTAAATTACCACTAGCTTCTTTAATTGCCACTATATTACTAATTTGCGCTAGGTTGGCTACAGTTTCTGCCTCCAAGTTACAACTAGTCCTGCCAGGCACATTGTAAAGCATCATTGGTAAATCGGGGCAAGCCTCGGCGATCGCTTTAAAATGCTCGTATAATCCTGCTTGGGGTGGCTTGTTATAGTATGGTACGACCTGCAATGAACCATCTAGGTTAAGTTTTGCTGCCTTGACTGTAGCAGCGATCGCTTCTGTTGTCGAATTCGATCCTGTTCCCGCGATGATTTTAGCGCGATCGCCCACCGCCTGCTTAATTACTTTAAATAGCTCATACTCTTCTGACCAACTTAAAGTTGGAGATTCTCCTGTAGTGCCGCAAACTACTAATCCATCACTACCGTGTTCTACCAAGTGAACCGCCAATTTTTCGGCAACTGCATAGTTGACACTGCCATCTTCAGCAAATGGTGTGACCATTGCCGTTATTACCCTACCAAACGGTTCTTCACGCATTTATCTGACTCATTATGATTACTATTTTCAATTTGTTCTCAATCTGTTCTCAGTCTGTATTTTCCCAGCTAGCTAGTTTCTTAAGCGCTCACCGCCGAATTAGGGACTGTTAATAAATTCTTTTGCAGTAATAACTCAGCAATTTGGATTGCATTCAAAGCTGCTCCTTTGCGAATTTGATCGCCACAAAGCCACAGTTCCAAACCGCGATCGCAAGAAATATCCTGACGAATTCGACCCACTAACACTGGATCTTTGCCTGTAGCATCAATCGGCATCGGGAAATAATTACTTTGCCAGTCTTCGACTAGCTTGACTCCTGGTGCTGCTGCAATCAACTCTCTAACTTGCTTAACATCAAAAGGTTGCTCAAACTCCAGATTAATAGCTTCAGAGTGCGCTCGTAATACGGGTACGCGGACACAGGTGGCGGTAATCGCAATATCTGGATCGCCAAATATTTTCCTGGTTTCATTAATCATTTTCATTTCCTCTTCGCAATATCCCTGCTCATTTAGAGGCGAATTATGGGGAAATAAATTAAAGGCGATCGGATAGGGTAAGACTTCCGCTTGGGGTTGCTTACCGTTTAAAATATCCTGAGCTTGAACCATAGCTTCTGTCATTGCTCTAGCTCCTGCACCAGAAGCAGATTGATAGGTAGCCACCACGATGCGCTTAATACGCTGAACCTGATGCAGAGGATAAATTGCCACCCCCATCAAAATCGTGGTGCAGTTAGGATTAGCAATCAGGCCCTGATGGTTAGCAGCCGCCGCAGAATTAATTTCAGGCACAATTAGAGGTACGCGCTCATCCATTCTAAAAGCGCTAGAGTTATCAATTACCACCGCTCCCGCAGCGATCGCTTGATGCGCCCATTTTTTAGAAGTAGAACCCCCCGCAGATGCCAAGACAAGATCGATATCTTTAAAAGAATTCTCGCTCACTACCTCAACGGTTATTTCCTGACCATTGAAAGCAATTTTACTCCCCGCCGAACGAGAAGATGCCAGTAACTTAAGATTTTTTAGAGGAAACTGGCGTTCGGCAAGTAAATCTAGTAGTTCCTTACCAACTGCTCCAGTCGCTCCTAAAATCGCTACATTCACTTTTTTAGACAATTATCTTGACCTCCTTCGGGCTTATCAATTTTAGTAAAGTTTGACGATCATCTGGTTTCAGACAAAATTATTTTGGCTTTAATTTCAGCAGTCTAATTGCTTAGTTTAACTACATCTAAAAAATAACCCGATAATTTGCTAGTCAATAAAAGATGTAGCTCGCTCAATAGATATATTATTATGACTATTGGTTCATGGAGAAAAACTGAGGCAAATTGTTCTGGTTATTTACATTTCGATACGCAAACTATTGTTACTACAGTAATTAACTAAGTGCATTGCAAGTTTTAACTTTAGCTTAAGTTTATCCCTACCTAGATCCACCCTAAAATTAACCCAGTAGTTTTGAGATATTAGCATCGATGAAAGTAACCCAGGAGAGACTTCCTGAAAGTCAAGTTGGTTTAAATATAGAAATTGCTCCAGAAGCGTCTCGAAATGCCTACGAAAAAATGGTGCAAAACCTTGCCCGTTCCAGCAATATTCCTGGGTTTCGTAAAGGAAAAGTACCCCGTCGCATTTTGTTACAAAGAATCGGTAACGATCGCATTAAGGCAGCAGCCCTCGAAGAATTAATTCAAAAATCTTTACAAGATGCCATTGAACAGGAATCGATTAAGGCTCTTGGTCAACCCAATTTACGCTCCAATTTTGATGAACTGTTAGGACAATATAATCCAGGGGACGCGATTAGCTTTTCTGTTGCCGTAGATGTTCCTCCCAGTATAGAACTGTCTGACTACAATAATCTCAGCGTTAAAGCAGAAGAAATAGTCTATCAGCCCGAAAAGGTTGATGATTTTATCAATCAGCGTCGCGAGCAAAAAGCCGATCTTGTTCCCGTAGAAGAACGTGCAGCTCAAATGGGAGATGTGGCATTCGTTGATTTTAAAGGCATTCTCCCAGAAGAGGAAAATAAGGAAATCGAAGGGGGCAGCGCCACTAATTTCCAGGTGGAAATAGCCGAAGGCAAACTAATTCCTGGCATGGTAGAAGGCATTGTGGGCATGAAGCCTGAAGAAACTAAGGATGTGTCCGTTACCTTTCCTGAAGATTATCCCCAAGAAGATTTAGCGGGTAAGCCAGCCATTTTTAGTATTACGCTGAATGAGCTAAAAACCAAAGAGCTACCAGAATTGGACGATGATTTTGCTCAAGAAGTCAGTGATGATGAGTTTGACACCTTCGCAGCCTATAAAGAGTCGATCGAAAAACAGTTTAAAGAACAAGCCCAAAACCAAACCAACAATAACATCAATGAGGCGATCGCTGCTGCCTTGATGGAACAAAACCAGATCGATCTGCCAGAATCTTTGGTGCAGGAAGAAACAACTAGCGTGTTGACGAAAACCCTGATGCAAATGCAGCAAATGGGCTTGGATGTCAAACAGTTGTTTAACTCGGATAATGTTCCCATGTTGCGAGATAATGCTCGCCCTGAAGCGGTATCCAATCTACAAAAATCATTAATTCTCCAAGAAATAGCGAAAAAAGAAGCACTAGAACCCGATCAAGGGGCGATCGATGCCAAAATCACTGAAATAAGACCACAACTGGCAGGACAAGAAGTAGACGAGGAACGTTTACTAGAAATGGTCACAAGCGATTTACTCACTGAAAACACTTATAAGTTTTTACGCGATAAAGCTCAAATAGAGCTGGTTCCTGAAGGTTCTCTCCAAAAAGCTCAAGAAGCTCAAGCAGAACAAGAAGATTCTGAGACGGAAATAAAAACTGTTGAGGCAGAAGTGGTCGCTGATTCTGAGTAACGCTAAATGAGTTAAATTGCTAATGAAGAACTAAAAAAGCAGAATTATAATTAAGTTTTAAGTTGCCCTATTTTTTTTTCATTAGCATTCTTGGTTGGCAATCCCTACTATTCATCATTGTTAGTTGAGTCATAATAAATATAAGGAGCCTCAGCAATTAACTATAATTGTTTCCAGCCCATAACATATTCAAAATAGTGACAAATTTTTGGCAAAAACCTATGCTAGAATCGCATTCAGCCTATAGCTTCCTCGTTAGCAAAAACCTGCCTCAAGTTAGCTCAATGCTGACAGAAGTGAATGTCATACCGATGGTGGTAGAACAGTCAGGTCTAGGGGAACGCGCCTTTGATATCTACTCTCGTCTGTTACGAGAGCGCATTATCTTTTTAGGGACAGCTATTGACGATAAGGTGGCTGATTCTGTAGTTGCTCAGTTACTATATCTCGAAGCAGAAGATCCTGAAAAAGACATTCAAATTTACATTAACTCTCCTGGCGGTTCAGTCTACTCAGGGCTGGCGATGTATGACACCATGCAGCAAATTCAACCAGATGTGGTAACAATCTGTTATGGTATTGCTGCTAGCATGGGCGCTTTCTTGTTATCTGGTGGTACTAAAGGAAAGCGGATGGCTCTACCTAGCTCACGAATTATGATTCACCAACCTTTAGGGGGTGCGCAGGGGCAGGCTACTGATATTGAAATTCAGGCAAAAGAAATCCTTTATATTAAGCAAAGACTTAATGAACTGATCGCAGGACATACTGGTCAACCTTTTGATAAGATAGCTGCCGATACAGAGAGAGATTTCTATATGTCTTCCGAAGATGCTGTGGAATATGGCTTAATCGATAAAGTTATTACTAAATCGTCAGCGACTCTCACACCTACTACCTAAAAAGCTCTACTAGTCAGAGGTCTATATGTCTAAATACGACTCCCATCTAAAATGTTCGTTTTGCGGAAAATCTCAAGAACAGGTCAGAAAATTAATTGCTGGCCCTGGAGTATATATTTGTGACGAATGTGTCGAACTGTGCAACGAAATTCTAGATGAGGAGTTAATCGAAGAGGGGGCAATAGTCTCTTCTCCTGCTGTGTCTGGTAATTCAGAAGCCAAGCCACCCAAGAAACGAAAAGCTAGAGTGGGTGGTATTGCTTTTGGCGATATTCCCAAGCCAATTGAAATTAAGAAGTGTTTGGATGAACACGTCATTGGTCAGGAAGAAGCCAAGAAGGTTCTCTCAGTCGGGGTTTACAATCATTACAAGCGTCTGAGCATAGCAAATAAAGCTAAAGACGCAGAAGATTCTGTCGAACTACAGAAATCCAACGTCCTGTTAATTGGGCCTACTGGCTGCGGTAAGACTTTATTGGCACAGACTTTGGCTAAAGTTTTACAAGTTCCCTTTGCAGTAGCTGATGCCACTACTCTGACTGAAGCAGGATATGTAGGAGAAGATGTTGAGAATATCTTACTACGACTCTTGCAGGTAGCCGATTTAGATGTAGAAGAAGCCCAACGAGGTATTATCTATATTGACGAGATTGATAAGATTGCCCGTAAGAGTGAAAATGCCTCGATTACTCGCGATGTTTCGGGAGAAGGTGTACAGCAGGCGCTACTAAAAATGCTGGAAGGAACAGTGGCTAATGTACCGCCCCAAGGTGGTCGCAAGCATCCCTACCAAGATTGTATTCAGATAGATACTAAAAATATTCTGTTTATCTGTGGCGGTGCATTTGTTGGTCTAGATAAGGTGGTTGAGCGTCGTTTGGGTAAAAAGTCAATTGGGTTTATCCAGAAAGGAGAGCGATCTGGATTAAAAGAAAAGCGTACTGCCGACGTTTTACAGAAATTAGAGTTAGACGATCTAGTCAAGTTTGGCATGATTCCTGAATTTGTCGGACGAATTCCTGTTACCGCAGCCTTAGAGCCTCTGGATGAAGAAACTTTAGTCCAGATTTTGACTCAACCCCGTAACGCCATTGTCAAGCAATATCAAAAGCTGTTGAGAATGGACAACATTGAGCTAGAGTTCACTGAAGGAGCAATTAAAGCTTTAGCTAAAGAAGCTTTTCGTCGCAAGACTGGTGCTAGAGCCTTAAGAGGCATTGTTGAGGAATTGATGCTGGAGGTGATGTATGAGATTCCTTCCCGCGAAGATGTTTATCAATGTATTATTACCGAAGAAATGGTAGAAAAACGTTCTACGGCTGAATTGATTGTTCATCCTGCTTCCTATCGCAAGCCAGAATCGGCTTAGTTTGACGATCGGACTGTAGTTTTTCTTAGTTAATCAAAACCTTAGTTCATATTCAATCAGTCCTCTAGTGCCATCTTCTTGGAAATTACTCGAACCCCGCAGGACAAAGTTGTCGTTGAGGCGATAGCGAAAACCAAATTGAGCAGGAGTGTCATTGTTTAAAATTTTCAGCACAGAGAAAGAAAGATCTTTAATTAAGTCAAAGGCGATTTCTCCTGCTAGGCCATCTCCTTGATTATCTCGATTCTCATCAATGATGGGGGTAGGAAACAGCCTTAGTTCACCAATGGGAAAAATGTTATTAAATTCTGCATTTAAACTACCAAAGAGTGCTGAACCAGCTAAGGTAGCCAATCCAGCAGTACCATTGCTGTTTGCTAAAGCTTCGACAAAACCCCCTCCTAATAAGACCGCAATTTCATCTGGACTACGAGGCGGACTACTGGTAAGCTCAATTTTGTTATTGTTAGTGATTTGACTGGCAAGTCCCTTTACCTTGGCGGAGACTCGAATAGTTTCGAGGGTGGTTAAGCCAAAATCGGGAATTTCGGTTGGCGATAACTCACTAGGAATGTTGCGGTTGCTGGCTTCGATCGCTGAACCAATTAATAAAATATCTAAGAAAGGATCGATCCCATTATTGCTGGAAAAACGAGCCGTGTTTTGATAGTCTCGCGATAAGTTTAATTGAGTGGTAAAGAGGTTAAGCTGACCGCGTTTCAACCTAATCGTACCGTTGGGACTGGGTTGGAGAAAAGTACCATTGATGTCTAGATTTCCCGTAGCTGTGAAGGTAAAGAGTGGCTGTTGACTAATCTGAATGTCTTTACCTAAACGTAATTTAAGATTTTTATATTGAGTGATGGCGGCAATTCCCTGCTCGGCAGCATCAGGTCTGGCAATGGCATTGAGGCGATCGCTAAAATCCGTAGATTTAGATTTAGCTTCATCACTATCGCTGTCATCGTTCAGCAGAATTGTACCGTCAAAGAGAGTTAAATCACCAGTGACATTGGGTTCGGTTGCCTTACCTAATATTTGTAGGCTTCCTCTCACGCCTCCGTTATATAGTTTGGGGATTGCAACTGTTTGAATGTCATTGAAGTTGATGGTCAAAGGATTAAGGGGGACTGTTTCACTAAAGGGAATAGTGCCAGTTGCGGTAATTTTGCCCCCGCCAAAATCTCCTTCAAAGTTATTGACACGCACATTATCTAGATCGAAAAATACCTGACTGTTGATTTTGGTAAGCAAATTCTTGGGTAAACTCTTGGCTGAGATGGTCGCATTTTTAAGATTGACTATTCCCTGAGCCGATAACTTACGTGGTAGTTTTTGCTGTTGGTCGAGAATTCCTGTAATATCTAGGGCAATGTTGCCTGCACCGTCAATCCACTTGAGTTCTCCCCGCGAAAAGATATCTAGTAGAGCCAAGCCTTTATCTTTAACGTTAAGCTGTAGTTCTAGGCGATCGCTTTGGGGTTTAGCTTGGGCGAAAGGTAGTTGATAGGGAACGCTACCTCGAAGAATCAAAGGATCGGCATTGGTGGCAATTATGCTGCTGGCGGAAAATTCTAAACGAGATTGTTTATAGTTAAAGCTGCCTTTGGTTGATTGGATGGAGGTATCGTTTAACGAAGCATTATCAATGCTAATCTCTCCCCTGGCTTGAGGGTTATCTTTGCTGCCTGCAATACTGGCAGTAGCATTAATTAGACCATCTACAGCTGGTTCTGAAGGTAAGGAAAATAGCTGTTCGATTAATTTCATCGGCATGTCTACTAGTCTCAATTGTCCCGATTGGGTTGAACCACCAAAAGTACCTGTAAATAGAAGGGTTGGCGAAATATTATTTTGAACATTAGATTTAGTCAGATCTTGAAGTTGTACCGAAATAGGTAGTAAAGTCAAAATCCCTTCCCGCAGACTTCCCTGGGCGATAATTTTTTCACCAGTTAAATTACCCCAGCGCCATTCTTGACCGATGAAATCAAATTCTGAAGTGATGCCTTTTTTTAAAGAGCCAAACAGGTTAATTTCGCCATTGAAAGTTCCCCGTAGGTTTTTCAGGTCGGGAACTAAAGCCGTTTGTCTTTCTTCCTGTGCTGAGGCTAGCCAGGCTTGAATTGCAGCTAATAACTGAAGCTGGTCGATCACAGGCGCATTTTTTAAACCCAGATCGAATAAAGCTTGTTTCTGAGGGGAAGTTGCTGGCTGATATAGATCGGTAGCTTTACCATAAGCGCGATCGCTAAATATACGAGCAAAGTCCGTCAGTTCAAAAATTTGCAGGGCAACTAAGATATCCTGAATCTGTCCTCCATTAACGCTAACTTGACCATCTAGCTCTAGATCATCTGGTTTTTGACGTAGATTACCCGTTAGTTTATAAATGCTGTCTCTTTGCTTAAATTCAGCATCCTGAACGGCGAAATAACCATCAACGTATTGAAAATCTCCTGCTAAGCGATCGCCTCTGATACTGGCTAAAGCTGGGTTTTCAATGACCACATCTGTACCAGTAGTGGCTAAAGTCTTCAGATTAAAGGTAAAATCTCCCGACAGATTGCCTTTGACTGGTTGCAGCGCGAGATTTTTGGATACGGCAAACTCTTCGCTTTTTAGTGCCATAGTTTTGAGCAGTTCGATCGGCACATTCGCTGTAGTCAGGTTGAGAATGTCTTGTTCCCCTGTTCCCGTTACTTGAAAATAGTCTTGTGCGATCGCTAAACTCACAGGCGAAAAATCAGGATTTAAAACCAATTTAATCCGATCTAGAGGTCGAGATGGCTGATTAGAGTCGCCCGTAGCAGGTAATAATGGGGTAGTTAAAGCTTCTTGGAGATTAAGTTGCACCCCTTCAGGTGATACTTGGACGTTACCCGCGAGGAAAGGCGCAAAATCTAGACCCTCAACGCGAAAATCCTGAAGACCTAAATTACCGTTAATTTTCAGAGCAGAAGGCACTCCGCTAAGATTGCCTGAGAAGTCTGCTTTCCCTGTGTAGTCTAAGTTTGTTGCCCAACTAGGTAATGGTAGACGCAGCTTTTTCAGCTCGATCCTGCGGGCTTGGGGAACGTCAAATTCAAAATACTCTACCGCAGCCAACTTATCGGGAATAGTGCTAAAAAACGATTTGTTTAGCACTATATAGCCCTGAGCATCTAAACCATCACCTGTAGCTTGCAGTACGTTTAGGCGTTTCCCATCCCAAGCAATAGCCGTAGATAGAGGCTGTTCTAATAGATCAATTCCTTGACTAAAGCTCAGATTCCCCTTGGCGGTTACGGCGCTGGGAGTCAAATTATCTACTTTACCCGCAACTGTTAGATTGCCCCCCAGTTTTCCCTTAAGTTCGAGTTCATTAGAATTAGGATCGGCAAATAGACTCAAATCTACTTGTTGGGGCGTTACTTGAGCGTTAAATTTACCGTTGGCGATCGCCAGTTGTTGAGCTTGAAATACGCCTTCTGGTAGGGTCAAACTACCATTCCCTGTGGCTTTAATCCCTTCAGGGGTAATATTATCTGTCGTTCCAGCGAGCTTTACTCTACCGTTAACCAGTCCAGCAAACTGATCGGGAGTGCTTGAGCTTAATTCCTTCAGCTTAAGATTAGTACCTTGGGCGATCGCTGTCCAGTCTCGATCGACAATTTTTAAATCATCTACCTTAACTTGCCCCTGGGCTAAAGCTAAATCGCCAAAACCGTTAATCAAGGTTTGAGGCTGCGCCCGATCGGGAATATTACCCGTGAGATAAAATTTTCCGCTCAGGTTATCGTTAAATTCGTCAGGTAAGTCGGGAAATAAACGCTGTAGCTTTAAGTTCTTAGTCTTAGTATCTGCCGTCCATTTGCCCTGATTAATCGCAATTTTAGGTATAGAAACTTTTCCACCAACGGTATTAAGGTTTGCTTGACCCTTTGCTTTAACCTGATTTAAATTACCAAAATTTTTCGTTCCTGAAACGTCGAGGACACCAGTGACTAAACCTTGGGCAATAGTTGGCGCACTACCTTTGCCAATCGGCAAACTGCCAAACTCTACACTAGAAGCCGTCAGCTTTGATGACCAAACACCCTCGCCATAGTCTAGATTATCTACCTCAACTATACCGTTACCGAGGTCAAAATTAGCTTTGCCGTTACGAAAACGGAGAGTCGAGAGATCTGTTGCTTGGGCTGATATATTCGTTTGACCAGAAATTTGACCAATATCTACAGATAGCTGACTATTATAACCACGGGCGATCGCTTTAGCCGAAACTCCCGCTGCCTGGACGTTAAAGGCTAGGTTTTGCAATCCGTCTAGCTGAAACTGACCATTGCCGACAATTGTTCCCCCACCTTTAGGCGAGGAGGTAAACTGCCTAACGTTTAAAGTTGTACCGATTAACTCTAAATCAGCATTAATTGCTTGGAAATCTACTCGATCTATGCGACTAGGGCTAGTAGTAGCCAGATCGAACTGGACAACAGGAGCTTCTAGGCTACCTCTAACTGCTAAATTTCCGCCTATTTTGCCTTGAATTGGTACAGGAGCATCAAGTTCTAAAGCATCAATGACTTTTTGCGCTGTCACTGGCTTAACCTGCGTATCGATCTGGTAATTTCCTGCCTCTGCTAAATTTAACGAGCCAGAAGCAAGTCCTGAAACTTCACCAAAATTGGTCGCAATACGATTTAATTCAACCGTTGAACCCTTAAAACGCAGTTTGCCTTCACTACCGCTAAAAGGCTTAACTAAACCAGGGATTTGTAGGCTCACATTATCTAGATCTAATGCTCCTTGTAATTGAGGAATCGGCTCATCTTTTGTGAGAGTTATACCCAGCTTGCCATCAAGGTTACCCTGCTCCAACTCGATAGGTAACGCCAGCAAATTACTTACTTCAGATGCTTTTAACTGCCGTGCGATCAAATCTAAGTCAATAATTCCCGTCTTGCTATAACCTTTGCCATCAACCGTAAATTTGCCCCCTTGAATCAGTTCGGCTGTGGCATCAAACTTAATGGCATCATCCTGGGGACGAATAGTAATCTCGTCTATATTGGCAATTACCGCAGGATTTAAATTATTAGTCTGAGAATTATAGGCGACTAGAGAAAGCTGTCCTCCATCTAGTTGAATCGATTTAACCTCAACCTTAATTTTTCCCTTCGATTCTTTGCCTGAGCCAAAATCCGTAGGAGTCCACAGTTTAGATTCAGCTTGCTCTATATAGACATCAGGCTTAACTAGAGTCAGATCTAGTTTCAATTCCTTTTGACGGAGAAAATGCAAAGGTGCAAAATTAACCTTTACTTCCTGTGTTTTGACAAAATCAGGATTTTCTGAGGTAGAAGGTAAAGCACTCTTGCCAAAACTAGCTCCCGTGAAAGAGATGGATTTTAATTCCCCCAACTCTAGAGGACGATGGAGATAATCACCTGCTTCGGTTTCAATTAGAGGAATTAACTTACGCTGAATCAGATACCAACCATAGATTAAGCCCAATCCAGTACCACTCACAAGCAACAGAGAAACTGCCATGACTATCTCGCGCCATTTCCGATGAGACTTTACTGGGCGATCGCCAGAATTAGCTATTTTATCTGAATGATACTCAGAATCTTGGTTCATCTGATTGTTATGTTTTATAGCTGAAACTGCCAGTAAAGACAAAATTTTTCAGCTGTAGGCTGTAGTATCTTGGTTCAATCTATAGATATAGAAGAAAAGAGTTGCTAAATAGTTTCCTCTATTTAAGATTTTTTTAACAATGACCAGTATAACTATGATTTTATTTTATAGCGCTAAATAATAGTTAGATTGTTTATCTAATTAAATCTAATAAAAATGAAAATTTAGATTAAGGTTAAAGTAATTTCTAAGGAACACAAAATATTAGAGTTAAAAGATGGTGGCTGTGAACTTCTTACACGGATTCTTAAAAGTAAAAAAAGACTTAGTAGGTTGGGTTAAACGATAGTGCAACCCAACAAAAGTTATAGATGTTAGTTTTTGTGCCTCAACCCAACCTATACATTTCAAAGCTTATCTATTTAGCTAGTTTCGAGAAATAGTATTAGCTCTTTAAAGTTCAACTCATGTATTCTACTAAACTGCAAATTGCAGTAAAATATTGACAAAAAAATATCAAGTGACTCACGCTTAAATTCAGATTAAGTATGGTTTGACTAGTAAGCAAAAGCTAGTGATACCATTTCTTCTTAAGGTTGCACTTAATATTTTAAGTTTAAATCTCGCGCCAAGACGCAAAGACGCAAAGACGCAAAGGGAGCATCCCGCTTAGTTTGGGGCAAAGGGGTTAAATTAAATTTAGTGTCTTGTTATAGAGAATTGGTGTAAAAATTCACTAATTAGATTTTGTTGGTATTTAATCAGATGGTCGCAAATTCCGCTTAACTATTTTATGCTTTAGTAATAGCTTGTACTTGAGCAACTATTGTTTGATGAATCTGTTGCTGGTCTTGAGTTCCATCAATAGCGATCGCTTTACCCTCGTAAGCAGCAAATATCTGCTGATATTGTTCTTTAACTTTAGTTAATTTAGCTTTTGTCTCATATATTTCTTGTAAAGAACGTTCTTGTAATCTGGCTAAAGAAACTTCAATTGGGATGTCTAGATAAATTGTTAAATCTGGATTAGGAAAGCGATCGTTTAGTTTTTGAATAAAATTAAATTGTTTTACAGTATCGCAATTATATGCCAAAGAAGAGAAGTAATATCTAGTACTAATAACATGGTAATTATCTTTAATTAATTTAAAAACTCCATCTACATCATTATATAAATGATCGTGGCGATCGGCAGCGAATAGATAAGCCATTTGCCGATCAAATAAATCTTGTTCTTTACTAAAGATAATTCTTTTTTTTAAGGCTTGGCGAATTAAATTACCGATAATACCATTAGAAGGCTCTGGACTAATTACAGCTTGTTGTTGGTTGGCAATTAAGCTATTTTTTAACAACTCAGCCTGAGTAGTTTTACCTGAACTATCGATTCCTTCAAAAACAATAAACAATCTTTTATCCATTATTTAAAATAACAATAGTTAGTAATCAGTAATCAGTAATTAGTAATTAGTAATCATCGATGCCATTCTTGGCGGAGGGAAAACCAACTTCGGAGACGATTTAATAATCGCGGATGGCGCTGGAGTTTTTGCTGATAATAATTATTCCAGACGCGCTGCCAGATTTCAGACTGACTCAAATAAGTAGTTGGTAAGGATAAAGAAGTTAATCCGCGCATGGGGTTTTGCTCTAGTTTAATTTTATTCTGAATCATTAAGGCGATCGCCGTAATTAATTCTTCTGCGCGATCGCCTATTAAACTACAGCCGACAATTTCGCCATTTTCTCTAATTAACACCTTGCACATTCCCGTAGTATAGTTGGCTATTGGCGATCGCTCTAAATCAGCAAAATATTCTGTGACTAGATATAAATCTTTGCCGTATTGCTGTTGAGCTTGTTGAGTCGTTAAACCAACTCTAGCAAAATTAGGCTGAGTTGAAATTACCCAAGGTAGAGCATGATAATTCACCCGATACCAGGGCAAAAATAAGGTGTTTTTCAGAATTATATTAGCTTCATAGCGAGCAAAATTAGGCAGGCTATAACCACCAATGATATCCCCACAGGCGTAAATATTGGGGTTGGTTGTTTGCAATTTACGATTAACATAAACCCTCTGGCGATCGTATTTAACCCCTACCCCTGCTAAGTTCAAACCTGCAATATTAGGCTGTCGGACATCAGCGATAATAATTTGCTCGGCAGTCAAAGCGCGATCGCCTGCCTGTAACCATTTTTGTCCATCAATAGTTTTGATCTGACTCATCGGCGAATCTAAATAAAGCTTAATTCCTTCTGCTTCCAACTGCGCTTGTAGCAATAAAGCAAATTCAGGATCTTCTTGGGGTAAAATTCTCGACTGTGCCGTAACTAAAGTGATAGTTTTCTCAAACCTAGCTAAAGTTTGTGCTAATTCCAAAGCAGCAGGATCGCCACCCACAATAATAATCTTTTGCCCTAAACTTGCCAGATCTGTCTGCCATAAATCACGTAAAGTCAGGTAATTATTAACACCGTGCTGATCGACAAATTCTGAAGCATAATTAGCACCTGTAGCTAAGAGAAAAGCACGCGATCGCAATTTACGTTTAGCAGTCTGTAAAGCCAGGTGAGGCAAACGACAAAACTCTCCCTTCCCTGTAATCACATCAACCCCTAAAGCTGCTAAATTAGCCAACGAATTCTTGGTTTGGATTGTCGAAGTAACTCTGTTCAGGCAATCTTTAGCTGCTGTGAGAGAAATGGCTGAAACTTTAGTAACAGGATTATTTGCTAGTCGATCATTCCAGCATCCAACTTCACTAAGGATATTATTCACTAAGGCATCATTAGGCAAAAACAATTCATCACAGCTTGTCACCAAAGCAACCCGAGCCTGAAGTTGCACTGCCTTCTGCGCGGCATAAATACCCACCCAACTACTACCAATTACTACCAAGTCATAATCTACCGCCATGCTAATTTTTCACTATAGAAGATTGGGGGATTGGGGAATTGAGGAATTGGGGAATTGGGGAATTGGGGAATTAGGGAACATTAATAATTCATTTTTTTGTTAACATCCATTTATCGGCACTATTAATCATAGTGACAATTAATGCCAAAATTTGATTATATTGGCTATAGAGCTTTCTTCCCGAATCTATATTTAAATATTGGCATTTAACTGCAAACTTTAGCCAAACCTGAGTTTCTGCCGCTTTATGCGAAGCGGTATCCTTTAGGGCCGCCTCTGCATCATTCAACCTGAGTATAAATGAACCCTTATACCTTCTTCTTCGCCATGCTTCAGATAAATTAGCGCACACTGAACGAGAAGAACGTCTAATTTGATCGGTTAAAGAATATTTTTCCTCAAGAGGAAAATTTTTAGAAAGTTCAAATATTTCCATAGCAGTCTCGAAGGCAATTTTATAGACTTCTAAGTCTTCATGGTTACTAATAAATTTTGGTTGATTTCGCTGCATTTTCTATATTCCCTAATTCCCTAATTCCCTAATTCCCTAATAGCCTCGGTTAAAGCATCATTCTCTGGGGGTAAACGTACTGCAATTCGGAAATAGCGATCGCCCAATTCAGGAAAGCTGAGACAGTCGCGAATTACAATTTGATAATTTCTGAGCAATTGCTCTTGTAACTTGGTTGCTGAAAGTTCTGTCTTTACCAACAGATAATTTGCTACACCCTGTAGAGGATCGAGTCCAGGAATGGCCTCTAGCTGCTCAAATAAACGCGATCGCGCAGGAGTTAACCAATTCCAAGTTTGCTGCTGAAATTTCTTGTCTTGTAAGGCTGCTGCCGTTGCTGCTGCTGCTAGGGTATTAACTGACCAAGGATCGCGCCACTGCTGCCATTTTTTCAATCTATCGGGATGGGCGATCGCATAACCAATCCGTAGCCCAGGCAAACTATAAAACTTAGTCAAAGAGCGTAGAATTACCAAATTAGGATATTCGGCAACCCAAGGAATCAAGCTTTGCTCTTGAGCGGGCGTTAGAAAGTCCATAAAGGCTTCATCAATCACCACGAGGTTAAATTGCTTTAAATGAGGTAAAATCTCCTCTCTTGTCCACAATTTGCCCGTAGGGTTATGGGGATTGTTTAACAACAACCCTGATTGAGGCTGAGGTGACTGGGGAATGGGCAAGGAATCGAACAGTGTAGGGGCGAACTTGGTAAGGGCGAACGGCCGTTCGCCCCTACATGGTAATATTTTTCCGCCAAAGGCGTTTAATGCCCTGGCATAATCGCTAAAAGCGGGAGTAATTAGATACGTAAAATTTTGTTGTGCTAACTCTCTGCCTGCCCAGGTGAGCAACTCCGCTGAACCATTACCAGGCAAGATAAACTGAGGATCGATCTGATGATGGTTCGCTAAATGCGATCGCAATTCAGTATATTCAGGATCGGGATAAGCGCTTAGCTGGGGTGTATTGCTAATAATCGCGGCGATCGCACTTTGGGGAGTACCCAACGGGTTAATGCTGGCGGAAAAATCCGTTAAAGCAGAAACTGGGCAACCAGCAATTCTGGCCGCCCAATTCAAATTTCCACCGTGATGTGGTCGGTTCAAGATAAATTAGTTATCTAAAACTACTTCTTGCCAGGGGCTACTTTTTCTTTGAATAGTTTTCCTGCTGAGAAAGCGGGAACTTTAGTCGCGGGAATGGACATTTTTTCACCAGTTTTGGGGTTACGTCCTTCTCTTTCCTTGCGATCGCGACGTTCAAAAGAACCAAATCCTACTAGGGTTACTTTATCTCCATCAGAGACAGCTTCCATGATAGTTTCGATAGCTGCGGATAGTACAGCATCAGCTTGCTTCTTAGTTACAGTCGCTTTTTGTGAAATGCGATCGACTAGTTCTCCTTTGTTCATGGTAATTTCCTGATTATTATTTACTTATGGTTTGTGTGTTTTGTGTTTTGTTCTCCACAGGAGAGAACTTAGAATTTGCCTGAGAAGTCTTACTTTACTAGCTTTGATCCCCCCTAGCCCCCCTTATTTAAGGGGGGAATAAGTCTTAAAGTCCTCCTTATCAAGGGGGGAATAAGTCTTAAAGTCCTCCTTATTAAGGGGGGAATAAGTCTTAAAGTCCCCCTTATTAAGGGGGATTTAGGGGGATCTGGTACTTTTCAGACGTTCTCTTTAGATTTAGAAAATGGATTAACCAAGGTTCACAGGGATTTCCGCCATTAATGACGAAAATAATTTGTGACCAGCCTAATTTATAGCATCAGAGTTCAAAAACCCCACAACATTTTATAGACTTTTCTTTAGTTACAGTCACGGTATCGGTCACTGACCATAGCCAGATTAATCCGTGACTGCCTTATTCTAAGCTCTACTTGGCAAATATGGATCGTTGAAAGCATTAATTTATCTAGATTTCAACAATTTTTCCACTTTCGCCTCGCCAAAACCAGCCTAAAAACCAGTAAAATACTCTACTTACCAAGCGCTCCAACACCTTGTTTCTGAAGCATTTCACGGCTTTCCTTACTAGGCTTAAAGTTACTTGCCAACCCCGCATCCTCTTCCACAATTTCAGGAGTTAACAAAACTATTACTTCTGCCCTTTCGTTGGTCTTATCGGTACTTCTGAACAAAGAACCAAGTAAAGGAATATCTCCCAAGATAGGTACTTTAGAAATAGTAGTTCTCTCTTGGTCTTGAATAATCCCTGATAAAATTAAGGTTTGACCATCTCGTAAACGTACTAAACCAGAACTAACTTCCCGTTCACTCAATAGGTTGAGTATATTCTCTGCTCCACCGCCACTATCAAAGTTTTGGGTAGCGCCAACCGAACTAACCTTGGGGCTAACAGACATGGATATAAAGCCGTTGTCATCAATTCTTTCTACATTTACAGTTAATGAAAGTCCAGCTTCTCCTATTTGTGGTGTGATAGTTCTTGCTCCTGAATCTCCATCAATTTCCGTTTTGACGCTTTCTACAATTTTTTGTATTAGTTTAACCGTACCTTGTTGCCCTTCTTGAACCATCAAAGTTGGATCAGTCAAGATTTTGGCATTCCCACTAGTAACTTTTGCCTCTAGTAAAGCTAAGAATTTATCAGGATACTGAAAGAGACTTGGTAATCCAGAAGTAGCTGTACCATTTGTTCCAGCGACAGTATCTCTTGTTCCATCACTATTGATGGTAATTGTATCATCTGTTGCCAAAGTTACATCTGTGATTCCTGTTGTAAAAGGATCTCCAGAAACACCTGCAATTCGATTAAAAAATGTTATTGCACCTTTTTCGGAGTTTCTCGTAACATTTCCAGAAGCATCGATGGTTACTGTGCCTGGAGTAGTCCCTCCAATAGTTACTCCAGCACCGTCTATATCTAGAAATGTGTTGGCACTAGCAAACGGATTGTTAATAATAGGCGGATTAGAAATTCTTCCACCAGGACTATTTAACTCAGCATTCGTAGGAGGAGCTGATTCCCCAAATCTTAAAGATGCCGAACCTTTATCTTGGCTGAAAAAGCTATCATTTACGCCAAAGGAAAAGCTACTGTTAAAAATATCTTGATTAAGCAAGTTGACATCCAGAACCTTGACATTAACTGATACCTGACGGCGACGAGCATCTAGTTGAGTCAAAAACGAAGTTGCTACTTCCACTTTACGTGGTTCGCCTACCAAAGTAATTGAGTTCAATCTACCATCGGTGGAAACCTGTAATCCTGTAAGCATGAGTGCTTGAGTGCCAGTTTCATCTTCGCTGCCACCATCTAAATCGCTTAATTCTGGGTTGGTTTCTTTTCTCTGGACAACTTTACCAGTTTCAGGGTCAATAATTTCTTCAACTTCGTTAGTGAGCCTCTTACCTTTGGCACCTTGACTCGCTAGATACAAAGCTGCGTTTTCTGCTGTGACTTGATTTAAGCGAATAGTACGGCTAACCAAATTACGCGCTTGAGCAGGTAATTGTTCACCAACGTAGATGATATTTCCTCGGCGGTTAGCGTCTAAACCTGAAATAAGCAATACGGAGTTGAATACTTCCTGCACAGGTTGATTGTCTAAATCTAGGGAGATGGTTGGGCCAGTTTCTTCACCGCCATTGTCTTGATTGGCTTGATCGCCAGCGTTATCTCCACCCGCGTATACCAGGCTTAAATTGGCAGTCTTAGCGAGCATAGATAAGACTTCTCTAACAGGGGCATCGCGCAATACCAAGTTAGAAACTAAAGCGCTAGAACCAAGATCTACCATATCAGGCATGGTATTGATGTTAGAAACCGCCATATCCCCCACAGGAGGAGCAGCAGCACGGGGTAAAGTTGCTGGAGCGGTAGAATCGTTTAATTCGGTTTCGCTATTTTGAGCGGTGAAAACCTTTTCTTTGACTTCATTAACGCGATTGTCTTGAATTACGACTTCAGGATTAGGAATTAAGATATCTGAATCTGTGTCACCTTTGTTAGAATCTTCGTCTATTTTTTCGTTATCTTTGTCTTTTGTCTGACCCAATGCTGACTTATAAGTTTGCTTGAGATTAGTCACAGTTTTTTGACCAAACTCTTTGATTTCTTGTTTCAAAGTATCAGCTTTTGTTACTTGATTGAGAGTGAGAATTAAATCATCTCCCTCTTGTTTGAACAAGGATTTTACTGGGGTATTCGCTTCAGTAGAAATTAGAATTTGGGTATGTTCGTTGTCAATCTGATTAATTTCTAGAGCTTTAATCCCAGCCATCGGATTATCTTCTTTGAAAGAATTTCCTTCTGGTAAATCTAAACTAGTATTAAGTATATTAGCTTCAATCGTATTATCACCACGGAGAGTATAAAAAGAAGCATCAGCCTGATTAGTTGCTGATAGTTTCAATTCCAGTTGATTGTTACTTTTAGCAATTTTTAGATCGGTAATTTTATTCTCGGCAGCCATCGAAGGAGCTGCGGTTAACATAACCGTTAGTGCGGTCAAAAAACCAAGGCGATCACAATAATTTTTCACTGTTTAATCCTCAACCTATACAGTTAGTAAATAAAGTAAATAATATTTTGCTAGTAGGGGCGAACGGCCGTTCGCCCCTACTCACTTTTACGTTCACGTCTACCCTTACGCTGATCTGTTTGTTCATTTAACATTGCTTGCTCATCTGTCTTTTGCGCTTGTTCGAGTTCTCCTTGACTCATGGGCAAAATAGCATCCAGCTTGATCTGAGTTGTTAACACAGCCTCTTTCTGTGGCACGATTGAGCTATTGCCACCAGTTAAAATAGCTGTAGGCTTGTCTTTCACCGTCGAATTAATCGTCTGTACCATTAGTAATGGTTGTAAACGTTCTAAATCTTGAAGAATCTTTTTAGTTTCATTAAATGTTCCTTCAAAAGTCATCGCAATGCTTTTCTTTTTGAGTTTTCCTTGAATTTCTGCACCCAGGCTCGCATCACTCACAGTGATCACCTCAGCTTCAGGTTGAAACTGAGTTAAATTACCCTGATTTGTGGCGATAAAACCGTTTAAATCTATCAGTAATGTTTCGAGATCATTTTCACTAGTAAACATTGCCAAAACACGAGACTTAAGTACTTTTTCTGCTGCTAGATCGGACTCCACTTGAGCCAGTTTTAACTGCAAATCTCCAGTTTTAATACTGTTTAATTGTGCTTGTAAGGTTTCTTTTTGAGTCAAAGCCTCTTTATATGTTTTTTGAGCAGGCTGGACATATTTAACAAAACCATATATGGCTAAAGTAATCCCCGCAACGGCGATCGCTACACCCATAATTACAGGTGTAAAAGTAATCCCGAAGGCAGTAGGATAGTCTCCCTCCAGTGATTGTTCTTCCGTGGCAAAATCATCAGCAAAGGTCATTTAAAAGTCGCTCCTTTACGTTCTAAGGTGTTTAATCTCGTAGCTAAACCAATTGAGCCTTTTTTCTCAATTTCTTCTTTGAGTTGAGAAGCAGGGGCGTTGTTTAGTTGGGCGGAGATGGTAAATTTAATGCCTTCAGGAATTTCCAATGTGGCATTTTGGGGCAAGTTATCTTTGTTTTCAACTTCCACAGGAAAAGCAGTCAAACTGGCATCATTAATGCGAACTTGTTGACGATTAAAAAATGGCGATCGCTGAAGAAATAAGACAAAATCATTAACATCTTCATAGGAACGAGCCACTCCAGCCAAATTAATACCCAGATCTGAAGCAGTTGGTGCAGCTTGAGCAGCGGGGGCATCCTTATCCGTTGGTGCAGGTGCAGGTGCAGCTGTTGCAGTCGTACCAGTTTGTTGCATGGATTCAACCAAGACTCCTGGGGGAGTGCGATCGCTTACTTCCTGCATAATTGCTGCCCAAGGCTTAATTTTTTCAAATACGCCAACCAAAGCAGCGGTTTCTTTTTGGACTTTTGCTAGTTCTGCATTAGCAGCCTCAATTTTTTTGTTTTGATTACCTAAATCAGCAATTTCACTCTCAATTTGCTTAATTTCTGACTGTACAGTTACTGTACTTGCCTGCACATTTTTCAAGTACATAAAAGTAATTGCAGGAGTTAAAATAAAGACAAATGCCCCCAAAGCTAACGGAATTTTATCAGCTAAAGTGGGTTCTTTCTTTTGAGCAAAATCACGACTGAGATCGATAGATTGATTGGGATTTCTCTCTCGCAGAAAATTAATATCTAAGTTATACATAAAACCATACGAATTGGGAAATAACTAATATATTTATTGGCTATATTACAGTTCCCTGATGTACTAATAAATGCAACATCAGGCTTGATTTATTGCTCTCTCATTCCTAGCCCTAATACAATTCCTAAACCTGGACGATATTTAGGAGCTATTTCTTGACTAGTATCTAAACCTAAAGCAGCTACAGGGTCTATTTTTGCCGTGGGCAAATTAAGTTTTTGGGTGAAAAAATCATCAACCTGACTAATCCCAGCTCCTGGCCCTGCTAATAATAATTGGGCAATTTCTAAGTCTTCACTTTGATTAATATAAAAATTAATTGAACGACTCAACTCTTCAGTTAATTCTCCTAAAATTTTTAATAGTGCTGTTTGTCCAGATTCCATTTGCGACGCATCTATTTCCCCTGAGTCTTCAATTCCATCTAGTAAGTTTAAATCATGAAGCATTACCGAATCCCCAGTAGCTGGTAAATTCATGGCTTCAGATAAAGCAGACAGCATTTGATGAGTACCAATTGGCACAGTACGGGAAAACTGAGGCACTCCTTCCACCACGATCGCAATTTCGGTATTGTCGAATTCTAAATCGACTAAAACCACGGCTTCTTTAGAACCAAACTGACGTAATTGTTCTCTCAGGGTTCTAATTAAAGCAAAGCTATTAACTTCTAAAATATTAATTTCCAGATCTGCTTGCGCAAAAATTTCCGTATAAAGATCTGTAACTTCTTTTTTAGTTGCTACTAATAAGACATTGACTTTTTCAATACCATCTTCATCCATAAAATATCCTAGTTTGGCGTAGTCTAAATCAACTTCTTCTCTAGGATAAGGAAGATACATTCCTGCTTCATGAACCAAAACCATATCTTTTAGTTCAGCTTCGTCTAATTCTGCGGGAACAGGAATAACTCGAATAATAGCCTCCCGCATTGGTACGGCACTAGTGACTTTTTTGGCACTAATTTTATTAGTTTTAAGAGTATCTTTAATTAGCTCTGACAAAGCCAAAGAATCCACAATTTTGCTATCTTCATATATACCTTCAGGAATATCTGCTGACACATGTTTAATCAGCTTATATTGCTGTCCTTGTTTAGCTATTTGCGCAATATTTATCTTGTGAGCATTAATTTCAATGCCGACGCGATCGCCTTTTTTGGCAAATATATTAGTTAGATTTTTCAGCATACTCTTTCACCAAGTAGTATTTCAAAATTTGTACTCCACATTAGCGATAACAATCTATTTTTTAGATTCAGTTTTGTATCATGCCGAATAAATACTAGATATTTTTAATTGGGTTAATAGCTTAAAAATCTTTAATAAAATAGTTAAGCAAATTATTAATCATAAATTGATCGATATTAATCAATTTAACGGTGATCTTAGTCACATCGGATATTGTAGCTGCTACTAAGAGTTATCTTGATAAGTGGTAGTACCGAAAAAAGTAAATTCACTATTTAAAGAGTAGTTAAAATTACGGATGGATATTGCCATTTACATTCATTGGTAATATCTTTTGTTTGATTGTTTATTAATTGGCTAAGTTATGCAAAAAATCACCTCAATGACGAAGTTAAGTACAAAGTTAAGTCTGTGTCTCTTGCTAGGAATGATTTTAGGTGGACTCTCTGGCTGTAATCCGCAAAAAAAAGCTAACTCTAACCAGCTAGAATTTTGGACAATGCAGCTTAAACCCACCTTCGATCAATATTTCGCAGGCATCAATCAAACTTTTGAAGAGCAAAATAAAACAGTTAAGTTGCGCTGGATTGATGTTTCTTGGTCAGCGATGGAAAACAAAATCTTAACCTCAATCTCGGCTAAAACAGCACCAGATGTTGTTAATCTCAATCCTAAATTTGCTTCCCAGTTAGCGACGCGCAATGCTTGGTTGGATCTTGAGTCTAGTGTCACTCCTGAAGTAAAAGCTACCTACCTACCTAAAATCTGGCAGGCTAGCACGATTGAAGTGTGCCAAGAAAGTAAGTGTAATCAGCAAACCTTTGGTCTTCCCTGGTATCTCACAACTACGATCACTATTTATAATCAAGAACTTTTAACCGCAGCAAATCTGACTCAAGCACCTCAAACATATGCCGAGTTAGCTCAAGCAGCTCAAAAAATTAAAGCTCAAACAGGGAAGTATGCCTTTTTCATCTCCTTTGTTCCTAATGATTCAGCAGATGTTTTAGAATCTTTGGTCAAGATGGGCGTAAATTTAATCGATGAGTCGGGTAAGGCGGCTTTTAATACTCCTGAAGGTAAAGCTGCTTTTCAATATTGGGTCGATTTATATCAACAACAGCTGCTTCCTCCAGATGTCTTAACTCAAGGGCATCGTCGAGGAGTTGAGCTATATCAAGCGGGAGAAATTGCCCTGCTATCCTCTGGTGCTGAGTTTATTGACAGCATTAACAACAATGCGCCGACTGTAGCTCAAGTTTCTGCTGTTGCACCACAAATCACTGGTGAAAATGAGAAAAAGAGTGTTGCAGTCATGAATCTAGTTATTCCCCGTGATAGTGATAAATCTGCTGAGGCACTTAAGTATGCTTTGTTTGTCACTAATACCAAAAATCAACTAGCTTTTGCTCAAGAGTCGAATGTTCTTCCTTCTACCACTGAAGCAGTAGAGCAATATATCAAAAATATAGAACAGCAACCCAAGAGCTTAAAAGAACAAGCCAAAAAAGTTAGCGCCAGTCAGCTAGAGAATGCCGAAATTCTCATTCCTGTTACCAAGAATATACATATTTTGCAAAAAACAATCTATGAAAACCTACAAGCTGCTATGTTAAAAGAGAAAAGCGTCGAGCAAGCAGTTCAAGATGCTGCTGAAGAATGGAATAGTCTCAAAGATAATTGATCTATAGTATGTATATATAACTAAACTTTATTGCAAAGGCTGCTTAAAAATCTTATTATTGTCAATAAGCAGCAAACAATTGATAAAAGACTGGTATGGCTCACTACACGGCATCTTCTTTAAAAGCCGAACTTAACTCTAGGGGTTGGCGCATGACACCCCAAAGAGAAAAAATTCTGCACGTCTTCCAAAACTTACCTAAAGGTGATCACCTCAGCGCAGAAGAACTATACGATTTACTAGAGCAGCGCCGAGAATCTATTAGTCTATCTACTATCTACCGTAGCGTAAAACTAATGGCACGGATGGGTATTCTGCGTGAACTAGAACTGGCCGAAGGACATAAGCACTACGAACTAAATCAACCCTATCCCCACCATCATCATCACGTAGTTTGTATTCAATGCAATAATACAATCGAATTTAGAGATGATACAATTCTCAAACACAGTTTAAAGCAGTGCAAAAAAGAAGGCTTTCAGCTAATTGATTGTCAACTCACAGTAATGACTATTTGCCCTGAAGCAATTCGCATGGGTTGGCCATCAGCTTTACCCACTGACTGGTGCTGTACTCGCATCATCTCGGAACAAGCGACGAAAAAGAAAAGATAACAGTATTACAAATAAGCACAGTTGCCTTTGCTATCTACCTAATTTATTTAGCTTGATCTAAGTTAAAGTTTAAAGCCTTTTGCTTCATCATTTGAAAAATATTAAAGAAGCCATTGGCACGGGAAGGTGTGAGACTAACTTTCAAGCCAGTATCTTCGATGAAACTAGGTTCAATCTGGGCAATTTCTGCTGGTGGTAGATCGTTTAAGCCTTCAATCAAAAAAGCAACCAATCCTTTAACTAACTGAGCGTCAGCATCTCCTTGGTACTGAACTTTACCATCTTCTAAAGTAGCAGTAATATATACCTGAGAAACACAACCCTTGACTTTATTGGCTTCAGTTTTGTCAGCTTCGGACATAGCTGGTAATTTTTGCCCATACCACAGCAACTGCTTATATTTTTGTTTAGAGTCAGAACGGCGTTGAAAACGCTCAACGATCTTTGCTAACTTCGGTGGAAGAGAGGTTTCGGTTGATGACATTGAGTAATAAAAGTGGTTTTAAAATAACGATTTTTCTGGAAAATTAAGCTATCTCCAAGCTAGGCGTAAAGCATCGCTTATATTACATTCACTTAATACTTTAGCAAAAGTAATTCTTTTCCTTCTAATTTTGCTGAATCTGTCCCTCATTCGGATAAACTTTATTTTGAGAGGCACAGCCATTCACGAGGTTTTTAAGAAGTGAAAAGAGTATTAGGTATCATTCTAGGAGGCGGTGCAGGTACTCGTTTGTATCCCCTCACTAAGCTAAGAGCCAAACCAGCAGTCCCCTTAGCCGGTAAATATCGTTTAATCGATATTCCCGTCAGTAACTGTATTAATTCTGAGATTCTCAAAATATACGTTCTGACTCAGTTTAATTCTGCTTCTCTCAATCGTCATCTAAATCGCAGTTACAATTTTTCTGGCTTTAGAGAAGGGTTCGTAGAGGTACTGTCAGCACAGCAAACCAAAGATAACTCTGGTTGGTTTCAGGGAACGGCTGATGCGGTTCGTCAATATATTGACTCCATCAAGGCTTGGGATGTTGATGAGGTCATCATCCTTTCTGGCGATCACCTCTATCGTATGGATTACAGCAAGTTTATCGAGCATCATCGCGAAAGCAAGGCAGATATTACTTTGTCTGTAGTCCCAATTGACGACAAGAGAGCTTCCAGTTTTGGTCTAATGAAAATTGATGATCGAGGCAGAATTATCGACTTTGCGGAAAAGCCAAAAGGCGAAGAATTGAAGCAAATGCAGGTAGACACGACTGTATTAGGTTTAACTCCTGAACAAGCTAGACAAAGCCCTTACATAGCTTCTATGGGCATCTATGTGTTCAAAAAGGATGTTTTAATCAATCTATTAGAAAAGAACTTTGACCAGACTGATTTTGGCAACGAAATTATTCCTGGTGCAGCCAAAGATCATAATCTTCAGGCTTACTTATTCAAGGGTTACTGGGAAGACATTGGTACGATTGAATCATTTTATCAAGCAAATTTAGCCCTGACGAAGCAGCCATTGCCAGACTTTAGCTTCTATGACGAAAAAGCGCCAATTTATACGCGATCGCGCTATTTGCCACCTACAAAACTGCTTAATTGTCAAGTAAGTGAATCGATGATTGGAGAGGGCTGTATCTTAAAAGATTGTCGCATCAATCATTCTGTAATTGGTGTCAGGACTCGAATTGAAGAAAACTGTACCATAGAAGATAGTTTAATTATGGGAGCAGATTTTTACGAACCTTTTGCGGAAAGGCAGTCTGGGCTGCATAACGCAGCTGTTCCTGTTGGTATTGGTGAAGGATGTACAATTCGTCATGCTATTGTGGATAAAAATGCTCGTATTGGTCGTAATGTCCAAATTCTTAACAAGGAGCGAGTGGAAGAAGCTCAAAGAGAAGATGCAGGATTTTATATTCGTAGTGGCATTGTAGTTATTTTGAAAAATGCCTTGATTCAAGATAACACCTTGATCTAAACCGTTTATTATCTATTAGCTGACATTATCAAGGTTAATTTACCAAACACTAGCTTAAGATCACTTAACCTAAGATTAAAATTAAATATTCTCTGGGGGCTAGTTCAATTTACTAGCCCTTTTACTTTGACCATCTGTAACTAATTATTAGTATTTGAGCAAAGACTACAGATTAATTGCTTAAGCAAATTTTGGAGTGAAACTTTAAAGAAGATTGCTAAAATAATCTTCTGTTCCTTTCATTTTTATGATTAATCGGATTAAAATTAGCTAAACTTTTTAGGAAAATTTTTAATGTCTTCTGCCGAATTTAAAGATTACTACGCTACTTTAGGAGTTAGAAAAACAGCGAATATTAGCGAGATTAAAAAGAAGTTTCGTCAACTAGCTTTAAAGTATCATCCCGATCGCAATCAGGGAAATAAAGTTGCTGAGGCGAAATTCAAAGAAATTAGTGAAGCCTATGACGTGTTGTCTGATGAAGACAAGCGCACAAAATACCATCACTTTGGACAATATTGGCAAAAAGATGTAAGCACAGAACACACTACTGCTCGAAGTACTAATAATCACAGTAGTACTAACTCTAAAGTTGATTTCAACAGTACTGATTTTAGCCAATATGGTAATTTTGATGAATTTATCAATGAACTTTTAGGCCGTTTTTCTACTCCGAGTAGTAGCAGTACTTCATCAGCAAACTCATCTCAAGGTAGTAATTTTTCAGGTTTTAGTCAGGCTGAAACATCTAGTTTTGTTGATGATGAAACTAGCATCAATTTAACTTATGCTGAAGCTTTTAGAGGTATAACCAAAAAGCTTAACTTAGAACAAGAAATAGTGGAGATACGTATTCCTGCGGGAGTGAAACCTAATTCTCAGATTCGTGTAGCAGGGAAAGGAAAACCTAGTATTTCTGGAGTATCAAGCGATTTATATCTCAAAATCAAATTAAATCCTCATGCTTTTTTTAGTTTTGAGGGCGATGATTTACTTTGTGAAGTACCTATCACTCCTGATGAAGCAGTTTTAGGTTCATCAATTAATGTTCCTACTCCTGATGGGATGGTAAGCATGAAAATTCCTGCGGGTATAAATTCAGGTCAAGTATTGCGTTTGCGGGACAAAGGCTGGATTTCTCCTCAAGGAAACAGAACAGACCAATTAGTCAAAATTGTCGTGGAAACTCCACAAAAGATTAATGCTCAAGAAAGAGAATATTACGAAAAAATTCGCGATTTACGTCTGGAAAATCCTCGTAGTAACCTAGAGAGAATAAGCCTTTGAACAATGAACAATGAACAATGAGTAGTAATTAGTAATCAGTTAGCCAAATTTATTTTTTTTTGCCTGGTAAGTTACGGGGTGGAGTTTCTTTGCCCAAATAGAATTTCGATTCGATTTTGTTGAGTTGCCACCAAATTAAGCTAAACACTAGCAATGTGCCAGATAAGCCTACTGCGATTAAATTACTAGGTAAGGTGATAAATATCGACAGTAAAGGAATAATTGCCCAGGTTAAAATAGGAATGGCGATCGCAATTTGTTTAATTTGTTTAATCACCCCCAAAGCCTGACTACAGCTACGACAGTTTTTGGTATGGGAATGATAGCGATCTAGTAGTAGTTCTTTTGATAATGCGGGGGGTAGATCTTGATGGGGAAAAGGATCGGCATTGTAAAGATTGACCCACTGGCGTAACTCGGATACATATAAATCTGCTTTGGTGGGCAAGTAAAACGCTTTGCTATAGTTATCACTACCACCCAAAGCCTCAAGGTAGCGTTCTTGATGATGCAGAAAAATCTGATCGTCTTCCAATACGCCATTTTGATTGAGGTGAGAATACCAAGTTGGAGCAAGCTTAATCAAAAAGCGAGGCAAAGGAGATGCAAACTTAAAGGGGAAACGAGCAAATAAGCGACATTTTCCTTTACTAATCGGCGTAGCATAGACCACTGTTAGAGTGCGTCCAAACTGCTTGGAGGTCAAATCGTGCCAGATTAAGCAGGGAGCGGTAAAAGTTGTGTATTGCGTCCCTAATTGACCCTTGCGAGGGCCTTCTTGCCAGATACCTTTGAATCCTTGTTTACTCGACTCGGTGACCTCTAATTCCACAGGTGCAACATTGGAGCGATTTCCCACAGTCTTATGGTGAGTATAGGGAATGTGGCTGGCATCAATAACGTTTTCGAGTAGAGTATGAGCATCATAAGGAAGATCACGGAAGATATTCATGCAAACCCAAGCATCAGGATCTTCTTCCATCGGTTCAATAATCGGTACAGGAGTTATAGCAGCGTTTTCCTTAATACCAGGATAAACAAATAATAGTCCTTGGGCGATCGCCGTGGGATAAGATCTAACACAAGCTCTAGCAGAAGTATGAGCCATTCCTTCTGGTTGCTGTTGGGGAATTACTTCGCAGTCACCATTACCCGAAAATGCCCAGCCATGATAGGGACATTCTAAGAAACCGTCTTCGTTAACTCTGCCCTCACTCAAAGATGCCAGACGATGAGGACATTTATCCTCAAATACCTGCCAAGTCTCAGCGGATTTATCCCACCAGATAACTAAATCTGTATTGAGTAAAGTAAATCGAGTTAGTTTACGCCGAGCTAAATCATCAACAAAGTAGATAGGATACCAGGCTTCTTGCGGATCAAAAACAGTGGAGTCACTACCCCCAGGTAATATTGCTGTACTTGAACTATTTGAAGTTGTGGTCATACCCAGAAATCTTTAATTATTTGTTTTGTAAATAATTGTGACACAAGATTTTGGATAACTGCTGACCAAATGTTATTCAGCAGATTTTACTAGTTTTTCCTTAGATTGAATTTGCCAAGGAATCTCTTGATGATCTTGAGGCGCACCCCAAAATTGCTCTAATGTTGGGCCATTAGTAACACGCATTCAAATGTAATAAGTTTTCCAAAGCTAAGAAGCTAAAAGCTAAGAGCTGGTAAATTAGAACGAAGATAACTCACCTTAAGCATTAAATATTAACTTTAGCCAAACTTTAATAATCAAAGTGTTTTGATTAACTTTAGATTAATTGAGCTTAAAAATACCTCAAAAGCAAAAAATACGTATTATTCTAGGTAATAATATCTAAATGAATATACTGAAAAAACTTTTTAAGGTTTATGCTCGATCATATATTTTCTGCAAAACTGTTAAATGTAGTCATCGTTGAACCCAATCGACAACAGGGGAAGCAGCTATACCAACTGATTAAAACTCAAAGACCCAATCTTAATTTAATTTTGCTGGATAATTCCGAGCAGGTTTTCTCCTTAATGTATGGAGAGATGAAAATCGATCTTTTATTCTTTGATATTGAATCAGAATCAGATACTGATAACTTAGCTTTGTTCAAGGCGATCGCTCCTGATAGCAGTGTGATTCATTGGAGTGACTATCGGCATCCTGAAGTAATTGAGCTATTGTATTCGATGGGCGTAAATTCTTTTTGTACTAAAGAAAGTGATGCCGAGATAGTTTTAGAGGCGATCGATCTAGCCCTCAGCTATCCTCAGTCTCTTTATTTGGATCAAAAGCTGCATAAATGTCTTCCGTTGCTGCGAAGCTAGGATAATCAAAACCCGCGATAATATATAAGTTAAGTTACGTCTGCCGATCAATTATCATCATGAGCGATCTATTTGCCGAACATAAAAATAGACTGACTGAACTAATCTCTAAATATCGCGATCGCGTTGACTTTCTGACCATTCGTCTAGAACAAGCAGCAGAAACCAATATTTTCTTGCGTCAGAGTAAGATTGAAACTCTCAGTGAGAGCATCGCTTTGGGTGGACAGGTGAGAGCTTGTTACCGTGGAGGCTGGGGATTTTCGGCGTTTGACGACTTGAGCAGTTTGGTTGAGAGAATTGAAGAAGCGATCGCTGCTGCTAAAATAGTTGGCGATTCAGAAACAATCCTTGCAACCGTTGAGCCAATTCAAACGATTTGCCATGTCCCCTTGAAGGGAAGCGATCCCAGGAATATCTCTTTAGCCGATAAAAAAGCCTTGTGCGATCGCTATGATCAGATTCTGCGTGGTTATCATGACTGTCTGACCACTACTACCGTTAGCTATGGCGATAGCTCTCAAAGGATAATTCTGGCAACTTCTGAAGGTAGTTTAATTGAACAATCCTGGTCAGATATGGAAATGCGCTTTTCGGCAACAGCGAGAAAAGATGATGCGATTCAAACAGGAAGGGAAACTACAGGCTCTCGTCAGGCTTATGAAGATTTGACGAATTTAGATCGACAGGTAATTGGCGCTGCACAAAGAGCGGTTGATGCTCTATCTTTACCCAAAATTAAGGGTGATATCTACACCGTCGTGATCGATCCAATTTTAACTGGATTATTTGTCCACGAAGCTTTTGGACATCTATCGGAAGCAGATATGGCTTATGAAAACCCCGACTTATTAGAAGTGATGAGTATGGGTAAGCGTTTTGGCTCACCAGAGCTACAGATTTTTGATGGTGCTGCCCCAATTGCCTCAGAAGATAATTATGTTCATCGCGGTAGCTACTTCTATGATGACGAGGGGACTCCCGCCACTACTACCCAGTTAATTAAAGATGGTGTTTTGGTTGGTAGACTCCATTCGCGAGAAACAGCGGGCAAGTTAGAAGAAGCCCCGACAGGTAATGCTCGCTGTTTAGATTATCATCATTCTCCCATTGTGCGCATGACTAATACCTGGATTGCCAGAGGAAAAACTCCTGTAAAAGATTTAATCAAAGATGTTAGTGAGGGTGTATATGCTCGTAACTGGCTAGGAGGAATGACTAACGGCGAAATGTTTACCTTTAGCGCTGGGGAAGCTTGGATGATTTGGCAAGGTGAATTAGCCGAACCCGTTAAGGATGTAACTCTTTCAGGCAATGTATTTAAAACCCTGGCAAATATTGAAGCGATCGGCGATGATTTTTATTGGGATGAGTCAGGCGGTTGTGGTAAAGGAGGGCAGTCAGGACTAGCCGTTGGTTGCGGAGGGCCTAGTCTCAGAATCAAAGATGTGACTATTGGCGGCAATGCTGAGTAAAATATTAGGTTCGGTTGAACAGTTAAGTACTTGTAAGTATTTGGGGAATTAGGGAATTAGGGACAGCTTTATTCCAACTAATTACGCGAACTTGATGTAATTTAAACTCGCTTCGCGGTTAACCAGGCTTAGAGCTTAGAGCTTTTAAAAAGTCAGAAAAAAACCCAGTTGTATAACTGGGTTCTGGAGCAAGACTAGATATGATTAGCTAGAGGTGAAGTGATACCTTGGCTTCATCAGGAAATATTTTTATTATTTATTTAACTCTAAAATTAATCATCTCTTCAAAAAAGCTGAAGCACAACCGTATTTTTACTAAAATTTTGTTTTCATTAATTATGGGAACTCTTAGTTATTTCTACGGAAAAAAATCATCAGATCAAGAGCTAAAATTAGCCAGGATGTCACCAGGGGCAATCTAGCTTGAAACGATTGCTGTGTAAGGGTTTACAAATCAGATTTTAGCGATGACCGAAGATGATAATTTTTGCAGTCTTTGGCTAATCTCTGCAAAATTAGGAATTTTTTGGAAAAGAGCTAAATTCCTGGATTACTTGTGCTGCATAGATTATAGCGATTATGCTTTAAAAGCAATTTTAACTATCTCAAACACTAAAAGCTGCAATATTTTCGCTTACTACCTCGCATAACTTCTTCGTTAGTTTTAGTCCCACTAATTAGTTAGTAATACTTTTTGAACGAAAAAAAACCGCTCTTACTAGAAGCGATTTTTCACATAGCATATAAATAAATAATTTCATTTTTTAGTTAGAAATTATTCACATGCTTTAGCTATCAAATATATTCCTCCACCAATTAAAGCACCAGTAAGAGCCACTGGAGCGCAGGCAGCAATACAGGCTGTACCAAGAAAAGTACCACCAGCAGTAGCAGCAGTAGCAGCAGTGGTATGTATGATTCCTGTGGCTATACCCGCGTGTACCGCTGTATGAGCCAAAGCAGCAGAAGCACCAGATGTACTTACTGCTTCAACAACCGTTTTACCATAATCGGTTTGTCTATAATTAGATGCAAGAGTCATGTTCCTTCCCACATTATGTTGTGATAATAAGAATCATTATGAAAATGACACCATAAGTATATGACGTTTTAATGTTTTAACGGCACCATCGTAATATTATGTTACATAATAAGCAGTTTTAGCCTAGATTGCCCCTGGTGACAGCTTGGCTAGATCTCCCCCATCAAACCAAAAAATTTATTAATAACTTGAACTTTTATTACCATGACAGATATGCCTCAAGTTGGACAGACAGCCTCAGATTTCTCCGCCAAAGATCAACATGACTTAGTTGTTAGCCTGGCAGATTATTCAGGACGGTGGTTAGTGCTATATTTTTATCCCAAGGACAATACTCCTGGTTGCACTACCGAAGCGAAGGATTTTACCGCCTATGCCCAAGCTTTCCAGGAACTAGGGGCGGATATTCTCGGTGTGAGTCCAGATTCCCCCCAGTCTCACTGTAAGTTTATTGATAAGCAAGATTTATCTTTAAAGCTATTAAGCGATCCTCAGCATGTCGTGATTGAGGCTTATGGTGCATGGCGCTTAAAGAAATTCATGGGCAAAGAATATATGGGAGTCGTGCGTTCTACTTTTTTAATTTCCCCCGATCGCAAAATTGTTCAAGTTTGGGACAAAGTTCGAGTCAAAGCTCATGCTGAGAAGGTTTTGCAGGAATTAAAGACTCAGGTGAGTTAGGTAAGTTAATTGAGACTATTCCAGACTGGCTGATTTAATTCTTCTAAAGATTTTAAGATTAGATCGGCGATCGCCAACTGGGGATTCTTCTGCTGTATTGCTTCGGGAATAGCGATACACTTCATGTCGGCAGCTTTGGCAGCTAATACGCCGTTTAACGAGTCTTCTAAAGCCAGACAAGATTGAGGAGGAACATTCAATTTCTGGGCAGTAGTTAAGTAGACTCCTGGGTGAGGTTTGCCTAAAACTTCAAATTCTGCTGAATAGATCTCGGCAAACACTTCGGTTAAATTGAGCTTTTGTAAAGCAGCTTGAATAATTTTTAATGCTGAAGAAGAAGCTAAAGCAATTTTGACATTCTGGTTTTTGACGAAAGCGATTGCCTGATGGACTCCTGGAAGGGGTTGACCCTTGAGGTGAATTAATTCGATTACTTTGCTCACAATTAGCTTTTCAACTTCCAGCTTGCTTAAATTAGTCCAAGGATATTGACGATACCAATAGTCTACTACTTCATCTATTCTTAAACCTTGAGTTTGCCGACATAGTTCACTAGTCAGCAGCAAATTTACTTGTTTAAATACCAGGATCTCTGCTTCTTGCCACAGAGGTTCAGAATCGATTAATAAGCCATCGAGATCAAAAATTACGGCTTCAATCATTTTTAATTATTTTTCATCAGCTTAATTTCTCTTTTAATTCTGCTGGCGAGGCTTTAAACCCAACTAATACCGCCTGATTATCTTTAGTAAACAAAGGTCGTTTAAGCAACATAGCATCTTGAGCAAAAAGATCGATCCACTCTCGATCGCTAAAGGTGTTTCGTGATTCGCCTAAAGCGCGATAAGATTTCCCTGAAGTATTGCGCATTGCTTTACTACCTAATGCTTTGACCCAACTAGTAATCATTTTTCGATCGGGAGGATGATCTTTAGTATTAATAAATTCATATTCCAGATTATTTTCCTGTAGCCAGGCGATCGCTTTTTTACAAGTCCCACAATTAGGAATACCGTAAACTTTAATAGTCATATTTACCTCAGTCGGATTAAATATTCTCTTTCATCACCAAATTATTACGATGCACTACTGTATCTACGCTGTCGTAACCTAAGATTGCTGCAATCTTGGTTGAATGATGTCCTTTGATTTGTTCAATTTCACTATTGTTATAGTTAACCAAACCTCGACCTAATTCAATACCTTCTTGGTTACACAGCAGCACCGCATCGGTGGCTGAAAATTCTCCTTCAACCGCCACGATTCCCGCAGGAAGCAAGGATTTTCCTTTACTGATGATAGCTTTGACTGCACCACTATCTAAATAGAGCTTACCCATCGGAATCAAACCGTAGCTAATCCAGCGTTTGCGTGCATTATCAGTCTGGGGTTGGGGTTCAAACTGAGTTCCTAAATCTTTGCCTTGCAAGATCTCTAAAATATTTTGTGGCTCTTTCCCCTGAGTAATCACGGTTCTAACTCCCGTGCTTGTAGCAATACGTGCTGCGGCAAGTTTAGTTGCCATACCGCCAGTACCCCACTGTGAACCACTAGATCCTGCATCAACCTGAAGTTGATTAAGCTCGTCACTACTTACTAGTTTAATTGGTTGAGCATGGGGAAAAGTTTTGGGATCGGCCGAATACATGCGATCTACATCAGTTAAGAGAAATAACCAGTCTGCTTTAACTAAGCTCGCAACTAAAGCCGAAAGGGTATCGTTATCACCAAATTTTAGTTCGTCTACTGCCACGGTATCGTTTTCGTTGACGATGGGAATTACCCCTAAGTCTAGTAGTTCTCGAAAAGTATTGGAGACATTGACATAGGTGTTGCGTTCAACTAATTCCCGCCTGGTTAATAACACCTGAGCGATCGCCTGTTGTAAATTACTAAACAGATCGTCGTAGATGCGCATTAAACGTCCCTGTCCAACTGCTGCTACAGCCTGTTTTAAAGCCATTTTTCGCGGTCTTTCCGCTAAATTTAGTCTGGCACAGCCAATACCCACAGCACCAGAGGAAACTAAGACAACTCTGTGTCCCTGAGAGCGTAAATAACTTAAAGTTTCGACCAAAGAAGCAATAGTGGCGATCGCAATTTGCCCTGTCGGTTGCGTCAGACTAGAAGTGCCAATTTTAACGACGATGGTTTGAAAGTTGCTCATTAACTAAATATTATTTGTTCTAGACAAAATCAGGCTTTACTATGATCGATTTGCATTGATTCCATTCCCACTCTACATCTGCAAAGTTATTGGTGCTTTATGCTACCAGTATGAGTTGAAAATCAAATAATAATTAAAACTAGATTAAAGTTTTGAAAACTATTTTTTTTGAGCAATTTATAATTTTATTGATGGTGATAGCGATCGCGTGACTTATATTAAACCAGAAACAGCAGCGAATCAATCTTTGGTTAAAGTAATATTGGAACAGGCACTCAAGGCAGCACAAACACAAAATTGGTTAGAGGTAAGCAATCAGCTTCAACAACTACCACAAAGTAAATCTGCCAATCATAAGCAGTTAGTTTTAAACCCAGAGGATTGGCAGACGGTCTTTAATATTGCCTTAGAAATGTTAATTAAAGCCGATTTTCAGCATAAATGGTCAATTACTAAACTTTTTCCCCTCTTGGGTCACAAAATAATTACACCCCTCAATACTTTAGCTTTAGATGAAACAGTAGAAGCAGAAGTACGTTGGTTTATCTGTCAAATTCTCGGCAATTTTCCCGAACAGTCAGTTGTCTTAACTTTAGTGCAGCTACTACAGCAATCTAACGACAATGAATTAATTACTATCGCTGGCAAAACTTTAATTCAAATTGGCGATCGCGCTATTGATGCTTTAGTAGATTTATTATCAGAGCCAAAATATTGTTTTTTGGCAACTAATGCTTTATCTTACATTCGTTCTGCCTCGACTATTTCGCCACTGTTAACCATCACCACTCACGAGAAGGCAGAATTACGCGCCATTGCTATTAATGCTTTAGGTAGCTTCCACGATCGCCGTATCCCGCCTGTATTGATTACCGCCTTGCAAGATCGAGCCAGTACAGTTAGAAAAGAAGCGGCGATCGCTCTAGGTTTTCGTCCCGATCTCTGTCAATCAATGGACTTGGTTAAACACCTACAACCTCTACTCTACGATTTAAACCTCGAAGTTTGTAGCCAAGCAGCAATTTCTTTAGGCAGAATGCAGCAACCAAACGCTACTACTGCTCTGTTTGAAGTATTGCAAGTCGATACTACGCCTGTAGCCCTCAAATTAGATTTAGTCAAAGCTTTAGGCTGGAGCAAACTTAGTTCAGGAATCACTTATCTAGAACAGGCTCTAACCAACTCCAGTGAACTAATTATCCAGGAGATTATTATCATTTTGGGGCGAAATGGTACGTTAGAACTAAAGCATCAGTCAGCTCAGGTATTAATCGCTTTTTGGCAACGGCAACAATCATTGTCAGCCTCCATTAGACAAGCCTTAGCCACTTCTTTGGGTGAATTAGGCGATCGCTCTGCTATCCCAGTCTTAGAACAACTTGCCACAGATAGCGATCGCAAAGTCCAACTTCATGCTCTTTCTGCTTTGAAAAAATTAGCACAGTGATTACTGATTACTGATCATGCTACTTGCCGACAAAAAAAGCTCACCGCAGCGAGCCTCATTAGATTAAATCTTTTAGCTTAATTTATTAATTGATTAAATCGTCGATTGTGGAAACTTGAATTGTAGTTTTGGGTATTTCCTGAGTGATGACAGTCGAGTGTAGAATCGGCGTACTGGCAACTGAACTAGCACTTAAAGTAAACAGGGGATTGGATAAAATTCCAGCCAGAGAAGTAATAATTGCTGAAGCGACAATTCCTACCTGTAGAGGACGCATTCCTGGAAGCTTCCAGTTGATTTTGGGGTAGTTTTTGACGGATTCAGACATTTCTTGGGGTTCTTTGACTACCATCATTTTGACCACTCGAATGTAGTAGTAAATTGAGATGACACTGGTGATTAAGCCAAGTAATACGAGTCCATATAGTCCAGCTTGCCAACCTGCCCAAAATAGGTAAATTTTGCCGAAGAAGCCAGCCATGGGAGGAATACCACCGAGAGAAAGCAAACAAATACTTAAACACAGGGTAAGCAAGGGATCTTTTTGATATAAGCCCGCGTATTCACTAATTTGATCTGTTCCCGTACGTAGAGAGAAGAGAATAATACAGCTAAACGCTCCTAAGTTCATAAATAAGTAAATAAACAGATAGAAGATCATGCTGGAATAGCCATTATCTGTCCCTGCAATTAAACCAATCATCACAAACCCAGCTTGGGCGATGGAAGAATAAGCCAACATCCGCTTAATACTGGTTTGGGCGAGGGCTACTACGTTACCCAATACCATACTGAGAATTGCTAGGGCGGTAAAAATAAAGTGCCACTGTTCGGTAAGTGAACCAAAGGCAGTGGTCAAGAGACGGATTGCCAGGGCAAAACCCGCAGCTTTTGAGCCAACAGAGAGGAAAGCAACTACAGGAGTGGGAGAACCTTCGTAAACATCTGGTGTCCACTGGTGGAAAGGAACAGCCGAGATCTTAAAGGCAATACCCGCAATGATAAATACCAAAGAGATAGCTAAACCAAGAGACTCTACACCATTAACAGCCGTGACCTTAGCGGAGATACTGTTAAGATTTGTTTCTCCTCCCGACAAACCATAAAGTAAAGACATGCCATACAGGAAGATTGCCGAGCTAGAAGCTCCAATTAGTAGGTACTTGAGGGCAGCTTCATTAGAACGGGGATCGCGCTTCATGTAGCCCGTCATCAAGTAGGAAGAAATACTCAACATTTCTAGAGAGATAAACACCATCGTTAACTCATTCGCTCCACAGAGGAACATACCTCCTAGAGTAGCGGTGAGCATAATGGCAATAAATTCTGCCAAAGATGTTCCCGATTGCTGAATATAGCGAATAGACATGGGAATTGTAACCAGTGCCGAGAGGGCAACTATGCCCCGAAAGACAATGCTAAGATTATCTCCATTAAACGATCCCAAAAAAGCGATCGCATTGGGATTACTCCATTGAAAAAAGAGAGCTACAAGGGTATTGAATAATCCGAAGATAGCTAGATAGGGCAACCAGCGGGAGGAGCTACGCCCAAAGATTAAATCGCCAATGAGAACAGCTATGAGCGTCACGGTCACAATACCTTCGGGTACAATTGTCGCTGCATGAAGCTGAGAGGCTACAGTGCTAGAAAAATCCATAGATTTAGATACAGTCAGATATAAATACAGTTGAAAAATTGCTGTAGGAGCTATACAAAGGATTGTAACTCTCTATCCCGATCCTGTTTCAGCTTATTATGTTTTGGCTATTTAACAAACGGAAGATTAACTAGAGGTTAATTTAGGTTATGGTAAAAACCAGGCTAAAGCTGAGTAGGCTAATTGATTCACCAATTCTGCTCTGCAATCAATCAACAAAGATATTTGTCGTTTAAGGGAATATAACTATAGATTAGAAAAATAGATCAAAAAAATCTCTAGAGAAAATTCATCCCAGCTATCTTACTGCGTTAATCCCATCTCATATGTCAACATTAGTTATTGTCGAGTCTCCTACCAAAGCGCGTACTATTCGTAATTATCTGCCCTCTGGCTATCAGGTTGAGGCATCAATGGGTCATGTCCGAGATTTGCCCCCCTCAGCCAAAGAGATTCCTCCTGCCTTTAAAGATAAGAAGTGGGCTACTTTAGGCATCAACATCGAAGATGAGTTCCAACCGATCTACGTTGTGCCTGATAAGAAAAAGAAGGTAGTTAAAGAATTAAAGACCGCCCTGAAAAACGCAGACGAGCTAATTCTGGCGACGGATGAAGATCGTGAAGGGGAAAGCATTAGCTGGCATTTATTGGAGATTTTGAAGCCTAAAGTGCCAGTCAAACGCATGGTATTTCATGAGATTACCAAAGAGGCAATTCAAAAAGCTTTACTAGACTGTCGTGAGGTGGATCAAGATCTCGTACACGCTCAAGAAACACGCCGTATTTTAGACCGCCTGGTAGGTTATACTGTTTCCCCTCTATTGTGGAAAAAGATTTCTTGGGGTTTATCCGCAGGACGAGTTCAATCGGTAGCAGTGCGCTTAACTGTTCTCAGGGAAAGAGAACGTCGGGCGTTTCAGTCTGGAGGTTATTGGGATCTCAAAGCAGATTTGGAACAGAATAAAGAGCCGTTTGAAGCCAAACTAATTACTTTAGATGGCAAGAGATTAGCCACGGGTAGCGACTTCGACCCTGATACAGGCAAGATCGCCGAAGGTCGAGATGTGGTGCTGCTGAATGAGACAGAAGCCAACAAGCTCAAAGAGCGAGTGATCGACCAGACTTGGACAGTAACTAATCGAGAAGAAAAGGCTTCTAAGCGTAAGCCTTATGCTCCTTTTACCACTTCCACCCTACAGATTGACTCCAATCGTAAATTAGGTCTATCTGCCAGGGAAACCATGAGCGTAGCCCAAAAGCTCTATGAAAAAGGCTTTATTACCTATATGCGAACCGATTCAGTACATTTGTCCCAACAGGCGATCGCCGCTGCACGGGAATGTATTGAGCAGAAATATGGTAAGGAATATCTTAGCTCTAAGCCTCGTCAATACAGCACTAGCAGTAAGGGCGCACAGGAAGCCCACGAAGCCATCCGTCCTGCGGGAGAGTCTTTTCGTACTCCCAGCGAAACCAAGCTCAAAGATCGGGAATTTAAGCTTTACGACCTAATTTGGAAGCGTACTGTCGCCTGTCAAATGGCAGATGCGCGCTTGACCCAAATTGCCGTTGATGTCACGGTGGACAATGCTGTATTCCGCGCCAACGGTAAAAAAATTGATTTTCCTGGTTTCTTCCGCGCCTATGTCGAGGGTTCAGATAATCCTGATGTCGCTTTAGAAGATCAAGCCGTTCCTCTACCTCCTCTTAAAAAGGGAGACAAGCCTGAATGTAAAGAATTAGAAGCCATTGGACATGAAACCCAACCCCCTGCTAGATACACCGAAGCATCTTTGGTTAAAACTTTAGAAAAAGAAGGTATTGGTCGTCCAAGTACCTATGCTACCGTCATGGGAACGATTGTCGATCGCGGTTATGTTCAAATGCGGGGTAAAGCTTTAATTCCCACCTTTACTGCCTTTGCCGTGACGGCGCTGTTGGAAGAACACTTTCCCGATTTGGTCAACACCGAGTTTACTTCCAAAATGGAGCAGACTCTAGATGAAATTGCCCGTGGTGGTGCAGAATGGATTCCCTACCTCAAAAAGTTCTATCAGGGAGAAACAGGTCTAAAAACCCAAATTGATGTCAAAACAGAAGAGATCGAACCAGCGATCGCCAAGACAATTCATCTAGAAAATCTGGATGCGATCGTCCGTATTGGTAAATATGGCCCATACATCGAAATAATTGCCGAAGATGGAACCAGCGAAGTTATCAAGGTATCCATTCCCGACGATTTGACTCCAGCGGATCTCAATCCAGAGCAAATTGAAGCTTTAATTCGCCAGAAAAAAGAAGGGCCCGAAAAAGTTGGTCTTCACCCTGAAACTGGGGAACCAATCTACTTCAAGGTCGGTAAGTATGGCCCTTACGTCCAGTTGGGGGATAAAACTGAAGAGAATCCTAAGCCCAAAATGAGTTCGATCCCGAAAAAGGATAGTAAAACTGATGCCACTAAAGATGATGTGACTTTAGAAATGGCAGTTGGGTTATTATCTCTACCCCGCCTATTGGGACAGCACCCTGCAACAGAAGGGAAAATCAAAGCTGCTCTCGGTCGTTTTGGCCCTTATGTAGTTCACGAGTTTAAAGGCCCAGAGGACACCAAATTACAGCGAGACTACCGATCGCTTAAAGCAGAAGATGATGTGCTGACTGTTACCCTGGAACGTGCTTTGGAACTACTGGCACAACCTAAACGTGGTCGTGGTGGCAGCAAAAAGACTCCTTTACGGGAATTAGGTGTGCATCCAGGGGATAAAGAGCCAATTAACATCTATCAAGGGCCTTACGGTAACTATATCAAGTATGGCAAGATTAACGTCGGCTTACCTGAAGGGGAAACTGTAGAAGAAATAACTTTAGAAAAAGCGTTGGAGTTGTTGGACGAAAAAGCAGCAACGAAAAAGACTAGCACCACGAAAAAGAAAACTACCACAGCTAAGAAAAAGACTAGCACCACGAAAAAGAAAACTACTACAGCTAAGAAAAAAACTACTGCTAAAAAAGAAGCTTCTTAAATCCTGTTGGGATACAACATTTAAAAGTTGAGCAAAGGTAATGGGTAATAGGCATTGGTGACAAGTTAAGCAAAAGAGCTAGTTGTCAACTGAGTAACGAGTAACGAGTAACAAGTAACAAGTAACGATTGAATTGCTGACAACTAAAATATGGATTAAAGCTAGACTAAATTCGCGCTCGCCACTCTTTGAAGAAGCTTTCCTTCAAAATCCCTCAAAAGCTAGAGGCTAGAAGCTAGAAGCTAAAAACGATTGACAAACAACGTAGTCCCTTAACTTGTCACCAATGGGTAATGGGTAATGGGTAATAAAGTTTCAGCGGAATTAAACTGTTTACCACAAAGTTATTGTTGAGAATCGGATTTAGTATGAGATGGCGATCGCATTTTTATCTTGGCGATCGCCATTTTTTCTAGCTCGCGATCGAGGCTTAAAGCAACGATTTTCAACAATTTCAATTTATTAACATTAGTTGTGATAGCTTAATACAGTCTCAACAGCATGGTTGGATATGCGCGGTCAGCCCACGCATCCCCCAAGCTCAATTTCTGCGGTTATCTTGACAAGACTAGCAAAGCAATATCAAAGCAATATGGTACGTAGCTCCTTACAGTTAAACAGCGAATGGATACCGAAAGTCGAAGAATCTCTAGCAATCAAGCAATTAACTCAACGTTCTCTTGCCGAACGTCTAGAAGTATCCCGTTCTTCAGTTTCTAAATTTATCAACTGTAAGCCTGTAGCTCTAAATACCTTCATTCGCCTGTGTCAAGAATTAAATCTCGACTGGAATAGCGCTTCTCAACCAGAAAGAGAATGGAACGATCAAATTGAGAGCTTTAAGTTTAAACGAGAAGATTTTAAAGCCAATCCAGGGGGACAAATTGCTCCAGATGAAATTGTCGGCAGAGAAGAGTTAATTGAGCGTCTTTGGTCACATCTGCAACAGCAAAGTCTAATTTTTAGCGGTGAGCGCAGAATTGGGAAAAGCAGCATCCTCAAGAAAATGACGGCTGAAGCCAAAGCCGATATGCTGCCAATCTATCGAGACTTAGAAGGAATTAGAACACCGATTGAATTTGTCGAAGCAGTTTGGCAAGATACCGAGACATATTTGAGGGATGTTGGTACAGCCAGAAGAGTCCGAGAATATCTGAGTCAACTAACAGGAAGTTACTTTGACGGCTATCAATTTCCTGAAGTAGCAGCCGAACATTGGAAAATTCTCTTGACTAAAACTATTGAAGATTTAGTTACTCTCCAAGACAAACAAATTGTCTTAATTTGGGATGAGATGCCGCATATGTTGGGCAACTTTAGCGACGAAACAGCTATGGAAATTTTAGATAGTTTGCGATCGCTCCGTCAAACTTATCCCGATGTGCGGATGGTATTTTCTGGCTCAATTGGGTTGCACCATATTATTAAAAACCTTCAGAAAGCAGGTTATAGCAACGATCCGACTAACGATATGTATCCGATTGAGGGACAACCATTATCCCTGGAGGAAGCGACTCAACTGACTATTAATCTGTTGCAAGGGGAAGACATACCTGTAGTTGATTTACAGCAAACTGCTGAGAATATAGCCTTGGCTGCCGACTGTATTCCTTTTTACATCCATCACTTAATCAATCAATTTAAAGCTGTAGAGAGCGAAATTGACTCAGAAGTTATTGCCAGAACGGTCAATGAATGTCTGCGTAGCTCATTAAATCTCTGGAAAATGGATCACTATCGTGAGCGGATCGACAACTACTACAGTGAAGAGCAAAAACCTTACGCCTTAGAAATTTTAGATATCCTATCGATCAATCCTGCCACTTCTTTTTCGCGACTTTGGCAATATCTCAAAAGTGAACCCGAAACCAAAGATAAGGAAATGGCGCGCACAGTTTTACGCCTGTTGCTCAAAGACTATTATCTCGTGCAAGAAGATAATCTTTCAGGCAGTATGTATACTTTCCGCTATCAGTTGGTGCAAAAATACTGGCAAATATCGAGAGGATTATAAAGGGCTACTTTTGGAGCTATCAGCTATTAGCTACCTATAGCAGTCCTATTTGATTCATGAAACTACATTGATTGGTTTTTAGGTAGTAGAAATTTCTCATTTCATTTAGGATTGCTATAGCTGTTTACTGAGGTAATCTTTAGAGCTAAAAGCTAATAACTAAAAGCTCAAAGCTTTTTTGGTAAATTATTTTGCTCGTTTTACTCCCAACAGGGTTTTTAGTTTTGCTAGCTTCAAGCGGAAGGAGGAAATATTAGATTATTCGTTGTAAACTAGTCTTTGCTTACGATTAGAAGGGTAATTATGGAGATAGAATATCCAGAAGACTTAAAATATCTAGATAGTCACGAATATGTTCGTTTTGATGGCGAAGTTGCCACCATTGGAGTTAGTGCTTTTGCTCTCGATCAGTTAGGAGATGTCGTTTTTCTAGAGCTTCCTGAAGTTGGTGATGCAGTGGAAGTTGGCGAAACTATCGGCACTATCGAATCTGTTAAGGCAGTTGAAGATTTATATCCTCCCGTTTCAGGGACAGTTGTAGAGCGCAACGAAGTCGCCATTGATGCTCCAGAAACCCTTGCCCAAGATCCCTATGGCGAAGGTTGGTTAATCAAGGTCAAAGTTGACGATCCTGACGCTGAACTGGAAGATGCCCTTTCTGCTGCTGAATATCGCGCTCAGGTAGAAGGAGTGGAAGAATAAACTGTATGTTTTCAGTAGCACGGCAATAAATATTTGAATTATTGACAAATTGGCTACTCCTTAAAATGAGTAGAGTTTGTTACTATTTATTACAAATCGTTGTTAATAGTGGTTGAGCTAACTTATTGGCAATAAGCCACCCTTTTTTTATCTAAAAATCTAATTTTAAAGCTTGTATGGTTAACTTAAATTTGGCAGCAGAATCTCAAATTGCTACAGGTTCAGTAAATTCGAGCGCTCAAAGTGCTGTAAACCAATCTACTGCTATTTTTGCTCAACGGCATATTGGTGTAAATGAGCAGCAAATTAACCAGATGCTGCAAATATTGGGGGTTGATAGTTTAGACGCGCTGATTGAACAAACTGTCCCCGCAGCAATTCGCCTTAATAAACCATTACAGTTGCCAGTTGCCCAAAGTGAGTCTGCTGCTTTAGCTAGGTTAAAAGCGATCGCCAAGCAAAATCAAGTATACCGTTCTTTTATTGGCAGGGGTTACTCTAACTGCATTACTCCTGCGGTAATTTTACGTAACGTTTTAGAAAATCCTGGCTGGTACACTTCCTACACTCCCTACCAGGCGGAAATTGCCCAAGGAAGACTAGAAGCACTACTCAATTATCAGACGATGATTGTGGACTTGACTGGTTTAGAAATTGCCAACTCTTCTTTGCTGGATGAAGGGACAGCCGCCGCTGAAGCCATGAGCCTGAGTTATGGAGCGTGCAAAACTAAAGCTAATGCTTTCTTTATTGATGCAGGTTGCCATCCTCAAACTATCGAGGTCGTTAAAACTCGCGCCTTACCTCTAGGTATTCAGGTGATAATTGATAATTACACTAATTTTGACTTTTCTACGCCGATTTTTGGTGCTTTACTTCAGTATCCTGCTACAGATGGCACAATCAATGACTATGGTTCTTTTATCGAACAGGTTCATGAAGCTGGCGCATTAGCCACCGTAGCAGCAGATATTCTCAGTCTGACACTATTGACTCCTCCTGGAGAATTTGGCGCAGATATCGCTGTCGGCAGCACTCAAAGATTTGGTGTTCCCTTGGGTTATGGAGGGCCGCATGCAGCCTATTTTGCGACTAAAGAAAAATATCAGCGTCAAGTACCTGGTCGTATTGTCGGGGTTTCTCAAGACGTACACGGCAAGCCTGCATTACGTTTAGCACTACAGACCAGAGAGCAACATATCCGCCGAGAAAAAGCTACCAGTAACATCTGTACCGCTCAAGTTTTATTAGCAGTAATCGCCTCAATGTATGGAGTGTATCACGGTGCTGCGGGAATTAAGGCGATCGCCACCAGAATTCATCTACTCACGGCTACTTTAGCTACAGGTTTAAGGCAATTAGGTTATGAAGTTACCAACCAGTCTTTCTTTGATACCATTAGGGTCAATACAGGGGAAAACAGCGCAGCAGATCTGGTGCAAATTGCAGCGAGTAATCACATCAATTTACGCTGGCTTGATACCAATGCGATCGGTATTTCCCTAGATGAAACCACTACCGAGCAAGACTTGGTCGATCTTTGGCGGATCTTTGCTGGCAGTCAGGATTTACCTTTTGATTGTGAATTAATCGATGCTCAGTCCGTAACAATTAAACCAGAACAGCTACGCACCAGCTCGTATTTAACCGACGAGGTATTTAACCGCTATCATTCGGAAACAGAACTACTACGCTATTTACATCAGCTAGAAACCAAGGACTTATCTCTAACTACCTCGATGATTCCTTTGGGTTCATGTACGATGAAGCTTAACGCCACAGCAGAAATGATTCCCGTAACTTGGGCGGAATTTGGCAATATTCATCCCTTTGCGCCTTTAGAGCAAACTCAGGGTTATCAAAAGCTCTTTAATGAGCTGGAAACATGGCTGGGAGAAATTACAGGTTTTGCTGGGATCTCCTTACAGCCCAATGCTGGCTCACAAGGAGAGTATGCAGGACTACAGGTCATCCGCCAATATCATCTTTCCAGAGGAGAAGGACACCGCAATGTCTGTCTGATTCCCGAATCCGCTCACGGGACAAACCCTGCCAGTGCCGTAATGTGTGGGATGAAAGTTGTAGCAGTAAAATGCGATCGCGATGGCAATATCGACCTGAAAGACCTCCAGGCTAAAGCCGAGAAACACAAAGACAAGTTATCAGCCTTGATGGTGACTTATCCTTCAACTCATGGAGTATTTGAAGCAGAAATCAAAAGCATCTGTGCGATCGTGCATCAATATGACGGACAGGTTTACATGGACGGGGCAAACATGAATGCTCAAGTTGGCTTATGTCGTCCTGGAGACTTTGGTGCAGATGTCTGTCATTTAAATCTACATAAAACCTTCTGTATTCCCCACGGTGGCGGTGGGCCAGGAGTAGGCCCGATTGGTGTAATGCCTCATTTAGTACCCTTTTTACCTGCTACCCCTAGCACACCAAAAGATGCTCAACCAATTGGCGCTATTTCCGCTGCACCCTGGGGAAGTGCCAGTATTCTGGTGATCTCCTGGATGTATATTGCCATGATGGGAGAGGCTGGTTTAACTCAAGCGACTAAAGTTGCCATTCTCAACGCTAATTATATGGCAAAACGTCTTGAACCCTGTTACTCGGTACTGTTTAAAGGAGAATCAGGTTTTGTCGCTCACGAATGTATTATCGATTTGCGTCCCTTGAAAAAAATGGCGCGGGTAGAAGTAGACGACGTAGCCAAAAGACTAATGGACTTTGGTTTCCATGCGCCTACAGTATCTTGGCCCGTAATTGGTACGGTCATGATTGAACCTACCGAAAGCGAATCCAAAGAGCAACTAGACCGCTATTGTGATGCCATGCTAGCGATCTATCAAGAAGCACAAGCGATCGCCGATGGTTCGATTGACCCCGAAGATAATCCGCTCAAAAATGCCCCTCATACAGCAGAATCAATTATCTGTGGCGACTGGTCGCATCCCTATAGCCGTGAGCAGGCAGCTTATCCAGCACCCTGGACTAAAGAACACAAATTCTGGACTACTGTAGGTAGAATCAATAATGCCTATGGCGATCGCAACTTGATCTGTTCTTGTACAGGAATGGCGGCTTATAAATAGAAATAGGAAGTAGGAAATAGGAAATAGGAAGTTATACAACCTATTTCCTGTAGAATTGCTTTGACTATAATTCGATGATTCGGATGAATAATAATACCTATATACAAGACAGAACTAGAGCTTTTGGAGTTCGAGTAATTAAAGCTTATTGTGAGTTAAATAAAAGGCATTTTGATGACGCAGCAAAAGTTTTGTCAAAACAATTTCTTAGAAGCGGTACGAGCATTGGTGCGAACTGCGCAGAGGCTAGATTCGCTCAGTCAACAGCCGATTATCTTTCAAAATACTATATCGCCTTAAAAGAAGCCAGTGAAACATTTGGCGCAGCCAAATCGCCAGCGAAGCTGTCGGAATGCTCCAGCATTCACTGGATTAAGATAATGATTGAATCAGATGTTATTTCAAAGCAAAAATTCGACTTGCTTCTTCAAGAATTAAACGAAATAATTAGTATTTTGGTAGCCACCACACAAAAGATCAAAACCAAATCTAAATCTTAATTTCCTATTTCCTATTTCCTATTTCCTATTTTCTCCAGTCAATTTTGATATTTACTTAAAATTCCCTGGACAATAGATGCCACTTCATCAGGTGCTTCAATCATACCCAAGTGACCGCAATTATCAATTTGAAAGACATTGCTATCCTCCGAAGCAAATAAACTGTGAAAACTGGCAAGATGCTTGACATACTTAATTTCCATCACGCGATCGCGATCGCCAGCAATAAAATAAACTGGTTGTTGTAAACGAGAAACTAACTGAGGTAATAAATGTACTTCAGTCTCGGTAGTAGATTCGAGTAATGCCCCCATCGCAGCTTGTTCATCAGCCTGAATAAAATCCAGCACTCTTTGACGACCCCATTCCAGCGGGAGAGGACGTGCCACCATCATCCGAGAAAATATTAAGTTAAGAAAAGGAACATAAGACAGCCAGCGTGGGCGAAATTTAACTAGCTGTTGACCTGCATTGCGGAAACGCTCAAATTCTTCCTTAAGATAAATACCGCCACCCGCATTAAGACAAACTACCCCCTTAACTACTTCAGGATAAAGTTCGGCTGCCCACAAGGCGACACTTCCTCCCAATGAATGTCCTATTACCCAGGCATGTTTAATTGACAAACTTTCCAGTAAATAACCGAGATCTTCTGCATAAGCTCTCAAACTATATTTTTTAGGGTCTAACAACTCACCCGCAGTAACAGTAGAATGCTGAAGAGTGACAATTGACGGAGATTCAGCTAAATGGTTTAGTTGAGACTCCCCAAAGCCTCTAGCATCGTAAATTAAACATTGATATTCAGATTGTAAAAGATGTACCAACGGCTGCCAATAGCGACGACTGAGCAGCCAACCATGCACAAATACCAGTACAGGTCGTTTCGAGTCGACGACAGGTGCAGTTAGCTCATAGATATGAGGTGTCGTTAGTATGGTTATGGATGGCATTTTTCTATCGTATCATTACAGTCCAGCAGAATTCTAAATACAATCAGCTGGACATTGGCGAGATCAATTTCGACGGTTCAAATCTTTCTCTGCTTGTCAGTAAAAAACTTAGTTTACCTTTGTCATCATGAGTTTTTCTGCTCAGAAATGATTTTGCGTCAAAAAATAGATTAATATAACAGACATATCATATTAAAAACCACAAATCATTAAAGCCACATCGGCATGGTCTTTTGGAAAAAACTATTTAACAGTTCAGACGCAGTTAACACTGCTGAAAGTACTGGACTCAAAGAAGATTTATTTGACTTAGAAAACAATAATAGTTCTCAACCTCAAATTATTTTTAGTACAGATAAAGATATCGACTTTTATGAACTAGAAGAACTTTGCGATCGCGTTGGTTGGGCGCGTCGTCCTTTACGCAAGGTAAAAAAAGCGATTGAACATAGTTTTTTAGTGGTTTCAATGTGGGAAGTTACTGGCAAAAAACGCCGTTTAATTGGATTTGCTAGGGCTACTTCCGATCATGCTTTTAACGCGACGATTTGGGATGTGGTTGTTGACCCTAAGTTTCAAAGTCAAGGCTTGGGTAAAGCAATGATGAAATACGCGATCGCTCAGCTTCGTAGTGCAGACATTAGCAACATTACTCTGTTTGCCGATCCCCAAGTAGTCAAGTTTTATCAGAGACTGGGCTTTATCTTAGACCCTGAAGGAATCAAAGGCATGTTTTGGTATCCAGACTAGAGCAATGAACAATGAGCAGTGAGCAATGAGCAATGAGCAATGAGTAATGAGTAATCAGTCATCAGTAATTAGTAATCAGTCATTAGTAATCAGTCATCAGTAATCAGTAATCATAAAAATACGACTTTGGGCTGCTGAATAAAAAATCAAACCTGCGTTACAATCCGTAATCAAGGAATTATTTAGTTTTTAGGATTATGACAACGGCTTTAATTACTGGGGCATCAATGGGAATTGGCGAGAAATTTGCCAGAGAATTAGCATCTAGACAAACTAACTTGGTTTTAGTAGCGCGATCGCAAGCTAAGTTAGATAACTTAGCCACAGAATTAAGCAATCAATACCAAATCAAAACGACCGTAATTGCGCAAGATTTGACCACAGCAGGCGCAAGACAAGCCGTATTTGACAAGGTTCAGGCACAGGGTTTAACTATTGATTTATTGATTAATAATGCGGGATTTGGCGATTATGGTGCTTTTAGCGATCGCTCTTTAAGCAAGATGATGGACATGGTGCAGCTGAATATCGCTGCTGTAGTTGAACTGACAGGCTTGTTTTTACCTCTGATGCAAGAGAGAAGAGACGGGGCTATTATTAATGTCTCGTCGATCGCTGCTTTTCAGCCCATTCCCTATATGTCTGTTTATGCAGCAAGCAAAGCCTTTATCTTGAATTTTAGTGAGGCATTGTGGGCCGAAAACAAAGATTTGGGAGTCAAGGTTTTAGCGGTCTGTCCTGGCCCAACGGAATCAGAATTTTACGAGCGGGCAAATTTTCCTGATTCAGCAACAGCATTAAACAAAACGACCACGGCTTCGGCAGAGAGAGTTGTTCAAGAGAGCTTGAAAGCTTTGGCAAAAAATCATTCTACCGCTGTAGTAGGTGGCTTTACCAACCAAATTATTGTCAATTTACCCAGACTGATGCCAAGAGATTTGCTAGTCAATGTAGTGGGTAAGCAATTTAAAAATATTTGAGCTGAGGTAGGAAGTAGGAAGTAGGAAGTAGGAAGTAGGAGGTGGGGAGATAATTAATTATTGCCCCAAGTCCCTAAATTTTAAACAACAATTGTTAACTGAACAGCTTATACCAATCTACAGATTGTCAGGCTGATTAATTTTTCTCTAGAATTTTAAGAGAGAAGTTAAGAAAGAAGTATTTTTCCTGCTCATAGCTTATTACCGAGATCAAACAATAGGTGTATTAATGTATTTAGTTACTGGCGCAACGGGATCATTGGGACGTAGAATTGTCAGACAATTAAGAGAAGATGGAGAGCCAGTTAGAGCTTTTGTGCGTTTATCATCCCATTTTGGCGAATTGGAAGATCGTGGCGCGGAGATTTTTATTGGCGATCTCAAAATTGAACGAGACATTATTAAAGCCTGTGAAGGAGTCAAATACATCATTAGTAGTCATGGTGGTACTGATGCTCAAGCCATCGACTATCGAGCAAATATTGACTTAATCGATAGAGCGATCGCCAATAACGTCGAACATTTTGTCTTTATTTCGGTGTTGGGAGTAGATCGCGGTTATCAAGATTCAGCCACGTTTAAAGCCAAGCGAGAAGTTGAAAAATACTTAATCAATAGCGGTCTAAACTATACAATTTTACGCCCTTCTGGGTTTGCCAATAATTTAATCCCTTTAGCCGAGAGATTTCGTGATACGGGAATTTACTTTTCCATTGGTGAACAGGAAAATCGTTCTTCAATTATTAGTACAGATGACCTAGCTAAAATAGCGATCGCCTCTACTAAAATTGAGGCAGCTAAAAATCAGATCTTTGCTGTGGGTGGGCCAGATATTTTGAAGCGAGAAGATATTCCCCGTATTTTCGCTCGTTTATTTAACCAAGAGCCAGTTGTAATCAATCCTCCGCTGCAACTTTTTGATGGTTTACGGTTTACTGTTGGTTTGATTAATCCTCAGTTAAACAAATCCTTGGGAACTTTACGCACCCTATTAGCTCATGAATTTTTCTGCACTAGAGATGAAATTGCTCTTCTAGAATCTACCTTTAATCTCAAACTAGAATCATTAGAAAGTTTCTTACGGCGTTATGTAGGGCATTAAAGGGCTTCGCCCTAACTTTTTTTGGTAAAAAATTAATTGACTGTGAGCTAAATCTAACTGCTGTTAGCTGGTTTAATGTTTAAAATGTACTGGCGCTAATCAGTTTGCCGAGACATTTAATGAACATATTGCTCACTTCGATTAAAAAGTATTGGATATTCTCCAGTTTGTTTATCTTGACCTTAATTACTATTCTTTCACTTCGGCCCTTACCGACATTACCTCCTGTACCTGGGACAGATAAGACTCATCATTTGATCGCCTATGCTATCTTGATGCTGCCTACTGCTCTAAGACAACCGAAATATTGGCTCGCAATTGCTCTTTTCTTTATTGCCTGTAGTGGCGCGATCGAATTACTTCAACCCTACGTCAATCGATACTGTGAATTTAAAGATTTGTTGGCGAATATTGCTGGTTTAGTCTGTGGATTTATTATTGCTAAAATTTTAAAACGATTATTTTCCCTTGATACTCAGCAGTCTTAAAGTCAAAATAAAAGTCATCAGTAATTAGTAATTATTAGTAATCAGCACGCGAATAATTTTATAATCGATAAATTAGTTTTACTGATTTTTAAAAATAGCTAAAATGACCAAAGCCGTAGTTAAATTTTCTTCAGAAGACTGTGGAACGTGCCACAAGATGTCTTTTTATGATGCTAAGGTGGCACAAGAACTAGAGCTAGAATTTATTGATGTCAAGATGCAGGATACTGCTACCTATCGTAAGTATCGTCAAATTTTGATGGCGCAATATCCTGATAAGAAAGACATGGGATGGCCAACCTATATTGTCTGCGAATCTCCTGATGATGACTTTAAAATTATGGGAGAAGTTAAAGGAGGACATCCTAAAGGTGAGTTTCGTAAACGCTTACAGACAATACTGGAAGGATAAAGGTGTAAATCTAAATAACAGCTTATTAAGCTTATTAGTTGTTACTGCTCAACACCGCCAAGATTAAACAAAAAAGGAACACCTGCTTGCTCTTTTCCTCCCATTACTAAGACTTTGGGCATTTGAGAACCACCTTCTCTCCAGGCTTGAATTGCCTCTTTTTGCAATACTAGTTGACCACCTTCAGCTTTGAGGGTTTCAGCTAGTAACCTTTGAGCTTCAGCTCTTCCCGTAGCGCGGTTAATGTCAGCTTGTGCCGTTTGTTCTGCTTCTTGAGCCACATAAACAGCTCTTTTAGATCTTTGTTCGGCGATTTGTTTTTCTTCTACTGCTTTGGCAAACTCTGGGGAAAAGTCTAAATCGACTACACTGGTATCGAGTACGATAATTCCATATTTTTCAAGTCTTTCACTCAAAGCATCATCAAAGTCTTGCTTAAGTTCATTTCTTTTAGTGATAGCTTCTTCAACTGTTCTTCTGGCAGCAGCAATTTTAAAAGATTCTTGAGTTTGAGGGGCAATGATATTGGAGACAATATTAGCTAATGTTCCCTGTTTTCTAAGTATTTCAACTACCTGAATAGGATCGAGTCGAAAGTTAATTGCAAAACGCGCTGATAAATCCTGAAGATCTTTAGTGGAGCTTTGTCCTGGCACTTCAAATTTTTGCACTGTTAGATCGTAAGTGTCTACAGTGGAAACTAAAGGTGGTTTAAAATGAATTCCCTCAAGTAAAACTCCATCTTTGGCTTTTCCTAGGATGCTGATTACTCCAGCCTGTCCAGGATTGAGAATGACAAAGCTATTAAACCCAACGAAGAGGATCAATATGATCAAGCTGATGGGTATTATCAGTCGATCGCTTAGAGAAAATTGTTTTTTCAAGTTTTTCTTTCCAAAAGATTAATTGATGATCAGCAAAAATTTTCAGTAGTTAATATCTAGTTCTTAATGAGAATATCTTGAAGTAATTAACCGCAATCAATCGGATATTTAGCCTTTTTCCAAGCAGGTAAACCACCAAGTAGTTCAGAAACTTTTTGATAACCAGCCTGACGTAGTTTGGTTGCCGCTAAAGCAGTTTGCGCGTCTGTTTCTGCATAAACATAGATATCTCGGTTCAATTCGAGATTAGAAAGAGTGAGATAGGCAGGTTCATCTATTGGCATAGGAATAGAACCCGTTATATGAGTACTATTGAACAGTACTCTAGACCTAACATCAATGATAGTTAGGGCAGGTTTACCCCAATCAAGGCATTTTTTTAGAGTATTAACACTAGACTTATTCTGAATTGGTTCGGGAATGGGAATGAGTTGAGAAAATATAGTCATGAGTTTCCTGTCGCGATGTTTAGATAATGGCTAAACCTTAAATACTTGCAAAGTAGATTTAATTAGAAATTGCTTCAACATACACAAGCGTAAAGAAGGGTTTGTCCTTGTGTAATGTTGACTAAGACACTAAATGTCAAGCAGGGAAAAATTCTGTTTCATCTTCATTTAAAGACTTGTTTGAATTTAGGTTCCATTCTTGCTGGATCAGATGTTGATATATTTTTTCCTTAATGATCATTTGCCGATGAAGCTCAATTAAAAATTCCTGAGCTTGTGCTTGAGACATACGCTGCACTTGAGCAGCAAAGCTTTTGAGGTGAAATTCTTGTTCTATAGATAAGCTAGTTGATTGATTCATTCTTTGCTCCTTTGCTAATACTTACAAACGATATTCAGAACATTGTTGCTCCTAGCTAGATATTTTTAGATTGGAACGAAATATCTAGCTCTAGTTAGCTTTAGCTGACTGTAAATGCGATCGCTAATAAGACAGTAACAAACAACGTAGCCCCTATTCCTAGGAAGATATAACGTTTTTGCTGTTCTGGGGATGGATAGTTTGCTAAGGACGTATTAGGTTCGGCTGCATAGTTATTAATGATCCCTTCATCATCAACGGTATAACCAGCTTTCAATGATTTATTCTGACGTTGATTGAGTTCTTCTCTGGTACCTGCTCGTACCTCAGCGGGGATTAATTCACTTCCATCACTAGTATGATGCGCTATTACCTTATCTTCAAGGGTGATGGTATTGGAAATGTTTAATTTGTTCATGTTTAAATCTTAACATTCTTTAATAATTCTTGCCTAAAATACAAACATTTGATATAGCCGCTTTTCAGATGAGAAGATTGCTCAAGCTTGAAGAAGGTCAGCATTCTGAGGTTAGATAACATTCACATTACCTCTTACCTTGGAAAACCATAGGTACTCCCTTTTTTGGTGCAAGGGTAACACCTCGTCTGGCAGGAATTTCAGGGCGACCGCTATTTAATTCCAAATTATATTCAGTCACAATTGTTGCCAATACCAGCTTCAATTCCAACATGGCTAGAGCTTCGCCGATACAGCGACGTTTACCACCACCAAAGGGGAAAAACTCATAAGAGTCAAATTCTCGCTCTAAAAAGCGTTCTGGCTTAAACTGATGGTGTTCGGGATAAACATCTTCTCTATGGTGCATCAGATAAATACAACCCATCAATACCTGTCCTATTTCCAGCTTGTATCCCATCAGTTCTGTAGGTTCTAAGACAGTTCTGGGAAAGGTCAACATTGCCACAGGATATATTCTTAGGGTTTCTTGGCAAACGGCAGTGAGATAGGGTAATTTAGCGATCGCCATTGGGTCAGGATTTGCTCCCAAACTAGCTATTTCTGCCTGTAACTTCGCTTTAATCTCAGGATAACGATGTAACCAGTATAATCCCCAAGCGATCGCCGTAGCGGTGGTCTCATGTCCTGCCAGCATCAGGGTCATTAATTCATCCCGCAGTTCATAATCTTTCATCGCTTCCCCCGACTCATCCCGCGCCGACATCATCAGCGAAAGAATATCCTGACGTTGACTACAATCTTCCGTTCTTCTAGTGGCAATTTTCTGATAAATCGCTTCATCAATCGCTTTTTGCTGACGCATAAGATTACCCCAGGGACTCCAAGCACCTAAGTCTTTCTGTACCCAAGGAAAAAATAAAAAGGCGGAGGTGAGGGGGGATTCAAAAATATTAGCCAGCCTAGTAATGCGTTGCTTGAATTCTGAAGAGCGTAGCGAAGCCATGCCGTTAGGCTTATCGCTATCCTGCAAACCATAAACAGCTTCGAGAATTATTTGTAAGGATATTTCTTGAGTTACGTGTCTAGCAACAAAAGTTTGATTTGGTTCTAATCGATCGATAATCTTGCGAGTCAAATTACAGATTAACTCACCATAAGCCTGCATTCTTTCCCCATGAAAGGGAGGTAATAATAGTTTACGCCGTTGCTTATGGCGATCGCCTTCAATCATTAAGAGAGAATTATCTCCTACCAAAGGCTGTAACAGAGCGTTATCCTTGCTAGACGCAAAATATTTAGAGCGATCGCTAGTAACAATCTGTCGCATTGCTTCAGGATGATTAACAAAGACATACCCATCTCCCCCCGCAATATCCGCCAGAAATATATCAGGAGCTTGCTCAGCTGCCGAATCCATATATTTATCGGGTTGAGCGATCCACTGTAGTCTCTGCTTTAAAGACGATTGTTTGAGCCTGGGGATTAATTTCATGACCTTAGATTAAGAATAATTAAGCAAATTACTTATAGTTTAATGAGTTTTCTCTTAAACCTGCATACTGACATTGCACCCTTGGAGTATTAACGATTATCTTGGGTGCTTTAACCGTGGTAATCAGTAATTAGTAATCAGTAATCACTAATCACTACTACCCTTTAAACCGCTTACCAATTAATTCCCCGACAGCAATTCCCGACAATACTGCCCCCTCAATGTTAGGTGAGACAAAACCATCTCCTGCCATTAACAAAGGAATTTCCGACAAAGCCAAATAAGGTTCAGGATGAAAAGTTTTAGGCAGACTATAACGCCAGCGATGTACCTGATATTTAATTACGGGAGAATCTAAATAATCGGCTGCTGCGGACAGTAACTTATAAGCAATTTCTGCATCATCACTATCCCAATAATCATCGCTAAAACTAGGATTAGCGTGCAGGGTTACGGCATAACCATTAGGAGAAATGCCCTTTTGGTGATTATCAGCCAACCAAGTTAAATAGTTGTCTTCTAACGCTATTCCTCCAGGTGCAGGAATCTTACTGGGTTTTTCGAGCAAAGCCAACACAGTAATACAGCGATGGTAAGCAATATTTTCTAAAGCGAATCTCACATCTAATGGTAAAACCATTAAAGAAGCATCTAGTAAATCTAGAGTTTGAGGTATGGGAGGAGTCAGCAGCAACATCTCTGCTTGATATTGTTGTTCATCCTCTGTTTTGACTAACCAGACGCCATCATAGCCAATTTCAACTACTTTCGTATTGGTATGAACATTTAAACCTTGAGCTAGATATTCAGCAATACCGCGAGTGCCATTAACGCCACAATATCTTGGCTTACCGTCTATCTCGCCAAAACCCTGACACCACTCTTTAATTACGCCATGCTTTAACCAATCATTGACCCAAACCTGAAATTGGGGGTTTTTCGCGCTGAAATACTGAGTGCCATAATCAAACACGCCTTCCGTAGAATTTTCGTTACTTATACGCCGAGTTGCTAGACGCCCACCAATACCTTTGCCTTTATCTAGTACGGTGACATTAATTTCTCTGCGATGCAAAATCGTGGCGGCAATTAATCCCGTGATTCCTCCACCGACGATAATACAGGAGGTTATTGCTAAAGAGCGATCGCTACTATTAGTCATGCTTAAAGTTATTTATCAAGTTAATAGCTAACCCATTAAACCATCTTGGCATTCGTCTAGATCAGTCGATAGTTAAGATGGAAAATTATGGCATTGCGGATCTAAGCTACGAAACCAATGAGGAAACTGTTTATAGCTTTTAGCTCTTAGCTCTTAGCTCTTAGCTGTTTAAGAATTTTTAATAAATGATCTAAGTAGCGCAAAGTTGGGCAAAAAAACTTCCACCTAAAATGCGCATTTAATTTAATAGACGTTTAGTGCTAATTACTTGCCAAAGCCTTTAGCGCGATCGCTAGTTGGTAAACATACACAATTTTCGATTTGTTCTCTAATAGTTGCTTCATCGAGGTTTTGACCAATTAGAACCAGTTGATTTTTCTTTTCACCGCGCCACTCTTCGTCTTCTAGGGTAAAGCGTTTACCACTTAAATGGAATATATGACGTTGAGGACTTTCATCAAACCATAAAATTCCTTTGGCGCGGAAGATACTGTCTGAAAGCTGATTGTCTAAAAAGTACTGAAATTTACGAATGTTAAACGGTTTGTCAAACTGAAAAGAAATTGAGGTGAAACCATCGTTTTCTAAATGGTGGGAATGATCGTGATGTTCGTGATCGTGTCCATGATGGTCATGATTGTGGTGTTCATGCTCATGTTTATGCTCGTCGTGGTCATGATGTTCGTGCTGATGTTCGGTAGATTCTGTCTGCTCATAATATTTATCAGACTCAAATAAACCAACACTTAAAATCAAAGGTAGAGATACCTGTGACTTTTGTGTCCTTAGAATACGGGCATCTTTCTTGAGATCTCTGACTCGAACTTCTAGTGCATCAACATCAGCTTCGTCTACCAAATCGGTTTTGTTTAACACAATCACATCACCGTATTGGATCTGGCTTAAAGCTGCTTCACTATTAAACAAATCTAGACTAAAGTTAGCGCAGTCTACCATTGTGATAATTGAATCAAGACGAGTCATGTCGCGCAATTCTGTACCCAAAAAGGTCAAGGCTACAGGCAGGGGATCGGCTAATCCAGTGGTTTCTACCACCAAATAATCAATTTTTTCGCCTCGTTCCATAATTTTATAGACTGCATTGACCAAATCCTCATTGATGGTGCAGCAGATACAGCCGTTATTCAATTCCACCATGTTCTCGTCGGTAGAAACAATTAACTCATTATCAATACCTATTTCCCCAAACTCATTAACCAAAACTGCGGTTTTAATTCCTTCTTGGTTAGTCAAAATGTGGTTGAGTAGAGTAGTTTTACCGCTACCAAGAAAACCTGTGATGATAGTTACGGGTAGACCTTTTTTAGCAACATCCATTTCTGAGGATGCTGATGCTTGTTCAACAGTTGTCATGGCGATCGCTTTTATTGATGTTGTCAGACTGAATAGTTAATACTTATTGTAAATTATTACGTAATTAGTCCTAAAGGATAGCTTCGCAAATAATCAGTAATTAGTAATCAGTAATCAAACCACTTACTAACTTAGCTAATCTTTCGGCACTATCGTCAACGGCTAACGCCTTAGCTTTAACTGCCATGTCTTGTATTAATTCAGGCGATCGCAACCACTGAGAAACCTGTTCTCGTAATGTCTCCACCGTTAATTCTGCTTGTTGATAAACGACTCCTGCCCCCGCATCTTTGTATTCTTGAGCATTATAGGTTTGGTGATCTTCGGCGGCAAAGGGATAGGGAATTAGTACCGCAGGAGTGCCAGTAAAAGCTAGTTCGGTAATTGTGCCAGCACCCGCTCGACTAATGGCTAAATTTGCCCGTTGTAATAATCCCGCCATGTTATCGACAAAAGGCAAAGAGATATATTGCGGATGTTGTAAACTATCGGCTTCGGGATCGTTTTTCCCTGTCAGATGTACCACATAAGCACCAAGCTCGAACCAAGCAGGGGCAGCCTTACGGATCAGTTGATTAACTGCGATCGCTCCCTGTGAGCCACCTGCAACTAAAATTACCACGGCATCATCGGGAAGATCGAGATCTAAAGGCTGGGGGGTGAAAAATTGCGATCGCACTGGTGTACTAACATAAACTGTCTTGGCTTGAGGTAAATATTGGGCTGTTCCCGCAAAACCCAATGCCACAGCATCACACCAACGACTGAGAAACTTAGTCACTTTACCAGGAATATAGTTCGACTCATGAATGATGGCAGGTTTCTTTTGTAAACGGGCAGCTAAGATTGCTGGGGCAGCGATATAACCCCCTGTGGTGAACACTACATCAATTTGATGTTCTTTGATTAATTTTTGAGTCTGCCAGATCGACGTTAAAAAGCCCGCCATAATCTTGAGAGTGTTTAAGCTCAACTTCTGCTGAAATCCTTCGACAGAGATGGTATTGAGAGGATAGTCTTTGGGGACAAGACTGGTTTCTAAACGATTTGCCGTACCCAACCACTCTATTTTATAATCTGGTAGCTGTTGGGCTAAAGCGATCGCTGGAAATAAATGTCCCCCTGTACCACTAGCTGCTATCAATAGACGAGTTGGCGATCCCACAGATATTTGCTCCCAATTTTAACTAGACTGGAATCCCATAATAGATTAATTGTCTAAACCATTGGACATATAAATATTTAAAATAATTTAAAATAATATTTTATGACAATAAAAAGCTTCTGCATATTGTTCGGTCGCATTTGCTTCAATACCTCTTATTCTTAAAATTGCACTAAAAGTTTCTTCTGTAAACCACTGTTTGTTACTTTGAGTTTGAAAATAAGTCATAAGATGTTTAATTTTTTGTTGGCAGATAGACTTGCTCAAGTGAACAAAAAGATTGGGAGAACCCAAATCGCCATCATATTTAGGAATTTCATATTCCCAAATTGAATGATTGCGAAAAGTATTCCAAGTTAATTCTGAAATAATTCGATGATCTTGATGTAAATCTTTTCGGTAATGAGTCAAAATCAAATCGGGATTTACTTCTTTTTTGAGTTCTTCAAAGTAGTCTTTAATTTCGGCTCCAATATAGGGAAAAAAACCATCTTTAAATCCCTTAACAATGATCTTTTTTTTGGTAACAAAACTAAGAAAGTTTTCAGCACTTTTAAGCGCTTCTATTTCTCTTTCTCCTGTCGCACCAAAAACAACCCAAGTAATATTTACCATGGGATACATTTCTATTAGGTTTAAAATAGTACCACCACAACCAATCTCGATGTCATCACTATGCGCTCCAAGACATAAAACTTGTTGAAGTGAATTACCAAAATCAAGTTTAAGCATTTTCTCTTTTTAGAATGAATTAAATGAGCAAGTAACTAATAGAATTGTTGGCGCATAATCAATAAAAAAACTCTAAAAAAACTTTTTTATTTAAAATTTATAATTGCTCCAATTTTCTGAGTCAGATTGACATTAATTTTTTAATCCAATATACGAAGAACCATTTGGAGTAGTATAATATTTTGGATTTGACGATAATCTTTTATCTCGATCGGAGTTAGAATAAGATTCCCAAACAGCCCAAGGCATTTCTCCTTGCGTGTGCATCTCGTCAAACATCATTTTTTCTTTGAGAGTATCCATACATGCCCAAAAACCTGGATTTCTGTAGCCGATCAGTTCTTTTTTCGCGATTAAACGCTGAAAAGGTTCCATCACTAACTCCTCTCCAGGTTGAATATAATCAAAAATTTCTTTTTTGAAGACGAAAAAGCCGCCATTAATCCGCAAATCGGATTCGCTTGCAGGTTCGATTTTTTCTACTAGAGCATTATCTTCTACAGACACGACGTGAAAAGATTGGGAAGGTTGTACGCACAGAAAACTCGCAATCTTATTAGCCTTGTAGAAATGATCGAGATAGAGATTTAAATCTAAATCGGTTAACCCGTCGGCATAGTTAGCCATGAACACTTCTTCTTCTTCCAAATAAGGCTTCACTGCCATCAATCGCTGTCCGATATTATTTTGCAATCCTGTATCAATAAAGGAAATTCGCCAATCTTCGATGTCATTATTGTAAAGATGTATAGTTCTGCCACCATTTGAGAGAACAAAATTATTTGATAAACATTCGTTGTAATGAAGGAAATAGTTCTTGATATAGTCACCTCGATAACCCAGACACAAAATAAAATCTTTGTGTCCAAAATGAGCATAATAACGCATTAAATGCCAAATTACTGGTCTATAGCCGATATCTACCATCGGTTTGGGAATAGTTTCCGAATACTCTCTCAAGCGCGTTCCAAAACCACCACAAAACAGCACAACTTTCATCTGATTCTCCTCGTTTTAATTAAATTGCGGAAATTAATAAATTTTCACTTCAGGAATTGGTACGACAAATTGCCCGCCCCAGTCTCTAATTGATGACATTTGCTTGATAATTTCATCCTTAAAATTCCAAGGTAAAATCAAGACGTAATCGGGTTTAGTTTCTAAAATTTTGTCGGGATGATAGATGGGAATATGGGTTCCAGGCAAAAACTTGCCTTGTTTATAAGGGTTGCGATCGACTGTATAATCAATGAAATCAGCACGGATACCACAGTAGTTGAGTAAGGTGTTACCTTTACCTGGCGCTCCATAACCAACGACTGTTTTTCCTTCTCGTCTAACCTTAATTAAAAAATCTAATAATTTGCGTTTAGTTTCTTTTACCTGTTCGCCAAAGTTAGCATAGCAACTCATTTCAGTAAAACCAGCTTCTCGTTCACGTTTGAGTAACTCCATGGCGCGATCGCTAACTGTTTTGGATTTATCTTCTTGATGGCAGGCATAAATTCGCAATGAACCACCATGAGTTGATAGTTCTTCTACATCAAATAAAGTCAAACTATGAGCTGCAAAAATCTTTTGAGTGGTAATAAAACTAAAATAAGAAAAATGCTCGTGGTAGATCGTGTCAAACTGATTTTCTGCCATTAAGCACATCAGGTGAGGAAATTCTACGGTAATGACTCCTTCTGGTTTGAGGAGAATTTTCATACCAGCAACGAAGTCATTTACATCTGGAACTTGAGCTAAGACGTTATTACCTAATAACAAATCGGCTTGTTTTCCTTGCTCGACCAGTCTTAGAGCGCTTTTGACTCCAAAAAACTCGATTAAAGTAGGCACTCCTTTTTCGATCGCCACCTGGGCAACATTGGCTGCTGGTTCAATTCCCAAACAGGGAATCTGTTTTTCAACAAAATACTGCAATAGATAACCATCGTTACTAGCTAACTCAACAACATGACTTTGTTCGTTTAAGTGAAACCGTTCTATCATTAAATCTGTATAAGTTTTGGCGTGCTGTAACCAGGAGTCAGCATAAGAAGAAAAGTAAGCATATTCGGTAAAAATATGTTTTGGGGTTACATAGGCTTCCAGTTGCACCAGGAAACATCGATCGCATACATATACGTGAAGCGGATAAAACGGTTCCATCTGGTTGCGCTGTTCGGAACTTACGTAACTTTCACACAACGGCGACATGCCCAGATCGACAAACGTATGCTTGAGAGAAGTTCCGCAAAATCGACAATTCGAGCTGTGTTTTTGTGTGTTATCGCTTGTTGGGAATTCTTTGCTGTCTTTAATCGTTAGATCCATAAATTACCGATTTAGTAAATAAAATGTTCTTGCCAATCAAGGTTTAGCGATCGCCATAAGATGATGGCTTTCTAGTCCAAAAGAAATCGCGATCGATTTGCTGAGTGCGAATCAAATATTCTAATTGTTTTAAACGCGTAAACCCTTGGAAAAAGAAGGTTTCTTCAGACATATCAATTTGAGTAAACAGATCGAATAGTTGTTTTGCCCCGCGTTTAGCATCCCATTCGCACTTAAACCCAGGTAAAGTTTGGTTGATTTTCTCAAAGGAAACGCGATAACTGCGATTATCCGAGCCGTTATCGCCGAAACTAAGTTTACATCCTCTGAATACCTCAGCTACGATTTCCGCAATCTCTTTAACTTGATAGTTGTAAGCTGTGTCCCCCACATTAAAAATCTGATTGTGAACTAGATCGCGTGGCGATTCGAGTACGCAAACAATTGCTTTGCAAATATCTAATGCGTGAACTAATGGACGCCAAGGAGTACCGTCGCTAGTCATCTTGATTTCCTTAGTCGTCCAGGCATATCCCGCCAGATTGTTTAAAACAATGTCAAAACGCATTCTCGGAGAAGTGCCAAAAGCAGTTGCATTCCGCATAAAAGTTGGCGAAAAACTCTCATCCGCCATCAACTTAATATCCTTTTCTACCAAGGTTTTACAAATGGCATAAATGGTTTGGGGATTTACTGGAGAATCTTCAGTAATATCTCCTTCAGTGGCGACACCATAAACACTACAGGATGACATATAAACAAACCGACGCACGCCTGCTGCTTTTGCCAGATTTGCTAAGTAAACTGAGCCTTTGTGATTGATCTCGTAGGTAATATTAGGGGCTAGCTGTCCGACAGGATCGTTGGAAAGTTCAGCCATATGCACGACTGCATCAATTCCTTTGAGGTCTTCCGCCGTGAGTTGGCGGAGATCCTTATTCAGCGTTTTGGCAGTCAGTTCGGTGCCGTTGTACAACCAGCCTATTTTATAGAAGCCAGTATCTACCCCCAGGACTTCATATCCTTGCTCGATCAGAATTGGAGCTAGGAGCGATCCGAGATATCCTTCAGTTCCAGTAACTAACACTTTCATGATAATCTCTGCTCACAAAGAGGGCAAAAAAAATTTTTTATCTTGCTCCGTCTACTTCGCTGATTGGGCATAATATTTAAATTTTTAAATGCTCAAGTAAAAATGTTTGGTTTCCAATAAAAAACACCCTAAAAATTTATTTTTAAAGTATTTTATTTGAATATAAATTTTAAACTTTTTATTTATTTCAATCTTGATTTGTTTTAAAAATAAAGTTTGAAAAAAGAACAAAAGCTTACTTAACTAAAGCTATACTTATTGACCACAACAAATAGAAAAGTACAGTCTTAGTATTTTCTTCCTCATATTCATCGTAAATCAATTATATTGCTGCAAATGCTTCTATACGTAAATTTAATTTTATTACCTTAAAGCTATTATTTAGATGATTACATTATTGTATTTATAAAGTCAAGAAAAAATAACTTATAGTATGATAATAGTATATTTGTAAAGTTAAAAGAAAATACTATTGTATAAAAGTTGTTATTAAATCTGTAATTTACGTTACAAACTAAACAACTTTTAATATTATGAAGCAAAAATTACACCGCTTAGATTCTGAATCAGAATAAGATCGCCTTCTATAGCAGTCCTATTTGATTCATGAAACTACATTAATTTTTTAGGTAGTCCTAAAGGACGACGCGTAGCTAGTCCTAAAGGATAAGCTTCGCAAATAGGTAGTAGGTAGTAGAAATTTTTCATTTCATGTAGAATTAATATATACTACTTTTACTGTTTCCATTCGGGTTTAACAATCGAGATATAAGGTTGACTTAGATATTTATTAGCTACTTCCTGCACTTGTTCGGGAGTAATAGGCTCAATTGCGGCTTGAAAAGTACGATCAAACTCGACTCCTAGTCCAAGAGATTCATACCAACCATAGGTTTGAGCAATCTCGCTATTGGTTTGTTTTCCTAAAGCATATTGTCCTAATAGTTTATTTTTAGCCCCTTGAATTTCCTCAACGCTTAAAATTTCTTTAGTGAGTCTGGCGACTTCGGTACTCAAACCTTCAATGGCAATTTCCGTATTGCTTGGCGCTGTTCCCATGTAAGTAATAAACGGCGCTGTATCTAAACGAGTTGGGAAAAATGCCGAAACATCATAGGCTAGACCCCTTTTTTCTCGTAGTTCCACAAACAAACGGCTGGAAAGTCCACTGCCTAGATAAGTATTAATTAATTTTAAAACAGGGTAATCATCAAGATTTACTTTCGTGCCTAAATAACCCAGCATCACGATTGATTGTTGGGTGTCTTGAATAATTTCTTGTTGCGAGGGATTAAGCATCGGTGACTGTAGCTGAGAAATTGGTAAAGGTCGATCTGGGTTTTTCCAGTCGCCAAAGGCTCCAGCAATTAAATCTTGCCCTTGCGTTTGAGTAATCCTTCCTGATAGGCTGATGACTAAATTATCGGGGCGGAAATAAGTTTGATGATATTGCTGTAGCTGGTTGCAGGTTAAACTACTAACGCTCGCTTCTGTACCTAATACCGAGATCCCATAGGGATGTTGGGGATACATCTGCTGACGGAGTTGATTAAAAGCGACATTAAACGGCTGTTCTTTTTGAGAGCGAATACTCTGTAGGGTTAGCTTGCGCTCTAATTCTACTTCTGATTCGGGAAAAATTGGCGATCGCATAATCTCTCCCAAAAGCTGTAACATTGACGGGAAATCTGCCGATACAGTTTTTAAACTCAGAGAAAAATAGTCTGTTGAAGCATCTGTCCCCAAACTAGCTCCAATCGACTCGACTTTTTCGGCAATTTCTAAAGCTGATAAATTCTCCGTGCCTTTAGTGATTACTGCTGAGACTAAATTAGCTAATCCCGCTTGCTCTGGGGTTTCAATAATTGAGCCTGCACCTTTGAAAAAAAATCGACCTGAAATGATATCTGCTGCTTGGTTCTCGACAACTATAAGGGTAATGCCATTGGCTAATACTGAGCGATATAAGTTAGGAATAGCTAAAGTGGAATTGGAAGACATGTGTATATTATTAATGTGAATGTGGGATTGTATGGTCAGCCGATGAAACCCCCTCTATATTATCTAAGCAGCTTTTCTCTCGATGGATTAACCAGTTAAGAAAGAAATTAGCAACACTTCATTAATAAGTCACTGGTTTTATTGACTCCTCACCGCCCTAAAGGGATCGGTTAAGAGTAGGTTAAAGGTTAAAGGGAAAAGGGAAAAATTAATCCTTAGTAACACCACAACGTTACAACGTCAGTAATCAGTAATCAGTAATCAGTAATCATTTAGTATGTCTTCTTGGCGCAATATTGTTGGTTATTTTAGCAAGTATAAAGCGATCGCGATTTTTAGCATTGCTGCTTCTAGTCTGTTTGAAATTATCGATCTGATAGTTCCCTATACTATTGGACAAATTTTAAATGTACTGTCTTCACAGCCTTTAGATAAACCTTTGGCGCGTTTCATTACTGTGGTGCAAAACCTAGGGAATTTTCCGCCTGGCAAGTGGTTGTCCCTGGGTGTCTTGTTAGGCATAATTTTTGTGGTTACAGTAGTGCGATCGCCGATTCAGCCGTGGATTGGTGTGTGGCATCATTGGGCAATTGCCCTCAAAGCTAGGCGAGATAATTTTAATAAGGTGGTAGGCAAGATTCTCACCCTACCTCTAAGCTATTACGATGAGAATAATCCTGGGCGGATTGCAGGTAGAATTGCACGGGGAATCGAAAATCATACCTGGACGTATCCTGAAGTTGCGGGGCAGTTAATTCCCAAATTAGCGCGGATTCTGGGTATCTTTGTGATGATTTTATTTATTGACGCGAGAATTGCGATCGCTTTTTTTGCTTCTTTTGTCGTAATTTTGACCTACACCTTAAAAGATTTACGGGTTCTGATTGCCAAAGAAGAATTATTAGACAAACATCAGGAGAATACTGAAAGCCGTACCTCGGAAATTATTACCAATATTAAAACTGTTAAGTCTTTCGCTACGGAGGCTCAAGAGTATCAACGACAGCAACAACGTTTGGAGCGCGAGTTTAAATATGTCACCTATCGTATTCATCGGGGTTATGTTAATCTAATTACTTGGTCACGCACCGTAATTCAAACTTGTGTCTTTTTAATTTTGCTATTTACGCTGATCCCCACCGTGAGAGGCAATATTACCCTGGGACACTTTGTTACTACCCTGACGGTTTCCAGTATGGCTTATGCGGAACTTGAACCTATTAGCCAGTTAGCCGAAATATTTGCCCGTCGTTATGCCTCCATGCGCAGATTACACGACTTTATGCAGCTTGATGTTGGGGCAGATGCCGCCAGTTTAGTAATAGAAGATGCAGCAGATAATCCTTATCAGTTTGATGGCAAATTAGAATTTAGTCATCTTAGCTTTGGTTACAATCGCGATCGCCCAATTTTGCACGATATTAACCTATTAATAGAACCCTATCAAACTGTTGCTCTAGTGGGTCGTTCTGGCTCAGGAAAGTCTACTCTGGTTAAATTGCTATTTCGCTATTTTGAACCCCATCAGGGAGCGATTAAAATTGATGGCGAGAATATTGGCAACCTTGATATTGCTCGTTATCGTCGCCGTCTAGCAATTGTCCATCAGGACGTGGATATTTTTAACGGTACAGTTTGGGATAATCTCACCTATGGTAATCCCCAGGTAGATCGCGAACAGGTAAAACAAGCTTGTCTAATTGCCCGAGTTGATGAATTTATCCACGATCTACCTCAAGGTTACCTAACAATAGTTGGCGAACGTGGAGTCAGACTTTCGGGGGGACAAAAGCAGCGACTGGGTATTGCTAGAGCCTTAATCGTCGATCCTGATATTTTGATTTTTGATGAGGCGACATCTAGCTTAGATTACGAGTCGGAGCGTTCAATTCAGCTAGCAATGAAGTCAATTCTAGGTACTCGCACCACCATAATTATTGCTCATCGTCTTAGTACAATTCGCGAAGCAGATAAAATCGTGGTGTTGGATGCAGGTAAAATTATCGAAGTTGGCAGCCACGCCGAATTATTAAGTCAGGGTGGCATTTATCACCGTCTTCATTCTTTACAAGAGACAGGAGAAGTTTTTAACTAGTCACTAGCTTTGTTGTTCCCCAGAATCATCTTTACTATTTACCTTGGGTACAATATCAGGACGTTCCATATTTTCCCAACCCGCAGGACGTTTCGAGTTATACCAAGCAATTGAACCGATGGTAACCGCAGCGATAAATCCAACTGCATAAACTGCTACAAAATAGGTGGGAAATTCACCCGCTACTGCAAATAATAAATTCATATCTGGAAAAATAATTTTTAGCTATAATGCTCTGCAATCTTATCAAAGATCGCTGCATTCTTAAATACTAGCGCTCAAGTCTTCGATCGATTGCTGGATTATGACTTTGATGAAGCACAAATATTAGTCATTACATCCAAACTAAAAATTTTCTGTAGCAAAAGAATTCCAGCTAGCGATCGTCAAAGGAATAGCGACTAAAACCAACTTTAATAGCCAAGGAGCGCAAAGTAAGGCAACTAAAGAAAATGTTAACGCTGTAAACCGCATTGCTGCTTGAAAAACATCGTCATTAATTATGTAACTGACATATAGCGCGATCGCTGCTACGAACAGAGTGACCAATGAAAGAGTGAGCATGTTGTTATTCTTCTTGTGATTAGATTATGGCGTAGTTTCCACTTTTAATAAAAGTAGATTTGCCTAACCAAAAATATGCTTAAACAAAAATTAACCATAACTAATAAGATATTATAACTTTATTTTTTTTTGTCAATTCATAAGTAAACTTAAACATTCAAATTAGTTGAGTAATTATGATTGATGATTATTTTGCCGACTAAGGACAACCAAGGCTGATATTTAGTTCAGTTAAAACAATTAAATCATGACGCGATCGCAGATCATTTTTCCAGTATTGTCAAATAAGACAATTAAATAACCAATTAAAACATATGACTATATTTCTGACATTAGGTGTGGTGGTAGCCGCCTTAATTTGCTTTATTACTGAATGGCTACCAGTAGATATTACGGCTCTCTGTATCGCAGTAGTTCTAATTGTCTTGGGGTTGGTTACTCCTGATGAAGGTATTGCAGGATTTGGTAATTCTGCCACTATTACCGTGATGGCAATGTTTATTCTGAGCGCTGGCATTACGCGTACTGGAGTAGTTCAAGTTTTTCGCGATTTACTCCTAAAGTGGGGCGGGAAAAGTGTTACTCGTCAGATTCTAGTCATGGGGATACTGGTCGGGCCTATCTCAGCCTTTATTAACAATACGGCAGTAGTAGCGATCTTTCTGCCGATTGTCGAAGAATGGTGTAAAAAACGGGGTATATCTCCTTCTAAACTTTTAATGCCCTTATCTTTTGTCACAGTTTTAGGCGGGATGATTACTGTGATCGGAACATCAACTAACGTTTTAGCCAGTGGTATTGCTAAAGATTTGGGCTATGGAGAATTCGGTCTCTTTCAGTTTAGCGCCCTAGGTATTATCACCTTTCTCATCGGTTTAGCTTATCTGGCTTTGATTGCCCCACGTCTATTACCCAATCGCAAAAATCTGACAAGTGATTTGGTTAGTGAAGGTTATGGCTTAGAAGACTATGTAACTGAAGTGATTGTTTCTCCTACTTCTAAATTGATTGGTCAAACCTTTCGCTCGGCGCAATTACAGCGGGATTCTCAGGTAGATGTATTAGAAATCATTCGAGATCGAGAGCGTTTGCCTCAACCTGTAACCAGTCGAACTATTCGCGCCGAGGATATTCTGTTGGTGCGAGGTAAGACCGATGATGTGCTGAAAATTAGAGCAGAGCAAGGATTAGATATCTTACCCGATGTTAAATTCAATCAAAAAACCTTAGCCACAGAGTTAAATTCAAGTGATGAAGGAGTTGCCGAGGTTTTGATCTTGTCTAACTCTCGTTTGATCGGTTCAACTCTCAAAGATTTACGTTTTCGTCAGCGTTACAACCTGACAGTCTTAGCTCTGCGTCGTGGAGAAGAATTACTTAGAGAGAGATTAGGTAGAGTCCCACTAAAATTTGGCGATTTATTATTAGTCCAAGGAGACAAACAAAGTTTACTCGGTTTACAAACTACCAGAGAACTATTAGTTATCGAACAAAAAGAGCCAGAAGCAATTCGTCGTGATAAAGCCTGGCTGGCGATCGCGATCATTTTGGGAGTAGTTTTAATCGCTGCGTTTGACTTATTACCAATCTTGGTCAGTGCTTTAATGGGAGTTGTATTGATGATTGTAACAGGAGTTATCAAGCCTGGGGAAGTTTATGGTGCTGTACGTTGGGACGTAATTTTTCTCTTGGCTGGATTAATTCCTTTGGGTACAGCAATGGAAAACTCTGGGGCAACAAAATGGCTAGCGGATAATTTGATGGTATTAGGTGGTAATTTTAGCGGTTATTGGATTTTATTATTTTTCTATATAATTACTTCTTTGTTGACAGAAATACTTTCTAATAATGCCACTGTAGTGCTATTACTGCCGATCGCTGCCGAAGTAGCCAAAGCTCTCAGTCTTAGTCCGATATCATTGATGTTTGCCGTAACGTTTGCCGCTTCTAATAGCTTTATGACTCCTATTGGTTACCAGACCAATACTATGGTTTATGGCCCTGGTGGTTATAAATTTTGGGACTTTTTCCGCGTTGGCGCACCTTTGAATTTGCTCATGACAATTTTCACACCTTTACTAATTATGTGGCTCTATGGGCTGTAATAGTCAAAGTTAAATAAGCCTCGGGATGTATGCACTTTTATTGATAAGGCAATAGACTGTCTAAAGCGGCTAGTCACTCGTTTGTCTCAACTCTTGCCCCTCATTAATACATGGAATCCATCTCGGAAACGATACGAGAACCGATCTTTACCTTTGCTCTACTGTTAGCAATTATCTTAGTAGTACCACCAATTTTTGAAAAAATTAAGCTGCCTGGGCTAGTGGGCTTATTGGCGGCGGGAGTATTATTTGGCTCTAGTGGCTTGGGTTTACTCGACAGTAAATCAGAAACTATGATTTTGTTGGCAGACATCGGTAAAATTTATCTGATGTTTGTGGCAGGATTAGAAATTGACTTGGAACAGTTTCGACGTACCAAAAATCGCTCCCTAACCTTTGGTTTCGCTACCTTTGCCGTTCCTTTGATTGGAGGTATTTTAGTCGGACGAGTATTTGGTTTTAGTTGGAATACCGCTGTTTTAATCGGTTCTTTGTTGGCTTCTCATACCCTGCTGGCGTATCCCATTGTCAGGCGTTTAGGGGTAGTGAATAATGAAGCTGTTACGGTCACTATCGGCGCAACAATTTTTACCGATATCGGTGCGTTATTGGTTTTGGCGATCTGTTTGGGCGTAAATCAAGGAGATTTCAGCGCAGTAGATCTAGGCATCTTATTAGGCTCTTTGGCACTCTATACGTTAGTGGTGTTATTTGGCTTAGATCGTTTAGGAAGAGAGTTCTTCCGCCGTTCTAAAAATGACCAGAGTAATCAGTTTCTGTTTATCTTATTATCTTTATTTGTAGCTTCAGTAGGAGCAGAAGCGATCGGCATTGAGAAAATTGTCGGCGCATTTTTAACTGGTTTGGCAGTTAACGATGTGATTGGAGATGGTCCTGTAAAAGAAAAGGTGGAGTTTGTCGGTACGGTCTTATTTATTCCCATTTTCTTTGTTGATATGGGCTTGCTGCTCGATCTTAAGGCATTTAAAGATATTTTAGGAGCGATTGAGATTCCTCTGGCAATTTTGGCTGCTTTATTGCTGTGTAAATTTTTGGCAGCCTGTATCGCTAAATTAGTCTTTCGCTATAGTTGGACTGAGACTATAACCATGTGGTCGCTATCTTTGCCCCAAGTGGCTGCTACTTTGGCTGCTGCTTTAATTGCTTTTCAGGCAGAAATCATCAATGAACAGGTTTTTAACAGCGTTATTCTCTTAATGCTGGTGACTTCAATCGCTGGCCCTTTAATTACTGCTCGTTTTGCGCCTCAGTTAACTACTGGCGATCTGCCAGAGGCTGAACCAGAACCTGATTTGGCTCTCAAAATAAAAGACAAATATCGAGTTGTCGTCCCAATTTATAATCCGCAAACACAGCGTTATTTAATCGAGCTGGCATCTTTACTAGCCAAGAAAAATCAGGGCAAAATTGTCCCTCTAGCGATCGCCAAAGCAGAATCTCATCTAGATTCTCCACAACTTGAGCTTGATTTCCAGCGTTGCACTAAGCTACTAACTCAAGCAGAGTCAATCGCCGCCGAGCTTAATATTTCCGTTCAGCCTGAGTTAAGGGTGGAATATGATATTGCCCAGGGAATTACCCACGCTAGTCGCGAAGTCAACGCTGATTTAATTATTTTAGGATTTAGCCGTTTAACTGGTTTTCGTTCTCGCTTTTTTGGTTCGGTGACCGACAGTATCCTCTGGTCGGCTCACTGTTCCGTAGTTGTCGCTCGTTTTCAAACTTCACCCCTAGCCATTAGACGTATCCTTGTACCAGTAGAAAGTATTAATCCTGTTGGTTTACGTCCAGTACATTTTGTTAAAAACTTAATTATTAGCAAAGAAACCGAAATAACTCTACTTCATGTTTGTCCTGCTCGTACTGCTAAAGAGCGTAAAGCTAATCTTCACCAGCGTTTAGAGACAGTGGCAGACAAGTTTTTGGCACAAGCAACGGTCGATGTCAAAGTTACTGCGCAAAACAATTTTGTGAGAGAAATCTTGACTGCTAGTCGTACTCATGAACTAGTAATTTTGCGATCGCAGCGTCAGCGTGTTGGTGTAGATAGTTTGGCTTTGGGTGCGACAACTAAACCTTTGCTAGAGAATTTAAACTGCTCAATTATTTTATTAGGAGAACTCTAGAAGATCTAGTAACATTGCGATCGCTTTGTTTACTTTGATTTGAATTGACTCAGCTTGCTATAATGATCGAATGCTTTACCTAACTTTACATTTAACGAGTCTCAACTCAATATATGAAATGCACTATTAATCGCCGCGCTCAGTTTTCCGCGAGTCATCGCTACTGGTTGCCAGAATTAGACGAAGCTGAAAATAAGCGTCTTTTTGGCGCTTGTAGTCGTTTTCCTGGACATGGACATAATTATGTCATGTACGCATCTTTAGAAGGAGATTTGGACAAATATGGCATGGTAGAAAACTTATCTGTAGTAAAACAGGTAATCAAACGAGAAGTTACTAGCCAACTGAATTATTCTTATCTCAATGATGCTTGGCCAGAGTTTCAAACCACTTTGCCCACAACGGAAAATATCTCGCGGATTATTTGGCAAAGACTTGCCCCTCATCTACCTTTAGTCAACGTTAGATTATTTGAGCATCCCCAGCTTTGGACAGATTATCAAGGAAACAACATGGAAGCTACTTTAACAGTCAAAACTCACTTTAGCGCAGCTCATCGTTTGGCAATTCCTAGCCTGAGCTTTGAAGAAAATCAAGAAATTTACGGTAAGTGCGCTCGTCCGAATGGTCACGGACATAATTATCATTTAGAAGTCACTGTAGCGGGAGAAATCGATGCTCGTACAGGAATGCTAGTAGATTTGGGTGCGTTGCAAAATGTAATTGATGAATATGTTGTCGAGCCTTTCGATCACACTTTCTTAAATAAAGATATTGCCTATTTTGCTGAGGTTGTACCCACGGCGGAAAATATTGCCGTGAGAATTGCTGATTTATTGCGATCGCCAATTAAAGAAATTGGGGCTGAGTTAGATAAAATTAAGTTGATTGAAAGTCCTAATAACTCTTGTGAGATTAACTGTCGCACTTCTCAAGCCATAGTTGAACCAGCGAGTCAAGAAACGGTAATGGCATCCTAATCTTAAAATCAGCTAATTAAATCTTCTGGTTGATTTAATTTCCAATTAGTCGAGATACCTTATTAATTAGGAATAGGGTATCTTTTTTTTAATTGAGCTAGAATTACGGCTCAATATTGAGTAATCATTACCTCAATATTAAGGTGAAATTAAGATTAATCGACTATATCAGGTCTGTTAATGGTAGATAATATCCTTAATCTGCCTAAAATTAGCAATATATCGAATTAATCTCTATAATCTGACCTAGACCGACTACTATACTGTGAGAAGATATTTCGAGACTGTCAGTCATTGCTTTGAATAATCAGATCAACTGTAAAAAGTGTTTGATACTATGAGCAAAAGTATAGTCGTCATAATAGGTAACAGCAGTAGCTGACTAATACTCATATAAACAACAGGAGAGCAGAAAATATGGAATCAAATACTCCAGAAGTCATTGAAACTCAAGAAACCACTACAGGTTTAAATGGTGAATCCGCAGGCGTCATCACCCCTAATCCTGCTTTAAAACCATCACCAACAGATAATGCAGTGCAAGAATATTTAAACGTTGGGTCGAGATTTTTGAGTCAAATTTTTGATTATCTCAAAGAGTTTGTCGACAGCAATCAAAAATCACTAATTAACCTACTGTTAATATTTTTAGGCATTATTGCAGTCAAAGTAACTTTAGCCATCATTTCAGCGATTAACGATATTCCTCTGCTTGCGCCTACTTTCGAGCTAGTAGGTTTAGGTTACACTGGCTGGTTTGTTTATCGCTATCTGCTCACTAACTCTTCTCGCCAAGAGTTGGGTCAAGAATTCCAAGCTCTAAAAAATCAGGTTATGGGTCAAGAATAACTAGCCCAAATGACTTGAATATTCAGGTCTGATCTAGAGGTGCTGTAGCTTAAAATTAATAAATTAACAGGGTGGGCAATGCTCACCTTATTTTGTATCTGACTTCTTTATATATTTAATTGACCGAAAAAAAAGGGACATTCTAGTTTTGAACATCCCTAAACATTTTAATTTGAGTTGACTGCTTAAATTATTTAACAGTAACTTTAGCTCCAGCTTCTTCCAGCTTAGCTTTAGTTTCTTCTGCGTCTTCTTTAGCCACGCCTTCTTTCAAAGCTTTGGGTGTAGATTCAACCATTTCTTTAGCTTCTTTTAGACCTAAGCCAGTAATGGTACGTACCACTTTAAGAATGGCGATTTTCTTGTCTTTGGGTACATCTTCAAGAATAACGTCAAATTCAGTTTTCTCTTCAGCAGGTTCCCCAGCAGCAGCGCCAGGAGCAGCCATAACCACACCAGCAGAAGCAGCAGCACTTACGCCAAATGTTTCTTCAATTTGAGAAACAAGTTCAGAAGCTTCTAAAAGACTTAGAGACTTCAACTTTTCGAGAATTTCATCAGTTGCAGCAGACATATTTTACTCCGTGTATAGATAGATAATTAGTTGTGTAGATAGTTCCTAGCTATTTATTGTTCTCTTGCTCAGAAACAGCCTTGATCCCTCTGGCAAGTCCACTGGGAACTTCTTTAATACCCACAGCAAGCTTGGTTGCCAGAGCATTAATTGAGCCAGCAATTCTTGCATATAGCTCATCTTTGGTAGGCAAGTCACCTAACGCCTCAACCTGTTCTTTGGTTAAAGCTCGACCTTCCATTACGCCACCGCGCACCTCGGTTTTTTTGGTTTCTTTTTGGAATCCTTTATAGGCTTTGACAGCTGCACCAATCTCTTCTCCTGTGAGTAGAAAAGCGGTGGCAGTGCTTAAGAATTCTTCCATCGGCTGCCAATTTTCATCGCCACTAATGGCAATATTCATGAGGGTGTTTTTCGTAATTTTGCAGCTAGCACCAATAGGACGCAAGCGATTACGTAAATCAGTAATTTCTGCTACTGACAAACCCTCATAGTTAATGACGAAAGCCAACTGAGCATCACCAAGGCTTTCCTTAAGCTCAGCTACTATTTCTTGTTTATTGGCGAGGGTTCTCCCCATTGTGTATCACCTCCTATTGAATTTGGATCTTTTGGGTCTAACACGACAAAACCTCCAGCTTCTTGCCAGAGGTTGCCTATGTTTACGACCATTACCAACCGAAGAGGGTAAAGATCAAAAACAGATAGACATTGACCTCGGCAGGAAATTAAGTGAATTAACACACCCACTGTCTTCGGTGTTAGTCGTCTATGGATTCGATATTTGTTTGTAGTGTTCTTTGAGGAATTTTCGTTTAGGCTAGGTTAGTCAAACTTAAATCTTGTAAAGCACTGATATCAATCTGAATTGATGGACCCATCGAAGCGGAGACATAAAGAGTACGCCAGTAACGACCTTTCGCGCCAGAAGGGCGATTTCGTTCAATGGTTTCCTGCAAAGCTTTGAGATTTGCTAACAAATCTTCCGCTGAAAAAGATGCCTTACCAAACATAACATGAACGATGCCTGCTTTGTCAGCTCTAAATTCTAATTTACCAGCTTTAAAGGCTTCTACTGCTGATTGTAGATCGGTTGTAACCGTTCCTCCTTTTGGGGAAGGCATTAAACCTTTGGGGCCCAAAACGCGCCCTAGCTTTGCTACTTTGGGCATCATATCAGGAGTTGCAATTAGGATATCAAAATCCATCATGCCTTTTTGGATATCTTCAATTAGTTCTTCTGAACCATAAATTTCTGCTCCAGCCTCTTCTGCTTCTTTAACTTGTTCGCCACGAGCAATTACAGCAACTCTCACACTTTGCCCTGTCCCTTTGGGTAGGCTAACTGTAGTTCTTAACTGTTGGTCGGTGTATTTGGGGTCGATACCAAGCTTAATATGAGCTTCGGCAGTTTCATCAAATTTTGCTGTAGCTGTCTCTTTGAGAAGGTTTAGAGCTTCTAGAGGTTGATAAACTTGGTCTTGGTCTACTTTCTTAACTAGCTCGCGCATACGGCGAGACATTTTTGTTGCCATGATATTTTCCTTGGGTAACTAGCGAAGCAAATTGCTTCTCCCCATTAAAGTACTGAGTAATTGAGTAATGTTGGCTAATTTAATTCTGAGCCAGATTTTGCATCAGAACCACTGCTTATTCAGCGATCGCTACACCCATGTTTTTAGCGGTGCCAGCCACAATTTTCATGGCTGCCTCTAGGTCATTGGCATTGAGATCGGGCATTTTGGTTTGAGCAATCTCTTTAAGCTGATCTCTGGTGATGGTCGCAACTTTTTGTTTGTTGGGTTCATTTGCTCCTTTTTCGATGCCTGCTGCCTTCTTAATCAAGACAGATGCAGGAGGAGTTTTGAGAATAAAGGTAAAACTTCTATCTTCAAAGACAGAAATTTCGACAGGAATTACTAATCCTACTTTATCTGCTGTTTTGGCATTGTATTCTTTACAGAATGCCATGATGTTCACACCATGTTGACCCAATGCTGGGCCGACAGGAGGCGCTGGGTTAGCTTTCCCCGCAGGTAGAGCTAATTTGATTAAGGCTACAACTTTTCTAGGCATTTTTTAGTTTTGTTTTTCGACTTGATTGAACTCCAATTCTACAGGAGTATCCCGCCCAAAAATAGATAATAAAGCCTTAAGCTTACTTCTTTCTGGACTAACTTCAATTACTTCCCCTTCAAACTCTTTAAATGGGCCGGAGAGTACAGCAATTTTATCACCAATTTCCATGTCGATTTTAATGACTGGCTCTTGCTCTTCAGCTTGCTTAAAGATTCTTTCCACCTCAGTTCGGGATAGAGGCAATGGCTTTACGTGTCCCCGACCTCGACCGTAGCGACGCTTCTGCTCTGAGCCAACAAAGTTGATCACGTTGGGGGTGTTTTTGACCACCTGCCAAGCATCATCATCCATCAGCATCTTAACTAGAACATAGCCAGGAAAGACTTTTTCGTCACTGGTATAGCGAGAGCCATCTTTACGAATTTTGACGCTAGGGGTTTGAGGTATTCGCACCTGAATAATGCGATCGCTAAGATCGAGAGTCTGAATCCGCATATCAATATCGGTTTTGACGCGCTTTTCACAACCAGAAGCCACCTGTACCGCGTACCAACGAGCATTCCCTTTGGCTTTGACGTTTACCTGTACTTGTTCTGGTTGATTATTATCTTCAAACTGCCGAGCATCATTTTCAAAATCTTCAAACTGCTCTTCTTCTGGTATGTCTGCGGTATTAGTCATAGTTCATAGTTTAAAACACTTTTCCTGCTCCCCAGGCAAAGAATTTATCAATCAAATAAATAACTGTAGACACTAAAATAACCATCAAAATTACGGCTGCCGATTCACTAATTAACTGCTGGCGGGAGGGCCAGACAACCTTGCCTAATTCTTCCTTGGTCTCAATCGCAAACTCAGCAGCACTATTAGTCTTTACTGCTTCTTTGGTTACGGATTGTTCTTTATTTACTATATCTTTTTTAGCCAAAACTATTGCCTCGCGCGAGTATCCGCTTTGTATAATCTAAATGTTGCCTTCGTCGAAAAATGCCAACTACTATATGATTAGCTTAACTCTTTACTAATTATTAAGTAAATACCAACAGCTTATAAGATCGACCAAGATTTATCTGCTGGTTGCAGGTGGCAAAAGCAAATCAGATAGAGCAGTAAACCGTCAACGGACTAGACTGCCACGGTATAAGCTGCGCCTATGAGTAAGATTTGATAACGCGCCTTGAAGGACTTGAACCCTCGACATCCGGTTTTGGAGACCGACGTTCTACCAACTGAACTAAAGACGCACGCTGGCTTCGATTAAACTAATAAGTCAAAGCCTTATGTATTATACCGCATCATGGCATTTTTAGGGCATTTTTCCCGAAGTGATTTCTGGAAAAAGTTTTAAGTTATTTAATTGGCCGATCAAAACGTTGTTTGATTCTGGTAGCTTTACCAACGCGATCGCGAAGATAGTATAGTTTTGCACGACGCACCTTACCACGACGTTCGACTTTAATTTTATCAATCATGGGCGAGTGTAATAAAAATATTCTTTCTACTCCCACACCCTGAAAAACTTTACGTACAGTAATGGTTTCATTAATGCCACCGTTTTGTCTGGCGATTACAGTACCTTTGTAGGGCTGGATTCGCTCTTTATTTCCTTCGGTGATTCTGACTCCTACTTCTACCGTATCCCCTACATAAATGTTAGGGAGGTCGGATTTAAGATGTTCCGATTCTATCGAACGTATAATTGCTTCAGCATTCATGGCTAATATAAAAACTCACGATTTATCATAATAGCTTTTTTCCTGGCAATATTAAAGAAAAACTTTGGACACTTGCTATTTAATTGCTTATTGATAGTTATTTGAGCTGGCTTAAAATATAACCGAAACAAGCTATATTTCTGGAGTAGTTAGTCAATCGAGCAGCATAACTTTGACGGATTCCCCTGCTGGAATTAATTTTTGACCAACAGGTACGATCGCCAGTCCATTAGTTTGTGCCAGATTAATTAAATTCCCCGAACTATGACTACCCCCAGCTAAAGCAAATTCATAGTTGCCATCAGCTAAGTGTAATTGTCCCCAAAGATAAGTTTCCCTGCTACCTCCCGCTGATAAATTATGGCGAGTGGTGGCGTTGAGCAGATGGGGTTGGTAGTTGGTTTGTCCTGAAAGCTTTTTCAGGGCGGGTTGCACAAAGCGCCAGCAGCTAACCAGTGCTGATACAGGATTACCTGGAATGCCGAAATACAAACAGTTATTGTGATTAAAAGTAGCTACGGTTAAGGGTTTTCCTGGCTTTACGGCTACGCTACGAATGTGCAGCGTACCGCCTAATTCGGTCAGAATCCGATCCACATAGTCATAGTCACCGACAGATACCCCACCTGTAGATAAAACTAGATCGGCTGAGGTAATAGCTTCGGCGATCGCTTCAGTTAATTTTTGCGGATCATCAGGGACAATGCCTAACTTAATTGGGATTCCCCCGTTGTTTGCCACAAAACTAGCTAAAGCATATTGATTAGAATCGACAATTTGTCCTGGCTGCAAAGCTTGTTCTGGCGTGACTAACTCATCTCCTGTCGAGAGGATCGCCACCCTAGGGCGACGATAAACTGATAGCCGAGTACATTGGGCGGTAGCTAACACGGCAATTTCCGCTGCCCCGATTTTGATCCCTGGCTCTAGTAAAGGTGTTCCCGCTTGATAAAAAGCCCCTTGATGGCGCACAAATTCTTGTGATGCTGGTGCTTGGACAATGGAAATGCGATCGCGAAGCGTACCCGAAGGGTAATCGCCTTCTCTGTGGACATTTTCCTGGATTACAATCGTATCTGTCCCTGGCGGTAACATTGCTCCAGTAAAGATTCGGGCAGCTTGTCCTGAATTAATCTCAATTTGCGGGCGATCGCCTGCGGCAATTTCGCTCACCACCTCTAAAGTCACAGGATGTTCTGCGCTACAGTTTTTTACGTCTTGATAACGCACTGCATAACCATCCATTGCCGAATTATCCCAGTGAGGAATATCAAGTTTGCCAGTCACAGGCTGAGAGAGAATTCTACCGTTGACAGCTTCTAGCTCGACTATTTCTAAATCTTGATTAGAATTTAGACTTCTAACTAAATTGAGAATGATTGATTCAGCTTCTTTAACTGACAACATAAATTTAACAATGAGCAGTGAGCAGTAATCATTTTAAAGCCTTTGGCGATCGAGATATAGCAATACTAGACAATGTTAGGACTACCTATTACCTACTACCTACTACCTATATGCGAAGCGGTATCCTTTAGGACTACCTATAAAGCCGATCCTATCGCTAATGTTCGTACGGCTATACTGATACTTCTATCGCTCAAAAGTTAGAATAATATTGCCAATAGCCTCAAGCTGGGAGCTGAAGACTCGCAATATACTTAGTCTATATTCCTATGAGAATCAAACGTACATATTATGTATGACGATTACAAACCTGAATCTAATTTAAGAAGATATCCTAAAGTGCCGATGGATAGAAGAGTTGGCGCATTTGCGATCGACTTTCTGGTTGTCTGGTTTATTAGTGCTTTTTTTGCTTCTAACTTATTTGTTCAATGGATCGTATTTCTGTCTGTTTGGATCATTTGTCGGGTAGTAGTTGCCGAGAAAAATCACGGTCAAAGCTTGGGACGCTGGGCATTAGATACTCAAGTGATCGATTCTCGCTTCTCTCGTTTACCCGATCTGATGGCTTTAGGCAAGAGAGAACTGATTCTGGGTGGTGGTGCAGCTTTGGCGATCGCTGGTTTACAAATTAATTTTAGTAATGGTTTATCGATGCTATTACTCCTTGCTCCCTTGCTCATTGATTGCTCTTTGGCTTTGTTAGATGAAGAGAACAATTTGGCATTTCATGACCGCGTGGCTGAGACTTTAATGATCCAGACGGACAGAGGTTTTTCACTCGATTTAAGACTAAAAAAAATATTTGGTCAAATCCAGCGGAATATGCGAAGATAGTAAGCTGCGTGTCAATATAAGTATACGCACAAGTAATCCTGAGCAAAAGTTATGGCAAGCAAGAAAGGCGTTCGTATCGTTATCACATTGGAATGTACCGAGTGTCGCACTAACACCAATAAGCGTTCCCCTGGGGTATCTCGTTATACCACCATGAAAAACCGTCGCAATACCACTGGCAGAATGGAACTGAAGAAATTCTGTACACATTGCAATACCCACACTGTCCACAAAGAAATCAAGTAATAAAAGTAATCTCCAATCATGGCATATTATCGTAAGCGTCTTTCCCCCATTAAACCTAGCGATCCTATCGACTACAAAGATATTGAATTGCTACGTAAATTTATTACCGAGAGAGGCAAAATTTTACCTCGTCGCATCACTGGTTTAACTGCTCAACAGCAGCGAGATTTAACTGTAGCGGTTAAAAGAGCAAGAGCGATCGCTTTATTGCCTTTTGTGAATGCAGAAGGTTAAATAAAACACTATTTTTATAGTTCGGTGGAGATAATCAGCCAGCGAAAAGTAGACTGTAAGATAATGTTGTAAGCAATCGAGTGCAAAGCTGGTGGAACAAGGAAAGCTGATTGAATTCAGAGTGCAAGGAGAACGTCGTCTTGCAGTTGCCGACAGACCAGAAGGAAAAAAAGACTGGATCGTAATTGATGCAGGGGGACAGTCCCATAAGGTACGCCCCCAAAGAGTTGATTACACCGTTGAAGGTACTTATGAGTCTTTGGAAATTAATGGCTTTCTAGCAGAAGTTGAGTCTTATTTAGACCCCAGCAGCTTAGAAATCGCCTGGGAAATGTTAATTGAAGATAATGATACCGTCACTCCACAACAAATGGCGGAATTATTATTTTCAGAGCAAAGTCCTGTGGCTTGTTATGCGGCTCATTGTCTTCTGAGTCAGGACAAAATTTATTTCAAGCAAAAATCTGAGCATTACGAGCCTCGTCCTGCTGCCCAAGTAGAAGAAATTAAGCATCAGCTAGAAGTTCAAGCAGAGAAAGAATCAGAAAAAACTCAGTTTATTGTTCATCTCAAACAGGCGTTAGCAGGGGAGAAGATTCAATGGAGTGAAAGCGATCGCTTAAGATTAGAAGCGATCGAAAAAGTAGCTCTTGGGGGCAATAACGCTGGTAAACTAGCTCAAGAAATATTACAGTCAGCAGGCCGAAATTTTGATGCTCAAGGAGCTTGGCAACTACTAGTAGATATAGGATGGTGGAGCAGGCACGAAAATCTATTTTTGCGTCGCAGCTCTTATCCAACAACATTTTCTAAAAAGGTGCTTGATGTGGTGCAACCCCGTCTTCAATTCGATCCTGCTGAAGCTAATGATAACCGTTTAGATCTGACTCACCTCAAAGTTTGTACAATTGACGACGAAAGTACTACCGAGATTGACGATGGTTTGAGCGTTGAATATCTAAAAGACGGTACGGCTAAAATCTGGATTCATATCGCCGATCCCACTCGCCTAGTCGCTCCAGGAGACGAATTAGATTTAGAGGCTCGTCGTCGTAGTACTAGCTTGTACTTGCCCACAGGAATGGTTCCGATGTTTCCCCCAGAATTAGCGACAGGGCCGATGAGCCTAGTTGAAGGAAAAACCTGTTCTGCTCTTAGCTTTGGGGTTATTTTGGATCAGTCTGGAGCTATTCAAGAGTACGAAATCCACCCTAGTTTGATTAAGCCTACTTACCGTCTTACCTATGATGATGTAGATGAGATGTTGCAGTTGGGAGTGCAGAACGAACCCGAAATTGCCGATCTAGCTAAAAGTTCTTATCTGAGAAGAAGCTGGCGCAAAGACCAAGGAGCGATTCAAATTAAGATGCCTGAGTCGGTAATTAAGGTTCAGGATGAAGAAGTAACTATTGAACTGATTGATAGCTCTCCTTCCCGTCAGTTGGTGGCGGAAATGATGATTTTAGCTGGTCAGATTGGCGGCAGATACGGCACAGAAAATAATTTACCCCTACCTTATAGAGGTCAACCGCAACCAGAATTACCACCCGAAGAAGAATTACTCCAGTTGCCTGCTGGGCCTACTCGTTTTTGCGCTATCCGTAGCTGTATGCCTCGTAGCGAAATGAGCATGTCTCCAATTCGCCATGCCAGTTTAGGCTTAGAAAGTTATGTTCAAGTAACATCTCCCATTCGCCGTTACACAGATTTACTTTCCCATTTCCAAATTAAGGCTCATCTCAAAGGGTCAGAATTACCCTTTTCCCGCGAAGAACTTCAAGAGATCGTCTACAGCGTTAGTAGCTCATCTTATGAAGCAACTTTAGTCGAACGTCAAACAAACCGCTACTGGGGATTAGAATACCTCAGACGTAATTCTAAATGCGTGTGGGATGTAGTTGTTCTACGTTGGCTGAGAGAAGACGAAGATTTAGGCTTGATTTTAATTGAAGATCTGGGTATGGAATTGCCCCACCGCTTCGATCGCCCTGTAACTTTAGGGGAAAGGATGGAAATGCAAGTAACCCACGCCGATCCTCAACGGGATGAAGTGCGCTTAAGAGAGATAACTGAAGCAGAAATTCAGGCAACAACTTTTTAGTCTAGGAGAGTAGTAATCTGTCAAATATTAATTGATGGGTTGAGGTTATGTAGTAGGTAGTAGGTCAAAAACTCATTACTTATTACTCTCAACTTGCTCACCCATCATTAATTAATTGACAAAGTATTAGGTCAATTCTGCTAACCAAGGGTGAAACTTCCCATACCCTATTTTGCTATGTAGCGATCGCACTCATTAGACAGATAAGAAATAAACTCTGCTATAGATCCTTGGGCAAAAATGATCCCTGATGAGTTCTATACTGAGACTATAAAATAAACATATTTTAGTCAAAAAGTCAAAATTTAGTCCCAAAGTAACTAAATTCTGGCTTAAATGATTGGGGTTTGAGGAGCGATAAAATTTCGGTGTTTTTAGTAAAAATCGGAGGTGAAGATATGAATCTAACCGTGCAAACAGTTTTGCTTGTTGATGACTGTGTGGAAGACCGAATAACTTACCGTCGCTATTTATCCCGCGATCGACATCACTCTTATAGCATTTTAGAAGCCGAGACTGGAGAAGAGGCTCTTTTATTATGTAGGCAAAAGTTTCCTGATGTAATTTTGCTAGATTACTTGCTACCAGATATGGATGGACTAGAGTTTTTAGGCGAATTGAAAATTCAGTTTGGGCAAGCTAATTTTCCAGTTGTAATGTTAACAGGTCAGGGCAATGAACAGATAGCAGTACAGGCGCTCAAAAATGGTGCTGCTGAATATTTAATTAAACAAGATCTCATCCCAGAGAGTCTGCGTCTGGTGATTGAAAATGTGCGGGAAAAACAAGCTGCGCTAGATGCTCGCAAGCAGGCAGAGTCAGCTATGCAAGTTTATGCAGCAGAGTTAAAAATACGAGTAGAGGAACGCACGGCGGAGTTAGTTCAAGCAAATTTACAATTACAACAGGAAATTAAAGAACGTCAACAAGCAGAAGTAGCAGTGCAAGAGAGTGAGCGGAGACTGTCTACCTTGATTAATAACCTACCTGGTTATGTGTATAGAGTCGCTAACGATCGCAATTACACCCCAGAATTTATTAGTCAAGGTGTTTTTGCCATCACTGAATATAAGCAGGAAGAATATCTGGTTGAGCGCACTATTTCTTGTGGACAGGAGATCCACCCAGATGATGCTAATTGGCTTTGGGATAAAATTCAGCAAGCGATCGCAGCTCACAAGCCCTATGAATGTGAATATCGCATTATCACTAAATCGGGAACTCAAAAATGGCTTTGGGAACGCGGACAGGGGGTTTATGCAGAAGATAGGGAACAAGTATTTTTAGAAGGGTTTGTAACAGATATTAGCGATCGCAAAAGTGCAGAAATTGAACTGCGAGAAATGAGTGCTGTTTTAAGCAATGCCGTGGACGGAATTTCGCAGTTAAACTCTCAGGGTCGTTATCTGATGGTCAATCAAGCTTACGCTCAGGCAGTTGGTTATCAACCTGAAGAAATGATCGGTATGGAATGGCAGCGAACTGTCCATCCCGAAGACATCGAAATGGTGACGGCTGCCTATCAACAAATGCTGAATACAGGCAAAGTGGAAGTTGAGGCGAGGGGAATTCGTCAAGATGGCTCAATTTTTTACAAGCAACTTAACATGATTGCTGTATATAAAGAACAAGGGCAATTGACTGGACACTATTGCTTTATGAAAGATATCAGCGATCGCAAAAGTGCAGAACAGAAAATCCGCGAACAGGCAGCTTTACTCGATATCGCCTCTGATGCTATCTATGTCCGCGATCTAGAACATCGGGTCTTATTTTGGAACTCTGGAGCAGAACGTTTATATGGTTGGACAGTAGCAGAAACCCTTGGCAAGAAAACCAGCGAACTTATGTGCCGCCCAAACTCCTTTGAAATCCAAAAAGCTATCAAAACTGTCCTCGAAGTTGGTTTGTGGCAAGGAGAATTACAAAAATTAACCAAGTCTGGTCAAGAAGCGATCGTCAGTAGCAGAATGACCTTAGTGCGAGATGAAGCTGGACAATCAAAATCGATCCTCACCGTTGATACTGACATTACTGAGAAAAAACAAATTGAAGCACAGTTTTATCGGGCGCAACGCTTAGAGAGCCTTGGTACTCTAGCCAGCGGTATTGCTCATGACATCAATAATATCTTGACACCAATTATCGGATTCGCTCAACTGCTTCCTCTCCAACTTCCAAATCTAGATGCACGAAATAGGCAGATGTTAGAAATCATCGCAGATAACGCTAAACGCGGTGGAGAATTAGTCAAGCAAATTCTCTTATTTGCCCAGGGAGAGCCTGAAAAGCGAGTTGTGATACAGCTAAAAAACTTACTTAAAGAAATCGAGCATATTGCTAGGGAAACATTTCCCAATTCGATTGAAATCATCAGCAGTAAAGGGATTTCAGAGCTTTGGACAATTTCGGCAGATCCCACCCAAATATATCAGGTGTTAATCAACCTGTGTGTTAATGCTCGTGATGCCATGCCTGATGGAGGTATTTTAACTATTGCTGCTGAGAATCAATTTTTTGATCGAAACTACGTCAGAAAGAATTTGGAGGCAAAAATTGGTAACTATGTAGTTATCACTATATCAGATACGGGTTGTGGTATACCGCAAGAAATTAAAGAACGCATTTTTGAACCCTTTTTTACGACCAAAGGATCGGGCAAAGGTACTGGTTTAGGACTTTCTACAGTGATCGGCATCGTCAGAAACCACGATGGCTTTGTCAATCTTAAGAGTGAGATCGGCAAAGGTAGTCAATTTCAAGTGTGTTTACCAGCTATTGATATAAAAACAACCCAGTCAAATTTTGTTTCTCATTGACATACTCCCGCCACTCAACTTTTAGCCACGGAAAAGCCAAACAAACTTCGATCGCTTTCTGGGCATAGGAGTTGCGATCCATAAAATTAGTTCTAGCAGCCAGGGTGCAAAACGCTGACACAACAAAGCTATATAACTCTGCCAGCCAACATAAATTTCTTCTTTGCCTCGTTTTAACCCTGCAACCAAAGCCAAGGCAACTTTTTGGGCGGTCATCGGTTTTACTAGGCGAAATAGTTTGAGTCCCCGCACCATATCAGTATCGGTTAAGGTCGGCAGCAAAGAAACTACCTGCACATTTTCAGGAGCTAATTCGGCTCTTAATGCTTGGGTAAATCCGACTAAAGCAAATTTGGTAGCTGAATAAGTAGCCATTGTGGGGGCAGCAATTTTTCCCATCAGGCTAGAAACATTGACTATCGTTCCTTCTTGTTGATGAACCATGCGTTTGGCAATTAAACGAGTGATAGTATAAGTTCCCATTAAGTTAAGAGAAACCTCTGCCTCAATCTGTGCAGGGTTGGTTTGCAAAAAGCTACTTTGGTGTGCCACTCCTGCACAGTTAATTAGCAACTGAATTGGGCCATGTTGTCGCCAAGCTTTGATTACAGTCATATTTACTGCCTTAATTTGAGTTAAATCTAAAGGCAGGACAACAACTTCGATGCTGGATAAAGCTTGAATTTCTGTAGCTAATTCTGCTAATTTAGCGCGATCGCGAGCGACTAAGATTAGTGTTTTAAGTTCTTGTTGGGCTAAAGCTAGAGCGATCGCTCGCCCAATCCCGCGAGAAGCTCCAGTGATTAGAGCCGTTTTCTGTGATAACTTCATAGCAAAAATCTCTAATTAATAATGGTTGCAGTGATGTTTGAAAAGATAATGTGCAGCAGGTAAATCAGCGTAAAGACGTGAGCAAAAGAATTAAATTTTATGAAGAACAATTGACAAAAAACTTTCGCTTCGGTCGTAGCTTAACAAATATAATTTACAATTGGCAATATTTTTTTAGCTTACAAACTACTCAAAACGGGGATCACGCCTAACTGATTCAGTTTGCAGAGTCAAAATTTAAAATAAAAATCATCAGAAAAATCACAGTCATGCAACTTTCATTAAAACGACACACCAAAGTCATACAACATTATTATCTTAAAAAAATATTCTATAGTTTCTTTTTATAAAATTCACGGTGCAAGTTTATGTCAACTTCTCCCCAATATGATCGCGATCGCGATGTAATCATCAATAATTCTTCGCCTCGTCGTCGCCAAATATCTCGCAAATCAGTCACAGCTTTGGCTTTAGTTTTATTTGGTGCAGGACTTGGTGTAGGAGCAGACTATCTGTTGGCTCATAATAGTTTACTTTTAGGAACTTCCGCCGTGGCTGAATCTAATTCAGCTACACAATCAGCTACAGAATCAGTCACAGAAGCTAATAACCAAGTTACTGCCCAATCATCAGCGACTGCGACGAGCAATCCGATCGCGGCGATCGTTAAAGAGGTAGGGTCAGCGGTAGTACGCATTGATTCATCTCGCACAGTCGAGAATCCTAATGCTGAGATGTTTAATGACCCTTTTTTCCGTGACTTTTTTGGTTCTCAAGGGCCTCAAATGCCAGATACACGAGTTCAAAGGGGAATGGGATCTGGATTTATTATTAATAACAATGGCACGATTTTAACTAACGCCCATGTTGTCGCTGGGGCCCAAAAGGTTACGGTCACTCTCAAAGATGGTCGTACTTTTGAAGGTAGAGTAATGGGTAGAGATCCCGTTACCGATGTGGCAGTGGTTAAGGTAGATGCCCAAAATTTACCTGTAGTCAGAGTTGGTGATAGTCAAGCTCTACAGCCAGGGGAAACGGCGATCGCCATTGGTAATCCTTTGGGATTAGATAATACAGTTACAGAAGGTATTATTAGTGCTACGGGTCGTTCTTCGGGACAGGTGGGCATTCCCGATAAACGAGTTAATTTCATTCAAACCGATGCAGCCATTAATCCTGGTAATTCTGGTGGCCCTTTGCTCAACCAGCGAGGAGAAGTAATTGGGATCAATACCGCAATCATTCAAGGGGCGCAAGGACTGGGTTTTGCGATTCCGATCGATACCGCTCAAAGAATTTCTGACCAGTTAATTGCTTCAGGTAAAGTAGAACATCCTTTTTTAGGTATTCAAATGGCTACCCTTACTCCAGAGGTCAAACAAGAGATTAACTCGAACCCTAACAGTGGTTTAGTTGTAAATGATGACCAAGGAGTTTTGGTGATTAGAGTAGTACCAGATTCTCCTGCGGACAGAGCTGGCTTGAGAGCTGGGGACGTTATCAGCCAAATTAATGGTCAAGCAGTTAAAGACGCTGATACCTTGCAGCAAGTAGTAGAAAATAGCCAAGTGGGTAAAAATCTTCAGTTAGATTTAAAGCGCAATGGACAGGAGCTAAATTTAGCCGTTAAAGCAGGGGTATATCCCACCGCTCAAGCCGATCTAGAAAATCAAATACCTTAAAAACATTATCCTCTCTGGACTTGGGACTTATTTTTAACATTCTCATACCAAGCCATGAGAGGATACGCACTGATCCCATAAATAATGATCGACAACACTACAACTGTATAGGTAATCCAAGCAATTTGCTCGGCAGTTTCACCAGTAACTCCTTCGCCTAAAGCATAAGTTAGATAGTAAATTGAGCCTAAACCTTTGATCCCAAACCAACCCATGAGGTTGCGAGTATTTTTCGGTAAACCGCTTCCCAGCGTACTTAACCAGACTCCCAGAGGACGAATAACTAAAAATAATAATGCGGCAACGAGTAAAGATTGTCCTGCATACTTGAAGATCGGCTCAAATAGCAAAACAGTACCTAAGATGACAATTGCCGTAATTTCTAATAGCTTTTCCATCTGCTCGGTAAACTCCATCTGGGCAATGTGCTTTTCACGCTGAACCAAATGACTACGATGCACTACTATTCCAGCCACAAACACCGCCAAAAAACCATAGCCGTTAACTAATTCAGTTAGCGAGTAGGTAAGTAGGATAATGCTGAGGGCGACAAAATCTTTCATCAAATCGTCGACGGAACGTCGTTTTTGTGACTGATGATCAATCCAAACGACAACATTTGCCACTACAACACCCATGACGATTCCTGAAGCGATCGCCCACAGTAAATCTATCCCCACCCAGCTTTTCAGCCAATTATCCCAGTTAGAATCTTTGATGGCATAAATGCCAAAATAGACAAAAGGAAATGCTAAAGCGTCATTTAAACCTCCTTCAGAAGTTAGGGCAAAGCGCAACTCATCTTGATCTTCCACATCGCCCATCTGCACTTCAGAAGCTAACACAGGATCTGTGGGAGCCAGGATTGCTCCTAACAGGATCGCAGCACCCCAACCCATACCTAATGCATAGTGACCGATCACAGCTAAGGCGAAGATCGAAATCGGCATTAATAACCCAATTAATCTAATCGTCGATTGCCATGCCCAAAGCTTGAGCGGACGATTCATTTTTAGTCCACAGCCAAATACCGAAACAATGACCACAAATTCGCTTAATCTTTGCAAAAATTCAGCATCTGGTCTAATTTTGACTAAACCCATGCCATATGAACCTAATAAAACACCAACTACTAGATAAATTAAGGCATAGGAAAGAGGTAGGCGTTCAATCCAACCAGAACCCAATGTCACCCCCAGCAACAATGTTCCAATAACTAAAAGGCTGAGAATATAACTATCCATTATTTTTTTTTTTGATTGAGGCTGCCTCAATTTACCGCAACTACGCTGAAGGTAAAATCTATTAATAGTTGCATCGTGCTATTCAAACGATTAGTAGAAGAGTGTATCTTCAGCAGGATGCCAACAAATATTAAATCTTGAGTTAATAGTAAATTGAAATGTTAGTAAAGTCTTATATATAACAATGTCTTTTTTATCAAAAACTCAGCTTCGTAAGCTTGTGACTATTAGCTTAATTTTCTTAAGCGTATTTTTTGGTTTTACTTTAGGAATCGGTCATAGCGATCGCGTTTTGGCAGAGGTATTAAAAAGAGATGCAGTTGGTATTACCGAAGAAGGTTCTTTAAGTGAAGCCGAATATGAATCAGCTAAGGCAAATCGTAATCAAATTCAAGCAGAAAGATCTAAACAAGCCGCAGAAGATTTAGACAATAAAAAAGCAGCAGACAAACTTAATTTAGAGGAAATTGTTGTGCCTCCAGTAATTGAAAAAGCTTTAGATTTAGACGACTAGTACCGCTTCGCGGAAGTCAAAAGTCAAAAGTACCATATCCGAAGGTGTATCCTTTAGGACAAGGATATATAGTCATTCCAAATAAAAAACATACGATTTTGTAGTAGGGGCGATTCGCGAATCGCCCCTACGAGGATTATCGCTTTTCGCATCATCTACTAGCATACGGAAATTAATTGGAATGACTATAACATCAAAAGTTAAAAGCAATTAATCTTAAGGCTTTGCCATAAAAGTAATCACAGCAGTTGGCAACCAGGCGACCCGATTGTTGAACCTCAAGGAGCTTATCGTCTTGCTAATGGTAAGTTGGTGTTGAGCTTATTTACTGAGGTAAGAAGTTATGAATGCTTCAGTATAAGGGTTAACTAAATTCAAAACTTAGTACCTTTTGAAACAGAGAAATTATGGCAAGTAAAGAGAATTATTCGTTAATTGAGGCAATGCTAAAACGGCGATCGCGTCGCTTTGGCAAAGGAATGAAGCTAGGTGGAGCTTTAGATTATCAAAGTCAACATCAACCGCAGCCACTAACTCTCGAACAAGAAGCACTTTTAGGCTTTGCTGCTTCAGGAGTAACGGGTTATGCTTTAGCTGAGTTACCCTACGCAACCGCAGTTGAAAATTCGATAGGTAGCGGTGGCAATATTATGGTTAACTTTATCGGTCGTACTGTTGCCAGTGCGGATGCGATTCATGGGGTGGTTGTTTTTGTGATGAACGACCAAGGGACGTGGATGCTCAAGCGTCCTCAAGATTATCCTCGTACCGATATCCCTAGTTTAATCGATCTGTCCCAAAAGCAACAGTTTGTCGAGCTTTACGAGTGCAGTCGCGTAAAAATTGCCGACCGCCGAGTCGATCTTCCCCGACAACTTCCCTATTTGATGCCGTTTAATACCTGGGCTGCCAATATACTTGGTACTACCTATTTTTTGGCAGTTAATGACTTATCTGGCTTATATATTAATATTATGCTGGCAATGTTTAGTGAAGACATTGGCTTTTTTATGGTAGATGATCGCAACGGTTATAAACCGGCGGGAGTAGAAAAGTTTGGCAAATCTAAAGGCGGACATCTCGAAGATGACTTGACCAAAGAGTCATTTATGTACATAAGTGCAGCAGAAACTTTGCTGGCAGAATTTATCGCCTGGGAACAGGGTTCTATCCATCAGAATTTGGGCTTAATGGCTTCTATGTTAGGTTTAGGTGGCTATCCTCACTTCGCTGCCCACCCCTACATTTGGTTTGAGTCATTAGGCTTCCGTATGAATAAAATCCCCTTTACCAAGCTAAATGGAATGAATCCCTTGATGAGTAAAATCGTGCGATTGATGGGCAAAGACACCAATGTTCCCAACGCTGTCGGCTTAGAAAAAGATGGTGAGGTGCTGCTCAAAAATTACGCCCCCCCCTATTATCAGAATATGGAAGAAGCGGTACTTGCTTTTATCGACCATAAATACAATGCCAAACAGGGAACGTTTCGCGATGGAGGAGAGATAACAGGCTGGCAAGACGGTAAAGCAATACAGGCAGCAATTCCCCAATATTCCGACAGCGCGATCGCAGCTACTATCGCCTGCTGCGAATATATTTACAATCGTTACGGTCGTTTTCCTGCCACTACTGGCGCATTTCGCACTCTGCTAGCTTATCAGGCGCATCAACTCGATCTTGAGTTTTATCAGCGTTATTACCGTCCCGAAGCAGTTAATCTTCCTTGAATTACGGACAATGTGGTTCTGTTGCAAAAAATAGGAGTCGTCGTGTAGTATTTTATGCGTTAGCAATTAGACTCACAGCTTCGAGCCTAGTTCATGAATCAAATAGGACTGCTATAGACGGTTTAATTCTGACTGTTGAGCCGACTTAGGAAACTTTTTAGGCGATCGCATTGAGGATTGGTCAATATTTCTTTAGCGTCGCCTTCTTCTTCTACTACTCCTTGGTTGAGAAAAATTACGCGGTTGGCAACTTCACGGGCAAACTGCATCTCATGAGTAACTACCACCATTGTCATTCCTTCCTCAGCCAACTGTTTCATTACGCTTAAAACTTCCCCGACTAATTCTGGATCGAGTGCGCTAGTAGGTTCATCAAAGAGCATTATTTCAGGTTTCATACAGAGACTTCTGGCGATCGCTACTCGCTGTTTTTGCCCCCCAGAAAGCTGTTCGGGATAGGCATTCGCTTTACTACTCAAGCCTACTTTATCTAAATAGTGTAAGGCGCGATCGCGACACTCTAATTTTGATTCTTTTAATACTTGAGCAGGAGCTAACATCAAATTTTGCAATACATTCAGGTGCGGGAATAAATTAAACTGCTGAAAAACCATCCCTACTTTGGTTCTTAACTGCTTGAGCTTGTGTGAACTAATTTTTGCTTCAGATAAGTCAATATCCATTACCTTTAGCTTGCCACCATTAATAGTTTCCAAGCGATTGCAGCAGCGCAATAGAGTACTTTTTCCACAGCCAGAAGCACCAATTATAGAAACAACATCCTGTTTATAAAGTGAAGCAGTAATGCCTCTTAATACTTCTAAGGTACCGTAACTTTTTTTTAAATTATCAAAGGAAATAACAGGGGTAGAGGTAGACATAATTATGTATTTCATTTAGCTAATCTTTAGCTAAAATAAATGGGTTTTTCTTGTATATCTGTTAGATTGATTACATTAATTATCTTTGTTTGTAGTCATAATCTTTTCAACGGTAAAATAATATTATTAATCTTATAACTACCGATTCATCTTGTCTATATCTATAGATATACATCGCTAGATATATTTTAAAAAATAGCGTAAATTTTGTCTTGCGCAGCTAATTGAAATTGAATTAAATGAAATTTGCTCGAAGTTTACTATTGATAGTTTGAGCATATTTCTGTCGATCAAATTAATAATTATTGACATATTTAAACAATATTATGATTTTCAATTTTATTTTTTACTAGATAGTTTCAATTAAATACAATTTACAGATCAATTATGAATCAGAAAAAAATTCAATTTTGGTTGCAAAGGCTGAGCTTATGTTTAGTCGGGTTATTACTAGTAACCGGCCTCAACCATTATCTAATTTCTCCTTTAAATGCCCAAGGAGTTTTAAGAGTTGGCACAGAACCAGCCTTTCCGCCTTTTGAAATGCAGGCACCAGATGGCAAAGGTTTTACTGGGTTTGATATCGATTTATTTAAGGCAATTGGTGAAGAAGCGGGTTTAGAAATTCAATTTAAAAGTATGCCTTTTGATGGCTTAATTCCCGCATTACAATCAAAAACTATTGATGCAGCCATTAGCGGAATGACTATTACCGCCGAACGAGGACAGACAGTAGATTTTTCCCGTCCGTATTTCCAGTCTGGTTTAGCGATCGCTGTAAGAAAAGAGAACAAAGGAGAAATCACAAGTTTTGCTGATTTAGAAAACAAAAAAGTTGCCGTGGCGATCGGAACAACTGGCGCACAGGAAGCTGCAAAAATACCAGGAGTAGAATTATTTACTTTTGATAACTCGGCACTGGCTTTACAAGAGCTAAGTAATGGCAAGGTTGATGCCGTAGTTAACGATTCACCTGTAACTCTTTATGCAATTAAAGTTGGTAACCTGAATAATGTTGAAGTGGTGGGCGAGCTATTAACCGAAGAATATTATGGGATAGCATTTCCCAAAGGCTCCCCCAACGTTGCCAAAGTAAATGATGCCCTAGATGAACTACTCAAAACTGACAGATATCGCGATCTTTACCAAAAATGGTTCTCTGGAGAGCCGCCCAAACTACCGTTAGTTGCTCCAGCTTTAGAAGGAGAAACTGCTGCCTTTAGTATTGTTTCAATGTTCCCCACTTTATTGTATGGAGCAACCATCACCATCTTGCTGACAGCGTTTTCAGTCTTTTTTGGCACGATTGGCGGAACTTTATTGGCTACTGCCTCAATTTCAGATTTTAAGCCTTTGGGCTGGCTCTGTCGTATCTATGTCGATTTCTTTCGCGGTACGCCTCTATTGGTTCAAATCTTTATGATTTACTTTGGTTTACCATCGCTTTTGCAGGAAATAGGCGTAGATTTTAGCTTTAATCGTTTTGCTGCTGCGGTTACAGCTCTTAGTCTTAATTCTGCTGCTTATTTAGCTGAAATTATTCGCGGTGGTATTCAATCGATTGACCAAGGACAGTGGGAAGCTTCTCAATCGATGGGTATGGGATGGGTGCAAACCATGCGTCATATTATTTTTCCCCAGGCTTTTCGTCGCATGTTACCACCACTGGGTAATGAGTTTATCACCATGATTAAAGATACTAGCTTGGTGGCAATTATCGGTTTTGAAGAACTATTTCGTCAGGGACAGCTGATGGTAGCAACTACCTATCGCGCCTTTGAAATTTATGCAGCAGTGGCATTAATCTATCTATTTTTAACTTTTATCGCTTCTAGAGTCTTTAGCTGGTTGGAAAAACGTCTTAACCCAATGCGCCGTTCTCCTAAAAAAGCTGTAGCTCAAATAGATTCAACTCCAGAACAAATAGCAAGCTAACCAACTCAACAATTTTAAACACCAGAAATCAATTTAAAGTGAGGGGATAATGTCCAATTGTGTAATCAACTTGCTCCCTATGGGTGCAATAACTTGTGGTGTAATTTTTTGCTATTGTACTGAAGCGATCGCCCAGTCTACAAGTAGTTATCCTAATGATCTAGGTCAGGTCACAAACGTCAATCAATTGAGAGATATCGTCCCTACAGATTGGGCTTACGAAGCCTTGAGAAGCTTGGTAAATCGCTATGGTTGTATTTCAGGGTTTCCCGATCGAACCTATAAAGGTGGTCAACCTTTATCTCGTTATGAATTTGCAGCAGGTTTAAATAGCTGCTTAAATCAGATGGAACGTCTAATTGCTAGCTCAGAATCAGTATCCACCGAGGATCTGGCCACCATCGAAAGATTGAATCAGGAGTTTGCAGCGGAATTAACTACTTTGAGAGGTCGAGTTGATGAAATTGAAAGTCGGACGGCTGCATTAGAAGACAGTTCTTTTTCGACTACTACTAAGCTCAATGCAGAAATTGTCAACTATGTGTTGGGAACATTTGGCGATGCTAAGCCAGACGGTAGCGACATTGACAACGAAATAACTTTTAGCAGTCGGGTACGGCTTAATTTTGACAGTAGCTTTACGGGAGAAGATCGCTTAAGAGTTCGTTTACAGGCAAGAAACGTTACTAGTCCTGCAACCTCTGGCGGTACTAATTCCCTGGCGCTTAACTTTGAGGGAAATAATGACAATAATATTGAAATTAATGATCTGTATTATACTTTTCCTGTTACCGAAAAAATTTCCGCTTTAGTTGGTACTAATGGCGTAGATGTTGATGATTTCTTTAACGTTGTACCTACCATGGGAGTAACTTATGATAGTCTCTCGCTTTTTAGTGCCTACAACAACTTAATTTACAACAATGCTAATGGTGGTGGTGCTGCTCTCGGTCTGGATTACGATCTGTTAGAGTCGGTTAATTTAGCCGTGGGTTACTGGGCAACTAATCCCGCAGATCCTAGTGCTGGCAATGGTTTATTTAATGGTAACTATGCTGCTGGGGCAAACTTAAATATTGCCTTATTAGATGAGCGCTTAAACTTTGCTCTGGCTTATCTTCGCGCATATCAGGGTGCAGGAAGTGGCTATGATTTAGCTGGCTTTGCTGGGACTGATGCAGCGACAGATCCCTTTGATGATCGAGCCAATTCGGCGAATAATTATGGTCTTGCCAGTAGTTTTCAGGTTTTAGAAAAACTTGCTGTTGGAGGTTATGCAGGCTACACTACCGCGACCACAATTGATGATAATGCTGATGCCGATATTTTTAACTGGAGTGCTTATGCAACCTATATCGATCTATTAAAAGAAGGCTCGACTTTTATTGTTAGCTTTGGTCAACCACCTACTCTAGTAGGTTCTGGCGGAAACGCTGTAGCTGACGATCCTGATACACCCTATCTATTAAACGTGGAATATCAATATAGCTTCAACGATTTTATTCAGTTGACCCCTGGCGGCTATGCTTTATTTGATCCTAATGGTGATTCAGATAATAGCACTATCTATGTAGGCACTTTGCGAACTATTTTTAGATTTTAGTTATAGCAGTCGAAGTAAAGGTTAGGATAATAAAAATTTTATCTCGCGCAAAGACGCAAAGGCGCAAAGACGGACGCGAAGCTGACGCGAGCTTGCGAGCTAACCCTTTAGGGAATTTTTTAGGACAAAGACGTTTATCCCGCTTAGTTTGCGGCAAAGGCGCAAAGGGATTAGGAGTTAAAGCGGATATGCCAGTAGGTTGGGTTTAGGCACGAAACCCAACGATTAAAAGATTTTGTTGGGTTTCACTATCGTTCTACCCAACCTACTTAAATGAACTAATTAAAAACGTAGTCTATTCAAATGAAAATGGCTGTGATAGTGCCAATTTTATCTAGTAGGAGCTTCGTTCAGCGCTCTAGCAACTGCTTTCCAGGCTGGCTTTTGGTTATATTGACGATCGCGCAGTAAAGGACGTACCGGGGCCCCATCTTTTCTGGGAGCAAAATCGCTCAACCAAGTATAGCGGTCAGTTAATCCCCAATTAACTACGGTAGTGACAGCAGGCTCATCTAACACCACAGAAAGATATTCATAGTATGATTCCGCTACAATGCGATCGCGCACTTCAATGTTTTGTGGTAATTCTATATCGCTGACATCCAACTCAGTAATAATAATTTTTAAGCCCAAGCTGGCAACATCGCTCAAAAATTTACGGAACTTATTACCATCAAAATCTTTATTCAATCGAGCTAATAAATGGCTTTGAAGACCTAAAGCGTGAATTGGTGTTCCGTTAGCCTTTAATTTAGTCAGTAAAGCCAATAAGGCACTCCGTCGTTTTTCCCAATAGCTGTTTCCCAAAGCATTGCTATATTCTAGAGCGGTTTCATTTAAAATTAGCTTAGCACCAGGATCTGCTTCGTGGGCGAGGACAAAAGCTCGTTGAATATAGCCTGGGCCTAAAAACTTGAGCCAGGTAGGATATTTATCACCATTAAAACCACTCACCATCGTATCTCTTAAGCCATCTGGTCTACCATCTTCGACATTGATTACTTCATTAACCACATCCCAGGAATTTACCCTGCCTGCATATTTTTTGCCTAGAGTTGAAATATGAGTAGCAAAAATCTGCTCAATCTCCGCATTAGTAGTGTTAGCAGACTTAAACTTTTCTACTAACCAAGGGGAATTAAATTGATTCCAAATCATCGGATGACCACGGAAAGCCAAATTATTTTGTTGAGCAAAATTAAAGAAAGGGTCTATTTCATTAAAATTGTAATTGTCTGCACCAAATGGCCCTACTGTTACGCCAAAAAAACCACCTACTATTAGACCATAATCTTCAAGAAATGTACGCTGAAACTTTAGATCTTGGGCGAAATCACTAGGCGATCGCTGATGGAATCCACCATATAAGATCCCTTTACTAGCAGCTATTTGGCGTAAACTTTCTATGTCATTGGCTTTATTACTCTTACTGTTCAAATATTTACTATCCTGTTGGGCAAATACTGATTCACTGTTTAATTTGTGTAGCAGAGTGCCTATTCCTAAACCGCCTAAACTACCCAAACCAAGCAAAAAAGATCTTCGTCCACTGCTAGTTTTTTTTATACTCATAACACTACTAATAATTAATAATAAGGTTCAAATATCAACCTTCATCTTAACTTCACATCAATCTAGATGTCATAGATCTAAATCCAATTGAGATTTCAAGTAGGGATATTAATACGCTTAAAATAACTTCCTAAATACTCAACCTCATCGCCGAAATTGATGAATTTAAAGGGTTTTGGAAGGCTTTAGGAATGTTGGCCCCTGAACGGTTAGTAGCATTAATAAAAGTAACAACCATTGAAAGCATTGGTTGCTCAACTCGGATTGAAGGTGCCAGACTTAGCGATCGCCATTCCATCAAATCAGACTCATACCGCTTAGTTGAGGAAAAAATTGTTGCCACCTACCTAAATTAAGTAAATGTTTGATTTTGTCTGTTGGCAAAAGGGCGATCGCGTCGAGCAATTTAATGAGTATGTATGCTATGAAACCTAAGATTTATTTAGGATGTTCTTGCTCTGCATAAACCGTTAACGCCCTCGCTAGCGAATCAACCTTACAATCCTGACCAGGACATTGTTGCGTCACTTCCAATACTTTTCCCCAATTTTTCAGACTGGCTTCGGCTTCGGCGATCGCACTTAAGGCATAGGTTTTGTTAGTGGAATCTTGAATCTGGTTGGCAGAAGTTAGTGCTTTTGCCAGTAAATCAACCGCTTTTTCTGGTTGGTTAAGCTTGCTATAAGCTTCGGCGATCGCACTTAAGGCATAGGTTTTGTTAGTGGAATCTTGAATCTGGTTGGCAGAAGTTAGTGCTTTTGCCAGTAAATCAGCCGCTTTTTCTGGTTGGTTAAGCTTGCCAATAGCTTCGGCGATCGCACTTAAGGCATCGGCTTTGTCAGAGGAATCTTCAATCTGGTTGGCAGAGGTTAGTGCTTTTGCCAGTAAATCAGCCGCTTTTTCTGGTTGCTTAAGCTTGCCAATAGCTTCGGCGATCGCACTTAAGGTATTGGCTTTGAAATAGGAATCTTCAATCTGGTTGGCAGAGGTTAGTGCTTTTGCCAGCAAGTCAGCCGCTTTTTCTGGTTGGTTAAGCTTGCTATAAGCTTCGGCGATCGCACTTAAGGCAGAGGCTTTGTTAGAGGAATCCTTAATCTGGTTGGCAGAGGTTAGTGCTTTTGCCAGTAAATCAGCCGCTTTTTCTGGTTGGTTAAGCTTGCTAATAGCTTCGGCGATCGCTCTTAATGCAGAGGCTTTGTCAGAGGCTTTGTTAGAGGAATCTTCAATCTGGTTGGCAGAGGTTAGTGCTTTTGCCAGTAAATCAGCCGCTTTTTCTGGTTGCTTAAGCTTGCCAATAGCTTCGGCGATCGCACTTAAGGTATTGGTTTTGTCAGAGGAATCTTCAATCTGGTTGGCAGAGGTTAGTGCTTTTGCCAGTAAATCAGCCGCTTTTTCTGGTTGCTTAAGCTTGCCAATAGCTTCGGCGATCGCACTTAAGGCAGAGACTTTGAAATAGGAATTTTCAATCTGGTTGGCAGAGGTTAGTGTTTTTGCCAGCAAGTCAGCCGCTTTTTCTGGTTGGTTAAGCTTGCTATAAGCTTCGGCGATCGCACTTAAGGCAGAGACTTTGTCAGAGGCTTTGTTAGAGGAATCTTCAATCTGGTTGGCAGAAGTTAGTGCTTTTGCCAGTAAATCAGCCGCTTTTTCTGGTTGGTTAAGCTTGCCAATAGCTTCGGCGATCGCACTTAAGGCATCGGCTTTGTCAGAGGAATCTTCAATCTGGTTGGCAGAGGTTAGTGCTTTTGCCAGTAAATCAGCCGCTTTTTCTGGTTGCTTAAGCTTGCCAATAGCTTCGGCGATCGCACTTAAGGTATTGGCTTTGAAATAGGAATTTTCAATCTGGTTGGCAGAGGTTAGTGTTTTTGCCAGCAAGTCAGCCGCTTTTTCTGGTTGGTTAAGCTTGCTATAAGCTTCGGCGATCGCACTTAAGGCAGAGGCTTTGTTAGAGGAATCCTTAATCTGGTTGGCAGAGGTTAATGCTTTTGCCAGCAAGTCAGCCGCTTTTTCTGGTTGGTTAAGCTTGCTATAAGCTTCGGCGATCGCTCTTAAGGCAGAGTAATCCTTAATCTGGTTGGCAAGTTTAGAGGCTTGAGAGAAATTTTCATCTTTGGCAAAGGCTGCAACTGCTATAACTTTGTGTTCAGCATTACTGATTTGCTGGCTCACATCAGCCAACCTCCAACGAATTTGCGTCAGTTGTCCCCAAGGCGTATAGTTCAACCCTCCCCAAATTCCCATCCCCAACAACAGAACCCCGCCAAAACTTCCATATCTCCCATAAATTCGCCGTTTACTCTGTTCTAATAATTTTTGCTTTTGCTGTCTTTTACTTCCCCAAATTAAATAGGGTTTCTGCTGCTCGATCGACCACAATTCCTTAAGATTAAAAAGATAGCGAGAACTGCGATTGTTTCCCAGCCACTCATTCACCCGACGCTCTAATAACTGATTGGCGCGATATGCTTTGTCTTGTATTTGTTCTCCAGATCGAATAACAGCAGAAATCATTCCTTCGTGTGCTAATTCATAGCCTTTAATTCCATCTCTTTCGACAGCAGAAATTAATCCCACTCCTTGTAAATAAATGACTAAACTTTCTACTTCATTGGATGATACAATTCCTTTTACTTTGTCCTGTAATTGTGCCAAAGTTTTTACTTCAGCACGGGTTTGCTGCTCTAAATTGGTGAGGGAAACTAACACCTGAACGGCTAATTTTTTTCTTTCTGTACCCAAATCTTCGAGAATGCTTTCTAAAAAGCTGCGACGCAAGCCTTCAATTCCACCTAATCTTTGCAATGCTTTACGGTTGAACGATCGCGTTTCCGAAGTATTTTGCTGTTTAATTGTCTCGGCAATAATCTGCAAATCTACAGGAGAAATTAAGCGATCTGTCGGACTAGCTAAGTCTCGTTCTAGTATTTCTTGAATATAGGGACTATCAAAGCGTTCAACATCATTTTCTTCGATACCTAAATCTTCTTTTGCCATCACCGCTAGAATTATGCTTGCTTCTTCGGCAGAGAAGTTTTTGAGATAAAAAGAATTGCCTCCCATGTGGCTACCAGTTCTCAGGGTATAGTCTAAACTCTGCTGAATTTCGTCCATTCGAGCAAACCAATCTTCCCGAATCGATATCAAAATTTTGATTTTGTCTGTTAGTTCGTCATTGTTGTACCAAGTAGCTAAATCTTGAATAAATGCTTCTCGCCTTGCTTGGTCATCGGTATAGATAAAAAACTGTTCAAACTGATCGAAGATTAAGATCAGAGATTTAAAATTTTGGCAACTTTGAGAAGCTGCTTCCATCGCTTTATTTAGGAGTTCTAAAAAATTGAGGCTTTCGATTTCTTGTTTCGGTAAATTTAATGAATCAATAAAAGCTTCCCGAATTGTTTGCAGAGAATCTAGGTTAGAAAATTTGATATAAACTCCTCGATGGGTTTCTGTTTTTGCCAATTCTGCTAAAAGTCCTGCTTTTAAATAAGAACTTTTCCCACAGCCAGATTTTCCCTTGAGAATGCCAAAATTAAAGTCAGGATGAACAATATTTTCTAATATCACCTCCAAATCTCGATATCCTCGCAAACGAGCAAAAATTTCTGCATCTTCCTGTTCAAAAGAACTTAAAAACTTAATTGCCTTGCGCTTGCCAACATCTCGCGAGACAAATTTAAGAGGCGGTTTTTTCCGCGATTCAATAATTACAGCAAGGAAAAAAACTAACACGATTGCACCGAAAACATAATCAAAGTAAGGAATACCATTTTTGAAATAATGGTCAATCGCAGCTTTAAATAACAAGAAAAGAACTGCGATCGCAACTACCAACATCAACAGTTCCAACCACTGTCGCTTACGAATCCACCCTGCTATATCTCTCACAAAAGTTGATAACTTGCTAGGAAGAGTAGTGAACAGATTGACTCCCTTTTCAACGCGATCAAAGTCAGGAGGCGGAGGAGAACTCGAACTCATGGCTAGTCCTAAAAATGTTAGGAGATATGTTATCTAGAATTATTCCGTAATTTTTTTTGTATTAATTTGTTATACAGAATATTTTAAGCTTTGATTAAATGGTTTATTAAATACGTTTAATGTGAATTAAAAATTATAGTGATTCATTTTTAGCTTTAAGCTCTAAGCTCTAAGCTCTAAGCTTTTTAAGTAAACCCCCAAGCATTCGATTTACTTCTAAAATCTTCGATTCAAACATTTCACATTTACTAGTTTCCAGATAACCCAAGTCTCTAGCTATCAATATTTGGCATCGTAACTCAAAAGAGCTACCCATTGCTATGTCAACAAATCTTGCCATTTCCTTATCGCTATCTCTACCAGCTCCCTCAGCTAAATTACTTTCTATTGACACAGCAGAACGACGTATCTGACTTGTTAATCCATATTTCTCTTCGACAGGCATATTAGCTGTTAATTTGTAAATATTGATTGTTATATTGTGAGCTTTTTGCCAGACTAATAACTTGGTAAAATCTTGCATATTTTTCTTAAAAAAGCTTATGGCTTATAGCTTATAGCTTACGGCTACGAATTAGTTTATTTGAACGAAGCTAACCCACATTAGACGTATTAAATAGTTTAGGGTGAAAGAATTGACGACAGCTGCTAAAAATATAGATTTTGAGAATAGCGATCGCTATTTTGGTAATTTTTCCTGGTAACTAGTGACTGAATTACCCAATATTTGAACCTCGATAGCGCATTTTTCCTTTCATCTCATTAAAAGCGAACTGAGGAATATCACCATGATGTCCCATAACAATGACTGTATCCCCTGGTTGTAAGATGACACTGCGATCGGGATTTTTGACCACGGTTTGATCCGCGCGACGGATAGCAACAATAATGAAAGTACCTTTGCCCCGTACTTCTATTTGACCAACACTTTTATTGGCTAAAGCCGAACTTTGTTTAATCAATAATTCATCAATTTGAACATTAATTTGACTCAATAATTCTTCAAGATAAAAGCGATCGCTTTTACTTTTAAGAAATTCCGTAGCTGCGGGACGAGTAATCAAATTTGCCATCCGCATACCGCCAATAATCGCTGGTAAAACTACGCGATCTGCCCCTGCTAACTTCAATTTCTTCTCTGTAGTTGGCAATTCTCCTCGTGCGAGAATGATTAAACCTTGGTTCAAACCACGGGCTGTTAGAGTAATAAATACATTAGCAGCATCATCTGGTAAGACTGTAGCTAAGACTCTGGCTTTTTCGATCCCCGCCAAGATTAATAAGCTTTCGTCAGTAGCATTTCCCATGGTAGCCAAAAAGCCCATTTGTTCAGCTTGGGCAACGCGATCGCTTTCTCGATCGATAATGACAAACTTTTGGCGATCTTTAAGCAACTGTTGAGCGATTATTTGCCCCATGCGTCCAAAACCGCAGATGATAGCGTGGTTATCTAAGCTTTTGATCTCCCTATCCAACCGATGACTATCTAAAGCCTTGTGAATTTCCCCTTCTGCAACCATTTGTACAAAACCTCCGACGATATAGATTGCCGATGTTGTCCCAGCCATAATTACCATGATGGTAAAAATTTTCTCTGATGGAGTTGTCAAAGGGTTTACCTCCCCATAGCCCACACCAAAAATGGTAATTACCACCATGTAAACTGAGTCTAATAACGTCCAACCAAATGAAATATAACCAATTACAGCAATTACAAATGTAGAAACAAGAATGATTGTTCCTGTAAGAATACGCCTAAACGAATTTTGCATCTTTGGCTAGTACCTGAAACTCAATAAGTTAACGATTAATGGACTCCAGTTAATTTAATCTCAGCATTACACTTGAGTTTAGTAGTCGAAGGTACTGAATACGTTAAATACTTATCAATTTCTGATTAATCGTAATGCAATATTATCTGTAACCTAATTCAGCCCGAAAGCGATCGCGAATAATTTGTGGAGGAAGATCGCTTAAGCAAGCATATTCGCTACTAGCAAGATTAAGCAGACGTTCATAACGTTCGCGATCGTAAACATCATTACTATAATTTAAACCTAGGTGCGCAATAGCTCGTATTTCTTCAAGTAGTTTCAGCATATAAAAAAATCTAAAAACTGTCTTTTGTAACAAAATAACACTTGCTCATGTACCTCTTAGTCCTCAACGCTGGCTCAAGTAGCCAAAAGAGTTCCCTTTACAGATTAGGAACAGAATTACCGCAACAGCCACCCGAACCTTTATGGTTAGGGCATATAGATTGGACTGCTTCAGATTTGGGTAGCCTAACGATTAAAAGTAATGGCGTTCAACAACAGACTGATTTAGCCAACCGCGATCGAGCTTTAGAGACAATGCTCAATACTCTCGTTGAGGGAGAAACTAAAGTTTTAGATCGCTTAGAACAAATAGATCTCGTCGGTCATCGGGTAGTTCATGGAGGCGCGAAATATTGCCAACCGACTATAATTACAACTGAAGTTAAAAATGCGATCGCTGATTTAATTCCTCTAGCTCCTAATCATAATCCTGCTCATCTTGAAGGGATAGAAGCGATCGCCAGAATTCTCCCCGAAGTTACACAAATCGCCGTATTCGATACCGCTTTTCACAGTCAAATCCCCGAACCTGCTAAAGTTTATCCTCTACCCTATGAATGGTTTGAACGGGGTATTCAACGTTATGGTTTTCATGGGATTAGTCATCAATATTGCGCCACCAAAACAGCTCAAATTCTCGAGCGATCCCTAGATTCTTTGAAAATAATTACCTGTCACTTAGGAAACGGTTGTTCATTAGCTGCAATTGCTAATGGTATCTGTATCGACACGACAATGGGCTTTTCTCCCTTGGAAGGCTTAATGATGGGGACGCGCTGCGGTTCAATTGACCCCCAAATTTTGCTGTATCTAATGCGAGAATACGGTTTAAATGGAGATGAATTAAATCAATTATTAACTAAAGAATCTGGTTTACTGGGAGTTTCTGGTATATCCGCCGACATGAGGGCAATTGTCGCAGCCAGTGCTGAAGGACAAAAGCGATTGGGCGTAGCCCACGCTTCGCGATCGCAACTAGCTTTTGATATTTATATCCATCGTCTCAGAAGTGGTATTGGGGCAATGATCGCATCTTTGGGAGGATTAGATGTTTTGGTGTTTACCGCAGGTGTGGGCGAAAATACAGCCAAGCTAAGAGCCGAAACCTGTGAGCAATTTACTTTTTTAGGATTATACCTGGACATAGATAAAAATAATGCTCGTCCGATTAATGAAGATATTGCTACTGAAGATTCTCAAGTTAGGGTGTTAGTTATTCATACAGAAGAAGATTGGGCGATCGCTACTCAGTGCTGGCAGTTACAGTCGGTTTCATTTGAATAGACTACGTTTTTAATTAGTTAGTTTTTAGCTTTTAGCTTTTAGCTTTTAGCTCTTAGCTTTTTTGAAAAGCGGACTAACATTAATTAAAGGCAGTTAAAAATTTCTATCGCTGCTTCTTGTTCTATTTCATCGTAACTCTGAAACTCTTCACTCCAGAAACTTACTATGGTTACAACACCAATCACTAATAATCTTGCCTCAGAATCAGTTTTAACTCCCGAAGAACTCCGAAAAATTCATGCTTATTGGCGTGCCTGTAACTATCTTGCCATTGGCATGATTTATCTTCGAGATAATCCATTACTGAAAGAACCTTTAAAACCAGAACATATCAAACATAGATTACTAGGACATTGGGGATCGTCTCCTGCCCTCAGTTTTACCTACATTCATCTCAATCGACTGATTAAAAAATACGACCTCAATGCTCTTTATATCGCAGGGCCTGGACATGGTGCGCCAGGGGTATTAGGGCCCGTTTATCTAGAAGGTACTTATTCGGAAATCTATCCCGATAAAAGCGAAGACACAGAAGGAATGCAAAAATTCTTCAAGCAATTTTCCTTCCCTGGTCATATTGGTAGCCATTGTACTCCTGAAACTCCAGGCTCAATTCACGAAGGAGGCGAACTTGGTTACAGTCTTTCCCATGCCTTCGGTGCAGTGTATGACAACCCCGATTTAATTGCAGCTTGTGTCGTGGGTGATGGAGAAGCCGAAACAGGCCCTCTAGCAACTGCTTGGCATTCCAATAAATTCCTCAATCCCGTCCGTGATGGGGCAGTGTTACCTATACTCAACCTTAACGGTTATAAAATAGCTAACCCGACGATTCTGTCTCGCATTAGCCCAGAAGAACTCGATAGCTTATTTCGCGGTTATGGCTATACTCCCTATGTAGTCGAAGGCTCAGATCCAGAACTAATGCACCAACAAATGGCAGCCACCATGGAGGAGTGTATTGTCAAAATTCGGGAGATTCAGCAAGAAGCCCGTAGTCAAAATAAAGCCTTCCGCCCCCGTTGGCCCATGATTATCCTGCGTACCCCTAAAGGTTGGACAGGCCCGAAAGATGTCGATGGTCATAAAGTTGAAGGATTTTGGCGATCGCACCAAGTTCCAATGGGAGAAATGCATTCTAATCTGGAACACGTCAAATTGTTAGAAGCATGGATGAAGAGTTATCGACCTGAAGAACTTTTTGATGACAATGGTACTTTAATCCCCGAATTAAAAGAACTCGCTCCTGTTGGGTTACGCCGTATGAGTGCTAATCCCATCACTAACGGTGGTCTAGTGCGTAAAGACCTTCAACTTCCCGATTTTCGCAACTATGCCGTGGCAATGGACAAGCCTGGTACTGTGCAGGTTGAAAATACGGCGGTATTAGGGCAATTTTTACGGGATGTGATGGGCAACAACATGAATAATTTCCGTGTTTTTGGTCCCGATGAAACCGCTTCTAATCGTCTCTCTGCTATCTATGAAGTCACTAAAAAAACTTGGTTGGCAGATTATTTACCTGAAGATGAGGATGGTAGTCAATTATCTCCTGACGGTCGAGTGATGGAAATGTTGAGTGAACATACCCTCGAAGGATGGCTAGAAGGATATTTATTGACAGGAAGACACGGCTTATTTCACACTTACGAAGCTTTTGTCCACGTTATTGACTCGATGTTTAACCAACACGCTAAATGGTTAGATATCTGCAAACATCATGTGCCTTGGCGGACTTCGCTTTCTTCTCTCAATATCTTGTTGTCTTCTTTGGTTTGGCGACAAGATCATAATGGCTTTTCTCACCAAGATCCAGGTTTTGTCGATCTGGTAACGAATAAGAGTGCTTATGTTACCCGTGTTTATTTTCCCCCCGATGCCAATTGTTTGCTTTCAGTTGCCGATCACTGTTTGCGCAGCAAGGACTATGTAAATGTGATTATTTCTGACAAACAGATGCACCTGCAATATTTAACAATGGAAGAAGCCATCAAGCATTGCACTAAAGGAATTGGTATCTGGTCATGGGCGAGCAACGACGATTGTGGGACAAAACCAGATGAGCCTGACGTAATTATGGCTTGTTGTGGTGACATTCCTACTAAGGAATCTTTGGCAGCGACAGCTATTCTACGAGAAGAGTTTCCCGACTTAAAAGTTCGCTTTATCAACGTAGTGGATTTATATCGTCTACAAAGCGAAAGTGAACATCCTCATGGTTTATCTAACAAGGAATTTGACATTCTTTTTACTGCCAATAAACCTATAATCTTTAACTTTCACGGCTATCCCTGGCTGATTCACAAGTTAGCTTATCGCCGTACCAATCAAGAACGAATTCACGTTCGCGGTTACAAGGAACAGGGCAATATCAATACGCCTCTAGAACTAGCAATTCTTAACCAGATTGATCGCTTTAATTTAGTCATTGATGTAATCGATCGCGTTCCTAATTTAGGTTCTCGTGCTGCTTATGTTAGAGAACGGATGAGAGATGAGATTATCGATAATCTTGCTTATGCTCATTCTGAGGGTATGGATAAACCTGAAGTAACGAATTGGAAGTGGATTTATTAATGATTAATTGCCAACACCAATTTACCCAATAAATTAAACTAGACGCGCCAGTAGCTAGTAGGTTGGGTAGAACGAAAGTGAAACCCAACAAAATGTTATTAATGTTGGGTTTCGTACCTCAACCCAACCTACAATTTTATATTTATAGATCGTCTTTCCAGCTAATGCATGAAAATTGGTATAAAATCAACGATCAAAGCGATCGCCTTATAAATTCTGAGTTCGACGAAAAATATTTTTGAGGCATTTTGAAAAGATCGAGCTTAATTTCATTCTTGGCAATTCTTAAATTTTCATATTCAATTAATTCACATCAGACGTTAAAAAATGCCGATGTTATAGTGATTAATTAACCAACTTAAAATTTGGCTGTTTATCTCCAACTAGTATACTTAAAGCATATTTCGTCGATTTTGTTGTCCTTCATCCTTCATCCCTCATTTCCCATTCTGATTAATGAAACTCGATCCTAAAATTCCTGCTGGTAGACTACAAGACAAATGGGACAATTATAAAGATCACTGTAAATTAGTCAGTCCTGCCAATAAGAAAAAGCACACCATCTTAATTGTCGGAACAGGATTAGCAGGGGCTTCCGCAGCAGCTACCCTAGCGGAATTAGGTTACAACGTCAAAAGTTTTTGCATCCAAGATTCTCCTCGTCGCGCCCATAGTATCGCTGCTCAAGGAGGCATTAACGGGGCGAAAAACTATCCTAATGATGGGGATACTGTCTGGCGGTTATTTTACGACACGATCAAGGGTGGGGACTATCGTTCCCGTGAGGCTAATGTACATCGCTTGGCGCAGATTAGTAATCAGATTATCGATCAATGTGTGGCGCAGGGTGTTCCTTTTGCGCGGGAATATGGCGGACTATTAGCCAATCGTTCTTTTGGTGGGGCGCAGGTATCCCGTACCTTTTACGCTCAAGGGCAAACAGGACAACAACTTTTACTAGGGGCATATAGTGCCATGTCTCGTCAGATTGCTGAAGGGAAGATAGAAATGTTTCCTCGTCGAGAAATGCTAGATTTGGTCTTAGTTGACGGGAAAGCACGAGGTATTATTGTTCGTAACCTGATTACGGGGGAAATTGAACGCTACGCAGGAGATGCAGTGCTACTTTGTACTGGGGGCTATAGCAATGTCTATTATCTTTCGACTAATGCCCGCAACTCTAACGTCACGGCTGCTTGGCGATGCTACAAACGGGGGGCTTTATTTGCCAATCCTTGCTATACCCAGATTCATCCTACCTGTATTCCTGTGTCGGGAGAGTATCAGTCTAAGTTAACTTTGATGAGTGAAGGCTTACGCAATGATGGGCGGGTATGGGTGCCAAAACAGCCTGGCGATCAGCGCCATCCCAGTCAAATTCCTGAAACAGAAAGAGATTATTATCTAGAAACCAGATATCCTAGCTTTGGTAATCTTGTCCCTCGTGATGTGGCTTCTCGTAACGCCAAGCAGGTTACAGATGAAGGTCGAGGCGTTGGTGAAACTGGACTAGCAGTATATTTAGACTTTAGGGATGCGATCGCCAAATTAGGCAAAGAATTAATTGCCGAACGTTACGGTAATCTGTTCGATATGTATCAACGCATCACGGGAGAAAACCCCTACGAAGTCCCGATGCGAATTTATCCCGCCGTTCACTATATTATGGGTGGCTTGTGGGTAGACTATAACCTGATGAGTACTATTCCTGGCTTACACGTTTTAGGCGAAGCCAATTTTTCCGATCACGGGGCAAACCGTCTCGGTGCTAGTGCCTTGATGCAAGGATTATCTGATGGCTATTTTGTCATTCCCTACACTTTGGGTAACTATATTGCGACGAGCGATTTACCACCTGTAAAGTTAACTCATCCTGCCTTTGAAGAAGCAGAAGCGACGGTCAATACTAAAGTTAATAAACTGTTGAGTATCAACGGTAATAAGACGGCGACTGAGTTTCATCGTCAGCTAGGTAAAATCCTCTGGGATCGAGTAGGCATGTCTCGCGATCGCTCAGGATTAGAACAGGCGATCGCCCAAATAGCAGAATTAAGACAGGAATATTGGTCAAATGTGATAATTCCTCAAGACAAGCAGACTTTTAATAAGCACTTGGAGTTTGCGGGTAGAGTTGCTGATTTCTTAGAGTTGGGAGAATTAATGGCGCGAGATGCTCTAGATCGCGAAGAATCCTGTGGCGCGCACTTTCGCGAAGAATGTCAGACTCCAGAAGGAGAAGCCCAACGCAATGATGAGGATTATGCTTATGTTGCTGCATGGCAATATCAAGGAGATGAACAAACTCCTGTCTTACACCAAGAAAAATTAGAGTTTGACAATGTTGAATTGACCCAACGTAGTTATAAGTAAATAGGAAGTAGGAAATAGGAAGTAGGAAATAGGAAGTAGGAAGTAGGAAGTAGGAAAAGCGATAAAGATTATTCTACCATTTCAGATTGAAAATCTTTCCTATTTCTTCCCGATCGCCTGTCAGGATAAAAAAACAACTAAGAACAATAGCTTTACCTAAATATAAATTTTTGATGAATATCTTATTTTAATCTAGCAAGATTTTTAAAAATGTGACAATATGTTTTGGATCTAATACAAATATTTAGTTAGTATTTTAGTATTAATGATCGAAAACTATTGAAAAATTCTAAATAAACTCTATATTTAATTACATATGAAGCAAAATTAAGTAAATTCAGCATTTATAAAATTAATACTTAAAATCACTATTTTTACTTGCTATAGCAATTATTTTACTTCAATATATCAAGAGCTAATAATAATTATAAAAGATAATTATAAAAGTACAATCAAGCTCAAATACTGGTTGCGTGACGTATTTATATAAACCCTAGTATTTTCATAAAAATTGAATTTTTAAGATACAATTCATCAACGCTTTTAAGCGATCGCATAATAACAAAATAGCCTTTTTGCATAAAAAACAAAATTTATACATAACATAATAAAGATAAGAGAAACTTGTCTCAGGCAGTCAGGCTGAAATACTAGAAAAGTAATATTTTCTTGGAAATTTTTTGCTGCCTATAAATATAAATACTCTAAAAATTAATTTATTTCAGAAATATTAAATAAAATAACAATAACTTACATCATGATTGAAAAAGAGCAGGCACTTAAAACAAGAAATCCGATTCAAATCAATGGCTTTGATTTTATCGAGTTTGCTACTAAATTCCCTCAAGAAATTATTGATATTTTTACTAAATTTGGATTTATTTTAACTGGTCGTCATCACCTCAAAAACATTTTCTTACTAGAGCAAGGCAATATGAAATTTATTGTCAATGCAGAAGCGGATACGGATGCTGCTGCTTTTGAGTCTATTCATGGTTCTGGTGTTTGTGGTATCAGTTTTAGAGTCAAAGATTCTAACTTTGCACTCCAAGAAGCGGTGAAGCGTGGTGCTAAAGCAGTAATTTGTTCGGATTATAACTTGCCTGCAATTGAAGGTGTTGGAGGCTCGAAGATTTATTTAATCGATCGCCAGACTTCTAAACAATTTTTGGATAGCTTTTTTGAACCTACTGGTCAGCTTCCTTTGGCTAAACCTAAAGTTACTTATATCGATCATGTTACTCAAAATGTATTTAAGGGAAACATGGATGCTTGGGCTAAATTTTATGAATGTATTTTCAATTTTCAAGAAATTCGTTTCTTTGATATTAAAGGTAAAAAAACAGGTTTACGTAGCAAAGCCTTAATTAGTCCCTGTGGCAAAATTCGGCTTCCGTTAAATGAATCTCAAGACGACTTTTCGCAGATTGCTGAATTCTTAGAAAAATACAATGGGGAAGGTATTCAACATATTGCTTTGGGTTGTCATGATATCTACTCGGTAGTAGGTCAAATCAAAGAAGAAAAAATCTTGTTTCAAGACACTCCTGCAAGCTATTACGAATTAATAGATAAACGTATTTCCAGCCACGAAGAAAATGTAATTGCTCTCAAAAAACTAAAAGTTTTAATTGATGGTGGCAAAAAAGAAGACGGTATTTTACTCCAAATCTTCACTAAAGAAATTATCGGGCCAATCTTTTTTGAGTTTATTGAAAGAAAGGGTAATAAAGGCTTTGGAGAAGGTAATTTTCAGGCTTTATTTGAATCTATTGAACTCGATCAGATACGTCGTGGTGTTCTGGGAGAATTTGATCCTGATTTTGAACAGTTAGCCAAAACTAAACTCAAACACCCCATGTTATTTGACAGCGAATCTTTGCCAATCAAAGAAGAATTTCCCATCACTGTTTAGAGCGATCGCGAAGCGGACCTAGTCCTTTAGGGGAGCCTAATCGCATTTATTAAAAATCTTTTGGGAATTAATTAACGTGAATCAAAGTTTTGTAACTTTATCAGCTTCAACACATATTACAAGTACTCCAATAAAAAGCGATCGCTCTTCTCTTGCTAGTGGTTATAGTAATCTGCCGATCTATCGTCATTTTGAACGGTATGCCCAAGAGTTTCCCGAGTCGATAGCTGTCACTTTTGGCGAGGTACAAATCAGCTATGGAGAATTAAATGCTCAAGCGAATCAATTAGCCAACTATTTAATTGCGCAGAATGTAAAACCTCAAGACTGCGTGGCGGTATTTATCGATCCTGGGTTAGAAATTTTAATTGCGATCCTGGCAATTCATAAAATCAATGCGGTATACGTCCCTATAGATACAGAGTATCCTTTAGGCAGAATTAAAACTATGATCGAACAAGTAGCACCCGTAGCTATTGTTTGTGCCAGCGATCGCTTTAGGGAAATTGATGATAACTTCGATCTTAATACTATAAATCTGTTTAGATTAGATTTATCATCAGGCGATCGCTCTAATCTCGATTATTTTTGTTCCCCTGATAGTGTATCCCACATCTTCTTTACCTCTGGTACGACTGGGACACCGAAGGGTGTGGTTTCGTCTCATAGTAATCTAATTCATTATATTTTTGCAGCCCAAGAAAAATACTGTTTTGGTGTCGAAGATAGTTTTTTAGCTGCTGCGCGATTTACCTTTAGTATCAGCCTTTTGATGCTGTTGTTACCTCTAGTCTGTGGTGGACGAGTAAATATTATCACTCTCAAGCAATTACTTGAGCCAAACTTACTAGCAAAAGCAATAGAGCGATCGAGTTTCTTTCATTTAAGCCCTAGTCTGTTAAAAATGTTGCTTGATTATCTCGATCGAGTTCAAGAATTGGAGCGATTTAAGCATGTCAAGCACGCTTCTTCTGGTGGGGATATGATTCCCGCTGCAATACTCAACCGATTAAATAAAACATTTACTCAGGCGCAAGTATACGCTATTTATGGCTCAAGTGAAATTAGTTGTATGGGCTGTAGCTATTTTGTACCTAAAGATCTTGAGATTGAGCAAACTCTGGTTGGCAAGCCTTTCAATAACGTTCAGCTACGAGTATTAGATCGGCAGCAAAGAATTGTACCTGTTGGCGTTAAGGGTGAGATTTATTTCTCTGGTCAAGGTGTTACTCAGGGTTACCTCAATCTACCCAGCCTAACTGAAGAAAAATACATTCTGCTAGATGGCGATCGTTTTTATCGTACAGGAGATCTTGGTCGCTTAAACCCTCAAGGCGACTTACAAATGTTAGGAAGGGAGGATAATCAAGTCCAAATTCGCGGAATGCGGGTTGAATTGGGGGAAATTGAATCTTGTCTTAGCCTGCATCCAGCTATAAGTGACTGTATAGTAATAGCCAAAGAAGATCGATTAGGGGAAAAGCAGTTAATCGCCTATCTAATTGCTCAAAACGAGCTGATTGCATCCCAGGAGTTGCGAAATTTTCTCCAGACAACTTTACCCCAATATATGATTCCGTCTTGTTTTACTTTTGTTGCCGAATTTCCTCTCAACCTCAATGGCAAAGTAGATCGTCGTGCCTTATCTGCTCTCCCACTTCCAGTAGATAACCAAATAAAGATTGCTCCCCGAACAGCGACTGAACAGCAACTAGCTACTATTTGGCAAGAGGTTTTAGGTCTTGAGTCTATTAGTATTAACGATAACTTCTTCTATTTAGGCGGACATTCCCTATTAGCTGTCACCTTATCTAATCAGCTTGAACAAACTTTTGCGATCGAGTTACCTTTTGGCATGGTCTTTCAAATGTCCACTATCGAACAACAAGCTAGTTTCCTAGAGCAGCAAGAAAATAAAAAACCTTGCTCTACATTAGCGCCCATTCAACCAAAAGGAACAAAACCGCCCCTGTTCTTATTTCAAGGTATTGGTATTTATTATCCTCTATCATCTCAGTTAGGTGAAGATCAACCAGTCTATGGCTTGGCAATAGAAATGATTGATGATTCTGAGCATTGGTTAGAGCAGGTTGCAGATTTAGTAGCTCTCTACATTCAAGAAATCAAGACTCTTCAGCCTCAAGGGCCATACTATCTAGGCGGTTTATCTTTTGGTGGGATGGTAGCTTTTGAAGCTGCTCAACAACTTCAAGCTCAAGGTGAAGAAGTGGCTCTTCTAGCTTTATTCGATACTTGGGATCCCAAGGCTTATACGATATATCCTCTGCCTAAGAGATTGTTGACTCATTTACGTAAATTTTGCCACTCTCCTGTTAAGTATCTATGTTCAAAATTGACCAAGATAAATAAATTTCTCAAGCTGAAACAAGAGACTCGCTTAAACCATGTTCCCCAAATATATTTGGAAGCACAACAAAATTATATTCCCCAGACATATTCAGGTAAGGTCACTGTATTTAAAGCCATGGAAGAGTATGAGGTGATGTCAGCATTTGGCGACTTTGAAGATCAATTCGGCTGGGGTAATTTAGTGACTGGAGGATTAGAAATTATTTATATTCCTGGAGATCATTTTGGAATTTTAAAAGAACCTTATGTAGAAACATTAGCTAAAGAATTAAAACGTTGCTTGGTTGTGTCGCAAAAACGTTAGTGTTCTAGAAATAGGTCAGATGAAGTCCGTTTTGACAATTTTAATTAAAACTCGCGCCAAGACGGACGCGAAGCTAATCCTTTAGGACAAAGACGCAAAGGCGTTGATCCCGCTTAGACTTGGTAGGTTGGGTAGAACGATAGTGAAACCCAACAAAATCTTTTAATCGTTGGGTTTCGTGCCTCAACCCAACCTACACTACTACACTCGCGCCAAGACGCTAAGGCGCAAAGGAGCAAAAGAGCAAAGATTTTATATATAAATATCACATAGCAATCCTAAATGAAATGAGAAATTTCTACTACCTATATGCCCTAAAGGATTTCCTACGGTCACGAAGCTTATGCTAAAGCCCTAAAGGATTCCCTTCGGTCTCATTTGCGAAGCTTATCCTTTAGGACTAGCTACGCGTCGTCCTTTAGGACTACCTAAAAACCAATCAATGTAGTTTCATGAATCAAATAGGACTGCTATATTTTGATCTAACTTAAAAATCGGCACTCAACGGAGTTCTGGGGAAAGGAATTACATCACGAATATTAGTCATTCCCGTCATGAACTGGACTAATCTTTCAAAACCCAAACCAAATCCCGCATGGGGTACTGTGCCATAACGGCGTAGATCTAAATACCACCAAATATCCTCAGCTTCGATATTCATCTCTTTGATTCGCCTTTCTAAGACATCAAGACGCTCTTCTCTTTGTGAACCGCCAATAATTTCGCCAATCCCAGGGGCGAGGACATCCATTGCCGAGACGGTTTTTTCGCCTTCATCTAGGCGCATATAAAAGGCTTTAATATCTTTAGGGTAGTTGGTCACGATCACGGGCTTTTTAAACAGCTTTTCCGCTAGATAACGTTCATGTTCCGACTGAAGATCGATACCCCACTCAACAGGATATTCAAATTGCCGATCTGCTTGTTCCAATAATTCCACCGCTTTGGTGTAGGTGACTCGTTCAAACTCATTATTAATAATATTATCGGCGTTTGCCAAGACAGATTTATCTACCCACTTGTTAAAGAATTCCAAGTCGTCAGCACAATGTTCTAAGACATACTGGAAAATATATTTGAGAAATTCTTCCGCCAGATTTTGATCCCCTTCCAAGTCGCAAAAAGCCATTTCGGGTTCGATCATCCAAAATTCTGCCAAGTGACGGGAAGTATTAGAATTTTCCGCGCGAAAAGTAGGGCCAAAAGTATAGACATTTTGAAACGCCATTGCCATTACTTCTGCCTGTAGCTGTCCACTCACCGTCAGGTAGGCTGGTTTACCAAAAAAATCTTGAGTATAATCTACTTCGCCCTGGTCGTTTTTCGGCAAGTTGTTAAGGTCAAAATTAGTTACAGTAAATAATTCCCCTGCACCTTCACAGTCACTAGCGGTAATAATCGGGCTATGAACCCAAAGAAAGTTTTTCTCTTGAAAAAACTGATGAATTGCCGTGGCACAGGCATTTCTGACCCGAAAGACCGCCCCTAAAGTATTAGTGCGCGATCGCAAATGACCGATAGTACGTAAAAACTCAAAAGAGTGACGTTTTTTTTGTAGAGGATAAGTTTCAGGATCGGCTGTACCGTAGACAATTACCGAATCCCCTTTTAGCTCAATTTTTTGTCCTTTCCCTGGCGACTCCACTAGCTTGCCCGTAATTTCCACAGAAGCCCCTGTAGCAAGTTGTTTGAGAACGTTCTCATAATCGGGTAAATCGGCATCGAGAACCGCTTGTAAACCCGCTAAAGACGAGCCATCATTAACCTCAATGAAAGCAAAGCCCTTTAATTCTCTTTTGGTGCGTACCCAACCTTTGATCGTTACTGGTTCATCTGGTTGACCATTTTTTAAAATGTCTGCAACTCGTCTAGTTACCATATAGCCTCAAATTTATGGATGATATCAGGATTATTTTATCAATAAAGCTTTTAGCTCTTAGCTTTTAGCTTTTAGCTTTTAGCTTTTAGTTGGTTAGTTTAGCGCGGAGTTCCGATTTGAGGCGGTTGAGGATTGATTTTTCGTCGAGAGAATCGAGAATTTTCTGCACTACTACTTTAGGGCTTTGTTCTCCCCAGGATGCGCCGTTAGCCAAATAGGTTTTGGTTACTTGCCCAATAGCATAGGAAGATACTCCAGCCACTGCTCCTTGAGCGATCGCCACCGATAAATAGGGTGCTAAAGATAAACCGCCTGTAGCGGGAATAGTCAAGCCCAAAAGTCCTTTAACCGAGCTTAAACCCAAAGTTGCTAATAATTCGCTGGCACTAATTCCCCCCATGCTGAGAGCGATATTTTTCAAGAGCTTTACCGCCCCAGATTGAGTCATATTAATGCCATAAAGACGGGATAGAGACAGGATAATACCGACATCAATAACTGCTCCAGAAAATAGGTCGATCGCCGTTACAGGATTCAGTGCCACCGTCATCGCCTTGAGCATCATACCCTGATTAATTAAGGCATTGGCAGCGCGATCGCGAATCGCCAGCTTACGCTGTACTAGCTGTTCGTTAACTTCATCGGCAAACAGCATACTGTTAAGTGCCACCAAAGATTTACCTTCACGTTCTAATAATTCTAAGATTTTCAGCTTGAGGGTTTCTACCTGAGCTACTCCTCTGACTCTTTCTACTTTAAGTTTTCCCATGCGATCTTTAACTCCGCGCACTTCAACTGGGGAGGCAGCCACCATAATAATTTCGTCAGGAGAAATCAATTCTCGGACTCTTTCTTCCTTGATCTTATGATAAATTGCCAGGCGATCGGCTTCAGGATACTGGTCGATCTTGTTGAATACCAACAGCATCGGCTTACCTGCCTCTCGTAGTTTAGACAAAGCGCGATACTCAACCTGGGTAATGTCTCCTGAAACAATAAACAAAATCAAATCGACTCTGTGAGCTAAATCACAAGCCAAAGCCTCTCTTGCCTCCCCGTTAACTTCGTCAATCCCTGGAGTATCTAATAGCTGAATTTCTCCACCTTGACCTGTTATGGTCAGACGTTGCAAATTTTCTGAAGTATCAGCAATTTGTTCGGGGGTCAATTTCCAGTTAGCCCGATCGATGGTGCGAGTAACACCATGCAGCGCTCCTGTAGGGAAAATATCCTGCCCCACTAAAGCATTGAGCAGAGAAGATTTACCTCGCCCTACCATACCAAAAGCAGCAATCTGCACTACCGACTGCTCCAATTTATCCAGCATTTGTGTCAGGCGATCGATCTCGGACTCCAAACCCTCTTGTTCTTCAGCAGTTAGGTCAAGATTGCTGATTAAACTGCGAAGAGAATTTTGCGCCTGACGGTAATTTAGCTCGGCAGTAATTTCCTCAAAGCCAATCAGCGCCTCTTCTAGCTCTAAGCGATCGCGCAGCGTGGGCTGCGCCCAATCGCCTGTTTCTTCTTTTGACAACACAGAATACCTCTTGATGACTTACTCTTTTTTTGTTGACCCTTAATTATTTATAGTGTGTCTTATTTGTGCAATTTTGGTATTTTACTTAACTAAAAAAATTAGCCCCATTATCATCAACCATAGTTAGATTGATTCATCAATTCTAGAGTCGCTATATTATTTAATAAAACTCGCTCTTATTTACTGAATAAACTTACCTGTCATAAATTGTGAATCGTAGTTATCTACCAGAAACAGTCGCCCATGTCCGTATTACTCAACAATCAATCTCAATGGGCAAAATCGAAGGCGAAGTCCAAGCTGCTCAGTATGAGTGGCAATTTAGATGGCGTTTTCGTCACAGACAGTTATCAGTGCAACCTTCCCTTGGTAGAGCCTTAATTCAAGAACCTTTAGAGCGCTTCCTTGAACGTTGCGATCATCAGTTAGAAGCAGGTGGTGATTACACTTTTACGGTTAGGACAAAGATGTGATTACTAATTACTGATTACTGATTACTGATTACTGATTCAAGATATCGTTCAATTAAAATGATTGCCACAAGATCATCTACTGGACGAGGAGGTGTTCGTAAACCTTGGGGGATTAAACGCTGTAGTCCTTGTGGAGGGTACATAATCCAGTAGCGATCGCGAGCTTCTAGGGTGCTGTTGGTCTCATTTACGGTAATTACTGACAGATTTAATAAATTAGACTCAAGCTGCTGCTGCCAAGCTTTAGAAGTCGTACCATCGCCCATTACGATTAGATCGATGGCGTACTTTTGGGCTAGCTGTTTAATCGTCGCGATCGCTTTAACTGAATCAATCACCTGATGGTAAATTACTGCCTGCTGACTATTTATTACAGCTATGCCACATTTATCCCGACCAGGATCTAAACCAAGTATGTTTTGAGAGTTCAAATTTGATTACTGATTACTGTACTGTTCATTGTTCAAGTGCTATAAATAATTTTGCCATTGCGCATCACCACAAAATCAATTTTTAATGGCCCAGCAGTATAGGTATTTTCGGCAACTATAGCTCTAATTTCTCTAACAGGTTCGGGAGATTGAGTAAGTTGATCGATAAAATCAACTAGATTTTCGATCTGATCATCGCCTATTTCAATTTCGCCTAATGTTCCTGCTCGTTGAGCGCGAAATTTGGACACCGCCAAAAGCCAATTTAATCTTTCCTGCACTTCTTGACGAGTAACATTTTGAGAGTCTATCGACACGGTAGCAATTTCTGCCCCTGCTTTAAATATTTGTTGATTGAGAGCTACATCAGCAAATACCCTAACTTCTTTTTCTCCTTGAACATAATTACCTGCTGAAATAATTCTAATCACATAGTCTCGACCATCTTGGATCTGTGATTCGAGCTGTTCTACCTGTGATCTAGTGATTTTGACGATTTCTTGTTCGGATTTTGCTCCACTAAACTGAGTTGCTTGAACGGCGTTGGTGTTTGCCTGTCTCAATAAACTATTGATCGCCGATTTGGCGGCATTAGGATCGATAATTCTGACTACTGCTGAAGATAGTACTTGGTTCTTTACTACGGCAATTTTTTTCTCTCTCAATTCAAAATAAGACTTTTCTAAAGCTGCCACATCGTTTGATAATATGGCTAATTGAGATTCCAACTGTTCGAGTCTTTTGGTTCTAAGTTTTAAACCGAGTTCGGCTGTGGCGATCGCTCGATCTAATTCCACAATGGAGCGATCTCTTTGTTGTACTTGGGTTTGCAGTAATTGCTGTTGCTGTTCCAAATCTTGAAGCTGAACTTCTTTTTCCGAGAGAATCTGATCTTGGTGGCTAATTTTCTGCTCCCGCTGCTGTAGCTGGGTTTGTAATTCCTGGCTTTGCTGCTGTAGTTGGTCTAGTTGTTCCTGCCGTTTTGCACGTTCGCTCAACAAACTGTCTAACTCCTGTTGGAGTTTTTTGGCTTGAGCCGAAATTTTTTTGACCTGCTGTTTTGAGCGCGCGAAATTTTGATTGGTAGTATTTAGATTAACTACTGCTTGAGTTTGTTGTTGTTTAACTTTAAATAGCTGTTTTTGTACCTGTCGTTGTTCCTGTTGTGCCGTGGCTAATTCCGCCTCAGTTTGTCTTTTCTCCTTGAGAATATCGTCAAGCTCAAAGATACCTCTTCTCAAAGAGCCACTTAAACCAAACAGAATTCCTAAAGTAAGAGCTGAAATTGACATCCCTGTAATCCAGGTGATAATCATGGCTGTTTGGCGAGGACGCAGATTAAATAATCTGAGTCTGGCTTTACCTATTTTAGTGCCAACGCGATCGCCAAATACTGCAACAATACCGCCTAGAAGAAAAATTGCTGCAATCAGAATATAACCGCTGGTCATGAAAGGTACTTAGGTAGTTTAGTCCAAAAATCAGCTTGGACAAGCTGTTATGAGTTAGTTAACTATTTAGTTGTCAGTAATGCCGTTAGTTAGGTCATTTATAATTTAAACAAAATTTAAGCAAATTGTTGACTTAAAGCTACAGGATTATGTACGGTGATTTTCTTTTTATGAATTGAGACTAATTCTTTTTCCCGCAGATCTCCTAATAGTCTGGTGACAGTAACTCTAGTCGAGCCAATAGCTTCAGCGATCGCCTGATGAGATAACTTGAGATCGATCTTAATTCCTTCGGTCGTTGGTGTGCCAAAATCACGACACAGAATCAATAAGAAACTAACTAAACGAGAACCCATATCTCGATGAGCGAGGGTTTCAATCATCATTTCTGTTTGCAAAATGCGGGAAGATAATCCCCGTAGCATTAGCATGGACAACTCAGGATTTTCTTGTAGAGCTTTTTCCACCTGTTCAATCGGTGCTGATAAGAGTTCTACAGGAGTAAAGGCTACCGCATGATAAAAGCGATCGCTTTTTTGACCAGTAATTAAAGAAAGCACCCCAAATACGGTATTTTCTCTGAGCAAAGCTACGGTAATTTCTTCTCCTGCTTCATAAACACGAGACAGCTTAACTGCTCCTTTCAACAGAAAATAAACTCTTTCGGCTGGATCTCCAGGAAAGAAGATAGTTTTGCCCCGCTCAAAACTCTCCACAATGGGAGGAAAAGAACCACGACCAAGTTTGCGAAAGACGGATGCTAGAGGTTGATTTTGTGTCAATGGTAGTTCCATAGGGCCTGAGCCTAAGATTAAATTACGATGTGTTAAATGTTGTATTAACTTAAATAGTCATATTATTCTCACAATACATTAATACATTCTTTGTCTTACTTATATGCTTAACTCTCCTAACTTTAATTAGTACTATTTTTTAATCTAAATCAATTTTAATACGGTTATGTCACTTCCCCAGGCAGTTGTAGGATAGATAATTGCAGCTAAAAATTTGGGAAAAAACCGTGCTAGATTTAACTGGAAAAAATGCTTTGGTTACAGGAATAGCCAATAATCGTTCGATCGCCTGGGGAATTGCCCAGCAGCTACACAAAGCTGGAGCAAATATTGGGGTTAATTATCTTCCTGATGAGCGAGGACGTTTTGAAAAAAAGGTGAGAGAGTTGGTTGAACCTCTCAATCCTAGTATTGTTGTTCCCTGTGATGTTCAAAACGATGAACTGATGGATTCCATGTTTGACACCATCAAAGAGAAGTGGGGCAAATTAGATATCTTAGTTCACTGTCTAGCATTTGCCGAACGGGAAGATTTAACTGGCGATTTCTCTGCCACCTCTAGAGCAGGTTTTGCCAAAGCTTTAGATATCAGTAGTTTTTCCCTTAACTGTCTTGCTGTGAGGGCTAAACCTCTAATGACGGAAGGAGGCGCGATCGTTACCCTATCTTATTTAGGAGGGGTCAAAGTGATTCCGAACTACAATGTAATGGGAGTCGCAAAATCAGCTTTAGAAATGAGTGTACGTTATTTAGCTGCTGAGTTAGGTCAAGACAATATTCGAGTTAATGCTATCTCGGCTGGGCCAATTCGCACTTTAGCTTCTTCGGCGGTAGGCGGCATTCTCGATATGATCCGTCATGTTGAAGCGACTGCTCCTTTACGCCGTACCGTAACTCAAACAGAAGTTGGCAACACCGCAGCCTTTTTGTGTAGCGATCTTGCTAGCGGTATTACGGGACAAGTGATCTATGTTGATTCTGGATATGAGATCATGGGGATGTAGATTTTTTAAGCTATTAGCTCTTAGCTTTTAGCTCTAGATTGACAGTGAACTCGTAGATTAACATTAATTAGGAGTAATCATGCAAATTAGCGATCGCGAAGCGTATCTGGAAGATAATCGCCAAACTCTCAAGAACAATCAGCATAATGCTTTAGAGCAAATAAATGCCAGAACTGCTGCTGTCAGCCGTACTACAGGAGAAACAGACGTACAGGTCGCCATAAATATCGATGGAACTGGTCAATGTCAGGCGGATACAGGGATTCCTTTTCTCGACCATATGCTGCACCAAATTTCCTCTCATGGCATGTTTGACCTTCAGGTCAAAGCTACTGGCGATATCGAGATCGACGATCACCACACCAACGAGGATGTAGGAATTACTTTAGGTATGGCGTTAGCTCAAGCTTTAGGAGATCGCCAAGGGATTGTGCGTTTTGGTCATTTTAGCGCGCCTCTAGATGAGGCTCTGGTTCAGGTAACCTTAGACTTTTCTGGTAGACCTCATCTTAGTTATGGCTTAGAAATTCCCACTCAAAGAGTTGGTACTTATGATACTCAACTAGTTAGAGAGTTTTTTGTCGCCGTAATTAATCATGCTCAAATGACCTTACATATTCGTCAGTTAGATGGAATTAATTCTCACCATATTATTGAGGCAACTTTTAAAGCTTTTGCTCGCGCCATGCGTATGGCAACGGAAATAGACCCCCGTCGTGCTGGCAATATTCCCAGTTCTAAAGGAGTCCTTTAGCAGTGAACAATGAGCAATGAGCAATGTAGGGTGGGCGACGCGAAGCTAGTGCTTTAGTGCATCGCCAATAATCAGAATAAAGACCGATCGCCTAAAATAATGCCCACCAATTGATCGATAATCAGTCCGAAAGGACGACGCGTAGCTAGTGCTTTAGCATAAGCTTCGTGACCAGAGGGAATCCTTTAGGGCAAATAAACAGTCATCAGTAATCAAACAGTGAAAGTATCTAGTCAATGGGTCAAAATAAATAATCAAGGCTTAGAGATTGATGCTTATTTAGCAATGCCCGAAACGGCGGGGATTTATCCAGGGGTAATTGTTATTCAAGAGATCTTTGGGGTAAATAAACATATTCAAGAAGTCACTGAGAAATTAGCTAGTGAAGGTTATCTTGCGATCGCTCCTGCAATTTATCAGCGTCAAGCACCTGGATTTGCCGTGGGTTATTCTGATGATGAGGTGAAACAAGGCAGGGAATATAAGATGCAAACTCAGGCTAAGGAGTTACTTATCGATATTCAAGCTTGTATCGCCTATCTTTATAGTCAACCGCAGGTTAAACAGTCGGGAGTTGGCGCAATTGGCTTTTGCTTTGGGGGTCATGTGGCATATTTAGCAGCTACCCTGGCAGATGTTACGGCGATCGCCTCTTTTTATGGCGCGCAAATTGCTACTTGGTGTCCTGGCGAAGATGAACCAACGATTAACCGTACCAAAGATATTAAAGGGACAATTTATGCTTTTTTTGGCACAGAAGATCCGTTGATCCCCAATGAGCAAACTGAGCAGATCGAACAAGCATTGATTCAAGCGCAGATCGAGCATCAAGTGTTCCGTTATCAAGGGGCAACTCACGGATTTATGTGCGATTATCGTCCTCAAAGTTATAATTCTGATGCGGCTCAAGATGCCTGGAAAAAAGTGCTAGACTTGTTTAGCCAAAAGTTGTGAGTAGTATCAAAGTTACTCGGTTTGTGCGTTAATATTCACCATATACACTACTATGTCTGATTCAACCTCCGTTCCCAACTCATCTCAAGCTTTCTCCATGGCAGATTTTGAGAATGCGCTTCAGGAATATGATTATGAGTTTACGAGAGGACAGAAAATACAGGGAACGGTAGTAGAAATTACCTCTGAAGGAGCATATGTTGACATTGGTGGTAAATCTCCTGCTTTTGTCCCTACTAACGAAGCAGCTTTGGGTTTTGTGAATAATTTAGCCGCAATTTTGCCTATCGGTGAAACTAAAGAATTTTTAATCATTCGCGAACAAGATGATGATGGACAGGTAACTCTTTCTCTGCGTCAACTGGCATTAGATGAAGCTTGGGCTGATATTAAGGAAATGGCAGAAACAGGCAAATCCACTCAGATACGGGTGACGGGAGTTAACAAAGGCGGAGTAATGGGTGAAGTTGCGGGCTTAAAAGCTTTTATCCCGCGATCGCATTTGCAACAGCGCGACAGTCTAGATTCTTTAGTTGGGCAGCTTTTGACCGCTACTTTTTTGGAAGTTAACCAAGAAAATCGCAAGTTAGTTCTCTCTCAACGGGATGCTATGCGCGCAGTGGCGATGAATAGCATTGAAGAAGGTGTCTTGATGCCAGGGAAAATTGTCAATATTAAACCCTATGGTGTGTTTGTCGATCTCGATGGCGCTACAGGTTTGCTCCACGTTAAGGAAATTAGCGGTGCTAGGGTTGAATCTCTCAATAATCTCTTTGAAGTTGGGCAAAAGATCAAAGTTGTGATTAAGCAAATTGACGAGCATCAAAACCGTATGTCTTTATCGATTAAAGCTTTAGAATCATATCCTGGGGAAAATCTCGAAAAGTTAGAGGAAGTGATGGCAAATGCTGAGTCCAGATGGGAGCAAGCACAGCGCCCTAGTGCTGATGTGTCTTCACCCCCTGAGGAAGTAGGGGAGATAGGGAAGTAGGGAGATAGGGAGATAATAGTTGACCTAAGTCCCCAAGTCCCCAAGTCCCCAAGTCCCCAAAAGACCTCAAGACTCTAAAATGATCCATGTCAATCGATAGCCAGTGGCATATTCAACGAAGTCAAGATATATTACGCCAGTATCCTGCAATTAAAGAATACTTTGGCAACTATCCTCTATCGATCTTGCCGATTGCTTTGTTAGTTGCTGGGCAATGGTCGATCGCTTTGTTAGTTAGAGATTTGCCTTGGTTTGCTGTCGGCGCGATCGCTTTTTTGGTCGGGCAGTTTATTCTTCATTCTTTGGGAATTTTTGTTCACGAAGCTGCCCATAATTTAATTTTTAAATCTCAGCTGGGTTCTCGGTTTGCCCTCTGGTTAATCGTTTGTGGCTCTCTTTCTTTTGGGGAATCTCTAACCTACATTGGGGTACATGGTAAAACCCATCATCTTCAACTCAATGATTATCAATACGATCATGAGCTATGGGATCGTAATCGTGCCGAATTTGCTACTAATCATCTCTCTTGGCGCATTTTAGAAAGTCTGCTGCATCTTCTACCTGGAGGCTTAATTGTTAGCGAGCTAATCATCTCTAGTTTGGTTAAGGTTGATCTGCGTCAGGTAAAGTCGGCAACCATTGACCCAAAATTCAATCTGCTACTAATTGTCACCAGTATACTGCTCTACGCTCTTGCCTATTTAGCGATCGCACCGCAAGCTGCACTTTATCTTTTCTGGAGTTTGACAATAATGGCAAGCAATTGGGGGATAACTTTTCGTGGGCAATCAATTGCCGAACATCATATCTATCACCAAGGAAAAACCTACTCTACCTACAGCTGGACTAATATTCCTTTTTTTAATACTGGCTACCACGACGAACACCATACCTTTCCCCAAGTGCCGTGGATCCATCTACCTAAAATCAAACGTCTTGCTCCTGAATATTTTACTAACGACAATCCCTATTCTTACTTGCAGTGGTGGTGGCGTTGGGCAAAATCCATCTTTGCTCCTGCTGGATATAACCGCTATATATATAGGAAATTAGGAAGTAGGAAGTAGGAAGTAGGAAGTAGGAAGTAGGAAGTAGGAAGTAGGAAGTAGGAAGTAGGAAGTAGGAAGTAGGAAGTAGGAAGTAGTATTTCCAAGATGTCCTAACGTTTTTACGTAGGGCTGTACCTGATTTGACAACGGCGATCAAACCTTAGCTTAGAGCTTAGAGCTTTTTAATAAATATAATTCAGCCAGAGATTTTTTAACTTCACAGATCTTGTTGCATTTCGTTACATTTTTTGTTAATTTTGGTAACAGATAGATCGGTGGAGTTTCATTCTTGTTGGAAGCGATGAATATTAAGTGGAAGAAATTAATATTTCAAGTTGGTATTTGGTTAGCTCTAGAAGTTTTCTTTAGTTATGTAGGGGTAGATACCATCGCTGACTACAGTGAATATGTTTTCGATCGCACTATGATTACTGCCAGTTATTAAAGCAACAATTGAGCTTCGTCTAAAGTTAGAAACTGATCATTGGCTAAAGTAAATCAAAAGTTTGTCTAGCAAAAGTAACTAAACTAAATCTAAAATAACCTTTAACTATGACTGCTGTTGCCACTAAATCTAGCGATTGTCCATCAGTAAAACCGACTTGGAAAATTAAACTTCTATACGATGGAGAATGCCCTCTGTGTGTGCGGGAAGTCAACTTTCTCACCAAAAAAGATGCAGGCAGGGGAATTGTGAAATTTGTCGATATCTCCAGTCTCGATTATGACCCGCAAGATAATGCTGGAATTGACTTTGCTACGGCAATGGGAGTAATTCATGCAGTGTTACCCAACGGCACAATCGTTAAGAATGTCGAGGTTTTCAGACAAGTTTATGAACAGCTGGGGATGGGTTGGGTCTATGCTATAACCAAGATAAAAATTATTGGGGCGATCGCTGATTGGCTCTATAAAATTTGGGCAGACTGGCGTTTAAAAATCACGGGAAGACCAGAGATAGACAAGATTATTGCTGCAAGAGAACAAAAGCTTAATAATGTCAACAATGTCAACTCAATCAGATGTAAATTAAATTAATGATTAGTAAACTGGCAATAATTATTAGTTAAAGATTAATAACAGTCGAATCAAAGCCGTTGTCGATGTTATTATCAATGTGCCAGTGATTATTATAGGGTAACAATTATGGTTCAACTACCTGTATCTCCAGTGGTGTTAGCTATCTTAGATGGTTGGGGTCATCGCGAATCAACAGAAGCCAATGCTATTGCAACAGCTAAAACTCCAATATTTAGTAGCTTACAGTACGCATATCCTCATACGTTAATTAATACCTCGGGCAAGGCAGTAGGATTACCCGATGGTCAGATGGGGAATTCGGAAGTTGGACATTTGAACTTGGGCGCGGGAAGAGTAGTTCCGCAAGAATTAGTCAGAATTTCTGATGCGGTTGAAGATGGCTCTTTGCTCGACAATCAAGTATTAATTGATGCCTGCACCAAGGTTAACGCTACGGGGGGCAAGCTACACCTATTGGGACTTTGTTCTGAAGGAGGAGTGCATTCTCACCTCAAACACTTAACTGGCTTACTGAATTTAGCTAAGGCTAATGATGTTCAAGATGTTTGTATTCATGCAATTACTGATGGACGAGATACTTACACTACAGAAGGTATCAAGGCACTAAGTAAGATACAAGAGGCAATCGATCGAGTTGGCGTTGGTCGGATTGTGACCATTAGTGGTCGTTATTACGCCATGGATCGCGATCGCCGTTGGGATCGAATCCAGTTAGCCTACAACGTCATGACTCGCAATGAAAAGATTGATTCTCGTTCCGCCACCGAAGTTTTAGAAAGCTTTTATAGTTCAGATATTACCGACGAATTTATTATCCCCACGAGAATCGCCACAGGGGCTGTGGAACCTGGTGATGCAGTTATTTTCTTTAACTTCCGTCCCGACCGCTCAAGACAGCTAACCTATGCCTTTGTTAATAGTAATTTTGATGGGTTTGAACGCCACAAAATTGATCGGCTACATTTTGTTACCTTTACTCAATACGATCCTAATGCACCTGTCGAGGTAGTTTTCAAACCCCAAAATTTAACTAATATTTTGGGAGAAGTAATCGCTAACCAAGGTTTGCGCCAGTTCCGTACCGCCGAAACCGAAAAATATCCCCATGTTACCTATTTTTTCAACGGTGGTTTAGAATTGCCCTTTGAAGGGGAAGACCAAAAGTTGATTCAAAGCCCGATGGTGGCGACCTACGATCGCGCGCCCGAAATGTCTGCTCAAGCGGTAACTGACGAGGTTTGCAAGGCTGTCAAACAAGGAGTTTATACTCTAATTGTAGTTAACTATGCTAACCCTGATATGGTTGGGCATACGGGAAATTTAGATGCAGCAGTTAAGGCGATCGAAACTGTAGATCGCTGTTTGGGTAGAGTGATTGAAACTGTTAACCAAGCAGGCGGTACTTTACTGATTACAGCAGATCATGGGAATGCTGAGTATATGCGGGATCAAGATGGAAATCCTTGGACAGCCCACACAACTAACCCAGTTCCTTTTATCCTAGTTGAAGGAGAAGCCAGAAAAATTATTGGACATGGCGCAGATGTTCCTCTAAGAGAAAATGGCTGTTTGGCGGATGTTGCCCCCACTATCTTAGAAATATTGCAAATCCCTCAACCAGAGGAAATGACTGGAAAGTCTTTGATTGAGCCAGCAATTTATGAAGCCAAACCAAATCGGACGCCAATTAAAATCTCCAGGTGACCATAGCTAGCAACTTTATTTGTTTGAATATAGCTCTGTCGGCAGCATACAATAGTGATCATTAAATTTTTTAGAGCATAAAAGTTAGATTTTTATTATGAACCTATATCAAATAGTACAGATTATCTGGGCAGCTTGTGGCTTTCTCATAATTGTTTTCATTCTGCTACACAGCCCTAAAGGTGACGGTTTAGGCGGTATTGGCGGACAATCACAAATGTTTACGAGTACTAAGAGTGCAGAGAATGCCTTGAATCGGATTACCTGGGGTTTGGGAATTGGTTTTATAACCTTAACTGTAATGTTAAGTGCTGGCTGGATCGGTTAGATTTTTAGTTCGTCCTTTAGGGCATATAGTTTTTAGTCTTTTTCAGTTATAGTCATTCCAATTAGCTTCCGCATTTTAAAATTTCGCATCCAATTCAATTAATCGTAGGGGCGAATGGCCATTCGCCCTTACATAATCGTGTGGATTTTATTTGGAATGACTATAAAAGCGATCGTTCTTCTCACTTTAAAGAGCGATCGCTTTTTTGATGGAAAAATACTTCTTCATAAAGATAATTTAGCCTTAACTGTGGGGAGTTTTACCTCGATTTAAAACGACTGTCAACACAAATTTATTGCTCGATTATGGATTAGCTAGTGATTTTGGGAACAATAAATGAGTTAAGTTGATTTTTATCATTATGACAACAACTTCAAAACTCAATTCACAACATTTACTATCGCAACTAGCAGCAGCTAAAAATTCAGGCTGTCTTAAGCTTAGAGGCGAATCGGTTGTTTGGGAAATTTATTTGCAAATGGGAAGTTTACGATATGTTTACTGCTCGGCACAATCCCTAGATCAGCTCAAGTACCATTTACATTTTTTGGGATTGAGACAAGCTCTAGCTGCTCTAAAACAGCTACCCCAATCCTTGCAGGAAGAACAATTATCTAAACTAGATCAGTCGAAACAGTCTAGTGATTTAGATATTTACAGCAAGATTATTCTCTGGTTAATAGCGGAAAAACAGCTTAACTCAGATGAAAGCTCCAAACTAATTGAAAGTATCACTAAAGACGAATTGCAGTCTTGTCTCTGGCTCGAGCAAGGCGATTCCTTATGGCAAGAAAATGTTTTAGTTCCTACCTGGATTACTTCACAAATTCAAGTCTCTATATCGTTGAGTATTGCCGAATGTTTAAATGAAGCAGAAATTAAGATAAAACAATGGCAAAAATGCAGTGAAGAATTACTTTCGATTCATCAATGTCCTTCTTTTACTCCTGGCTGGGAAACAAAAACTCTGCCAGATTCAGGTTTCTTAAATCACGATATTTTAATAGAACTAAGCAAGATATTAAGAGGTAATACTAGTATTCGTCAACTGTCAATACTATTAAATAAAAAGGAGTTTCAAGTAGCACAAATTCTATCTCCATATATTGACAAAAAAATAATTGATTTACACTGTCCTCAAGAGCCTTTAAATAAAATTCCTTCTATATCTCGAAAATTAGATGATATTGATCGAGAAATAAAACTAACAACAAATAATAAATTAGATAAAGCGACAAAAACATGGAAAATCGTCTGTATTGATGATAGTCCTACGATCTTACAAGAAATCAAACGTTTTCTCGACCCAAATAAATTTCAAGTAACAGCCCTTGATGATCCTATAAAAGCTGCATCTCAAATTTTTGTCATCATTCCTCATCTAATCTTGTTGGATATTACTATGCCAAAAATTAATGGCTATAAACTATGTGGACTACTACGAAGTAGTGGCAACTGCAACCATATACCGATTATCATGGTATCTGGAAATACGGGAATAATTGACAAAACTAGAGCAAAACTTGCGGGAGCAACAGATTATCTAACCAAACCTTTTACCAAAGAAGGTTTGAATCAAGTTGTAAATAAGTATCTTCAATAATTTATCTTTGAAGATTACTTGTTCTACTAAATTAATCAATTATATTCACTGCAAAAAATCTAAAATCTAAAATCATGAAAACTATCCTAATTGTTGACGACGTAAAATCTGAATTAGATATGATGGCAAACTATTTAACCAAAGCTGGTTATAACATCATTGTTGCCAAAGACGGAGAAGATGCGATCGCCCAAACTATAGCCAAAAAACCTGATGCTGTGGTTACTGATTGGATGATGCCTGAAATGGGTGGATTAGATGTCTGTCGTAAAATCAGAAAAAATCCTGAAACCCAAGGTATTCCCGTCATTGCCTGTACTGCCAAAAGTAGCGATGTAGACAAAATGTGGGCAAAAAAACAGGGGATTAATGCTTATGTGACTAAGCCTTGTACCCAAGATGAATTGGTCAAAGCCGTTCACGAAGTTTTAATGTAACTTTTGATTGATAAAAGAGTTTAGGGACTTGGGGACTTGGGGACAAGTGATGCCTTAACTTCCCTACCTCCCTACCTCCCTACCTCCCTATCTCCCTATCTCCCCAACCGACAAGCATAGTTAACATTAATGAAACAAGTATGTCTACATCTAGTCCAGCTTCTAGAATTCAAGCCAACTTACAAGAGCTATTTCAAGGTAATGTCGCATCGGGAGATGCCTATATCAAATTCCAACTGACACCAGAAATTAATGCTTTGTTATCGATGGCACAGGTGCAGGAATCATTAATCGTGGAGGCGGAGCAAATTACCTCTTTGCCGACCATGCCCAACTCGTTTGTGGGCATGATGAATTCGCGCGATCGCGTATTTTGTGTGTTCGATTTAGCTCAATTGTTAGCCTTGCCTTCGGAGTTAATCAATTCTCGGCAATATCAAGTAATTGTCTTGCAAACCATGAATCAGCCATCTGAACCAGCAATTTTGATTGGCTTGGCGGTGACGCAACTTCAAGGGATTGTCCGTTTGCCCATTGAGCAAATTCAATCATCTCTTGAGGACGCTCCTGCTAATCTTGCCGATTTTATGGCGGGGATGGCACTGGAAAAAGGGAATAAGATTCCCATCCTAGAATTAAATCGCCTTTTGGCTAGCTTAAAGTAATTAATTTTCTAAACCTAACTAACTATTTCTAACTATTAAATTAAATTAGAATCCAAAATGAGTATAGATAAATCTAATCAAACGAAGTCAGACAACGCTGGTATGGGGAAATCCTTAAGCCTCAAAACCAAAGCGACATTATTGGCGATCGCCCTTGGTACAATTCCAGTATTAGCTACAGGGGGAACGGCTTATTATTTCGCGAACAAGTCGATTACCAAAGAAACTATTGCCACAGAAGAACTTCAAGCAAGTGAGCTACAAGATAAAGTTGGTCGATTCATGCAAGAACGACGGGGTGATATTACGGTAATTTCGAGTTTGAAAGTTCTTGCTAACCCCGAAAAATTTACCTTCGAGGAAAGATCGGAAATTCTGAAACGTTTTTACGAGGCTTATAGTTCTTATGAGAGTATCGCTGCTTTTGACTTAAAAGGAAATGTAATTGCCCAATCCGACGAAGGGCAAAAACTTGAGAATCACCTCGATCGTCCTTATGTGCAGGAAGCCTTAAAAACCAATGCAATTGTGGTTAGCCAGCCGACTATTTCTAAATCTACGGGTACTTATAGTATTTATACTGCTTCAGTAATTAAAGATCCTCGAACTGGTAAGCCCATTGGTTTTGCTCGCGCCCGCTTGCCTGTTAGTACTTTTACGGATATTGTGGAAAATTATCAAGCTAAAGGGCAGCAATATTACCTGGTCAATAGTACAGGAGAAATTTTCCTGGGTGGAGAAAAAGAAGCCGGCAAGAACCAACAGGAAGGATTAATGCTGAAGGACGTTTTTGCTGATTTAGCCTTAGCCACTGGTAAAGACGGAAATAGAACTAAGTCCACGACCAATAAACTCAGCAAAACTTCACAGCTAGTATCCATTGCGCCCCCAACTGAGCTAAAAGGAATCAAAGAACTTAATTGGCAAACCCTGATTGCTAAAGATACAGATGTTGCCTTTGCAGCTCAGAAAAACTTAGGTTTGACTCTGGCAATTGGTATTGGTGTGACCACCCTATTAGTATCAGCGATCGCTGCTTATCTAGCCAACCGTGCCACTATGCCCCTACTAGATGCGGTGAAGGCGGTGAAGAAAATTGGGAGTGGCGACCTGGATACTCGTTTGGCGGTGGATAGCCAAGATGAGTTGGGAGAATTGAACAGTAATATCAACTTGATGACGGCACAGATTCAAAACTCCCTGGAAGAACAAAAAGGATTCGCGCAACAACAGCGCCAAGAAAAAGAAAAGCTAGAAATGGCAATCTATACCCTGTTAGAAGAGGTAGGAGCTGCTGTCGATGGAGATTTAACCGTCCGAGCTGGCTTGGATTCGATGGAAATTAGTACGGTTGCCGATCTATTTAACGCGATTATTGGTAACCTCCAAGACATTGCGATTGAAGCCAAACAGTCCACCAGTCAAGTAGGTTCATCCCTCAAGGCAAATGAGTCAGAAATTCGCGCTTTAGCAGAACAGGCGATCGCTGAAACCAAAGAAGCCCGTGAGACGTTAATCTCTGTTCAACAGATGTCGCAGTCCATTCAGGCAGTAGCAGCCAACGCTAACCAAGCAGAAAAAATTACCGATGATACTTACAACACGATTGTTAGTAGTACCGCCAACATGGATTCAACGGTAGCCAGTATTCTCCAACTACGGACTACTGTCGGAGAAACCGCCAAGAAAATGAAGCGTTTAGGGGAATCATCCCAGAAAATTTCGCAGGTGGTATCCTTTATCGAAGAAATTGCCCTTAAAACCAACGTACTTGCAATTAACGCTTCGGTTGAGGCGGGACGTGCAGGGGAATATGGTCAAGGTTTCACGATTGTAGCGGAACAAGTGGGTGCCCTGGCAGAACAATCCGCCGCAGCGACCAAAGAAATCGCCAATATTGTGGCAGCGATTCAAGCAGAAACCCAAGAAGTTAACCAAGCCATGGAATCAGGGACAAGCCAGGTAGTAGAAACCACTCGTCTAGTGGAATCCACCAAGCAAAGTTTGGGTCTAGTACTGGAAAAATCCCAAGAAGTTAACCAACTAATGGGGTCAATTTCTCAAAGTACCGTATCTCAAGCCAGTACGTCTCAAACCATTACCAACCTGATGCAAAAAATTGCTGAATTATCAGCCAATACCTCCGAGTCTTCCAGTAAGGTAGCCCAATCCATTGTGGAAACAGCCGAGGTAGCTCAAAGATTGGAAGCTACTGTAGGACAGTTTAAGGTGGCTGGCTAATAGGTAGGGGCGTTTCGCGAAACGCCCCTACATCGATCTGTCTTACCTAAAAACTAAAACGATATTACTTACTAAACTGCAACCAAGATGGATACAGAACAACAGATTCGCCTGAATTTTCTGGATGAGGCAGAGGAATACTTCGATCTTATGGAATCTAATCTGGTCGGATTAGCTAATGCTGAAGTTGATCCTGCCAAGATCGATAATGTTTTGCGTTCTGCTCACTCAATTAAGGGTGGCGCAGGCATGATGAGCTTTACTAACTTAAGTCAAGTTGCCCATCGTCTAGAAGATTTCTTGAAAATTCTACGGGTGCGCTATGCTTCCAGCATGATTGATATTGCGGTGGAAACCCTGCTGCTGCAAAGTGTTGATTCTCTACGTCATCTTGGTAGTTTAAACCGTTTAGCCGTAGCGGGGGGCGATCCTCAAACTGAAGCACAGATGGTCGTAACTATCGATCGCCTGCAACCAGTTTTTGAAGAATTGCGATCGCTTTTGGGGGATTTGGAAGTAGCAGATGAAAATGCTCTACTGGCACAAGATGAAGATAGCGACCCTGCTCTCTTGATTTTTGAAGAAGGGGTGGAGGAAATTTTAACCCGCTTTGAAGAGGAATTATCAAACTTAGATCTGACTGAACTGGCGGAAAAGCTCTCGGTCACAGCTCAAGAATTGATTGGCTTTGGCAACATGGCAAGCCTCGATCCATTTATTCAACTTTGTGAATCAATTCAACACCAGGCAGCAAGTGTTTCTGAGCCAGAAATTACAGCTTTAGCTAACCAAGCTCTCAAAACTTGGAAGAAATCTCACGCATTGGTTCTTTTAGGTAGTGTCGAAAAAATTCCCTCTTATTTAGAAGGTTATGAGACTGTTAATCAGGCTAGTTTTATTGAGGAATTCGAGGAGGAAGTCGAGCCTTTTGATCTAGATGCTCTAGAATTGAGCGGATTACAGTCTGCCTTTGAATTAGAAGTTCCTGAAGACTCATCAAAACCCGAACTTTTTGGGGAGAATTCTGTTGAATTAAGTAAATTACAGTCCGCCTTTGAATTAGAAGTTCCTGAAGACTCATCAAAACCCGAACTTTTTGGGGAGAATTCTGTTGAATTAAGTAAATTACAGTCCGTCTTTGAATTAGATAGTCCCGAAGTAGAATCAACAGCAGAATCAACACCTGAAGCTTTAAATACTGAGTTAAATACTGGATTAACAAATCTCAGTGGCTTAACCCCAACTGTTGAGTTAACTAATATTAAACAGACAGTAACGGAAATTCAATTACAAGCTCAAAACCAAGCTCAAAAATCATCAGCTTTTAGTTCCCTCAAAACCCCGTCAAATCCAACTCCATCCGTGGAGCAGGTTGACAAGATGGTCAGAGTTCCTGCATCTCAACTTAAACAGTTCAACAACCTGTTCGAGCAGTTAGTTTTAAACCGAAATAGTATCACCTTGCGACTCGAACAATTGCAAGGAGTAATTGCCCTGATGAGTCAGCGAATGTCTCAGATGGAACGTTCTAATACTCAACTCAAACAATGGTATGACCGAGCGTCTGTGGAAGGACTATTGAGCGATAAAGAACAGTTAGTTGCTAGCGGTGGAACATTAACTAGCAATAAACATCCTGGCTTTGACAGTTTAGAAATGGATCGCTACAGTGACATTCATCTCATCTGTCAAGAACAAATTGAAACCATCGTTCAGCTGCAAGAGGTAGCAACGGATATTGAACTGGGATTACAACAGGTTCATCAATCCGCCAGAGATCTCCACTACACCACCAGATCGATGCAGGGGAACGTGACCCGCACTCAAATGTTGCCTTTTGCCGATGCTGTAAAACGATTCCCCAGGGTAATTCGTGACCTCAATCTTCAGTTTGCTAAAAAAGTAGAGCTAAAGATTATTGGCGAAAGAACTCTCTTGGATCGTTTGGTAATTGAAACCTTAAGCGATCCTTTGATGCACTTGTTGCGTAACTCCTTTGACCACGGGATTGAAACTCCTCAAGCTCGTATTGCTGCGGGGAAACCAGAGGCAGGTACTATTACGATCCAAGCTAATAATCAAGGTACTTATAGTGTCATTACCATCAGTGATGATGGTGGGGGAATTCCCCTCGAAAAAATTCGCGATCGCGTTCATCAAATGGGTTTTTCCCAAGCAGAAGTGTCCCGAATCAGCGAAGCCGAATTACTCAACTTTATTTTTGAACCTGGCTTTAGTACGGCAAGTCAAGTTACGGAACTATCGGGTCGAGGAGTGGGTATGGACGTGGTGCGAACTAATCTCCAAGAGATTCGCGGTGATATTCGGGTGGATACCAAACTAGGTCAAGGTACTACGTTTAAACTTAGAATTCCCTTTACTTTGTCGATTTTGCGGGTAGCGATCGTGGAACAAGGGGGGATTGTTTTTGCCATTCCTGCCAATAGCATTAGAGAATTAATATCTGGTGAGCCACAAGAAGAATTAACGCCAGAAGACACCAAGATCGTCCCTTGGCAGCAAACAAAAATTCCTTTAATCGAAATAGAAAAGATTTTAGTTTATAACCGTTTGTATAATGCGGTCGGTTTAACTGGTACGCCGACTATTAATCAAACTATGACTCTAGTGGTGGGGGATGATCAATTTTTCGCCGCCTTGAAAATTAGCCGTTTCTGGGACGAACAAGAATCCACGATTCGAGCAATTGATAGTCCTGTTCCTTTACCGCCTGGGGTCATTAGTTCTGTAGTGTTTGGGGATGGAAAAGTTATTCCTTTGATCGATCCTCTCGCCTTGGCGGAACGTTATGCCAGCGATCGCCTCAACCCTAATTCAGCTGATGTAGATTTGGGTGCTGCTAATGATCTTCCTGTCACCAAAACTATTCTAATAGTAGATGATTCCATCAATGTCCGTCGTTATCTAAGTTTGACTTTAGAAAAAGCTGGCTATCGTGTAGAACAAGCAAAAGATGGTTTAGAGGCTCTGGATAAATTGACGAGTGGATTAGTGGTTCAGGGGGTTATTTCGGATGTGGAAATGCCTCGACTAGATGGTTATGGGTTCTTGATAGCAGTCAAGGAAAAACCAGAACTGGCTAATTTACCCGTGGCGATGCTGACCTCTCGCAATAATGATAAACATCGTAAACTAGCAATGGATCTAGGCGCATCAGCTTATTTCTCCAAACCTTATAACGAACAAGAGCTATTACAACAATTAGCAGAAATCTTAGTTTAGGTTTAGTTTAGGTGAGTTCGGACTTTCCCTAGTTGCTAGTCGCCAGTCACTTATAATCAGTACATAGGCAAGATTAAAGTTAGATATAAACAAATAATGACCGTAGTTGTCTTTGGCAGTATCAATTTAGATTTAGTAGTTGAAGTACCTCATTTACCAGCAAAGGGAGAAACAGTGATTGGCGATCGCTTTTTTTCCTCAGCTGGAGGGAAAGGAGCAAATCAAGCAGTGGCGATCGCTAAATTAGGCATTCCTGTATCTTTAGTTGGTCAGGTAGGAAATGATACTTTTGGTCAAACTTTAATCAACAGTTTGCAATCTTCTGGGGTCAATACAGACGGCATTAACATCAATTCCCATACCTATTCAGGCATCGCTTCCATTGTGGTGGATCGATACGGTGCCAATACTATTGCTTGTGCTGGCGGTGCTAATAACTTAGTGCGTGAGGCAGAAATTAAGCAGTTTATCAAACTACTACCCCAGGCTAAAATTGTGTTGTTAGAACTAGGTATTCCTCTAGCCACAGTCTTGACCGCAGCCCGAGAAGCAAAAGCCCATGATTGCCTGCTAATTTTAGATCCTGCTCCAGTCACCGCCAATTTACCCGAAGAACTATACAGCCTGGTAGATATCATTACTCCCAATGAAATCGAAGCTAGTCAGCTAGTAGGCTTTACAGTGGATGGAGTTACTACCGCCAGACAAGCAGCCTCTTCTCTACATCAAATGGGCATCAAAAATGTCATTATCACTTTGGGAAGTCAAGGCTCTCTTTACAGTAATGAACTTGAGAGCTATTGGCTCAAACCAATTGATGTTCCTGTGGTAGATACAGTAGCTGCGGGAGATGCTTTCAATGGAGCTTTAGCCGCAGGGTTAGCATCAGGGAAAAAAATCAAGGAAGCGGTACAGTGGGCAACAGTAGGAGCTGCTTTATCCGTAACTAAAAATGGCGCTCAGTCTTCTCTACCCAATAAGAAAAGTTTTCAGCAGCTATTAGACCAACAAACATTATTAGATTAACTTTCAAAAAACAAATTATTCTGCTGAGGGTGGAAAAAGGCAAAAAGCAAAAGTAGCTCAGTGAAATAGATTAAATAACTTTCCATTGCCAAAAGTTAGTATTCATGCTCCAATAGGGCAAATAATATCTAGGGATTAGCTAGAATAAATTTAGAGAAATTACTTAATGCTAATCTCAGCAATTATAAAATTATAAGCTTGGCAGCTTTTATGGCATTATTTTGAAACAAAGGCTTATTTAATAAAAATACTAGATAAATAGCAGGTGCGAGCAGTAGCTTACATTAACCAAACAGCAACATGACAACTGAAAACATACATTTACGCTCTGAATTTATTAACACTCAAGTCATTGCCCGTAACACAGGTAAAAGATTAGGAGTGGTAAAAGAGGTCTTGGTAGATATAGACCGCAGAGAAATAGTGGCTTTGGGACTACGAGACAATTTCTTGTCAGTCTCTGGGATACCAAAATATATGTATCTTGATAGTATTCGTCAAACTGGAGATGTAATTCTAGTGGAAGACGAAAACGTCATTGAAGATATTGACGTTGAAATTTATAGTAAGTTAGTCAACTGTGAGGTCATTACCGAAGCTGGCGAACCTTTGGGTAAAGTTAGAGATTTTCAGTTTGACGCGGAAAATGGTGCAGTTAATTCCATTGTGATTGCTTCTTTGGGCATTCCCCAAATTCCTGAGCAGTTTATTAGTACCTATGAGCTATCCATCGAAGAAGTTGTTAGCAGTGGCCCTAATCGTCTAATTGTTTTTGAAGGTTCGGAAGAGCGGATCGAGCAGATTTCCGTCGGACTACTTGAGCGTTTAGGAATTGGTCGTCCTCCTTGGGAAAAAGACGATGTGGGTTATTATCCTCAAACTATTAAGGCGGAAAACCAGTTACCTACAGGTACTCCTCTGCGCACTCCCATCCCAACAAACCTAGACACTAGAGAACCAGTCATGGAAGAACGCTGGGATGAAGATGAATGGCAGGAATCTCGTACTGCACCCCCGCCTATGAGACAACAAGCCGAAGCAATTCCTTATGAGGATGATGACGAAGAGAATAACTGGGAAGACGCTGATCCTGAAGTCTACGATGCGCAAGTATATGAAGCGCCACCAGTGAAAAAATATGAATATGAAGAAATCTCTAATGATGATGTTTGGGATGATGATACTGAACCAAAAGCTTATAATCCTCCTCCCGTAAATATTCCTGAAAAGCAAAAAGCGCCTGAATACGAGGAAGAGCCAGGTTAATAGAAGTCAAAAGTCAAAAGTCAAAAGTCAAAAGTCAAAAGTCAAAAGTCAAGGAGTTAACTGCCGTTTGCCCTTATAAGTAGAGATTAAAGGCGGGTGTTAAAGCTCGTCTTTTTTGGTTGGGTAAAATGATCTAGCGATCGCCATTTCCGTAAGCAGGTCAAGATTACATTTAAAGAACCTAATCTTGTGCGATAAAGTCATAGTAGTAATAAATCCTGATTGATAGAGATTCATGTCATCTGAGAAGCATCATAAAACAGAGCGAAACATCATTACTGATTGTCGCAACATTGATAAATCAAAGCTTTCACCGATGTATCAACATTATGTGGAAGTGAAAGAACAATATCCTAATGCGCTGTTGCTCTATCGGGTAGGGGATTTTTTTGAATGCTTTTTTCAGGATGCTGTGACGATCGCTAGAGAACTCGAACTGGTGCAAACTAGTAAAGAGGGGGGCAAAGAATTAGGGCGAGTGGCGATGACTGGTGTGCCTCACCATGCTTTAGAGCGCTATAGTACGATGCTGGTAGAAAAAGGCTATGCGGTGGCAATCTGCGATCAGGTTGAGGATGCTGCTACTGCTAGTGCGGAAAAACGCAACTTAGTTAAAAGAGAAATTCAAAAGCTGCTTACCCCTGGTACTTTAACCGATGATGGGATGCTGCGATCGCGTCAGAATAACTTCCTGGCTGCTATTGTCGTTGCGGGGGAGCATTGGGGATTGGCTTATGCAGATATCTCTACAGGGGAATTTTTTACCACTCAGTCTAGTGAACTTAGCTCTTTAACTTTAGAATTATTGCGTTTACAGCCTTCTGAAGTCTTAATTCCTGCTAATGCACCAGATGTTAACGGTTTACTTCGTCCAGGAGAGAAATCTGAGTATTTAGCCGATTATTTGCCCGATAGCTTTTGTTATTCTTTGCGATCGCAACAACCTTTTACTTTAGTCGAAGCCAGTCAAAGACTTAGGGATACCTTTGATGTCAGTTCCTTAGAAGGAATGGGTTGTGGGGATATTCCTCTGGGAGTTCGAGCAGCGGGAGGTTTGTTAGAATATGTCGCAGATACTCAAAAAGCCTATCAAGTGCCATTGCAACCGCTACGCACCTATAGTTTGGCTGATTATTTGGTTCTCGATCATCAGACTCGACGCAATTTAGAAATTACGCAAACAATACGCGACGGTACGTTTCACGGTTCACTACTCTGGGCATTAGATCGCACCAGTACGGCAATGGGAGGTAGAGCCTTACGACGCTGGGTATTGCAACCATTAATCGATCTTAAAGGTATTGCAGCCAGACAAGAGACGATCGCGGAGCTAGTAGCCAATATTTCTCTACGCCAGGATTTACGCTCAATGCTGCGTAAAATATACGATCTGGAAAGATTATCGGGTAGAGTGGCTTCTGGTACGGCAAATGCGCGAGATTTACTAGCTCTAGCGGAATCTTTGCTCAAATTAAGCGACTTATCGGCGATCGCTTCCTATGGTAACGCACCTTTTTTGAAAGCCCTGCATAAGATGCCACCAGAGTTGGAACAGTTAGGGGTATATGTCACCGAGCGTTTAGTAGAATCTCCCCCTCAGCTGCTTAAGGAAGGGGGGATGATTAAAGACGGTGTTGATACTCGACTAGATGAAATTCGCCAGCGGTTAGAAGATGATAAACAGTGGCTGACGAATTTAGAGGTAACAGAAAGAGAACGAGTGGGAGTAGCTAATATTAAGGTGGGCTACAACAAAACCTTTGGCTACTATATTAGTATGCCCCGTTCTAAAGCTAGTCAAGCTCCCGACAACTATCAGCGGAAGCAGACTTTAACCAATGAAGAAAGGTATATTACCTCGGAGTTAAAAGAGCGGGAAACGAGAATCCTGACGGCGAAAGATGATTTAAGCAACCTCGAATACGATATTTTTACCGAATTAAGAGCCACTGTTGCCGAAAAATCCCAGTTAATTCGTAGTATCTCCAAAGCTGTGGCGGCGATCGATGTTTTAGCAGGATTGGCAGAAATCGCTGTTTATCAAAACTATTGCTGTCCTGAAATGATTCAAGGACGAGAAATTGACATAGTTGAGGGTAGACATCCTGTAGTAGAGCAGTCTTTGGGAGAAGGGTTTTTTGTCCCTAATTCTGCGCAAATGGGTAATCCCCCCCAACCTCCCTTAGACAAGGGGGGAGAATATCCAGATTTGATTATTTTGACTGGCCCTAATGCTAGTGGTAAAAGCTGTTATTTACGTCAGATTGGTTTGATTCAGTTAATTGCTCAAATTGGGAGTTTTGTTCCAGCCACAGAGGCGAGATTGGCAATTTGCGATCGCATTTTTACCCGCGTGGGTGCAGTAGACGATCTTGCCACAGGACAATCTACTTTTATGGTGGAGATGAACGAAACCGCGAATATCCTCAATCATGCTACTCCTAAATCGCTGATTCTCCTGGATGAAATTGGTCGAGGTACCGCAACTTTTGATGGACTTTCTATAGCTTGGGCGGTAGCGGAATATTTAGCCACAGATATTCAAGGGAGAACTATTTTTGCCACTCACTACCATGAATTAAATGAACTAGCTTCCATCTTAACTAACGTAGCTAACTACCAAGTAACCGTTAAAGAAATGGCAGACAAAATTATCTTTCTCCATCAGGTGTGTGCGGGTGGTGCTAGCAAATCCTACGGTATTGAAGCAGGGAGACTAGCTGGTTTGCCTTCTTCGGTGATATCTAGAGCTAGACAGGTGATGGGACAAATTGAAAAGCACAGCAAAATTGCCTTGGGTTTACGCCAAGGAATCGAACAGGTGCAGCCTCAGAAAGATCCTGACGGGAATATGGAACAGCTTGATATTTTTGAGAAATAGGAAGTAGGAAGTAGGAAGTAGGAAGTAGTATTTCAAAGATATCCTCGTGTTTTTACATAGAGCTATATCTATCTAAGATCAATTAAGCTTGACTAAGCTAATGTGTATTTAAATTGCAGATTGTTTAATTAGGAAATAAACCGTCAAATTATCTCCCTATCTCCCTATTTACCTATTTCCTTCCATAGTTAAACTAAATTTTAATAGCTTACTTGTCTGTTTTCGCTATCATTTTCTACAAATGACTTAATAAATTCTTAATTAAGATAAATATTTAAAGTTAAATTATTTCTTATTTTATCTTCATTATGAATATAGTAATTTTTACGTAAATAAGTAAATAATCTTAAATCAAAGTCATCTAAAAATTAAATTATATGAGAAAATTAGAGGATAAAGTTATTTTTATTGTTTGTGCAAGCTATTAATTCGACTGTCAAAATTTTATTGATAGACAATCACCAAGCTGGTAGCGTGCAAATCGAACGTCACCTAGCTCAGATTAAATCTGACTTGATGATGCAATTAACTAAAATTACAGATCTTGATGATATTGCAAATTTAATTCAACTAGAGCATCCCGATCTAATCTTTTTTATTTTTAATCAGCCAGAAACTAGTCATTTGATTTTTTTATCAAGAATTAAAGAAGTAAATATATATGATATTCCGATTATATTTTGTACTACTAAAACAAGTATAGATTTAGCATGTTTACCAGTTGTATGTAATAATTGCTTGATCCTGTCTAAGATTTCTCCTACTTTATTAGCTAAAACTATTTTCTTGGCACTCGAAAAATCAAAACAAAATCAAGAGCTAAATTCTCTTAGACAAGAAAATGCCGAACTTAGTTCTCAGCTCATAGCGACTAAAAATTTATTCCAAACTATCATAGATAATACCTCTACTTTAGTTTGGATGTGCGATGCAATTGGCAATACTACCTTTTTTAATCAAGCTTGGAGTCGGGTTTTAGGTCAAGAGAATAATATTAGATTAAATAACAATTGGATGCTAAATATTCATCCTCAAGATTTAGCTGATTGTCAATCTAAGTTTAATCAAGCCTTAGCTGAAGCCAAAGGATTTACGATTAATTATCGCTTAAAAATAGTCAATCAAAAATCTCGTTGGATCTCTAATTATGCTGTGCCACAATTTTCTTTAAAGGGAGAATTTCAAGGATTAGTTGGCTATTGTTTTGATATCACCTCACTCAAAAAAACTGAACAAAAATTAATTCAGCGAGCAGCAAGCGATCGCCTTTTAACTCAGATTACGCAAAAAATTCATGCATCTCTAGAGCTAGAGCAAATTTTACAGACTACGGTAGATGAAGTTAAGCAATTTCTTTTGGCTGAAAAAATTCAAATAAATCGAGTGGAGGAGACAGAAAAGTTAACTTTATTAGTTGAATCTAGGCTAGTTGATTCACCCTTAAGCTGTGACATTTCTGAGCCGAAACAAGTCCCCGAAACCCTGTTTCAAAATAATCTGCCTCAGTTGTCTTCTGGTGAAAGTGTTACTCAAGATTTTGTTGAATCATCGCCTCATTTTCCTAGATCCTGTTCGACATTACTGATCCCAATTACTGCTGAAAAAGATCTCTGGGGACTAATCTGTATTGAGAATTGTTCGATAGCTAGACAGTGGAATCCTGAAGAAATCAATCTTTTAGAGCGAGTTGCCCTGGAGCTTTCCGTAGCGATTAAACAGGCAAAACTTTATCAACAGCTAGAACAAGCCAATCAAGAGCTAGAACAACTATCTGTCATGGATAGTTTGACTCAAATTGCTAACCGTCGTAAATTCGATCGCTATATTGCCCAAGAGTGGACTAGACTATCTAGAGAACAAAGTCCTTTAGCGTTAATTCTTTGTGATATTGACCATTTCAAGCTTTATAACGATACCTATGGTCATCCCGCAGGCGATCGCTGTTTAATCGAAGTCGCTCAAGCAATTAGCAAAGTGATTAAACGTCCTAGCGATCTAGTTGCTCGTTATGGAGGAGAAGAATTTGTCTTGGTACTACCTGGAACTTCCATGGCAGGAGCAAAATATTTAGCCCAACAGATTCGTTTGCAGGTTGAAGCCCTCAAAATTCCTCACCTGCGTTCGTCTGTCGATCTTTATGTCACCATCTCTTTAGGCGTATCCTCCTGTATTCCGCATCCTGACTTTAATTTTGAGGTATTGATTGCAGCAGCGGATCAAGGTTTATATCAAGCAAAAGAAATGGGCCGTAACCAAGCTGTAGAATGTGAGATTAAGCTCTATTAACTAGAACCAATCTATGTCCCCTGGATATACTCTTCCTGTCTTCGCCTGTGCCAGTGCGATCGCAGCTTTGCGCCATCTTCAGCAGCAATGTTCCCCTGCGCAGGTGACAGTCAATCTAATTAAGCCAGCAGAACAAGCAATAATTGACATTGAACAGGTAGCCACAATCGATCGTAACTGTGCGATCGCCATTACCCGCAGCGATCCTGGCGATCATTTAGATTTGACTCGCAATACTCCTATTTGGGCAAAAGTAAGTCTAAGTTTTAATTCAGATGACCCTAAACAAGTCACCATCCAAGGAGGAGAAGGTATTGGCAAGCAACAAGATAACCAAAACCAAGCAGCAATCTATAGTTATGCTCAAGAATTAATTCAGGCAAATCTGCAACCTTTATTAGAGCAAAATCAAAACATCACCGTAACCATAATTTTACCCGCAGGAGTGCAATTAGCTAAACGCACCTCTAATGAAGCTTTTGGCGTAGTTGAAGGGCTTTCTCTATTAGGAACTACAGGCATAGTCCAGCCACTAACAGCACCTAGTCAACTATCAGCATATCAAGCAGAGATTAAAACCAAAGCAAAGCTGTTTGATGCTCTAGTATTTTGTATTGGCGAGAACGGCATCGATTTAGCGCAAAAATCGGGCATAGATCCCCAAAGAATTATTAAAACTGCCAACTGGCTCGGCTCAATGTTAGTTACTGCTGCTGCTGCTGAGGTTAAATCAATCTTACTGTTTGGTTATCACGGCAAATTAATTAAGCTAGCGGGAGGAATTTTTCATACCCACAATCATCTTGCTGATGGCAGATTAGAGATCCTGACCGCCTATTGCGCCAAGCTGGGATTAGCAACTTCTCAAACTCAACAAATTTTTAACTGTGCCACTACCGAAGCTGCCCTAAATTTATTACGAGAATTTGATGTAACAGAAGTAGATAATTCTCATTGGGTAGACTTAGTTTATCAAGAACTAACTCAGGCGATCGACACCAAATGCCAGGACTATATTTACAAGTATACAGAACAGAAACTTTGTGTGGGTTCAATACTATTTGACCGCAGTAGAGAAGTGATCAAAAGAAGCGATAATGCTCTTTTGTTACTGCCTAAATTATGTTAACCTATGAAGATATTTACCGTAATTTCTCTTAATAAAGGGTTTCCCGCTAAAATCATAACTCTCCAAATATAAATTTGGTATCAAAAACTCAAGTTTCTTTACACTTTGTTACCTAATTACTTACATAGACTTCCTAGAGTATAGTGACTATTCAAACACAACCAATCTCTTCTCCCAGCAGCGATACTTTCGCTTCTGACTCTTTAGTCAATCAAGTCAATCGTCAAACAATTATTATCATCGATTTTGGTTCTCAGTACTCCGAGTTAATTGCTCGTAGAATTCGAGAAACTCAAGTATATTCAGAAGTCTTATCTTACAGAACGAGTGCTGAAGAACTGCGGAAAATAGATCCTCGCGGGATTATTCTTTCTGGCGGGCCTAACTCGGTATACGATGACCAGGCACCCAAATGCGATCCTGAAATTTGGAATCTGGGTATTCCGATTTTAGGTGTGTGCTACGGGATGCAGTTAATGGTGAAGCAGCTTGGGGGAACGGTCGAAAAAGTTAAGCTAGGAGAATACGGTAAAGCACAGCTATTTATTGAAGATCCCACAGACTTACTAACCAACGTCGAAAATGGTGCAACCATGTGGATGAGTCATGGAGACTCCTGCACCGATTTACCAGAGGGTTTTTCGATCTTAGCCTACACCAAAAATACTCCCTGTGCAGCAATATCTAATCCCGAACGAAAACTATTTGGGGTACAGTTTCATCCCGAAGTAGTTCACTCAGAAGGCGGAATTGCCTTAATTCGCAATTTTGTTTACCATGTTTGCCAATGTGAACCCACCTGGACAACCGAAGCTTTTGTGGAAGAGTCGATTCGCGATATTCGAGCGAAAGTTGGTGATAAACGTGTTCTGCTGGCTCTTTCAGGAGGTGTAGATTCCTCGACTCTAGCTTTTCTGCTCCATCGAGCCATCGGCAATCAATTGACCTGTATGTTTATCGATCAGGGGTTCATGCGCAAGGGTGAACCAGAAAAACTGGTAGAAATATTTAAAAATCAATTTCATATCCCTGTTGAATATGTCATGGCGCGCGATCGCTTTTTAAAGCAGGTGGAGGGAGTAATCGATCCTGAATTGAAACGCCGTCGGATCGGACATGAGTTTATTCAGGTTTTTGAAGCAGAATCTAAGAAACTAGGCCCTTTTGACTATCTAGCTCAAGGAACTTTATATCCTGACGTAATTGAGTCCGCAGATAGTAACGTCGATCCTCAAACTGGAGAACGAGTAGCGGTAAAAATCAAGAGTCATCACAATGTTGGTGGTTTACCAAAAGATCTACGTTTCAAACTAGTAGAGCCTTTAAGAAAACTCTTTAAAGATGAGGTACGCAACGTGGCTCGCGCGATTGGGCTACCAGAAGAAATTGTCCGTCGCCATCCTTTCCCTGGCCCTGGTTTAGCCATCAGAATTGTGGGAGAAGTTACCGCCGAAAGATTAAATATCCTGCGGGATGCTGATTTTATTGTGCGGGATGAAATTAGCAAGCAGGGAGTATACCACGACTACTGGCAGGCTTTTGCCGTCTTGTTACCCATTCGTAGTGTTGGGGTGATGGGAGACAAGCGCACCTATGCTCATCCAATTGTCCTGCGTTTTATTAACAGTGAAGATGGCATGACCGCAGATTGGGCAAGAGTTCCTTACGATATGTTAGAAACCATCTCGAACCGTATTGTTAATGAGGTTAAGGGAGTCAATCGGGTAGTGTACGATATTACCTCCAAACCCCCTGGAACAATTGAGTGGGAATAATAGAGTTATTGCTGATGTGAATTAATTTGTCAGCAATAGGGAAATAGGGAAATAGGGAAATAGGGAAGTTGGGTGTATAAAGTTAATTTATCCCCGACGCGAAGCTAGTCCCTAAGTCCCCAAATCCCCAAGTCCCCAAACCCCAAATCTTTAAGGGGAAAACTTTTTAGTTCTAGTTAATGATCGCTTTTTCCTGTTCTTGAGCCGATTTAATGGCAGCTTTGTCTTTGATATCTTCTTGTTCAGTCATTAATTTAATGATTGAAGCTTTTTCTAGCAACCCCAGAACTTTGCCCGCTGCACCAATGACCACTAGCTCACGAGCTTCGGTAGTCTCAAACAGCTTTGCTACTTCCAATAAAGAAGTATCCGCAGCAATAGTATCGACTTCGGGAACAGGTTTAACTAACTCAGTCAGATAAATATCGTTCCAATCAGAGGTGTGGATCTGTTTCAAATCTTCAGTAGTAATAAAACCAAGTAACTGTTGATTTTCATCCACCACTAAAAACTTTTTCCAGCGCTCTTTACCAATCACGTAGTTGTTCACGAACTCTCGAATTGAAAGACTGCTGCTGACAATCGGGCTATCAGCAATCACCGCATCTTCTGCTGTATATTGACTTAACTTGTCCTGTACAGTGGCAGATTGAGCAGCAAAACCAGCATTTTGTAATAAGAAAGTACCAATTAAGAGAGTCCAAATGCTCCCTACTTGACTAACACCAATTACGGAAAGTATACCTAGAGCGATCGCGATCCAGCCGATTACCTGACCAACTCGACCTGCAATAATTACGCCCTTGTTAGGATTACCTGTAATCTTCCAAACAATCGCTTTTAAGACATTCCCACCATCCAGGGGTAAGCCAGGGATCATGTTAAATACTGCCAAGACTAAGTTGATATAAGCGACTAAAGAAATAATTGCCTGCATCGGTGTAGTCAAAGGTGCTGTTGTGGCAACGAAGGTAAACAGACCAAATAATAGCAGGCTAACTAATGGCCCAGCGATCGCTACTGAAAATGCCTGTAAAGGGGTTTCCGATTCTTTTTCGAGGGTAGCTAAACCACCAAAGATAAAGAGGGTGATTGACTTAACGGAGATTCCCTGAGAAATAGCGACAAAGCTATGTCCTAATTCATGGGCTAATACGGAAGAGAACAGCAACAAGGCAGTAACTAAACCTAGCAGCCAAGGTGTGACCCCAGTTAATTCAGGAAATTGAGTTAGTCCCGAGCCATAGCTCCAGGTAACTAAAGCTAAAACAAAAAACCAAGAAGGGTTAATAAAAAAAGGTATACCGAATAAGTTACCGACGCGAATGTTGCCGTTCATGGCACGCTCCTGTTTGAATTACGAGATCATAATTCCAATATTATTAAAGGGAATTATGGTTATTTTTAGGCTTTTTAATTATTAAAATTGTAACGAACAGTAAACCACAAAACATCTATCTGACCTACAGTAAAAACCGTCCCCAAGTTTACGGTAGCAACTCATCACATTTTGAGCATAATAATAATAGAGAGTTGCTGAAATAATATGCCATGCCAGATATAACCCCTAACTATCCCGATTCCTATCGTCAAGAAGATATTCAAGCAATTTTAAATTTGGCGATCGCCAATCACCATACTGACGAAGAACTGAGCCGACAACAACTGTGGGAAATTGCTGCGGAGTTAGACATCAGCAATAGCATGATTCAAGCTGCTGAGAAAAGCTGGTTAGAACAAAAGACGATTGACCGTCAGCGTAGTGCCTTTAATCTAGTCCGCCGTCAAAAATTTCAGCGGAAACTGACTAAATATGCGATCGTCAATACTTTCTTAGTTTCCTTCAACTTCATTTTAGTAGGGACGCTGTCTTGGTCGTTGTATATCCTGCTATTTTGGGGATTGGGAGTAGCGTTGAATGGATGGAAAGCCTATCAATCTAGTGGTGAAGAATACGAACGAGCTTTTCAAAGATGGAGCTTTCAAAATGAGGTCAAGCAAACCGTCGCTACTGTCTGGACAAAGGTTCAGCAAGTCTGGCAAGCCTGAAGTAACAAACCATCAATAATTAAATAGTTTGAGATAGTTTGAGTCAATCAGGGTATTTCATTGATTTTCAACACTAAAGGATACACTTCGTTATCAATTGTTCAATGATCAATGTTCACTGATCATTGATAAAGTGGAGCCGAGCAGAGTCGAACTGCTGTCCAAGCCAGCTATTCACTTGCCCATTCGTTCACAGGTTTAGCTCTTTTTACCCTTAGAGCGGGGGTCATCAATTATCCCTGATGGCAGGATTCTTTGATAAAGTCTTTTCTGAATAATCTACCAAAGAAAATTATTCAGAGCATCCGTTGGGGTTTTGTCTTTAGTCCTTAACGGAGTCAAACTAGAGACGAGCAAATCTGAAAGCGCGACATTGCGGTCTTGTTGCCTTGCAGCAAAGAGCAAATGTCGCAAGAAGTTTTTCTAGATTTAGGCAGCTACTGCCTGACGCTCAAATTTTACGATGTTATTTGCATCTATATTTAGTTTGAGTCTGATTTACGAGATGGTACTCACTCTCGACCTGAATCACGGATTAGTTTTTACTAACCTGTCGAAACCTTTACGGCCCCATGTTTTTTAAAAGCTGTTAGCTTTTAGCTGTTAGCTCTTAGCTTTTGAAAAGCGCAGTTAATAACTATGCTTTACATGATTATTCTAGCTAACTTTGAGTTAGATAGCTATAAAGTACCAAAGCTTAAACATTACAAAACATTGAGTTGTCTACTAGCTAATACTTTGACGGCGATATTCATTTTAAACTAGTAAATCATACCTAATCTAGATAGTTAAATCTTGAGGAAAAAAAAATATTTAGATTAGTGCATTGCCCTATAAAACAGAACTCCCAACTTTAGTACTTTAGTATAAAAAATCCTATGTTCCCCACTAATCGCCCTCGCCGCTTGCGCCAACATCCCCAACTACGTCGGATGGTGCAGGAAACTCTAGTTACGGCTAATGATTTGATCTATCCTCTATTCGCCGTGCCTGGAACATCTGTGGCTAACGAAGTGAGATCGATGCCTGGAGTTTACCAACTTTCGGTAGATAAAATTGTGGAAGAAGCCAAAGAAGTTTATGGCTTGGGTATTCCTGCGGTAATTTTATTCGGCATTCCCGAAGATAAGGATCTTGAAGCCACTGGTGCATGGCACGATTGCGGGATAGTACAAAAGGCCGCCACTGCCATTAAGCAAGCTGTACCTGACTTACTAGTAATTGCCGATACCTGTCTTTGTGAATACACTACCCACGGACACTGTGGATATTTGGAAACAGGCGATCTAACAGGAAGAGTACTCAACGATCCAACTTTAGAATTACTCAAGAAAACTGCCGTAGCTCAAGCGCAAGCGGGGGCGGATATTATTGCTCCTTCAGGCATGATGGATGGTTTTGTCAAGGCAATTAGAGAAGGGTTAGATGCAGCTGGGTTTCAAGATACTCCTATTCTTTCCTATGCTGCTAAATATGCCTCGGCTTATTATGGCCCTTTTCGTGACGCAGCCGATTCTGCTCCTAGTTTTGGCGATCGCCGTACCTATCAAATGGATCCTGCCAACGGTACAGAAGCCCTTAAGGAGATTGAATTAGATATCGCCGAAGGTGCAGATATGCTGATGGTGAAACCCGCCTTGTCATATATGGATATTATTTGGCGCGTCAAGGAAGCGACTAATTTACCTGTAGCTGCTTATAATGTTTCTGGGGAATATTCCATGGTTAAAGCTGCTGCTTTAAATGGCTGGATTGATGAGAAAAAGGTAACTTTAGAAACCCTAACTAGCTTTAAACGAGCTGGTGCGGATTTGATTTTGACTTACCATGCCAAAGATGCAGTACGTTGGTTAGCTGAATAAACTGTTTAGATATCTGAAGGGCGATCGCGTTGAGAAATATAGTGCGATCGCGCCTTCGTAGGGTGGGCGACGCGAAGCTAGTACTTTAGTGCAAAAATTAAAAAGACAAAAAAACATTTCAGCAAGAGTAATGTTGCCCACCACAAATCACTCTCCCACCTGCTGCGATATTCTTTTAAAATCCAATAAATTCAAAGATTTTCCACCACATATACAACCACAATCTTGAGCATATCTGCCTTGGCTAACCCATTTAGAAAAACTCGAATACTCCCATAGATGAGGGCAAGAAACTAATCCATGCTTAACGGGATTGTAATGAACATAATCCAAATACTGGTGCAAAGCGGCTTCCTCTTTAATGGTGTGTTCCCAAAAACGTCGTTGCCAAACATCGCTCTCCCTATGTTTAAGCCGTGAAGCAGAAACCTGATTAGATAAAGGATAATTAGCCTTAAAAGCACGAGTAAATAAAACTTTTAATCTCGATATCTTTTGAGAATAATCAGAGTCATTAGGAGATAATTGCCACACAAAATGAATATGGTCTGGCAAAACTACAGCAGCCAGAATCTCAAATGGTTTTTTGGCTTTAATTTGGGCAGTAGCAGCACGCAAAAGCTCAACATTAGCTGGATCTTTAAACAAAGGACGACGGCAATATGTAACCAAGGTAAAAAAATAAATACCACCTGGAAGATAAACTCGTCGATAATTAGGCATTGAAACTGAATTCGGTGGGCATAGTCAGAACATCACTATCTTAAATATATTTTTTGCCGATGCCCACCCTACACAAGGATAATCGCTTGCAGTTTAAGTTTTTGGTTACGAGCGATCGCATTTCCAGGCGATCGCTTTTTTCCCAGTGGCAAGCTATAATAAAATGAGTATTTAGAAACAGCCTCTCTCTTCAGAAGCAAGGAACAATGAATATCTAGCTCCAGCCGTTTGTTATGAATCGCCTACAATAATTCTCTAGGCTAGATTTTAAGCAAACAGTCTAATTTAGGCAAAAGCGATCGATTGTATCTATTTTCTCTGTAACAATTAACGGCTGTCTGATTTCTACAAGCTTGTTTTTAATGATTCATTAAGCAATAAATCGCTGGTATCTTTGCAGTTAAATTCGGTAATTACCAATGTCAGTATGGGTAATCTCTAGCCATACATAGCGCGATATATCTTATCATTAATTAACAATTGGCATTATAATAAGCATCGTTGCCATCAGAAATTAGATTGGCTGCATAACGTTTAACAGACGATTGAAATCTAAACCTAAGACGGATTAGATCTGCAACAATCAATGACCTCACCACCTAGCTATCTAAAAGATAATTACCCGTCGGTAAACTCCGCGAACGTGAGGTCAAGTATTAATCATCAAAATATAGACAAAAATGAAAGACCTTTCTCGATATCGGAACATAGGCATCTTCGCTCACGTGGATGCTGGTAAAACAACCACTACAGAAAGAATCCTCAAGCTTACTGGTAAAAGTCACAAGATCGGTGAGGTACATGATGGAGAAGCAACAACTGACTTCATGGATCAGGAAAAAGAACGTGGTATTACGATCCAGTCGGCTGCCACTAGCTGTTTCTGGAAAGATCATCAGCTAAATATCATTGATACTCCTGGTCACGTTGATTTTACAATTGAAGTTTACCGTTCTCTCAAAGTTCTTGACGGTGGGATTGGTGTGTTCTGTGGTTCGGGTGGGGTTGAACCTCAGTCTGAAACTAACTGGCGTTACGCTAACGATTCTAAGGTTGCTCGGGTAATCTACGTTAATAAACTAGACCGTACTGGAGCCGACTTTTTTAGTGTAGTTAAGCAAGTTAAAGAAATTCTGGCGGCGACTCCTCTAGTTATGGTTTTACCTATCGGGGTGGAAAATGATTTTAAAGGCGTAGTCGATTTATTGACTCGCAAAGCTTGGATCTGGGATGATTCTGGTCTACCAGAAAATTATGAAATCCAAGATGTTCCTGCGGATATGGTTGACGACGTGGAAACTTACCGCGAACAGCTAATTGAAACTGCGGTAGAACAAGATGATGAATTGATGGAAAAATACCTTGAGGGTGAAGAGCTTTCCATCGATGAAATCAAGGGTTGTATCCGTAAAGGTACGCGCGAATTAGCTTTCTTCCCTACTTACTGTGGTTCTTCCTTTAAAAATAAAGGGGTTCAGTTAGTATTGGATGCGGTAGTTGACTATCTACCTAACCCTACTGAAGTTCCACCCCAGCCTGAAGTTGACTTGGATGGTAATGAAACTGGTAAATATGCGATCGTTGACCCAGAAGGGCCTTTCCGTGCTTTAGCTTTTAAAATCATGGATGACCGCTATGGTGCATTAACCTTTACTCGAATCTACTCAGGTACGTTAAACAAAGGCGAATCTGTGCTGGATACTGCTACAGGTAAAACTGAGCGTGTAGGACGGATGGTTGAAATGCACGCCGATTCTCGTGAAGAAATTGATTTTGCTCAAGCAGGAGATATTATTGCGATCGTTGGTCTGAAAAACATTCAAACTGGACATACTCTCTGCGATCCTAAAAACCCAGCGACTCTTGAGCCGATGGTCTTCCCCGATCCTGTAATCTCGATCGCCGTAACACCGATGAATAAGGGTGCGTCAGAGAAAATGGGTATTGCTTTAAGTAAGATGGTGCAAGAAGATCCTTCTTTCTATGTAGAAACTGATTTTGAAAGCGGCGAAACTATCATCAAAGGAATGGGAGAACTACACTTAGACATTAAGGTAGACATCCTCAAGCGTACTCATGGTGTGGAAGTTGAAGTAGGTAAGCCTCAAGTAGCTTATCGAGAGTCGATCACTAAAGCCGTTACTGATAGTTATACCCATAAGAAACAGTCTGGTGGTTCTGGTCAGTTTGGCAAAATTGACTACACGATCGAGCCTGGAGAACCAGGTTCTGGCTTTGAGTTTGAGTCCAAAGTTACTGGTGGTAACGTTCCTCGTGAATTCTGGCCCGCAGTCGAAAAAGGTTTTGCCAGCAGTATTGAAAAAGGTGTCTTAGCAGGTTTCCCTTGTGTGGATTTAAAAGTAACCCTCACTGACGGTTCTTTCCACCCTGTCGATTCTAGTGCGATCGCTTTTGAAATTGCCGCTAAATCTGGTTATCGTCAAACACTACCTAAAGCTGGCCCACAAATTCTAGAGCCTATTATGAACGTGGATGTATTTACTCCTGACGATCATATGGGTGATGTTATTGGGGACTTGAATCGTCGTCGTGGCATGATTAAATCGCAAAACTCAACGCCGATGGGGGTTCGCATCAAAGCTGACGTACCTTTAAGTGAAATGTTTGGTTATATCGGTGACTTACGTACGATGACTTCTGGCCGTGGTCAGTTTTCGATGGAATTTAATTACTACTCACCTTGTCCGAAGAATGTGGCAGAAGAAGTTATTGCTGAAGCCAAAGAACGTCAAGCAGCTAAGTAAGTAATAGTTACAAGCTAAAGATTATCTTGAGCATTGTTTTAGCTCAAGCTGTAAGTTATAAAATCTAGTCTCGTTTAGTATTTTTTACTAAGCGAGATTTTTTTTGAGAGCTAATTAATAGCCTCTTTCACTTGCTTTGTAGTTGATATTTGACAAATCTTATTTTACCAAATAGACTATATGTGAAATAAAAACTTAAAATTATAGTTTTATTTTACTTGTATGAAATAAGATAATTATTCCTCGAGTCTTATTATGCGATCTGGTCAGTTTGTAAAACAAGTTGAAGGTTACACTGCATTTATTCCTGCACCACTGCCACCAAAACCAGAAGTAAAGATGGATGCAGAACTGACTCGTTTACTTTCTCAAGCAGATCGTTCTCTTGGGAGATTGGATGGTGCTACCTCCATTTTGCCCAATCCCGATTTATTTGTCGCCATGTATGTTCGTCAAGAGGCAGTATTGAGTTCTCAAATTGAAGGTACTCAAAGCACTCTTGAAGATGTATTACAGTATGAAATCGATGTTAAAGGACAAGAACGACCAAAAGACATAGAAGAGGTTGTCAATTATGTTAATGCTTTGCAATATGGTTTAGAGCGTCTCAAAGAATTACCGTTATGTTTACGTCTGATTCGAGAAATTCATGAGAAACTGCTTGATGGAGTTAGAGGAAGCGATCGCACTCCTGGAGAATTTCGTAAAACGCAAAACTGGATTGGTTCATCAGGTAGCACCTTGGCACAAGCAACTTTTGTTCCTCCGCCAGTTGTGGAAATGCATAATGCTCTTAATAATTTAGAGCAATTTTTGCATCAACAGGACTCGCTTCCTGCATTAATCCACTGTGGTTTAGCTCATGCTCAATTTGAAACGATTCACCCTTTCTTAGATGGAAATGGTCGCATTGGTAGACTGTTAATTACATTCTTACTATGTCAAAGAGAAATATTACAGAAACCATTACTTTATCTCAGTCATTACCTTAAGTTTCATCGTGCAGAATACTATGACAGATTGATGGCAGTACGAACAGAAGGTAACTGGGAAGGATGGTTAAAGTTTTTTCTCAAAGGGATTTTTGAGGTAAGTAAGTCAGCCACCTCTACAGCTAGATCTATTCTTAATCTGCGAGAACAACATCGAGAGTTAATTGGTAGAGAAATTAATAACAGTGGCTATGGGTTACGGTTACTAGATTTACTGTTTGAAAAACCGATAATTAATATTCCATTGGTAGAGGAATATCTGGAATGCTCCTATGGAACAGCTAATAAAACTGTCAAACAATTAGAAAAATTAAGTTTAATCAGGGAAATCACAGGCTGGCAACGTAATCGTCTTTATCGATATGAACCCTACTTAACTCTTTTCGATAGTAGCGATCGCAATTAAGTTAGTAAATATATTATTTAGGATAACATTGCTTATGGATGGAAGGCGATCGCTTATCTACATCTTGGTGCGATCTCTCATTATATCTTCTCGATCATCTGAACAGTTATACAAAAAACATTTACACTTAAAATGAATTAGCTACAGTTTAATGATGAAATGAATACTCAACTTGTTGAATCTATATATCAAGTTATTCAATCTCTCTCCGATGAGGAAAGATTGCTTTTAGAACAAAAGTTATTTACCGATTTGCCTTATCCTTCTCAGAAAGAAATTATTAGTTTAGCTGAAGCAAGTAATGTTTTTGATTTTCTCAATGATGAACCAGATATTTATAGCTTAGAGGATGGAGAACCTGTCTAATGGCTTTGAGTAAAGGAGATATTGTGTTGCTTCAGCTTCCATTTAGCGATCTTAGTCAATAAAATTGTTAATACAAAGTGATATCTATCACTATATTTAATATTCAAAAAATTATCATAGTAATATCCTATTTATTATGAGCTATGTCTTTAACTTTAAAATTAGAATTGAAATCTGACAATCAAGTATTAGTTACTAATCTTTTAACTAATGAATATAAGCAAGTATTAGTTAGTTTTTTACAAGAAGCTGCTGCTGACTCTTTAATGATGTTATTTCAGTACAAATACTATGAATTAATAATTAATGCTGAAGAAATATGGCATAAAGTTAAGTGTTTTAATCCTGAAATAGAAGGAATAAAAGCAGTTTACATAGAGCAAGAATTTAAAAGAATTATGTCGAATAATGAATGGATGAAAATTACAGATTATGATCTAAAAATGTATAATAAAGCTTTATCTTCTTGGACAAATTCATATAATTCTCAACCAAATAAACAGAATTTTGATAAATTTGTCTTTGTTCCTGTTGCTGGTGGCGCAATGGCTGGTGCATTAACATATAGTGCCATTGGCGGAGTGGGTATAGTTGCTTCTGGAAGTGCTTTAGGAATTGGAGCTTTGGGTTTAACTGCTTTAGGAACAATCGGAGGTTTAGCTGCTTATGGTGTAAGCAAAGCCATTTATTGAAAGCTAGATAACTCTTTTGCTAGTTTTATGATCGCAACTGAAACAAATCTTTCTACTCAGTTAAATCTCTTGATTGTTCTAATAAAATTTTCCAATCATTAGGAGGATTCCCACTTTCTAGGATCTTTTTAAATACTTGATAAGCATCAGTCTTACTTTCATACGCACGCTTAGACTTTTCATCATTAACCCAAGCATAGACAATAATTTTTTGTTGCTGATGATATCGAAAGAACAAACGATATTGCTGAAAAAACTTGGCTCGAAACCAATGTTTATATTCACTGCCAAGAGTATTTCCCTGACGATATTCTGGACGAGTTGGATCTTGAGGGATGATTTCAAAAGCCAGTTTATTTATTGCTGCCAATCGTTTAGTTGCATTTTTCTGGTGATAGTCTTGCGGGTATTTCTGGCGTAAACGTTCTACTTGCTCAGTTAATTCTTCTACCTGACTGATAAATAATGGATGAGCATAAATACACCATCCGTTAATAATTAAGGCTTGACCTGCTGACAAAGTTACTCATCCTCATCAGATAAAGGTGCATCTAGATCGATATCGAGATCGGCTACTAAAGATTGAACTCTCTCTAAAGTTTGTGTCGTAATAGGTTGTATTTGTTGTGAATTTTTTTCCATGTCTTGAGCGAGAAAATCAAGAAATTTGCTTAATACTGGATCTTCCTCGAATACTTCGCTGCGGGAAATAGTTACTGTTCCATCGGAGTTAATAACGTAAGCAATTTTATCTTTCTTGCTTAAACCTAAAGTTTTTCTAACTATATCTGGAATGGTGGTTTGATATCGATCAGTTAGAGTAGATTCTGCTTGTAATATTTTAGTCATAGTCTATTTTATGAGGGCTAAACCGATTTTAGCTCAATTAGTAATGCAGTTGCATTGTGTGGTAAAGTCGCTCTACTTTCAGTGTCTTTAAGATAACGAGATCGCTTTTTATATTTGATGACAACATTAATTGTAGTGTTTGACTTGCGTAAGCGCGATCGCACAGCTAGCTATATGCATCGTTCTTTTTTTCTTTTCAATCATCTGAACGTTTACACAAAAAATATTTAAACTTAAGATATAGGGTCTAAGTATTAGAATATTTGAAAGCTTACAACCAAGCTAAGGTTATATGTTCTCGACAATTAAACTAGAAGATTATTTTGATTTTCAGTCTGCTGATGATATTCGCATCAAAGGACATCGAATTGGTATTGAAGATGTACTTAATTATTATTTAGAAGGATTTACTCCAGAAGAAATTCAAGCTAATTTACCTACATTAAGTTTGGAAGAAATACACGCAACTATTACTTATTATTTACACAAAAGATCACAGGTTAATAAGTATTTAACTCGGTTAAGAGAATACCAAGCAAAACGCTATCAAAAATTTAAAGATAACCCTCCAGCCATCATACAAAAATTGCAAGCTGAAAAAATTAGACGTACTGCCACAAACTTAGAGAAAGAATGAAAGTACGCTTTTTGTTGGATGAAAACCTAGCACCAAGGTTTAAGTTAGCAATATTACGTCTAAATCCTCAAATTGATATCTTGCGTGTAGGAGATGCAGGCGCACCAACTTCGGGGACATTAGATCCAGATATATTAATCTATTTACAGCGATCGCAACGTATATTGTTGACTGATAATCGTAAAAGTATGCCTGAGCATTTAGAAGCACATTGGGATAATGGTAGTTTTATTTGGGGCTTGTTTTGGCTTAAACCTCAAGCAACAATTAGAGAGTTAGCCGAAGATGTAGTGTTAATTTGGGAAACTACAGAAGCAGAGGAATGGAAAAACCAACTGATTTGGATTCCATTGTAAAGGCGATCGCACTTAAACTAAACCCATCATAATGAAACTAGATTAGGCTAAAACTAACTTAGCGACTGGCAAAGATTTACCTTCTGCTTGTAAATGTAAAATTAATTCTTCCATGACTTCTAAGCCATGTTGCAAAGCTTCCTGATAAGTATCTCCATGACTAACAGGCTGCATAACTTCTTCAGCAAAATCGGGGAGATAAGCTAAATAACATTCATCTTCTTGACTCCAAGCAATGGTAATTTGATACTTATGATTCATTTTGTATTCTTTTAATAGCTTCTTTCACTTGCTTTTCTGAATATGCTTTGGCATCCGCTCCATCTTTTCCAGGTAAGTTTACTCTTATTGTAGTTCCTGGATATTGATATATGGCATGACTGCCTTTACCGCGTTTAGGCATCAACTCAAAACCTGCTTTAAGTAGTATTGCTTTTAATTCTCGTATTTTCTGAGGCAAATTTGTTCTCTATTTATGAACTGGACATTCTCAGGATAATCTATAAAATAATTTTTAAGGCGATCGCTTATCTACATGTCAGTGCGATTGCGCAGCTAGCCTTAGGCATCGCTCTTTTTATCTTTTCGCTCATTTGAACACTTACACAAAAAACATTTACACTTAAAATGAATTAGTTACAGTGTAATGATGAAATGAATACCCAACTTGTTGGATCTATATCAAGCTATTCAATCTCTTCTTCAATAAAAGTACGATCTCTCTTAGAGCAAAAGTTATTTACATCTAGTACGTTTTAAAATAAACAATGTATTCTTCAAAAAGAAAGCAAGAAATGCTAGCTCTCGAAAAATTATTAAATGATTTTATATATAAAAGTAAAAAAAACAAGCAAAAAAAAGGAGTACAAAATATGGAAAAATACTTTCGCTCACTATTATCTAGCAAAGCACTACAATGGTTTGGATTAATGTATATAATATCTTGTGCTGTTTACATAATAATATTTCGGTTACCTTATGAAAATTACTCTCACGTTACTAGGGAAGTTGGTGTATTTATTGGCTTTGTTGCTAAAACAGCATCAATATTATTAACTTCAAAATATTTTAAACTATTTTTAACAGGAGCAATTGAAATTTTACCAATATGTTTCCTAATACTGTATATATATCGAGTATATAAAGAAATAAAAACTTCCTCTTTTTTTTGGAAATTTAAAAATACAAATAAAATAATCCAGATATCAGAAATAGATCAAAGTGATATGATAATAGAAGAAATTAACAAAATATCCCAAAAGTCAGTTGCTCGTTTTGAAGAAAAGTTGAAATTCAAAATAGACAATTTAAGTGAAAATATAAAAGACTTAGATTTATATCTACCTTTATTTGTTGTATTCTTAGTTTTCTCTATGAGATATATAATTGGATTTGATATAGGTATTTTAGGGAAAAATATTGCTTCTATTACTGGAGGATTAGGCTTAGCTGCTTCAGTTGTAATGGTAAGCAAAGTTTTACTGATAAATTCTCCAAAAACAACAGTAAGACATTACCAAGAGTTTTTATTGATTTTAAAAGAGGCGCAGATAGAAAGGGTTAATCCAGCGGAATCAGCCTATTAAATTTTAAGAACTTTTCTGTAAATATTTACAATTCTTTTGATCGCCCTACCTGCCTAACTACTTCGTCCCAATAACCAATTAGCAAGAGTGACGGCAATGAATATACAATAAATAATTGCTTTAACTACTCACACCTCTGCTAGTCACATGACCGCAACCGAAACGAACCTCTCTACTCAATACGATCCTAAGCAAACCGAAGCCAAGTGGCAGCAATACTGGGCGGAAAAGGAAGTATTTAAAGCCGATCCTAACCATCCTGGTGAACCCTATTGCATTGTTATTCCCCCACCGAATGTTACAGGGAGTCTGCATATGGGACATGCTTTTGAGAGTGCGTTGATCGATACTTTGATTCGGTATCATCGGATGATTGGACGGAATACGCTGTGGTTGCCTGGGACGGATCACGCCAGTATTGCGGTGAGTACGATTGTTGATAAGCAGATTAAAGCGGAAGGTAAAAGCCGTCAGGATTTGGGAAGGGAAGAGTATTTAAAACGGGCTTGGGCTTGGAAAGAGGAGTCTGGCACGACGATTATTAATCAGTTAAAGAGTCTGGGGGTATCGGCAGACTGGACAAGGGAAAGATTTACCATGGATGAGGGGTTGTCTCAGGCGGTGAAGACAGCCTTTGTTAAGCTTTACAAGGAAGGGTTGATTTATCGTGGTAATTATTTAGTTAACTGGTGTCCTGAGTCGCTTTCAGCCGTATCGGATTTAGAAGCGGAGAATCAAGAAGTAGATGGGCATCTTTGGCACTTCCGTTATCCTTTGACGGATGGCAGTGGTTATTTGGAAGTGGCTACTACTCGCCCTGAGACGATGTTAGGGGATACGGGAGTGGCGGTTAATCCTGAAGATGAAAGGTATCAAGCTTATATTGGTAAGACTGTTACTCTACCCATAGTTGGGCGTGAGATTCCCATCATTGGTGATGAGTTTGTGGAACAGGAGTTTGGCACAGGCTGCGTTAAGGTAACACCAGCCCACGATCCTAATGACTTTGAGATGGGTAAACGGCATAACCTGCCCATGATTAACATCATGAATAAAGATGGCAGTCTCAATGAAAATGCAGGGGAGTTTCAGGGACAGGATCGTTTTCTTGCCCGTAAGAATGTAGTTAAAAAACTAGATGAACTTGGCAATCTAGTTAAGATTGAAGACTATCGCCATAGCGTTCCCTATAGCGATCGCGGTAAAGTACCCATAGAACCTTTATTATCAACCCAGTGGTTTGTCAAAATTGACCCGTTGTCCCAAAAGGCTTTAGCTTGCCTAGATAATGAGAATTCTCCGAATTATGTTCCTGAAAGATGGAAGAAGGTATATCGGGACTGGTTAGTTAAATTAAAAGACTGGTGTATCTCTCGTCAGTTATGGTGGGGTCATCAAATTCCTGCTTGGTATGTGGTTTCGGAAACTGGAGGCGAAATTCAAGATCACACGCCTTTTGTCGTGGCTTTTGATGAGGCGCAAGCATTAACTCAGGCGAAACAATACGGAGACAATATTCAGCTAGAGCAAGATCCTGATGTCCTAGATACTTGGTTTTCCTCTGGACTGTGGCCGTTTTCGACTATGGGTTGGCCTAACGAAACTGCCGACTTAGAGAAATATTATCCTACCAGTACTCTAGTTACAGGTTTTGATATTATCTTTTTCTGGGTTGCCCGTATGACTATGATGGCGGGACACTTTACCGACCAAATGCCCTTTGATGATGTTTATATTCACGGCTTAGTTTTGGATGAAAATGGGCAAAAGATGTCCAAGTCGAAAAATAACGGGATCGATCCTTTATTAATGATCGATAAATATGGCGCAGATGCCTTGCGTTACACCCTAATTACAAAGGTTGTTGGTGCGGGACAAAATATTAGCTTTGACTATGATCGTAAAAAACAAGAATCATCTTCGGTAGAGACTTCCCGTAACTTTGCTAACAAGCTGTGGAATGCTTCAAGGTTTGTGATGATGAACTTGAAGGGGAAAACTCCTCAAGAATTAGGACAGCCAGATACGGCATCTTTAGAGTTAGTCGATCGATGGTTACTGTCGCGTTTTTATCAGACTGTTAAACAAACTAAAGCTAATATTGAGTCCTATAGCTTGGGAGAAGCAGCTAAAGGCTTATATGAGTTTATTTGGAATGATTTTTGTGATTGGTATATCGAGTTAGTCAAAACCCGTTTGTGGCAAGACGAGACTTCTACTTCTCGCCTGGTGGCACAGCAAACATTAGGTTATATTCTCGAAGGAATACTAAAACTGTTGCATCCTTTTATGCCTCATATTACTGAAGAAATTTGGCAGACTCTAACTCAATCAGAAGGTCAACTAAGTCTAGCTTCTCAGAATTATCCTGAAGTTAGAGAAGATCTCATCGATACTGAATTAGAACAAAGCTTTGATTTACTGTTTAATACCATCAGTACTATTCGTAACCTGCGTGCCGAATCGGTAATTAAGCCAGGAGAAAAAATCAAGGTAATTTTGCAAACTCAAAGCCAGAAAGAGAGTGATATTTTAAAATCAACCCAAGGCTATATTCAAGATATTGCTAATGTAAGTGAGCTAATAATTACCACTACCCTCACAGAAGATCCAGGGCAGGTGATTGCTGGAGTAACAGGAACAATACAGGTTTTAATTCCCCTGACTGGTTTAATCGATGTGGCTGCATTAGAGGCGAAGTTGCAGAAAAAACTAGACAAAGTGCAACAAGATATTAAATCTCTAACTGGACGCTTGAATAACCCAGGTTTTGTCAATAAAGCCCCCGCAGAGGTAATTCAAGGAGCGAATAATGACTTGGCAGAAGCGCAAAAGCAAGCTGAAATATTGCAAGAGCGTTTAGATCGTCTAAAGTAACAGTATTATTGATGTGTTCCGCTAGATTAATTGATTTAGTTGGCTAGATCAATGTTTTATGTCTATCATTATGCTGATAGAAATTATTCTGTTTGGTAAAGCTACTTGGTGTGAGTCTAACTAATAAGTGATCGGTGATTATAAGTAATGTTATACCTAGCTCAAGTTGAGATTGACCCAAATTCAGCAGAAATACAGCTTCAAGTACTTGCTCGTCAAGAATCAGAGTATGTTTGGTCAGTAGACAATTCTCAGACTTTGTTGTTAACCAAAGAAAGTTCTCTCTGTGGAGGCGTATTAGTATTGGTAGAAATAGGGCAAGAGCAGCAAATAATTAGCATTCAAGATGCTAAGGAGTGGATTTTGAGCATTTTACAGCAGTATTTAACTAAAAATGCCATTAATCCCCACTTTATTGAAGTCGAACAAAGTAAGGTAGAAAAGTGGCGACAAGAAATTACTGCTCAGAATCTGGATTTAAACCGTCGTGCCTTGGAAATTGAAACTCGTCGGGAACAATTACAGGAATTGGAACAAGAATTAAAACGCGATCGCGAAGAGTTGGCTAAATTAAAAGAAAAATTAAGTTAATTGACTTATTAACCAGTATATCCTCGATCAATTATGAGGTTGCTACCATGGGCTGCGGCTACTGCTAGGCGATCGCATCTTTCATTTTCGGCGATACCTGCGTGAGCTTTTACCCAGACAAACTCGACATCATGTATCTTGCACAGATCGAGTAATTCTTGCCAAAGATCGGGATTTTTCGCCATTTCCTTACTATTTCTGCGCCAGCCATTAGCCTGCCATTTTTTTGCCCAACCTTTGACCATCGCATCAACTATATATTTGGAGTCACTATGTAGCTTTACTTTAGAATTAGATTTAAGCGATTCCAGAGCAGCGATCGCCCCCATCATTTCCATACGGTTGTTGGTAGTCAGTTTATAGCCAGCAGAAAGCTCTTCTCGGCGATCGCCATCGATAATTACTGCGCCATATCCTCCCTTGCCAGGATTCCCCGTACAAGCACCATCGGTATAGATAATAATGGTGTTGCCTGCAACAGAAGTTGGAAATTGAGATTTTGGTTTAATCGTTAGCTTTGATTTAGTAGGTGCTGCTACTTTAGGTTGAAGAGTTTTGACATAGGTAAATAATTCAGGCAATAAAGATTCAGGTAGTGCCTCAACTTCTGTCATGATTTTGCTTTTGTAATCCATTGCCTATCTCAATCAATTAATTTACAGAAATGACGGGAGCGAGAAAGTCAACGTACTTTTAGCCGTTGGACGGGGCATTTAAACGTTTGAGGTTTTCTCAAAAGCCAGTCCCTCATGAATCGCCCTAAAAAATACACCTTATCTCGTTTTTATGACAACTGCAAGCAAAAATCCCACGTTTCTAACATACTAAAAACGTGGGAGTATCAACTACTAATTATTACTAAATTGACCCGATCTAAGCGATCTACTTACTAAATTCAATTTGAGAAACTAAGGCCTGAACTTCACCAGGCTCTTTAATTGGTGCTGCTGGTGGTTCAATTGATGGCCACGCTGTTTTTAATTCAGCCAAGCTCTCAGTAATGGTTTTATGGCCTTCTGGATCTGTTTGACTTTTTTGTTCTGCCACAGTCTGATACAGTTGATCGGCATAGTCGACAAATCCTTTGGAATCTTGATATTTCGTAACTTCTACAAACTGATTATTGGCGATCGCCCCTTGGTATTCCGTAGCAGCAGTGTTGAGCATCTCCACCACGACATCTAAGACAAATTCTGGGGAGTTTCTTTGTTCTTCGGGAATAACGGCGATCGCGCCATCAATAGATGCTAGGGATTCATCAAGTAGAGTCTGTACTTCAGGCGATTCTGGGGAAGATTTAATTAAATCGTGGAGTTGAGTCAAGGTAGGTTTAAAATCCTCTACCCCTTTTTGGGGTAGAACAGTGGCTATTTGTCCATATAATTCTTTAATCGGTTGTCCAATATGGGGTTCCGCTTCTGCATAATTTTTAGCAGCAATGAGTTCTTGAGCAGCATTTAAATTACCTTTCATTAAACCAAGAACTGTCATATAGTCTACATCAGGGTTTCCAGTATCAATTGTAGCTTCACCGCCTTCACCGCCTTCACCACCTTCACCGCCTTCGCCACCTTCACCGCCTTGGGCAGCTTCGCCTCCTTGGGCAGCTTCGCCTCCTTGGGCAGCTTCGCCTCCTTGGGCAGCTTCGCCACCTTGAGCAGCTTCACCACCTTGGGCAGCTTCACCACCTTGAGCAGCTTCGCCACCTTCACCACCTTGCGCCATCAGCGAATAATTGGTAGTGGCTTGAGCTTCCGTCATGGCATCGGATTCATGGGCATTGGCAGCTAAAACCTGTGTGCCAACAGCGGTAGCAAAACCCAAAGCGAGAAATAATTCTATAGTTTTAATACGAGTAGACATAGATTTATTGATATTAATTCTTAATTATCCTGATCTTGAATTAGTACTTTACTAGTATCAATAATTTAAGTCAATAATTTTAATAATCAGTAATTTTTATCGACAATTAAGCGAAATTATGCATGTTCGGCATTATAGTTAGGAAAACCATAAAAGCATATAAGTAGGTAGGCAAAATAATTGATCAAACCCCTACCCTTAGAGCTATTTGTTACTCGTCCTAAAGGACTTGTCTCGCATAGTTTCCGTCGCGTTTTGGGTAGGAAGATTCCCACCCAAAAGCCGACGGGGAGATACCGCTCCGCATAATTACTCGTTACTCGTTACTTGTTACTCCTTAACCTCATTTCCAATTTAATTACACCCACCTACTTAGCTCATTTACACCATCAGTCTCTAAATCGTATACACCCATTACCATCACCATTTCATCGGCAGGAGGATGATAGATCGCCTTTTTTTCCTCTTAAGGTTGTTGCGGGGAGGCGATCGTTTAAATTCCGACTCATGTAGTAATCGCACTATTTAGTTGTAAAGTGGAAATACCTCCCCACAGTAAACCCCACTGAAGAAACTGGTGACGAGTATTGTTATAAAGTATACTTCTTGCTCGAATCATATCTGATATTAACCGCGCAAAAAAAAAGAGAAAAAAAGATTAATTTTTTTATAAATAAATAAGAATAATTTGCAGCAATTATATAATTTTAAAATCAAGAGACTCTCATATAGATTGCACTTAATCCATAAATTTAGTATTAGTACAGTGAAAAAGTTTAATAAAATAATATCCGCTCCCAGTATTTATACTCAATGGCAAAGTTACTTTTATGCATCGTTATTGTTGGGAACAATGACTATAGGAACTGGTTGCAGTAATAATGTTGCTTCCCTTCAGACTTCTTCAGCAAATGAAACATCAACTTCAGCCAACGAAACTGTCGTCTTAACTGATTTTGTCGATCGCTTGGTGATTCCGACATATCAAGAATTAATTGCTAAATCAACTCAATTAGAGCAAGCTGTGGCAACATTTGTCAAAACTCCCAACGAACAAAACCTAAAAGCTGCTCAATCAGCTTGGCAAGCTACCCGTACTCCTTGGGAACAAAGTGAAGCCTTTGCTTTTGGCCCTGCCGAATCATTGGGTTACGATGCAAATCTAGATGATTGGCCAGTTAACCAGACTGATGTAACTGGTTTAATTAAAAGTCAAGAAAAGTTAGATCAAAATTACGTTGAGACCAAGCTGCAAAGTACCCAGAAGGGTTTCCATACCATTGAGTACTTTTTGTTTGGAGAAAATAATAATCGTCAAGCGAACGAACTATCTAAGCGAGAATTAGAATTATTACAATTATTGACAACTGATTTCCACAAGACAGCAGAAGCACTCAAAGAAAGTTGGGTTGCGGGGGTTGATGGTCAGCCAGCTTTTCGGGAAGTGTTTACTACCGCAGGTGATAGTAGTAATACTACTTATCCCACAGTTGAAGCTGCTTTAACAGAAATTGTTAGTGGTATTGTCGGCTGCGTCGAAGAAGTCGGAGAAGTAAAAATCGGCAAGCCAATTGAAACTAAACAAGATTTGGATTTTGAAAGTCGTTTTAGTCATAACTCCCTTACTGATTTTAAAAACAACCTGATCAGCGCTCGTAATGCCTATATGGGTGAAGCAAAAGATACCGAAGGACAAGGTGTTAGTGATTTAGTCGCGAAGAAAGATCCAGCTTTGGATCGAGAAATTAGAACGCAACTGGACACAGCTTTAAAAGCCTTAGAAACAGTCCCCGCACCTATTGAAACTAAATTTAGCGATGCAGCTACTTTGGAGAAATTGAAAACCGCTCAAAGCGAAATATTGACAACTTACCAAACTATTCAAGAGAAAGTAGTACCTTTGTTTGCTGAAAGTACAGAAAGTTGATTATTTTTGTCTAAATCGTTAATTTTTTCTTCTCACTGTAAATATGACTATATCTTCCTTCCGCTTGCCCAGCAAACATCTTCTTTACGTCGCCTTATTTAGTTTGACAGCAATTCTCGGTATTGGTTTGTCCAATATATTAGGGTTCACTCCAGAATCAAATCCTTTAGCTGCGGGAAATTTAACTATTTTAAGTCGAAGTTCAGGTGCTTTTGAGCAAGCAGCAGAAAGTTTAACAGGAAAAGATTTAAAAAGACATCGCGATGGCGATAGTAACTTTGAGGCAGTCTTTGTCACTCCGCCAGCCAAAGTTCAAGCTGGGTTAGGGCCTCTGTTTAATAATGTTTCCTGTGCTGCTTGTCATCTTAAAGATGGTCGGGGTTTACCAGAAACAGGACAATTACTGGTTAGAGTTAGCAATCCAGAAAAAACAGCTAATCTAGAGGTGGCTGGGAGACAATATAGTCTTGAGGCAACTATTGACTCTGAAAATACGCCACCTGTGCCTGGTATGGGCAACCAAATTCAAGATCAAGCAGTTTTTGGTAATCATCCTGAAGCGACAGTAGCAATTAACTGGTCAGAAAAAACAGGACAATATAAAGATGGAACGACGTATAAATTGCGATCGCCACAGGCAAAAATAACTCTTTTTGACGGGCAATCATTACCAGCTAATGTCTTAACTTCTCTACGCATACCACCCCCAGTTTTTGGTTTAGGCTTACTCGAAGCCATACCCGAAAAGACAATTAGAAATTTAGCCGATCCTGAAGACAAAAATAAAGATGGTATTTCTGGTCGTCCTAACGAAGTTTGGGATGGAGTCAAGAAACAAACGACTTTAGGACGTTTTGGTTTAAAAGCTAATAATCCCAACTTATTACAACAAAGCGCAGGTGCTTATGTAAATGATATGGGGGTAACTAATCCTTTATTTCCTGCTGCTGATGGGTCGATGGATATTAACGAAAAAACCTTGAAAGATAACGTGTTTTACGTCCAAACTTTAGGTGTTCCCAACCGTACTCTATTAAATCGTCCTGAAGTAAAAAAAGGAGAAAAACTCTTTACGCAAGCAAACTGTAATGCTTGCCATATTTCTGAACTCAAAACAGGAGATCATGAAGTTAAAATTTTAGCTAACCAAACAATTCATCCTTACACAGACTTGCTGTTACACGACATGGGAAATGAATTAGCTGATGGTCGTCCCGATTTTCAGGCAAATGGTAAGGAATGGCGGACATCGCCTCTGTGGGGATTAGGTTTAACTCAAACTGTGCTACCTAATGCTGGCTATCTCCATGACGGACGCGCTCGTACTATCGAAGAAGCAATTCTCTGGCATGATGGAGAAGCAAAAAACGCCAAAGAAACATTTCAGAATTTATCAATAAGCGATCGCACTGCGATGATTCAGTTCTTACAATCTCTTTAACTGGGAGCATGCCACTTTTGCAGTAAGCAAAAATGCTTAATCCGCATTATTTCAGCTAGGAAGGCAACTAAATATGAGCAGAAAACCTATTTCGAGCAAATCTGAAACAGACTGGGAAAAACTTGATGCGATGAGCGATCGAGAAATCGATCTATCTGATTGTCCTGAAATTATGCCAGAACAATTTGCTAAAGCAGTAGTTCGCCAAGGTTTACCCGCGAACAAGAATAAGTCTCAAGTTACTTTGCGAATCGACAGCGATGTTCTAGAGTAGTTCAAATCCCAAGGAAAAGGCTATCAAACTCAGATTAATAGTTTACTGCGAGCGTATATGGAAGCTCATCATTAACTAAAGAAATAAGCGATAGCCGTCTTACAAGACATTATTACCCACTGTCAATCATTAGAAGTAGGAGGCTACACCCCTTCTGATTTTCCCCAAGCAAAATTAAAGAAACATTTCAGAATTTATTAACGAGCGATCGCACTGCGATGATTCAGTTTTTGCAATCTCTTTAACTAGCTATAAGCTGTAAGCTGTAAGCTATAAGCCAGGTGTTAGTTTTAACTTTTCCTGTCAAGCAGGATATCCGAAGGTGTATGCTTTAGCGCAATGTGACTTTTAATTTTTTTGCTTCCACTGTCTAGCTCGCACTTTAGGCAGTTTCTGAATACGTTTTAACCAATTTTGAATCACTTTCGGATCTGGTTGAGTTGCTTGCCAACTTGGACGTTGCATTAATTGGTTTGACCAGAGTTCTACATTTGGATAATTTGATAGAGGTATATTTAAATACGGTAACCAAATAATAATTGAACCTGCCACAATTTCGGCTAAACTAAACTGCTCTCCAGCAATATAGGTTTTACCAGTTAGATGCTTTTCTAAAAAACTAAGCATTGCGGTTATTTGTCGATTAGCTTGCTCAATAGCATTTTGGTTATCAGTTACACGTATGAGAGTGAGCATTGCTGGAATCAACTCATGTAGCGCCAACATTTCGCTCATGCGGACAATTGTTGAAATTTTGCTCTCTTTAGGTAACAAGGCGGGAGTTGGATACTGGAGTTCCAGATAATCCAGAATGCTTAAGCATTCATAAATTACAAAATCATCATCTATCAATACGGGAATACGCCCAAAAGGATTAATTGCTATAAACTCTTGCTGCCACTGATCGCCGTTTAGGTTTAATTCTATAGACTCAAAAGATAGCTGTTTTTCCAATAGAGCAATCCATACAGGACGGGAATACAGCGATAATTTTTTATAATAAAATTTCAGCAAAACTAATTTCTCAGCCTATTTCTAGCTTCTATCCAGTAGAAGTTAAACAACTCTGCTTAAAAGTGTATCTCAATGGAAAATATCTAAAATATGGAGAAGCAAAAAACGCCAAAGAAACATTTCAGAATTTATCAATAAGCGATCGCACTGCGATGATTCAGTTTTTGCAATCTCTCTAGTTTTTGAAACCTAACTACCTAGATCTAATTTCCGTATATTTTCGATTAGACTAATTAGCATATAGAGAGTAGATTAGATTCGACTTAAACAATGCGTTATTAGTTTCTGCGGAGCGAAATATTACAGTGGGTTTTTTTAATCGTTTTAAACTTTCGCGGGACATGGGTATCGATCTCGGTACTGCGAATACTTTGGTCTATGTATCTAGCAAAGGAATTGTTTTGGAAGAACCTTCTGTAGTGGCGATCGAACGCAAAACAGAATACCCCAGAGCATTCGGTAAAGAAGCAAAATTACTCCTAGGACGCTCTCCCGAAAATATTCAAGCCTTGCGTCCCCTCAAAGATGGGGTAATCGCTGATTTTGACGCGACAGAAGCCATGATCCACGAATTTGTTAAACGGGCTTTTGAAGGTAATCCTTTAGTTCATCCGCGCATGGTGATTGGCATTCCTAGCGGTGTCACCAAGTTAGAACGTCGTGCGGTGATTGAAGCTGCCACGAATGCAGGAGCAAGGGAAGTCAACTTAATTGAAGAACCGATCGCCGCAGCAATTGGAGCAGGTTTACCTGTATGTGAAGCTACAGGCAATATGATTGTCGATATTGGTGGTGGAACTACTGAGGTAGCCGTAATTAGCTCTCAGGGCAAAGTAATTAGTGAGTCTATTCGTATTGCTGGGGATGAATTGACCGAAGCGATCTCCAATCAAATTAAGCGAGAGCATAAATTAGCGATCGGCGAAAATACAGCGGAAAATATTAAGTTTAAAATCGGTTCGGCTTATCCTATTGATGAGAGCGATCGCACGATGGAAGTAAGAGGTTTGCACTTGCTTTCAGGGTTACCCAGTACGGTGGAAGTGAGCGAATCAGAAATTAGGGAATGTCTCAAAGATTCGGTAAGAAGTATCATTGAGGCGGTTAAACGTACTCTAGAGCAAACTCCTCCAGATTTGGCTGCGGATATTATCGATCGTGGCATCATGTTGGCAGGAGGAGGTGCATTGCTGCGGGGTATTGATATTTTAATCAGTCATGAAACAGGTATTGTGACTCATATTGCAGCCGATCCTTTGAAATGTGTAGTGTTGGGGACAGGAAAGGTTTTAGAAGACAAAACTTTCGATCGCGTCTTTAGCGATACTTCTATCCTGAGATAATAGTTGCGATCGCGCTTTAAACAATCTTGAATACTGTCAGAAAATTAATTGGGACAACTGTCGTATGAGTCGCTGGTGGGACAGATATGGGTTTCGTACAATCATAGTTATAGTCGCTCTAATTATTGCTCTAGGGATCAAACAAACTCAGGCTGCATTTCTCTCCGAAGCTTATTACTTTGTAGTTAAACCATTTCAATCTCAAGCACAGTTTACTTTAGAAGAGCGGCTGACTAATGCCAAAATTTTAGAGCTAGAGCAAAACTTAGCGGAGTTAGAACAGCAGAATCGGCAGTTGAAGCAATCGTTAGCTTATGCTGAAGCTCAACCAGTGAAAACTATTGCTGCACCTGTAATTGCTCGTAGTCGCGATCGCTGGTGGAACAGAGTTACTCTGGGTAAGGGAAGCAAAGATGGGGTTAAACCTGGCTATATTGTCACGGGTATCGGTGGTTTAGTGGGGCGAGTTACTCACGTTACGCCTCATACCAGCAAGGTATTATTAATCAGTGATAGTACCAGTCGAGTTGGGGCAATTCTCAGTCGTAATCGTCAGTTTGGCTATGTTCGAGGCAAAAGTTCATCTATAGTTGTGATGCAGTTTTTTAATCAGGTAGCAGACATTAAACCTGGAGATGAGATTGCGACTTCTCCCCTGAGTAAGCTTTATCCTCCTGGTTTAGCAATTGGGAAGGTCAAATCTATCAAGAAAAATCAAGGTGCTACCATTGAGGTTGAATTAAGTGCGCCAATTGATGTTTTAGAATGGGTAGTGATTCAGCCATTTGCATCTAAGTTAGCTGATAATCAGTAATCAGTAATCAGTAATCAGTAATCAGTAATAATGCAGCGTCAAAAACAGAGATCACTTAATATTTTAACGGTAATTAATTTACTGTTTGTTACTGCCTCGATCGCTGTTTGCATTATTTTAATGCTGGTCGATCTTCCAGGGATGGAGCTATTAGAAGTAAATCCAAACTGGTTATTAATTTGGGTTGTGGCTTGGAGTCTCAATAGAACGGCATGGCAAGGGGCGATCGCTGGTTTGATGATCGGCTGTATCTATGATGGTATTACTATTAGCAATCCCTCACATATTCTCAGTTTTGTAGTGATAGGGGTTTTAACTTCCAGTCTCAAGACGCAAAAGTATCTAGGTGAAGATTTTATTTCTGTCGCTTTTATCGTGTTTTTTATGACATTTTTATCTGAAGCCATTTTTGCTTTACAGTATGCTGGAGAACATTCAATTGGCATGACTGATTTAAGGCAGAAATATCAGCAGGTAGTTATTATTTCAGCAATTATTACTAGCCTTTGGAGTCCTGCTTTTTATTATCCTATGAATCTGTGGCAAAAACGACTGGGATTATGGAGAAGAAAATTAAGCTAACGTAAGATTAACTGAAATCTACAAATGTTTGCTACAAATGGAAGACTTGGTAACTATCTATCTATATCATTCTTATTTATATTTGAGATCAGATAGACAATTCAGCAATATATTTTCTAAATCTAATCCGCCCAATCAGGTTAATGTTATAGCTTAGACGGTATAGTTGCCCATCGGTACCCGACACCGCAACGTCAACTTGTAGTCCAGTAAATATTTTGTTGATTGCAGCGTTTGTCCTAGCATCTTTACTAACGTCAGAAGGGTTGAGGCGCCAAAGATCGACAGCATAGCCATAATTTACGGCAGAATTACCATGATAGGTCGAGCCGATCGTCGCATGTGGCGCATATTGTTCAACCTGAAATACCGTTTCAGGCACATCGCCACCATATGAAGCTGGAGGAATCGGAATATCATACTGCCCAATTGCAAACCGCATCGCTGAACCGACATGTGGTCTAAAAAGTAATGTTTCACGTAAAAACTCTCCCCCAGCGCCTTTCAAATTAACATTAACCACCCCTGTCAAAACTATGTTCCATCTTTGATCGGCTATAGTACTTGGCGTTTCCTTGCCTGCTAATCCAACTGGTGTAATAGTCCAATTTTGAGTGGCAAAATCTTTAATTTCAAGCACTTTGATACTCCCTGTATATTCTACTTTGTTGATTGCATAACTATACAATATATTATTGCGAGCAAATTTCTGGATCTTAACCCTAATTGAGTGCCTGCGATCGCACTACAAAAGTTAAGTCTGTCCTGAGTCAACTCCAATTTGACCACATAATTAATTTAGGTAGTAATAAAGCATTTGATTCAAAGAAAAGAATAATCTGTATAGCCAACTTTTGCGTTTTCAGTATCACCTCTACCGTAAAAAGTTCTGGGATCAGGTTCATTTAAAGGAGCATTAGCAACAAATCTCTTGACCAAATCAGGATTAGCTAGATATGGTCTACCGTAAGAAACTAACTCGGCATTTCCAGAAGCGATCGCGCTATTTCCTGTCTCTTTGTTATAACCACCATTGGTAATAATATTTCCCTGATAAAGAGGACGAAAAATGGGTAAAACAGGATTAATAACCTGACGAGTCTTTAGGTCAACTTCATTGGCTTCCATTAGATGAATATATGCCAACTTAAAATTATTCAAGGCTTTGATTACGTAGCTAAAAGTGGCTTGAGAATCGGAGTCAACCATGCCATAAAAAGTATTACTAGGAGATAATCTAATCCCAACACAGTCATCTCTCCAAACTTGAGTTACTGCTTCAACTACTTCTAGTAAAAAACGAGCGCGATTTTCTATCGAACCGCCATACTTATCCTGGCGTTGATTTGAACCATCCTGTAAAAATTGATCGATTAAATAACCAAAGGCGCCGTGTAACTCTACTCCATCAAAACCAGCCTGTTTTGCATTGATTGCTGCTTGACGAAATTGAGCAATAATTTCTGAGATTTCTGAGGTTTCTAAAGCACGGGGAGTTTCTATCTCTACCTTACCAATAGGAGTATGTAATTGACCTGTAGCTGCAATTTCGCTGGGTGCAACTGGTTTTTCTCCATTAAGTAAAGCTGAATGAGCTACTCTGCCACTATGCCAAATTTGTAAAAATATTTTACCGCCTTGAGCGTGAACTGCATTAGTAACTAATTTCCAACCTTGAATTTGCTCCTCGTTATAAATACCAGGTACATTCATATATCCTTGACTGAGGGGAGATATCATGGTGCATTCAGTAATAATTAAACCAGCAGTAGCACGTTGAGCATAATATTCTGCCATTAACTGAGTGGGAATTGTCCCATTAGCACGTAAGCGAGTCATGGGAGCCATCACCATACGGTTGTCTAAATTATTTGAGCCTAATTGAAAAAAGTCAAAAAGATTAGAGTTCATAATTTGGATTTAGTTAATTTTTGCTTGAGTAGTAAATACCCTACTGATATCATTAAGCCTATCCCTACCATCAATCAAGAAGGTACTTAAAAGTAAGATACATACCAAATGGTGCGTAAATTAATCCGTAATCGTCCAGAACCCGAAATATTTACTCTTGATTGTCCTACTCAACAAGTTTTGGATATTATCGGCAATAAATGGAGTGTAATTATTATTTATTGTCTTGCTTATCAAACCAGACGTTATAAACAATTGGAACGTAAAATAGAAGGAATTTCTCAAAAAGTTTTAACTCAAACTCTTCGTAAATTAGAACAGAATGGCTTGGTCAAAAGAAAAGTTTATCCAGCAGTTCCTGCACAGGTTGAATATTCTCTCACGCCTTTGGGTGAAACCCTAGTCGAACCTTTATCTTTACTGGCAGAATGGAGCGAACAAAACATATCAAAAATAAATTAAGAAATTAAACTTATGCTTGAAAACCCTACTGGAACTATCTAAAAAGCGATCGCAAACCTTTCCGCATTCTTTTTTAGATTTTAGATAGTCTTTTTTTTAGGAAATGTCAGATTGCTGCTCGAAAACAATTTCTTCATAGAACTGCTCGATCGCCAAACTTAAACTAATACTTTTAAACTCTACGCGATCGCCCTCTCGATAGCTCAAAATCAACCAATCTCCCCCATCGTTTCTGTGATAAATGTCAATTGCAATCTCATCAAAACTCACTAAAACATAATCAATCAAATTTGGATTGCGGCGATATTTTTTAAACTTCTTGCCTCGGTCATAAGCCTCAGTGCTATCGGATAAAACCTCAACAATCAAACAGGGATAAGTAATATATTGAGGGCTAGAATTATCTCGCGGATCGCAAGTGACACTGAGATCGGGATAGGTATAGTTGTGAGTATTAAAAATATTAACCTTTAAGTCTGAATTAAAAACTCTACATTTGCTTCCTCTCAGATGAGATCTGATCGATAACAAGCAATTTATAGCGATCGCACTATGATTTTTTGTACCCCCACTGATCGCATACACGCGACCATCGATTAGCTCATGCTTTTCTAATTGTTGCTCTTCCCAAACAAAATATTCTTCAGGTGTAAAGTGTCGCTCTTGCTCTCTAGCTACAATCATAACCATCTCCTATTTAAAAGTAGTGATACCAACTGAAAGTTCATACCCTAATCCTCATAAATTCTCTCGAATTGCCACCTCTAACTTAGCCGATTCTTTAAAGATTTTTACTGGCAGAATGGAGCGAACAAAATAGATCAAAAATAAATTAAGACATCAAACTTATGCTTGAAGACTCTGCTGCAACTATCCAAGAAGCGATTAGGCGACTCCTAGCCTTTGGATCGCGAATCTATTTTTAAATAACTCCAGGAGGAAGTCCTTCAAAACTTGGTATACCTTCATAGGGCTGACACCAACTTGCTTTTGATTCAATATTTACATGGGCAACTGGTTTTAAATTCGTCGGAGTGTCTACAGTTGCTAACACAATGCATAGCCAGATATTTTTATCGTCAGCATAATTCATCAGCCGTGAACCGCAATTGACACAAAAAGCTCTGTACCCACCGATTGCATTTTTATATTCTTTTAATGAACCTGATTCGTCAAAAATCTCCAACGTACTTGCTTTGGCAAGGGCGACAGTCGCATAGTCGGCTCCGTGTGCTTTTCTGCAAAACTTACAGTGGCAATTAAATATTTTCTCTGGAATTAGCTCCACCTTATACTTAACTGAACCACAGAGACAACTTCCTTCAACCATTTCGTTTTCCTCTATGTATAAATATTTATTATACGGAATTGTTCCGTATAACTATCCTTTTGGTAAGTAATATACAGAATTTGTCGAACCTTGATCTTTACTGGCAAAATGGAGCGAACAAAATACGTCAAAAATAAATTAAGAAATCAAACTTATGCTTGAAGACTCTGCTGAAACTATCCAAGAAGCGATCGCGAATCTACCGATGTTTCTTGACTTTAGGTGATGATATTGACATAATTGGTCGGTAAAATAAAGGCAAATAAAGCAGCTTGTAGACACCCGCATGAATTCAACAACTGGCTTGCTCACTCGTATTACCCAAACCCCTGGGCAATGTGGTGGTCGTCCCTGTATTCGAGGGATGCGAATTCGAGTGACCGATATTTTAGAGATGTTAGCTGAAAATGTTAGCGTGACTGAAATATTGGAAGATTTTCCCGATCTGGAACTTGCCGATATCCAAGCTTGCTTGCTCTTCGCTGCACGACGCACGGACTTTCCTAGGCTGACGGCATGAAGATCTGGGTTGATGCTTTGGAGCAACTACGGCAAGGTGAAATGATTGTAGAAATTAGCAATATTGCCTAAATTACGACAGTCTTTTTTTTATTGTCTTACTTATCAAACCAGATATTAATCAACAATATGCTTGAAGACTCTGCTGTAACTATCCAAAAAGCGATCGCTAAATTGCGTCAGCTAGTGCGACTAGAGGTACAAGCTAGTTGGCGTGACTTGGGTAATGATGCAACATTAATAGATTCCTTTCAGTCTCCCACTGTCATCCTCAATGAGAAGGGCTATGTAGTTTTTTCTTCAGGGAAAGAGGTTAAATGGCTAGGACAGCAGATTGTTATCCCTCAAACACTACAGGGTTATCCCATAGAGGGGATGAGTTTACGTTTAGTTTTAACTTGGTGGGCAGCAGATGCTCAAATATTTATTAACGGGGAGTTGGTGCAACAGGGAGATTTATTTGATTCTTCGGCGCGGGTATTAATTACGGATTATGCTCAACCAGGACAAGAATATGTGGTGACTATTCGCCTTGTTAGTCCGAGTCATGACATTGGGGCATTAATGCGATCGCATTTGATTTATGAACAAGTAAATACTCCCCAAAAGATTGACCCTGGTTTGGTAGCGGATGAAATCACTGTCTTAAGCAAGTATCTGTCTCAATTTAAACCCGCAGATCTAGATATATTAGCGACAGAATTAGATGGGTTTAACTGGCACAATCTGGAACAGGCTGATAAGTTTACAGAAGATTTGGCGCAGTTGCGATCGCTTTTGTTACCCCTGGCACAGGATATTAAACAACGTCGTTTTAATTTACTCGGTCATGCCCACTTGGACATGGCTTGGTTATGGACAACTGACGAAACCTACGAAGTCGCGGAACGAACTTTTAAGTCTGTTCTGGAGCTACAGCAAGATTTTCCTGCTCTTACCTTTGGTCATACTAGTCCAGCCTTGTATGAATGGATTGAGCATAATCGCCCTGAATTGTTTGAGTTAATTCAAAATGCTGTCAGGGACAATAGGTGGGAAATATTAGGCGGGATGTGGGTTGAACCTGAAACTAATTTGGTTTGTGGTGAGTCGTTAATTCGGCAATTAATCTATGGACAGCGATATTATCAGGAGAAGTTTGGCGAGATAGCAAAAGTTGCTTGGCTACCCGATAGCTTCGGTTTTACTTGGCAACTACCCCAAATTATGCAGCAATGCGGGATTGAATCTTTTGTCACGGGAAAATTGCACTGGAATGATACGACCAAGTTTCCTCATGGCTGTTTCTGGTGGGAGTCTCCCGACGGAACGCAGTTATTAACTTTGATGTCTCCCCCTAACGTGACGGGAGTGATGGATACTAACCCGATTACCATGGCTAACTATGCAGTTGATTGGGAAGTGCAGACGGGTTTACAGGAGATATTTTGGCTACCAGGAGTAGGCGATCATGGCGGAGGGCCAACTAGAGATATGTTGGAGGTTGCTGCTAAATGGCAGGACTCGCCGTTTTTTCCGCAGATTGAGTTTGTTACGACTGGGGATTATTTGAGGAGGATTGGGGGTACTGGAGAAAGCAATGAAAGTTTCGCGCAAAGTCGTTTATCCCGCTTAGTTTGGGGCCAAGACGCAAAGGGGGATAAGGAGAAAAAGCAAGGGATTCTTCGGCATCAGTTGCCGATATGGCAAGATGAGCTATATCTAGAGTTGCACCGTGGTTGTTATACCGTTCATGCCGATCAGAAAAGATATAATCGCCGTTGTGAAAGATTACTTTATGAAGCGGAATTGTGGTCAACTTTAGCAACTTTGCTTTGTGGAGACAGGTTTGATATCCAGCCACTATTTCCCAATATAAAAAATATAATTGAAAAAGAAGGTTTTTGTCAAGCAAATCCTCAGCAGCTGATCGAAATTGCCTGGAAGAAAGTTCTATTTAATCAGTTTCATGACATTTTGCCAGGGACATCGATCGCCGAAGTTTTTAGGGAAGCTAATCGAGACTGGGAGACAGCGCTGACCATCGGCGCAAATCTTCTGCAACATGCTCTAAGTACCATTGCTGCCAGTATCAAGTTACCAGATCCACCTCAAGCAGATGCTGTACCAATAGTTGTGTTTAATTCTCTTAATTGGTCGCGATCGCAAGTAGTAACTTTAGAAGATTCTCGATTTGAGGATAACAATTTATTTTGGCTTTGGGATGATCGGGGAAATAAAATTACTACTCATAGCGATCGAGCAGGTACATTAAGTTTTCTAGCGCAAAATATTCCAGGGGTAGGCTACAGTTTTTATTGGTTGTGTCAAGAATCAGGAATAAGATCGCGGGATGAATTTAAAGCTGATTACCTGTTAGAAAATAATTATTTAAAGGTAATTGTCAATCCGCAAACAGGTGATTTAGATAGTATTTTTGATAAGAACAACGAGCGAGAAATATTGCGATTACCTGGTAATAAACTACAGGCTTTTACAGACCAAGGGCAGTATTGGGATGCTTGGAATATCGATCCAGAATATGCACAAAAGCAATTATCTGACACCCAACTAAAATCAATTGAGTGGTTAGAAAATAGCGAATTAAGACAGGTAATTAGGGTAGTTAAACAATTTAATAGTTCCGAGTTTATTCAAGACTATATTTTAGCAAAACAGGCAAATCTCTTAACGATAGAAAATACCGTAGATTGGCAAGAAACCCATGTAATGATCAAGGTTGCATTTCCCTTAAATCTCACCAGCGATTATGTTACTTGCGAAATTCCCTGTAGCACAATTAAGCGCACCACGAAACCTGAAACAGCAGCAGAGAGAGCGCAATGGGAAGTATCAGCCTTAAACTGGGCAGATTTAACCGACATAAAAGCAGATTACGGAGTTAGTTTACTTAATGATTGCAAATATGGTTATGATGCTCAACCAAATCAATTACGCTTAACTTTATTACGGGCGGCTACTTGGCCAGATCCCCAAAGCGATCGCGGCATTCATCATTTTACCTATAGTATTTATCCCCATAAACATAGCTGGCAAGAAGCGAATACTGTTCGCCAAGGTTATGAGTTAAATACCAACCTGCACACCATAATTCTGACTCAACCAGAGCAAAAGAAGCAAAATAGTCAGCAATTACCAACCAGAAGCGAACTATTAAACCTATCCGCCGACAACTTAATCTTAATGGCGTTACAGCTATCTAATCAGCAAAACTTAACTATGCGTTGCTATGAAGCATGGGGAACAGAAGCTAAAATCAAGCTTAGAAGTGACGTAAATTTGGAGTTAGCCGATCAAATTGATTGCTTAGATAGAAAACAGGTTGAAAATGAACAACTCCAGCGCGTTAAACCTCATAAAATTATTAATTTTAAGCTCAAACAACATCTTCCATCAAAGCCAATCTAAATTAGGCATGTAAGCTAATAATTGCTCATATAATCATCAATAATTAGCAATTTTAAATAAATAGTTGATCAGAAAAATATCAATAACTAATCTTGAATTTTACTTAAATTGATTTAAACTTGACTATGCTGTTGCAATGCAGTCAGATGATCATCTGTCGATCTCGCCTACCTCTGAATTTATCCCTATAAGAGGAGAAGTTCCCCAATGGCTGCCAGAGACAGATTTATTCAGCAATACTGATATAGCAATCCTAAATGAAATGAGAAATTTCTACTACCTATATGCGAAGCGGTATGCTAAAGCCCTAAAGGATTCCCTTCGGTCTCATTTGCGGAGCTTATCCTTTAGGACTAGCTGCGCGTCGTCCTTTAAGACTACCTATTACCTAAAAACCAATTAATGTAGTTTCATAAATCAAATAGGACTGCTATAACAGGTAACTATTAGCTAAAAAATAGGTAAAAAGCTTCATGGAAGTTATTCACACCAAAATTTACGATGTTTTAATTATTGAACCTAAAGTCTTCGGTGATGAGCGCGGTTTTTTTCTGGAAAGCTTTAATGAAAAAACCTTTAGAGAGAAAACTGGCGTAATGGCTAGTTTCGTCCAAGATAACCATTCTCGTTCGGCGCAAAATGTCTTGCGAGGTCTACATTATCAGATTCAAAACCCTCAAGGAAAGCTGGTGCGCGTTACTTCAGGTTCAGTATATGACGTGGCGCTAGATATTCGTAAAAGTTCACCCACTTTTGGTCAATGGACAGGATGTATTTTGAGTGAAACTAATCACAGACAATTGTGGGTTCCGCCTGGATTCGCTCATGGATTTGTCGTCTTGTCGGAAGTGGCAGACTTTTTATATAAAACAACTGATTATTACTCACCAGAATATGAACGTTGTATTTTGTGGAACGATCCTGCCCTTGATATAGACTGGAAAATCGTGGGTGAACCAGTGCTATCGGCGAAAGATCGCTCTGGCCTACCGCTAGAAAAAGCTGAGGTGTTTGCATGACCAAAATATTGTTGATTGGTATTACAGGACAGATAGGACAAGAACTACAGCAGACTTTACCTAGTATCGGCGAAGTGATCGGTGTCGATCGTCAATCACTAGATCTAAGTCAACCTGAACAAATCCAGCAGCGAATTGCAGAGATAAAGCCCAATATGATTGTTAATGCTGCTGCTTATACCGCCGTAGATAAGTCAGAGAGCGAATCTGAACTAGCAATGACTATTAATGCCACTGCCCCAAAAGCGATCGCCATTGCTGCTCAAGATATTAATGCAAAAGTACTACATATTTCCAGCGACTATGTATTTAATGGACAAAACCATACTCCTTATCTAGAGGACGATCGCCCCGATCCTTTGGGAGTATACGGCAAGTCTAAACTACTAGGAGAAATTGGGGTAAGAGAAAATTGCGATCGCCATTTAATTCTGCGTACTGCTTGGGTATATGGTTCGAGGGGTCACGGTAATTTTGTCAAAACCATGCTGCGCTTGGGTGCAGAACGAACTGAGTTAAAAATAGTCGCCGATCAAATTGGTAGTCCTAGTTGGTCTTATGATATTGCGATCGCAATTACTCATTTACTCGCCAAATCTTTGACGGATGAAAGTATTAACGGGATCTATCACTTTACTAATAGTGGTGTTGCTAGCTGGTACGATTTAGCCTTAGCTACCTTCGATGAAGCCAAACAGCTTGGTTTTCCTTTAAAAGTTGAACAGGTTATACCGATTACTACCGCCGAGTTTCCCACCCCCACCCAACGTCCAGCCTATTCCGTCTTAGCCAAAACTAAAATCACCGCAGCTTTGGGAACACATCCCCCCTACTGGCGGGATTCCCTGTCTAAGATGTTAACCGAATGGCAATCTTTAGCTGATAGCTGATAGCTGATAGCTGATAGCCAAAAAAGACTAACCAAAACCAAGCTAGCCAATTAAAAACAACAATGAAAGCAATTATTTTATCTGGTGGGAAAGGTACGAGATTACGTCCTCTAACCTATACAGGTGCTAAACAGTTAGTTCCTGTCGCCAATAAACCGATCCTGTGGTACGGCATTGAATCGATCGTCGCCGCAGGAATCACTGAAATCGGCATTATTATTAGCCCAGAAACGGGAGGGGAAGTACAGGCTAAAACAGGGAATGGCGATCGCTTTGGCGCAAAAATTACTTATATTCCCCAAGATCGGCCATTAGGATTAGCCCACGCAGTTAAGGTAGCGCAACCCTTTTTAGGCGACTCTCCTTTTGTGATGTATTTAGGAGACAACCTAGTACAGAGTAAACTCGATCTATTTATTGACAAGTTCAAAACTCAACATTTAGATGCTCTGACCTTACTTTGTGCAGTAGAAAACCCCAGTGCTTTTGGTGTGGCGCGAGTCGATGAGGCGGGAAAAGTTTTAGAGTTAATTGAAAAACCACAAGATCCACCGTCTAATTTAGCGTTGGTAGGAGTTTACTTATTCTCCCCTAAAATTCATCAGGCGATCGCCAATATTCAGCCATCTCCCAGAGGAGAGTTAGAAATCACCGATGCAATTCAGTATTTAATTGACCAAAAACAAGGGGTAGCATCTCACCGATTAGAAGGCTGGTGGCTCGATACAGGCAAAAAAGACGACCTCTTGGCTGCTAACCAGATTATTCTCGATACTTGTCTAGAATCTACCCGTGAAGGGGCGATCGATGACCAGAGTAAAATTAGTGGTCGAGTTCATGTTGGGGAAAGCTCACAGGTAACTAATTCGATGATTCGTGGCCCTGTGACGATTGGTAAAAACTGCCAGATCCAAAACTGCTTTATCGGCCCTTATACCAGCATTGCGGATGATACTACTTTGATTGATATTGATATTGAACATAGCGTAGTGCTTAAAGGAGCAACTATAGAAGGAATTAGCTCTCGGATTGTCGATAGTTTAATTGGCGAAAGAGCGCACCTTAAAGTTGCACCTCAGCGTCCTAAAGCATTACGGTTTATGATTGGTGACGACTCACAGATTGAATTAACCTAATTAGCATATATGCAGCAAGACAATAGTAGAACACCTCGACACATTTTAATTACAGGAGGAGCAGGATTTATTGGCTCTAACTTTGTCCATCATTGGAGTAAGAATTATCCAGACGATCGCATTGTGGTCTTAGATGCTTTGACCTATGCAGGAAATAGAAGCACCCTAGCTAGTTTAGAAGATAAGCCTCAGTTTAAGTTTGTTCAAGGGGATATTTGCGATCGCACTTTGATCGACAATTTGTTAGCAGAGGAAAATATTGATACCGTCGCTCATTTTGCAGCAGAGTCCCATGTAGACCGTTCTATCTTAGGGCCTGGAGCCTTTGTTCAGACTAACGTGGTGGGAACTTTTACCCTCTTAGAAGCCTTTCGCCAACGCTGGAACAAAAGAGAGCAACCTCAAAGCGATTGCTTTTTACACGTTTCTACCGATGAAGTTTATGGCAGCCTGGAAGCAGACGATCCTGCTTTTACTGAAACAACTCCCTACACCCCCAATAGTCCATATTCCGCCTCCAAAGCGGGGAGCGATCATCTAGCGCGGGCATATTTCCATACTTACGGTATGCCTACCATAATTACCAACTGTTCTAATAATTATGGCCCATTTCATTTTCCCGAAAAGTTGATTCCGCTGATGTGTATTAATATCCTTTTGGGCAAACCCCTGCCTGTATACGGTGATGGGCAGAATATTCGGGATTGGCTCTATGTTGAAGATCACTGTCGAGCATTAGACGTGGTGATTAATCGTGGTACGCCAGGAGAAACCTATAATGTTGGCGGGAATAATGAAGTAAAAAATCTCGATCTAGTGGAACAACTGTGTAAGTTGATGGATGAACTAGCGCCAAATCTACCTGTACGTCCTTCAAAAGACCTAATTACCTTTGTTAAAGACCGCGCAGGACACGATCGCCGTTATGCGATCGACGCTAGTAAAATTAAGCGAGAATTAGGCTGGAGTCCCCAATTAACTGTCGAGGAAGGCTTACGACGCACCGTAGTCTGGTATTTGGAGAATCAGGATTGGTGGCAACCTTTACTTAGTGATGAGTATAAAAATTACTACGACCAAGTATATGCCTAACTAGCTATAAGCTATAAGCTATAAGTTAAACTACCAAACTCTTTTTGGTAGGGATCTTAAACCCGTTTAGCGATCGCCTTTAAGCTTTAACGATGCAAAATAAACTCATGACATAAACTCGTTACATCCTGAAGATAAGTTGCGTCACTATATTTGTCCCATTGCTCCTGTGGCCAATTGTGATTGTGCATTGTAGCTTCTTGGACTTTTTCGACTACAGGACGACGCAGCTGTTCATATTTACTAAACTGTCGATCGATCATTTCTTGTTTGTCCAAGTCATGATGCTGAATAATATTGGCGATCGCCGTACCGATAATAGCAGCATCTGTTAAACCCTGATTAGCTCCTTGAGCAGCAAAGGGAGGCATTCCATGAGCAGCATCACCCACCAAGACTAAGCGATCTTTACTCCAGATTGCTGGTTCGGAGATATCAGCAGGGTGAATGTAGTAGGGTCGATGGATTAGTGTTTGAGGAACGGATAATTTAACTACCTCGGCAAAAATAGTCGGGAAATCTGCTCTCTCTAAAATCTCTACTGCTAAGTCGATCATTGCTTCAGGGGATTTATTTTGTAGGCGATCGAAGTTTAAAGCAGTATGAAATAGATAACCCAGAGTATTTGCACCTTTTTTGATCATGATTAGTCTTGGCGAATCAAGGTTTTGCGCTTTTAATTCAGGGGAATCATTTTGCAGGGTCACTACCATATCCCCTCGAAAATATTCCTTTTCAAGTTGCTGCATCATCTCCTGGGAAACATACTCGATTTGTAAGCAACCAATTGCAGCAAAACCAGAATACTGAGGCTTTGCCCACTGACTCAAATTTGAATCAGCATAAACCAACTGGCGTACAGTAGAATTAATCCCGTCTGCTGCAACAACTAGCTTGGCTTTAAATTGATGTTCGTTAGTAGGTTGAGGCGATACAGCATCGGTTTGCTCCTCTGTAGCGGTATTTTCCCAGTGAGCAAAGGGATTAGCCGTAATTTCGCGATCGCTGATACAGTTTACAGTGACACAGCTGGCATTTTGAGTAACAGCGACACAACGATGATTAGCTTTAACTATTTCTGCTGGTAATAAGCTTCGTAACTCAGTTTGTAGTTGATACCAAGGAATTGAGACTCGTCCTTCTCCATAGCGCTCATGCCAAAAGTCAAAATCTAAAGGAGTCGAACGAATAACTTCTCCTTGGAGGTTTTTTTGACACCAAAATCTTTTTTTTACTGCCTGTTGGCGATCGCCTTCACTCCGTTGGCGACGAGCTTGAGTAAATTTTAAACCAACTGTTTTAATCTGCTGATAAGCATCCTCACTAATACATTTGAGTGCTTTTAAACCATTGGGTAAAATATCAACTACCTGTCCAACTTGACGAAAGCTGCGAGTTTGATCGATTACCAGAATATTATCAATGCCACGCTGATGTAGAGCGATCGCCGTAGCTAAACCTACTGGCCCAGCACCAACAATTAAAACATCTAAAATACCATAGACTTTCTCTTTCCCATCTAAATTCATTAAATTTTACTCAACTAACTTCTTCCCAAGATGCTATCAAAGAAAGCAGTCACAACTATCAAGATAATTATTTAGCGATCGCTGTACCCAATATGCAGGTTCGCTCCATACTCGCACCATCCAGATTGCTGCCTTCTAATTCCGCACAGAGCAAGTTTGCCCCAGTTAAGTTTGCCCCAGCTAAGTTGGCCCCGCGCAAATCAGCTTCTTCGAGGTTAGTCTCGCTAAGATTTGCCCCCTGAAGATCTGCCTGAGATAGATTAGCTCCTTTAAGGTTGGCACTGTTAAGATTAACACCCCGCAGATCTGTCCCTCTTAAGTCAACTCCTTTAAGATTAACCCCAGTTAAGTTTGCTCCACTCAAAAATGCTCCTGATAAAGAAGCTTGGGCTAATTTTGCGCCCATTAGGTTTGCCCCACGCAGATTACTACCTCGCAAGTCAGCATGACTAAGATCCGCCTGCATTAAATTTGCCCCTAACAAGTTTGCCCGCAGATCCGTAAGCTGTAGATCTGCCTGCATTAAGTTTGCTCCATCTAGCCTTGCCCCCTTGAGATTAGAGCGAGAAAAATCTGCCCCAACTAAATTAGCTCCTGCTAGATTAATCTTCTCTAGTTGACAATCAGCCAAATCTTCATCTTCTAAATCTATCCCTGGAAAATGCTTCTCTTGTCCTGCGCGAATTGTCTCTACGGTCATTATCTGTGTTTTAGGTTTTGATTGAAAATTGATTAAAAATAAATTTAAAGTCAAAGGTTAGCTGACTTTTAGTGGTGAGATAGTTTAAGAAAATGGTGTTTTGTTCTGATTCACACTACCCGAATCTACTAGCCACATTCCTGTAGCAATTTTTGGTCGATAAGCCTGAAGAGTCATTCCCTGCTGCATTCCCATCACCAGGAGCGATAAAGCATCTAGTAACTTGGGATCGTATCGTTTACCAGCTAGTGCCTGACAGTCTTTTAAAGCCTGGGCGCTTGGGTTTTTATCAGCAGAATATTGCTTATAAGCCTTCATTTTCTGCTGAAAATCTGCTAGCAGGCAAATAATCCGAGACTCTAAAGGAATTTCATCGTAGGATAATCCTGCGGGAATACCTGAGCCATCCCAGGCTTCTCTTTGATGGGTCAAGATTTGCGAAATGGCTTCTAACTGGGGCATAACTCGCAAGACTGAGGCTTTGGGCGCAGATTGATTAGCCAAAGTTTCTGTTTGAACTTGCGATCGCGAAGCGTAGGGGGACGCGCTAGCTAATCCTTTAGGAGAGCCTAATCGCCTATTACGTCTAGTTACGTCTGGTAAACCCACCCGATGTAGTAAGCCAGATAAATACAACCTTTTAGTCTGCCAGGCAGGTAAATCGAGCAACTGTGACATAGCTTCTGCCATTGATGCTACTTCTGAGGCTGCCATCGGGTTGCTAACGTCGGTAGCATCCAATAATTGAGCCATCCGCAGGAACGCCTGCATCTCATTAGAAACAATATTTTCGCTTAAATCTTGGAAACCTTTAAAGTTACCTGTTTGTTGTGGTTGATTTAGGGTTTTATGGGAGTCTTGGAGATACTTAATGACTTGAGAAACTACTGCATCCAAATCGTCTCTTTGTCTGGTGGCAGATTCAGCAGTCATCTTGGCGACTTTACTGGTCATCATCTGGGCCAGTTTAGAGTCATATTTACTCATATGATCGATCGCCAGCTCTACAGTTTCCTTCACTAATTCTGGTTCAAATGTCCAAAAGCCATAGAATTTGCGTTCTAAATCTGTTTTAGGCTTATTGTTTCCATAATCTTCAGGGGATAACTCTTGACACAACACCATTGCCGTATAGGTTGGCGAGAAAATTATCAAATGCCATTCTTCGGCGACAGGATCTTCTGGCTTAAGCTGCACCAGCGACACGTTTTCCTTCTTGCTAGTAGGGTGGCTATCAAATCCTGCATCAGGGGCTGCCATTAGTACGACATGCTCTGATTTGTCTGCCAAATCGCTATAACGATCTGCTTCTTCCAGATACCATTTGCCACGCTGAAAAGCCGTCACCATTAAAGGCGCACTGTGGGAATCTAAGATGAAATCTTCCAAAGCATGACACAGAGCAACCAAGGTATTTTTATAGTAAACACCCAGGTTTAAAGGTCGCACACTTTGGCGATGAGCCTCATCCAATCTTTGTAATATCGAACCTTCCAGCATAGTAGATAGTTAGTTAGTTAAATTTTTGGTGCGATCCCCTCAGGATACACCGATGGTTAATTTATATTTGTTTTTAAACGAAAGCTGTAATTTTCTGCTGTTCTGATTTTACAGGAGCAGTCAAGGCTTCTTCGAGAGAAGCTTTACCTAACTTATTTTCTAGAATTTGCATTACTTCTCGTCCAAAATCGTTAGGGTTTTGATTCCAAGCCTGGAGACATACTTCACCAAAGAACGAACCAAATGGCTCAGGATTCCATAACAGCTTTTTAGCTGTCCAAGGCATTAAACTCATGGGGTTATATCCAGGTTTGAGAACTTGATGCTCGAAGGCATATTCTTCTAAATGAGTATGTGGCTGTAAACCAATAAAGAAAATTGCTGGCTCGACCTTATCTTGCCCAAAAATTGCTTCTAGCTCCCGATGATAAGCAATGGTCTGTTTAATTGTCTCGTAAGTTTCATCAATCACATTAAACGAGTAATTGACTGACACTAGATCATTAAACCCTGCTGCTTTTAAATCACGGCAATTTTGTAAGACAGTACGTAGGTTATACCCCATCCTCATTTTACGCACCAACTCTTGTGAACCACTAGTGATGCCAATTTCAAAGTAGTTCATCCCTGTTTTGACCATTAATTCTGCCAATTCAGGAGTCACGTTATCAGCGCGAATATAGGCTGCCCAATGAATGTCTTTCATGCCCGAATCAACAATCTTTTGGAGTAAAGCGATCGCATCAGGAATATACTTTTTAGCAGGAATGAATTGAGCATCTGTAAACCAGAAGTTGCGAATCCCCCTGTCATAAAGCTGACGCATTTCTTTAACTACTTCATCAGCAGGATTAATCCGTACCTGTTTGCCTTCTACCACGGTATAAACGCAGTAGCAGCAGTTATGAGGACAGCCTCTTTTAGTTTGTACCCCAATATAGAAATCATTTTCTTGGAGATAATAGTCAAATTCTGACCAAACTGTAGCAATATAATCGTAATTACAAGCGCTTTTTTCAATCGGCGTAGGCCATTCATGAATTAGCTTTTCTCTAATCTGGTTTTCGCCCACTACATAGCAGCGTTCGTCGCGAAACTCTTGATTATTGAGGATCTTGGTTAATAATTGTTCTCCTTCACCAACTGAAACAATTGTGCCATCAGGTAACGATTCTTGTAGCTGCTCATAAAATACGCTAACTGCACCCCCGCCCACAATCACACGGGCTTCTGGATTATACTGCTTGGCTCTATTTAATCCTCGTTTAATCAGATTATTGTTGCGCCACAGTTCTCCATAGTAGGCAGACGCTACCTTTAGCCCCCCCAATGCTCCTCTCAATCGAATCAAGGGGTTTTTAGCATAGTAAAATTCAAAGGCGTTTTGCAGCGGATTTCCTCCTCTACCACCAACAGGGGCATAAATCTGAATATCTCGCCAGGAAAATACCAGCAAAGATGGCTTAAATTCATCAACACAGCGATCCAAGGCTGGATTAAAATCTAGCGGGGGAACTGTTCCTAGATCGAAGATTTTTTGCTCAACTTCAGGAAATAATTTGTGTACATGATCTGCTAGATACACCACCCCAATCGGAAATATGGGGTTGCAGGGTAAACGAACATAGAGGATACGCTGAGTCATAAGTGAGAACTATTGTTAAATTTTACAATTTTTATGAGTTTGCTGGAGGAGATTAGCTAGTTTCCTGCCAGAGACGATAATAAATTAGTTATATAACTTAACTTTAGCGAGATTATCTTCCACAATCAACTAAGTTCAAATCATATTTTACATTTTCCTCACCTCAACTAAGAATTAATCGCGATGTAACCAAGGGGAAAAGTCAAATTTGTATAGATTGATCCTTAATCGTTTTAGAAATTTTAGTTAAGATCGAAAAGTTATTTAAAAATAAAATTTTTATGATGCAATAAAGTCATCAAAAGCAGTTGAACAAAAGATTATTTAATCTATTTATCGGTAGCTTGGTTTACAAATTACTGGGATCGGGAAATGCTAGATTAGATTTAGCAGCAAAAACCTTTTTTTACACAATATTTTTAAATAGTTATGTCTCAAACATTAGATCCTTTTCCAAGCGATCAAAGCGATAGCATTTTGTGTTGTTATGTAAATGCTACAAGTCAAATTCAGATAGCTCGCATCACTAATATTCCTAACTGGTATTTTGAAAGAGTAGTGTTCCCTGGTCAGCGATTAGTCTTTGAAGCTCATGAAAAAGCCGTCTTAGAAATCCATTCGGGAATGATGGCGAGTGCTATCTTGTCGGATACAATTCCTTGCATTAAGCTCAAGCTGAAAAATGCACAAGAAGATCCAGATCATTTTAAAGTTCAACAAGTGTTAGAGGACGAACAGACTGGTAGTATTTCTATTGGTAGAATGGATATTGGAGCATCAGTTAATTTTGCTATTTAAAACATCAATAAAGCATCAAGTTTTCACCAATATTGAAGACAATTATTTGGGGTTAGTTAAAGATAATAGCTCCATTTTTTGTGCTAAGTTAAAATAAATAAATGTCGTTAGCATAAAACAATACTCGGTTAGTAAACTTGAATTTACCTTCGTTTCTTTGGCTTTGGAAAATTGCTGCTTGGGCAATGGGAGGAGCGATCGCTTTTTATCTTCTGCTTTTCGCTTCAGGAGCATTAATGTTTTATGGTCGTGTAGCCAGAATTGGTCGTCCAGCTTGGCTGAGAAATGCTCACTATACTGGAGGCATCATCATTATCTTTTTAGTGCTGTTGTTATTGGCGATCGGTGTTGTAGGTACAGTGGGTTACTACGGCAGCCTAGGGCATTCTACTCATCTTTGGTCGGGCTTATTTGTGGTAGGGTTAATCTGCCTTTCTGCCTGGAGTGCCAATCAAATAGATGCTCATAATCATTGGGCGCGATCGCTCCATACTACGATCAACGCTATTTTATTTGTCGGATTAGCCTACGTATCTTGGACTGGTTGGTTAGTGGTGCAGAAATATTTATAAAAGATTTTAATTTTAATTTATATGAAATACAAATAAGAATGATACAGATAAATAGTCCCTAAGTCCCTAAGTCCCCAAATCTTTTATTTGTAGCAAACATTTGCAGATTTCAAATTATTTGCCCATCATCCAGACAAGAAAGAGTTTGAAACTCAATACCTAAAAAATAGCAAAAGGCGAACTAGGAAATATTCCTGTCGCCTCCATTTACAGTTAAATTTAGTTACTGTCTGTAACAATCACTAATTAACAAACTAGAAATTATATTGCGCTCCAATCTGTATGCCGAATGCATCTAAACCTTTGCTCTCACTTTCCCCTTGAACGACGTTACCATTTTCGCCAACTTCGGGTACATCGACAACACCAAAAATGTTTGTGTATCGAGCCTGTCCGATAATATCGATTTTATCTGATACAGGATAACCAACTCCAGCTTTCGCTTGCAAAGCAAATCCAGTTCCCGAATCGTCATCACCTAATGCATCGCCGAGATCGCCACCAAAGTTAACATTACCTACGCCAATACCAGGGCTGGCGAATATGTAGAGACTTTGATCGTTAGTTTCGTCTAAAGTATAGGTAAATTTGGGGCCAACAAAAAAGCCAAAAGAACTATAGGATCCATCGAGAGGATCGGCATTACCGAAATAAAGAACTCCTTCTGCATCTGCACTAATCAGCTCGCTAAATTTATACCCACCATAGATACTGCCACCAAATCCAGTACCAGGATCGACTTGCTGTAACGTAGTATCTCCAGCTGCTGTTACTGCCACGTTAAAATCATCAATTTCGCTAGGAAAGAATACACCCAGAGTTCCTCCAACATAATACTTGCTGTCGACGGTACTACTGCTACGAGTGCGCCGAGTTCTGGTTCTTCTGGTTTGAGCAATTTCATCGCCTTGCTCTTGAAAATTAACCTTAAAATTATTACATTCAACGCCAGATTGACAAGAGACTTTCAGACTTTCATAGTCTTGTGTATCTTGTGCCTGAGCAGCTAAGGGGAAACCTGTAGCCAAAATAATTGCTAAAGCAGCAGTTTTAATATTCATACTTTTCACACCACATATAAATTGTTGCTAGCTAGACATAAACATAATTAGGCTAACTATGAATGTTATATTATGCGATATTCCCGATCAAAAACTCATACATTAGACAGATATTAAACTGTTTATTGTTGTTGTAGTAACAGAGTTTTTGAGACAATAGTTGGGTTATTTATAGCTATTTTATAGTTAAGCAAATCTTAATGAATCTAGACTTTACTATTCGTCAGGCTAACGTGGCTGATGTTCCACAAATCTTCAGTTTAATTAAAGCATTGGCAGAATATGAAAAATTGAGTCATCAGGTAACAGGAACCATCGAGCAGCTACAGGAGCATTTATTTGGCAGTCGTATTTATGCCGAGGCAATTATCACCGAAATTAATGATAAAACCGTTGGGTTTGCCCTATTTATTCCTAATTACTCTACTTTTTTAACCAAACCAGGAATTTATCTTGAAGATCTATTTGTTTTGCCAGAATACCGCCGTCAGGGAATAGGAAAAGCAATGTTGTCTTATTTAGGCAGGTTAGCCATTGAGAGAGATGCAGGAAGATTAGAGTGGAGCGTTTTAGACTGGAATGAAAGTGCGATCGCCTTTTATCAAAGCATAGGAGCAAAAGTATTGCCTGACTGGCGTATTTGTCGTGTCACTGATAATGCACTAAAAGCCTTGGCAACAATCTATTAAACATCATGGAAATTAAACGCATCCCTGTCTTGTCAGACAACTATGTTTTTGTGCTGTGGGATACTCAACAGAAAATTGCTGCGGTAGTCGATCCTGCTGTAGCATCACCAGTAATAGAATATCTTCAGTCAATTGATGCCAAATTAGTTGCCATTTTTAATACTCATCATCATGGGGATCATGTTGGTGGAAATCAACAGCTAGTTAAACAGTTTCCCGATCTTCGTGTTTATGGTGGCGCAGAAGATCGAGGCAGAATACCCCAGCAACAAGTCTATCTTACAGAAGGAGATACCGTACAGTTTGCTGACAGGATAGCTCAGGTATTTTTTGTTCCAGGACATACTCGCGCTCATATTGCTTACTATTTTCCGCCGACAGTAGCTAATGAGATCGGTGAATTATTTTGTGGTGATACAATCTTTGCTGGAGGATGTGGCAGATTATTTGAGGGAACTCCCGCACAAATGCTCAATTCCCTGGCTAAACTGCGCCAGCTTCCCGATCAGACTCGTGTTTGGTGCGCTCATGAGTATACCTTAAGCAATCTCCAGTTTGCCTTGACGGTAGATCCTGATAATCGAGACTTAGCAACTAGATATGAAAAAGTACAGCAAGCTCGAAGTCAAGGTTTAGCTACTATACCTTCTCTACTGGGTGAGGAAAAGCAGACCAATCCTTTTTTGCGATGGGATACTTCTGCTTTACAAGCTACCGCCAAGATTAATGAGCCTGTAAGGGTTTTTGGGCGTATTCGCGGTATGAAAGACCAGTTTTAGTTTTAGTTTTAAGTTAAGTATTTTAACTATTAAGCATTAAACATCTACCTGATAGTTCAGTTCCAGCTCATCTCCAGGAATACCTCGAATACCCCAATTGCCTTGAGGAGTCTCAAAAATGGTAATTTCTACATCTTGTGGCTTAATATCAGCGGTTTCAGCAATCTTTTGATATAGAATACGAATCAAATTCTTTTTGGCTTCAGCAGAACGACCTTCAAACATACTAATTTCAATAATTGTATAGTCACTACTGCGATCCCGAAGGGTAGGCGGAGCCTAATCGCTAGGAAAAATCAAGTTTTCTGGCTCTAGCACAATAAACCGCTGGAATTTTTTATTATTTGGGGTGCCAATCGCCTCCACTAATGCTGTATAAATAGCATGGGACAAAGCAAAACGCTTTGCTTCAAGATTTTTTTGTAGTCCGTAAATTTTAATCTGTGGCATTTAAGCAAGTAGGTCAAATTAATTAGAAGATAGTCTGGTAGGGAATTAGGGAATTAGGGAATTTAGGGAGAGATAACTAATTACCATTAAAATCTATCTTGTTTTTGGTTTTATATTTAATTCCGCCTAGCTACTTAGCTATCTACCTATCAAGTAGTATTTAATCATCGAGAATTAATTGAGCAAATTGAAGTAAATAGCTACAGGTAAAGCAATAAAGCCCAGTGCAATCAAAATAGCTAAAATAAGAGCGATCGCATAAACTACAGGACTAATTTTCGAGTTAAGCACGCCAATTGATTGCCAAGCACTCCAGATTCCGTGGCGCAAATGCAAAGCTAACACGATCATTACTCCAGCATAACCAAAGGCATAAACAGGGTCGTGAAACTTTTCCATCACCAAACTTGATAGATCTCGCATCTCCACTCCATTAATCATCGTGGAGTAATATACGCCAAATTTAAAAGTTGCTAGATGTAAGACTAAAAATCCCAATAGCACCATGCCAGTAATCAACATGCTGCGAGAACTAATTGACTGTTTACTAGGTGTTCCTACGCTTTTTAACTGGCTATAGGCAACTGGTCGAGCTTTAAGGGTGTTTAGCCGAATGCTAATGCCAACTACTACGTGAAAAATGGCGATCGCCAATAAGCTAAACTCAATTAGATAGAGTAGAATACCCAAGCTATCGATAAAATGAGCCAGCTGGTTATAGGCTTTGCTGCCAGCAAATAGAGTCAGGTTTCCCACCAGATGAACGAGGACAAATAAAGTTAAACCTAGTCCTGTAATCCCTGTAATAATTTTTTTACCGATAGGAGAAGTATAAAAGTTAACTAGTTTTGGGCGATCGCTACTGATAGTCATGAAGCTCTATTTTAAAGACTCAATATAAAACTAAATCTTATTGTATTGCCAAATAAAAAGAGGACACAGGTTTTGATGTCCTCTTGAGTTAAATTATAGTTAAATTATGAGTCGGATTTAATCAGCTTATAGCTTATAGCTTAAACAGAAGTCAAAGTTTTAGACTCAGTTACTTCTGGGCTATCTGCTTCTGAAGGGGGTACTACCTGCCAGAATTGACCGAGATAATAATCCCAATCTTTTAAAATAGCCTGACCTTTAGGACTACCAGTTTTAGCAACGTGCTGTTCAATCATCTCTTGAAGTTGTTTTGCTCCCGCCTCAGATTCGACTCGCTGCACCTTGACGATTTCGGGGTTTACCTTGCTGGGGAAACTATTATTTTCATCGAGGAAATAGCCCAAACCACCAGTCATCCCTGCACCGACGTTGCGACCAACTTCACCCAAGACGACAACTAAACCACCTGTCATGTATTCACAACAGTGATCTCCTGCACCTTCGATAACTGCTTTGCCCATGGAGTTACGCACAGCAAATCTTTCTCCTGCTCGTCCATTGGCATAAAGTACGCCGCCAGTTGCTCCATAAAGACAGGTATTACCGATAATTACATTAGTACCAGCGTCATAGGTAGATTTGCTACTAGGGGCAATAATAATTTCGCCACCGTGCATTCCTTTGCCAACATAATCGTTAGCTTCACCAGCAATAATCAGCTTCATGCCAGGTAGATTAAAAGCACCGAAACTTTGACCAGCAGAGCCTTTAAATATTAGGGTAATTTCACCAGCAAAACCACTATTACCATACTGGGAAGCGATCGCTCCAGAAATTCTCCCGCCAACACTACGGTCAGTGTTCAAAATAATTAAGTCTTTAGCTACTTTACTCTGATTAGCGATCGCAGCTTGAATTGCCTCATCGGCTAAGATTTCATCGTCTAATACTGCGTCATTGGTATGAGCATCTTGATGTTGTAACCAGCTACGATCTGATTTGACGTTTGGTAAATCGATTAGGCAATTTAAATCCAAACTCTTAGTTTTAGCAACGGTGACATTAGGATTGGGCATTAATAGATCGGTACGTCCAATAATCTCATCCAGACTGCAATAGCCTAGTTTTGCTAAGAGCGATCGCACTTCTTGCGCCACAAAGAAAAAGAAATTAACTACATTTTCGGGGATACCTTTAAACCGATCTCTCAGGTGTTGTTGTTGAGTTGCCACCCCAACAGGACAGGTATTCATGTGACAAACTCTTGCCATAATACAGCCTTCAGCAATCATAGCGATCGAACCAAAGCCATATTCTTCTGCCCCCATTAAAGCTGCCATAATTACGTCCCAACCAGTTTTTAGACCACCATCAGCACGGAGTAAAACGCGATCGCGCAGTTGATTCTGTAAAAGCACTCGATGTACTTCTGTCAGACCTAATTCCCAGGGTACTCCCGCATGTTTGATCGAGCTTAGAGGTGATGCTCCTGTTCCCCCATCATGACCCGAAATTTGGATGACATCGGCATTGGCTTTAGCTACTCCTGCGGCAATTGTACCGATACCAATCTCGGCCACTAGCTTAACCGACACTTTGGCTTGAGGATTGATTTGGTGGAGATCGAAAATTAACTGAGCCAAATCTTCAATGGAATAGATATCGTGGTGGGGAGGAGGCGAGATTAAAGTCACTCCTGGCTTAGACCGTCTTAAGGAAGCAATATAAGGGCTGACTTTTTTCCCTGGTAGTTGTCCCCCTTCTCCTGGTTTTGCCCCTTGAGCCAGCTTAATTTCTAGCTGCTGGGCGCTCATGAGATATTCTGGCGTGACCCCAAAACGTCCTGATGCAACCTGTTTAATTGCCGAGCTGGCAGTGTCGCCATTGATCAACCCATTGAGATGAGGTAATGTCGGGGATTTACCATCTGCGCCCACATCGTCTAATACTTTAAAGCGGATGGTGTCTTCACCGCCTTCTCCAGAGTTAGACTTACCCCCAATACGGTTCATGGCGACAGCAAGGGTTTCATGAGCCTCTCGAGATAGCGAACCCAAAGACATCCCACCAGTACAAAAGCGTTTAAAGATACTTTCCACCGATTCCACCTCGTCTAGAGAAATTGATGGGCGATCGCTTTTGAAGTCTAATAAATCTCTAAGAGCCGTTGCTGGTCTACCATGAAGCTGCTGTTTATATAGCTCGTAATGGTCATAATCCTTACTTTCCACCGCCTTATGCAAAGCCTTAGACATTTCAGGGGAGTTCATATGATATTCTCCACCTTTTTTGTACTTAACAAAGCCGTAGTTTTCCAGCTTTTTATCCAAAAGTTCAGGAAAAGCTTTGTGATGGAAAGCAATCACTTCTTGAGCTAACTCCGCTACAGTCAAACCACCCAAGCGAGAAGTCGTCCCCGTAAAAGCAAGATTGACTAAATCTACGCCTAAGCCTAATGCTTCAAAAATTTGCGCTCCATGATAGGAAGACAGCAGAGAAATTCCCATTTTAGAGAGAATCTTCAATAACCCTGCTTCAATCGACTGACGATAGTTTTGCTGTGCTTGAGCCAGGCTAACGGCTTCAATGCGTTCATTCTCCATCAGTTTTTGGGTCTTGGGATTATTCCACCACTGGCGCACACTTTCTAAAGTCAGATAAGGACAGACGGCTGATGCACCATAACCAATTAGACAAGCAAAATGGTGCGTACTCCAACACTGAGCGGTATCTACCACTAATGAAGTTCTCAAGCGTAATCCTTGCTGAATCAGGTGATGATGTACTGCTCCTATAGCTAACAATGGGGGAATATAGCTATATTCAGTGCCAATATTTTGTGACGCAGGGCGATCGCTTAAAACAATAATTTCTACTCCCGCTTTAACCGCAGTAGTTGCTTCTGCACACAATTGAGTTACGGCATCTTTTAGGCCATCAGGGCCACTGGCAATTCGATACAGAGTTGATAGGGTCTGAGTCTTAAAACCAGAGGAGGCGATCGCTGCTAATTCTTCATCATTTAAAACAGGAGACTCTAACTTGAGCAACCTTGCATCTTCAGCTTTCAAATTAAGAATATTGCCTTTAGCCCCCAGCTGCATGGACAAAGACATAACTAAGCTTTCCCGTAAAGGATCGATCGCTGGGTTAGTTACCTGAGCAAATCTTTGTTTGAAGTAGTCATAGAGCAGCCTTGGTTTATCGGAGAGTACAGCTAAGGGAATATCATCTCCCATACAGAAGGTTGGTTCTTTCCCGCTAATCGCCATCGACTGAATAATCAGTTCAAGATCCTCTGCGGTATAGCCAAAAGCAGTTTGACAACTCAACAGTTGCTCCGCACTCAACAAGTTTTCTCCGCTAAATTCTTGAGCAGCGATTGTTTGGCGATGCTGTTCAATCCATTTTCCATAGGGATTAGCCTGAGCAACTCTTTGTTTTACTTCCCAATTACGTAATACTTCCTTAGTTTTGAGATCGACCACTATGGTTTGACCTGGGCCAAGCCGACCTTTTTCGACTATTTCCTCATCAGGGATATTTACCACTCCTGTTTCTGAACCTACCACCACATAACCATCTTTAGTGATCGTGTAGCGAGCAGGGCGCAAACCATTACGATCCAAGGCTGCGCCCACAGTTTTGCCATCACTAAATACTAATAAAGCTGGCCCATCCCAAGCTTCTTGCTGACCACTGTGGTATTCATAAAAATCCACAATTTCTGGATACTCTTTGAGTGAAGGCTGATTTTGATAAGCTTCTGGCACTAGAATCATGGCTGCTTCGGTCACACTCCGACCCGTCCGCACCAGTAATTCCATCGCGCTATCTAAGTTATAAGAATCACTGTTATCGTTGTTAACAATTGGCGTTAACCCCTCAATCTCATCGTGAGTCCAGCCTGGTAAAGTTATCTCATTATTGGCGATTAATTCTTTTTCTCGGTTGGACATCCAGTTGATATTACCCAACAGAGTATTAATTTCACCGTTATGACCCAAGATCCTCATTGGTTGTGCAAAGGGCCATTTGGGCATGGTATTCGTACTAAAGCGACGATGATAGACGGCAAAAGTACTCTCATAATCTGAATTGGCTAGATCCTGATAAAAATCACCCAAAATAACCGCACGCACCATGCCTTTATAGACAACAGTACGACAGGAAAAAGAGCAAATATAAAAATCATCAGCGAGTTTTTTGCCAATCCGCGATCGCGCAATATACAATTTACGCTCTAAATCATCTCCGACTAAGCCATCAGGTGAACTAACCACAATTTGCTCAATATGAGGTTGGTTATCTCTAGCCTGTTGTCCCAACACTTCAGGACGCACGGGAACTTCTCGCCAACCTAATACCTGTAAACCTTCTGCTGTGACTAATTTATCGACATATTGCTTTAATTCAATAATTTTCTCACTAGCTTGCGGTAAAAACACCATTCCCACTCCCCAAGCTTCTGCTTCAGGCTGAGCAAGATTATTTTGAGCAAACCAGTCAGCAAAGATCTTTTCAGGCAAGGCGGTCATAATACCTGCACCATCTCCCGAATCGCGATCGGCACTACACCCACCACGATGTTCCATACATCCCAGTGCCTTTAAAGCCTGTCTGACAATTTTATTACTCTGACGACCATCTTGATAGGCAATAAAACCTACTCCACAAGCATCTCTTTCTTCTACTAGCCATCGTTGACCCTGAAATGGCTCAGTCGATCTAGTCGATAAATCTTGCTGAGATTCTATATTAATACTGCTATTTAAAAATTTCATTTCTTGCTTGCTCATACAGAGGTAATAAATTGTTAGAGATAACCTGTTGCAGAATGGGTGCTATGTTAAACTTTTCTGGAGTAAATTAAAGACTCTTTAATAACTTTTTGCTCGTCATTGTGATTAGATACACTTAATTTTTAGACTATTGATGAGGGCGACAAACTATCGGTATAAAATTATACAGATAGCATGTTGGTGATTTGCAGGGAGTGGATACGCTCAATGTGAACTAAAAAATACCGCAAACCAAGAGATAGTGGAGATTGAATCGAGACGGCTAGCCAATATTTTAATATTTTTAAGCTTAGATAGCTTTATATAAAGTAAATATACAAAAATTTCAAATGATTATCTGACAAGCAATTTAATCAATATTTAGGGTGAGTATCTGTATAAATGTCTGTATAAATGCTGAAAACCTGCGTCTCGATTTCATAGGATATTATTGTAGCGGAACTAACATCCAATAAAAAGCTCGATCTATTACAGTTTCGACACAATAATTAATTAAGGCGAGTCTCCCACAAATCCCTAATATTTTGTTGACATTTATAGATTAGATATTTTGGCTGAGAAAAAGCAACTTCAAACAAACTTTAAGTCAGTCTCAGTTTTTGGTGCGTTCAAGCTTTTTTATATAAAGATTCGATGTAGATGGGGGGTTTGCTGAAGCTTAATCTTCAATTTTGCGACAATTGTTTGTTATCTTTTGGATAAGTTGACTCTTCTTCAGCATGACAAGAGCAAATTACAGATATAAATTAAATTAAGTTCACATCATATTTGTCGTCACTAAGTCAAGCAATTATGTCTCAATCTACAAAAATAAAATCAATTTCTAACGTAACTGAAGCAAAATTTTTGCCCACTGCTGCATCAGGAGTGGCTGCTACTGAAATTCGCCCTTGGGGTTCGTTTACCACCTTGGAAGAAGGAGCAGGATATAAAATTAAGCGTATTGAAGTAAATCCTGGTCATCGTCTTAGCTTACAAATGCACCATCACCGCAGTGAGCATTGGATTGTGGTTTCAGGTACAGCTAAAGTTACCTGTGGCGATCGAGAAATGATCCTAGGCAGTAATCAATCTACTTATGTTCCTCAATGTACCACCCATAGACTCGAAAATCCTGGGGTGATTAATTTGGTATTGATTGAAGTGCAAAATGGTCAATATTTGGGAGAAGACGATATTATTCGCTTTAGCGATGATTATGCGCGCCAATAGTTAGCTTTTCTGCTAAATAACGCCAGAATTGATTATTTTTTATAACCAGCCTGAACCATACCAGCTTAATTAAGAAGCATTGCAGTCAAAAGATTTTACTGTAGCATAGCTTTAAGAAACAAGTTTAGTTAAAGCAGGCTTTTTTTTATGGTTAATATTAGTCCCGCAGCAGTAGCGGAAATTAAGCGCATTAAGCTTAATCGCAAGATTCCAGATGCTTACCTGAGACTCGTTGTTAAGTCAGGGGGGTGTCTGGATTTTTTTTACGATTTGCAATTTGAATCTGGAGTTGAAATAGATCATCAAACTAACAAAAGCGATCGCCTAATCGAAATCGATGGCATCAGTTTGGTGGTCGATACTCAGTCTTGGAAATATGTAGAATTTTTAAAACTGGACTATGCAGAAGATTTGATGGGGGGAGGTTTTCGCTTTAACAATCCGCAAAACCACAAAACTTGTGGCTGTGGAATTTCTTTCCCCAAACCTGTTAGCAATTCGCCTGTGGAAAAAGTTAGCTAGAGTGATAGGGAAACCTGTTTTAAGCTCAACCATGAGTTTTAAAACATGAGTTTTAAAATAGCTAAGGAATGAACTATCTTGAGGTGATGTCATGAGCATTGACGAAACACCAAATACAGGAGGTGGCATACCCGTAATTCGCTATTGGGCAGAAAAAACCGTTTCCCCAGATGGCGTAAAAATTTGGCAAAAATTGCTCCACAAAAGTGCTTGTCTTTCTTGTGCTTGGGGAACAGGGGGGCAAAAAGGGAGTTTCGTTAACGAAGAGGGGGAAATATTACAGCGTTGTGCCAAAAGTGTCGAAGCGATCGCCTCAGAACTACAGCCAGCGACTGATTTCGACGAAAAATATACCCTAAAAGAGCTTCAGGAATTAACCTCCCAAGCAGCCAATAATTTGGGTAGATTAACTCATCCTTTAATTTTGCGTGCTGGAAGTAATCGCTACACCAAAATTTCTTGGAACGAAGTATATGACATTGCCGAAAAAGCATTTAATCAACCAGCTCAAAGGATTGCATCTTATAGTTCTGGTAGGTCATCGAACGAAGCAGCATTTTTACTACAGATAATGGTGCGAGCGATCGGTTCTAATAATCTGGCAGACTGTTCCGACTTGTGCCACGCAGCCTCTACAGTGGGGTTGAAACAGATGTTTGGTTCTGGAACATCAATGGTCAGTTTAGCTAGCCTAAAAGGAGCAGATTGCCTAGTTTTAATTGGTTCTAACGCACCAGCTAACCATCCTCGATTGTTGAACGAGTTAATTAAACTGCGCGATCGCGGGGGGAAAGTGATTATCATTAATCCGATGATTGAGGTTGGGTTGGTCAAATTTGCCTCTCCAGCTTTCCCTCTTAAATCTATGCTGGCTGGCGGTTCGGCAATCTCTTCTCTATATCTACAACCAATTCCTGGTAGCGATGTAGCTTTATTTGTGGGTATTCAGAAATCCGTAATTGAACAAAATTTAGTCAAATTCGATTTTTTGCAAAACTACAGCGAAAATTGGCAAAGTATTGTTCAACAAGCCCAAACTACTTCTTGGGAAACCATCACCTCTACCTGTGGTATTTCGCAAGCTGAAATCACTATCGCTGCTCAAATAATCGGGACATCTTCGGCGGTAGTATTTGCCTGGGCGATGGGAGTCACCCAACAGGAAAACGGTGTCGATAATATTTTTAGTATTGCCAATACTGCTCTGTTAACGGGCAACGTGGGCAAACCAGGAGCGGGAACTATGCCAATTCGCGGACATTCTAATGTTCAGGGATTTGGTTCGATGGGAGTCACTGTTAACCTCAAACAAGAGATTCAGCAAGCTTTAGAGCAGCTTTTTGAACGTCCTTTAAGTAGAGTTAATGGATATGATACCAGGGCATTAATTACAGCTGCGGAGCGGGCAAATGTGGATACTTTGTTTTGTTTAGGGGGAAATCTCTACGCAGCCAACCCAGATTTAAAGCAAGCACAACGAGCTTTGGGACAAATTGAAACCATTTTTTATGTAGCAACGAAACCGAATCTAGGTCATTTTCACGGTTTAGCACAGCAGAATACGCTTATTTTGCCTGTCTTTACGCGGTTTGAAAATCCCCATAAAACAACTACAGAATCGGGTAATAATTTTGTCCGTCTCAATGAGCCAGGAAGAACCCACCTGCGCCAGGGAAATTTGATTTCCGAGGTGGAGTTGATTACTCAAATTGCCCAGCGAGTTTTAGGAGAACATCCTGTAGATTGGCGCCAACTTCAGAATCCAAAATACATTCGCCAACTAATTGCCAAGACAATTCCTGGATACGAAAAAATTGGCGAAATCGATCGTACTGGAGAAGAATTTACGATCGCAGGGAGGATTTTTGATCGACCTCAATTTGCCACACCTACAGGTAAAGCCAAGATGTTTGTGACAACTTTACCTAAATTAAATGTACCCACTAAGACAGATTTTGGTGTAGCAGAATCAACCCCAGGAATTATCTTAATTTTGGGTACAGGCAGAAGTTATGCTCAGCATAATACTGTAGTTTACCAACCTGGAGATTACTATCGCGGAATGCCTCACCGCAATTGCATTTTAATCAATTGCCAAGATGCTCAAGCAGCCAGATTCTCAGAACATCAACGGGTTACAGTACAAGGTGATGCGGGTAAATTGACAGATGTGGAAGTGATTTTTGGCCAGATTCGCCAGGGAGCAGCAATGATGTTCTATCCCGAAGTTAATGCCATTTTTAAAGCTAAAATCGATCGACATTCTGGTACACCAGCTTATAAAAGAGTGCCTGTATTTGTTTACTCAGAAAATAATCAATAGTGACAAGCAATTCTAGCTAAAAATTGACGCACGAGCTGAAATTAATCTATAATCAGAATTTGTCTGCTATTGTGCTATATCTTTTTGACATTAAGCAATTCAGGAGACCAAAAATCACACAAGCCAATAACTCATGCCCACTATTCAGCAGCTCATCCGTAGCGAAAGATCAAAAGCCCAGAAAAAGACCAAATCTCCTGCGCTCAAAGAATGCCCTCAACGCCGAGGAGTATGTACTAGAGTTTATACCACCACTCCTAAAAAGCCCAACTCAGCTTTGAGAAAGGTAGCTAGGGTTAGATTGACTTCAGGATTTGAAGTCACAGCCTATATTCCTGGAATTGGACATAACTTGCAGGAACACTCCGTAGTTCTCATTCGAGGAGGTCGTGTCAAAGATCTTCCAGGGGTTAGATATCATATAGTTCGCGGTACTTTGGATACAACTGGAGTAAAGGATAGAACTCAAAGTCGCTCCAAGTATGGTACTAAACGTCCTAAGTCATAAGCTAACTCAATTTCCAACTGTTGAAGTTAAATAACTAGAATACATTCATATTTTTAAGAGTTGCAGTTAAAAAGTATGGTGTTTTTAGATAGCAAGCCCATGATGACTTCAGGCAGTAACAGTAATGGTTGTAATTAATCAGTATTCTCCGCACAAAACTAACTAAGCCCATTAGATTAGATTTTGCTGACAGATAATTCTGTTTTTGATTGGTTAATTTTTTAAGCGATCGCCTCTAATGATCAAGGCGCGGTCAATCTTGAAATTAACTCATATTTATATATTCTCTAACTTAAAGTAACAAGCAAATGTCTCGTCGTTCTAGCAATAAAAAACGCCCAGTTCCCCCAGATCCCGTCTACAATAGTCGCCTACTCAGCATGACAATCAGAAGAATTATGCGCAGTGGCAAACAGTCTTTGGCAGCCCGCATCATTTATGATGCCATGGAGATTATTGGGGAGAGAACTGGGAATGCTCCAATTGAAGTGTTTGAGCAAGCCATCAAAAATCTTACTCCTTTAGTAGAGGTCAAGGCACGCCGAGTTGGTGGTGCAACTTATCAAGTCCCCATGGAGGTTAGACAGGGTAGAGGAACAACTTTAGCTTTACGCTGGTTGATTCAGTTTTCCCGCTCAAGAGGTGGACGTACTATGGCGACTAAGCTTGCCAGTGAAATTATGGACGCTGCTAATGAAACAGGTGGCGCAATGAAAAAAAGAGATGAGACTCATCGGATGGCAGAAGCAAATAAAGCTTTTGCTCACTATCGCTATTAAGTATTAGTCAAACAAGCTTGTGTCTAGTTTTGAAGACGCTGATGCCCAAATTTCTTTGGCTATTTATCTGAAGTAAAAGTTATTTAGCTAGAGGATTTCCTGGTCATCAGCAAGATTTGTTTGAGGGTAAATTTGATTAAAACCTAGACTGTATATTTAGTGATTGTGTTGCTGACTTAATCAAAAGCCTATCCTGCTTTAAATTAGTGGGAAAATTAATTAAAATAGAATATTACTGCCTAAAATATTTTAAGACTGCTACCTTAATTATTTGATAAAAGTATAGAATTATAAATGGAGCTAAATATTAATACTTATTTAGCAGTTTCATCCTGCAAGATGCAAGGAGGTATTTGTGGGACGTAACATCCCTCTTGAGCGAGTACGAAATATTGGTATTGCAGCTCATATAGATGCGGGTAAAACAACAACAACAGAACGGATTCTTTTCTACACTGGCATCGCCTATAAAATGGGCGAGGTTCATGATGGTGCTGCGACAATGGATTGGATGCAGCAAGAGCAGGAGAGAGGAATCACAATAACTGCCGCTGCGATCAGCACTAGCTGGAAAGACTACAAGATTAACATTATTGACACTCCTGGACATGTAGACTTCACGATTGAAGTGGAGCGTTCGATGCGAGTTCTTGATGGTGTAATTGCTGTTTTTTGTTCTGTTGGTGGTGTGCAACCTCAGTCTGAAACCGTATGGCGACAGGCAAATAGGTACAATGTGCCAAGAATTGCTTTCATTAATAAAATGGATCGCACGGGAGCAAACTTTTTTAAAGTTCATGAGCAAATTAGAGAGCGGCTTCAGGCAAACGCAGTTCCAATTCAAATTCCTGTTGGTAACGAAGCTGAATTTGCGGGAATTGTCGATCTTGTGCGGATGAAAGCGATTATCTACAAAGATGACCTGGGCAAAGAAATTGAAGAAACCGATATTCCTGAGCAGCTTGAAGCTCAAGCCAAAGAATATAGAGCGATGTTAATTGAGTCGCTGGCAGAAACAAACGAAGCACTTCTCGAAAAGTTCATGATGGAGGAGGAGTTTAGCGAAGCCGAAATCAAGTCGGCAATTCGTCAGGGAACTATTGACGGTTCGATTATGCCAGTATTATGTGGCTCTGCATTTAAAAATAAAGGAGTGCAAGATCTATTAGACGCGGTAGTAGATTACTTACCTGCTCCTCCAGAAGTTCCAGCGATTACTGGTCATCTACCTAATGGAGAGCAAGCTGTCAGACATTCTGATGACAATGAGCCTTTCGCTGCATTAGCTTTTAAAATTGCTAGCGATAAATTTGGTCGTTTGACTTTTATTCGAGTATACTCAGGAGTTTTAGCCAAAGGAACTTACGTTTATAATTCGACCAAGCAAAAGAAAGAGCGAATTTCTCGCTTAGTAGTATTGAAATCTAATGAGCGTATTGAAGTTGATGAGCTGAGAGCAGGAGATCTAGGGGCAATAGTCGGACTTAAGCTAGCAACCACAGGTGACACTTTGTGCGATGATGAAAATCCGATTATTTTAGAGTCTCTATATGTTCCTGAACCAGTAATTTCGGTCGCAGTTGAACCTCAAACCAAGAGTGATGTAGAAAAGCTGTCAAAAGCTTTACAAACTCTCTCTGATGAAGATCCTACCTTTCGCGTTAGCACTAATCCTGAAACTAATCAGACTGTGATTGCGGGAATGGGTGAACTTCATTTAGAAATCTTAGTAGATCGTATGCTAAGAGAATTCAGCGTTGAGGCTACCGTCGGAAAACCTCAAGTCGCCTATCGAGAAACAATTCGTCGTAGCGGCAAAGGAGTTGGAAAATACATCAAGCAAAGTGGCGGGAAAGGCCAATATGGTCATGCCGTCTTAGAAGTAGAACCCGCAGAACCAGGTTCGGGGTTTGAGTTTGTTTCTAAAATTGTTGGTGGTACAATTCCCAAGGAATTTATTCCGCCAATTGAGCAAGGGGTGAAACAAACCTGCGAATCTGGTATCTTGTCAGGATACCCTTTGATTGATATCAAGGTGACATTAGTTGATGGTTCTTACCACGATGTAGACTCTAACGAGATGGCTTTCAAGGTGGCTGGCTCTATGGCAGTTAGGGATGCAGTCAATCAGGCTGCTCCTGTGGTGTTGGAGCCGATGATGAAAGTTGAAGTCGAAGTTCCCGAAGATTATTTGGGAGACGTAATTGGCGACTTGAACTCACGTCGAGGCAACATTGAAGGCATGAATTCTGACAGTGGCATAGCCAAAATTGATGCTCAAGTTCCTTTAGCAAAAATGTTTGGTTATGCTACAGATATCCGTTCCAAAACCCAAGGACGAGGTATCTTCTCAATGGAGTTCAGCGAATATAGTGATGTTCCTCAGAATGAAGCTGAGGCAATTATCGCCAGAAATAAAGGGAACACTTTTGTTTAAATAAGGAAAAAATAAATTAATGGCACGCGCAAAGTTTGAACGTAATAAAGAACACGCTAATATTGGTACTGTAGGTCATGTAGACCATGGTAAAACTACTTTAACAGCAGCTATTACTCTAGCTTTGGCTGCTATGGGTGGTGCTAAAGCCAGAAACTACGAAGATATTGATGCTGCTCCTGAAGAAAAAGCTCGTGGGATCACGATTAATACTGCTCACGTTGAGTACGAAACTGAAAATCGTCATTATGCTCACGTAGACTGTCCTGGACACGCTGATTATGTCAAAAACATGATTACTGGTGCTGCTCAAATGGACGGCGGTATTTTGGTAGTATCTGCTGCTGATGGCCCTATGCCTCAAACTCGCGAACACATTCTATTAGCTAAACAAGTTGGTGTTCCTAGTTTGGTAGTTTTCATGAATAAAGAAGACCAAGTAGATGACGAAGAGCTACTAGAATTGGTTGAGCTAGAAATTCGTGAGCTATTGAGCGAATATGATTTTCCTGGTGATGATATTCCAATCGTTTCTGGTTCTGCTTTAAAAGCAGTGGAAGCTCTGGCTGCCAACCCTAAACTTCAAAAAGGAGAAGATAAGTGGGTTGATAAAATTCACGCTTTAATGGAACAGGTTGATACTTATATCCCAACTCCAGAACGTGAAGTTGACAAGCCTTTCTTGATGGCGGTAGAAGATGTGTTCTCCATTACTGGTCGTGGTACTGTGGCAACTGGACGTATTGAGCGCGGTGTTGTTAAGGTGGGTGAAACGATCGCTATTATCGGTATCAGAGACACTCGCACTGCTGCTGTCACTGGCGTAGAAATGTTCCAAAAAACCTTGGATCAAGGTATGGCTGGAGACAATGTTGGTGTGCTTCTTCGTGGTATTGCCAAGGAAGATATCGAACGTGGTATGGTTTTGGCTAAACCTGGTTCAATTACTCCTCACACCGAGTTTGAAGGAGAAGTGTATGTCCTAACTAAAGAAGAAGGTGGTCGTCATACTCCTTTCTTCAAAAACTATCGTCCTCAGTTTTACGTTCGTACTACTGACGTAACTGGTACGATTACTGACTACACTTCTGATGATGGTAGCGCAGTAGAAATGGTCATGCCTGGCGATCGCATTAAAATGAGTGTAGAGCTAATCAATCCCATTGCGATCGAACAAGGAATGCGTTTTGCAATTCGTGAAGGTGGTCGTACTATTGGTGCTGGTGTAGTTTCCAAGATTATTAAGTAGTCTTAGGGACAACCTAGATAGAACGAACAACCTAATCCTACGGGGGGAAATCTTGTTAGTCATTTACTAAGCTAAATCGCTGACATTGTTTTCTCCCCTAGTTTTTGTGAGACAATACAGATTGGCAGACAGCATTTTATGCCAGCCTTGAGCTAACCTTTTATTCCGTACCTGTACCTCGACAATCAATCATGGCAACGATCCAACAACAGAAAATCCGCATTCGTCTCAAAGCCTTTGACCAGCGCTTACTAGATACTTCTTGTGACAAAATAGTTGATACGGCAAATAGAACTAACGCTTCTGCCGTTGGGCCAATTCCTCTACCAACTAAAAGAAAAATTTATTGTGTTTTGCGATCGCCTCACGTCGATAAAGACTCTCGCGAACATTTTGAAACTCGTACTCACCGTCGTATTATTGATATTTACAAACCTTCTTCCAAGACAATTGATGCTTTGATGAAGTTAGATTTACCTGCTGGTGTTGATATTGAAGTTAAGCTTTAAGCATACTTGATAAATATTACAGCTAATTTTTTTTTGCCCTTTAGGTTTACTTCTAAAGGGTAATTTTGTGAGAATGAAAGTTAAAATGACTAGATCGTATAAATAAATATGTTTTTTTTCAATCAGTTTAAAATCGTAACTATAGTATCTCTGTTAGCTGTTGGATCGATACCAGCGATCGCTCATAATGTTGAAATATCTGGGCAAGTAGCTGCCACATTTCACATTGAACCTAATCATAATCCCCAGGCAAATCAACCAACTACGGCCTGGTTTGCTTTGACTCGTCGTGGTGGGAATAGTATCCCTTTATCTCAATGCAATTGTACCCTTCGGGTGTATAGCCTTCCTCGCACTAATAATGCTCAACCTTTATTGAAGCCTAAATTAATTCCCCTCAATGTCGAAAAATTTCAAGAAATACCTGGTGCCAAAATAACTTTTCCTCAGGCAGGAACATATGAGCTAGAAATTAGTGGTAGAGCTAAAGATGAAAGTTTTTCACCCTTCAAACTAGCCTACACTGTTAATGTAGTACAATAATACTGTTGCTCAAATCTAACAGATTAACCTAACAGAGTTTTTATCTGGCTTTAATGGTGTTGCTAAAAACTGAAAATTAGGCGATCGCGAAGCTTATGCTAAAGCATTTGCGAAGCTTATCCTTTAGGACTAGCTACGCGTCGTCCTTTAGGGGAGTCCAATCGCAACCTGATATTTAATTCTATTTAAGAATTATGATTAAGTAGAATTATGCACATAATACACAGAAGTCGAAACTATTATGGGTAGAAAAGCCAAGCTTAAAAAATCCAGACAGCAAGCCACTGCTAAATCGCATCAAAAATATAGTGCAACAGAGTTTGTCGAACAGTTTAAACACATGGGCTATCAAGTTAAGATAGATCTTCAGTCACAGCCGAAAACTAACCGTGTAAACATGGCTCCAGAGCTTCCTCAAACAAAAATTGAACCCCAGCTATAGCAAAATATTATTTAAACTCTTACGGCTTAATTCCCAGCTAGATATTGGTAACACAATTGGCCAAAATAGAGGCGCAATTAAAAGAACACACCAAGAGATTAGATCGAATTTAGAGGTGCTGAGATCTGAATAAAAAAGACCAAACCAATAGACAAATACCATGAAGCAGATTATCCAATACCAAGTAACTATGCTTGCTGACATTATTAATAAGCCAAAGTAAAATTTTTGACTTAATTATCGTTGACAATTTGAAAAAATGTAAGGAGTAAAAATACTTAAATTAGCTAATTAAGCATTGGGCTACTAGATGAAATCATGTTTATTATCTAAATTAAAGCGTTTTGTTTAGAGCAAACAAATTAAATAAAACGCTTTAAATAACCTATTATAATTTGATTTTTTCTTAGTAATGCTACTGTGTATGGCATAGTGATATCAACTTAAATTTGTTGTTTTCCAGTACAACTTAAAAGCCATATGTCTGCTTTTTCACTTCTTTTACTTTAATAATATTTACCATTTATAAAATATCTTTCTAGCTGACAGTATTAGGGCGTGTCATCAATTAAGCCAAACAACAGAGGCAGCAAGATCAATAGAACATAAGAAATTAATGGCTCTTTTATCATATAGTTTCCAAATCTTGAGGGCAAGTCTCTCCAAGGAATTCCTACACGATACCGATAAAGTACTGCTTCAACAAATAACCTATTATCCTTAGCCGTTACTCCCACTGTCTCCTCTCTTCCAGGAAGCAAGTCTTTAATCTTTTTCCATTGCGACGCGAAGAACGGACGCGCCAGCTTATACTAAAGCATTTGCCCTAAAGGATTCCCTTTGGTCACGAAGCTTATCCTTTAGGACTCGCTGACGCAAAGCTAACCCCTTTAGGGTCGCATCGTCCGAAGGTGTATACCGCAAGGGTACTAACTCCGTGTCGCCCTTTAGGGAATCCTTTAGGACGAGCTTGTTAGCTAATGGTAAACCACATTGTACCCTTGTGGTATACCGCTTCGCGACGCGAAGGACGCGAGCTTGCGAGCTTATCCGAAGGTGTATACCGCAAGGGTACTAACTCCGTGTCGCCCTTTAGGGAATCCTTTAGGGCATATCCTTTAGGGATCATCTCTGAGGGCGTATCTTCCTGTCATCTTTTGATTTTTATGAGAATTTTACCATTTTTATCTAGCGATCGCTTTGTTCTTTTTAATTGATGACACGCCCTAATACTGTCAGCAACTAAGCAATTCCTAGAGAAAAGAAACTTAATATACGCTCTCATAAAATATCTGCCAAGATAAAAATATAGTCCTCAAACGGTAGTTTTCGATCCACCGTAATTCACTAACAATAAGTCCAAAAATCTCAGATTTTATACTTATTAAAATTTAAAAAATGGCAGATTTAGGTAAATACTGCTGAACTTTTCAATGGTAAATTTTCATAGGTTACTGGAGAAAAATGAAAGCGAATAAAATAGCGATCTCTGCTGTCATTCTTGGTGGAAGTAGCTTTACAGGCGGTATTGGTACTATTGTCGTTACTCTTTTTGGGGCGTTAATTATTGCTGTTCTCAGCAATGGTTTGACTTTATTAAATATATCCTACTTCTAGCAATTAGTTGTTAAGGGAATAGTAATTATTGTGGCGATGATCGTTGATCGGCTGTGCAAACGTTTTAGAAAATAAATTTTACTTTTTTGAATTTGTTATCCAAAGTTTCTCGCTACTACGTAACCTAATAGCTCTGGGCAATTTTGTAAGAACCAAAAACTATCTACAAAATATATTTTAGTTTTATGTCACATATCTCTTCTCGTCGTAAATCCAATACGTTGTATGTAATTTTAATTGCTGGTGTTGCTGCTCTCGGGGGTTTTTTGTTTGGTTTTGACACCGCAGTAATTAACGGAGCAGTTGCAGCTTTGACTACAGACTTTAACGCTAACAGTGTGTACATCGGTCTGGCTGTATCCCTAGCCTTGTTAGGTTCTGCCTTCGGAGCTTTTTATGCAGGGAGTGTTGCTGATCGCTATGGTCGTGTCAAGGCAATGATCGCTGCTTCAGTATTGTTTACCATCAGTGCAATTGGCTCTGGAGTTGCGTTTGGGATCTGGGATTTTACCTTTTGGCGGTTATTGGGTGGAATCGCCGTAGGTGCAGCGAGCGTCATTGCACCAGCTTATATCGCTGAATGTTCTCCTACCCATTTACGGGGAAGACTAGGCTCGCTTCAACAATTAGCAATTGTGATTGGTATTTTTATTGCTCTACTATGCGACTATTTTATTGCCGTATCAGCGGGTTCAGCAGAGTCGCCATTTTTGTTTGGTATAGCTGCTTGGCGTTGGATGTTTTGGACAGAAATTCCCCCAGCCGTTCTTTATGGAATGGCGGCTTTTATGATTCCTGAATCACCACGATACTTGGTTGCCCAAGGAAAAGAACAAGAAGCAATTAAAGTTCTGGGCAAAATTTTGGGCGGTGACGTTAGACAAAAAGTCAAGGAAATTCGGCAGACAGTTTTACGAGAACGTCCACCTAAGCTTTCCGACCTTGTGACAAGAAGTGGCGGACTCCTGCCCATAGTTTGGTTCGGTATCGGCTTATCCGTACTTCAGCAATTTGTTGGTATTAATGTCATCTTCTACTACAGCAGCATTTTATGGCGTGCAGTCGGTTTTTCCGAAGCAGATTCCCTAACAATTACGGTAATTACGGCCGCCGTGAATATTGTGACTACCTTAATTGCGATCGCCTTTGTCGATAAATTTGGTCGTAAACCTTTGCTAGTTCTAGGTTCGATCGGTATGACCATTACCCTAGGTACGATGGCATATGTTTTTGGTAATGCTGCTTTAGATGCTGCGGGAAATCCTACTTTAACTGGAACACCAGGTGTTGTTGCCTTGGTAGCAGCCAACCTCTATGTATTTTGTTTTGGATTTTCCTGGGGACCAGTGGTCTGGGTATTGTTAGGAGAAATGTTTAATAACAAAATTCGTGGTGCTGCTCTTTCAGTTGCTGCATGCGCTCAGTGGATAGCCAATTTCGCTATTTCCACTACTTTTCCGCCCATATTGGAATATTTTGGCTTGGGTGCTGCCTACGGTCTTTATACAATTGCAGCCGCTATTTCCTTATTTTTCGTTCTCTTTTTTATTAAGGAAACCAAAGGTATTGAATTGGAGGATATGTAATTAATGTAAGGGCGTTTCCCCTAAAGGACTAGCTCTCTACTTCTCGTCGCGAAACGTCCCTACCTTACCTAATTACTTTTGCAAAGGTTACTGGCTTGTTCTTTCGCATCCTAATATTTAAACCTAATGCTAAAAAGTTTATTCTTTAGTTTCCCTATTTTATTATTCATATCTTCGTTAGCCTCGGCAGAATCTTTGAGTGATAATAATAATTCGACTCTGGTTGCACAAGTCCCTTCAGTTTCTCAACTATCTGATGTAAGACCGACTGACTGGGCATATCAGGCTTTACAATCATTGACCGAACGCTATGGCTGTATTGCAGGTTATCCTGATTCTACCTATCGTGGCGATCGCACTTTGAGTCGTTATGAGTTTGCTGCCAGTTTAAATGCCTGTCTTAACCAAATTAATCAGTTAATTGCCACCAGCACCAGCAATCGAGTCGAGGGAGAAGACTTGTCGGTATTGCAAAGATTACAGACAGATTTTGCCGCCGAACTAGCAACCCTAGGTGGAAGAGTTGATGAGTTGGAGACACGCACATCAACCTTAGAGGTACAACAGTTTACAACTACTACCAAACTAAATGCTCAAATTATTACTGCCGTCAGCGATAGCTTTGGTAATAGTGTAGGGCAAGATAGCGATCGCTCGGAAGTTTATTTAGCCAATCGTGGTCGTCTTAATTTTGAAAGTAGCTTTACAGGCAAAGATTTGTTACGAGTTCGTTTGGAATTTGGTAACTTTTTTGATGCTGAGGGCAACAGTCAAATTGCTACCGCCACGGGTACAGGCATGTCACGTCTGAATTTCGACAATGATACCGATAATAATCTTATTATTCCCCATGTCCGTTACTATTTTCCTGTCAGTGATTCTCTTTCCTTCGTAGTTGGCCCAGTCGGTATTGGCTACACCGATATTACCGCCACTGTTACCCCAGCACTGATCGCCGATGACGGTAATGGAGTTCCCTCGCTATTTGGGTCGTATAATCCTCTGTTTCGTCGGGGAGGCGGTGGCGCAGCTACTAACTGGGAAATGACTGACGATTTAACTTTAACCCTCGGTTACTTGGCAAATAATGCCGATTCTCCCAATCAAAGCAATGGTTTATTTAATGGTGGTTACAACGCCTTGGCTCATTTAGTCTATCTAGGCGAGCAAGGTGGTATTGGGCTTGCTTACTCTCATGGTTATAGTCCTGGTGGGGAAGTTAATCTGACTGGTGGTACGGGGAGTATTCTGGCTATATCTCCCTTTGGGGATAACATTGCCACTTCCAATCATATTATTGCCACCCAAGGATTTTACCAGTTTTCCGAGCAATTTCAAATTCATGCTTGGGGTGGATATACTTGGGCAAATGCTGAAAACTCTAATTTGAGTAATCTTGATAACGGAATAGGTGAAACAGATTCTTTTTTTGTCAACCAGGGTGATAATGCTCAGAGTTGGTATGGCGCAGTTGGTCTTTCTTTTCCTGATTTTGGAGGTGAAGGTAATTTACCAGGAATTCTGGTTGGTGTGCCACCACACGTAAATTCTAGTGATGTGCGTAAAGAAAATAATAATGCCTACCATATCGAAGCGTTTTATCGCTTGCGGGTCAACGATAATATCTCAGTAACCCCAAGTTTCTGGACGATTTTTAATCCAGAAAATAACAGCAATAATGACACACTTTATGTAGGAGCATTACGTACTACTTTTGATTTTTAATCAATAATTTTGCGTTTAGATACACTAGTGTTCTTAAGCGAATATTTGTTATGCTATAGCACCGTATGTAGCGCATTATTTAAATAATAAATCAAAAACTTTTATGACTTCATTTTTATCTCAGCACGAACATCTTGAGGAGGTGCCAGAGCTTCTCCCTTCTCCTCCTCGAAACACTATGTCAGCTAACCCCATTTTTAATCCAGGGGGAGACGATCGCGTAGAGAACCGTTCGATCTGGTTTGGCAATACTACTAACCTAATGCAGCTTAACGATGTACGTTATTCTTGGGCGACTGGTTTATATCAGCAGATGCGCGAAAACTTTTGGATTCCTCAAAAGCTGGACTTGACTCAAGATGTTACCGATTATTGGAATTTAACTAAAGAAGAACGTCGTGCCTACGATGGCATTTTGAGCTATTTAACCTTCTTAGATTCAGTACAAACCTGCAACATTCCTCATATCAAAAGCTGCGTTACTGCACCAGAAGTCAGCGTCTGTATGGCAGAACAAATTTCCCAAGAAGGAATGCATAACCAAAGTTATCAGTATATTATCGAAACTGTAATTCCAGGCGATCGCCGTAGCAGTGTTTATGAGTTTTGGCGTACTGATAAAATACTTTCAGACCGTTGTGAGTTTATCGCTTCAATTTATCAAAAGTATATAGATAATCCGACTCCCGAAAACTACTTCGTCTCTTTGCTGGCAGATTACTTACTCGAAGGCATTTATTTTTATAACGGTTTTATCTACTTCTATAATCTAGCCTCGCGGATGCTGATGCCAGGTAGCGCGGATATCTTCAAGATGATCAACCGCGATGAACTTTCTCATGTTCGACTCTATCAAAAACTTCTACCAGAAGCGATGCAGCTATTCCCTCACTCTCTCGAGCAAATTTATGAAATGTTTGATACCGCAGTGCAGCATGAATGCCTGTGGACAAATCATATTGTTGGTGACAGTGTATTGGGTATTACCGAAAGTAGTACCGCACATTATACGAAGTATATGGCAAATATGCGTCTGCGTTCCATTGGTTTAGAGCCTCTATACAATGATGAACAATATAAGAAGAGTCCTTATCGACACCTAGAAAGATTTTCCGACACCAAAAAAGAAGGTCACACGAAAGCTAACTTCTTTGAGGCTGGAGTTACTAGTTACGTCATGTCTTCTGGCGTTGGCGGCTGGGATGAAATTTAATTAATCTATAAAAGCGATCGCTTGATTAATACGCGGCAGGGTGGGTATAGCCGTACAAAATTAGCTTAGGGCAATTAGGGTGATCGGCTCGTAGGTAGTAGGTAGTAGGTAGTAGTAAAAAAACGTCCTAACATTGTCTAGTATTGCTATATTTTAAAATTGATCGTGGTAGGACATCAGTGTAGGTTGGGTAGAGCGAAGCGAAACCCAACGGCAAACATCCAAGGCTATCATGGAATATCGTCGCTCAAGATCCCCAGGAAGTAGCTATTTCTTTACTCTTGTTACTCATAATCGTCGTCCTATTCTGTGCCAACCAGAAAACATTAATTTGTTACGAGATTCATTCAAAAGAGTAATCACAAAACACCCTTTTACAATTGATGCCATTGTAATTTTACCCGATCATCTTCATTGTTTATGGACGTTACCACCAGAGGATGCAGATTTTTCAACTCGTTGGCGTTTGATTAAAAGTTGGTTTAGCCGTCGATGCGATCTCCAATATCAAGGACAACTTTCGGCTTCGAGACAAAGCAAACAGGAAAAGGCAATCTGGCAAAGGCGTTTTTGAGAACATTTAATCCGAGATGAGCAGGATTTTAACCGTCATCAGAAATTTGGGTAGAAACCCCGTCCTAAAAGGACGGCTTTAGATTGATTTTTGGTATAATAGCATTGGTCAACGACCCACCCGTGACGATGGATCAGACAGCCTACACGAGCGAAGTTCAGCCCTGTGCTGGCGGCGCAGCAAAATCGGTAGACCGGGAAAAGAGGACGGGGCAATGGAGACAACCTTGGAATCAACAAAACACATAGATATTTCTTTGTAACTATCGACACGTAAGAACCGCTGGGCTAGCGGGAATAGTCTGTGGAGCGAACGTAAGACCATAAAACTCCTTGCGGGTAGAGGCAGTTGCTATGAAACAGAAACTCAAATCGTGAGGTTTGGGAATCACCGTGGGTTTACCCCGGTGAGGATGTCAAGTGGATTATATTCATTACAACCCTGTAAAGCATGGGTTGGTTTTGTCCCCTAAAGATTGGCAATATTCCAGTTTTCATCGTTATGTGCAGCGTGGTGTTTACGATCCTGACTGGGGAAGTTCTCCTTTGGTTTTTGATTTTCTTATTGGTATGGAATAAGTTGATATTATTGATATTTGTTGGGTTTCGCGGACTCTACCCAACCTACAAGATCGGAGATCGCTCTAGCTTAATCTTGGATGACATTAGTAACGATTTCGCCATCGGGCAAACTAGTTTGGGTCAAATAACAACCACGAAGTTCGTTGATATCTACAATAGCATCACCGAAAACACATCTAGTGAAAAACGTTTCGCCGAATATAACACCTCTAAGATTAGCTTCATCGATCCGAGAGTCGTCCATTCCAGTTCTTACAAAAATAGCATTCTCGAAGTTGGCTTTTTCCATGGAGGATCTTCTAATTTGAGTGCCATCCAGATTGGCTCCACATAAATTAGCCCCTCTCAGATCGACATCTTCAATGATGGTATCAGCCAGATTGGCTCCACACAAATTAGCCCCTCTCAGATCGATACGAAACAAACGAGCTTCAGACAAATCGACTCCACTGAGATTAATTCCACTCAAACTGACATATTGCAACTCGACACGTCGCAGATTGGCACTAGTAAAATCTCTTTCGCCAGCAGCATACCTTCTGAGCAATTCTTCTCTATCCATAATTCAACTCCTCAAATAATTGATGAACTAAATAATAGCGCAACCAAGATCTGGTCAGACTTACTCAAATCACAAACATCGCTAGATGTCGATTTCCAAATCACCGACCTCCCTCAAGGACAACTAGCCGAAGCAAGCATAACAGTGTGATCGCTGACCTTGTAGTAGCGCGTCTAGGCTAAAGTACTGGGTTCATTTAAGTAGGGTGGGCAATGCCCACTCTACGGATTTTGATTATTTTAACCCAACAAATTAAAGTGGACGCGCTAGTAGGTTGGGTAGAGTCCGCGAAACCCAACAAAAACTTACTTCGCACCAATTAATGAATCTCGTAACAAATTATTGTTTTCTGGTTAGCACAGAAGAGGACGACGATTATGAGTCACAAGAGTAAAAAATAAGTGCTTCCTGGAGATCTTGAGCGACGGTATTCCATCAGTCCACGAGCGCTTTGTCTATCTGTTGTTGGGTTTCGCTTTGCTCTACCCAACCTACGAGATCGGCGATCTCCCTAGTAGTCCACAAGCTTCACTACTCACTGTCCCAGAAACCAGTTCTTCCCTCGGCGATAGCTCGGTCTCTTCCAGGATCGCTACAGGTATCAATACTTCCGTCGGGCAGAATAGTTTTGTAGGTATATCCACCAGCAGGGACATATCCAGCACCAATAGCTCCCTTGAAGTTGGCTCGAATCAAAGTAGTTTCGACAATAATACAGTTTCTGAGATTAGCTCCACGAAAATCAGCCCCTTCGAGGTGGGCAAGCATAAAATTGGCATTTTCCAGGTTGGCGTTCCTGAAAATAGCTCTATCCAGAAGAGACCATTTGAATTTAGTGCCTCGCAGGATAGCATTTTCAAAGATAATATCTTCCAAAGCGACTTCCATCAAGTTAGCTCCACTCAAGTCAACCCCAGTAAAATCTCTTTCCCCAGCAGCATATCTTTTGAGCAATTCTTCTCTATCCATAATTCAACACCTGAAATTAAGCTCCCTGATAACATTACCGAAGGAGAAAAAGTTACATTAAATGCGATCGCCAATCAGCGAAAAAAGTGATTGTTTAGACTTTATTTTTTGGGTTTAATTTTGTAATTGAGCTAGTTCAAAATGGCTCAATTGTATGCTAACGAGTGTTTTTAGCCTAAACTCCAGATATTAACCAAAAGTGGACTCATTCCAACCCCACATATAACCCTTGGCATCGGCAAATTCAAGATAAATGCGGTTAACAGGAATAGCTAATTGATCGCTAATTTGACCACAAAAATCTTGACTCATTGCCTTAGTTTGGTCTGGACTCATACTGCCAATACTTTTAATTTCTACATAACAGGCAGGTTCAAATGTGCCACCAAAGGTCATGGTCGCATCACTTTCAAAAGCAGTCATGACGTAAGATTCTGGTTTACTCAGATGTTTTGCCAAACTACTAGATAAGCTAGTTAATAAGCTTTTGACCGTGGCTTCGGATGGGGAGACAGAGGACTGAATTTTAATTAGAGGCATAATTATTTTTTAATCTCAATCAGGATTTTTAGCGATCTATATCTACTAATATATGGTGTTGGCGCGTGAATCTCTCTGGGCAAAATTTAACTACCCATCATAAATTTGGTTTTAACTATGCAAACGATTAATACTATTGATTGGCAAAAGTTACAAAATGGCTCGGATATCCGTGGCGTGGCTTTAGCAGGGGTTGCTGATGAAGCGGTTAATTTAACTCCTGAAGTGGTGAAAATCCTCGGTAATGCTTTTGTCCAGTGGCTCACGCAACAAGGTAATCAACCCGCTACAGATTTAACTATTGCTATTGGTAGGGATAGTCGCCTTTCGGGGGAAAGCTTAAGCCAAGCTGTGATTGAGGGAATTGCGATCGCAGGTTGTCAAGTTTATAATTTCGACCTTGCTTCCACTCCCGCCATGTTTATGAGTACGGTAACCCCAGGATTTAACTGTGATGGGGCAATTATGTTAACCGCTAGCCATCTACCTTTTAACCGTAATGGTCTGAAGTTTTTTACTCCTCAAGGAGGTTTGGGTAAGTCTGATATTACTGAGATTCTCAATATTGCTTTAAATATTGCAGCTACAGGAAACTTTCTGAGCAACGTTAATCAGGGAAAAATTAGCAGTCGAGACTTTATCTCCATCTATGCAGCTAGATTAGTCGATACGGTACGTCAAGGGGTTAACCATCCCGATCATTTTGAGCAACCTTTAACTGGCTTGAAAATAGTCGTTGATGCTGGCAATGGTGCAGGAGGGTTTTATGCTGACAAAGTGTTGCAACCTCTAGGTGCGGATATTACAGGGAGTCAATTTCTCGATCCTGACGGCATGTTTCCCAATCATATTCCTAACCCTGAAAATCAAGAGGCGATGACATCAATTTGCCAAGCGGTAGTTCATCATCAAGCTGATTTTGGCATTATTTTTGATACGGATGTCGATCGCGTGGCTGCCGTAGATCACCAGGGAAATGAGCTAAATCGTAATCGGCTGATTGCTTTAATTTCAGCGATCGTTTTACAGCAATATCCAGGCTCTACTGTAGTTACGGATTCGATTACTTCTGATGGTTTAACCCAGTTTATCGAGCATTTGGGGGGTAAGCATCATCGTTTTAAACGTGGTTATAAAAATGTCATTGAAGAGTCAATTCGCTTAAATGATTCTGGAGTTGAATCCTGGCTGGCGATCGAAACTTCTGGACATGGGGCAATGAAAGAGAATTATTTCCTCGATGATGGAGCATATTTGGCCACTAAGCTACTGGTTGAACTAGCTAAAACTAAGCAGCAGGGAAAATTATTAACAGATTTAATTACCGATTTAAAAGAGCCAGTGACAAGTGAAGAATTTCGCTTAAAGATTAAGGCTGAGGATTTTCAAGCCTATGGCGATCGAGTAATTGCCCAACTTCAGGAGTTTGCTAGTTCCCAATCTGATTGGACAGTGGTACCCAACAACTACGAAGGAGTTAGAATATCCTGTAATTCTCCCACAGAAGATGGCTGGTTTTTATTGCGCCTTTCCCTACACGATCCAGTTATACCGCTAAATATTGAATCTAACGCACCACAAGGAGTAGACAGTATTGCAACTCGTTTACTGGAGTTTCTGCAAGATTTTGAGGCATTAGACCTCTCTGCGTTGAAGAATTAATAATGATCGTAACCAAGTAAATTAGTTTAGATACTGACTTAGAAACTTAGTGGTTTTATTCCAGGCTTTTTCGGCTGCTTCTGGAACATAGTTTTGACCAGAGGGATTGGCAAAAGCGTGTCCTGCATTTTCATACACTAGAATCTCTGCCTTTTTATCTAGCTTTTTGAGAGTCGATCGCAATTGGTCTACTGTTTCTAGAGGAATAGAGCTATCTTCCGCGCCAAAGATGCCTAAAATGGGCATTTCTAGGGTACTGAGTTCCTCAGCCGTTTTTTCTCCCACCTCTCCACCATAGTAAATCACCGCAGCATCTAATTCTTGGGGAAATAATAAAGCAGTTTCTAGAGACCAACTACCGCCAAAACACCAGCCAATCGAAGCTACAGAAGTAGCTTTTTTCTTGCTTACTAAATAGTCATAGGCTTTAGCAATATTTGCTTCAGCACCAAAGGGATTATTGGCTACCTCTTTAACTAATTGACTAGCTTGTTCGGGAGTATCGGCTATTTGTCCCTGATACAAATCTACTGCTAGCACTTGATAACCTTCCCCTGCCAAGCGACGAGCCATTGCTTCGATATTTTCATTTAATCCCCACCATTCATGAATAGCTAAGATTCCAGGCAGAGGCTTGGTCATATTTTGAGGATAGGCATAATAACCTTTGATTGCCTGTCCGTCTATAGTGACATATTCGACTGATTCGGTAGTTACAGGAACTTGCGGTTCGATTAAAGCGATCGCTGTAGGAGTCGGATAGTCGTGACGATGTAATGCCAGCATTTGGTTGACATTTGGTTTTGCCCAGGATGTTCTGGCGCTCAATAGCAGCGTAATTAGAAATATACTCGCTAAAACTAGTCTGTGCTGTGTAATTTTATTCATAGTTATTTCTCTCACGCAAACATTAGGTATTTTAAATGTTTTTTGCCTGAGAAAACAGCTATCTTGTATCACAGCTAAAAGTTAGCTATTCTAATTTAAGCTGCCCGATCCTATTCAGGATTGAGTCTTTATTCTCAGCTGAATAGATGCGTATTCAATTTTGCCCAACGCTTTAATAAATAAAGAACCTGTAGCGTGGTAATTCTTCTTTATTCCATTGGGTTCGCTCTAACTTGAGTTTGATATGTTAACTGAGGAACGGGTTGCGCATTACTTCCCGACGGTGAATAGGAGGCAATCATGATCAAAGGAAGAGTGAGGGTGACAATTGCCACGCTTGTTCCTAAAATTCCTGCCCACCTATGACCAGGAGGTTCGTCTACTGGCCCTGAGCGCTGGCTGACTTCCATGTGTGAATCTGATAAATTCAGCTAAGTTATAGTTGATATATATGAAGTAGAGACAATTAAGCAAAGCTCGATCATCCTACACACTGTTTATTGTACCCGCAAATTCTAATTAAGTTAGCATCTGGCACAACTTAGGTTATAAAATCTTAATTAAGATTTTCAGGAGACAAATACTGTGGATGCACAGAAACTAGCCACATTTAAGCACCTTTCTGTGCTGAGTCGCGAATTAATTGCTGGATTAGATATTTTGCCAGCAGGAAAATATTTGGATGCTACGGCAGGAGGAGGGGGACATAGTGAGTTAATTCTCAATCAGGGTCAACAAATCCAGCTAATCGCCATCGATCGAGACGAAACGGCGATCGCCGCAGTTAAAGCAAGACTAGCTAATTATTATCCTCAGCAGCTAGAATTTTGGCAGGGTAACTTTGCAGATTATCAACCAAAAGATATTTTATTTGACGGTATTATTGCTGATTTAGGTGTAAGTTCCCCTCAGCTAGATCTGGCTGAACGAGGCTTTAGTTTTCGTAATACTGCTCCTCTAGATATGCGCATGGATCGCTCTCAAAGAACTACCGCAGCCGAGATTGTGAATCACTGGAAAGAAGTATCCCTCGCAGATCTGATCTATGAATATGGCGAGGAAAGATTCTCTCGTCGCATTGCTAAAAAAATTGTCCAGCAACGCCCTTTCCAAACTACCACCGAATTAGCTGAGGCGATCGCCAGCACTGTTCCAGGCAAGTATCGTCATGGGAGGATACATCCTGCTACTCGTACGTTTCAGGCGTTAAGAATTGAGGTCAATCAAGAATTAAAGTCGTTAGAGAAATTTATTGCCCAAGCTCCGAATTGGCTGAAACCAGGCGGTAAAATTGGAATTATTAGTTTCCATAGCCTCGAAGATCGGATCGTCAAACACTGCTTTCGTAACAGCGAACTATTAGAGGTAATCACCAAAAAACCCATTACCGCAGACAGAGATGAACAAAGAGCTAATCCGCGATCGCGATCGGCTAAACTCAGATTTGCTCAAAGGAAAGAAAATTAGTAGGTAGTAGGTAGTAGGTAGTGGGTAGTCCTAAAGGACTTGTCTACCGAACTAAGCGGCACAAGTCGCATAGTTGGAGATACCGCTTCGCATATAGGTAGTAGGTAGTAGAGTCATTGCAAAATGTTCTAACGTTTTTACGTCTGGCTATAAGTAGGTAGGCAAAATAATTTATCCTAAAGGATACACTTCGTTATCAAACCCTTACCCTTAGAGCTATTTGTTACTTGTTACTCGTTACTCGTTACTCGTTACTTGTTACTCCCTAACCTCATTTCCAATTTAATTACACCCACCTACTTACTTTGTCTAAACAGTGTAAATAAATTGTGATATTGCGATCGCAAGTTGGAAAAACTATTTAAGGTTAAAACAAGATACCCCTAGTCTTGAACTTAAAACAGCGATGATTTCGGTGATTTACTCTCCAGAATTTCTAGAACACGACACAGGTTATGGACATCCAGAAAAAGCAAAACGACTAACAGCGATCGCTGAGGCTTTAAAAGCGGTTGAATGGGAAGATCGGCTTGAATGGCGATTGCCTACTCCAGTTAACTCGCGAAATGTACTAGCTTATGTCCAGCAAATTCATACCCTAGAACATATTCAACGAATTCAACGAGTTGCTGAACAGGGTGGGGGATATTTAGACGGGGATACACCAATATCGGCAAGAAGTTATGATGTGGCTCTATTAGCGGTGAGTGCTTGGTTAGATGGAGTCGATCGGGTTTTAAATCAGCAGCCTGCTTTTGTGCTGGCACGTCCTCCAGGACATCATGCTACCAGGGATACAGCAATGGGTTTTTGTCTATTTTCTAATGCGGCGATCGCTGCTCATTATGCTTTAAGCAAACCGCAAATTCAACGAGTCGGTATTTTAGACTGGGATGTCCATCATGGTAACGGCACTGAGGCGATCGTTAGAGATAACCCCAATATTGCTTATTGTTCGCTGCATCAACATCCTTGCTATCCAGGTACAGGTACAGAAAAAGCCATTAGTGGCGAATATCAGAACATCCTCAATCTTCCCCTCAAGACAGGCAGTGCGATCGCCGATTATCAACGCTTATTTGAACAAGAAGTTATGCCATTTTTTAACAATTGGCAACCAGATTTGCTAATTGTCAGCGCAGGTTATGACGCCAATGATAGTGACCCCTTAGCTGGGATCATGCTACAGCCTGAAGATTACCAAATACTCACAGAATATGTGTTAAATATTACCAAATATCCTCTGTTTGGATTAGAAGGTGGCTATCATCTAGCAGCTTTAGCTCGTTCAGTAGTTGCCACTTTAAGCACTTGTCTGTAATAGTTGTTGATTATTGTTGGCTCATCTTATTGAAATTATTTTCCTAGTCTAAACCTAAATATTTATCAGTATCTGTATTTCTTCCTTTTGTTTGATCAGCAATATAATTGCTCTTAATAATATGAATATTGCCACTTCGGAACCATCTTTGTATCAGTTAACTCAGGACTTAGATGAGCCTCTGGTGTCCCTTTCAGTGGGAGCGGAGACACTCAAATCTTATGTTAGTAGTATTATTGATTTATTAATTGGAGAACAAATTCGAGCTACAGTTTGGGTTAAGTTACCACAAACTCAAAGCTGGGTCAATCAGATTCAGCGATTGCAGAGAGAGGGTAATGTTGAACAAATCTTTGTTTGTAGTAATCAACGTCACCAACTTAGTTCAGCTTGGCAGCAGAATGTCGCTAAAACTCCCATCGTTTCTGTCAAGTTCCATCAAAGCTCAATTCTACAACGAGAATGTTGCCTAATTGTTTCAGCGCCAGATTTTTGCTCTTTAATCTTAGCTCAGTGGCAAAAAAGTAAAATTCAAATTGATGATTCGGGTAAAAGATTGCAGCAACCATATCTAAAGATGGTTTCTAGTTTTGTGCCCCAGGAAATTAGGCTGATTTTAGCGGGAATTAGGCAAAATATTGCTTTTGATGGTATTCAAGCCGATCAAGCTTTAGCATTTAATTTACCCGCAGTAGTTAAAGCAAATTTATTTAGTAAGCTAATTGCTTTACAAGTTAGTCAACAGGAAAAAATTCAGGGTGCTTTAAATATATATTGCTCCAGAAGTAACAATCAGCCTCCACCTACATCTAGTATCTTAGGCTCGCAAGAAAGCTTTCTCAACAACTTAGTTCAGGAATTGCGATCGCCAATTACTCATATGAAAACGGCTCTAAGTCTGTTGGAATCCAAACAAATCAAGGGAGAGCAGCGACAACTATATCTCCAGATGGTGAGTAACGAATGCGATCGCCAAAACTCCCTGGTGAGCGGTTTACTGGGTTTATTGCAGTTGGATAGTCCCGCCGAAGCCGAATATCTGCGCTTAGACGATCTTGTGCCAGGAATAGTCAGCACCTATCAACCTTTAGCCGAAGAAAAGGAAATTCAGTTGGGCTACACAATTCCCGCCAATTTACCCCCTATTTCTTGTCCTAAACCCTGGTTTAGACAAATTATTATTAATTTACTCAACAATAGTTTACAATTTACTCCGCCCAAAGGAAAAGTCTTTGTGCAGGCATCATTTAAAAAAGAAAGACAGCAGATTGAAATCTTGGTAACAGATACAGGGGTGGGTATTGCCAGTAAAGAAATCAATCGAATTTTTGATAGCTTTTATCGTACTAAACCTTCGGATAAATCGCAATCTGCGGGCGCTGGCTTAGGATTAACTCTAGTTAAGCAATCTATTCAACGCAGTGGTGGAGAGATTTCTGTTAGTAGCCAGCCAAATAAGGGAACAGTATTTAAAATACTTATGCCTGCTGTTCCCCCAGAGCTTATTTAATCGTCAATCTTCCTTCTCTAGCTATGATTTTGGGAAGACTAAGATCTTATCTTGTGCTGGTTAAAAAACTAAACGGCTTTTATTAAAGATGGCGATCGCTTTAATTCAGTTACATTAGCATTACCAGTACAGAATAAAACAGTTTTAAGCTCGCTAATTAGTAATTCAATCAACTCATCAATAGCCGCTTGCGACTCTGATGCTGCTTGTAGGAAAGGAAAAGCCAACCCTGCTAAATCTGCTCCTAAAGCGATCGCTTTGGCTACTTCCATGCCGTTGCGTAAGCCTCCTGAAGCAATTAAAGGTAAATTTGGATGTTGCTCGCGAATTTGAACAATGCAGTCGGCGGTAGAAATTCCCCAGTCAGCAAAAGTTTCCCCTAGTCGTCGCTGGAGATTATTTTCGGCTCTTTCACTCTCTACCTTCGCCCAGGATGTTCCCCCAGCACCAGCTACGTCAATGACATCTACCCCAGCCTCAATCAGTTTGGTTGCCATCTCTTGAGAAATACCATTACCTACTTCTTTCGCAATTACGGGTACATCTACTTGTTTACATAACTGTTTAATTTTAGCGAGTAAGCCTTTGAAATTCGTATCGCCGTGGGGTTGGATACATTCTTGAAGAGGATTGAGATGCAAAATTAGGGCATCGGCTTCTAAAATATCCACTACCCGCAAGCACTGTTCTAAACCATAGGTATAGTTAAGCTGTACTGCCCCTAAATTAGCAAATAGCATAGCATCAGGTGCCAGCGATCTCATAGCAAAAGTATGGGCTACATTCGGATTTTCCACGGCAATACGTTGCGATCCTACCCCCATCGCTAATCCATATTGTTGTGCTGCCACTGCTAAACGAGAGTTGATCATTTTGGCTTGCTCTGTTCCCCCTGTCATCGAAGAAATCAATAGAGGTGCTTTTAAAGTCTTACCCAGAAACTGAGTGCTGAGATCGACTTCACTTAAATTAAGCTCTGGTAGGCAAGAGTGAGTAAAACGATATTGCTCTAATCCGTTGGTTAGGCGAAACTGTACGTCATCTTCTAGACAAATACGCAGATGGTCAGCTTTTCTAGTTTGCGTATTAGTCATTAATTTTTTACTCCTTATTTAGCAGGTTTAATTTTGTTAGCTTAATCTTGGCTATCCCTAAAGATCGTAAAGCAGTTTTTATGATGTCTAGCAAAAAGCCCAAAAAATGAGGTGAACTGTAACAATTCACCTCAGATCGATTATTTTGCCTTATTCACCCACAAAATTAGGCAAGCGATCGATTAAATCGCCATTATTTTCTGCCTATATTTTTAGCCATATTGCGGAACATGTCCATGCTGTCACCAGATGGACGACGCTTCTCAGCAGAAGGTTTAGGGGCATCAAAACTGGATCGAGACAGTGGTTTTATTTCAGGCGTAAACTCTCTAACTGGATTAGTTTGAGTGACTGCTGAACCGCCAGTAATTCCAGGTTGAGACTGAGAGCTAGGAGTAGGATTGAAAATAGTGTTTACGGTAGTGTCTTGGTTAGTGTTGCTACCTTTGTAAAGGTTGTTTCTGTTTTCTATCGAGGAAACTTCATTTTCAAACGCAAAACCATCTTTGTTTTTGAGGGTTTTGGGAAAAGTTCTTCTAGTTCTTCTGCTAGTTCTCATGTAGTTGATGTCGCCCATAGTCATTGCGTCATCAGGATCTAAGAAAAAATCTTTGTCTCCCATTGGTATTTATGTCTCCTATTTGTTAATAGTTATTTAATGATGCTGATAATTATCTGAGGTTAAAAACCCTTAGTATTGAGTTAAGGAAAGTAACCAAGAATTAATTATAGTTAAGTATTATTTTACACATAAGCAACCCTGATAGTCAATGAAATTGCGTAGCTTGTTAAGTAAAAACGCACAAATAACTCTAGTTATAAATACCTAAAGATTGGCTAAATCTAACAAAATAGTTAAACATACCTGACACAAAAATAGCCTAGTGGTGTGTCAAGATTGTTTTGCGAACGGGCGCAATGACGCGACGTTAGGAGTTTATACTAAAGCACTCGCTTCGCATCGTCCGAAGGTGTACCCTTATGCGAAGCGGTCCCCTTTAGGGTTAGGGAATCCTTTAGGACTTGGGGGTTTCCACCCAACTAAGCGGTGCGACACGAAGTTAATACCACAAGGGTATAACATCCTTTAGGGCAAGCCCCATGAGCGACCTGTTCAAGAAAAGGGATAGTAAGTATAGAAGTCACGCATTACCTACTACCTATTTGCGAAGCTTATCCTTTAGGACTACCTAATCTCAACTCATCAATTCAAACTTGACGATCTACTAGGCTAATGCACCATGCTTTTTCTCTCTTGATATTGGTGGATAATTTTCTGCGAGACACTTGAAGGCATCCGCTTGATTCCAGAAGTGATCTGCATTACGCGATCTTCTGGCTTGGCTATCTTTAAAAAGTCTAAAATACGATTAATCTCTGCTGGAACGTCGTCTAAAATATCTTCATATACTACTACTAAAGGTTGTATTTGATGCTCTGCTAAGATTTTTTTAAGGCGAGCTTCTTGCTGCTCAATAAAGATAACTTTCTGCTCTACATCATTGAGTAAATGATCATCAATTTTAATACTTTCTAATTCAGACTGATAGCTAGTTTTTTTGGCATCACTATGAAGATGCCAGACTTCAGTTTTTTGCGCTAGAACTAATGATATGGCTTGGGCTAGCTTGTCTTTTCTAATCAACAAAATAAACTGCTCGATAGATTGAAAAATTTGCTGAAAATCAGGCTTTGTTCGTTGTAGTTCAAACAAAAAATGGGAAATTAGCTTAGTACCAAATACGCCATTACTAGTAGTACGATACTCCAGTAAATTATCAAGCAACTTAAGATAATTAAAATTACAGTGACGAGCTAATTCTTGAGTTGCTAACCGCAGATGTTCTGAAGGATGCCCAGCGATCGCCGTGGAGTTTAGGAGGTCGCAGAGATAGGTAGAACCTGAGCGAGGAGTGGTTAAAATAGCATAGGCTGTCTTTGGCTTGTGGTTATTTTGGGGAGCAGTTTGTAATAGGTCGCGATCGCACAACAAATTGATAAATATATCAGCAAATAATTGCAAGATTATAGGATGAGCAACAGTACTTAATTGCTGATTAACGGCAGACAACAAAGAGGCTTCATTTTCTAAGGAAACTACGATAATTGCTCGATACAAATTTAAGTCGGGAACGTTATTTAGTTCTGCTATTGTCTGGGTAGACAAATCATAATAGTAGTTGTAATCGATATTTTGCTGGTCAGCTAAAAAGTTTTTAATGTATGCTAAAGGTGCAGCATCTCCAATCAAAAACAATTTTGATTGTGTTGATAGTTGTTTTAAAAGTCGTGTTTCTTCAATAGCTTGAAATATTTGGGCTAATTCCATATTTATATGGTGGTAAGATTTTATTTGAACTAAATTTATCTACTTCTCGAAATTTTTAATTTTACTAATATTTTAGATAAGAAATGAATTCTTAATCGACTAGGCGATCGCCAAAGCTATTTTTAGTTTCATCAAACTAACTTATTTCTGTCAACAAATCAACTTATTTAAGCTGAAGTTGAGTTTTACATAATATATCTCCACAAAATTCAGTACAACTAAGCTACAATCTGCTGCAAGAATACAGTTAACAGCTTGAAAATCTAATGGTTGGTTATTTAGTTTTCCTGACAATCTATGTGGGATTATATGCCTTGTTTGCTTTAGGCTTAAATTTGCAATGGGGTTACGCGGGATTAATTAACTTTGGTCACGTAGCCTTTATGACTGTAGGAGCATATACAACAGTTCTTTTAAGTTCCCAAGGTGTACCACTCGTCTTAGCAGTGATAGCAGGAATTGCGATCGCTACCTTACTGGGATTATTAATTGGCATGTCCACCTTAAGACTGCGAGAAGATTATTTAGCGATCGTCACCATTGGAGTTTCTGAAATGTTACGTTTAGTAGCACTCAATGAGGATTGGCTAACTAAAGGGTCTTTTGGCGTTCGCGGGTTTCCTCTACCTCTAGAACGTTTTGACCCCAATTTGATGCAAAAATATCTTTTGATTGCGCTGTTAACTTTGCTGGCTATATTTGCTGCTGGACAACTATGGCGTGGTTTGCGATCGCAATGGCAAGAAGGGAAAGAAATTCAGGGTAGCAGCTATCAACCCACTAAAATATTTAGTTTGGTTATCTGGGGAATTATTGGCTTGGGAGTAATTTTGACTATTTATCTTAACGGCTGTGCTGCCTTATTGGACTATAACTATAAAGCAGGTTTAATGCTCTTGGTTTTATGGACGGTAGCGATCGTTTACTGGGGCTTAGAGCTACTAGCCAAATCACCTTGGGGTAGGGTACTAAAAGCGATTCGCGAAGATGAAGAAATCGCCACAGCGTTGGGTAAAAACGTCTTTTGGTATAAGCTTCAGGCATTTATGCTGGGTGGGGCGATCGCTGGTATTGCTGGGGCATTTTACGCTTGGCAGTTAACTACTATTTATCCGAGTAACTTTGAAACCCTTGTTACCTTTAACGTCTGGACAATGGTGGTTTTAGGTGGAGCGGGTAAAAATCCTGGGGCATTGTTGGGCGCAATTATTTTTTGGGCTTATGATGCTTTAACTCGTTTTTATTTACCTAAATTAGGCTGGTTTGATAGTTCACAAGAAGGTGCTTTTCGCATCATGATTATTGGTCTAATTTTAATGCTCTTAATGGTGTGGCGACCACAGGGAATTTTGGGCAAAAAAGAAGAGTTAACCTTGGGAAGATAGAGCAATGAACAAGGAGCAATGAACAAGGAGCAATGAGTCCTAAAGGATTAGCTCGCAAGCTCGCGTCACAATGAGCAATGAGCAATGAGTCCTAAAGGATTAGCTTCCCTAAAGGATATGCGTCACAATGATCAGTTACCTCTTTTGAAAAAAAGAATTTTTGTTTATCCTAAAGGATTCACTAAAGTACTAGCTTCGCGTCGCCCTAAAGGGTTAGCTTCGCGTCAGCTTGCGCGTCCGTCCTTCGCGTCCTAAAGGACTTGTCTCGCATAGTTGGAGATACCGCTCCGCGACACGAAGTTAGTCCTTTAGGGCATATCGCACTTCGTTATCAATTGTTCAATGTTCAATGTTCACTGCTCATTGATAAAAAACCTCTCCTGGGATTGCAAGAGAGGTTGGGAACTATTGATTGACTTGACTAATTGACGTTGCATAATTGAGATTTGAAAATTAAACGCTTAAATCAACAACACCGATTAATTCAACCATCCTTTGAGACGACGAGCTACTTGAGGACGACGCAGCTTGCGCATGGCTTTACTTTGAATCTGACGCACTCTCTCGCGGGAAAGACTAAACATACCCCCCACTTCTTCTAGGGTGTAGGGTTGGCTGGTCGATAAGCCATAACGTAGACAAATTACGTCTTTTTCTCTTTGAGTTAAAACATCATCCAAAACATCAGTAATATCCTGACGCATCATTGTTTCACTCATCCGTTCTTCAGGAAGCTGGAGTTCACTGTCTTCTAGCAGATCGACTAACTCTGTATCTTCCGCCTTACCTACACGATGGTTTAAAGATAGAGATTGACGACGTAATTCTAATAATTGACGCAGTTGAGGAGGGGATATTTTTAACTCTTGAGCCAATTCATCTTCGCTGGGATTACGTTGCAGTCTTTGTTTTAGGTTGCGCTGGGCTTTTTTCAGCTTGTTTAACTTCTCGACAATATGAATCGGTAAGCGAATGGTACGAGCATCATTGGCAATTGTACGAGTAATCGCCTGACGAATCCACCAGTAAGCATAGGTAGAGAACTTATAGCCCTTATTGGGATCGAACTTTTCCGTGGCTCGATTTAGTCCAATTGCGCCTTCTTGAATTAAGTCTAAGAAAGGAACACCTCGGTTGAGATATCGTTTGGCGATGGAAACTACTAAACGCAAATTGGAGCGGATCATTTTACGTTTTGCTACTTTTCCTCGATACAGCAGCAGATCTAACTGTCTGGGGGACTCTAATCCCATCTCTGCCGACAATTCCTCTTTAGTAGGCTGTTCCTGATTTTTTTCCCGCAGCTTTTGCCTAACTTTTTCAACTCGTAACATTAATTTGACATCATTTGCCAAGATAATTTCTTCTTCTGCCGTCAAAAGAGGATAACGAGCCATCTCTTTGAAAAACGCGCCAATATTATCTTCTAAAGGGAGCTTACGCCGACTACCTGCACCAGAAACCTGATCCTCATCAGAGTATTCTGCTTCCACCAGCTTTAAGTCGTCGCTTAGATCATCAGTAGCTTCGTCTATGGTAATGTCTAAAATGTAGTCGTCTTTTTCTGTCAATTTGACTGTGTTCATGAACTTAATTTCCTCTTTTGCTAAAAAGATTTTTTAGTATTTAATGGAAAATTTATAATTGTTTTTAACTGAAAAAGCTAGTTTACATTTACTTTGCTTATATAGACCGAAGAAACCAATAGTTTGACGCTCAGAATTAAAATATAAAATGCCAAGCAATGTAAATTATTAACTAGAAAAATTATTTTTTCTAGATTCAAGCTTTACTTTGGTTATTAAGGTCTCACACTTCAGAGTTTTTATAGAAAAAGTATAGATTTTCTTAAGGTTTTTTTTCCTATAGATATAGTATTTTTGTAGATTGCTAAGACTGAAATGAATAGCTGTATTTAGCTTGTAATGTTGCTTAGAGCTTAGTTAGATGATTTAAACTGAATCCATTTATTAGTCTATTATTCGAGCAGAATTTCTTAATATACTGTCACAAAATCAGACAAAAAAATGTATTCCTCTTTACTTTGAATTGCTGTTTGTAATGGGGTGATGACCTCAAGGTACGTTTAATAATGTAATTTATTTGACATTTAGATTTTAGCTGCTGATTTATGACATTAATGTTATTTAACATACAAAAAAAAGCTGTTTTTACCAACATTTTATGGTCTGCAAGTCAATGAAACTATCTATCTACATAAAGTGGTTCTAAGATAGTATTCTTGTACGTATACTAAAATAAGGTTTCAATGCTAACTGGTACCGATCAGCATATGTCCTCAATCAATAGTAGCGATCGCCACGAACTTACTCTTAGTGGGAAACAAGACAAGGCGTGTCCTCATCTCTACGAAACAGCGATTTCAACCAACCTGTTAGTGGCTGAACCACAAGTAATTTATGAAATGAATCCTCAGCAGTGGGTTGAGGTTTTAGTCGATTCCCCAGGAGAAACCCAAGGATTATATACCTATAGTCTTCCCCCTGAGTTAATAGTACAGTCTGGCGATATTGTTAGCGTTCCTTTTGGTATGCAACTGATCGGGGGAATTGCGATCCGTCTTGTTACCTCACCTCCCGCAGATTTAGATCCCGCAAGAATTCGCCCTATAGAAGATGTAATTACTTCAGGGTTTTTTAAAGATAGCTATTGGCACCTGTTAGAAAAAATTGCTGACTACTATAGTACTGATTTAATGAGTGCGATTCGGGTAGCTCTACCTCCTGGTTTATTAGGGCGATCGCAAAGAAGAGTTAAATTAAGTTTCGATCTGCCTCCTGGTGCGGAAACTTTTTGTAGTGTAGTGGCAGGAAAAGTCCTCAGATTGTTACAAAGTCAAAAAGACGGCGATTATAGTGTTAATCATCTCAGAAATAAGGTAAAAGGGGCAAGTCGTGGTATTAGAGAACTTAGTAAAAGAGGTTGGGTAGAAAATTATCTTGAACCCCCCAAACGAGCCAAACCCAAGCTAAAAACTGCTGTTACCCTAGCAACCAGTATTTTATTGGAGGATCTAACCAGCAGACAGCAGGAAATATTACAGATGCTGAAAAACAGGGGTGGGGAATTATGGCTTAAAGACTTAATCGGTTTATGCAGTACCACTTCTAACACGGTTAAGAACTTAGAAGCCAAAGGTTATATTGTTCTGTCTGAACGAGAAATTTTGCGTCACGAACAGGGTGTTATGCAAGCAGCAGATCGACCCAAGGAACTTAGTCTGGCTCAAGCTAATGCTCTGGCTGTAATTAATGCTCAACAAGATTATGCTCAACTGCTTCTACACGGTGTAACGGGTTCGGGAAAAACCGAAGTTTATCTTCAGGCGATCGCACCTGTTTTAGCAGAAGGGAAATCGGCTTTAGTACTCGTACCTGAAATTGGTTTAACACCGCAGCTTACAGATCGCTTTCGCGCTCGATTTGGGACACAAGTGTGCGTTTATCACAGTAAATTATCGGCTAATGAACGCTACGATACTTGGCGACAAACAATTCAGGGAGAACCCCAGGTAATAATTGGCACGCGATCGGCAATCTTTGCTCCTCTGCCAAATCTGGGCTTAATTGTCCTGGATGAAGAACATGACTCCAGTTTTAAACAAGATCGTCCTGCTCCTACTTATCACGCCCGTAAGGTAGCTCAATGGCGAGCTGAGTTGGAAAATTGCCCTCTTGTTTTAGGTTCTGCCACTCCTTCATTAGAGAGTTTAACCGATGTTGTTGACGTAAGGGCGAACGGCGACGCGCTAGCTAATCCTTTAGGGCGTTCGCCCCTACAGAATGAAACTGGATTTTATTTATCCCTACCCGAAAGAATTGCTGCACGTCCATTACCGCAAGTATCAATTATCGATCTGCGTCAGGAATTGAGTCGCGGGAATAGATCTATTTTTAGCTTATCTCTGCAAAAAGCGATCGCCGAAATGAAATCCCAAGGACAACAGGGTATTTTATTTATCCCCAGGCGAGGACACAGTACTTTTGTTTCCTGTCGCAGTTGTGGCTATGTGATGGAATGCCCAGACTGTGATGTTTCTTTATCCTATCACCACACCCATGAAGGAGCAGCGAAACTCTTGCGCTGTCACTATTGCAATCATACTCAGATCCAGCCTAAAATCTGCCCAGAATGTAATTCTCCCTATCTCAAGTTTTTTGGTAGCGGGACACAGAAAGTTACTCAAGAATTAGCTAAATTATTTCCTGAACTCCGCACAATTCGCTATGATAGCGACACCACCAGGAACAAAGACGCACATCGTCAGTTAATCGATCGCTTTATTCACCAAGAAGCAGATATTTTAATCGGCACTCAAATGCTCACCAAAGGCTTAGATATTGCGGGGGTTACTCTTGTGGGTATTGTCGCAGCAGATGGCTTATTACATCGCAGTGATTATCGTGCAGCCGAAAGAGCTTTCCAGACTTTGACTCAGGTGGCAGGTAGAGCAGGCAGAGGAGATCTTCCAGGTAGAGTAATTCTGCAAACCTATTCCCCCGAACATCCTGTAATTCAAGCCGTTAAAACCCATAACTATGATGATTTCAGCAACACCGAGTTAGAGCAAAGAGCCGAACTAAACTATCCTCCCTATGGCAATCTCATCCTGATTAAACTGAGCAGTATTGATGAGAGAGAAGTAGAAAAAGCGGCTGAAACCTTGGCAGATATTCTAATTAACACCCTAAGCCCAGAATACGAGATTTTAGGCCCAGCACCAGCCAATATCATGCGGGTTGCTCGTCGTTATCGCTGGCAAATTTTACTCAAGTTTCCCGCCACGGCAAAAGATAATTTACCCGATCTCAATTTACTGCTGCGATCGCGTTTACCTAGAACCGTCAGCATGACTATCGATGTCGATCCCATTAATATTGAATAAAAAGTTGCGATAGATCTATTGAATTAGCGATCGCTTTTAATGCATTACCGAATATATAGAGAAAAGTTAATTAATTCTTCAATATTTATTTGAATAGTTTTACAAATATTTTCTAATGGTAAATCATTAGCATCGTGTCCAAAAGGATTTTCAATTTCAATCCCAATTTGTTCTATACCAAAAACCGTAAAGCTAATTACACTAACTATCGGTGCTGTCAACCATTGTAATTCAGTCACTAATTGAAATGGCAATGTTAGACAATAAATTAATAATAGTTGTTTGAGATGAATTGAATATGCAACTGGTATGGGCGTTTTTAAAATGCGTTCACATCCACCTAAAGTATCAACCATTGCATCTAATAATTGTAACATTGATGTTAGCTGATAGCTATTAATGCGCTCACGATAAAATTGTTGTTGAAGATAATCTTGAATTAAAAAGGCTACTTGTAATGGGGGATTATGGGCTTTTTGTAGCTTTTCATACCAAATAGTCGGTAGTAAATCTCTAGTTTTATCATTAATTGTTTGGTCTCTTAAATGTAATTTAGTTGCGATCGCAAAAACTATTAACAGATTTAATATCTCAATTTTTTCTTGTCTTTCCTCTACACTATTGTCCTGGACAGAAACTAAAATAGCACGAGCTAAATTACGAATAGCATTTACTAATGCTCCCCAAAGTTTACGACCTTCCCAAAAACGTTCGTAAGCAGTATTCGTCCGAAAGACTAATAATAAACCCAAAACAATACTCGGAACAACACTACTCAGAATTGGCAAACCAACATTTAAATAATAAAAGTGAAAAATAGATATAAATAAACCAAAAAATCCACAGAAAATAACCCTAGGGATAATCGCTGGAATGACGGAAGATTGCCATTGGAAAATAACTTTAAACCAATTTAATTCTTGCTGATGAACATTTTTATTTAAACTGGCTTTTTTAAACATTTTAAATTTTAGACAATTTTTTTCCCTATCTAAAATATTACTATCTGAATGTTACGTCTTGTTGAGTAGTTGCAATTCACCCATGGCTTGCTGTAGAGCTATAAAGTTGAAATGATTTACCCTAACTTTTATGTGTCAATTTCCAACACTTTAGTGGTAATGAGGCAGATTTCTTGAACCAATAAATTTTTATTACTGACTCTATTGTTCGCCGATCTTAGTTAGTTTATAAATAATTGCCAGCATTTTTAAGTAACAGTCGTTATGCGAGATTTAGCACAGATTCAACAGAGAGAATACGATGTAATTATTATCGGTGGTGGAATTAACGGAGCAGGTGTCGCCAGAGATGCTGCCATCAGGGGACTAAATACGATTCTGGTGGAGCAGAATGATTTTGCTAGCGGTAGCTCTAGCTGGTCTAGCCGTCTCATTCACGGTGGTTTGCGCTATTTAGAGTATTTTGAGTTTCCCTTGGTTAGAGAGTCTTTAAAAGAGCGAGAAGTGTTACTTCAGACCGCACCGCATTTGGTTGCTCCACTACAGCTTACTATTCCTATTTATCACGATCGCTCTCGTCCCTATAGTCAGATTTGGGCAGGAATGATCCTTTACGATCTTTTTAGCTACAATAAAACCCTCCCCACCCATCGGATGTTGCCCGAGAAGAAGTTTAAGCAGCTATTCCGCACCCTTGAGCCAGAAAACTTGGTAGGTGCTGCACAGTATTACGATGCTCAGGTAGCTTTAGCAGAGCGTCTTTGTTTAGAAAACATTATCTCGGCTCAAAATGCTGGAGCGATCGCCTTTAACTATCTGGAAGTAACGGAATTAGCGATCGCAGATGACCGCATTACTGATGTTGTTTGTCAAGACAAGCTCACGGGAGAAAATATTACCATCTCAGGTAGCAAAGATGCCATCATTATTAACACCGCAGGGCCCTGGATCGATCGGGTATGTCAGCGAGGTCGTAAAGGGGGAGATCGATTTTTTATTGGTAAGACAAATAAGAATGGTAGTACGAAAGGTAGTCATATTGTAGTTGATAAATTTCCTGGCGCACCCGAAACAACTCTCTACGTTGAGGCAAAATCTGATGGTCGTCCTTTCTTTATTATTCCTTGGCTGGGCAAGTATCTCATCGGCACTACCGATCTACCCTACAAAGATGATCTCGCTCAGATCAAAGCTGACAATGCTGAAATTGACTATTTATTGCAGGAAACTAATAATATCATTCCCAAGGCTAATTTAAGACGGGATGATGTTAAGTTCACCTATTCTGGTGTCCGTCCTTTACCTAACTCTGAGGGGAAAAAACCAGGGAGCATTACCCGTAAGCATATTATCTTCGATCACCGCCGAGAAGGCGTAGTTAATTTATGGTCGCTGATTGGTGGAAAATTAACTACCTATCGCCATGTTGGTGAACAAATAGTTGACAAGATTTTAAAGCGCCTGAAGCGATCGCCAATCTCCTGTCAAACTGCCTCTCTTCCTCTGCCTGGCTGCATTTTACCCAACGATCCACGAATTCAACAGACAATTGATGAATATCAATCTACTCTTGCAATTGAAACAATTTACTATTTATTTTCAGTTTATGGTGCGATCGCCATTGAGGTTTTGGCTTTAACTAAAGAAAATCCTGCTTTAAGAGAGTATATTAGCCCAGATTTACCCGATATTAAAGCTCAGATTGTTTATGCTGTAACTAATGAGTTCGCGCATACTCTAGTCGATATTTTGCGCCGTCGTACCACTTTAGCAATGAATGGTGATTACGGAATGAATCTGCTGCCTGTTGTTACTAAAACTCTGCAACAATACTGTGGCTGGGAGCAGTCACAATGCGATCGCGCCTGCGCTGATTATCGTTTTTATCTGGAACATAATTGCATCCCTGATTATCAGCTATAGCTCCAACCACCAGATTTTAACTTAAATCAATTAAATTAAACCAATTTAGGCTAATTCTTAAATCTACTTAAAAAAGATTGTCAACAAGTATTAATCACGATATATCTATAAGAAGGAAAAACTAAATAGTAATCACTCTCAATAAACTTTATTGTCCATGACTCACCCTGTAGATTTTCAACACCAGACAACACATAAGTTTAAAAGATTCCAAGAATTTGTTTTTGTGAGCGATTCGGCGCTGAAGCTAGCTCCAGATTTAAGCAATCAGTTGCAGTTAGATCCTGACAGTAGTTTTTTAGATCGAGTAAAAATAGGAGATTTTATTACTATCAAACAGATTCACGCGCCACAAAATATTATCCATCAGCTGCGGAATCTCAAGTTCAAGCCCGATCAAAAAGTGCAGCTAGTTAGCAAAACTAATACTGGTTCAGTAGTAGTAAATCTCAATAACACTCTAATTGGCATTGGCAAAGAAATTGCTCAAAGAGTTGTGGTGACTTTGGTGGGTGAAGCAAAGTAATGAATACAGCAATTAATATTCCCGAATTGTCGACTGGTTCAGTAGGTACTATTGTGGGCTATAGTCGCGTTTATGGTGGTTATGTGGGGAAACTAATATCTCAAGGATTAATCCCAGGAACTCCTTTTGTGGTGTTGAGCTTAAATCTGCCTCAAGGCGCAGTACAGATTATGATCGAGGAAAAAATTATCACTCTTTCTAAGCCAGAGGTAAATGCTCTAGTTGTGGAAACGTTAACAGAAGATGACAATGATGATCTCGATCCTATCTAAGTAAGTAGGAGGAATTAAATATAAAATCAAAACCAAGATATATTTTAGTGGTAATTAGTTATCTCTCCCTAATTCCCTAATTCCCTAATTCCCTACCAGACTATCTTCTAATTAATTTGACCCACCTACTTAATTAGAGGGATTGCTATACAGAAAGCCGAATTTTTTTGATTGCAGGAGCATTTACAGCAGTTTTTAATTGAGTAGACACATTAATTTATCGAAGTAATGGGTAATGGGTAATGGGTAATGGGTAATGGGTAATGGGTTCTATCCAACTGAATTTCGCTGTAAAAGATCAATTCAATCTAATTTCAAAGTTTCAGGTAAAGGTGTAACCGAACCGAGACTATATTTATTTTCCTTAATTAACCGATTAATTTGTTTAGCTCTTTTAGCTGGGGCGGGATGAGAAGCAAGAAAATCAAAATTACTTTTTTGCTCCTTACTTAGTCGATTAAAAAAGTCAGTTGACCCTGCTACTTGATTATAAGTTTTATCTAATAGCAGCAAGCCAAATTGGTCAGCTTGCTGTTCTTGTTTTTGTGAATATTGAGCTTGACTAATTGCCTTAATACTCGTGGCGATGATTGAATTAAAAATACTAGCATCACCCAAAAAATAAGAAATTGTTATTCTCAACACCAAAATATTACCTAAACCCCGCAGATGATCTCGATGAGCAAAGTGTCCCAATTCATGTCCTAAGATCATCATCAGTTCATTTTCCGAATCGACTTCTTTTAATAATCCTTGATAAATAATTACTTTGTTTCCAGGAATTGCGATCGCATTTACGGTATCTTCAGGTATATATAAAACTTGATATTGATTATTCTCCCGTTGTTGAGGTGGTAATTTACTCTCCAAGCGATCTAAAAGCTGATTAAGAGTTTTTTGTTGGGGAGAATCTACCGCTTGCTCTTCATACACAGGTGCGATTACTGAACCTAGTTTTTGTTCCAAACTTGGGGGAATAATACTAATCAAACTATTAACTAATAAATTGAATAATAAAATTCCCAAGATTACGGCAGCCAAAAACATACTAGCTATAACTAATATTTGACTATTGCTTTCTGATTCGTTTTTAGAACTTTGAGGAGAATGATAGGACACAATGTTTCTCGGATAAGTTTCTCTATTGATTAATTGTGTTTGAGGTAGCAGTGTAGGTTGGGTTGAGGCACGAAACCCAACGATTAAAAGATGTTGTTGGGTTTCACTATCGTTCTACCCAACCTACTAGCGCGTCCACTCTAACTTGTTGGGTTGAAATAATTAAAATCGGTAGTGAGAGGCACACCCTCCCCTACTTAAATGAACCCAGTGCTTTAGCCTAGACACGCTACTACCAAGTCTCTTATTACTTTTGAGAAATGATATTATTTAATCGCTCTTGGCAGGGCGGAAGGGATTTAAGAAATTAATTAAGGGAGATAAATTATGGGATTGAATCCATAAACGTCCTTCTCCTTTAAAGCGACAGACTAAACCTTCTCCACCAAAAATTCCTGTCTTTAAACTCTTAAAAGATAGTCCGCCGATGTTTTCCACGGAATACTTAAGAGTATCCTCAAAAGCCACAATATAACCAGTATCGACTACGTAATCGCCAGCGAGGGGGATTTCAATAATTGCGCCATAGGAACTAAACCAAAAATCACCTTCTCCTGTAGCTTTGAGCAGAAATAAAGACTCGCCACTAAAAAAACCTTTAAAACCTTGAAACTTAGTCTCAATTTGGACTTTGGGACTACAGGCAACAAAGCCAGAAGACTGAACCATCAGACTACAATGACTAGACACATAATAATGCTGAAGATCTCCAGGTACTCCAGGAGAAATATATAATTCTCCTTTTTTTCCTTCGGCAGTAAACTCATTAATAAATAAAGATTCACCTCCCAACATTCTGCCCACACCTTTCATCAATCCGCCCTTCATTTTCGACTTCATCTTTAAACAGGTGTCCATTGCTGCCATTGCCGAAGCTTCTACCATTACGGTTTCATTGGCTGGCACATCAAGTACTAAAGAAGCATAAGCAGGGTTATGTTCTATGCGATAAGAAATTTTATTACTCATGGATACTTAATCGTAATAGTTAAAATATATAGCGACACTTGCTTATCTGGGTGGAAGTTTAGAGCCAATAGTAGAACCAAATGACCCAGGATTATGAGTTTGACAGTAGACTTTACCTCTGCCTTTAAAACGACAGACAAATCCTTCCCCGCCTAAAAAAGAACCAATTAAACTGGAACTAGCTTTGGCAATACTAAAGTTTAAGCTTCTTTCAAACGCCACTATATGACCAGTATCGACAATATATTCACCATCAACATCAACTTCATAAATTGCGCCAAAAGAAGCCAGTAGAGCTAAGCCTCGACCAGAAAAAGTCAGCCAGAAAATAGACTCCCCCGAAAACAAAGACTTAAAACCCTGGAAACCCACATCCAGATCGACTTCAGAACTACAGGCTAAATAAGAAGTTGCTTGAACAACTAAATCCTGTCCCGTCAACTCGTAAATTAACAAGTCACCAATTAATTTAGGAGCTAACCAAATTGTATTCCCGTCTGTAGGCGAGCGAAAAACACTTAAAAAAAGAGATTCTCCAGCAACCATACGTTTCAAACCACCCATGACTCCGCCACCTTTTCCTTTACGGAGAGTGGTACTGGCATTAATACTGCCACTCATGGCAATCATCGCTCCAGCTTGGGCGACTAACTCTTCTCCTGAGTCTAATGATACGCGAGCGATCGCACTTTCGGGCTGATGTAATAATTCTATCTTCATGGTTTAACGCACCTTAGAACGTAAATAGCCGACTAACCCACCGATACTCCGAGACTGAAGGTAGATATTACCCCTGCCAGATAAACGATTGACAAAACCTTCTCCCGAAGTAAAAGAACCAACTAAACCATTGGCAAGTTTAATTCCCATTTCAATTCCTGGTTCGTATGCCACTAAATGACCCGTATCGACAATAAATTCGCCGTTAATTGCTTTTTTGGTAATACCACCATAAGCGCCAAAAAAGACTTTTCCTTTGCCACTTAATCTCAATTTAAATAGTCCTTCTCCAGCAAACCAACTGCTAAAACCAGCCCAGCGAACTCCCATTTTTACACCTGGAGTGCTAGCAATATATGCTCCTGGTTGAAAATACATATCTTTACCATGCAGCTCAATTTCTGCGATATCTCCCACCACAGATTGAGTCAAAACTAAGTTTACATATTGCTTAGTTTCATTGCTAAAAATATTAACAAATAGCGATTCGCCACCAAAAAACTTTTTCGCTAAAGCTGACAAAAAATCTCCAGAAAGCTCAGTTTTAATTGTGACTTGGCTGTCCATACTCGCCATTGCTCCTGCCTCGGCAATAATTTTTTCCCCTGGTTCAAGAGTCACAAAAATAGCTGAAAATGCTGGTTTATATTTTATTTCATATTTCATGATGTTTGCTTAGTGTATAAATGAACCTGATTAATTAAGCTCAAAGTTAGTTAACTTACACTACTAGCATTCCCCAATCTTGTTTAAAATCTTTATTTTTTTTTCGACTTAAATTAAGAATAAATATTAAGAATAAATAATTAAAATAATTGAAATTTAGTGAGCATTAGCAAGCAGATTAACTTTTAAAGATATCACTGTAAAATTACCAGGGCTATTTTATTCTCATATATCCAGAGAATAAATTCTCTGTCTAAGTACATTAAGTCCGTTTAAACGGACTTTAATTTTAAGCCAAGAAATTGATTTCTTGGTTCACTACAGTTAGAACGAAATAGCCCTGGTAAAATTACTTTAGTTTCCGTGCCTGTTTTTGCTTGTTGTAGACTTAGTTTACTCAATTGCGATCGCTTTAATTTTTAAATCACACTAAATCCGATTCTCAAAAATAACTTTGTGGTAAACAGTTTAATTTTGCTGAAACGTATATTACCCATTACCCATTACCTTTGCTCAACTTTTAAATGTTGTATACCAAAAGGATTTAGTATCATACCCAAATTCACCAACGCCCGAACTGCAAGTTTATCAGTTTTTACGAGCATCGCTGGCTTAGCCTATGACGAAAGTTAGAGGGAACTTATGTATTTAGTTGAGGTAGGAATCGAGACGTTTGTCAGATGTTTATTTCTGGTTAAATTTCTATTCTAAAAAAAGAAGGAAAGCAAACAAGCCTAACTTCACTTCAAACAAAAATTTATTAATTATGGAGAAAACAATGTCCAACATTAACAACAAAACCCAAGACCTATTTGCGCTTGACACTGTACAAGACCTTGATAATGAATCTGCTGCTGCCATTCAAGGTGGTGCTGCCGTGGAACTCTTCGCTGATTCCAATTTCAGAAAATCAATGGTGAAAACAGACGAAGGCAGTGCAAATGTCGGAGACGGTGTAAACGACCGTACAACCTCAATTATAATCAATAGTGGTAAATGGAGATTCTACACAGATTCTAATTTCAGGGGCGTTTCTACCACTTTGGGAGTAGGACGGCATGCAAATGTCGGTCTTGGTTCAATTCCTAACGATTCAATCACATCTTTCAGAAGGATCTCATAGTAAGGTATAGCTAGATAACGATAGTAGGGTGGTCATTACCCTACTTAACTTAACAAGGATTTACTGCTTAGGATGCAAAGGAACGATCGCGCTGATTAATTAAGGTGCGATCGCTTTGATACCTAGCTACTTACAGCCGTTTTTATTTGAAAAGAGAAATAAAAGATAAACTAAACCCTTGTCATGTCTTTGAAGCTAATTTTTAAATAATCATCTTCCATTTTTGCCCCTGATGGTTGCAATGCAGCCAATGCTTGAGGAAGAACTAAATTACGACGATGATTACCAATTCTCACATTTAGCTCATCGCCAGTTTTATTTAGCTGAATTTGCTCTTTGGGAATTCCTGGTAAATATAGCTGGAGACTATAATTTCCTTGCTCCTGAATAATCTTAATCGTGTTCTCTTTATAGTAAACCTGAGTTGGATCTTCATCTTGATAGAGGATCTCTTTAAGTTTTTCTAAAGCTTCCATACCGCACATTTCAGTCGGAAATAGAGGTGCTTCTTTTACAGGTAGGGGATGAAAATTATCATATATTTCTTGCTTATATATATCTTGATTAGCTTTCCAACGTTCAAAGAAGGGATCGTTGACTTCGTTGGGAATAACTCGATTTGCTACGACTAAATCGGTCGCCACGTTATATAAGCTGAGATAAGCATGAGCGCGTAAGGATTCTTTAATCACCATTTTTTCGGGGTTCATTACCAGACGAACCGAAGTTTTGGTATTATCAGTCAAAACCTTCTCCAAAGCTTCAATTTGCTCATAAAACTCATAAGGTGCATCCATTACCTCATTATCAGGCAAGGAAAACCCAGCCAGAGGTTTAAAGAATGGTTCAACCAAAGGTCTTAGAGCAGCAGACATCCCCTGTAATGGCTTATAAAAGCGTCTCATGTACCAGCCACCAACTTCGGGTAAGCTTAATAGTCTCAAAGCTGTTCCTGTAGGTGCAGAGTCAATAATCAGAATATCAAACTCGCCTTCATCATAGTGACGTTTCATTCTCACCAGACCAAAAATTTCATCCATCCCTGGCAAGATTGCTAATTCCTCTGCCTGCACTCCATCCAATCCTCTCGCCTGTAAAACTTGAGTAATGTATCGCTTGACAGCACCCCAATTTCCTTCTAATTCCCGCAGAGCATCAAGTTCAGCACCCCAAAGATTAGGTCGTACTTCTTGAGGATCGTGTCCTAGTTCGAGATCAAAACTATCAGCTAAAGAGTGTGCAGGATCGGTACTCAGCACCAAAGTTTTGTAGCCCAACTCAGCACATCGAAGACCAGTAGCAGCAGCAACAGAAGTTTTACCCACACCGCCTTTACCCGTCATTAAAATTACGCGCATATGAAATTTAGATCCCAAATTAAAATATATTTACATTACTTAACTTTATTGTGACGCTTTTTTGCCCGAAAAGAAATTCTGACGTAAAACTGACCAGCGAGAAATATGCCAATAATCAATGTGGGAGACAATCAAGTTATTTTGATTAACCTTAAGTTCGCTTTTGCCAGGAATAGCTAGACGTGGCTGCCAAGGTAGAGGAGGAGTCATCCGCAGCGTCCATTCTGTGTTAATTAATTCTCCTTCTCGCTCAACACTGTGAACTTCCATTTTGATGTTGTTGAAGAAAGTACCCAGAAAACTAATCATTAAGCGATATTTCTTAAGTCCTCTAAATTCATTTAAGGGATCTTTAAAATAAACATTATCTGCATAAATATCATAGGTCTGATTTTTAGGAAATCTGGCATAGTCTTCACGCAGAATTGAAATTAAATCCTTTTCCTGGAAATTGTCAGTAACAGATAATTGCTCGTTCATATAATTATTAAATTATTAGCTATTAGCCAGCCTAAACCTCAGACCACAAACGCTGTAGTTGAGCTTTCCACGCAGCCAAAAACTGTTCTCGTTGAGCGGGATCTTGATCCACACCACCCATAACTCCTTCTTGATAAAAGCGATCGATAGTTTGATAGGTCGATTCTAAACTTTGCCCTTGGGCTTTGGCTGCTTGAACAATTTGTCTAATTTGCCTTTCAATTACCTGGTTAAAAGGTTGAGACAGACCTTTTTCCGTTAGCGAGATCAAAGAAGCGATCGCACTTTCTAAATCTTCGGTAGTTAAGCTTTTTAAGCGATGCTGAAATACACCCCAAAGAACGTTTTGATTGAAGGCATAGCGAACTTCTTGAGTCGCATCAAAATTGTCCTCTAACAACTGAGGCAACAAAGATTGAGCTTCATCAGCACTAGCAATGGGAGAAAGCAATCTTAGCCAATTACGATCCTCTGACAGGATAACCAGTAAATGTATTTGCGAGTTTCTAATTTGCCAAGCTTCTTCTACATCATGTTTAATATCTTCGTGATTAAAAAGGCGTTCTAGAATAGGTGATATGGCAGTTATTTCCATGGGTAAATTATCTAAGAGCAGTATTTAATCAAGTTCGATTTAAGATCAGTCTAATATTTTTCTTTGACCAGACTATCTGCAATTTTATATATTCTGACTGGTTTTATTTAATGGCTAAAAAGGGGCAATCTTCAAGAAAATACGATGTAGGACAACTAGACTATAATATTTACCTAACTCACTGTCGCTGGATGGAATTTGCTTTCAAGCTAGCTCAAACCGCAGGAGATTTAGGAGAAGTCCCCGTTGGTGCAGTCATAATTGACCGCGAAGGTAATCTAATTGCTGAAGCTGCTAACCGTAAAGTTAGGGAGTATGATCCCACAGCTCATGCAGAAATTTTAGCAATTCGTGCTGCAACTAAAAAAAGACAGAGTTTTTATCTAGAAGACTGCACCCTTTACGTTACTCTAGAACCTTGTCCAATGTGTGCGGGGGCAATAATTCACTCTCGCTTAGGTTTGCTGGTTTATGGTGCTGATGACCCCAAAACTGGAGCAATACGTACTGTTACCAATTTACCTGATAGCTATTGTTCCAATCATCGTTTAGAAGTATTGGCAGGAATAAAAGAAACATCCTGTCGTCAACAATTACAAACTTGGTTTGGTTGTCGGAGATAAATTGGCAGCATTACTGGCATTACTTCAGGAAAAGCTTAGAGGATGTCTGAGAACTCAATTCTGTTATGCTTAGACCCTAGCAGATCCCCCCTAGCCCTCCTTAACAAGGGGGGAATCGGAATCAAAGTCCCCCTTAACAAGGGGGATTTAGGGGGATCTACCCACTGGAAACGTAGCAATTAGACTTTTCAGATATCCTCTTAAATCTTAACAGCTCAAAAACGTTTAACATTAACAAATCTATTTTATTTCCAGCATCATTAATAATGTGCCGATTATTAGGTTATCTTGGTTCTTCAATTCAACTAGACCGTATATTACTCAAACCCGAACATTCTTTAGTTGTTCAAAGTTATCAGCCTCAGCAAATGACCGCAGGGTTACTTAATGCCGATGGTTTTGGCATTGGTTGGTATGGCGAGCCAGAAAATCCGCCTTATGCCTACAAAAATGTGTTGCCCATTTGGAATGATGCTAATTTACCTCAGCTAGGACGCTACATTAAATCATCCTGTTATTTAGGATATGTACGCAGTGCGACTTCTAATTTATCGGTAGATATAATTAATTGTCAGCCATTTTTACATCAGAATCTGTTGTTTGTACATAACGGCTTTATTGATAATTTCCGCAAAACTCTTTACCGACCAATTCGCAATGAACTAGACGATTTTGCCTATCAACGTATTGAAGGTACTACGGATTCAGAACATATCTTTGCGCTAATCGTCAACGAATTCGAGACAAACCACGATATCAGTCTACAACAGGCTTTAGGTCATACAATCGCGCGCCTAATCAAGCTAGCACATACAGACAAAATTGCTTTTTCTGCCAATATTATTTTAAGCAATGGTAAAGAATTAGTAGCTTCTCGCTATTCCAATCGCGAAGCGAGTCCTACTTTATACTATATAAAAGATCATCATTTCTTAACTAATGGAGTTTTGATCGCCTCAGAACCCATGTTTAAAGGGGAGTGGATGAGCTGTCCCGAAGCAAGTATTATTGGTGTAGGAGAAAATCTTGAAGTCAGCGTCAATTCTATCTAGTAGACATTCTATTGCCACAGCTTTGATCCAAACGCGATCGCATACCTTAGACTTACTTACTCAGATTGATGAATCATTATTTTTTCAGCAGGTTCATCCAGAGTTTAGTCCGATAGGCTGGCACTTTGGTCATATTGCTTTTACTGAAGCTTATTGGATTTTAGAACAATTGGCTGATTTAGCCCTAAGCTTTCCCGCAGCATATCAGCGATTATTTGCTGCGGATGGATTACCCAAACAGGAGCGTCAAAACTTACCTGCCGTAGCGACTATTGAAGAGTATTTACAGACCATTAGAAGTCAAACTTTAGCTTATTTAGAAATTGCGCCTGTTGCTCAACAAGAGAGACTTTGGCGATGGCTAATTCAACATGAAAGCCAACACTGTGAAACTATTTCCTTTCTGTGGCAGTTACATCAGCAGCGCCATTTAGATATCGCCAATTTTAATCCTGCTCAATTAATTTCAGCTGAAAACACAGTTGCGACTGCGATCGATGTTACGGAAATGCTTAAGGTAGAAGGGGGAGAATTTACTCTCGGTAGTAATGCCGTAGACGCTCTAGACAATGAACGCCCTGCTCATCAAATCTATTTAGACTCCTATTGGATTGATCGCCATCCCGTTACCTGTAGACAATACGCTCAATTCATGACAGCAGGCGGTTATCAACAACGGAAATACTGGAGTGAAGCAGGTTGGCAATGGTTACAGCAATATCCTGTTAATCAGCCTTTATATTGGTCTAATCATGCTGATTGGCTAGATCATCCTGTATCTGGCGTAAGCTATTACGAAGCAGCAGCCTATGCAAATTTTGTCCAAAAAAGATTACCTACTGAAGCAGAATGGGAAAAAGCAGCTTTAGGAGCATCCCTCAACTCCAACCACTCTAACCACAGTCGTTTAATTGGGCATACAACTCCTGTGAATACATATTCTGAAGTTAGTCAATATGGCTGTCAGGATATGTTGGGTAACGTTTGGGAATGGACAGCTTCTTGGTTTGGTAGTTATCCAGAATTTACCGCCTATCCCTATCCAGGTTACTCCCAAGTATATTTTGATGATCGACATCGAGTGTTGCGGGGTGGTAGTTGGGCAACCAATAGCGTTAGTTTGAGGACTAGTTTTCGCAACTGGTATCATCCCGAAGTTAGACAAATATTTGCGGGATTTCGCTGTGCTAATCAGTAATTACTAATTAGCCTTCAGATTGAGCTGTCTTGATCACGGGTAAATGACTCAAAGGAATGGTAAATGTAACGGTTGAACCTAAACCATCTCCCATACTGTAAAAAGAAATTGTGCCTCCCATCGCCTCTACTAGTTTTTGCGAGATAGCTAAACCTAAACCCGTGCCACCATAGGATTTTGTCCGCGAACCATCTACTTGATAGAAGTTTTCAAACAGTTTATCCTGCTTTTCTAATGACACGCCAATCCCTGTATCGGCAACGCTGATTTTAACCATCCCAGGAAATTCAATCCCTTGGCACTCTATTTTCTTATTATTAACTTCCGCGCTAACTACGATACCCCCTTCCTTAGTAAATTTGATCCCATTACTAATCAGGTTCAACATTATTTGCAGCAATCGTTGATAGTTACCATAGAGAATAACGGGAGTCAGAGTTGCAGGGGATTTAATCTGGAAGTTAAGGTTTTTTTGTTTGGCTTGAGTATTAATTAAATTATCGACATCTTGAAACAGTTCGTCTAATTCAATCTCATTTAATTCTAGTTCCATCTTGCCAGCTTCAATCTTGGCAATATCGAGAATGTCATTGATTAAATTGAGGAGGTGAATTGAAGACTTATAAGCTTCTTCAATAAATTCTCGTTGTTCTTGCGGATCATCAGCCATGCCTTCTAAGAGTAATTTTAAAAAGCCAATGATGCCGTTGAGGGGAGTACGTAGTTCGTGAGAGGTATTAGCCAGAAAATCGCTTTTTAGACGGCTGGCTTCTTCTGCTTGAATACTAGCCTGTTCAACTTCACGATAGAGCTTGGCGAGGGAAATAGCTGCTTCTACCTGTTCGGCGATTTCGCGCAACATTTCCATTTCTGCCGTTGTCCAATGGCGATAGCGATCGCACTGTTGCAAATAAATTAAAACATTATCTTCACTGCTGCTATTAGTCGAGATTACTAGTGCAGATTTGCGCTGTAAAAGATCTTGTTCTAGAAAATCTACCGCCACGGGAGAACTCGATCCTAGCGCCTGTTGTAAATGAGTCTCGTTGTACCAATTAATCTGATATTTAGTGGTTGAATCATATGCATCACGGCAATATTCTGCTTCTACTGAAAGACGAGTAATATTATGGTGATTTGCCAAAATCAAACAGCGACTGGTGGCGAAAGTTGAACCAATATTCTGCACTGTCTGCTGATAAATAGTTGGTAAATCTAGACTACGGCGGATTTGTTGTACCACCTGACTAAGTAGTTTTTGATAGCTATAAATAGCTGCGGGGGCTTCATTTTCGGTGAAAGAAAACATCTCTGTTTCTGTCAACAAATGACCCATCACTATTACCGCTTGAGGCTCTCCTTGAGGAGGTAAAATTGGGCTAATGATCAGTTCAAAAGAATAAGAAATCTCTTGATACTTAAACAAACAGTAACATTGCTCTGGTAAACGGCGCTTAAGAACTCGACGAATTTTTTCTAAATAAGCAATAGTATCTACGGGGGCAAAAACTTCCCTCAGAGAAGCATAGATATTATTGCTGGCTGATTCGCAACTCGTGTTTTTTAGTTCTTCATAATTTAAGTCGTATTCTGCTGCCTTTGCCCACCAAAAAGAGAGATAATTGCCAGCAAGATCCTGAGTGAAAACCAATTCTGCTCCCAGATATTGCCATTCAATCTTGCTGGCTGACATAGTAATACTACTATTATTGTTTAAATTAAATTTAGGGAGCATTAGTAAATAGATAGTATTTTTGGAAACTTACCAAAAAAATAGATCACTACATCTGAAACTATAACCTATAGATATTTAAGCTAGAAACAATGAGCAACCTTTACAGTTTTGACAAAAGTTGTTCATGGGGTTTACCCTAAAGGATATGCGAAGCGGTATGCTTTAGCACTAACTTCGTGTCGCACCGCTTAGTTCGGTGCTTGTGCTATTTAGTTGGATAGAAACCCCCGCGACGCGAAGGTAGTCCTTTAAGGCAACGTAACTTATCGCCATGAATAATGAGCATCGTGAAGCTAAAGCAGGCTTTAAACGTTGTTTTAAAGAAAAAAGAAACGACAGAACTTTTGCGCCCGCCCAAAATCGTGCTAGTTCGTGTCGCCAACTTGGTCAGAGCTTAGCAATAACTACCTTTGAGACACCCAGGCAATTATCAATTATCCTTACTTAATCTTCATCCCGTTAATCGTTCCATTCTCCTTGAGGTGGCACAGGAGGATTACGCTGGAAAGTTCTAGTTAAGTCAGTATTGTCGTTTCTCTCTCCTCGCAACCACTGTTTAATCGCCGCTTCAATTACCCGACTAGGTTCGTTGGTTAGATGCTTGATCTGTTCTAAAACTTCTAAGTCCAGATCGACAGAAACTTTAACCTTATCTTTAATTCTGGCTTCATTGTCCAATTTATTTTCGCTGAGAAGATCGTCATTCATAAATATTTTCCTGATTCTTTTTACATTTTACCTATTTAAACTGAAACCTTGGCTCATAAAAACTTAACTTATGCAAAATCTATTACAGATTGGAAAATAAGTAAAAATGAACATTACAATATATCAGATAGTAACTTTTAAAGATTATTAATTCTAATTAATTTTTATGACTGACGTTCCTGTATCTCGCATTCGCAACTTTTCAATTATTGCTCATATCGATCATGGTAAATCTACCCTGGCGGATCGAATGTTGCAAGATACTGGTACTGTTGCCCAAAGACAGATGAAAGAGCAGTTTCTTGACAATATGGATTTGGAGCGAGAGCGGGGAATTACCATCAAGCTACAGGCAGCAAGGATGAATTACACTGCTAAAGATGGACAAAAATATGTCTTAAATTTAATTGATACTCCTGGTCACGTAGATTTTTCCTATGAGGTATCTCGTTCTCTAGCAGCCTGTGAAGGAGCATTGTTAGTAGTAGATGCTTCTCAAGGAGTTGAGGCGCAGACTTTGGCTAATGTATATTTAGCCTTGGAAAACGATTTAGAAATTATTCCCGTACTCAACAAGATCGATTTACCAGGAGCAGAACCAGAGCGAGTTGCTCAAGAGATTGAAGACGTTGTGGGTTTAGACTGTAGTAATGTCATTCAAGCCTCAGCTAAAGCTGGTATAGGGATTAATGATATTTTAGAGGCGATCGTGCAGCAAGTACCACCACCAGCAGATACAGTGGCTGAACCTCTACGAGCTTTGATCTTTGATAGTTATTACGATGCCTATCGTGGTGTAGTGGTTTACTTCCGCGTGATGGATGGTACGGTTAAAAGAGGCGATAACGTACGTCTGATGGCATCAGGGAAAGAATATGTGATCGATGAACTGGGTATTCTTTCTCCCACTCAAGTAGAAGTAGATGAACTTCATGCAGGAGAAGTAGGCTATTTTGCTGCGGCGATTAAAGCAGTTGAAGATGCTCGGGTTGGAGATACTATTACTCAAGTAGACGCTCCTGCACCCCAACCTTTGCCTGGCTACACAGAAGCAAAACCGATGGTTTTCTGTGGTTTATTTCCTACTGATTCTGACCAATATCCCGATTTGCGAGATGCTTTAGATAAACTCAAACTCAACGATGCAGCTTTATCTTATGAACCAGAGACATCAAGTGCGATGGGTTTTGGCTTCCGCTGCGGTTTTCTCGGATTGTTACACATGGAAATTGTCCAAGAGAGATTAGAGCGGGAATATGACCTCGAATTAATTACCACTGCACCTTCGGTAATTTATCGCGTCACGACGATAGATGGTCAGGTAATGGAAATTGATAACCCTAGTTTGTTACCCGATCCCCAAAAAAGAGAAAAAATTGAAGAGCCTTTTATTAAGGTAGAAATAATTACTCCAGAAACCTATGTCGGTACTCTCATGGACTTATGCCAAACCAGACGAGGCATCTTTAAGGACATGAAGTACTTTACGCAAAGTCGTACTTGCTTAATCTATGAACTTCCTTTAGCAGAAGTAGTTACAGACTTTTTCGATCAGATGAAATCTCGGACTAAAGGCTATGCCAGCATGGAATATCAAATGTTAGGCTATCGCTCGGATCATCTGGTTAAGCTAGATATTTTAGTAAATAAAGATCCTGTAGATGCTCTATCAACGATCGTACATCGTGATAAGGCTTATTATGTTGGGCGTGCTTTAACCGAAAAGCTGAAAGAATTAATTCCCCGTCATCAGTTTAAAGTTCCCATCCAGGCTGCGATTGGCGCAAAAATAATTGCCAGTGAACATATTCCTGCTCTGCGTAAGGATGTACTCGCAAAATGTTATGGCGGGGATATTTCTCGTAAGAAGAAATTATTACAGAAACAAGCTAAGGGTAAAAAGCGGATGAAATCTATTGGTACTGTAGATGTACCACAAGAAGCGTTTATGGCGGTGTTGAAAATAGGCAAGGAATAATTTGATTACTGATTACTGATTACTGACATTGTCCTAAAGGATACACCTTCGGATATACCCTTGTGGTATTACTGATACTGATCGGTATGAATTTGATGACAGTTGGATTTTGCGATCGCTTTATTTTTAAAATTGAGAAGGCGATCGCTTTTTTTTGTATAAATAAATTAATTACTAGAATTACTAATACTTACTCACATAACAGATTAATTAACCACAATATAATGACTATTGAAAATGTTTCTAAATCTCATCATGTTTACCCAAGACGTTCCATAGGAATAATAACTATCTTTCGTTTGGGCTTATTTAATCTGGGACTTGGTTTAATGGCGGTGTTAACACTTGCTGTCTTAAATCGAGTGATGATTAGTGAACTTGGTATTCCTGCAACCATTACAGGAGCAATTTTAGCTACCTCGTTATTTATTGCCCCTGCCAGAGTCTGGTTTGGGCAATTATCCGATCGTAAACCACTGTTGGGCAAGCATCGGACTAATTATGTTTTACTCGGAACAGCGATCTTGGGTTTAGCGGTATTTCTGGCGGTGCAGGTGGTATGGCAGTTAGGGGATGTAGTAGAAGCTAGTGGTGGTTGGCAATGGAATAGTCAAACTATCGGCTGGAGTGCATTATTGGGCTTAATTATGGCTATCTATGGTTTGGGGGTTAGCTGTAGCTCAACACCCTTTACTGCTTTACTAGTGGATATTACCGAAGAATCGAGACGTTCTAAATTAATTGCGATCGTTTGGTCGATGTTAATGGTGGGAATTGTAGTGGGAGGAGTTACGGGTAGTATTGTCTTTAAAAAAATTGAAGCAGCAGGAATCTCGGCGGGGAATATTCCGATGGAAATTCTACAGCCACCAATTAATTCTGTGTTTAGCTTTGTTCCTTTTTTAGTTTTAAGTTTGGCGATTATTGCCACTTGGGGAGTAGAAAAAAGATATTCGCGATTTAATAATAGTACTACTGGCGATCGCGATGATAGTATCAATCTTAGTCGGGCGCTGCAAATCTTAACTACTAGTCGTCAAACAGGCATTTTTTTCGCTTTCTTGTCTGTACTGACTATTGGCTTGTTTATGCAGGAAGCAGTACTTGAACCCTATGGCGGTGAAGTGTTTGGGATGAGTATTGGCGAAACTACTCAGCTTAATGCTTTTTGGGGGATAGGAATTTTACTCGGTTATAGTTTTACAGGTTTTTTAATTATCCCAGGGCTGGGTAAAAAACCAACTACTAAAATTGGCTGTATTCTAGTTGCCTTGTGTTTTGGTTTAATTGTGGCTGCTGGCTTCACTCAACAACCAAAAATGCTGCAATTAGCAGTTATGTTATTTGGAATTGCTGCGGGGATAGCTACCGTTGGCGGCATTAGCTTGATGTTGGACTTAACCGCTGCCAAAACCGCAGGGACTTTTATTGGTGCTTGGGGATTAGCTCAAGCTATGTCTAGGGGATTAGCTACCTTGATTGGAGGCGTAATTTTAGATATTGGCAAAGGCATCTTTGATGTTGCTTTGATCTCCTATGGGTTGGTATTTGTAATCCAAGCATTAATGATGATTTTGGCAATTATTATCTTAGAGCAAGTTAATGTTCAAGAGTTTAAAGATAATACCAGCAAGGCACTTGCTACCGTAATGGAAGGAGATTTAGATGGATAAATTAGATATCTTTGCTTAAGTAGGTGGGTGTAATTAAATTGGAAATGAGGTTAGGGAGTAACAAGTAACAAGTAACGAGTAACAAGTAACGAGTAACGAGTAATATGCGGAGCGGTGACGCGATATGCGGAGCGGTATCCTTTAGGACGAAGGAGCTAATCCTTTAGGAATCCTTTAGGACAAATAGCTCTAAGGGTAGGGGTTTGATCAATTATTTTGCCTACCTACTTAAATAATCTTAAAATAATGAATAACCTTGGTGCAGATTAATAAAAGGTGATATTTCAGATTCTTCAGGGAATAAATTAGCTAAGAAGAAATCTAAGGTAGTTGATTTGATAAATCCTTGAAATACGGCAACTGTACCAAAACGAATTCCAGAAGCTCTCTGTTCGGCTAAAATTATCTCAATTTGTTCGCGATCGAGAATTGCAGCTTGTTGGAGATAATAGCCCAGGGTATTCTTTTCTGCTTCAACAATTGCTTTTGTCCAATCTTGAACGAAAAAGTTGGCAGTTTCAGGCTTAATTAAGTCTTTTTGTGCCAGAATTTCGCCGATTCTCAACTCAGGATGCTGCATTTTATCCTGTAATGCTGACTCAATTTGCCAGGGCGAGACTAAATCTGCCTCTCGTAAAATTTCGCCTAAAGTTTTGGTTTGCATTGCCACCAGACGGCTAAGATCGGCGCGATCTTTTGCAGTTAAACGATAAGATTTCATGCTAATACTAAATCCTCTTGAGCTATGTCATTTGAAAATTGTGTAAAACATATTTTAATAGCTCTTGTTGCCTCATCTTTGTGATCTAAAACATACTCCCACCAGTCAATAAATAAATATTTTTCGCCTAAACTACTACTGTTGCTGGATCACAACCAGGTTTGAAGCTCTTAAGTTAGATAATTAAACCAATATTATTTGAAATCTTTCTTCATTGCGTTTGATGATTCCATTATGATTGAGTGGAAAAATCAATAGCGGAATTCGCAATAATTATCTGATGGATCAACAAAAAAACCAAATTAGGGGAGAAGAAAATGGTTGAATGGCGAGTAAGAGGCATTCGTGGGGCAACAACCGTAACTGAGAATACAGAGGCTGCTATGAGTGATGCAGTCCATGAGCTAATCGCTGAAATTGAGGCTCACAACTTGTTTCGGCCAGAAGATATAGTCTGTGTATTTTTTACCGTCACAGCCGATCTTGATGTTATATTTCCTGCTGCTGTTGCCAGAAAACGCCCTGGTTGGAATCATGTTCCGCTAATCGATCTTCAACAGATGCATGTCAAAGGTAGTCTTAAACGTTGCATCAGAATCCTAATTCAGGTTAATACTTCTGTCGCTCAATCAGCTATTGTTCATCGTTATCTACATCAGGCTCACGCTTTACGCCCAGATTTAGATATTCAGATGTTTAGTTAAGATTGGCAATACTTTAAGGCGTGCTAGTTTTTAAGTAAACATTTGCTGTCTAGTACATTGAGGTTGGAGGTTGAGAAAATACTGCACTGGTCAATTTTTTGGGCGATCGCTAATGGTTTTTTCAGATTGGCGATCGCCTGTCGGGTTTGTGGCTGAAACTGCCTGAGCCAGTCGTTTTGCTGGAGATATTCGGCGGTAAAAGCTGTAGGATCTATGAGCCAGAGATCGACTTGATACTGATGGATAAACTGTTGAACATCTGCTTGGTTCGAGCTATATTGAGCCTGGATTAAATCCTGGGTACGCTGGCGAATTTGCTGGTAGTAATCCCAATGATAAGGAATACTGTATTCTCTGGCGGTTAACACGCTACGTTGGGCAAAGCTGGGAATAAAGTCTCCTGACTCACTCAAAGTAGCAATAATGATGTTTTTAGGCTGCTGTCGGAGAAATTGATAGAGTTCTGGGTTTTTGGCTGTCACATAACCTAGTCGATGGGGATAGGCTTGAACAGCGTAGGTGGGATAGAGTAATGCGCTAAGAGCGATCGCTATTATGATTAACTGACGAGTAGGTGAATTAGCTGCAAATCTCTGTATTAGTTTATGTAGCAGGATCGCCAGCGTGATTCCTGAAAGTAAAGCGATCGCCAGGCGATTGGTATGTTGTGAATAACGACTAGGAAGATGAAGACGAAATAACATCAAATGTGATAGGGCATACCAGACAAAAGAAGTGATGATAATTTGCCAAATTATTCTGGCTTGCTGGTTGAGTTGTTTAACCAGAGGAAATTGTCGGGGAAACTTAGTAATGATCGGCAGCAATAAACCAAAAGAACACATTAAAAAATATTGCCATTCAAACGGGAAGAAACCGCTCTGTTTACCCACCAGCCAAAAATACCAGGGGTTATCGTTAAAAAACGCACTTCTACCTGCGGGATAAAATTCGGGCAGTTGTTTAGCTTGGGCTAAAGTAATTACTTGGCTAAATTCGGCAGTCTGAAATTTGTAGATGCCGACAGTAATCACAGCAGCAATTAAGCCAGTTAAATATAAATATCGACCCTGTTTTTGAGTAATTAAGTTGAGGCAGAGGATACCAGCAGAGATTAATAATACTTGAGGATAAAATAATCCTTGCAAGACGAGCAACAGGATACAGGGCAATAGTTGTTGGCGTAGCAGATGATAAATAAAACCCAAGAATAAGATATACAAAAAAGATCTGGGAGTTCCCGAAACCAGATCATCCAGTAACCAAAGATTTTGATTTAATAACAAGCTGGCAAAGAAACCTGCTAAGGGAACAGGAAAAATTTCTAAAGTAACTAGAAAAACATAGATACTCGTACCAACTCCCAACAATAAAGGCAGGATCTTGTTAAAAACAAATGGCTCAAGTCCAAATAAGTTTGCTAGCCAATAGATAAATTTATAGCCAGCGGGAGCAACCGAACTAAAATAATCGGCGATTAAGTCATCAGGGAACAGTTCAGGATCGTTTAATCGCTGTAGCCAAAAAACATGCTGTCTAGCATCATCTTGAATTGTATATTCCTGTAAAGATAACCCAAACCCCGACAGGCTGAACAATAGAGCCACAAAAATACTAGCAGCCAAGCAAAGCCTGTATTGATTAAACACATTGATTAATTCTGAATAGCTACTGTAAATTACATGTTCAAATTACCAAAAAAGCTAAGAAGCTCACAGCTAAGAGCTAATAGCCAGGGCATAGCCCTTTACATTATTGACTAAGAGCATTCAGAAACTTTTGTAAATTACTTAATAAACTCGTCTTTTTCTGAGACGGCTTACCATCACCGTCTGCTGCTTGAGGATTAGTTAAGCCGATCATTAATCGCTCTAAATCTTCCCCCATGGGCTTAGTAGTTAATTCTGTCGCCAGTTCATAGCCAGATTCTTGCTCCAGCCAAATTTGCCAAGGTGAAGGATGACAGCGGAGAATTGCCCCTTCTTCAAGAGGGCGCAGATAGTAGCAGGAATAGATATTCTTAATAAAGCGATCGCGTAACTGTCTTGCTGCTAAACCAATCCCCACCACTGCAACATCTTCTAGTTGGGGAATCAGAAAAAGTACAGGGCGATCGCCTGCCAATTGACTTAGTTTCTCGACTCGTTCCACTTCTACCGCCGAAGGACAAGCCACAATAAAGATTTCATCTTCTTCAGCAATCTGGGTTTCAATCGAGGTAAAGCGACTCCCCAGATCTGTCACAGCAAAAGGCTGTTCACCCCAATTACGTTTGGCTAGAGCAGATGCACCTGTATCGGGAAACATCACCTTTACCCGTGAACCAGTCGTGGCAAACAGTTGGGCAAACTCCAAGGCTAATGCCTCAGATTGTAAGGCAATTTCAGGCACGACTAACTCTACCTGAACCAGTTTGTAACCATCGGCGATCGCTCTTTGGGCAGCTGCTTTTGCCTGTTCTACTGCTGCGTCTAAAGTTTCGGGAAAAGTATTCATCAATAATTATGTCAGAAGTTAATTTTATTTTAGCGATCGATGTTCTCTTTAATTGCTAAGTATTTTTACTTCTAACGTAAACTATTAGCTACAGTCGGCTTGGAATTTATGACAAAATCGAATTTAATCACTTTAACGGGAATAGTTACGCCAGGACATCAGGTGGCTTCAGGACAAGCCTTAAATAGTCCTTATGACAGGGGAACTTTAGAGATGCAGTTACCTTTGTTTCGGGAACTGGGATTGGATCTTAGTGGCTACTATCTCGGTACAGTCAATGTCTCTATTGCACCCTATACCTTTAAAGTATTCCAGCCCCAATATACTTTCCCCCTAGTGAAATGGCATCCCAAATATCCAGCCGAAACTTTTTCTTTTTCGCCCTGTGTAGTTACCCATCAAGATATTAACTACGAAGGATTAGTTTACTATCCTCACCCCGAAACCAAAATCGGCCATTTTCAAGACGCTTCAATTATAGAAATAATTGCGCCTCCTATACCTCAGCTCAATTATGGCGATCGCCTAAGTTTAAAACTCAATCCCCAAGAAATCAAGCTGGTGCTAGACGCTTAAAATATTTAGGCTGGTACTAAATTTTGCTCAGAAAATAGTATCTCTTTATGAACGCAGCTAATTCACATCAGGCTTACGCTAATATAGCTCTACGTAAAAACGTTAGGACATCTTTGAAATACTACTTCCTATTTCCTATTTCCTATTTCCTACTTACGAGCCGATTACTATTAATGTCCTAATCTAATTTTGTACGATTATACTTACCAACCATCTAGTTCTAAATCTGGTTCGTGCCAAATTTCGATGTCTAATTCTGAAAGATAAATCAAAGCATTATTAATTTGTTGAATAGTGCCTAAGATTTTAAGTCCAAACCAGCCGTCTCCCTGACCATCTTTGCCTAAAATGGCTGACAAAAAAATAACTTTGAGCTGATATTCCGAGATTAGCTGAGAAATAATCGGTTCTTGATGATAGCTTTGAGGCACTCTGAGTTTAAGCTCAATTTCTGTCTGTCGATTGTTTTGAAATGGTCTTTGTTCCAATAAATAAGGATTATTCATGGATCATCTCCTAGGTTATTTCTTGAAGAGGCTAATTAATTTTTCAGTTTTTGTTCTAGGATTCAATCCTAAATCATATGCAAAAAAATTGCAATTCATTTGAAAATTATAAATTTGCCTCGAATTAAAACACAACCGATTGCCTAAGTTGGAAACTCGATCTCCAAGAAATTAACTAGATAATAGACCATCAAAAGTACCGCAACTATCTTTTTATATAGGTTTGAGCAAGTTCTTTCAATTTATCTTGACGTTTTTTTATACCTGGAGTGAGTGACATACCCAATTTCCTCAACACTTGTTCCCATCGGTATACCCAATCATGTCTAAGCAAAGAATTTACCACGTTATCAGTCTGGATCTGCTTTAAAAGTTCTGGCTGCGAATCGAGTTCAGCAATGATTTTAGCAATATTGCGTTCATCAAAGTCAATGGGAATTATGGCATTATCCCAATCGAAATAATGTTTAAAAGCTAGATTATCGGGAGGACAGCCAAGCAAAACACTCCCTGCTGCTGCTCCTTCAAAAAAACGGTAGCCAATTTCTTGCTGTCCATGAGTTTCTTGCAGCTTATTGACCTTGGCATAATTGGTAATAAAATAACGGCTACTCTTAAGCAGATTAGAAATTAAAGTTCGATGTTCTTGATGGCGATCGCTACGCTGTCCAGCACCGCTAATATAGTCATAGTAGTAGAAAAAATCTGTCTGCTCGGCTAATTCTAATAAAGCTTGATGAACTACATCCGAACGTCTGCCTAAATTAAGTAAATCGATTGAGCGATGCGCTCCGCGCTGGCTTCGCCAATCGCTTGTTTGACAATCTGGGCAAAACTTGACTGCGTTAACTCCAGGAGGGAGATAGATGCAAGGACGATTGATAATTTTCTGAACATCATCTACTATTTCAGAGTGACCGAGACAAATTAAATCAAAGTTTTGAAAGAATTGAAGAAAGTTTTTTAACTTTGGGAGATCTTTGTGCCAAATTTCCATGAGATAACACACGGAAAAATGGCACTTTTCACGCCAATTTTTTAATAAATTGATTGAAGATAAATTCTGAGGAAAGTCTAAAATTGTAAAGAAAATATCATACTCTTGTTCTAAATAAATAGACTGAAAATATGGATTCAGATTAGCTAGAGATTTAAAATATTGCGTATTGTTTTTGACTAACTTTTTGACGATTTTACCACCGCAACTATATTGTGGAGGTGAAATAATATTAGCTAAGTCAACTTCATTAATAATATCTTCAAATTCAAATAAACAAGAGTTGAAAATAAAATTTTCTATATTACGCTGTGACCAAACTAAAATACGAGATTCTTGATGACTAAGCTCATTTATATTGAAAGACATACAACTTCTTTTAAAGTCTATGATAAAAATCATAGCTAAATCTAATAGTTAAGCCTAGCATTATAGTTTTAATAGTAATTTTAATAACAATTATTAACCCAATAATATATATTAAATCTGTAAAATCTGTCAAGATCCCGTCATAGCTTAAAATAGAACATCGAGTCCCTCAAATATTGCTAAATGCAAATCCCTAGAAACAACAATGAAAAGACCTCTTCTATTTATATTACTCAAAAATTGCTCCAGAATTTAAACTCATCATCAATAAAATGAATAAATATGACTTGATTCAACAACTATCTCTCAGCGAACATACAGAAGGGGGGTATTTTGTGGCAAGCTATCATTCAGCCAAAACTTTACCTACAAATCGAGAAGGAAGCGATCGCAGCCTTCTGACTTTAATTTATCAATTACTTACCGACGATCGCCCAATTGACCATCTTCATCGTAATCAATCAGATACAATACAGTATTACCATAAAAATAATCACATATTCTAAAATATTTTAAAATTTTTCCAAAATTAGTTTAAATTGCTAATCAGCAAAAAATTCTACCAGACAATATCTAAAATAATACTTATGAGCAAAATTTCTCCATTTATTACTCGAAGAAAATTTAATCGTATTTGCCTAGCCACAGCAGGTTTAAGCTTGGCGATCGCCATGAATAGCTGTGGAACAAGTGAATCTGGTGCAGGGGAATATGAGGCAACTGCTAAAGCCACCTACACTTGGAAAGTAAACTACTCTAACGCTCCCACAGACGATAAAAGAGGTCATTATCAGGAGTTCGAGTCAACTTCTTTAACTACCGTCAACGGAGTAGAGCCAGAGGGAGCAGTGAGGAAAGAAAATGAAAAAGATGTTTGGTGGCCTAAATTACCCCCTAAACCATCTGTCGATGAGATCGAAGCTGGCAAAAAAAGCCCTGGTGAAAAGATTGGTAAGCTCGAATTAGGGCAAAATATAGAATACCGAGTCAAGTTCGATCGCGATGGCGAAAGATTAAACCTGCCGACCAACTACAGTGTTTATCGACAGGTTTCTCAAAGCTATCCTGATACACCTTTGAACTTTACGATGGGTGTCAATAATGGTTCGGTAACCAAAGCCACTCCAATTAATAATTAAAAACTATAACGATTTTAGGTTAGATGAGATGCGATCGCTCTTTTGCAGCTTCAAAGATTTCGGGATCTTCTGCATCCCTCAATTTAAGATCACGTAAGGCTACTGCGGTAAATCCAAATTTGTCTGTAATCCAAGTTGCGATCGCAGGCGACAAATGCGCATCAATCCAAATCGTTGTCATGCGACTAACACAGGATGATTGAGTTTACGTGAAGCATAATAAGTAAGCGATGCTTTTAAGTCATCCATTTTCAGTATGTCTCACTATGATGAGAAAACTCCTCGCCATAAAACGGATAAGGAATGCCGAAGATATCTATATAGTAGCCCTCGTCTTTGAATCCAGATACTATTACGCCCTCACCTTTTATCTCTACCCCAGCTTCATTAAACACTTTGAGTCCTTTAATAGATTGTGTGAATATGGCCTCGCATTCTGGGTCATGCTCATTAATGGTCACATTATTATTCTCGCAATAATTGTGAATGAGATGATAAGGAGAAGCCACTCCTTCAAATTCTATTAGCCCCATAACAACACCCATAGGTGCATCAGCCTTCTCGAATTGAGTGGTTCCGATGCGTTGATTATCAAGGAAAACTATATATTTCTTGTTCATTACAATTTATGTATAACTACCTTGTATAGGCTTATTAACTGCAAATTTTCAGTATAAATGTCGGAGCCATCTAAAATTTTTCTGGAATAACATCCAAATTAGAAAATGATTCAGAAGCTTATTTCAATGGTTCGGACAATTTAAACAACGATGATTTACACCCATGTACTAAATCGTGGTACGAGAGGTGTTAAAAGTCCACTCGATCCATGAAAAAACGTGGATTATTTTAATACAAGAGAGCGATCGCACTTGACAAAAAACCGTAACTTATTTTAAGGAGACTGCACCGATCGCACAAATCGCTGTAGCTGACGACTCTCTAATTCCAAAACTCGCCGTGCAAAATCAGGATCATTGTCTAGTAAATCGTCAAAGGCATCAACGGGAATTGCTAAAATACGTGTCTTTTCGCTGTCTGCAATGATTGTATTTTCCGAGGTACTATGTGCCAAAACTTCTAGTTCATCCAGCGTTTGCCCAGGCTGAAGCTGTTCAACACGAATCTGGGCCCCAGTTTGATTTTGATAGTGAATATTAGCATTGCCTTCGAGTAAAAGTAATAATTCTCGGCAGGTGTCTCCTGCTTCTGTGATCACCTCCCCGCTAGAGTAAATTCTCACTTCTGCCAGATGAGCTAGGGAGATTAACGTTTCACTCTGCATTCGGTGAAAGAAATCGCTGTTGAATAAATAAACCAGCTTCTCTAAGGTAGAAAATTCGGTCAGGGATGGCTTGGGTGTTGGCAAAGACAGTAGCCGTTCGGCTGTTTCCTGCATAAGCTGAGGACTGAACTCATGATGTCGATCGCGGGCGATTAGGCTCCGCCTACGCTTCGCGATCGCCTGAGCGCGTTCTGTATCCAATTGAGCAATCATATAGAGCGCAGCAGCCTGAATTAGGGGATTTTGTTCCTGTACCAGAGCTTCTAAATGACCTAAAATCTCTGCCGAAGATGCTTCTAGAGAACAAGTTACGGGAGTTTCTCCAGGTTGAGTCAAAAATTGCAGTATCTCTCGTGGTAGGCGATCGCTCCAGTCTTCCTGTTCTAGAATTTCGATTAAAACCGCAGGTGAAGCCTGTTGTAAGGACTGTGCCAAAGTTGGAGTAGCTGGATCATTTTGTAGGATTGTCAGTGTTTCTAGGATTGAGCGCACGATCAGTTCTTTTTTGTGCTTAAGATTTTCTCGAAGCAGCGTTAACACCGCTTGATGCTCTTGAAGTATGGGTTGATTTAAGGCGCGATAACCATCAATCAATTCGGGCAATTGAGCCAGGAGAAACTCTGCCTTTTTGACACTACCGTTATTAGCCGCAAACCCACTTAAGATCCATTCTTCTTCTTGTGGTGTGATCGAATATTCACGGCGCAGAGAACGAATCTCAGCTGAATCTTGAGCTGATAATTGCTCCAATGTCTGGAAATCTGGTTGTTTGCTTTGTAGCAATATTAGCCGTTCTAAGGATTTGCGGTAACCACTCAAGCGAATCTGATTTTCTAAACTACGTTGACGGTTGGGATTGAGCAATTCTGGATCTTCAATACCCAATTCGTCCAACACGATACGGTGTTCATCATCGGTAATATTTAATTCTCGACGCATTTGCTGCAAGATTTCCAAACTGCTGGAGTAGTTTACATAGCCTTCTTCCAATGCTTCTCGTACCACCTCTTTATAGGCTTGGTGTCGTTTCTCGCGGGTAAAGCCAGGCAGAACCTTGGCTAAGACATAGACTTCGTGAGTATTAAGGTCACTAAGCGCACGCCCTTCTAAAAACTGTGAAACATTAAGCTGTAATTTCTCTAATTGTTTACGGAATCGACTAGCAAGATTTTCACGAGCATAGAAATCGGGACTGCGCCTCCAAGTTTTGTAGAGCCAGAGAGTACTGAGGGAGACCAAACCCAGATCATAGATATACTGCACCGACCAGGGTAGAAGCTGCACTAAGGGACGACCCCCAAATATAAAGAAGAAGTTAAAAATACCAAAGGTGCAAAGGGTAAAAATGCGATGTCGAATTGTATCGCTTGTCAGCTTGCTATGATGTCGCCGACTGTAAGATTTGGCACGTTTTTCGATCCACCGTCCAACCCCATAGCTGAGCGCAGTGCATCCTCCCAGTACAAGCGGAACAGCAACTAGTTTGGGAATATTAATCGCCTGCCCAAATAAGTAAAGTCCAGGGCTAAACAGAGAAGCTAGCTGATCGGTTTGTCGTAGCCAAGCACCAGAAAAGTAGTAGTTCCAGTTGCCTGCATATAAATAGTAATAACAAAAATAGCCAATCACTAAACCCACATACCCATAGCGCAAAAAGGTGGTTTCAGGCTTATTTAAGCTATTCCAATAGGTGCGTTCAGCATCAATGTCAATGCAAGGATTTTGGCAGGCTACACAAGCACTCTGCTCTTGACCATCAGGTTGTACCGTACGGCACATCGATTGGGTGATGGACTGAGTACTCATATGAGCTTTGCTACTCAACAAGCCACCAGGCTCACTATAAATACTTTGCACAGGTGCCATGGGACAAAAGTATTGACACCAGGACTTCCCACCGTAAAAATAACCGACAGCGATCGCTGCTGCGATCGTGAACAGCATCCAACCAGCTAGTATAAGGCGATCGGCGTTAAAAAATAAAATTCGCCCACACAATCCTACAAACAGCCAAGCAAATTGTACATAAAGATAGTTGCGACCTAGCCACGAATCGGCGTTAACCTTTGCCAACTCGTAGCGCACTTTCCCAGTCTTTTTATTTTCCCGTTTAAATTGTCGTTGCCAGCCTAAAGCGCGAGGAATCTGAGATAAAAAAGATAGAGGACAAATCCGCCTCCATAGCTCATGTCCAAACACCAACAAAATAAAGATTGCCGCTGGGACAATAGCTCCCCAAAAGATAGTCGTTCCTAGAGGGTAGGGTTGCTCAACTAAACATACCCCTTGCACCTGTATACAATCACTGGGTAGCCGTAATGGACTCCAGGGATGATTGGGTTCGGTTAATGCTGATGTCCAGGGATCAAAAAATAGGGAAGCAATGACAAGAAGCCATGCAATGGTCAGTATCCACCGAATCCAGTGCATTCGAGACTCTGGAAGTTGAGCAAACATAGACAAACCCTTGCTTTATTTGAATTAAACGTTATGTCTTAATTTTGATCTAAAAAAGAGATCGCACTTAACTAAAAAATATCATAACGTCTAGACGCGATCGTTATTTGATAAATACAAATTAAATATGTACACAAAGATAATCTGGTAAGACATTATAACCAAGTCCAGAAGCGATTCCCTAAAATTACAAACCTTTGCTCGCAAACTTGGGTCTTATTTACAGAGACAACAAGAAATTCGAGATGACCCAAAAACTGAAGCAGGAAGAGATAACTCATTTAGTCAACAAAGCGCAGGCTGGTGAGCGACGCGCCCATAACCAAATTATTCAACAATTTCAAAATCTAGCAGTAGGTTATGCTTACTCGATCTTGGGTAATGTGCAACTAGCAGAAGATGCAGCACAGGAAGCTTTTGTTGAGGCTTATCTGAATTTGTCAAAACTTCAAAAGCCACAAGCGTTTTCTGGTTGGCTGAAAAAAATTGTTTTCAAACAATGCGATCGCTCTTTTAGATCGAGGTGCTAATGTTAACGCATTTAGTTCTGGAGAATTAGTCTGCACTCCTCTACATGCAGCTGCTGCGGATAACAATGTAGAACTTATTAAATTGTTAGTGGAAAGGGGAGCAGACTTAGGGCTTAAAGATAGCATATACCACAAAACGTCTTTGAATTGGGCAGAAGGATTTGAGGCTAAAGAGGCGATCGCGCTTTTAAAACAACTCGAACAATCTTAATTAAATAGGCATTGCTAGATTGAGGTAGTAGATGAGCAAAATTTTCTTCTACTACTTTTTTGTTATTGAAATAATATTACTTAACTAAAATTTTACGACTTCAAGAAGTAAAGCTGTTTGCTGAGATTGCCTTTCAGATTTACGATATGCTAACCAAATTTGATTAGTTACAGCTTTAGTAGGTTTAAGAATAAGTGCTAATTTTTCCTCAGTAATCCATTGCTGACAAAGATAATCAGGCAAGACACTATAACCAAGTCCAGAAGCGATCGCGCTACGAATACCGCGTAAATCGGGAATGATATATTGCGCTTGCATTTGCGATCGCCTGCCAAAAACTACACGCCAAAAACGCCTAATAATTGGTAATTCTTCAGCATAAGAAATTAACGGTTGTTTGGTTAACCATTCTTCAAGGGGAGTTAAATCGATTTGTAAAATTTCTCTTTGGATGGGAATTTCGGTTTTGGGAGGGGCAACTAACCAAAAGTTTTCTTGATAAATTGGTTGATATTCTATTTCTGAGCGCGCAATTTTTTGAGTGGCAATTACATAATCTAAGTCGTCTGCTACTAATTGTTCGATTAATTCGTCAGCCAAACCAAACTGGATCGTAAATCTGATTTTGTCATCTTCAGGGAGACGTTTAACTAACCATTCGCTAAAAAATTCCTGTGGTGTACCCAAACGAATTAGAGATTGTGTATCAGCAAAAGTATTTCGAGTGGCGATCGCTTCTAAAGTTTCAATTGCTGCGATCGCTTGATTGTATAAACGCTTTCCTGCTTCTGTCGGTAACATTCGACGGGGCATTCTTTCAAATAGTTTAATCCCCAATACCGATTCTAAAGATGCAATATGTTGACTGACGGCTGGCTGTGTTAAATATAAAACCTGTGCTGCACCCGATACTGTGCCTACTTGATAGACAGCGATAAAGCTACGATACCATTCCAAATTAACCATAAATATGTTTATGGATCTTTCTATTTTTTATTGTTTGTATTTTAGATAAATATTATTAAAGCAGTATTTAAACGCATAGTAATTCAACGAAATCTAGCTTCAGCAATAAGTGTAGCCAAAGGTCGCGCTCGCTTCCTCAGAAACAAAGCGATCGTCCTTTATTGTTATGATATCCAGAAAGTTTTCTCGATCTCACCGAAGAATATACCGATCCAATTCCAGGCTTATGATTCAAACAATGATTAAAAGAAAAGTATGGCTTTGCATATTTTGCTTGTCTTTATTAACGGTTAGCTATACAGGCAGTAATGCCAATACCATCAAGAGCGATCGAGACAGCCAAACTAATGTACCGAAGGAAGTCGTAACATCTAACACTGGTAACGAAAACGAATTACGCAGTCGTATTGAGCAAATCGCTCAGACTGCTCAAGGGCGTGTTGGGGCTACAGCTACAGTACTAGAAACTGGACAGTCGGTATTATTCCTTAACGAAAAGCAGCGATTTCCGATGCAAAGCGTTTATAAGTTTCCCATTGCAATGGCTGTGCTAGCTCAGGTCGATCGAGGAAAATTAAAACTAGATCAAAAAGTTCGTATTGAGGAAAGTGATGCTAACCCAGATAGTACAGTTCTTGAGCAGAATTCCCAAGGGAAAGAGTTTAGTCTAACTGAACTCTTGAAGTACGCGGTTTCTGAAAGTGACAACACATCTTCTGATGCGCTGTTACGACTCATTGGTGGGGGCAAGGTTGTGACACAGTATTTGCAAAGTCTTGGGGTAAATGAAATGGTTGTTGCAAATCCAGAGAAGGAGATACAGCAAGACAAAACATTGCAATTGCAGTATCGTAACTATGCAACACCTGATGCAGCTATCGTTTTATTACGCGCCTTACATGAAGGACAAGGGCTTTCAAAATCTAGTCAAGCCTTATTGCTGCAATTGATGACAGAAAGTTCTACAGGCCCAAAGCGGATTAAAGGATTGTTACCCGAAGGAACAGTTGTAGCGCATAAGACTGGTACATCAAGCACTGTTAATGGAGTGACGGCTGCAACCAATGATGCAGGACTCGTGACGCTACCGAATGGTCACCATTTAGCGATCGCAGTGTTTGTATCAGATGCTCAGGCTGATGAGGCAACCCGCGAAGCAGTAATCGCCAAGGTGTCTAAAGTGGCGTGGGATGAATTGAACAAATAGGCTTTGGTGAATGCCTAATGCTAAAAAGTTTAGAGACTGTTCGTAAAGTTAAGTTAGATGAAAAATAATAAGCGATCGTGTTTCTGGTGGTGCGATCGCTTTTTTTTAAAATTATCCATAAATATATTTATAAATAACTCTAATTTTCATTATTTGTATTTTAGATAAATGCGGTTTAGGATAAATTTATCGGGACAAAAAAAGATTTAACCCGAACCTAAAAAGCTTACCCTTACTTAAATACGAGGTTATTATGTCTCAGAAAGTTTTGCTGATATTAACCAGTCACGACACTCTTGGTAATACAAAAAAAGAAACAGGTTTTTATCTTCCAGAAGTTACTCACCCTGAAGCAGTATTCGATCGCGCAGGTTTAGAGGTTGTATATGTCAGTCCTCAAGGTGGTAAAGCACCTATGATTGGAATCGATCGCGAAGATCCAATTAATAAGGCATTTTTGGAAGATGTCCATAAAGTTACCAAAATCGAAAATACATTGCATCCCAGTCAAATAAATCCATCGGAATACGATGCCATCTTCTATGCTGGCGGACACGGTACGATGTGGGATTTTCCAGATAACCCAGAATTGGCTGAAATTACCACAGCAATTTACGATCGCGGTGGTATTGTCGGTGCTGTCTGTCACGGATCGGCAGGTTTAGTTAATCTTCAGCTTAGTAATGGTAGTTATCTAGTTGCAGGGAAAAAAATATCTTGTTTCACTAATGAAGAAGAAGCAGCAGTAGGTTTAACCGATGTTGTTCCCTTTTTACTCGAATCAAAGCTAATTGAGCGTGGTGCAACTATCGAAAAAGCAGCCAATTTTCAGAAAAAGGTAGTAACTAGCGATCGCCTGGTAACAGGACAAAATCCAGTCTCAGCAGCAGGTGTCGGCGAAGGAATGGTGAAGTTACTGAAAAAACTTTCAGCAAAAGTTGCTGCCTAAATTAAGCTCAATGAGACGATCGAACAGATGTGCCAAGCAAATTGGGTGAAAACTCAGTTTGATGCCAAAGACTTAATTTGGAATCATTAAGCTTATTGAGGCAGAAAGTTTTCATCTAAAACTTGTTCGAGACTATATAAGTTTTCTAGCATCTCCAAACCAGTTTTTAAACGAGCAATTTTGCTAGCTCTTTGATTAATAATTCCCCATCGGGCAATCAAATGATTTTTAAGATTGGTGCTAAGTTTGTTCAGAAGCTGATAGCGAAAAGAAGTTATTTCTGCCTGCCAATGGTTAATAGATTTATGTTCTGCTTTCCAGTACTGGCAATAAAATAAATGGGTCAATATATTTATTGCTAAACTTTCAACCGCGCTTTTTTCTCCCCTGACCAAACTTTCTAATTCCTCGATTAAGTTCTCAATATCTAGCTTCTCGAAAGTGCGATCGCGTAGTAATTGGGATTGTTCGATCAACCAGGCATCATATTCAGTATCGATATCTGAACTACTCATTTCCCAAATCCAATTACATCTTTCTAACTATTTTATCAGCATCGTTAGCTTTCACACAGAAGTTAAGAAATACATCACATCTAAGATACTTAATCAATCATTCAAACCATAACTAACAAAAGGAAAAATAAACATGAAACGTTCTATTTTCACTGGAATTTCACTGCTGGTAGTTGCGATCGCTAGTCCTTTAATGGATGAATTTGTAGGCTAGTATGCATTGATTTTGAGCGAATTCCAGTACCATAACCAATAACACCTTAAATTGGAGAATATTGAGTTATGAGTAACACTACAATCCCTCAAACAACCATTCGCCAAGCAACAGAATCAGATTTTGAGACAATGTTGCCCGTCTTTCTCTCAGCCATTACACCCGAAGAGAATTACGTTTTTACTACTAACGCCAGTCGTGAAGATATCTTTGCTTATTGGTTTGCACCGAATATTACCAGTTATGTTATCGAGGTAGAGCAAACTATTGCAGGTATGGCAAAACTAACTCCTAATTTTCGAGAACTTGGTTCTCACGTAGCCAACCTCTGCATGGTAATCGATTCTACTTATCAACATCAAGGTATCGGTAAAACTCTTGCTCAATATTGTTTAGAACAAGCAAAGCAACAAGGCTATCAAGCAGTGCAATTAAATTTAGTTGTCAGTACTAACAAAAGTGCGATCGCGATGTGGCAAAAATTGGGTTTCTCGATTATTGGCACTAGCCCCAAAGCTTTTAAACATAAACAATTCGGCTATGTAGATATCAACATAATGCATCGATTTCTAAGGGACTAAATTCTTCGGGTAGGTAGAGGAAAGGCGATCGATAAAAACAATTTTTTCAAACTTAAATTATTGGAGAAAGATTATGGATCGTCGCACTTTTATCGCAACTGCCCTAGTATCGGGGGCTTCCGTATCAGCTTACGGGTTATTTAATCAAAAGTTTCCTGCTAATGCTAAACAACCAACATTTATCAGTGCGCAAGCATCTGAACAACCAGTCGTTTTAATTACAGGTACGAGTTCGGGTATTGGTAAAGCTAGTGCGATCGCTTTTGCTCGTCAAGGCTATCATGTTATTGCAACCATGAGACGACTTAAGGCGTTGCTGAATCAAGGTATGATTTTTAACTTTTTCAGTTGATGATCAAAATTTAAAAAAGCTAATAGCTAATAGCTGATAGCTAAAAGCTACGAACAGATTACTTTTCGGTTTCATACTTCAAATCAGCAACGCCAGATTATCGTTTCACTGTTCCACCTCAAACCTTAGAAAGATTGCAACAAGATGAATCACTCGTCGATTCGGCTGATATTAGCAAATTTTTCCGTAATTTTGTCGCCAAGTGGACTCCAGAGCGAGATTTAACCTTTGTACAACTTCGTTCTCGTCTTGCCCAAAGTGCCGAATATCCTCGCTGGACTCGTGTGATGGCGCGAACTTGGCAAATGATTTATCGAGAACCAATTCGCTATGAATTATCTTCACTAACTCAACCAACGTTATTAGTAATTGGCTTAGAAGATCGAATTGCCCTCGGACGAATCTATGTTAGTCCAGAAGTGGGAAAAACAATCGGCAATTTCCCTGAATTAGGGCGTTTTGCAGCCAAAACTATTCCCAATACCACGTTAGTAGAGTTGTCGGGAATTGGTCATATTCCCCATCATGAAGTCCCAGAACAGTTTGAACAAGCTGTCCTCAACTTTCTCACTCAATAAAAACCTCGAAATAATATCTAATAAAACAATGTTAAAACAAAAATGGTTCTTAAAAAGTTCAGTCGCTTTGTTACTGTTTGTAACACCCCTTACCCTCACTGCTCAAAAGCTAATAGCATCGACTGATAATACTCAAACCCAATCTGTCTCAGCATCCCAAACCCCACAAGTAGGACAACTGGAAGTAGTCTCACAATTGAATATTACCCCAGGAAACGTTACTGCATCAAAAGATGGACGAATATTTGCTAGTGTTCACGGAATGCGACGCGGATCGGCACAATTAATTGAAATTCAACCAGGTAGTAATAATTGGCAACCATTTCCTAATGCTGCATGGAATGGCAAGCCTGGAAGTAGTAATAATGTTCTAAATTCGGCTCATGGTGTGGCGATCGATTCACAAGATAGACTTTGGGTAATCGATCATGGTAATTGGATGCCTAACGGTGTTGAACCCACAAGACCTAAGTTAGTTGCTTTCGATATTAACACTCGCGAAATGGTCTATCGTTATGATTTTCCCGAATCTGCAAAAGGGACTATCATGCAAGACTTAGCTGTAGATGGAGAACGAGGTTTTGTATATATTGCCGATTGTGGTAGCAATCCTGCCATCGTCGTAGTCGATACCAATAACAATACCTCAAGACGTTTTGAAAATCATCCTTCATTACAAGCAGAAAATATAGACGCGATCGTTGAAGGACAACAATTATTATTTCCCAACTCCGAAGGCAAAATGCAACCAGCTAGAGTACCTGTCAATCCCATTACTTTATCAGCAGACGGGGAAACTCTTTATTTCGGGGCAATGAATGGAGAAACTTGGTATTCTGCCTCGGCTGGATTATTTAGAGAAGGGGCAAGCGATCGCACTATTGGTGCAGCAATTAAAGAAGTAGGACAAAAACCCGTTTCTGATGGTGTTAGTACCGATGCCCAAGGAAATCACTTTATTACCAATTTAAAAGATAATGCGATCGATAAACTTTCTGCTAGTGGTAAATTAACCCGTTTAGTACAAGATGATCGCCTCTTGTGGGCAGATAATGTTAGATTTGGTAACGATTCTTGGCTGTATATTGCTGTCAATCAATTACATCGCAATCCTATTTTTACAGGTAAACCCGACGCTGGCAAACCTCCCTACTATATTATGAGGGTTTGGACGGGTACTCAAGGACAGCCAGGAAGATAAAGTTCATTAAACACAGACACGGCATACTGCCTCAATGCATCATAGAAAAAGATCTATGTACCTGCGATCGCACTTAACTAAAAACTATTTGAAATGCGATCGCTAGAGCTTAAAACTCGATCGCCGAAAAATTAGACTTAAAAATTAATTCCTATAGATCCAAGCAAACTTTTTAATATATGAGGGGCTTGCCAGAATAAATAGCCGATTGCGCCGAAAAGTAGGACATTGATAGCAGTCAAAGCGTAACCAATTCCTAGTAGTAATCCGTCAGCTTCTAGAGTGGCTACGGCTAAAGTTAGAATTGCTATTGCTGGAATTGTATTGGTAAAAGGAATAAAAGAAATAGGCAAAGATAAGAACATAGCAAGGCAGGCAATACAAAGTCCGTTAAGTCTCCAAACGTAAGGATTGTCAGTAATTTTGGGAATGCGAGGGCGAACAAATTTTGTTAGTAAATTAGTAATTTTTTTGAGGCTTTTTAATAATTGCGAACTAAACTTAGGAGGAAACTTAAATAGATAAATTTTTCTGGGCAACCAAAGTTTACGTATTCCCAAAGCCATTTGCAACCCGATTAAAATGCAGCCAAATCCTGAAATAGTTGACAATCCAGGTGGCATGACAGGAGACAAAAACGGTAGCGCTAATAAAACAATCAGCACACTAAAACCGCGTTCGGAAGTTTGAGCTAAAATATCGCCAATGGTTAAAGGCTGATTGGCTAGACGTTTAAGAAGCGTTTCAATGTCCTGGGAAAATCTAAGCTGCATAAAGTAAGTACTAGAGATAATTTATTAAAACTAATTAACTATAGTTTAAACTTTGAATAATCACCAAAAAACTGTTCCGTATATAAAAAAAGCGATCGCACTACTGCACACTGAAGGCGATTGATCGCAGCCCACAAATGTGCGTCCATTCAAATTATTCATAAACTAAATGCTTATCGAAAAGTACGCTACAGTTCTGATCCTTGAATGTAATGTTTAAGCACGTTATGGAATAAAGATTTGCTTCGCACCTCGAAAATTATTAATATCAAGTACAATTTCAACCAGACTTTCTACACACCGATCTCGATATTGGGAGTCGTTTATTAGGCGATCGGCATTAGCGATCGTGATTATAGGCAAAGATGTTGAGGTGTTTTCTTCACGCATAACCTGTTCAAGTGAATCTGCTCCTTTCATGCTGCGATTGGCTGTGAGCAGAATCATTTGATTTTTTTGAGCTAATCGCCAAACAACCCTGTCATCGCTGTCAATCGGTAACTCTATTTGCGCAAAATTAACAAACCGAATCGGAACAATATCAAGCCACCCTTGGCTAGCAATAGCACCAAAGAAAACTAGAGCATGACCTTGAAGATTGTGGTCGGTCAAAAAAATCATACTTTGGATTTGCGCTTTGCCTTAGCTGACCGAAGTTTCTCCCAAGCGACTTCGGTTCCAGGTTTGGGAGGTTGTGCTGCAATTCGAGCAAACAGTTCGCGATTTTGTTCTTCATAGTATTTTTGAAGTTCCTCAGATTCTTTGAGAACTTGCTGATACTCAGCCTCTACCTCTACACGATTAGTTTCAATATAAGCTAAAGCAGTATTAATTTGAGCTTCTGTAAGATCGAATAATCCTTGAATAAATTTGGGCGGATATTGAGCCGTTACATAATCCATGACATCGTAGAGGGTAATACGTGTACCTGAGATTGTCAGCCCTCGTTCTGTACGAATGATTATCGCCTGTCCATTTGATGCTAAAGTCATACCCATAGCTCCTTAAACTCTATCTTTAATAATACTTCGGTACAAAATAAATTAAGCAGGGCGATCGCGAAGCGTAGGCTAAGCCTAATCGCACTAATCCACTCTGAAGGCGATAAATGTGCCTCAATCTAATTTGCTGTAGATAATTGAGAGAAAATAAACTGCTGTTGATAGTTTCTCAAAATGGAAACGTCATAATCTGATTAATCCATTCCTCAGCCACAGATGCTTCCCAAACTAAGATAATTGCATCAATTGCTTCACCAATCGGCAGATTCTGAGAAAGAATTAGAACGCCAGAACTACTATAAGAGGTGATGAATTGACCAAACATGGTCGGCATAGTTCTGCGATCATGGGTAACCAATACTCTGCCATCCTGTGCTGCAAGTGCTAAAACTTCTAAATCTTTTACTCCCTCTAATCCTGCGTCATTAGCCGAGCGAAAGTCCAGATTTGGCTCTCTACGAATTACCGTCGCTTTGGGTTTAAAGCCTTGTCCTTCTAGGACAACTTCTCGATAGCTTTTAGCCGTTAGCTATTAGCTATTAGCTTCAATCAATTCTCAAGTCTCAAGATTAGTCTAATTGCGTATTGTGAACAGACTTCTTCAAGCTAAAAGCTAAGAGCTAAAAGCTAAGAGCTTGAATCACCGACCGTTCACGGCGGTGAGCAGTCAATCCCCTCACAATTGCTTGCCTGAGATCAGCATCAGCCTGAAATCGAATTACTGTCATACTGAACTCTGTTTTTGAGCTTGAGCCACTTTTAATTTTTGATATAGTAAAGAATTTTTCTCCTTACAAGATTCTTTCAATCGTTGAAACTCAGCTTCTCCTGCTTCTAAATAGGCATCTACAAACTCTCGATTAGCAAGGTAAAACGCGATCGCACCATAAACTTGCTCCAGGGAAAGCAATGGAAAATTTTGGGCAATACTTTCAGGAGACTCTCCATCTAAGAATGAATAAACAACTGAATCTAACGAAATACGGGTTCCTGCGACCCAATACCCTCCCTCTCGTTGCTCAATATATGACTTTGCTGGTATAGGAGTTAATGCCATAAATATGCCCTTCTGTTACTCATCGTAAAATTCTAGACCAAACCACCGATAGTCTGCTAGCGTCTTCGGTAAAATTTAAGTCTTTACTTTTTGTTCATCGATGAACAGCACTTATATTTTAATAATTTGATGCAAGAAAGCGATCGCACTTAACTAAAAACTATAAATGCGATCGCTTTTGTTTAACTTAAGCAGCGTCATTATCGTGGGCAAAGCGATTATAGAGAAAATCTAGGGCATGGTTGCGTAAGTCATAATATTCTGGTTGTTCCATAATTTGATCTCGACTGCGAGGACGAGGAAAATCAATGTTCATCACTTCCCCAATCCCAGCAGCAGGGCCATTAGTCATCATGACTAGCTTATCTGCTAAAAACAGGGCTTCATCAATATCGTGAGTGATCATCAAGACTGTGCAGCGATGATCGTTCCAGATTTTGAGTAGTTCTTCTTGTAATTCTTCTTTGGTGATGGCATCTAATGCCCCAAAAGGTTCGTCTAAAATAAGGACTTCGGGACGAATAGCTAAGGCACGAGCAATGGAAACCCGTTGTTTCATCCCCCCAGAAATTTGGGTAGGTGTTTTATCCTCTGCTTCGCTTAAACCTACCATTGCCAGATGTTCTCGGACAATAGCGCGTTTTTCCCGTTCGGGTTTGTTGGGATGGACAGCATCTACTGCTAGATAGACATTATTAAATACAGATTCCCAAGGCAAAAGAGCATAGTTTTGAAATACTACCATGCGATCGGGGCCAGGTTCGGTAATTCTTTTTCCTCCTACTGTGACTAAACCATCAGTAGGTGTGGCAAAACCAGACACCATATTTAATAGAGTAGATTTCCCGCAACCAGAGTGACCAATGACGCAGATAAATTCTCCTTGGTTAACGCTTAAGTTAACATTTTCTAAAACGGTATAAGAGCCTGTTGGAGTAGGATAGACTTTCGAGACACCTTCGATGCTGACAAAAGAAGATTTGGGGATCGAATGGGTTTGTAATTCTAAAACTTGTTGATTAGAAGCTTGCATAAGTAAAAAGGGGTGAAGTTTGAATGATTAAGGATGAAAGATGAATGAAAAAATTACGTTCTTCGGTATTCTTAATTCTTAATTCCTCGTTGAAGATATCGCTCCGCACTTTTAATTATTATTAAATCATTAAATTGGAACTAGTTAAACTAAATGGTAAGGTGGGGTGTGCCTCGCCCTACTTAGGCTGCAACGAAACTTGGCGAAGCTAAATGAACTTCGGCGATGGTAAAGTTGCGTTCGATACCTAAATGATTGAGATAGCCAATAGGATCTTCAGCATCAAAGGCAACATCATCAAATAGCTGAATGGGACTACGACGATATTTAAGATCGCCTAATTCTAGTTCTCTGCTAGCAGTACTAAAAGTACCGACGCGACAGACTCGCTCAAGGATTTCCACCCAGTTACGAGGAAAAGGAATATGTCCCCAACGCGCCATCTGGGTCATCATCCAGAGGTGTTCGGTACGACTGGGGCGATTCAAACCATCACCAAAAAACATATGGTGAGCATATTCGACGTGTTTATCTAAATTACAACTGTAATTACTCGGTTCTCCCAGTTGGATGTATTCCTCTTTGGTGGCTAAATAATTACGGCTCGCTAGAATCTCTCTAATTTCTTGGTGATTCTTGGTATCAGCACAATAACGACCAGCTTCTAATAAGGCTTTAACTAGTGCCACATGGGTATTCGGATAACGATTTGCCCAATCTTCTCTAACACCTAAAACCTTACCTGGATGTCCCTGCCAAATTTCCATGTCTGTGGCAACGGTAAAGCCATGTCCTTCCATAGCTGCACGGAGGTTCCAAGGTTCTCCTACGCAATAGCCGTCAATTGTGCCTGCTTTTAAATCGGCTACCATTTGCGCTGGCGGAATGGTTTTTAGTTCGACATCCTTATCAGGATCGATGCCCCCTGCTGCTAACCAATAGCGTAATAAGATATTGTGCATTGAGGAAGGATGAACCATACCCAGAGTATGTTTTTCCCCATCTAAAGCTAGTAACTTCTGTTTGTATTGGGCAGCCGTAATTACCCCCTGTTCATAAAATTTCTGTGCCAAAGTAATCCCGTTTCCATTACGAGTCATGGTTAAAGCGGTGACTGTGGGTACAGGTCGGTCTTGATTTCCCCCTGCGGTTAACCAGGTGGGCATTCCTGCGGGCATTTGAGCAGCATCGAGATAGCCACCTTCAATACCATCAACAATACCGCGCCAGCTAGTTTCTCTCGCTAAACTAACTTCGTCCAAACCGTGTTTAGCAAAAAAGCCTTTTTCCATAGCTACAGCTACAGGTGCGCAAGCAGTTAAAGGAACAAAACCTAGCTCTAAGTTGACTTTTTCTAAGCCATGACGGGCAATAACAGCCGTTTTTTTGGCGCGGATTTTTTTGATTCGTTTTTGTTGATTGAGGAAATAAATAATTTCACTGCGCAGACTGTAGTAACTGGGATGGTTGACTACTTGCATCCGTTTGCGAGGACGAGGAATATCTACATCTAAAATACCGCCGATTTTTGAGCTAGGACCATTAGTCAGCATGACAATTTTATCGGATAACAACACGGCTTCATCCACATCGTGAGTTACCATCACCGAAGTAATCTGATACTGTTCACATATCTGCATTAACTGTTCTTGCAGATTACCTCTGGTTAAGGCATCTAATGCTCCAAAAGGTTCGTCTAAAAGCAAGAGTTTGGGACGAATCGCTAAAGCACGGGCGATCGCAACTCGTTGTTTCATACCTCCTGATAGTTGTCCTGGCAGTTTATCTTTGGCATGGCTTAAGCCTACTAGGTTAATATGTTCTTCGACTATTGATTTGCGTTCTGATTTGGAGCTATTGCCCATCACTTCATCTACCGCCAAACCAATATTTTGTTTTACCGTTAGCCAGGGTAGAAGGGAGTAGTTTTGGAAAATCACCATGCGATCGGGGCCTGGTTCTTGAATGCGTTGTCCTTCTAGGGTGACAATGCCCTCAGTGGGTAAATCTAAACCCGCAATCATATTTAACAGTGTGGATTTACCACAACCAGAGTGACCGATTAAGGAGATAAAATCACCTTTTTTAATCTGTAAATCGATACCTTTAAGGGCGATGTATTCTCCACCACCGGTTAAGGGGAATACTTTGTCTATTTGATCTACTGCAACAAATACGCTCATTTTTTTTAAGTAGTAGGTAGTGGGTAGTGGGTAATGGGTAATGGGTAATGGGTAATTTGAACCTCTCAACCTAAAACCCAGAACCTTCTGACTTTTGACTTTTGACTTTTGCCTTCTTGATGCAGTCCTAAAGGATACACCTTCGGATATCGCTCATGGGGCTTGCACCGCTTAGTTGGGTGGAAACCCCCAAGACCGCGCTGCATCGCTTTTGACTTTAATTAGATTGTGGTGCGATTAATTTTTGGATATAGGCGATCGCCCGATCTAAAATTAAACCAACTGCACCGATATAGATAACTGCCAAGATGATTTCACTGATATAGTTCTGTTGGTAAGCATCCCAGATGAAGAAACCGATACCGACAATACCTGACATCACGATTTCGGCGGCGATAATTGCTAACCAAGCTAGACCAATCCCAATTCTCAAGCCAGTGAAGATGTAGGGTAAGGCAGAAGGAAAGAGGATTTTGAAGAAGAATTTTTGATTGGATAGTTTTAAAACTCGTTTGACGTTGAGATAATCTTGAGGGATTTGTTTAACGCCTTCAGTAGTATTAATCAGAATAGGCCAAACTGAAGTAATAAAGATGACGAAAATCGCTGCTGGTTGGTTTTGTTGTAGGGCTACTAAGGCAATAGGAACCCAAGCTAGCGGTGCAACCATCCGTAAGAATTGGAAAATCGGGTCTAGGGCTTTGTCCAAGAGCGGATTTAGTCCGACTAAAATACCTACGCCGATACCAACAATTGCAGCCAGAGAATAACCTTGGGCGACTCGACCTAAACTTGCCATTGTCTGCCAAAACAAACCTTTATCTAAACCACCGCGATCGTAAAAAGGATAGAGCAATAAGTTTCTAGTTCTTTCATCTGTCCATAAGCTGCTAGGTCCTGGTAATCTCATTCCTGGTAACGTAGCTGCCACTTCCCAGACAATTAAAAAGCCCAAAATACCTATTATAGGTGGCAAAATATTGTGTTTATTTTTCTGCCAAAAACTGGCGATCTCATTACTGTTTTTTCTTTTATTTATTCTCGGTGTACTTACTGCCATGATGTTTATTGCTCCTTTAATATTTATGTAGGCTGTGTAATATATAGGTGCAGGGGTTGCGCCTTGACTAAACCTTTTTAATGTCTAAGCTATTTAAATAAGCTTCTGGATTTTCGGGGTCAAACTTTTTACCATCAAAAAATGTTTCGATACCTCTTGATGTACTCTGAGGAATAGCATCGGTAAATCCTGCCTCTTTAGCTGCTTCTTTCCATAAATCTTCTCGATTGACGCGATCTATAATCTGTCTAGCTGTATCGATATCGTCGAGCTTACCTTTATGAAAACCCCAACGAATGCCTTCGGTTAAGAACCAAAGATCGTGACTTTTATAGGGATAAGAAACACTACCAATCCCATCTTTCCAAAACAACGGACCCATCATTTTATCTTTGATATCTGGTTTGCCATCGCCCATTTTGTATTCCCCTAAGTAGGGAGGTCGAATGATATCAGGAGGAACATTCAAGTAGTTTCTACCCGATACAATAGCAATTACCGCTTCGATATTAGCAGGGTCATCGATCCATTGTTGCGCTTCCATCACTCCTTTTAACAAAGCTTTGGTAGCTTTGGGATTCTTATCAACCCAATCTGCCCGAATTGCTAAATATTCTTCGGGGTGAAATTTCCAAATCTGGGCGGTTAAAGCTGACATGAACCCGATATCGTCAGTGACGATGCGATAGGGCCAAGGATCGCCTGTACTAAACGCATCCATCGATCCGTTCCGCATCCCCTGTACTGTTTCCGCTGACGGTACTGCCAAAAGATCGATATCCTTATCTGGGTCGACACCCCCAGCAGCAAACCAATAACGAATCCAAAAATCTTGGTTAACTTGAGGGAAAGTATGGGCAGCTTTAAATTTTCTGCCTTGGCTTTGGGCATAACCTTTAACATAGTCCGCTGCACTAGAAATATCTAAACCCAGTCCCTTGCCTTGGTTTTTACTAGAGGTCGCAATCCCATTACCATGAGTACTTAGTTGCGCCAATAAATACATCGGCAGTTTATTACCATTGGTAATAATTCCTTCACTAATTAGATGAGGCATGGGCATTTGCCATTGACCCCCATCAATACCACCACCTTCAGAACCAATGATGACGTTATCCCTGGCTGATGCCCAGCTTGCCTGTTTGGATACATTGACTTCGGTCATACCATACTTAGCAAAGAAGCCTTTTTCCTGGGCAATAATTAAAGCTGTAGACTCGAGGATCGGAATATAACCTAAAACTACTTTAGTAGTTTCAGGGGTTGTTTCAGGACTAAGATCGACTGGTTTAGCTTGTTCTGTAGCTGCCTCTCCCCCTGGTTCAGGAGGATTGCCCAAACAACCATTAAGTAGTACAGCACCAGCAGCCGAGGCTCCTGCGGTATATAAAAATTTTCTTCGAGAAAATCGATCCATAAAATCTCCTAGCAGTTGATACGTATTCTTTCGCTGCCACTTAAGTTCAATTGCGATAGAGAAAACAAAGGTTATAAATAGCTTTTAATTTAAACTATAGATAAAAATAAATTCTGATTTGAAAACCATTGCCTTTAATCTATAAAAGTAATAATACTAGAAAGTTGACTAAGAGTACAGGATTTATAATTAGAATTTATAATTAGAATCTCCACAATTTCTTATTAATTAGATTTATAGTAGTCTTCAACAACTCGATAAGGCATGTTCAGCTGGGCTTGTACGCCTCTTAGAAACGCGATCGCTTCTCTGGTTCAATTCGATAGACTACGCTTATGATTAGCTAGTTCTTAACTTTTAAAGTTTCCTGTCAAGCAGAATATCCGAAGGTGTATACCACAGGCGTATATCTAAAGATGTATCCTTTAGGATGGGGTATATCCAAAAATGTATTTTTTAGGACAAAGGTATATCCGAAAGTGTATGGGAAACCGTTTGCTCCAAAAGACAACGTGCTTTTGCGCAATGTGAGCTGCATGTTCTACTCAACCGAACGCTGTAAGCAATAAATAAAATCATTGCTCATTGTTTTATGTCTATCTTGCTAATTGAAAAAGTTCTATATAACTATATTTGAATAGATAAAAAAAATTTACTTGTATTCAAAACTAAAGCAAAATATTCAATCAAGTATTTAACTGAGTATTTGTACTTAAAAAAAATCTTAATTCAGCTTAATTAAGCTAAGAATAAAACTATTTTTCAGATTCTTAGCCATAATGCAAGCTAATAATCTGGCGAATTGCTTACTGTTGTAGTTCTAAATATTGATGTTGATCTATGAATTACTTATGTTTTTGTCAATTTATACAGCTGTAAAGGCTTTAAGATAAATTTATAAGTTTAGCTAATCAATGTTGTAAAAAATAAATATTTTACAAAATAGTAAATTACGCGTAAACATAAAGAAAGAAAGCAAAAAGCATTTTTCAAATTAAAAAGAATAAATTAATTAATTCAGATAAGTGAATAGATAACGAGGTAAAAAATCTATCCTTCTGAAAATAATTGAGCTTAAAAGATTGAAATCTATCTATCAAAAATAAACCTAATTAATCAGGAGTAACTGACTGATGGTTGCACTCACACACACCAATAAAACAACTCAATCAACAACAAGATTAACTCTACAAACTGTAGAAATTGCTGCAAATACTACTGCTATTCGCTGTCTTGACTGGGATCGCGATCGCTTTGATATTGAATTTGGCTTACAAAACGGCACAACCTATAATTCTTTTATCATTCAGGGTGAGAAACTAGCTTTAGTTGATACTGCTCACGCTAAGTTTCGTCAGCTTTATCTAAAGTTATTAACAGGCTTAATCGATCCAGCCCAACTTGATTATTTAATTATTAGCCATACCGAACCCGATCATAGTGGTTTAGTCAAAGATATTTTGGCATTAGCACCCCAGGTTACAGTAGTTGGAGCAAAGGTGGCGATTAAGTTCTTAACTGACATGGTGCATCAATCTTTTGAACACATAATTGTCAAAAATGGCGATCGCCTGGATTTAGGCAATGGACATGAACTAGAATTTGTTTCCGCCCCTAATTTACACTGGCCCGATACGATTTTTACCTACGATTACAAAACCCAAGTTCTTTATACTTGCGATGCCTTTGGTCTGCACTATTGCGATGAACCGACTTTTGATGAAGATTTAGAACTGATTGAGGCAGACTTTGAATACTACTACGACTGTTTGATGAAACCTAATGCCCGTTCGGTTTTAGCCGCGATCAAACGAATGGAAAAACTGGAACTAGAGACAATCGCCACAGGACATGGCCCTTTACTACAACACCATCGCGCCGAATTAGTTAATCGCTATCAGCAATGGAGTCAAGCACAAACCAAAACGGAAACTTTGGTAGCAGTATTTTACTCGGAAGACTATGGTTACAGTGAAGATTTAGCTAGAGCGATCGCTCAGGGAATTCTCAAAACAGGAGTAGCAGTCGAATTAATCGACTGGAATAATACCGAACCCCAAGAAGTAAGGGAATTAGTCACCCAAGCAGCAGGACTAGTTATAGGTATGCCATCTCAAGGCGATCGAGAAGCCCATACTATACTCAGTACGATCCTAGCAGCAGCCCACAGTAAACAATCAATTGGCTTATTTGAAGCTGGTGGGGGCGAAGATGAACCGATTTATCCTCTACGTAATAAATTTCAGGAAACTGGTCTAATCGAAGCTTTTGAGCCAATTATTATCAAACGCTCCCCCTCTCAAAAAACTAAACAACTTTGTGATGAAGCGGGTACAGATTTAGGACAGTGGTTAACTCGCGATCGCACTGTTAAACAGATCAAAGCCATCGATAGCAGTCTAGAAAAAGCCTTGGGCAGAATCAGCAATGGTTTATATATTATTACCGCTACTAAAGGAGAGATCCAGAGTGCAATGGTAGCATCTTGGGTCACACAGGCTAGTTTAACTCCCTTGGGAATTGCGATCGCTGTAGCCAAAGATCGGGCGATCGAGTCTTTTATGCAGATTGGCGATCGCTTTGTGTTAAATGTTTTAGCAGAAGGAAATTACCAACATCTAATTAGACATTTTCTCAAGCGTTTCCCCCCTGGTGCAGATCGATTTGAAGACATCCCAACCGTACCTGCTAATAATGGTTCGCCGATTCTTGCCGAATCCTTAGCTTACATTGAATGCGAAGTTAGTAACCGCTTGGAATGTAGCGATCACTGGATTATTTATAGCACCGTGCAAGCGGGCAGAGTAGCCAAGCTAGATGTTTTGACTGCCGTTCATCATCGCAAGGTGGGGAATCATTATTGATTACTGATTACTGATTACTGATTACTAATGACTGATAACCGATTACTAATTAAAAAATTCCTTTTGTAATGCAAAAACTTAGTAACACACCTTCAACTCCCTGGTACAAATGGCTAAATCATGGCGGAGTGATTAAAATTTTGGAATTTATCCAAGACTTTATTGTTATCTCTCTTTGTATTGGGTTATTCAGCTTCATGACGCTTCAGTTACGAGAGATGTTTGTGTCTCTGCTACCGCCTTTAAACTTTACGGAAGTTACGGCTGATATTCTGTTTTTGCTGATTTTAGTGGAATTATTCCGCTTACTAATCATTTACCTGCAAGAACGTCGAGTTTCTATTGGCGTTGCCGTGGAAGTCTGCATTGTTTCAGTTTTGCGTGAAATTATTGTTAAGGGAATTTTAGACATTCCCTGGACTCAGATATTAGCCACGGGTTCTTTTTTGTTAGTTTTATCAGTTTTGTTAGTAGTAAGAGTTTGGCTACCTCCCACCTTTGAAGGTGTCGATCCTGAACAAAAAATATCCGAACGATATAAACAAAAACTAACAAACCACAACTAACAAACCATCTGTGTTCATCTGCGGACAAACAATTACCCATTACCCATTACCCATTACCCATTAACCATTACCCACTACCCACTACCCACTACCCATTAACCATTACCCACTACCCACTACCCATTAACCATCATGAAACAAGCAAACATCAAACCAACCCCCGCAAAACAAAGAGACGTTCAAATAGCAGATATTGCCCCAAATACACAGGTATTGCGATCGCGTACTTGGGAAAGATTAAAATTTGAAGTGGAATATTCTCGTCAAAAAGGTACGACTTCCAATTCTTATCTAATTCAAGCTGATAAAACGGCGTTGATCGATCCGCCAGGACAATCTTTTACGCAAATTTATCTGGAAACTTTAGCACAGCACCTAGACTGGCAAAAATTAGATTATATTATCTTGCAGCATGTCAATCCCAATCGTTTGGCAACAGTGCAACTACTAGCAGGATACGCACCCCAGGCGCAAATCATCTGTGCTAAACCAGCGGTTAACGCCCTCAAGGGGGCTTTGATTTTTCCTCAACGACAAGCTCAAATTCGAGTAGTCAGGGATAATGATGTTTTAGATTTGGGACAAGGGCATCAATTACAGTTTCTCAGTACCACTACTCCCCGTTGGGTAGATGGATTATGTACCTACGATCCTCAAAGCAAAATTCTTTATACCGATAAATTTTTTGGGGCGCATTTTTGCGATGAATCCATCTTTGACGATAACTGGAAACAATTAGATTTAGACCGTCGTTTCTATTTTGACTGTCTCCATGCTACCCAAACCAAACAATTAGAAGCTGCTTTAGCTAAATTTGCGCCTTTGCCCAGCAAAATCTATGCGCCTGCTCACGGTTCGTTGATTAAATATAGCCTTAGTCGTTTTAGCTATGATTATCAGCAGTGGTGTCAACAACAAACTAGCAAAAAATTTCAGGTAGTTCTACTGTACGCTTCGGCTTATGGTAACACCGCCACCATTGCTAGTGCGATCGCTCATGGTTTGGTACAGTCGGGAGTAGCGGTAGAATCAATTAACTGCGAACTGGCATCAACGGAAGAAATTACCACAGCGATTCAAGCCTGTGATGGTTTTATCATTGGTTCGCCGACATTGGGTGGTCATGCCCCAACTCAAATTCAAACAGCATTAGGCATCGTCTTAGCCAGCGCAGCCAAAACTAAACTAGCAGGGGTATTTGGTTCATATGGTTGGAGTGGTGAAGCGATCGACGTATTAGCCAATAAACTAAAAGATGCCCACTATAATTTCGGGTTTGAACCAATTCGGGTTCGTTTTACGCCCACCGCTGCTGTGTTAAAAGAATGTATTCAAGCAGGCAAAGAATTTACGCAAAAATTGCAGAAAACTAAAAGATTGCGTACTCCTCGTCAGGCAGTGACAGAAACTCAAATCGATCGCACTGAACAAGCAGTTGGTAGAATTGTTGGTTCCCTCTGTGTTCTAACTACCCATACTGATAATGTTCATCGTGGTTTCCTCACTTCTTGGGTATCCCAAGCCACTTTTAATCCTCCTGGGGTAATGATTGCCATCCCTCAAGAACAAAATGGCGAACATAGCGATTTAATTAGTCATCCTGGGGATAAATTTGTTCTGAATATCCTCAATGAAGGTAGAACTGTCAGGAGAAACTTTGACGCGCGCCCCCGTGTCGCCGAAAAGAGCAAGACAACAGGCGAATTTGACGAGCAAAGTACCGATTCCTTTGGTAATTTGACTACTAAACCTGCTAGTAATGGTTGTTTAATTATTGAAGATGCCTTGGCTCATCTTGAATGTACTGTCCAGAGTTACTTAGAAACTGGCGATCGCACTTTGATTTATGCGGTAGCTGAGCAAGGGGAAATACAAGAGAGTAATGGGATTACAGCAATTCAACATCGTAAATCAGGAAGTCATTATTAACCATGAGAAAATAATACAAGTAGGGGCGATTCGCGAATCGCCCCTACTACTAGGCATTGTAGCTTTGAATTATTTCTGGTGTTAACTTACGTAAAATCGGAATAGCGCGATCGCCAAATCCACCAATATTATCAACTAGTAATAGATATTTATTAGCATCCAGGTATTCTCGGTAGGAAAAAGTATCTCCTGCCGTACTAGTAGCCCAACCAGCACCACCACCGACAAAAACGCTACCCATAGCACCACCAATCGCCCCTAAGATTCCGCCGACGATATGATTACCAGGATCTCCCGCCCAATCGAGGTTATGTAATCCTGTAATTAAATTAAAAATATACCCGCCAATAAAACCAAATGGGATCAGCCAGTACGCCATAAAAATTGCTTTTTTTCGCGCCTGCTCCTTAGAATCATATAGTCCCACTTCGTCAGCGCTTTTGTAGCCTCGTCCAGCGATCTTCATTTTACTCAGGGGAATACCAGCTTTTTCTAACGCTGTGTAAGCTTCTTCCGCCTGAAAGCGATCGGGTAATACAGCAATTAGATAATTCATTGATTAACTCGCAACTAAACCAAACAGATTACATTGTTTAAGATCCTATCGTAGAGAAACATTTGATTTTCGTTACTTAACAAGAATTGACGATGACACTGATTACATTTAAACCTTTAAGATCAAGTCCGCTTAATTACTTTTAATAAAATCTCGCATTGCTGGATCGATGTATAATTCAACTATTTTCGCTATGCAAGCAAATCAACTAAAAAGCTTAGAGCTTAGAGCTACGTACAGATTACTCTGCGGTTTCACGTTGTACCCTTGTGGTATACTTCAAATCAGCAACGCCTAAAATCTTAGCGTCTTAGCGTCTTTGCGACGCGAAGCTAGTGCTAAAGCACTTGTCTCGCATAGTTGGAGATACCGCTTCGCATATCCTTTAGGGCGCGAGTTTTAATTGGATATGATTAGACCTTTTAACTAGCCACAAAATTAGCAGGATTTTGATCATAACGGTGTCTAACTGGCAGAGGTTCGGGTTGAGCATCGCCTACCAAAGCAGCCGTCTGTTCTAATGCTGTACGTAATCGTTTAGCAGCATAAATTGACATATCTCTCGGCACATTAATTCTGTCTCTGAGATAGCGCAAAGCTACATCTGAACCTAATGGTGGAGTGATGATTTCTCCCGTCATCATGTTAGTCAAAGCACAGCGTAAAGCTCGATCGAACAATTGCTCATCAGCAGGATTGGCTTTTAGGATATTGGTTTTATGTTTAATTACCCGTTGCAAAGCTTCCTCGCGTGAGTTGGCGGGTTCGGGATAACTGACATCAGGTAATTCAAACCAATCACCGCGATCGACTTTCTCTTGATTAATTAAGGCTTGAGGCTCACCGTTGCCATAACATCCGCCCATTTGTGGGGGTAAGTCATGAACATGGGTGTGGAAATCGCTTTGAGTACCGCGATAGGTTGCTCGTGTTTCCATAGCGTCAAACCATGCTGCTAAACCAGAATTTTCTGACCTTAAAGAATAACCTTTGTAGTAGTAGAGACTGGCGTTCATCCGCTCGACATAGGGAGTAAAGATGACATCAGCAGTACTAAATTCCTCTAAGAAATATGCTCCAGGAGTAGCCGCTAAGGCTTCTTCTACCATCGCTACAACTTCAATAAATTGCTGGCGGTTTTTCTGCTCTTGTCCAGGAAAAAATGCCCGCTCGCACAACCAACCACACCAAGCTCTAAATAATAGTCGTTCTAACCTTCTGCGGGTTAACACCTGCTCGTCTTGCATTCCCCGATACAGAACACCGAAAACCTTTTCTAAAGCCAGAAGAATATCATCGCTCTCGGTAATAATTTGCCCATCCAACTCCACCGCTGGTAGCATTCCCGAAGGAACTTTTTGCTTATACCAGCTCTCTTTTTTGCCATAGCAAAACATGGTTACCTTCTCGATGCGGTAAGGAACTTGCTTTTCTTCTAGCCAGAGCCAAATCTTCTGACAGTAAGGACACCAGGCATGATTATCCCGAAACAGAGTTACCCGCACATCTGCTTCAGTTTGACCAAATAAACGGAGGGTAGCTTGAGAGTTAGTCTTGCCGTTCACAGGATCGATCGCAAAGTTAGTCAGTTCTGCTAATTTTTGCCAAGAAAGGGGTTCAGTTGTCATAAAAATTTTTAATTTTTAATTAATTTATGATCGAGAAAGTAAGTATTTATATTTATATCAAGTTTGTAATGATAGCTTAAAATAAAATTCTCCCTAAATCCCTACAATCCCTAATATCCAAACTATTCAACCGATTAAATATGTTTAGAGTAGATCGATCTGGTCATGGCAAATAGAAGCTAACAGGTTATCTAAGGTAGCAATAATAGCCAGCCTGTACTGTCTGTATTTTATTTACCACTTATTTAAAACTCCCCAGGTAGGATTTGAACCTACGACCAATCGATTAACAGTCGACCGCTCTGCCACTGAGCTACTGAGGATTGCTGCATTAGCACTAAATAATAATAGCGAATGCCTCTGCACTTGGCAAGTATTTCTCGAAAACTAATTTTAACGAGATTTAATTAAGGGAGCGATATCTTAAACTAGCAAGCGCGATCGCCCCTTCCCCAATCGCTGCTATAAGTCATACAGCAACGCGATCGCTGGTAATTATTCCCCCAGTTCGATTACAGTTTTAGAGATCGGCTTTAGTTTTGCTTGGGCATATAAAGAGTAAGAGCCTTGATTAGATTGAGACGGGGAATACTCTTGAGGCAGCTTAATTTTAGGCAATTTGACATCTTGTTGTAGCCATTTTATTTCCCGTTCGATCAGCTCATTTCCTGACTCAAAGAATTGGCGAGACTGATTTAATTCATTAAAATTTAATTCCTTAAAATTGAGAGTAGGTTCGGCGGAAGCTGAATTTGAGGTAATAGTAATAGACATAGCTAGCGCGCTTAAACCAGTTAAAGCTGTTGCCACCATATAGCGATACATCATCTTTGCTCCTACGTCTGACTGATTAAATCCATACTATCGAAATAAAATTCAAAAAAGCTAAGAAGCTCACAGCTATAGTCGTACAAAGTTAGATTAGGACAATTAGGGTGATCGGCTCGAAGGTAGTGGTTAGTAGGTAGTAGGTAGTAGGTAGTAGGTAGTAGGTAAAAAACGTCCTAATATTGTCTAGTATGGCTATAACTAATTTTTAGGCAAATTTTTCAAACAAAGTAGCGAGAATTGTATTAGAAAACAGAAATCCTTCAGGATCGCTAAGGCGTAATTTAGCCGATCGATCATCCCTCGCCGTAATTTCGATCCACCCTTGCTTCAAATAAGGCTTAACGACGGACAAAATTGCCTTTTGAACCTGTGGGCTAAACTGATCTAAATCAACCCCTGACGCTAGACGTAAACCCAACATCAAAGTCTCTAATAAATAGTCTGTAGACGATATTTCTGGCGCGTCAATCACTGCCCCTGCCTCTAACCAAGCATAATATTCTCTACGGGTGCGTGGACGACTGAATCTTTGCCCTGCAACATAGCTAGCTGCACCCATACCAAAACCGTAATAGGGTTTATTCTCCCAATAAACTCGGTTATGGCGACATTGATAATTAGACTGAGCATAATTAGAGATTTCATAATGTTCATATCCCGCAGCAGTAAGGGTTTGCTGGGTTAATCGATACATCTCGGCAGTATCATCATCATTCGGTAAGGGAGTTTCTCCTGGTTGATACTGTTTGCCAAAGGCGGTAACTGATTCTAGGACTAAATCGTAGCAAGATAAATGCTGTGGCGCGATCGCGATCGCCTGTTCTAAAGATGTCTGACAATGTTTTAGAGTTTGTTGAGGTAAACCTGAAATCAGATCTAAACTAAAATTCTTGATACCCAATTGTTGAATTATCTCTACCGCCTGCATCACGTCAGCTAAGGTGTGAGATCTTCCACAGAGTTTTAATAACTCCTCATCAAAGGTTTGGACTCCTAAACTAAAACGATTTACTCCAGCAGCCAAATATCCGAGTAAGCGATCGCGATCGAATGTACCTGGATCGATTTCCATCGAGATTTCAGCATCACTATCAATCCCAAAGCGTAAAGCGATCGCCAAAATTATTTGCTCAAGCTGCGCTGGAGAGAGTAAAGAGGGTGTCCCACCACCAAAAAAGACTGTTTTTACGGGTTGTCGAGCGGTAAAAGTTAACTGAATATCTTTAATTAATGCAGCAAGATAATCTTCAATCATCGCACTAGCAGATCTTCCTTTGTCTCCCACTACCGAAATGGGAAAATCGCAGTAATAACAACGACGACGACAAAAAGGAATATGAATATAGGCAGCAGTGGGCATTGTTTTCGACCAAGTACCCGCCGAATCACCGTTCTTGGAAGATATGGTATTAATCATTACTTAATCAGACAATCAATACCCCAATCTTAACTAACTGATCGGAAACTAACTTTTGATGTATGAATATAAAAAAGTCCTGAGTTTAAAGCGAATTTTAGTTGGATAGAACCCATTACCCATTACCCATTACCCATTACTTTGATCAATTGCAACTATGGCTTCAAAGGTACAAAATCATAACCATAAGAAGAGCGAGCGCCTGGTTGTACTTCCACTAACTGTACCCCCGCATTGCGATCGCCTGATTTGAGAAATTTGATGCTTCCTGATGCTCCTGATGCATTAAAGCCTGACTCTGAAAGAGTTGCTTGGATGCCCGAACGGCTGGGATTTTTAGCTAAAGCCTCTATTAAAGCTTGGGTGGCATCATAAGCCATGGCAGTACGCCAGTTGACATCTCCTCCCCAAAGACTCCGCGCAGCAGCAGAAAATTGAGGATTAGCGCTACCTAAAGCGTGCCAAGGTACGCCTAGAACTAAGCCTTGAGCTTTCTCCCCCACAATCTCTAAAGTTTGGGGTTTATAAAGGCTGTCTCCTCCCAGTAGTGGCAAGTTGCGGTTATTTAACTGCATCAACAAGTAAGCTTTGTCTACAATTGTCGAATCATTAAGCAAAACTAGTGCATCTGCCTTGCGATCTTGGGCTGTTTTGAGAGTTTGGGCTGGATTAAAATTGTTCTCTGAAAGATCTACCTCCATCACCACTTCTCCCCCATTACTAACAATATCCGTCGTAAAAGTTTCCTGGAGAGATCTGCTGTAGGCACTTTGAGAATTATAAATAATGACCGCCTCACGCAGCTTCAGCCGATCTAAAAAATATTTAGCTAAAGCACTACTGGTAAAGCGATCGCTCGGTACGGTACGAAAAATATACTCCCCTGCATCAGAGATAGCGATCGAGGTGCTACTGGGGGAAATTGCTACTAATTTATTTTGCTCATAGATTGGTGCCGTAGCTAAAGTCACCCCACTGGAAAAATGCCCCACTACTCCTAAGATATCCTTGTTCTTAACTAATTCCTGGGCTACTTGCTCGGCAGTTTGAGGATCGTTATTATCATTGACAATTAACACCTTGAGGGGAATATTATTAATCCCTCCTTGCTGATTGATTTCTGATTGTGCTTGAGCCACACCCCGCAGAATTTCCTTAGCGGATGTCTCTTCAGTGCCGATAGGTACGGGGACAGCAATACTATAGGCTTGACTATTGCCAATCCGAGCATTGTTTAGATAAATTAAAGCTTCAGGATCGTTTTGCTGCTTATTTAACGACTGCTGGAATAAAGATTCAGCTTCTGGATAATTCTCTTCGGCGATCGCTTTAGCCGCAGCTTGTTTTTCTGGATTAAGCTCTCGCTGAAACAGAATTTTACCTCCCGTGCTGGGTTCATTAGCAACAGCATTAGTCTCAGCAATTTTTGCTGGATTGCCGTCGGCAATATTTGGAGTCTGTCTTTGGCTAAATAACCACCACAAACCCGCAGAGATTACGCCAGTTGTAATCAAAAGCGACAACAGTAAAATTATATTTTCTTTTTTTTGGCTCATTACAGCAATAAAAATTAGTCAGAGTAATTAAATTAATTTTTGTAAAAGATAACTTACAATTTTTAAGACATCTTCAACCAAATTTACTTGACACATTGCTGTTCGATGATTTGATGCTATCTTTTATTTGCACTGACGTAGGTTAATCAGTTTGCAGTCTGAATAGTCTGATTGATAGTGCTAAGTCCAGAAGTTATCTACAGCGTTTTGAGCAGTGTTCAGCTGCAAATCCAGCTGAGAAATTGGCGCAGGAGCAGCCATATCTGAAGGCAGAAAAATGCGGATACTTACAGCAAATAAAGCTATTAAGAAAATTAAAAGCACCATCAAGGGGGCTACGTATTGTCGAAGAAAGCTCATAAAATAAAGTGTTAAAGCAGAATTTAGCTCTGATTAAAGTTAAAGTTAATTTTTATTTTGGTTCAAAATAAGATTTTAGCGTGAATTAGAATCTTCTGAGATACAATTTTAGTCTGAAGCTTGCTCGTAGTTATATATAAATATTTGTCTTTAAAAACTACAAAACTCTTAGACTAATCAAGAGATTTTCTTTATTTATGCTACCGTTAGCAGTAATTGAAATTCGTTTAATCTTTTAACCAATGTTCGCTAAAATTTAGAAATCTTGCGTCCAGATATGTCATGTCAGACTCAGACTTTACTATTCCTATTTCCCAGTCCCAAAACTCTTCTGCTGAATATTCTACTGAGTATGGCTACAAGGCACTCAAGACAGGAGATTTATTAAATCAAAGATTTGATATTATTCGAGAACTTGGTAGCGGTGGGTTTGCGACAACTTATTTAGCATCAGATCGGCAGTCTGGACAGGCAAAATGTGCCGTTAAACAATTACAGCCAAAATTTAATAGTCCTTCAGTTTGGGCTAGTGCGAAAGAACGCTTGGCAACAGAAGCAATGGTGCTGCAATGGCTAGGTAAACATCCGCAAATTCCTGAATTTATCGGTCATTTTGAAGAAAACCAGCAATTTTATCTAGTTTTGGAGTTTATTGAAGGAGAAGAGTTTGAGCAAGAAGTTCATCGCCAAATGCTCAATGAAACTCAAGCAATTGATTTTTTAGTAGATATTTTAGGCATTCTTAAATCGGTTCATCAACAGGGTATTATTCACCGTGATATTAAGCCATCAAATTTGATTCGACGCCAGTCAGATGGCAGGATGATCCTCATCGACTTTGGGGCAGTTAAAGAAATCGGCACGATGGCTTTCGATTCTAGTAAACAGCAAGTGCAAACTCAAATTATTGGCACTCCTGGATACATGCCTCCCGAACAAAATAATGGTAAACCAATCTACAGCAGCGATATTTATGCTTTAGGCAAAACTGTCATTTTTGGTATGACGGCTAAGTCTCCTACTGAATGGGAAATGGCTGAACCCGATGGGACAGTCTCTTGGAATCAAAAGATCGCCATCAGTGAGGCTTTTCTCAAAATTATCAATCGGATGACGGCAGAGAGTGCTTCCCAACGTTATCACAACGCCAGCGAAATACTACAAGATCTAGAACCGTTGCAAATGATCGGTAAAACCATTGGTGGCAAATACCAAATGGTTAAATACTTAGGAGGTAGTCAATACGTAAATTCCTATGTGGCGAAAAGTTTGGCTCAAAATAGCGATCGCTACTATCTGGAAATCTTAAAAGCACAAAATTCTCAACAAGTTGCCTCCTTGTCAACTATTACCCAAGAAATTATGACTGGGTTCGATAATCTTTCGGCAGTAGATAAAGAACAAAGAACTCCAGCGATAATTGAATATTTTGTCGATGAATCACAAATTTTTATCGTTCAAGAATATATCGAGGGCAAGAATCTAGCACAAACTGTAGAAGATCAGTTGATCCTCTCAGAAGCCGAAGTAATTGAGATTCTAATTAGTACTGCCACCGCTCTAAATCCATTTCATCGACGGCAGATTATTCACGGGAATATCCAACCTTCTAGCCTGATTAAGCGCAGCGATAACGGTAAAATAACTTTAGTTGATTTTAGTCTGGTTAACAAAGCAGTTAATTTAATTCCTAATACTAAGGCGGGATATATTCCCCCAGAACAAATTGTCGATAGAGCAACCAGTGCTAGTGATATCTATGCCTTGGGCATGACGGCAATTTATGTTTTAACTGGAACTGCACCGCAAAAATTAGAGAAAAACCCCCGTACTGGTGAAGTTTTATGGCATCGTAAAGCTAGAATTAGTCCTAACTTTGCCAAAATTCTCGATAAAATGATTTGTCTCGATCAAAGTCAGCGATATCAATCTGTCAATCGAGTTGCCAAAGATCTCCAAAAAATCAAGCACAAGTCTAAGTTTAAAGGTTTCTACAAATATCTTTTAATTGCGCCAGTTCTCATCTTTGGTCTTATGATTGGCGCGGCTCAATGGGCGCAGCGGGTGGCAATTCTCGAATTTTACAAGGCAGATCTTAAATTAGAGTCGAACCAGTACCAAGAAGCCATTAATTACTATGAAAATGGACTAAAAAAATTAGCCAATACCAGAGGACAGGTGAGAAACTTTGAGCAGGTATGGCTGAAGAAAGCGAAGGCTCAAAGACAACTAAATGACTATCAAGGAGCTTTGCAAACCTGTAGCACCGCTTTAAAACGCTATCAAAGTCCTCAGCTTTGGAACTGTAAAGCGTTAACCCTCTATAGCCTGAAAAAATATGATGAAGCGATCGCTGCTTACGACCAATCAATTAAAATTGCTCCAGAAAATATCTGGCTGTGGAATAATCGCGGTGAGGCTTACACTGGAATGAAGGAGTACGATCGTGCCATCGCCGATTTTAACAAGGCGATCGAGCTCGATCCTAATCGCAGTTTTGTACCTTGGAATAACTTGGGGAAAGTATACTATCAACAAAAAAGATATCAACAGGCGATCGAGGCTTACAATGAAGCTTTGGCAATTAAACCCGAATACTTACCTGCTTTAATTGGGTTGGGTAATACGCAAAAAGCGAGTGGATTATACGATCAAGCAGCAAATTCTTATAATCAAGCAATAGAAATTAACCCCGACTACTACGAAGCCTGGTATGGCAAGGGTTCTGTTGCTGAATATCTCATGCAGTATGAAGTTGCCAGAGAATACTATCAAAAAGCAGTAGAGTTAAAGCCAGATTGGGAAGCAGCAACTAGTTCTTTGGCCAGAATTGAGTCTAAGTTGGGTATTTAGTTAACAGTGAATGAAAGAAACACTTGCTCAGATTAAGCCTTATCTACGGTGGTTTATTTTGGGAGGAGTTTTATTCTTTCTGGTTGCAACCGTAAAAGATCGCCTGGTTGAAGTCGCCGCAATTCGGATTGATGCCCATGATTGGTTAATTTTGGCGATCGCCACTCTCACAACGATCATTGCTCATGTTTGGTCTGGTTGGGTCTGGACTTGGATTCTAGCCATCTTTAAGCAACCATTAGGAGTAAAAGAAGGGATCAGAATTTATCTGGTCACCAATATCGCTAAATACTCTCCTGGCAACATTTGGCACTTTTACGGCAGAATTAGCGCCGTAGGCAAAAAAGGTGGCTCTAGAGGTGCAGCAACTCTTAGTGTGTTGTTAGAGCCATTATTAATGGCAGCAGCAGCGTTACTGATTGGCTTAGTTAGCAGTACTTTGGTTGAGACAATTAGCTTTGAGGGTTACTGGCTACAGCTAGCTGGTTTAGTGGCAATCTTGATTGGCATCCAGCCTCGGATTCTCAATTTTCTCTTACATCGTTTAAGTCACCGCAAAAATCAAGCTGATGCTACCGCAGCTGAGGCAATTAAATTAACTAAATATCCCCTAGCACCTTTTTTGGGAGAAATGGGATTTGTGATTTTGCGCGCCATCGGCTTTATTCTGACTTTTGTGGCATTGCAAACTGTCACCTGGCAGCAGATTCCTCAATTATTCACCTCTTTTAGCTTTGCCTGGCTGCTGGGTTTAATCGTTCCAGGCGCACCAGGAGGACTAGGAATATTTGAAGTTACTGCCTTTGGACTGCTAGATGATACTCAATTTCCCAGCGAAATCGCTGCCGTGGCACTTTATCGTCTAATTAGTATTTTGGCAGAAGCGATCGCGGCTTTAGTTTGTTTTCGAGGAAAGACTGGGAAGTAAGAAATAGGAAGTAGCAGGTACGAGGTACGAGGTAGGAGGTAGGAGGTAGGAGGTAGGAAATAGGAAGATAATTATTGTCCTATTTCCCTGATTCCCCAAGTTTCAAATGACAGTTCTTAACAAAACAACATTGGCTTGAGATCATGGTCACCTCATAACCAATTATTTCAAACCTAAAAAATTTTTCAGCCATTCTAAAAAGTTTCCCACATCATTAGTAGAAACTTTAAGCAAGGAAAGTATCCCAACGACGATTAAGATTGTACCAATCAGAAAATTATTTTCATAAAGAGCCAAACCAACGATCGCAATAAAGTAAGGTGAGACAATCCGACTAATTTTTTCTACTGTGGAAACAAGTTCTTTGTCTTCGGTAATTTCTTCCGTCTGCAACAAAGTATCTTGAGGAGAAGTTAAATTAACTGTAGTAGGCGGTGACAGTTTAATGTCTTTTAAATCAGACATAGTAGGCTTTTGAGGTTCACGGGGCGACTTTCCAAACATAAGTGCGATTCGTTTCTCAGAAACTATATTGGTGAATATCAATATGGAGGATTGAGAGCAATTCTAAGAGTAACCCATATTGGGTTGAGGTAGCACTTTAATCCTCTTAGAAGTGACAACTACATAACCATGTTGGTGAGTTAACCCTGCCGAGCTAATCCAGCAAAGACAGTAGGGGTAATAAGAATATCTTATTCTTTTACTTAAATTATACAAGCCCAACCATTTAGACGCAAAATGAAAGCAAAACCCTTACGGTAGCGACTGGTCATCAATCTGTAAAGCAGGGGGACGACGGATTTAAACTACTAGCCTAATGTGGTTTAACGTCTGCAAGCTCTCAAGGTGAACAAGGTCTAAGGAATCGACTGAATTGTCCTAATGGGAAACCAGCGAAAAGGCTTAATGCGCTGGGAGTCCTAAAAAGGCATAAAGAACCGCTATATGCGTTTTTTAACAGGTAAGCTCCTGTTTATGATGAGAGCTTTGCGTTACCTATAACGGGCAAATAGATTCCCACCTAAAAGAGCAAACCAATGGTATGTGGAACGAAATAAATCAATCATTCTTCTCAAGTAAAAGGTCGAAAGCTTGAGTAATCAACCAAGATGTAACATCTAGTCCATGGACTAGGGAATGATTGATAAAGATAGAGTCAGAAGCCAATGACCCTATGTAATATAGGGTATATGCAGACAGACTCACGGTAAAACAGAAGATAGAGACTCAAGTAAAAGTACAAAAGTCATGGACAACGTTGAATATATTCAGCAAGAGTATGAATGGGCAGACCTCCCCTGGAAGAAATTCGAGAAGGTACTGTACAAGCTTCAAAAGCGTATCTATCAAGCGTCAAAACGTGGTGATGTCAAGAATGTTAGACGACTCCAAAAACTACTACTAAAATCCAGATGTGCAAAACTCATCTCGGTACGAAAGGTAACACAAGATAACCAAGGTTCCAAAACGGCAGGTGTGGACGGGGTTAAAAACCTATCCCCAAAAGACCGATTTAAACTGGTTGATAAAATCACCTTGAGAACCAAAGCGTCTCCTGTAAGGAGGGTACTCATACCCAAACCAGGGAAGGACGAGAAAAGACCTTTGGGAATACCTATAATGTACGACCGAGCAGTGCAATGCCTCACAAAAATGGCATTAGAACCAGAATGGGAGGCAAAGTTTGAACCAAACTCATATGGTTTCAGACCTGGACGGTCATGTCAAGATGCTATCAGAGCAATTTTTCTCGCAATCAAGCAAAAATCAAAATTTGTTTTAGATGCGGATATTAGCCAATGCTTTGATAAAATCGACCATCAGAAATTGTTACAAAAACTAAATACCTACCCTTCCTTACGTAGACAAATACGAGCTTGGCTAAAAGCTGGAATATGGCAGGACTTCAAATTTTCTGAAACAACTGAAGGTACACCGCAAGGTGGAGTTATTAGCCCACTTTTAGCTAATATTGCCTTACATGGAATGGAAGAGCGCATAAAGAAATATGCCGAAACTCTAGATATAAAAGATTATCGGGGAAAACAAGTAGGTAAAAGGGACAAAAGATCTTCTTTATCCCTAATTCGCTATGCGGATGACTTCGTAATCCTTCACGAAGACCATTCTGTTGTTCAAAGTTGCAGAGAAATTATCTCTGAATGGTTAAAAGACATAGGACTAGAACTAAAGCCTAGCAAAACTAGGTTAACTCACACCCTACATAATGTAGGTAAAGAAAAAGCTGGTTTTGATTTTCTCGGATTTAACGTTCGACAGTACAAAGTCGGTAAGTATCTAAGTGGAAAAAATCCAAATGGTAAATTGCTAGGATTTAAAACTCTTATTAAACCCAGCAAAAAGAGTATAAAAACACATTACGAAAAACTTGCAGATATTATCAATTCTGGTAAATCACTTAAGCAAGAAAGACTAATAGGAATACTCAACCCCATAATTAGGGGGTGGTGCAACTATTATTCAAAAGTCGTGAGTAGTATAACGTTTGAGAAATTAGACGCATTGACTATATTTAAACTCTGGAAATGGGCTGTAAAGAGACATAGAAACAAAGGAAAGAAATGGCTTAAAAGCAAATATTTCCAAAGCGAGTCTATTTACAACAATAAAGAGAACATATTTAGTAATAAAGACTGGATATTCGCCACGACAAAAGACGGAATAATTAACGATAGGCTTCGTTTTCACAAGGATACGAAGATTACCCGTCACATAATTGTCAAGGGTGAAGCTAGCCCATTTGACGGAAATCTAGTTTATTGGAGTTCTCGCATGGGAAGAAACCCACTCATGCCACTAAGCAAAGCCAAATTACTTAAAATCCAAAAAGGAAAATGTAATTGGTGCGGTTTAACATTCCTAAACGAAGATGTAATTGAAAAAGACCATATAATCCCAAAATCGAAGGGTGGAACGGATTATTACAACAATCTTCAATTGCTACATCGACATTGCCATGATAAAAAGTCAAAAATAGACGGCTCAAACGAAAGACAACCTTCAAAACATCTATCCTCATTGAAGGATGGTATTGGGGTGAAGGAATGTTAATCACGTAAGCCTGAGACGTACTGATGACAACAGCTGTTTTATTGAGGAGCGGTATGAATTGAAAGGTTCACGTACCGTTTTGTAGAGCAGTAGATGGGGCGACCCATCTACTGACTTTAATTTCAACTTAAATCAGCGATAAGTACAATTGCTATTTTAAGATAGCCTGATCTTAAGAGAGTTAATCTGCTATTTATTTAAAGTCATGATCCGTAACTAATAGACAGCAATACTAGACAATGTAAAGACGTTTTTTTACTAACTACACTACCTACTACCCACTACTCCTACCTCCTAGCCGATCACCCTAATTGTCTATCGCTAATATCGAATAATTAATTTAATATGCACCTTCACCACTAATAACTACCGCGACAGTTTTAAGTAAAATTAAAAAATCAAGAGACAAAGACCATTTTTTTACATAAAAGCAATCACACTCACCTAAATGTTCTGAACTAGTTTCCGAGCGACCAGAAACTTGCCAAAAACCAGTGATGCCAGGTAAAACTTCTGTACGGACAAATTGCTTTTCTGGTAATTTAGCCGAATCTCTCAGGGTTAAAGGTCGTGGCCCTACTAAACTCATTTCACCTTTAAGAACGTTGATTAATTGAGGTATTTCATCAATACTATAGCGTCGGAGAAATTTACCAATTCTGGTTATGCGTGGATCTTGCTTAATTTTGAATAACACTCCCCCTTCTATTTCATTATCGTTTTCTAACGATAGTTGAATCTTGGCAGCATTTGCTACCATAGTGCGTAATTTTAGTAATTTAAACGGCTTGCCTCTTAAGCCAATTCTAGTCTGACTAAAAAAAGCCGATCCAGGTGAATCTATTTTGATTAGTATCATCACAATAATCATCGGTATGGCGACAATCAACAAAATTAGACCAGACCAGAAAATATCAAAAGTACGCTTGAGTAAAAAAGTCATGACTTTAGCAGATCGAACGTCATCTTGAGGAATCATAAATTGAATAACCTTTTTGATACTCAAATCAAATCGACCTTTTTTGAGATGATTAAACATTTTTCCTAAGTATTGTCGGCTCAATAATCTGTCGGAATACCTTAATTAACAGTACTTCTCTGATTTTTAGAGATAGTGTTTAACTTTTTAAAGATTGAGCAACTTTTGTTTCGGAGTATTCTGCAGGGGAATCATTAGTTGAGTTTTCCACTTGCCCAATCTCAAATTCTTGAGAATATACCGAAAGATTATCAGCAGTAATTTTTTCCCAGGTATAATTGTGCTGGATATATTTTTGCGCTTTTTGTGCCATTGAGGCCAACTGTTTTGGCTGATTTATCGCTTTTTTGAGAGCAGTAACACAGGAAATAAGACTTCCAGCTTTAAATAAAGTTCCGCGATCGCTGCCGATTAATTGTTTGTGTGGGGGAATGTCACTGGCTACTACGGGAACTCTCTCTCTCATTGCCTCTAACATTGCTAAAGGTAATCCTTCTAAATCAGATGGTAGTACAAAGACTCCTGCACCCCGAACCATTTCTGCTAAACGACTACCCCTTAGTTCTCCTGCAAAAATTATATTTGGGTTATCCTTAGCTAAATCAACTAGTTCTGAAATGTACTCTGTTGTATCACTGTCTCCACCTGCTAAAACAAGTTTCCAGTCTGATTGATTTAATTGCCTAAAGGCTTGTAAAAGTAAATCAGGTCTTTTTTCTGGTACTAGTCGACCCAAAAATAAAAAGTATTTGCTGGGCTTTAAATCACGTGATTTAACAAACTCAAAATCTGGATTGGACTTTGCATATATGCCTGGAGCATTTGGTATGTAAACAGAATCTAGATCGTAGGTTTGTTTAAAATAATCTTGTAATGCTCTGGAAACTACTATGATATTGTGAGCATATTTAGCTGCCATTTTCTCACCCAAGCGAATGACACTACTAGAAGATTTTCCCCACTTTCCTCTTTGCCAATCTAATCCCTGACAGGTAGCAACTATCTTTGCTGAAGATAAAAGTCGCGGGATAAAACTAAATAAAGATGGGCCCAAAGCATGAAAATGAACGACATCATAACCGCGAAATGCACATACTAAAGCTGCTAGACCAGAACTAGTAAAAGCATCTAATCCTCTGATCGGTAGAGAAGGTAAACAAATTACTCTAACTCCTTGATGCTGATAAGTAGAAAGCCAAGACTGCTTAATGTAGCTAGCACGAGCATATAAATCAACAGTATGTCCACGTTCAACTATTTTAGGGTATAGTGCCTGACAATAATGTTCTATCCCACCTTGTTTAGCAGGAAGTCCTTTGACCCCGATGACGGCGATTTTCATGTATTTAAATCAGTAAGTTGTATGTTGACTTTTTGAAAATTACTCAGCTATGAACTGACTAAAGAAAGATGTTGATTAGCGTCCATCCCAACCGAGTTGTTTAACTCCCAACGCTTGAGCATATCTTGGTAGACTTTTCCCACAACTGTCTTGGCACTATATGGTTTAGCTGTCCGTACACAAGCTGCGGATAAATACTGTTCTGGGTTTTGCAGCACTTGTCTTAAAGCATCGGCGATCGCTTTTGGCGTTCTTTCATCACAAACAATGCCACTATCAGCAGTCAAAAAATTCGGTGTCTCTCCTGAATTTGTTGTCACCACTGGCGTTCCACTAGAAAGTGCTTCTAGTACCGTTAAAGGTAAACCTTCATAAACACTGGAAAGAACAAAAACACTACTAACTCTGTGCAGACTAGCAAGTTTTGCTTGAGGCACTGCGCCAAGCAAAGTTATTTTTTTGCCTAAACCAGCATCAGCTATCCTAAAGCGAATCTCTGTTTCCAACTCTCCTGCACCTGCTATCAAGAGATGAGTGTCAGGCTCATTTAAACTAGCAAACGCTTCGATTAGTAGCAGCGGATCTTTCTGAGGATGTAAACGACCTGCAAAAAGTAGGAAGCGGGTATTGTCTACTAGTCCCATTTCCCTAGCCAAGTTGCGACTTTGAACTTGCTTGTCAACTTCAGAATCCAGAGGATAAAAGACTTCTTCATCTACTGTATTTTCCAGATAGCTAATCGATTGAGCTAAGTCTGGATATTTTTGCTGATAAAACTCTGCTGTATCTGTATGACAAGAATAAATATGGTCAAACCGTCTCATCAAATAGCTTTCCAAAGCGAAATACAGGGCGGGAAACTTTTGCCAGAGGATAGCATTGTTACCATCAGTAGAATTCATCTGCTTCTGAATATCGTTGTGGACAAAAAGAATTTTTTCTCCCCGCCATTTGCGACTAGCCAATGCCGTCTCTATCCGATTAAAATGCATAAAATCAGAGCTAAAGTCATGCTTTGATAACGCATATGTGTATTTTAGGGTTGTAGGAACCAGATGTCGGACATCATCGTTCTCGACACGAACTACAGGCATAAATTTTATAGATCTACCTGCAAAATCCTTTTCAGACCATTGCCCAATATCTGAGTTCTTGCCTCCAGTACCAACTAGCCTCACTTCAAACTCTGCTGGAGCATATTTCAAAAAGGAGCAAATAAAAGTCTGAATACCGCCAATACTACTACTCCAAGGATCGAATTGATAAAAAATTGTGAGTGTGGGATTGTTCTTCATATTCAGCTGGGGATCCAAGCTTATGTGTAATCTATAAACATCTCGAAACATTTTGGTTAAGACTTTGCAAGCAGCCTCAGATTTGATGCTTCAAAATATATCTAGAAATTAAATTGACTTTACTAAGTATTTACACTTAGATGTTAATATCTAGCAAATTAGCACATATTAGATTTAATTTACAAGAAAAAATTTGATAAATTTTTTACTTTTTAAAAGTTAATTTTGTTTTTTTAAGGATGATAAAAAGTTATCTGTTCACAGTACTATAAAATAAGTCGATTATTATTAATAGTATTACTCGTTACAGATGGTCTGTTTATACTAATGCTATTTTTCATCTCTAGCAAAATTATTTTTGCTGTAAAGCAGTTGAGCGCAGTTTATCTTGGTAAGATTGAGTAACAAGGCCTTAAATGTCTAGTTTACACTGGTCACGTGCGCTACGTTAATACGGTAGTTCACAAAAGTATGCTTAAAATGTATGTTATTAGGTGAGAAAAAATTATGAATTAAACTATGGTTTTTTGTACTTAAAATAAAATTTGCTGCTTAGATTTTTTAGTAATTGCCTCGAATAAATATCGCTCAAAATGAGATTATATACAGATAAAATAATTATGAATTATGATTCGAATTTTACTAGTAGATGATCAAAAAACTGTTAGAGAATCTATTCGAGCTTGGCTAGAGCCAGTAGAAAACTTTAAGATTGTTGGTACCGCTAGTGATGGTCATAGTGCTATAGAGCAAGTAGAAATATTAAAGCCCGATGTAGTACTAATCGATCTGGAAATGCCTGGACTTGATGGGATTCAAACAACTTCGATAATTTGCCAAAAGTTTATCGAGGTCAAGGTCATTATTTTAAGTATGTATAACGACGACAAATATGTTTCTCGTTCTCTACAAGCAGGGGCAACTGGATATTTATTGAAAAATACTCCAAAAGAAGAATTGATCAAAGCGATATCCTTTGTCAATCTTGGTTACTCGCAATTTGCCCCTGGGCTAATCAACAAAATTGTCAAATCAATTCCACAATCTCAGACTTTAGAAATTCAGCCAAAAAAAGAGAATGGTCACAATTTAGAATATTCTTCTTTAGTAAATTTAGTTAAACCCGATCTTAGCCATTATCAAGATCAGCCCCGAAATAAGCCTAGAGGAAAGAACTTTTATCTTAAAATTTGGCTACTGTGTAATTTAATAATTTGGGGTGGTAGTATAGCCTATTTACAATTTAAAAAACCAACTTACACCAGTAAGTGGGCGATCGCTCTTCCCAGTAGCAATTTATCCACAAGCATCAATCTGCCAGAAGTTGGGCAAGCCTCATCTGAAAGTGGGTCTCCCTTCAATAGCGATTTTGCCGATCCACGAGAAAACTATAAATATTTAGTGGAAACTGATGAGGTTTTAAAAGCCTCAGCTAGCAAAATCAAGGTGCCAAGCAAAAAATTTGGCAATCCCAAAGTCCAGATTATTGAAAACACAACTTTGATTCAACTTCAGATTGAAGGCAATACACCACGAATAGCTCAAGCAAAAGCATTGGCATTGCAAAGCGCTCTTGAGGAAAATTTAAACCGATTGAGGGAAGATGAAAGCGGTAATCAAAGTCAAAATTTAGAAAAAACTCTCAAACAAACGAGACAAAAATTAGAGGCAGCGCGAAAGAAATTAGCCGATTTTCAAACTAGAACTCGACTAAGTTCGGGGGAACAGCCCAATATTTTAGTTAATAACATTGAACAATTACGACTACAAAGCTCGGAAATAACCGCCGAAAAGCAAAAGGTAACAGCTCGTTCCAATGAACTATCGAGTAATTTAGGTTTATCTACCCGCGAAGCTGCTGACGCTTTGATTCTAAATTCAGATCCTCAATTTAAAGAGTATTTAAACAACTATAGCCAGGTCAGTACAGAATTAATCAAGCTAAAAGCGAAATATTTAGACAATTATCCATCGGTTGTGGCTCAACAGGCAGAAAAAAATGACATTGAGGCAGAACTCTATCAGCGAGGTGAGTCACTTTTAGGCAGACCTTTTACTCAAGCTACCCTGAAAACTCTTAATACCAATAGCAACAATTCATCTGAATCTCAGCGAGCTGACTTATTTCAAGAATTGATTTCTTCGCAAGCCGAGGAGAAGGGATTAGAAAATCAAGCTACGGAATTAAACAAACAAATTACTTCTTTAGAAACTAAGCTGGCAACCCTAACTCGATATGGTTCCGAGCTAGAAAAATTGCGTCGGGACGTACAACTCTCAGAGGCTGTATTTTCTTCTACTGCCACCAGAGCAGATCTAAATAAATCGCAGACCTCCGCTGCTTACCCTCCCATGTCCCTCATATCTCAGCCAAGCTTGCCCAAAGAATTAACTTCACCCAATTACAAATATGTACTTTTAGGTTCATTCTTTTCTTCTTTACTGCTAACTACTGGCATTTGCTCGCTTTGGTGGCGCGATCGCCGATTTTATGCTCCTTTGTTTTGGGAGAACAACTCTAACCACAACAACCATAAATCTTTATCTAATTCCCGCAATATTGTTCAAGAGATTCTCAAAAAATGAAAACTATCGCGACCATCGCGCCTCAAAACCTGCCAGAAAAACTGATTTGGTATTACATAATTGGAACATACTTGATCTATTATTTAGGAGGACAATACTTACTCGCGCCTTTGCTTGGATATTTTCTAGTTCTATATCTTTTTTGGCAATGGTGGAATCAGACGACAGCAACTCTTCCAGAAGACAAAATAACGATCCCTTTTACTGTATGGTTGTGGGTTATCGGGATGGTGATGATTCAAATAGCTCTAATTGTCGGACATTTCGATTTTGATCTAGGTTTAGCCAAAATGATCAACTCTTCAGTTAATCGATGCTTCAGAACCTGGCTGCTTTTTCCTTTGTTTATGCTTGTCGGCAGTCTTAAAATTCGCCCTCAGCTAATTTATCGAGCTATTTGTATTTTTTGTGTTCAAGGTCTAGTCATGGTCATGATAGCCAGTCTTGTAAGAATTCCCGATCTAGCTTTCAATTCTCCCCTTCATGTTTTTGGCGGGAGTGAAAATTTTTATCAAGTATATGTTTTTGGCAGCATGATGGATAACGGTACTGAATTTCGTTTGCAATTATTTGCTCCGTGGCCTCCTGCCTTGGGTTTAGTTGCCAATATCTATTTTTTTCTGGCGCTTCAAGAACCAGACCGCAAATGGAGATTGCTAGGGATGAGCGGCGCCGTTGCCATGATAGTGGGTTCTGCTTCCAGGCTGGCAATTGTTTGTTTGCCCATAGCTTGGTTTTTAAGTTGGTTGTTAGCGAATATATCTCGTCCTTTAATTCAGTTGCTGACTGGATTAGTTGCTTTTGGCAGCGGTTTTTTAGCACCAACAATTATTAATGTGATGCAAGCTGCTCAAGATAAGTTTACCAGCAGTAGAGCTGGTTCTTCTGAAGTCCGAGCTGCCTTAGCAAAAATCGCCCTCTATCGTTGGAAGAATGAAGCTTTGATCTGGGGACATGGCACAGTTGGCGATGGCGGACCAACAATAACAGCAAATATAGCAATTGGAACTCATCACACTTGGTTTAGTGTACTTTACAATCATGGATTAGTGGGTTGTTTGGGTTTAGCAATACCTTTAGTTTGGAGTTTAGTAAAGCTAGTTGTCAAAGCCCAAAAGTCTCAAATAGCCCAAGTGGGCTTAAAGATTATTTTGGTTTTGCTCATTTTTACTTCAGGAGAAAATCTTGAAAGTCTCGCTCATCTTTATTGGCCAGGTTTAGTCATTTTAGGAATTGCCTTTCAAGAAAGTTTTTCTTGGCTTCCTTTGTCTAGTAATCGGTTTAGCACATTAAATTAATTAATCTAAAAATTAATATTTAAGGAGTTATTAATGCCTAAAGTTTCAGTTGTTATCCCAGCCTATAATGCAATGGCTTATTTGCCAGAGACGATAGCGAATGTTCTCAAACAAACATATACAGATTTTGAGGTAGTGGTGATTAACGATGGCAGTACTGACAAGATCGAAGAATGGATAACTCAGGAAGTTAGCGATCGCCAAGTCAAATTAATTTCTCAAGCTAATCTGGGGGCTACAGCAGCGCGAAACACTGGAATTAGCGAATCTCAAGGAGAATATCTGGCTTTTCTCGATGCAGACGATCTGTGGGAGTCTACGAAACTAGCCAAACAAGTAGAAGTCTTAGATAGTCATCCTGAAGTAGGGTTGGTTTATACCTGGGTTACTTATATCAATGAGCAAGGAAATAGTACTGGTCGAGTAGTAAATCATCAGCAAGAAGGAGACGTGTGGCAAGAACTGACTAAAGGTAATTTAATTGAATGTGGCAGTGTGCCAATGGTTCGCCGAGAGTGTTTTGAAAAATGTGGAGTATTTGACTGTAATTTAGGTTCTTTTGTGGAAGACTGGGACATATGGCTCAGAATTGCCAATTACTATCAGTTTAAAGTAGTCAAAGAATCTCTAGTTTACTATCGACAAGTCCCTAACAGTGGCTCTAGGAACTGGCAAGCAATGGCTAAAGGCTATCAATTAGTCATTGAAAAAGCTTTTGCCACTGCTGCTTGGGAAGATTTGTTCTTAAGAAACAAAAGCTATGGCACTGCTAATTTAGTCGTGGGATGGAAAGCTTTGCAATGTCAGACAAAAGATTACCAGCAAGCTAGTTACTTCCGTTCACAAGCCCTCAGACATGATCCTTGGTTGTTCTTTTCTAAAGAATATTTTCGTTTAAGTATAGCGATAGCTTTAATGAGTTGGTTTGGTGCTAATGGTTACCAACGATTCTTATCTTTTTTCTATGCTTTACGTCGAGGTACTCGTAACGTATTTTCAGTTTCTCGATAAAATTTCGCCCTCTTAAAGTTAGCAATGACAAATCCTAAAGTTACTATTGTAGTCGGCGGTCGCTGGCACGCGATTGATTTAGCCAGAGAATTGTATCAAGCCGGTTGGTTACACCGCGTGATCACCAACTATCCGAAATTTAAAACCCGTCAATGGGGAGTCCCTGATGACAAGGTGGTGAGTTTGCCTTTAACACTAATACTTAACCGAGCTATCCCCAAAATTGGCGGTGAAAAGGTGATGAAGAAATTTCTCCCCCAAAGCTATCGTTGGTTCGCTCAGGCAGCAGTACTTTATCTAGAGGGAAGTACTTTGATTCATGTCTGGTCTTCTATGGCTGAACCGACCATTAATTGGGCAAAACAAAATGGTATTCCTGTAATTTTGGAGCGTAGTTCGGCTCATATTACAGTACAATCTCAAATTTTGGAAGAAGAATATAAGCAATTAGGATTAAAATTCGTATCAAGTGAAGTTTATCCTGAAATTGTTGCTCAAGAGTTACAAGAATATCAGTTAGCAGACCGCATTGCTGTTCCGAGCCTGTTTGCCAAACGAACTTTTTTGCAGCAGGGTTTTAATAAGACACAACTAATTCACAATCCTTTGGCAACAAGTTTAGAGACTTTTTCGCCAGGAGCAAAAGAAGATGATGTGTTTCGGGCAGTTTACGCCGGCTCGCTAGGAGTACGCAAGGGAATTCATTACCTAGTTAGGGCTTTTATTCAGGCAAATCTTCCTAACAGCGAATTGGTATTACTAGGAAAGGCAATGCCAGAAACTCCCTACTTGTTAAAAGATGCAGACGAGCGAGTCAAATGTCCTGGTCATGTTTCCGAAACGGAATTGGCTCAATATTATCGCAACAGTAGCGTCTTTGTGATGTCTAGTTTAGAAGATGGTTTTGGTATGGTACTAGCACAAGCTTTAGCCTGTGGTTTGCCGATTATCAGTACTAGTAATACAGGAGCAGAAGACCTGTTGAGAATGCAAAGTACAAACCCAATTGATTTAGGCGACCAAATTGCCGAATATCCTAGTGGTTATCTTGTACCACCAAAAGAGTATCAGGCGATCGCGTCTATCTTACGACTACTCGCAACTAATCTTGAAATTCTCAAGCAAAAACAAGAAGCTGCTTTAAATTTCGACTCTGAAGCTTTGAGTTGGTCAGCCTATGCTCAACGCAGTATGACTGCTTATCAACATTTAATAAATAGCCAAACACAATCTAAATAAAAATAAATTATGACTAAAGTTTCCGCGATCATTCCTGCATACAATGCTATGAAGTATTTGCCTGAAAGTCTCGATAGCATTTTGGCACAAACTTATCCAGATTTTGAGGTGATTATTGTTAATGATGGTAGCACCGATAACCTGTGCGAGTGGGCATCACAACTAACAGATCCTAGAGTCAAATTGATTTCTCAGGAAAATCGAGGTCTGGCAGGAGCGCGAAATACAGGCTTAAATCATGCCCAAGGACAATATATTGCCTATCTAGATGCTGATGATCTATGGGATGCTACTAAGCTTGCTAAGCAAGTAGAGGTTTTGGAGCAAAATTCTGAAGTGGGACTAGTTTATACTTGGGTAGAGCGTATCGATCAAAACGGCAAATCTCTTGGAAAACCTTTTAAAATCAATTTACAAGGTGACATTTGGGAAAAACTTACGGAGAAAAATGTAATTGCTCCTAGTAATGCCATGATTCGCCGTTCCTGTTTTGAAAAAGTGGGGATGTTCGATGCAAGTTTGCAAGCCTATGGCGAAGATTGGGATATGTGGTTGAGAATTGCAGCTTCCTATTCTGTTCGAGTCATACCAGAAACTCTCTGTTCTTATCGAGAGTGTCATACGAGTGCCTCTAAAAATTTGCAAGCATTGGCTGAAGGACAAGCAGTAGTAATAGAAAGAACCTTTGCTTCTGTTTCATCGAAATTAATTCCTCTTAAAGGAAAAAGTTATGGTTTTGCTTATCTTCATTTAGCCAGTCAATCACTACAAAGTTATCAGCCCAATTATGCGATCGCATCTAATTATCTCCAACAAGCAGTTACTTATTATCCTCAACTGAAGTTTTCTAAAGAATATTTGCGTCTCAACTTAACAGTTTGGTTAATGAATCGGTTTGGTATTAATGCTTATCACAAATTGCATTATGGATTTCGCGCTTTGCGACGTTATTTAGTCTCTATAGTTTAAATAGTTGTTTTCACCATAAAATGAAAAAAATTATACGTATAAAAAAGTTTCCTGTATTTTTCTCAATCTCGGTCATATTATTATTATGCTGCTATAGCTACAAAACTAATTATCCAGCACAAGCGAGCAACTGCATCTCAACGCTCATTTACGATATGACTCCTCCCCACGAGGGAATGCCACGTGGTGTTCCAACAGATTATGACTGGGCATCTAGTCCTCTGGTAGATACTGAAATGAACACACAAGGCTTTAAAGCTATGACCGCATGGGGACAGCTGTATGAAGATTCCACAGGGAATCCTGCCACTAACAGCCGAGTACAAATTAAAAATATTAAAGCATATATGCTCAGCAAACGAGATGGCAAATGGCATCTTTTGCAAAGCTCAAAAAAGGTTGAGGGTGCTGCATATAGAGAAGATTTTGCAGGTGATGTGAATAAACCTGCGGACATCCGTTATGAACAGGATGGTAGCGTCTCGGTCAAAACAGGTCAGGGATATAACTTCCATTTCTGGCCTCCAAATCATCGAGTGTCAATCAATCGCAAGGATATAGTTGCTATTTTTACCACTGTGCAAGCACGTCTTATAACTGGCAATCCTCAACAACCAGACGATAGATCAAAAGCTCGTTATTTACTTGGTATGGGTGGGGATTACTGGCTAAGCATGAATGCTAAGTGGGATAACTGGACTACAAATGGCGGTATAGGCGTTGGTAAATTGAAGTATGTTACGACTAATTGGCGAAATTTCAATTTAATTACGCTATCCTCCTCTGAAATTCGTCGAAATCCGCCCCCGTTGTGTGATGAAGTCATGAGTTCTGATTAAGAGTGAGTTGTGCGAAAAACATCAATTACTTTTTAGATTTTTTCCATATATTATGCCGATAATTTCTGTTATTATCCCTGCATACAATTCCGAACTTACTATTAAAGAAACAATTGAATCAGTACAAAAGCAAACTTTTACTGATTTTGAGATAATTGTCATTGATGACGGTTCTCAAGATGGTACGATCGAATTGGTTAAAAGTCTTGTCAAATTAGAACCTCGTCTGAAAATTTTCTGCTACGAAAACGCAGGAGTCGCAGTTGCTCGTAATAGAGGAATTGAGCTTGCTCAAGGAGAGTTTATATCTCTATTAGATGCCGACGATCTCTGGACTCCAAATAAGTTAGAATTGCAGCTAAAAGCTTTAAAAGATTATCCTAAAGCAGGAGTTGCCTATAGTTGGACTAACCCTATAGACGAGCAAGGCAAAATTTTGTTTTTAGGCACTCGTCCTGTTTGGGAGGGAAATGTTTATGGAGAACTATTGCAAACCAACTTCTTATCAAACGGCTCGAACATCTTAGTTCGTCGAGAGGCAATAAAATCAATTCATGGCTTTCCCACCGACTTTCCTGTAGCCTCAGATTGGGATTTTTATCTCAAATTAGCCTTTAAATGGTCTTTTGCGGTCGTACCTCAATACCAAATTTTGTATCGTCAACGTTTAAACAGTATGTCTTCTAATATTGAAGCTTTGATGCAAGAAAACTGTGCCGTACTAGAAAGAGCATATCAAATAGCACCCACAGAATTGCAATCTTATCGCAACAAAAGTTTAAAAAATTTATATTTGTATTCTGCTGAATTATATTTGAAACAAAGAAAAGATGTCAAAAGTATAAATCAAGTAGGACGAAATTTATGGATAGCAATTCGTTTTTATCCGTTCACTTTATTTAATAAAAATACTCAAAGAACTTTAATTAAATTTTGCTGGAAAAAATTACTATCAATTAAAAATTACTAATGCTAATTAACAAGCTAAAAAATTCGCTATCAAATCGATTTTTACGTAATGTTGGCTGGTTAGGTGCATCAGAACTAGTCAATCGAGTTTTTAGATTAGGTACAACAGTTACTTTAGCTCGTGTATTTAGTCCTCAAGACTATGGGTTGATGGCTGTAATTTATACTATTTTTGATTTAGTAACTGTATTTATCTTCAAAGGTGGTATTGGAGCTAAAGTTATACAAGCAGAAGAAGAGCAAGTTGCCACTATTGCTAATACTTCTTACTGGCTTAATTGGATAGTATGTATTGCTCTTTTTTTGGTTCAAAGTCTGGCAGCTTGGCCTATAGCTCAATTTTATGATAACAATCAGCTAATTTTGCCTATTTGTGTCATAGCAATTATGTATTTGGCTTATCCTTTCTTTCTAACTAACTGTGCCTTAATTGAGCGAGAAAATAGATTAAAAGTAATTGCTATGTGTACAGCAAGTCAGTCAATTGTCATTAATATTTTTACCATTATTTTCGCCCTTGTAGGCATGAAAATTTGGTCTATTGTCATACCAATGCTAATGGTAGTTCCAGTCTGGTTTATTTTTAGCTGGAAAAATCATAAGTGGCGACCGCCAAAATCTTTTAGTTTAGAAAATTGGCGAATGATAGTTAATTACGGTAAAAATTTAATTGGAGTTGAATTATTAACCAAATTACGCCTTAATTTAGATTATTTAATAGTCGGTAAATTTCTGGGAGTAGAACAACTAGGATTATATTATTTTGCTTTTAATGCAGGTTCAGGAATTACCAATAATATTGTTAATTCTTTGATGACAGCTTTATTTCCTCATCTTTGTAATGCCAGAGGTGATGGCCAAGACTTGAAGGAACGTTATTTTAAAAGCTTAAAGACTATTTCCTTAACTGTGATTCCAATTGTTATTCTTCAATCAGCTTTATCGCCGTTCTATGTACCAATCATCTTTGGTGAAAAATGGGTTAAAGCCATTCCCATTTTAATTTTAATTTGTCTTTCTGTTATACCCATGACTTTTAAGCATGCAGGTTCTTTATTATTAAATTCTATTGATCAAACTCACATATCCCTTTATTTTGACTTAATTTATACAATTATTTTTGCTCTGGCAATTTTTATTTCTGTGCAACAAGGAATATTAACCGTTGCGATTACTGTACTGGCAATTAATCTTTTATTTTCTTTAATTTTTAGTATTTATTCTAGCCAAATGACATTTACTAAAAAAGTTTAAATATTAATTAATAATAAAATTATCTAGATTAACTTTGTATATTGCCTGATCTGTCACAAGTTTTATAGATGCTTTATTTACCCTAATATTTGTTTTACCGCCAAGATAACATCCTCTACATCTTGATCTGTCAACTTAGGTGACAGTGGTAAGCTCACCGTTTGCCTTCCTATACGCATTGCATTTGGATAATCTTCTGGTTTCCAACCAAAGGTTGTTTGATAATAAGGATGTTCAGGAATACTCAAGTAATGTACTCCCAAACCAATATTTTCTGCGGTCATTGCATCGAGAAAGTTGTCGCGGCTAATTCCTGTTTTTGCTTCATCAACAAGAATAGTGAACAAATGGTAACCATGCTTAGTATTTTCTGCTGGAGTTGCGGGCAAACATAGAGGCAAATCACTGAAAGCTTGAATATATCGTTGCCAAATTGCTTCTCGTCTGTGCCAATATTTTTCTACTCTAGCTAGCTGATGAATTCCAATCGCGGCTTGAAGATCCATCATATTGTATTTGTAGCCACACTCTTCTACATAATAGTGTTTGTAGCCATCATCGCCAAATCGCTTCCAGGCATCTTTGCTCATGCCATGTAATGCTAATGTTTTGATCCGAGCAGCAGCAGATTTTTCGCGAGCTAAAATCATTCCGCCTTCCCCTGTGGTAATGTTTTTAGTCACATAAAAACTAAAAGAACCAAAATCACCAAACGTTCCCACTTTGTGGCCTTTATATTCAGTCTCAATAGCATGAGCGCAGTCTTCAATCATTTTAAGATTGTGATCTCTAACTAAAGAACACAGAGCGTCCATGTCGCAAGGTCGACCAGCAAAATGGACAGGAAGTATTACTTTTGTTCGCTCAGTTATTTTAGCTGCCACCTGTTGAGAGTCGATGTTCATGGTGAGTGGATCGACATCAGCTAATACAGGCGTACCTCCAGCATGGAGAATAGCATTGACGGTGGCGCAGAATGTTAAAGGAGTAGTAATAATTTCATCTCCAGGTTTTATTCCCGCAGCTAAAATACTCAAATGTATGGCTGCTGTACAAGAATTAACCGCAACGGCATAATCTGCTTTTTTATAATTTTGAAAATCTTGTTCAAATCTTGCTACTTTTGGGCCTGTACCCAGCCAGCCAGATGTCATACTAGCAACAACTTCTTGAATTTCTGACATTTCAATAGCAGGGGAACCAAAAACTAAAAAGTTTTCTTGAGAGCGAATTGGAGATTTACCTGGAGTGATAGATATCATATATCTTGAGCTAACAAAAATTCTACAAATAAAATACAATACAAATTGTATTTTATAATATTAATTTAACTTAAACTACAAAAAGTAATAATTTATACTTATTTAAAAATATTTAGCCTAAATAACTAAATTATTTAATTATTTAAGCTTTAGTTTTAAAAATTTATTTCTGGCGATTTATTAGTTTAGTTATTATTTTCTGAGGGTTTTGAAAATCGGCAAGATAATATTTCCAACGCGATCTCAAATTATTGCTTCCGCGATAGGAATTAACAAACTCAGGATGAGATTTGCCATTTTGAGCAACTAGAAAATAAGGCGGCTTGATATAAGGATCGTAATGCTCGATAGACATATATTCGACTACATACGCCCATCGATGATCCTGAGTAATGTTAGGAGTTGTGCTGTGGAGTGTAAAAGAGGAAAAAATTACTACATCTCCAGGTTCCGCCGTCACTAAGACAGGGTTTTGAGGTACTTCATCAGAAACAACTTCATATCCCTGGTATTGATAGGAGTAAATCTGCTTGTGTGAACCTGGCTGAAGAAGCAGCCCGCCGTTATTGGCGTTTGATTCGGTTAAAGCAATCCATAATTGATAGTGAGGGTCTTTTAATTTACTATAGTTATTGTCCTGATGCCAAGGAAAAGTAGCTGAACCTGGCCCTTTGGCCACAGCTTGATCCCAGCGAACCCAGATATCTGGGCCAATTATAATTTTTAGAAGGTCGATAATTTTTTGTTGACTAATAAATTGCTGAATTTTCTGGCTCTGAAAAAAAACACTACTTTTAAAAGTCATTGAGCCTTTAGTTAGATCATCATTTTGATATCTTCTTTGAGCATCTTTGATATCTTGGAGTAAAATCTGCATTTCTTCAGCAGAAAAAAGACCTTTACAGACAAAAAAACCGTCTTGGTTAAATGCTGTTTTTATTTCTTTTTCATTCATAGATATAAAATATTGTTTAAAATTTTGAGTTTTACTAAATATGGTCTCTCAAAAATTTTTTGCTTACAAGCTAACTAATTAACTATACTTAAGTTAAATTTAATTATTACAAATAATGACATTATTTATAATAGGATAAAACTTATTACAATTGATAAATTTATCAAATATTTTACTTTTGCTGCTTTCTAACACCTAAATATCATTATTTATGATTAAACAGCTTGCCGCGATCGCTATTAGTAAATCTAACTTTAAACCCTATGGTGAGTTGATTACTCCCGATCCTGATGGCAAGGTTTTCGATCAAAATGACGCAGTCTTAAAGCTACAAAACGGCATTCCTCGCTTTTATATTATGCATTTAAAGCGCAGAGGAAGAACTTTTGCTCAAATCACTCGCCATCATAGCTGTACCCAGTGTTTAGGTTCGTTAAACGGCAAAGATTGGTTTATGGCAGTATGTCCGCCATCAGATGCAGCTGAGCCAGATCTTAATCTTTTAAAGGCGTTTCATATTTCAGGAGATTGTTTTATTAAGCTAGAGGTAGGCACCTGGCACGCGGGCCCATATTTTGATCATGAAGCAATAAACTTTTATAATTTAGAATTGAGTGATACCAACATAGTCGATCACTTCACCTATGATTTTGCCACCAGACAAAACATCGAGTTTGAAATCATTGATACTTAACAGACAATAGCTAACAAACTCGAACAAAGCTAATAAGCCCTAACAGATGAAAGAATTAGCGATCGCCACCTACGGTTTGACTAAAAGATTTGAAGGTTATATTGCAGTTAACGAAATCGATCTACAAATTAAAGCTGGCGAGGTATATGGTTTAATTGGGCCTAATGGTGCAGGCAAGACAACGTTAATGAGAATGCTGGCAACGGCAGAAGAACCCACCAAAGGCGAAATTTATCTCCATGGCGATCGCCTCTTGCGGGATGATTCTAACCCTGTCTTAAAGCAGCGTATTGGTTACCTTCCCGACGATTTCCCTCTCTACGACGATCTAACCGTTTGGGATTATCTAGATTATTTTGCTCGACTATATTTATTAAAACAGCCAAAACGCGATCTTCGTATTTACGAGGTATTGGAATTAGTCCAGTTGGAAAATAAGCGTCAAAGTATTATTTCCACTCTCTCACGAGGTATGAAGCAGCGTTTAAGTCTGGCTAGAACGATTATTCACGAACCAATCTTGTTGCTTTTAGATGAACCCGTTTCTGGTTTAGACCCCATCGCCAGACAGCAGTTTCGGCAGATTATCAAAGTTTTACAGGAAGCGGGAATGACTATTCTGATTTCGTCCCATGTTTTGAGTGATTTAGCCGAACTCTGTACTTCAGTGGGGATAATGGAGTTGGGCTTTTTAGTCGAAAGTACTTCTTTAGCCGAACTATATCAAAGGTTATCTCGTCAACAAATTACTCTAGCTACTTTGGGTAAGATGGAGATATTGCAACAGAAACTGAATCAAAATCCTTTAATCAATACTTGGGAGATGATCGCGGATAATCGTCTTAAGATTGATTTTAAGGGAGGAGAATCAGACTGTGCAGAACTATTGCGATCGCTTGTCCTGGCGGATATTCCCCTAACCGAATTTCATCAAAGCCAAGAAGATCTCGAGTCGATCTTTCTCAAACTAGGACATCAACAGACTTCTTAGATAAACCAAGATTATGAAACAAAACATCAGACTGTTTAGCACCCCAAGTTTTCTCTGGTCAAAGCTTTTAGACAGTAATCCACAGTTGTTTCGCGAGATTCAAGGCAAGCTCAAAACCAGAAATGTAGTAATGGCTGCGGCGATCGCTGTAATCGCTCAGTTCATGGCAGTTGTTTTTCTCTTAGGGCAACTGCCAGATCTGAAACTAGAATGGACTCAATGTGGTCGCTATGGCATGGCTATAGTCTATCAGGAGTATAGCAATCAAGTTTGTTATGCTCAAAATGAGGCTGGCAATTGGGTCATTAATTGGCAGCTATGGTGGCTAGATTTATTTATTATTCTCAGTATTACTAGTATTTTCGCTTTACTGGTAGTTGGTACTTATTTACTGATTGCAGACACGGTTCAGGAAGAATCAAGAGGCACGCTTAACTTTATTCGTCTCACCCCTCAATCGGCTGGCAGTGTTTTACTCGGCAAAATTTTGGGTGTACCAATCTTAGTTTATACGGCGATCGCTCTATTATTACCTTTACATCTAGTGGCAGGATTACAGTCACACATTCCCTTAACTTTAATTCTGGCTTTCGATCTGACAGTCGTGGCTAGCTGTGCTTTTTTTTATTGCCTGGGGTTGCTGTGGAGTTTACTTGATTTTGGCTTATCTGGCTTCAAACCCTGGTTTGCTAGTGGTTTACTCGGATTTTTGCTCATGTTCTCAACCGCAATACTGTTTGGCGAAGACGTGAGATTAGACCATTTTTTAGCCTGGACTTTAATGTTTCATCCAGGCATAGTTTTAACCTATTTAATCGATGCTAGTCATTTGCGCTTCGGCACCATCAATTTCCTGTCTACGGACAATTTAGCAGAATTATCATTTTATGGACAAGCTTTATGGACAAAGACTGCTGTGGGGATCGGCTTGATTTTGGCGAACTTTAGTTTGTGGACATATTGGTGTTGGGCAGTCTTAAAACGTCGCTTTCATAATCCTGAGAAGACTATCCTCAGTAAAGTTCATAGTTATTGGCTGACTGCTTGGTTTGCCCTGATATCTCTGGGTTTTACACTTCAAACCGAGGCTTCTAATCTGACTGGCGATCTGTCTGACGATACCTATCTCATCAGTAACAACTTTATTTTCCTCCAGGTTTGTTTAAGCTTGTTTGGGTTGGGATTAATTTTTGCCTTAAGTCCTCACCGTCAAACTTTATACGATTGGGCGAGGTATCGTCATCAAAATCAAGGTAATTCCCTCTGGAAAGAACTAGTGCTGGGGGAAAACAGCCCTTCAACAATTGCCATGGCAATTAATTTAGCGATCGCCATTACCTTTATTTCCCCTTCAATTTTTCTGCTGCTGCCTCAAAGCCATCAGTATGTTTTTTGGGGATTGGTTCTGAGCGCGACAAATATTTTACTTTATGCTGTCATTGCTCAATTTCTCCTAACCATCAAAACCCGTAAAAGAGCCGTCTGGTCAATAGTTACCGTGGTATCAATGATCATCTTACCGCCAGTATGTTTAGGAATTGCCCAGCTGACAATCACAACAATTCCTCAAGTTTGGCTATTGAGCTTTGTTCCTCTTGCTGCTACAAAATATGTTTCTTTCGGGGGTATAACCTTGGCTATTTTGGGGCAATGGTTAGCTATTTCGGTAATAGGTTTACAGATGACTCGTAAATTAAAGCAAGCAGGAGCATCATCAACCAAAATCCTCATGAGTCGAGTTAATGCCTTGAGTGATTAATTGTTAGTGAATACTCTTATTCGATCAGATCTAGAGCGATCGCTTTTCTAAAAGGCGATCGCTTTTATTTTAATTTTTGATTATTTTTCAATTTTAATCTTCTCTTAAACCACATATGCTTTGATCGATTGGTCTATGTCAGCTAGATCAACTTCAACCAATGACTCTGATTTGAATTGCTTACCAGCTTAGTCCATAGATAATCTCAGATTAGAAATCATTCGTAGCATCTCAATATGACTTTAACTTGGACGACCTTTGCATTTCGTCTGCTGATAGGATTTTTCTTGGCGGTAGGTATTGGAATTGAAAGACAGTGGCTTAAAAAAAGAGCTGTATTAAAAACAAATGTGCTGGTAACTTTGGGTTCGGCAATGTTTACCATGCTCTCGATTATGACTCCTGGTGATGCCAGCCCTACCAGAATTGCAGCCCAAATAGTGTCTGGAGTTGGTTTTTTAGGTGGTGGCGTGATTTTGCGCGATGGAGGAACTGTCAAAGGACTTAATACCGCAGCAACTATCTGGTGTGCTGCGGCAATAGGCGCTTTGGTAGGTTCGGGTTTTTTAGTGCCGGCATATTTATCTACTGTTGCAATAATCGGCGCTAATTTACTCTCAAAACCATTAGAAGAAGTTTTTAAACAGCAGCGAAATAACAATCCTCAATCTTTGTCTCCAGATAACGTAAAACTGATCAATGGAGAAGTGACGATAAATAAAGCTGATTTAGCCCTTAAGCACAATAATCAGCATAATTATGAATATTGCTGTTACCTAATTTGCTTGTCGGCAACTGAAGCCGAAGTTTTTGAGATAATTGGCCAATTTGCCCGAAAACACAATTTAACTTTAATTGGAATACAAAGCAAAAATGCCCTCAATAAAACTCAATCAGGGGAAGTAGAAGTTGAAATTAAATTTAATTTTACAACTCAAGGTAATGAGTTAGGTTTATCTGACTCTCAAGAAATTATTAGACTGCTGAAAACTGAAGCTAAAGTTAATTCAGTTATTTGGGAATTATTATCAATATAAATTTTAAGTTAAGAAATTCTCGACTGTTTAAAGCTATTGTGCTATTATGACGCTTATATTGAGCTTTTATTTTGAGCATTATGCTCTCGATCTTAATAAACTTATGATTTATTTTATAATTTATTACAATTTTAAAATTAGCTCAGTAATTTTAAGTAGGTACTAACAACTTATTAAAATCGAGAAAATTAGGTAAATCAAGCTCGATCATTAATCTTTCAATAGAAATAGTATCTACGTAAAATTACAAAAACAAAATAAACTTAATAAAAATTGCTTTAGGGGAAATTGCGGTTGTTTCTTAAGTACATTTAGGGGTAAATTTAAAAAATTAATCTAGCTGTAATAAACTTTAGATAGTTTCTTAACTAAAAGTAGTGAAGTTAATAAAGTTTACGGTTTAAATTTGTCAACACAAGTTGCATATTATCCTTATCAGACAGCATTTTTAAGCTTAAAAAATAAAGTGTCTATGTAATTGTTTTAAATTTAAAATAGTTGCTTTTTAATGTTCTTCTTGCCATTATCTTATGATGTTTAATCAACCAATAAATATTAATCAACGATACTTTTTGCTTATTTTATATGCTGTTATTTTATGCGTTTTTGGGCCTACAGTTTATTGGATTACCCATCGAGAATCTCCGACTACCGTGCCAGGAGGCAAAAATGCCATTGAGAAAAGAGTTAGTTTAGGCGATAAAATATTAGTTACTGCCCATAGTAATTCAGCAAAGCAAGAAGGAGTTATTGCATTTGATCGAGGAGATTATGTTGCTGCTCAAGAAGATTTTAGCTCGGCTTTAAAAAGCGATCGCAATGATCCCGAAACTCGAATTTATTTGAGTAACACCATAGCAGCAAAAACTAAAAATCCTTATCGAATTGGGGTAAGTGTTCCCATCGGCGGAGATTTGGGAGTAGCCGAAGAGATTTTGCGGGGTGTAGCTCAAAATCAAACGGAAATTAACAATAATGGTGGGATCAACGGTAAACTATTGATGTTGGAGATTGCCAACGATGACAATAGTCCTGAGCTTGCTCGCGAAATTGCCAATGTCTTTGTTAAGGATAAAAAAATCTCAGCTGTGGTCGGACATGTAGGCAGTGATGCTTCCATTGCTGCTGCTCCCATCTACGAAACAGCGGGGGTAGTTATGGTTACCCCAAGCAGTTCGGCAGAGGCTTTATCGACAATCGGCAATCATATTTTCCGTACTATTCCTAGTACCAGAGATTTGGCTGATAGCCTAGCTAATTATGCAGTAAATACGGCGGGTAAGACCAATATTGCTATTTGTGTCGATTCTGATGCAGAGGCTAGTGTTTCGTTTAAAGAGAATTTTACCTGGGCCGTATACGATTACGGTGCGAAGGTCAATTCTGTCAACTGCGATCTTTCTGCTGCCAATTTCAACCCCACTGACATTCCTTCCCAAGCTATTAGTAGTGGTGCAGATGCTTTATTACTGGCACCTTCGGTACGCAAGGTAGACAAGGCACTAGACATAGCAGCAGCCAATGACGATCGTTTAACTCTGTTGGGTAATCATTCTTTGAATACCTATCCAACTCTTAAACAAGGACAAAATGATGTCAATGGTATGGTGTTAACTGTACCTTGGTATCCCCCCCAAGCAAAAAATAGCTTTACCGAAAATGCCGAAAAACTATGGGGAGGTTCCGTTAATTGGCGTACGGCAATGGCTTATGATGCTACCAAAACGATCTCGACGGGGATGGCTTCCAGTCAAAAAAGAGAGCAATTGCAGCAAGTGTTAGCTAATCCCGAATTTACTGCTCAAGGAGCAACTACAGATATTAGCTTTTTACCTTCAGGCGATCGCAATTTAAAAGGAACTATGATTAAAATTCAGCCAGGAAACAAGTCGGGAACAGGTTATGACTTTGTCCCTTTGGACGAAAACGATCTTCTTTCGACTAAATCAAACCCGTCAACTGCCACCACCAGCCCCCAATCACAGTCCAAATAAATAAATAAGCCAGGCTGAGAATAAATCCCAGTCTGCACCAAGTACCAGCATCAACATATCCTGCGCCAAAATAAATTGGCGCAACCGCAGTTCCATAATGAGTTAAGCAACCCGATAGGCTAACTAAAAAAGCCAAAACCAAGGCAGAATAGGTCGGTGACACCCCTAAAGAAATCGCCACAGATAAGAAGGCAGGATAAGTCGTATTAGCAAGGGCTGCTTTACTGGCAAAAAAGTAGCCGCTGTAAAAATAAACTATGATTAAGCAGGCAAAAGCTGCTTGCCACCATAAGTGTTTAATGGCACTGCCAACTTCATTGGTTGCCCAATCAAACAAACCAAACTCGCTTAAGAAAGTCGCCATCATTAACAAAATAGAAAACCAAATAAATATATCCCAGGTTTTTTGTTCCTGGATAATATCTTTCCAAGTTAATACTCCAGCAACTAACAGCAAAACAATTCCCAACAAACCCGTAGTAACGCTTTCTATGCCCCAAAGTTGCTTACCACATCCCCAAAGTAACAGCACCACTAAAAATATTCCCACCATTGACCATTCTTGCTGATTGAGTTTGCCCATGGCACGTAGCTTTGCTTGGGCTAGTTTCGGAGCTTCTGGAGTAGATTTAAGTTCTGGAGGATAAAACCAAAAAACTATCAAAGGCATAACTAACAAGCTAAGGAATCCAGGTACTGAAGCAGCCCAAGCCCAAGTTAGCCAATCTAATTCTACACCTGCAATTTTTTCTGCTAATTCTGCCATTAATGGGTTGGCTACCATCGCTGTTAAAAACAACGAAGTCGTAATTTGAGTTCCTTGAAAAGAAGTTGTCATTAAGAAAGCACCGATTTTACGTTCAGTACCATCTCGAGGATCGCTATCATAAGATGTCGATAAAGATTTTACAATCGGAAAAATCACCCCACCACCTCGAGAATTTCCGCTAGGCATTGCAGTAGATAGGATTACATCCGTCATTAATAGACCGTAACTTACTAGCAAAGTATTTTTGCCAAATAGAGTGATAAATATATAGGCAATGCGTGTGCCTAAACCAGTTTTAATAATTGCTCTGGCAACAAGATAAGAACTAACAGTCAACCATACAGTTTTATCACTAAAGCCACTTAATCCTTGCTCAAGAGTTAAAGTATTGCTAAGAACGCAGAGGGTTAAAGCAATCATTGATACAGCGCCGATAGGCATCGGTTTAGTGATAAAGCTGATGACAGTTGCCAAAAAAATAGCCAACAAATGCCATGCTTGTCGATCTACTCCCGTAGGAGCGGGTAGATACCAAATAATACTGCCAACCAGCAACGGCAAAAACCAAGATTTATTAATCCTTTGTGCAATCTTCGTTAATCCTAGTCGGCGACAAGTCAACCAGATCAGACTAGGTAAAATAAAGATTAAATATTTAACTGGAGAATGCTGCTTAAGTTGGAATGAATAATTGACAACAGACGATTGATGACTACTTATGTTTTTTTTGTTTTTTAAACTCGTTACAATTTTTGTCACTACTTCAATTTTTCAACTCTCTATTTACCTTAGCTGCTCAAATCTGTTAGCTACCATATCATTGACTAAGAGCTAATGGATTAACTTGAAGTAGCTGATTCAATAATGAATTAGGCATTTGATTAGGCATCTGATTTTTCTTAATAATTACACTTTCACGAAGAACTTCTTCTGTTAAGCTACAGCTGCTAGAATCGCTATCTAAGGTAAGAATGTGAGATTTTCCTTTAGAGTTCAAACTATAGATTTGAGCTAACTGCAATAGCCCACTCAAACTTTTAAGAATCGGTGTTTCCAAGTTAGCGATTTCTGCCATTTCGACTGGAGCCGTAATTAAACTGACTTCCCCTAGTTTATGCTGAGCAAAATCTTGAGCCAGAGAAGGAAGATGACTCTGGCTACCTGGAGTTTTAATATAAGCATAAATTTTTGCTTCTGTTGGTAATTCTGCTAAAGGGATGCCATAACAACTAAAAATATGACGCATCTCAGCAATCACAGTCTTAATTAAACTATTGATCGAAGAATTAGCAGTCAACTCAGCAATAACTTTACCTGTCAACGCCGAAAAAACATTGGTAGTCAGATTAATAGCCAATTTATTGCATACCGCAATGCGTATTTCATTAGTGTAGCTAGCTTTGATTCCCGATTGGGAAAATAGATTGCACAGATATTGAATTATTTCTTGCTGTTGATAATTACCATCTTTTTTAGTTGAACCTAAGATTAACTGAGGTATTTTTCTGACAATTATTTTTCCTTCTAAAGTTCTTTGGCAGGGTGCTTTAACTACACAGCCAATAGATCTAAATTGATTTAGGTTTTGATACAATTTGCCATTGGGATCGACAGTATTTAAGTGACGAGAATTTAAGTCATTAAATATATTTTTACTCAGAGAAGTTAGATAGCGATCGCAATTAAACCACCAGTAGGGTATCCCATTTTGAGCATGAATTAATATTGTTTCTGGAGTAGAGTGTGCATGAATATAAGAGATAACTTCGGTTAAGTAATTGCTTTTAAGAGCAACAATAATTATGTCGAACTTTTGCTTTAGATCCGTTGACGTATCGACAAATCTGACTTGAGGATGCAGAGCAGAAATCCACAAACTTTCTCCGTTAGCATAGTATAGGTGCAAACCTTGTTTTTTGATTGTTTGAGTGTAACTACTATTTGGTTTGCCCGCAAAGGTAATTTTCAACCCAGCTTTAACTAAAGCAGCACCCATCAAAGCACCAATAGATCCAACACCAATGATTAAAATATTCTTCATGAGTTAAATTTTTGAAGCTTGTTCCCAATAATTGTTGGCGATCGCCAATGAACCTTGAAAATTGTCAATCTTGATTGACTTATTTTTAGCAATGGTTTGAAACCAATTATTAACTTGTACTTGATTTTTTAAATGGAATAAGGCGATCGCATAAGCAAGAAAAGGATTTACTACCATCAATTCTGTTGTTTCTAGTTCTGCTAAACTTGGTAGATAGGCTTGCTCTGGAGCCGATAATAACTCTAAATATAAAGGAATTAGTTCTTTGATATGCTGCTGAGATTTAATTGGGAAAATATTTAAGCTAACTGCTTCTCCTATAGTTAAAGGATTTATGGCGTTACTATTATTTGCCTTACGTACCATCGGACGATTTTTGTCTCTAAGATCCCAAATCTTTGACTCTATTTTTGACAAGCCAGTTAAATTTATTTTTGATTCTAGACCCAATTTTTTCAGAGTATTCTCAAGCGCGATTTCTGGTTTGTATCTGAGCAATACCAAGTCTAAAATAGCTATTTTTTTGCTATTATTAGATATCCTAGATATTTTAGATATTTCTTTTTTGACTTGATAAAAATTACTAACTAATGCCTTCCAAGCGACCTGATTACAGCTGATAGTTGTTCCTTCCCACTCAGCAGACAAAACAGAAGTTTCAGTAATTTGCGCCTTACTCATGACAAAATCTCGGTTTTCTTGGAATTTCCCTTCTCCTTGAAAAACTTTATCAGTCATAGCTGATAACCAAGACATATATTGAATATGCGGTTCTCGAATGGTAAATAAAAACTTGTCAGGAATCTCTAACCATCTTTGCCAAATGCAAGGTTGAAAAAAACCAGCTAATTCTTTAATAATTACTGTGATTTTTTGTTTAGTTTGCAAGTATTGATTAATTTGTTTAACAATCAAACCACAAGCTGAATCGTAAATATCAGCATCAAAATCTAGCTTTGTAGCTCGAAACCGTCCTCCAGCTTTTTGCAATATTCCACGAAAAGGTTGATGGATAGTTAAATCAGCTAATTGACTCAAAACAATCTCAGCGATTGTTGAACCACTTCTAGCCGTACCATGAATATAAATAATTGAAACCCGATTACTTGTAATAAGTTTCCTTAATTCCAATTCCCGTGACAAACTACTACAGTTCTCAAATGGTCGTGTAGATAACATGTTAATAATTTAATTGGTTAATACTTCTGTAAGCAGCCAAAACTCTTAGCAGACTAATCAAAAGTTTTGCTAATAAGCGAATAGAGATGAGTCTATAGAACCTAGATTAAAATTTGATTAAGCGGTTTAAATCAGATCTTAATCATGGTTTATGAAAACACAATTGAAAAAATATTGCAATAGCCAAAAACTTCAGCAGAAAAATACTTGCTCGGTTTATTTGGAGGCGGTGAAGTAAAAGGATAAGGAAATGGATCAACATCTCCAGCGATCGCCCTAGCAAAATTTAAGTTACTATTAACCGATTTTTTGGCACGAGAAGTTTATATATTAATTCTATAACCTTAATTTTTTTTAAAATTATTTAAGGCAATTAAACAGGAGCGTTCTTATGCACAAGGATACATTGGAACAGTGGCAGCATGACCATGATTTTTCAGTCAATCACGATCGCGCTGAAAAAAATACCACGACAGTAATGTGGCTGACAGCCGTAACGATGGTGTTGGAAATTGGCGCGGGAAGTTTCTTCGGTTCAATGGCTTTGCTTGCTGACGGTTGGCACATGGCAACTCATGTAGCAGCGTTTGGGATTGCCGTGTTTGCTTACCGCTATGCTCGTCGTCATGCTCATAACCCTAGGTATACCTTTGGTACAGGAAAAGTCACTATTCTTGGTGGTTATACCAGTGCTGTTGTTTTAGGGGTAACGGCTTTGACTATTGCCATTGAATCAATAACTCGCTTTGTTCAACCTGTTACTATTCAATTTAATCAAGCGATCGTCATCGCTATTTTAGGTTTACTGGTAAATTTGGTCAGTGCTTGGTTGTTGCAAGACGATCATCACCATGACCATCATCATCATGACCATCATCATGACCACGATCGCAACCTCAAAGCTGCTTATATTCATGTGGTTACAGATGCATTAACTTCTATTTTGGCAATTATTGCTCTATTTGCTGGCAAGTATTTAGGCTGGATTTGGTTAGATGCAGCTATGGGATTAGTCGGTGCGGGAGTTATCTTTAAATGGGCTTACGATTTAGTTAGAGATAGTGGTGCTATTTTGCTCGATGGGTCGATTGATAAGCAGACGAAGTTAGATATCATGACGGCGATCGAAGCTGATGCTGATAATCGAATTACCGATCTGCACGTTTGGTATATCGGGGAAAATCGTTGGTCTGCGACTATTTCTCTAATTACCCATTTTCCGCGATCGCCCGAATATTATAAAAATTTGCTTCAGGGTATACCTTTTCTTACTCATATATTGGTAGAAGTTAATCAATGTCATGGGGAACCTTGTGCCACTTCAAAATCGAATCAGTTATAAACTAATTATAATTATCAAATTTAAAGTGGGAACACTTGGTTAAAGTTATGACACAGTTTCTGATAGTTATTGTTTCAGCTGATATATCCCCTAAAAATGGAAATACCTATGAGTTATGATCCAAATGTTGCAGGCTTAAAAGGAGTATCTGAAACTCTCTTGACAACACTTTATTTAAGAAGTCTAGAAACCAAAAGGCAAGACGGAATTATTAAAGATGATCATTCAGTTGAAATAGTAAAAAGAATTAATTATAATTTTGCCGAAAATAATTCTCAGTTTAGCCAAGCTCTTATTGCAATTAGAACTGAGATTATAGACGAGCTAGTCAAAAATTTTATCAATCAAAATCCTGATGCCACAATTGTCAATCTGGGAACAGGCTTATGTACTAGATTTTTTCGCGTAGATAATGGCTCAATTAATTGGTTTTGTATTGATTTACCAGAAGTCAAACTTGTTTGGGATAATTTAATTAATAAATCCGAACGACTTCACTATTTAAGTTATTCTGCTTTAGACTTTAACTGGATCCAAAATGTCAAAGAAATAGCCTCAGATAAAATACTAATTATTGCTGAAGGGTTGTTGATGTATTTTTCAGAACTGGAAGTAAAACAATTATTTAACGCTATTAAACATAACTTCGTTCAATCAGAAATAATATTTGATTCATTAGGCATATTTTTAGCCCAAAACAGCAGACTTAACTCAGGAAAACTAAACATAGATGCCTCCTACAGGTGGGGTATAAAAAATTTAAAGGAAATAGAAACCTGGGAGGAGGGAATTAAACTGCTCGATCAATGGCATTATCTTGACAAACATAAAAATCGCTTGGGATTAATGGGTTGGCTAAGTTATATTCCCACGATCAGACGTCAAGTAAAAATAGGTCACTTTCAATTGTAAGTCTCGCGCCAAGACACAAAGACGCAAAGAAGCAAAGACGTAAGCAAATTGGACAAGTTTGCTAGCTCTTTCAAAGTTCTTGACGATTTTTCTTTATACTGGCACTTGCAATGATAAAAATATAAATAGCAAAAAAGTGATTTTGGAGGAGCAATAAAAATTTTGAAACGTCGTGACATATTGCGGTTAGCAGGTTTGGGAGGATTAGGTTTAGTTTTAAGCAGTCATAACCTACCTGTTTGGGGAAATACATCTAAGGATGTCCCTCAAGTATCTGATTCTTCATTTCGCTTTGTCGCTTTAGCAGATGTGGGAACGGGAAACCTTGGACAATTAGCGATCGCTGATGTGATGAATAACTATTATCAAAAACATCCTTTCAAGCTAGTATTACTGGCTGGAGATAATATTTACGACAAGGGAGAAATAGAAAGGGTTGGGGCAACCTTCGGTAGACCATATCGTTATCTTCGGCAACAAGAAGTTCCTTTCTATGCTGTTTTAGGCAACCACGACATAATAACTAACAATGGTGTAGATCAAGTCAATTATTCAGCATTTAATATGCAGGGTCGTTACTACACATTTACCCAAGGTATTGTGCAATTTTTTGCTCTTGATACCAATGAAAATGCTGACTGGTCAAATCAGCTTAGTTGGCTTGACCAAGAACTAGCCAAATCGAAGGCTACCTGGAAAATCGTTTTTGGACATCATCCCCTCTATTCCTCTGGTATGCATGGCAGTAGTCCTGAACTAATTGAGCTGCTATCACCTATGTTTGCCAAATATAGCGTTCGACTGTATATCAATGGTCATGACCACAACTATGAGCGTACCGAGCCGATTGAAGGAACAACATATTTAACCTGCGGTGCTGGGGCAACAATCCGTCCTGTAGGAGAGTCTGATTGGACTGCTCATTCAGCAGCAAGATTGAGTTTTGCCACCATCGATGTTAAGCCAAACCATTTAGGAATTCAAGGGATTGGTAAAGATGGAGAAGTATTTGATTTCGGTAAGATAATTAACGCCTAGATTTCTTCTCGAAGACTTGGGGACTTAGGGAATTGGGGACTTAGGGAATTGGGGAATTGGAGACTTAGAGATTTTAATCTAATCCAAATCGACGCGATCGTAGAGTTCATCTAAACTAATCTCAAACTCAAAGGAATTAAAGACAATCTTGGCATTCTGTCCTGCATATTCCGACAATACCCATTGATTAGCATTATTCTTGGTAAATTTCTCCACCTGCATCGCTGTCTGACTGATTAAAATATATTCTTTAAAACTGGGAATAGTGCGATACATCCTAAATTTATCACCGCGATCGTATTTTTCCGTAGAATCTGAGAGAATTTCGGCGATCGCAATAGGATTAGTAATCGTGTCCTGTCTATTTTCAGCAAATATTAAAGGAGTTTCAGCTACCATTACATCGGGATAAGTATACAAAGAGCGATCGGGAATGATCAAACGCAAATCGCTCATAAAAACTCGATATGGCTTCTTGCGTAAATTGTAATTTATGGCGCTAGTTAAATTAATTGCCAGTTGATTATGATTTGGTTTGCCGCCTGCCATTGGTATTATTTGACCATCAAGGTATTCGCTTCTGTATTCAGCAGTAGTTTCTAGTTCTAAATATTCTTCTGGGGAATAATAGGTTTTAGTAGGAACTTGCATGATCTTTGCTTGTTAATTATGGATTTATTATAGACAGGGTAATGTAAGTTTCATTTTTAATAACTAGATTTCTTCAATAACTGCTTCTGATTGATTGGCGATCGCTTTTAGATCATCAATCATTTGTGGATCGACATTTTGCCAGAGTCCTCGTTGATGGGCTTCTAGGAGTCTTTCGGACATATCTCGTAATGCCCAGGGGTTTTTGGTTTGCATAAATTCCTGTACTTGGCGATCAAAGATATAGGCTTGGGCTACTCCTTCATACATATGATCGGCAACGCAATTAGCCGTGGCATCATAGGCAAATAAATAATCTACAGTAGCTGCAATTTCAAATGCGCCTTTGTAACCATGACGCATAACTCCCTTAATCCATTTGGGATTAATTACACGCGATCGATATACTCTAGCGATTTCTTCTGTTAGCTTACGTACTCTGGGATTACTGGGCTGGGAATTATCACCAAAATAGACTTCGGGGTTTTTACCCGTTAAACTACGCACCGCAGCAGTCATACCTCCCTGAAACTGATAGTAATCATCAGAGTCGAGCAAATCATGTTCGCGGTTATCTTGGTTGTGTAAGACGATCTGTAGCTGCTTGAGGCGACTTTTAAACGATTCAGGTGCAGCATGACCTGTTCCAGTACCGTCATAAGCATAGGAACTCCAGTTAAGATAAGCCCTCGCCAGATCTTCATCACTCTGCCAGTTTTGCGCTTCAATTAAACCTTGCATTCCCGCGCCATAAGCCCCTGGTTTGGAACCAAAGATGCGATAGCTAGCCTTTTCTTTTGCTGTCGCCTCGTCTATTCCCTCTGCTTGTAGTTGCTGTTGCTCTAGGCGTACATGGTTGCCCAAAGGATTAATATCTTCCGTTTCGGGTAAATCGGCAACTGCTTGAGTTACTTTATTTAATAGGTCAATCATATTGGGGAAAGAATCACGGAAGAAGCCTGATATTCTAACCGTTACATCCACACGGGGGCGCTGCAAAATTGAGCTAGGTAATATCTCAAAATCCACTACCCGACGAGAGATTCCATCCCAAACTGGTCTAACTCCCATCAACGCCATCACTTGAGCAATATCATCCCCGCCAGTACGCATCGTGGAAGTTCCCCAGATCGAGATCGCTAAAGATTGGGGATATTCGCCATTTTCCTGGGTATAGCGCTCAATTAACACTTCTGCTGCTTTGCTTCCCACTTCCCAGGCAGTTTCCGTCGGAATTCCTCGAATATCTACCGAATAAAAATTGCGTCCTGTGGGTAATACCTCTGGTCTGCCCCTAGTAGGCGCGCCCGATGCCCCACTGGGTATATATTTTCCGTCTAAAGCTCTAAGTAAATTAATAATTTCGCGATCGCTTTTAATTAAATTCGGTAACAGGGTTTGTTGAATCCACTGGAGTTGAATTGAGGTGATAGGTAATGGGTAATAGGTAATGGGTTCACCCTGGATTAAGCGATCAACTAGTTCCATGGCAATTTCTTCGAGAATAGCGATCGCATCTCCCTGATTACGGCATTGTTGGAATTGTTTGAGGTAATCAATCTGCCAATCATTCATCCTCTGTAGGGGCGAACGGCCGTTCGCCCCTACGCCAATATTTGCCCCTACCCATGTTTGATCGGCGATGTTGATTAACGGATCGAAATCCAAACCAAAATCCTGGGCTAAAGCCTGAGTCAGACCAAGACGACCATAACTAGGAGAACGCGCGATCGCAATAATTAAATCCCGTAGTTGTTCCCCATCAGGACATTGACCAAAGATATGTAAACCATCCCGTATTTGAGCTTCTTTTAGTTCACAGAGATAGCCATCGGCAACGGTCAGAAATTGTGCCAGAGTCTTAGTATCAGTAGGCTTAATGCCAAGATCTTCGTCTAGTTTTTCCTGCTGCACTAGTTGCGTAATGCGATCGCTAATGATCTTCAGCCTCGTAGGATCTAAGCTTTGAGCTTCATAATATTCATCAATTAAAGCTTCTAACTTTTCTAAACCACCATAAAGTTCAGCGCGGGTGAGGGGTGGGGTCAGGTGGTCGATAATTACCGCTTGCGATCGCCTTTTTGCCTGGGAACCTTCACCTGGATCGTTAACAATAAAAGGATAGATATTAGGAATCGTTTGCAAAGCGACCTCTGGATAGCAGTTAGCCGAAAGCGCCAAGCTTTTCCCTGGTAGCCATTCTAAATTGCCATGTTTTCCCACATGAACGATCGCCTGTACCCCAAAACTACTACGTAACCAATGATAATAGGCTAAATACTCGTGAGTAGGCTCAAGATCTGGCGCATGATAATTTAAACTCGGATCGCGATCGTAACCTCTTGACGGTTGGATACCGATAAACACATTACCCAATTGAATCCCAGGAATATCAATTTGCAAGGGCGATTCTTGTAAGGGCGAATGGCCATTCGCCCCTACGTTACCCCATCGGTTGGAGATACCTTGCTGCACTGCTTCAGGTAATGTTTCCCAGTACTGTTGATATTCCTCTAGAGATAAACTTTGATAACAAGCTCGATTAATACGGCTTTCTGGATCGTTGGTAATCCCCTTGGTCAGGCGTTGAATCAATTCATCTCCCGTAATGGGTAGATCTATAACGGTATAACCCTCTTGTTGTAAGGCTTCCAGGATTTTAATACAGCTTGCAGGGGTATCTAAACCGACTCCGTTGGCAATTCTCCCGTCTTTATTGGGATAATTAGCGAGAATTAAAGCTACTTTACGCTCTTGTACTGGGGTATTCGCCAGCTTAATCCAATTAGCTGCGGATTCGGCGACAAAATCCAGGCGATCGCTTTTGGGTTGATAGACAACTACATTCGTTTCCAGGCGCTCGTTCCACGTTTGTACCGATTTAAAAGAAATTGCCCTAGTAATAATCCTGCCATCCACTTCAGGTAGTGCTACATTCATCGCTACATCCCTGGGCATTAATCCTTGAGGACTAGTTGACCATTGTGATTCGGTACTGCTACTCAAAATCACCTGAAGCACAGGAACATTTAACTGCTGCCAAAATTCTAACTGAGCCGACTCGCCAATTTTTGCTAAGGAAAAACTAGTAGTATTTAATAATAATTTAACTTTTGTTTCTTTAAGTAAAGCTAACAGTTGTTGCTGTAATTCTACATTTCTTAACGAATCAATAAATATCGGCAGCGGATCTAAATTACGAGTGGCTAAAGATTTACATAAATGATCTATTGGTGTAGTATTTCCTGCTAAATAATGCGATCGATAAAATAATATTCCGCAACAGTTTTGCGCTGATATTTTATTAAGCTCCAAGTTTATTTCTGGACGTAGTTGATGACTAAATGCAACTGAATTACTCAGATAACTTTGCCATTTATATTTACCTAATTCGGGAACAGATTTGGGAGCATTAGGATAGTAATTTGTTTGTAAGCAAATATCACTAATATATTGCAAAGCATTAAGATAGTTTTCTGTTCCTCCTTCAATGAAATACCGCCATAATTGATTGACAACAGTTAGAGAAACGGTAGAATGGCTAATTAAATCTAGATCTGGAGCATTATCTCCAGGTAAAATAAATAAAGCTAGATTGTTTTGTTGGGCAACCTCTTTAATCCTTTCAAATCCATAAGACCAATAAGTACTTCCACCTAGTAAACGCAGGATGACAATCTTTGCTTGGGAAACTACAGTTTCTAGATAGACATCTATACTCAGCTGCTGTTGTAAATTCAATAAGTTAGCAACTCTCAGGTGAGGAAAATTATCATCTAAAAGAGTTTGTGCAGCGGCAAGAGTTTGAATATCTGTATCAGCATAAGTCAAAAAAATAATTGGTGCAGGTGACTGTTCGATAAAAATTACTCCTTCGGTGGTAGGATTCCAGCCTCCAGGAAGGGCAGCGATTTTATGCATAATTTGAGTGGATTTCTAATCTTGAGAAATAATTACAGTTCAGTCAAAACTCATTAAAATGAGCCAAGCTGTATAGAGAAGAAAACTGTCTTGGTTATTAGATTTTAATTGTGTCGAGTTCCCCATCTTCATTAGTCTTTAAAAGAAATGTCGATTGTCATGTTTGGCAACAGCTTGCTGAACTTTGGTTAGATATGGCATCTAAAGAAGAAACTCAATTATTTAAAGAAGATACATTAACCAATCTATTAAAAAATGAAACAAAAAAATATGTTTTAGAACAATCAGAAACAGAGCGATTCTTTCTGTTAATAACACCAAGTTTTAATGCTTTTTTGCATCAAGAAAAAAAATTAGCTGCCACAACATATCAGGTTAGCTTAATTTTCGATCCTACAGTAATAATCGATAAATTAATTCAATTTGCCTACAAACAAAAGTGGAATATTAATGTTATTGAGAGGTTACGTTTAAATCTCATGGCTAAATTAACCCAAAATAGAGATAACTCCGCAGATTTTATCTTGAAAGCAGTTAAATTGCTAACGAACAGTGCAGAACAAACAGAGCGCAATCATAATCAGTACTCTAGTCCGCAAATGGAAAACTTACTTCATTACCAGGTAGAGCAAGAAAAAATCTTTGAACAGATTAAGATTCAAATCGCTCAAAACCTTAATTTACCAGAAATTATCCAAACTGCAATTAATCGTAGCTGCAATTTCTTAAAATCGGATCGGCTTTTAGTCTATCAGCTGGGTGTAACCCTAAAATCCGATCAAACGAACATTAAGCCAATTAAAACAGTAGATACAATTACTTATGAAGCTCGAAGTAGCGAAGACATTATCTCTACCCTGTATTTGCAGGAAGAAGGTTACTGGGGGCAAAACTCAGGCTGTAGAAAGAAATACCGTCAAGGATTTGGCTTGGTGATTAATGATCTTACAGCAGGTTCTAATCTAGATCCTTGTCTTCAGTCTTTGATGACCAAGTTACAGGTAAGAGCCAAAATAGTCACGCCGATTAACGTCAGAGGTAAATTGTGGGGGTTAATTATTGCCCATCAATGTGAGCCTAGAGTGTGGCAACATCAAGATGTACAGTTTCTGCGTCAGACGGCAGAATATTTAGCGCTCGCTATTTTTAACCATCAATCCTATCAACAGCTACAGCAGCAAAAGAAACTGCTGGAAAAACAGGTGGCAACTCAGTCTCAACAGCTAAAGGATGCCTTAATTGCCGCCGAAGCAGCTAGCAAATCGAAACATGATTTTTTGGGTAGCATGAGTCATGAATTACGGACTCCTCTAACCTGTGTGATTGGTTTATCTAGTACCCTGCTGCAATGGTCATCTACCAAACAAAAGATACACCTGTCGCCAGAAAAACAGCAAGAATATCTACATCTGATTCAGCAAAGTGGGAAACATCTGCTTTCTCTCATTAACAATATTTTGGAGTTTTCTGATGTGGAATCGGGTAAACATCTGCTAGAAATCAAGCAGGTATCGCTGCCTGAAGTAGTCAAACATACTCTACATTTATTACAAGAAAGTGCTGAGGCAAAAAATATTAAACTGAGGTCGGAAATTGAGATCGAGCCAGAAAAAACAAGTTTTTTGGCTGATGAAATTAGATTGAAAGAAATCCTCTTCCATATCCTGAGTAATGGGATTAAGTTTACTCCCGAGGGGGGCGAAGTAATACTTAGGGTGTGGCGGGAACAGCACCAGGTGATTTTTCAAATTGAAGATACGGGAATTGGCATTGCTCCAGACGAAATCCCGTTGCTATTCGAGAAATTTAAACAAATTGAAAACGTGCGCCAGCGAGTTCATGGCGGTACAGGTTTGGGACTTGCTTTAAGCAAAAAACTGGTGGAGCTACATGGCGGAACCATTGAGATCGAGTCAGCTTTGGGAGAGGGTTCAGTATTTACGGTTTATCTGCCTGAAAAAGAGCATCCTAGCCATAATTTACATTCTTTAGCAGCAACCACATCTACTCCTAATCATATGGAGGCAGGTTCACAAACAATTGTGCTGGTTACAGAGGATGAGGCTAGCGCGACTTTTATTTGTCAACTGCTAAACACTATCGATTATCAGGTGGTGTGGTTAACGGATTCGGCGATGGCGGTTAGTCAAATTGAATTGCTTCAACCCAGAATTGTCATTATCGATCAAGACTGTTCCATGATGGATGTCGGAAATATTGTCAATGCGATCGCCCATGCCGATCTTGCCGACTATACTAGGGTATCTCTACTTTGCGATCGCTTTGAACATGATGAATGGCAAAAATTTACCAAATGTGGGGTAGATGAATACCTACTCAAATCAATGAATCCGACTCAAATCATCAATAAAATTAATAGCCTGAGCCAAAAAGAGGAGCGTTATAACCAACTCCAAGATGGTTAAGTCCAAAAGTCAATCATCAAGCATTATTAACCCTTAATTCTTAACCACAATCAGAGTATTAACCACTGTTTAACAACCGCAATGTTTGTGATTGGGCTATTCTGCGGTTGCTGATTCAGTTTCAGGATTTTCGGCTTTCGGCTCGGTTTTATCTAGCTTGGCGAGTTTTTCCTGTTCTCTTTTCTCTCTCTGCTTACGACTAGCCTCTAGAACGTCTTCAATCACTTTAAGTAGCTGCTCCATTTTCTCTAGGCTGCCACGATAGATATCGAGATCCTTCTTCATTTTCTCGCTGGATATATGAAGATTTTCAGCGATTTTATCTACAGTCGCGTTACATTTCTCCTGATCTTGGGCTACTGAGCGATCGCATTCTTCTAATAAAGTATAAATACCAATGGCAAATAGGCGACTATACTTAAAATTATCATTACTGGCGATCGCCCTAATTGGTTCAATAATATAACCAGCATCATTTTCGGCGGTGGGGTTGCCAAACCACTCCACTAGATCATCTATTGATTTATCCTTGGTTAAAGATAACAGAGTCCCCGCTTGAGACTTATAATTCTGAGGATCGCCATTGGTAGAAATACAAAGAGCATCAAAAATTTTTACCCGATCTGACTCTGGCTGATAACCCTCCATTAAACGCTCAAAAGAAGTGACAATTCCCAAGTAATAAATCGGATCGGGTTTAAAATCAGAGTTTACTGACAGCAAATGCATCTCTACTAGCAATTCTTCGATCACTCGACGGTAGATAGAGTTGATTGGTCGAGGATAAGCACTATGGAATGCCCTTTTACTATCGGAAACAGTTTTCATAATTTGTTATTAATTTTTCTATCTAACAATATTTTTGATCCTACGAGTCCTGAATGGGTGCAAGCTTAAATTCGCGATCGATTCAGAAAAAACTCTTAGCATATCTTTATATTATGCAATGATTATGTCCCAGAATCCGAGATTGATGATCCCGAAGCTCGGTGTAAAGTGAGAAAATTAAGTGAACGGTACTCTGCCTTGAAAAGGCAGAGCCTGCGTTCACCGCTTTCCGCGGTCAAGAGTAGAGAGTTAAGAGTTTAGGATTTAAACATTAGAGCTTAAAATTAAAATTACTTATGCAGTCATCAACTACAAATCAAAAAACTAGACGGCAGCTTACATCAGATCGCTTACCCTTGGCTGTGTATCGAGAAGTAGCGGCTCATCTGCGCCAGGTAGAGGGAGTAGATACCAGTCTAATTATGCGATCGATTGAGCATGATCCAAAAGCAAAGTTTGACTACTATCAAAGCCAAGTGGCAGCTATAGAAATTAGCTATCTTGAAGAAATTACAGAAACCGACAAGCAAAGAATCTCAGAAATTTTAGACTATTATGCCCAACGTTATTCGTCCTGGGAAAATATTGCAGTTGAGGAAGTTGAAAATTTTGCTCGCCCCAGCTAATAAAATTTTCCTATTTTTCAGGAGGTTAAGTGTATGTACTAAATATTTATTTTATGGTAAATCAGCAGTAACACATATTATCATCCTTAACAAAACAGTTTAAATATACTGAGTTAATTGTGATGAACCTCAAAAAGTGGATCAAAAATAATATTCCTTTCAAATCTATCAAAGAGATTATGCCTTGGTGGTTGAAAGTTGGCTCAAAAATTGTGATTTATAGATTACCTATTGGAGATAAGTTTTGGAAATCAATTGGGTTTTTTCAGCACGACCAAATGGAAGTTCCAGAGTATGCCTATCAATCTTTTCAACAGCATTTTCAGCGAGTTTCTCAGATAAAACATCTTAAACCAGGATTTACGAGCTTAGAATTAGGGCCAGGAAATTCCCTTTTTTCTGCTCTCATTTGCCGTAGTCTTGGTGGAGAGAAAACATATATGGTTGATGTTGATAATTTTGCCATTGAAGATCCTCAATCTTATCAAGAAATGGCTAGCTATTTGAAACAACAAAATTCCCCAATTACCAATATTGAAAGTTCACAATCTTTTTCAGAAATAATGAAAAATTGCGGGGGTGTTTATTTAACATCAGGATTAGAATCGTTAAAAAAAATTGAAGATAATTCCGTAGATTTTATTTGGTCTCATGCAGTTTTAGAGCATATTCGACGTGATGAGTTTCTAAAGATTATGCAAGAAACTCGTCGAGTTATCAATGATGATGGTGTTTGTTCTCATACAGTTGATTTAAAAGATCATTTAGATGGATCGTTAAATAATCTAAGATTTCAAGCTAACTTTTGGGAATCCAATTTTGTTGATAATTCGGGATTCTATACCAACAGAATTAGGTGTGTTGAAATGCTAGATATTTTTAAAGAGGCAGGATTTGAAGTTAGGGCGACTGAGCTAGAAAAATGGCCTAATTTACCCATCCCCCGAACTTCATTAGCAAAGCAATTCCAAAACTTCTCTGACGATGAACTATGTATTTCTGAATTTTCCGTATTACTGATTCCAGTTTAATTAAATTGGTGCTGGCAAAAAATATACAGGAAAAACACAATCCAAATGGAATTATAAATTATAGAGTTAGTTGGTGTTGGTGAATGCTTATAGCTTATAGCTTATAGCTTACAGCTGCGAGCAGTAATCATTTGTATAGCATTACTTAATCAGCAACGCCAGTTAGTTTAATGGGAGTGACTTAACGCCATCTTCTTGACATCTTCTGGAGATACACAACGACGTTCGGAACAGTAAGCCATTAAACTTACGCCATTAAGCATTTGAATCGTGCTGACTCTGACTCGAAAGTCATCCGTCAAAAACCAACAGCGCTCTTGACCCTGATTATTATCGTAGTCGGTGTTAATCGTGAGGATACCATCTTCACCAAACCAATAGCGACTAATTACGGGCAAGCCATTAACATAACCTTTATCACGAATCAGTTTACCACTGCGCCCTGTCTCGTCGTCAGGAACATCAATCAACACCGCAGCGTAGTTGGGATTTGGCTCTTTTTCCTCTAGATTATCTTGCCAGCTAAAGCTGCCACCTCCTTTAGCTTTGAGCGGATCTATGCCCTGCAAATCACAGGCTTGTTTAACTCTAGGGTCATCAAATTCAATCACCTTAACAATTAAATTCGATTCCCCAGATTCATCTGCTACCACATCAAAATGATGTACACTTCTTTCGGTGTACCATTTGCCCTCACTTTTACGAAAGAACTCCATCATGTTGGTCGGTACAGTTAACCGCATCAAATTACTCCTAAAAATGTTTATTATCTAAAATTAGTTTAGTACTAGGACGATTATTTTTATGCCTTTTGGGCTAACTTAACGACATCCTGCAATCGAGCTAGCAGCATATAACTGAAGCAGTATCAAAGCAATATAATTCAATGGCAATTAAAAGATCTTCTGACTCTCCAGATCCCGATCGAGCTTACAAAACCAATAGATCAAAGCAATCAAGTTACGAAGTTACTTTACTCTCTCCCCAGGCAAATACTCAGGAGACAGAAAACAACGAAGCCAAAATTCGCCCTCAGAAGCTAGCCGATTATATTGGACAAAAAAAACTTAAAGGTATTTTAAATATGGCGATCGCTGCTGCTAAAGATCGAGCAGATCCTCTAGATCACCTGCTATTATACGGCCCGCCAGGCTTGGGTAAAACTACTATGTCCTTGATTCTGGCAGCAGAAATGGGTGTGGACTGCAAAATCACCTCCGCCCCTGCTTTAGAGCGTCCTAGAGACATTACAGGGCTGCTGGTTAGTCTTAAACCTGGGGATATTATCTTTATTGATGAAATCCACCGTCTCAACCGCATGACAGAAGAATTACTCTATCCTGCCATGGAAGATTTTCGTCTGGATGTCACCATTGGTAAAGGACAAACGGCTAAAACCCGTAGCATACCCCTACCGCCTTTTACTCTGGTGGGGGCAACGACAAAGGCTGGGGCGCTGTCTTCCCCGTTACGCGATCGCTTTGGCATTATTCAACGACTGCGTTTCTATGAACTCGATGAACTAACCTTGATTGTTAAACGAACCGCAGAAATTCTTCAGGCTTCAATTACCGAAGCTGGGGCGATTGAAATTGCTCGTCGTTCTCGTGGCACTCCTCGGATCGCCAACCGCTTGCTCAGAAGGGTTCGAGATTATGTCCAGGTAGAAAAAGTGGCGACAATTACAGAAGAATTAGCAGCGATCGCCATGAACTTATTTGATGTTGATGCCCAGGGTTTGGACTGGACAGATCGCTTAGTACTTAACACTATTATTAAACAGTTTAATGGAGGGCCCGTTGGCTTAGAGGCGATCGCCGCAGCGACAGGAGAAGACGGTAAAACCATCGAAGAAGTATACGAACCATATTTACTCCAAAATGGCTACCTCAGCCGTACCCATCGGGGTAGAACGGTCACAGCTAAGACCTATCGCCACTTGGGTTATCAACCCCAAGAAAGCGAACCTCAGCAAACTGAATTGCTTTAAAACTAAAATCAAATTTCTAATCTTGTCCTGGTAAATCTAAAGCGATCGCTAATGCTCGATCTAATTGTGCGATCGCCTAAACGAAAATACAAACACTAGGCGTATCTCCTCGACAGACGAATAATATTAAACTTCGCACTATTTGGGAAATTTCTAATATAAATTGTAATCCTCGTTTAATTTCTGCATTTATAAAATGAATCAACCAAAACTTTTAGACACAGTTACTAATCTTCAATCAATTCCTCAAGAAAAGTTAACTCTTTTGGAAAGAGAAATCGCTTATTTACCTAAAGGTCAAGTAGGAACTATTGTTGAAGTTTATCATCGAGAGAATAAAAACCATTATTTAATAGAATTTGCCGACCTTGAAGGATGTGAGTATGCTATGGCAACTTTAACAGCAGAGGAAATCTTAGTTCTTAATTACGAATTGAGTGTTGTTTAAATTGCTTTTTCCCAACTGTTTTAGCATTATTTCCCAACTTACCACTTATAGTTTGAGATCGCTATGAAAATTAGCAGCGAAGACCGAAAAAACCTCGAACGTCAAGAAGAAGAGCTGTGGTGTGAAGAGACTCGCTTTGACACGCAGCGTATGAACGAACTTATCGCAAATGACTTCTTTGAGTTTGGGAGATCTGGGCGTGTCTATTTTTGGGCTTTGAAGAAGGTGATACCTTGATTGCTCGTTCAGAAGAAGGGCGATTGATTTTGGAAAAACAGGAAACGATTAAACGGCGACTAAAAGCGCGGTTTTCACAATTACCAAAAGAAACTAGTTTAGCCAATGAATTGATCGCCGAACGGCATGAGGAAGCCAAACGGGAAGTGAAGGAATGACTGTGGTTTTGGATGCTTCGGCGTTGCTTGCCTACCTTCAAATTGAATATTCGCGTTTTGACTTGCGATCGCATCTGGACAACCATCGGTTTGGCTTTGGATATACAGGTGATTCGTTGATTAGTTATGAGTGCGATCGCTATTTCTGTGACAAATAACGAGCGACTATTTTTCTGAGGAGACTACCTCGGGTTTTTCTTCAGATTTTGGTTTTGCTGCTTGCTTATTTTCAGCAGACTTTTTGGTTTTCAGTTTGGCTGGTTCTGAAGATTTTGCCTGCTCAAGTTCAAGAGGCTGGGAAGTAGATTCTTTGCTAAAGATCAGCTTGTCATCTACACAGTCAACAATAATTTTATCCCCTGCGGTAAAGGTACTATCAAGGATCATTGTGGCAATGGGGTTTTGTAATTCTCGTCTAATCGCTCGTTTGAGAGGACGCGCACCATAAGCAGGATCGTAACCGATAGTCACAATTCGATCTTGAGCTGCGGGAGATAGTTCGATATTGATTTTCTGGTCGTTTAATAAGCGTTGAATACCTTTGATTTGAATCGTGACAATTTCTTTGAGTTCTTCTTTCTTTAAGCCGTGGAAAATAATTAAATCGTCGATCCGATTGAGAAATTCTGGGCGAAAATGACCTCTCAAAGCTTGGGTTACCTGATTCTGAATTTGGTCGTAATCTTGATCGTTTCCTTTGACGTTAAGGATATGTTCACTACCAATATTGCTGGTCATGACAATGATGGCATTGCGAAAATCTACTACTCGTCCTTGAGAATCGGTAATTCTACCGTCATCAAGCACCTGAAGCAAGATATTAAAGACATCCTTATGCGCTTTTTCCACTTCATCTAATAGCACCACGCAATAAGGACGACGACGTACTGCTTCGGTTAACTGTCCTCCTTCCTCAAAACCAACATATCCAGGAGGCGCACCTACCAAACGAGATACGGCGTGTTTCTCCATATATTCAGACATATCAATCCGCACCATCGCGTCTTCACTATCGAATAAAAATGCTGCCAAGGCTCTGGCTAATTCCGTTTTACCGACTCCTGTTGGCCCCATAAAGAGAAATGAACCAATTGGTCTACTCGGATCGCTCATGCCCGCTCTTGCCATGCGAATTGCTGCGGATACAGCAGCTACTGGCTCTTGCTGTCCAATTACTCGTTGATGCAAATGTCCTTCGAGCTGGAGTAACTTTTGTTTTTCCGATTCTAAGAGACGATTAATCGGTACTCCTGTCCAGTTAGCCACAATTTCTGCAATGTCAGATTCTGATACCTGTTCTCTTAACAGGGTGGTTTCCTCTGATTGCAGATCGATGAGCTTGGTTTCCTTAGCCTCTAAATTTCTTTGTAAAGTTTCCAGTTTGCCATACTTTAATTGAGCTGCTTTTTCATGGTCAAACGCCCGTTCGGCTTTATCTAATTCCAGACGGGTTTTTTCTTCTTCCTCCTTGAGAGCATTAATCTCATCTAAAAGGCTCTTTTCTGATTGCCATTGAGCCGACAAGCTTTCTTGTTTAGTTTTTAAGGTTTCAATTTCTGCCGTAATTTTGCCTAATCTTTCCCTAGATGAGCGATCGATGATCACCACTCCTGAACGTTGGCTTTCACCACTTAAAGAGACCTTTTCCATCTCCAGCTGCATAATTCGGCGATCTATGTCTTCTAATTCACTGGGTTTAGAAGTAATCTCCATTTTTAGCTTGGCTGCTGCTTCGTCAATCAGATCGATCGCCTTATCGGGTAAAAAGCGATCGGTAATGTAACGTTGAGAAAGGGTGGCAGCAGCTACTAACGCTGAATCGGTGATGGTTACGCCGTGGTGTACCTCATATCTTTCTTTAAGTCCCCGCAGGATGGAAATTGTATCTTCCACGGAAGGTTGCTTGACGTACACCTGCTGAAAACGCCTTTCTAAAGCAGGATCTTTTTCAATATTCTTACGGTACTCATCGAGGGTAGTTGCTCCAATACAGCGCAATTCGCCCCGCGCTAGCATCGGCTTGAGTAAGTTGCCAGCATCCATAGAGCCTGAACCTTCTTTAGCTCCCGCACCAACTACAGTATGTACCTCATCAATAAATAAAACTATTTGCCCACTAGATTCGGTGACTTCTTTTAACACTGCCCGTAAACGTTCTTCAAATTCCCCGCGATATTTTGCCCCAGCAATTAAACTTCCCATATCTAGAGAAATCAACTGACGATCTTTAAGCGATTCTGGAACATCACCGTTGACGATGCGTTGGGCTAATCCTTCAGCGATCGCCGTTTTACCAACCCCAGGTTCACCAATCAAGACAGGGTTGTTTTTCTGCCGACGAGAAAGCACCTGAATTACGCGACGAACTTCTTCATCTCGACCAATGACAGGATCTAGTTTACCCGCCCTTGCCTGTTCGGTCAGATCTCGCCCATACTTTTCTAAAGCTTGATACTGTTCCTCTTGGTTTTGTTTGGTTACCTTCTGTGAACCCCGAATGGACTTAATAGTCAGTTCCAAACTTTGGGTATCAACATTAAAACTGCGCAAAGACTTCTTGCCAATACGCGCATCTTCGGCAAACCCAATCAGAATATGCTCAATCGAAATAAAATTATCACCCCAGCTAACGCGACAGTCTTCCGCCCGATCTAGCATTCGATCTAAACTTGGCCCTAAATAAAGTTGGGCTGAACCAATTCTTGGCTGACGCTTAGTAAACATCTCTAGCTGCTGCTTAAGCCTAAGCGAGTCAACATTTGCCTTATCTAAAATGGCGATCGCCAATCCTTCTTGTTCGATCGCTGCCAAAATTAAATGCTCTACCTCTAAGTTTTGATTCTGAAATAATTTGGCAACTTCTTGAGATTTTACGATCGCATCCCAGGCTTGTTCAGTAAACTTACTTTGGTCGGTAGGCTGCATATTTTAGCTAAATTAAGGTTGTTAAATTTGATAATTGATGATGCTCAGTGTAGCAAGGCTTCAATCACTTACATCCAGGCAGAGAATTATCTGTGGCAATATATTTCAGATAATATTATCTCTTAATAACAATTTTAGTCCCATCTCCCGATTAAAGACCATCAGTTCTCAAACTAGCAGAGCAAACATATTTAAATCTGGCAAGCCTTTTAGAGAAAATCTTAGATTAGAGAAAACTTATCTTCGCCTGCTTGAGCATCATTGCCATAACTCCTGTATCTTAGCCAATCTGCGAATACCTTCTGTTAGTTGCGGCTCAGTTAGACTAGAATAGCCAAAGATCAACTCTTTTGTATTGGTAGCCTGAAGATAATAAGGTTTAAGACTAATCATCCCGATTCCAAGCTTATTTGCAGATTTAATAATCTTCTCCTGACTAAGTTGGGTATGAAGTTGCACAATTGGATGAATTCCTGCTTTTTCTCCCATAATTGTGGCTTTCTCTTATAGAACCCATTTGAGATCTTAGGAAGAGGCTGCAAGCCTCTTAATCATCAATCTAATAAAACCCTAAAGGACTAGTCCTAAAGGATTAGCTCGCAAGCTCGCGTCCTTCGCGTCGCAGAGGTTG